>Ga0206125_10000003_pt1 | contig 534743 bp, 468 predicted proteins | sample Helgoland_Spring_4_FD_148598 | JGI IMG/M metagenome (GOLD analysis project Ga0206125, IMG submission 148598) | Pelagic subsurface seawater microbial communities from Kabeltonne, Helgoland, North Sea - Helgoland_Spring_Bloom_20160331_1 | ecosystem: Environmental > Aquatic > Marine > Epipelagic...
CATCGTGCAGGACGCGTTAACATTGGCTGTCACAGCCATGTCTGAAGCTGATGTGGCCGCATAGACGGGCAGGCTAAGGCCCGCAGCGTATAGCAGCACAGGCGATAAGCCCAATATTTTGAGCAGCTTTTGGTTTCTTGTCGCTTGCACACGTTTGCCCTAACTAATACGCAAAGTCAAAAAGAACAGGCCGCTAGCGGCCTGTTTTAGCACTGGTATTAGCATCAGTAAGTGAGTGTCACCGTGACGCTGTCACTGAAAGATCCGGCGCCAACTGTTTGGTTCTTAGGAATCCGGCCATAGGCTGTAAAAGCCTGCGCGGTGCCGTCTGCAGTGATCGATTTACCTGTGTCCGAGGTATTTCCCCATACAGTTCCGCCGGCGCTATCACTATACACCTGGTAAACCAAGTCTTCTGGCGCACCTTCGCTCCCATTATACATCGCACGCAATGGAGCCGCGTCGGACGAGCCGACTTGTGCACGATTACCCTGACCCATTGTTATGACTGCCGCTCCGCCCGTAGTGCAGGTCGATGTTATCGTGGCATTAGCATCATTATCCGCAGCGTCGGTCGGATTATAGGAAGCGAACGTCATCGCTCCGGCTGTAATAGTGCAGGACATCGAAACTGACGTGGTAACAGCCATGGTTGCCGTGTCGGTGGCAGCGTAGCTAGTGGCGCTAAGACCAGCGGCACCAGCAGCTATGATTGCCGATGCGATCGCAAGTTTAATTTTCCTCTGGTTGAATTTCGTTTTCATACTTTTTTCCCTTTTATTGATAAATGCTGTTGTTTTCAAGTGATGGCTCGTTCGCATCGAACTGATTTGGGCTCAGACAATGCAAGAGAAGATATTATCTACGTGTTTTCAGGAAGTCAACAGATTTAATAACAAGACAAATTTGTTTTCTAAATAAATTTAAGCATTAAATAAATTTAGTTAATAATTAAATTTGCTTGATAATCAAATTTGCTTATTGCTAAACTCTGTCCCCTGGGCCTGCTTTTAAAAAAACGCACATAAAAACGCCAGAAAACATAAAAGCAACAGATTGACGTGCTTTACACAATGCCCGTGGATGTGTTTATCGATCGACCAAACAGCTATGGCCGTAAAAAATAGGATGATAGTTAATTGAAATACAATTTTTCTCGACGCTTCGATGCAATTGGAATGGCAAGCACAATAGGTAATATGTTTGATGAAAGAAAATCAGAGGCAGGAAGGAGGTTTGCAGTTTGGTGGTGAAATAGACTTGCGCCAATTGCTTAAAGCTCTGTTAAACGGACGCTACATTATTGCACTCTTCGGAACTGTATTTGCGGCGGCAGCCGTTGTCTATGTTCTTCTTTTGCCACCAATTTATCGCGCTAATAGCTTCATTCTAATTGAAAATAACGCTCTAGGTAGTCCTGGCCTTGAGGGCACAGGTGAGATAATTACCTCTCAGACCTCGGTCATCCAAGAGCTTGAGGTTATAAAGATCGGCATGGTCATGGGTAAGGTGGTCGATGAGCTTGACCTCACGACACACACCGCTCCAATCTATTTGCCGCTGATAGGTGCGGCCCTAGCAAGGCGTCACGCCGATGTGAGTCTTGCGAATGCTGTTTTTGGACTCGAAAGCTATGCCTGGGGCGGGGAAAGGTTGCGCGTATCATACCTGCAAGTGCCGCGGAGGTACCTTGGACAGTCTTTTGAGCTCATTGCCCTCGATGGGCAGCGGTTCTCGCTTTATCACAATGGTGAGAAACTTTTGACAGGCTCCTTCGGTGAGAAGGCTTTCGGACTAGATGGTGGCATACAAATTCTAGTCGACAGCCTGACGGGACGGCCAGGCACCCGATTTGACGTGAAAAAGTCTGGCCGCTTTGATGCTATGTTAAATCTGCAATCTACTCTGTCAGTGTCGGAGAAGGGCAAGGGCATGGGTATCCTAGAAATCGCGCTCGAGGGCGCAGACAAAGATCATATTTTGGAGGTTATTGACTCGGTAACGAACCACTATTATCTCCAGAAAATGCGCCGCCTGTCGTTGAGTGCTGAGAGCACTCTCGACTTTTTGGAGCAGCAGATCCTCGGCTTGAAGGCGGATCTCGCCTATTCAGAGGAGGCCCTTAATGACTTCAGGCGCGAGCATGTTTCATTGAATCTGTCCCTTGAGGCAGGAGCTACTCTAGACAGCTTGGTGCAGATCGAAACGAAAATCAGCGTCATGTCAATCGATGAGATCGAAATTTCGCGCCGATTCACTCCAGAGCACCCCAGTTATATTTCGTTTAAACTTCGGCAAGAGAAATTGCAAGAGCAGAGAGTCAAGTTGATAGCTAAGCTGGCCAGGCTTCCGTATTTACAGCGAGAGATGCTGGATCTCACGCGGGATTTTGAGGTCCATCAGGCTATCTTTACTTCACTTAATAGCCGTCGACTGGAGCTGTCGATGTTACAGGCCAATAAAATGGCCAACGTTAGCCTAATGCAGGAAACTGGAGCTACGCTCAATATCGTCGCCCCCAACTATTCGCTTGTCGCGATACTTGGCACTTTGCTGGGAGGTATATTGGGCGTCATGCTTGTATTACTGCGATTTGGGATACGTATTGACGCGGAGGTTGCTGGAGCAAACAACCGTGATTATCAAAAATTACCGACTAAGATTCCGGCCAATATGGCTGACAGAAACAATCTATTAACGCCCGAAGAGCTCGATGCGTTAATGGAAATCGGCTCAGGTTCTTACCAGTAACAACTGGATTCTAGTGTTCTGGGGTCTTTCTGAAGCTAGGTCGATTTAATCTTGCAAGGTTATGATTTAATCTAGAAAGAACAGCGAGTATGTGTGATTCTCCTATCCTGGAGAGGGTTGCCAAGTAGAGCGATAGCACCTGAAGTCACCGTATATACCGATTTCACCATCCTGGCTCCAAGAAATAGTGCGCTTTAAACTGATGCCGGAACTCAAGACAACTCATCTTCAGATGGGGTTTCATTACAGTACTTGAAATAAGCGAGCTATAACTCAAACCCCAAATATTAGAGTAATTTACGCTTTTAAAACAATGAGCTGATGAACTAATTTTATATATTTATATTTTATGCCGCACAAGGTACCACGTTATACTAAAAATATTGCTTATGGGTTTTTAATGCGTAATTTTCAAGCTCGTTCCAATGACGTCTCAAGTATTGGCTTGCATAACCAGCTGCTTTATTGCTCCGGTATTGGCAGTCACGCACTCAAAGAGGCGGCAATGGGTGTCTTTATCCTGTTTTACTACAAGCAGGTGCTGGGCCTGTCGGGGACACTGGCCGGTCTTGCCATCGGCATTTCAATTATCTGGGATGGTATCAGCGACCCACTGATTGGCGCCTGGTCAGACCGTTTGCGCTCGCGCATTGGCCGCCGTCACCCGTTAATGATTGCCGCTGTTATTCCAATGGCTGCGGGTTTTGTCATGCTGTATGGGCCACCCGACAGTGCGTTGAGCAACCAAGGCCAGCTGTTTATCTGGCTGCTGATCAGCATGCTGCTGATACGCACAGCTCTAACCTTTTTTATGGTGCCCTACCTAGCCCTGGGTGCAGAGATTACCGAGGACTATCACGAACGTACACAGCTGGCTTCGGCGCGCACCAATATGGCCTGGTTTTTCGGCACTTTTATCGCAGTCACCGCCATGATTTTTTTATTTAAGGAAGAAAATGGCCTCGACGGCCGTTTCCTCATCGACAATTACCGTTTTTTTGGCTGGGTCAACGGCCTACTCGTCATACTGTGTTGCATCATCTGCATTGTCGGCACTTGGCAATACATTCCCAAACTGTCCAGCGGCACAGGACGTGCCGACAGCAATATGCTGCGCGATATATTCATCACATTTCGCAACAAGAACTTTTCAAACATGATAATAATCGATATGGCCGTAGGCGCTATCGGCAGCATTACCTCTACATTGCTTATGGTGACTTACATTTATTTCTGGCAACTGGATACGATCCAGACTTCCTTAATGATTGCCGGGCCCGTTGCTCTCGCGGTACTGGTGTCGGCCGTATTTTCCCGATCACTGAATCGGCTGTTTGAAAAACAACAGATACTGCGCCTGACCTGTGCCCTGACCAGCATTAACCTGCTCTGGCTGACACCGTTGAAATTATTTGACCTACTGCCAGATAACAGCACGGCAGTATTGGCCTTGATCTTCTTCAACTGGGCAATACATATGACCATGACTATTCAGCGCGTGATCACCGTTCACTCGATGATGGCTGATATAGTGGATGAGCAAGAGTTGGCCACTGGCACTAGAAAGGAGGGCATTGTTTTTGCTGTGGCTTTCTTTTCCTCCAAATTCATGGGCGCCTTTGGCTACATGATAGCCGGCCCATATCTGGACCTGATAGGCCTGCAGACTGGAGCGCAACCAGACGAAATATCCAGTGCTATAACGTGGAGTCTGGGCCTGATTATGGGCCCGGGGCTGGCGATTATTATGCTGCTACCGATTTGGGTGTCATTCAAAGTGGATTTGAGTCACGCGGGTCAGTTGGGCGTTCGCCAGACCCTGTCAGAGCGACAACAGATAGCAGCAAGTGCTAACAGCGCCTCCGTCAGCACGGGGAGCTGAGTTTAATCACCAAAGGTGCCACTTAAACACCTCTCGGCAGAAGTGTTTAGGCGCCTCAGTGCGAGAATGGATCGGAATAGATTTGCGATGGAAGCGATACGCGCATGATGTCCGGTGGAATTTGGTGGCGTTTGTATGTGTGCACTGCCCGATGTTAAACATTATTGCGACTTAACTTGCCAATACCACCGAGCTTTTCACTTAGCCCTCATTGCAACACTACAGACTAGTAGATAATGACTAACTTGATAGCGCTATAAACTACAGGCTGTTGAGTTCATTGATTTCTTCAGTCAGCCTGACATGAAGCTCGGGGCTGGCATCGGACGCGTACACTAGAAGTATGCCCTCTAAAACCTGATTACGTAATTGATTCAAATCAATATAGCTGCTAACCCAGTCAATTCGCCCAAGCCGGCTGGTATTGTGAACTCTTTTCATAATTGTGCTGGGTTCGATATTTCCTAAAAGCAATCCACTCTCGTACCACTCCTTTCTCGGTGCTACCATTTGCTGTATCCGCTGAGAAAGTCCATCCGGAATTCTAGGATCAAACAATTTTACTTGCTCTGCCGCCATAAATGCGGCGCGATAAAAATCTGAATCTCGCTCATATACAGCAACTAGGTTATCGACGAAGAAGTATGCATTTTCAATAGGGTCGATAGGCGGGTTGACGGTATTACCCTGCATTTGTTCAATTAAATTGGAAACCAACTCTTTAATGATGTCGTTTTTTTTTCCGAATAGATTGTGAATCGTTGGCGTAGTAACCCCAGCCTCAAAGGCAAGTTCACTTATAGTAAAATCTTCTAAACCTTTTGTGGCTATTAGACGCTTTGCTATCTTAAATATGCTTTCTCGGCGCAATTTTTTATTTGCCTGACGAGTTACATTCCCTAATGCTTTTCCTGATTTTTTCATAGTTGAGAGTCTACCACGTGATAGATGATCAAACCAACACTTTTTACTATGAGTCAAAGCTGCAGTACCAAGCGCTCTGTTTTTTTAAGAAAGGTATATACATATTGGAAAGAGACTGTGTCGAAAGAAGAGTAGTTGTTAAGAGTAAAAGCACCTTGAATCAAGCGGGGTTGTATCTATTATTGTGCCTATACGGCTATAAATATAACGACCATAAAAAACCTGTAAAAAGAGGTTTAATTAATATATGTATCAGTGGGATAGGCCGATAAATTCTGCAGAGATACTTTACTCTGTAATACCATGAAGGCCGCCGCAGATACCTTAAAAGCTAACAATTACCTCTCCGACCAATAGAGGTGGCGATTGCGATGCCTGCTCCAGGCAAAAAATAGGCCGTAAGGGGAATGTGGCAGTGCTCGCGTCAGGATCAGTAAGTAATTGTGACGCCGAGCTGGTCACTGTAAACCCCTTGGGCCGCTGGTTGCGCCGCCAGGATGCTACCATAGACAGTAAGGGTTTGAGAGATACCAGTTCCGATAAGCGCTACACCTGTGGGGGCGGTGTTTCCCCATACCATGCCGCGAGAGACATCTGAATAAACTTGGTAGACTAGGTACTTTCCCTCTCCAGCAGTCATTCGACGAACTGGCGCATCAGCCGAACCCGGTCCCGCGGAGGCACCGGCATTGATAGTGATCAGCGCCGATGCACCTGAAGTGCAGGTGGAAACTACTGTGGCCGTGGCTTCAAGAGCGCTGGAAGCATTTGCGACAAAACCCTCATAGACTCCGAACGCCATTGGGCTGGAGTCCATGTAGCAGGAGTGCCCAACCGATACGCTAACGTTCATGGTTGAAGTACTTGAGCCAGCGTAGGTATAGAAGCTAAGAGTAACTACGCCAAGCACCTTGGCGGATACGATAGTGAGTTTAAAAGCGCTTTGGTTGAATTTCGTTTTTATAATTCGTTCCTTTCATTAAAAGGTGCTCTATTACAGCCGTGCAAAAGCTCCTTTCGGCAAGTTAGCCGAATTGAGGTTGTTTGAATGCTTAATTCTTCGCATGGCTGTTTTGTTTAACGTGGAGCCAGTTACTTCTTACCACGATCCGAAGATACCTCCGGTTGATCATGACATCAAGACCATTTCGATATTATGGAGGCAAGTGAGTGTCCCATGAGTGTCCCACGGGATATTTAGCAGAGAAGGGAATTGATCGTAAGCTATTGATTTAAATGGTGGGCCCACCAGGACTCGAACCTGGGACAAACGGATTATGAGTCCGCTACTCTAACCAACTGAGTTATAGGCCCGTATACATCGTCAGTTTGCGCTACTCTTCGTTTTAGGCTTTATTCTCTTTCGGTCACGTACCTATAGTACGCTCCCTCTTTCGAAAAACCCTGCGCCTCGATTATCACTAACTGACTTCGTCTACTCGTGCTTCGTAGTATTGTTCTACTCTTCGTTGCAGGCTTTATTCTCTTTCGAAAAACCCTGCCCCTCGATTATCACGAAATAACTACGTTTGTTGCTTCACTAAAACACCCTTGCGGCGTTTAACGCGAAGAGGCGCATTATAATGCGCCCCTTGATTTCGTGCTATAGCTAGCTGCGGTTAACTACTCGTCTAGGAAGCTACGTAGGTGGTCGGAGCGAGTAGGGTGACGCAGCTTGCGCAGAGCCTTGGCTTCGATCTGGCGGATGCGTTCGCGGGTTACGTCGAACTGCTTGCCTACTTCTTCTAGCGTGTGGTCGGTATTCATGTCGATGCCGAAACGCATGCGGAGCACCTTGGCTTCGCGCTGTGTGAGGCTGCCAAGGACATCCTTGGTCGCTTCGCGTAGACCTTCTTCGATTGACGAATCTACCGGTGAATCGACTGTCGAGTCTTCTATGAAATCGCCCAGATGCGAGTCTTCGTCGTCACCAATTGGGGTTTCCATCGAGATAGGCTCTTTGGCGATTTTGAGAACGCGGCGGACTTTTTCTTCGCTCATGTCCATGCGCTCGCCTAATTCTTCTGGCGTTGGCTCGCGGCCTTTCTCGTGAACCATTTGGCGCGAGATGCGGTTGAGCTTGTTAATCGTCTCGATCATGTGCACCGGAATACGGATCGTGCGCGCTTGGTCGGCGATCGAACGAGTGATGGCCTGACGGATCCACCAGGTGGCATAGGTCGAGAATTTATAGCCGCGGCGGTATTCGAATTTATCTACGGCCTTCATGAGGCCGATGTTGCCTTCTTGAATGAGGTCGAGGAATTGCAGGCCGCGGTTGGTGTATTTTTTGGCGATCGAGATGACGAGACGCAGGTTTGCCTCGACCATCTCTTTCTTCGCTCGGCGTGATTTCGCCTCGCCAATCGACATCTGTCGATTGATGTCTTTGATCGTCGCGATGTCTAGCCCGGCTTCTTCCTCGAGCAAGCGTAGCTTCTTCTGAGCACGTAAAATTTCGACCTTCACATTGCCCATAAGCTCAGAGTAAGGTTTTTTGCGGCGAACCATGTTCGCAACCCAGCGCTCATTCGTCTCGTTGCCAGGGAAGCTTTCGATGAAATCTTTGCGTGGCATTTTTGTGCCGCGAACACACAGGCTCATGATGTGGCGCTCGTGGCGGCGCACACGTGTGAGCACTGCGCGTATGTGGCTAAGTAGAGGCTCAAACTGACGCGGCGTGAGCTTGAACGACTTGAATAACTCGCCTAGCTTCTCGAGCTCTTTCTGTGCTTTATCGTCATCGCGGCCGTGTTTAGCGACCGAATTGCTGGTGCGGGTGAATTGCTTGCGCAATGCGGTGAAGCGTAGCTTGGCTTCCTCTGGGTCTGGGCCAACCGTCGCTTCTTCATCATCGTCGTTGAGGTCGTCTTTGGCGCTGGCTGGTGCGCCAACGGGGATCTCTTCGTCGCTAACGTCTAGGTAGCCAGTTATTAGTTCGTTGAGGCGGCGCTCTTCCGAGTCGACCAGCGCGTATTCGTTAAGCACGTGTTCGACAGTGCCCGGAAAGTAGGCCATCGCCTTCATAAGCTCGCGCAGACCTTCTTCGATGCGCTTGGCGATGACGATCTCACCTTCGCGCGTGAGAAGTTCTACCGTGCCCATTTCGCGCATGTACATGCGGACAGGGTCGGTGGTGCGGCCGGCCTCGTTCTCAACGGCGGCAAGGGCGGCTGCGGCTTCGGCAGCTGCTACGTCGTCCGCACCTGAGTCGCCGTCGTCGTTAAGCAATAGCGCGTCGGCATCGGGGGCTGTTTCGAATACCTTAATGCCCATGTCGTTAATCATCTGAATGATGTCTTCGACCTGGTCTGGATCAGAAATCGACTCGGGGAGGTGATCATTAACCTCTGAATAGGTTAAGTAACCTTGCTCTTTGCCTTTGGCAATGAGGATCTTGAGATTGGATTGTTTCGGTAGCAAATCGGCCATGAAATCTCGTCTCGCCGGGTGCAAGCCTGGCAGTTAGGTTAGGGTTTACCTTCGATCGTCTGAGTGCTTCGTTAAGCTGTTTGCCGGAGCAAGCCGGACATTATAATCGCAAGCAGGCGTTTTGGATAGTTTTACAGGCGTATTAGGCTATTCAACGCGTTGTTTCATCATGTAGATCAGACGCGCTCGCCACCTTTTTAACTCCGGTTATCGTCGCCTAAGCTGTCGCTATGATCGTCGCCGAATTCCATAAAGGGAGGCGGCTCGCTTAGAGGGGCCGAGCGGGCCCATTCGTCGGATTCTGCAGCGCTTACATCGCCATCGCCAGTACGCGGGTCAGTCTCTGCAGCGTCGCCCTCACTAAATACGTCAATAACAGGCGTACTTTGAAGGAGTTCGCTTCTTTTACGCGCTAATTCCTCGCGCATCTTCGCAATTTTTTGCTCTTGCTCGATCTTGAGAAGAAGCCTGTCCACGATCTCGGCAAACTCGTTGCCAGTACCTTCGACAGGAGTAATTTTCTCCTGCCTTAAGAGTTGAGTCAGTTCACTGTAAAACTCGGTTCCGGCGCAGTAGCCTAGCAGTGCGTAAGTATCTATGTGGGGGTCGCTGCGCACCATTTCAATGAGTTTGGCGAGCACTGTGGTCGTCGTGTCACTGCTCTGAGCAAGCGGGACGACATCGCATTCGCTGTCGAGCGCAATTTCGGGGTTGCCAAGCAGCAGCTGAATAGCCTTAAGACTCGATGGCGCTCGCTTGATCATGGGCGCGGCGGCGATGCGAGGTTGGTTTTGCCAGCTACGTTGTCCGGTGCCGCGATAGCCAGTTTGGCTGCCTGACCGCGCATCTTTCTGCGGGTTATAGCCGTAGCCCGCGTCGCCTTGCTGGGGGTTCGAGTAGCCCCCGGCATGCTCGTGTGGCTCGGACCGGCCGCCGCTATCGCCATAACCTTGATAGGGCCGGTTCGGCGGTGGCGTATCCCCGTTAGGAGAGTGCTGCGTTTGGTTGCGGCTTTCGGCCGCCTTGTCGATTAATCCGTTGAGTGCATCAACCCCAATGCCTAATCGATGGGCGAGCTGCTCGCGCATGAGCAACGCAAAAACACCCTCGGGCAGCTGTGTGACAAGCGGCTGAGCAAGCTCGCGCAGCTTGCCGCGGCCTTGATGACTGTCGAGGTCTAGGTCTGAGCCGAGCTTGTCGAAGAAAAATTGCTCGAGCGGCGTCGCATTATCGATAAGGGCCTCGAACGCTTCTTGGCCTACCTTACGTACAAGCGTATCGGGGTCCTCACCCTCGGGCAGAAACAGGAAGCGCACTTGGCGCCCGTCTTCCATCTGTGGGAGAGTCGCCTCAAGCGCTCGCCAAGCGGCGGTGCGGCCGGCCTTGTCGCCGTCGAAACAGAACACAACCTCGGGCACCATTCTAAATAGACGGGTGAGGTGAGCACCGCTTGTGGCGGTGCCGAGCGTGGCCACAGCGTAGCGGATGTTCATCTGGGCGAGCGCGATAACATCCATATAGCCTTCGACAATGAGCAGGCGTGCAAGCTTGTTAGATGATTTGCGCGCCTCGAATAGGCCATAAAGCTCGGAGCCTTTGTGAAAGACTGGTGTCTCGGGCGAATTGAGGTATTTGGGCTTGTCGTCGCCGAGCACGCGCCCACCAAAGGCGATCGTTCGGCCGCGCGCATCGCGAATGGGGAACATGATGCGATGTCGGAAGCGGTCGTAGCCCTTGAATTGGCTTGCGGCGCTCTGGGTATTGCTTTGCCCGTTTTCGCGTTCGATTACCATGCCAGCCTTAAGCAGATTGCTCTCGCGTTCAGGAGTTGAGGCGCAGGCCTTGAGAAGATTGTCCCAGCCGGGCGGGGCATAACCGATGCCGAAATCGCGCGCGATAGCGCCACTGACACCGCGCTGTTTCAAATAGTCGACGGCGCTCGCGCGGCCCTCGTGTTTGCGCAGCTGTAGTTGAAAAAAGCCATTCGCCTCTTCGAGGAGCGTGTAAAGATCAGCGTTTTCGGCGCGGCGCTTGGTTGCCGCCTTGCTCTCTTCGCGCGGGACCTCCATGCCGTTATCGCGGGCAAGGGATTCGACCGCCTGCGGGAAATCGACCGAGTCGAAATTCATGATAAAGCCGATGGCATTGCCGCCGGCGCCGCAGCCAAAGCAATAGTAAAACTGCTTTTCGGGTTGAACGCTAAAAGAAGGGGATTTTTCGTTGTGAAACGGGCAACACGCTGAATAGTTTTTGCCACTTTTTTTCAGAGCCACACGCTTATCGATCACGTCGACAATGTCGGCGCGACTCAAAAGATCGTCGATAAAGCTTTGCGGAATAAGGCCTGCCATGGGTTGAATGTGGTCTCTACTCTGTGCTCAATCACTCGCAATGAAAGACGTTAGCTGTCTTGCCGTTGAGCCCTGTGTGGGGTGGTCAGATTATTGTAGCGAAATTTACGTCGCTCTGTCCCTAAGTCGTTGTTGGCACACTATCAGAAAAGGCCAAAGGTCAGCACAATTCGCTAATCCGCGACGCCTGCGGCGCTGAGCAGACGGGGTGTCGTTCTTAGTAAGCAGGGCATACTGGGCGAAGGGGGCTTGGCAGAACTCGCTGAAACGAGGCGCTATGGGATTGAAGCGCCCTTGGGTTCGAGGGGCCTTTAGTTTAAGGCGCTTTTATTTCTAAGTGCTAGGCGAGGAGAGCTTTAATCTTTGAGCTTACGGCGCCCATGTCGACACGGCCGACGACCTGCGGTCGGACGATAGCCATGACCTTGCCCATCTCTTGCATGGTAGCTGCACCTGACTCTGCGATGGCTGCTTTGATTATTGCCTCGGATTCGTCTTCGGTGAGCGGTTGGGGAAGAAATTCTTGTAGCACGACGATTTCGTCTTTTTCAACAGCGGCGAGCTCGTGGCGGTCGGCTGCCTCAAACTGCTTAATCGATTCGCGGCGTTGCTTTACCATTTTATCGAGGATCGCAGTCACTCGCTCGTCATCTAGTTCGATTCGTTCATCTACCTCAACACGCTTGATCTCTGACAGCGCAAGCCTGATAGCGCCGAGGCGAAATTTATCTTTTGCACGCATGGCGTCTTTCATTGCTTCGGTGAGATTACTCTTGAGGGCGCTGTCTGCCATGGTGGCTAGTATCCTTGGACCGTGTGATGGGGTGTGATAAAGCTAGTAGAGCTGAAGTTTGGCGCTGCAGCGATGCAATCTGGCTCTAGTTTGCCAAGAGGAAAACCTTTCGAGGCAAGGCCAAGCGCGTCTGATTTACAGCCACTAACAGCTACTCGGCGCCGCGGCGGCGAGTATCTAATGAATAGAGAGTAGCGATCTTTGCGGCGACTCGCTGTGTTGCCAGTCACGCTAAGGGTTAGTAGCTTGCCTAGTCGAAGCGCTTGTCTAGTGCAGCGCTTGTCTAGTAAAGACGCTTAGTCTTCTTGTTTTCGCGCTGTAGCTTCTTCGCGTGGCGCTTAACGGCAGCAGCTGCTTTGCGCTTACGCACGGCAGTAGGCTTTTCGTAGAATTCGCGGCGACGAACCTCGGCGAGGACGCCTGCCTTCTCGCAAGATCGCTTAAAGCGACGGAGGGCTACGTCGAACGGCTCGTTTTCTTTCAGTTTTACCTGTGGCATTGAACTAAACACCTACCTTAAATAATGTGATTCAAATTTATTGAAAAAACGGGGTGCTGGCCGATAGCGACCCACTCCGAATTTCAGGGGCAGTAATATTAATGCGCGAGCAGCTCAATTGCAAAGGAAAACTCGGTGGATGCACGTTTAGCAGTTAATCAGCTCGCGCGCTCAAGGCGATAAGATTGATCGATTTACTGATAACCAAAAACTGCAGCTTGGGGCGGAGGCCTTTCTTTGGCATGATTGCCACTCCTACTTCATTATCCGAGAGATAAGTAATTGAAAGTACTAGGTATAGAAACATCTTGCGATGAAACAGGCGTTGCCATTTACGATAGCGAGGTAGGCTTGCTCGCCGATTGCCTCTACAGTCAGGTCGAGATTCATGCCAAATACGGCGGCGTGATTCCAGAGCTCGCCTCGCGCGACCATATTCGAAAGACGCTGCCGCTGATCGAAGAGGTCATCGAAAAAGCAGGCATCGATACTAGCGAGATCGAGGGAGTTGCCTACACTGCAGGCCCTGGATTGGTCGGTGCTCTGCTCGTCGGTGCTGCCATCGGGCGCACGTTGGGGATGGCGTGGGACGTGCCGACGATCGGCGTTCACCATATGGAAGGCCACTTGCTCGCGCCGATGCTCGAGCCCGAGCCGCCCGAATTTCCGTTTGTGGCGCTTCTCGTTTCAGGCGGCCACACGCAGTTAGTCAAAGTCGGAGGTATTGGCCGATACGAACTGCTCGGTGAGTCTTTGGATGATGCCGCGGGTGAGGCGTTCGACAAAGTCGGTAAGATGCTCGGTCTGCCTTATCCCGGCGGCCCACATGTTGCTAAACTTGCACAACGCGGCGACCCAGCGCGGTTCAATTTCCCGCGCCCGATGATTAACCGTCCAGGCCTAGACTTCAGTTTCAGCGGTCTGAAAACGTATGTGCGCAATACCATTACAAGTCTGCGCGATGAGTCCGGCGAGCTCGCCGAACAGGATGCAGCAGACATCGCAAGGGCATTCGAAGAGGCCGTGGTGAATACTCTGTCGATAAAGTGCAGGCGCGCGCTCGAAGAGACCGGTTACAAGAAACTTATTATTGCGGGCGGCGTTAGCGCGAACCTGCGCCTTCGTGAAGTATTAGAGGAGGCGATGGCGAAAGTTGATGGGCGCTTGTTTTACGCGCAGCTTAAATACTGCACCGACAACGGCGCGATGATCGCCTATGCCGGTTGTCAGCGTTTACTGGCGGGTGAGCGTGATGATTTAGAGATTCGGGCGCAGCCGCGTTGGTCGTTGGAATCGCTGGCTGCGATTTAAAGCCGATTTTCCTCGTTTTCCCTTTTAGCGTCACTGACTCTGAACAGTACCGTCATTTTGCACAGGATTATTTATGGATATTGTCTACATCCGCGAGCTCGAAATCGACGCCATCATCGGCATCTACGACTGGGAACGTGAAACAAAGCAGACCGTAAGCATCGACCTCGAGATGGGCTGCGACAACACCAAAGCCGCGGCTAGTGAAGACATCGCCGATGCACTCGACTACAAATCGGTTGCTAAACGCTTGATTAGTTTTGTTGAAGGCTCGGAATTTTTACTAGTTGAGACGCTCGCCGAAAGGATTGCAGCGATTGTCTTAGAGGAGTTTTCTGTGCCTTGGCTAAGACTGCGCTTAGGTAAGCCGGGCGCGGTCACCGGATCGAAAGACGTTGGTGTTATCATAGAGCGCGGATCTAAATAGCAACACCCAAACAAGGACTTGTTAACGTGACTCTTAAAACAACCCTTGCCCTGAGCCTCGGCAGTAATATCGATGCGCAGCGCAACATTCGCCTCGCGCTTGATGCATTAGCGAGTCAATTTTCGGCGCTTCGCTTATCGTCGATTTACGAGAGTGAGTCGATAGGATTTGCCGGCGACAATTTTCTTAATCTTGTTGTCGCCGTCGAGACAGAATTAAGTTTGGTGCTGGTGCAGGAATTTCTAAAGCAATTGGAAGAAAGCCAGGGACGCGATCGTACCCAGGCTAAATTCTCGTCGCGGCCTATCGATGTCGATATACTTTTTTATGGCGACGATAGCGGTGCTGCGCTCGGTATAGACCTACCGCGCGCCGAAATTACTCGCAACGCATTTGTGCTCCTGCCTCTTGCCGAACTCCTTCCTAAGACACGCCACAAACCAACGGGCCTAACCTACGAAGCGTTGTGGGCGAGCTACGACAAAGACAGCCAAAAGCTATGGCCTATCGAGTTTGCTTGGCCCTGAGTCGCTTCCTTAGTCCTAACGAAGACTGCGCCCACCGTCCACTTTAATTGTTTGGCCGGTTAGGTAGGTGGCTTCGCAGGCGACGAAATACACTGTGTCTGCGATGTCCTGCATCTTGCCCAACTTAGCAAGCGGAATCCCCGCAAGCATTGTCTGACGGCCAGCTTCGACGGCGGGATCATTGTCGTCTTCGAGGGAAGGGGGCCATAGAATCGCGCCGGGCGATACGCCGTTGGCGCGCACACGCGGTGCAAGCTCGATGGCGAGTGATTTGGTCATCGCCTTAAGCCCCGCTTTGGCTATGCTGTAAATCGGGTGTTTGGGAAGGGCGCGATCAGCGTGAGTATCGGTCAGATTAACCACCGCCCCAAAGTTAGCCGTAAGTTCGGCGCTTAGCTGCTGGGTCAGAAAATAAGCTCCGCGTAGATTGCTACCCACGAGATCGTCCCACTGCGCTTGAGTCGAATCGCCGTAAGCGGTGGGATAAAACGACGAGGCATTGTTGACGAGCACGTCCAGCCTTTTGTGGTGGGCGAGGACATCACGTCCCAAACGGCTCACAGATGCCTGATCTGTCATTTCGGCAGGCCAACAACTAGCTGAATCGGCGCGGATTGCGTTGAGTTCATCGATCAGGGCCTGTGCAGCGGTAAGCGAACTGCGGTAGCTGATGGCGACGTCGAAGCCTTTGCTATGGAATGTGCGCGCGATGCATGCGCCGATGCGAATTGCGGCGCCGGTGATTAAAACGACCTTAGTTGCCATGGTAACTCTCTGGACGAATATGCAGGAGACGTTCTTCGACGGCGGCGAGTCTTAGCTCGCGCACGAAGGCGCCGATGTCGGTGGGTCTAAATTCTTTGATGGCTGCGCCCACGTCGATTGCCGTAGCTGCTTCGGCGAGACTTTGCAGAAACGCGCGCTGGGGATACTCGCGGTTTTCGAATCCGGTACGACCACGGGCATCGGCTTCGCAGGCGAGCAAAAATTTATTCAAGCGCTCGGGGCGTCGAAACACATCGATCGCCTCGAGCAAGGTCAGCGCTTTGTCTGCATCCACGAGCGCAAGCCTGTGCAGTTTTGTGTGGTGTTCGCACACAAGCGCTGCGAGTTTTGCGAAATCATTAGGGACTTTTAGGCGTGCCGCAAGGGTATTTAGTAGGGGTAAACCAAGTGTTTCATGGCCTTTATGACTCGGCCAAAGGGCCTTGTTTGTCGCGCCCTTGCCGACGTCATGCACGAGGGTTGCATAGAGTATCTGCGGATCGTCGCTGAGCAGACGCGCCTGCTGCAGGCACATCAATGTGTGGATGCCGGTGTCAATCTCGGGGTGAAACTTGGCCGGCTGTGGCACGCCAAATAATGCGTCGACTTCGGGCAAGACAACGCCGAGCGCCTCGCAGTCGCGCAGTACGGTGACAAATGCCTCGGGGCTTTTACTCGCTAGCGCCTTGGCGAGTTCTTGCCATACGCGTTCGCTGACGAGGCTGGCAAGTTCTCCACTGTGGACAATGTTGCGCATAATTTCATTGGTTTCGGGGGCAACGCGAAAGCCGAGCGAATGGAATCGTGCGGCGAAGCGGGCAACGCGCAAAACACGCAGCGGGTCTTCTTCGAAAGCAGGCGAGACATGGCGCAAGATTCGCGCTGAAAGGTCGCCACGACCATTATAGGGGTCGATGAGTTCGCCCTCTTCGGACTCGGCGATGGCGTTAATAGTAAGGTCGCGGCGCGCAAGGTCTTGTTCGAGAGTGACAGTTTCGTTGGCGTCAAAAACGAAGCCGGTGTGACCCGGCGCAGTTTTGCGTTCGGTACGGGCGAGTGCGTATTCTTCTTTAGTTTCAGGGTGCAAAAACACCGGGAAATCGTTACCGACTTGAGCGTAGCCTAAATCGAGTATGTCTTGTTGGCGCGCGCCGACAATAACCCAGTCGCGATCCTTGATCGGGAGGCCGAGGAGTTTGTCGCGGACTGCGCCACCCACTAAATAAATTTTCATCGCTGGAGGTTACGTTTTCGAGTAAGCGAAGCGCTTGCCGTCTTCAAGGCGTAGCGCGGTCAGTTTTTGCCCCCACACAAAGCCTGTGTCCAGAGCATGGACGCGAGGCTTACCGGTGTGTCCTTCGAGCGCGGCCCAGTGGCCAAAGAGTATTTGCGCTCGCTCGCTTATGTTCTCATACATAAACCAAGGCTTGTAGCCGTGTGGCGTCATCGCAAGCCCCTCTTTGGCTTTGAGCTGCATGTTGCCAATAGCGTCGCAGTAGCGCACGCGTGTGAGGTAATTGGTAATCACGCGCAGTCTATCGAGTCCTTCGAGGCCGTCGTGCCAACGTCGCGGTGTATCGCCATACATGTGCGTTAGATAGGCGCGATAGTCGTCACCCTGCAATGCGATCTCAACCTCTGCGCTCAATTCTAATGTCTGCTCTAGCGACCACTGCGGCGCGACGCCTGCGTGGAGCATCACAAAATCCTGGAGTCCTGCGTCGGTATCAATGCAGTCAAAATAGACAAGGGGCTGTGTTCTAAGCCAATCGGCGAGCTCTTGCGCGTCGGGTGACTTGAGCAATTTTTGCAATGTGTGTTTGCCGCGGCGTGGCGCGCAGGCTTCTTGTTTAGCGATAAAATGCAGGTCGTGATTGCCAAGGACGATGCGGCAGCTGGGCCCGAGATCGCGTAAAAATCGTAATGTGTCAAGCGAGCGAGGACCGCGATTGACCAGATCACCGACACACCATAGCTGATCGGCGCCTGCCTTAAACTCGACATGTTTGAGGAGTTTGCGCAGCCCTTTGTAACAGCCCTGAATGTCGCCTACAACGTATGTGCTCATAGTTTAATACTAGCGGTAGAGGCGGCGGGGACTTTAACAAACGCGTGAGATTACTCGGTAAAATACGCGTCTTTTGAATTCGACACTAAACCGACAGTTGTTAGTGAACGGAATCTGGCAGACAAAGCAGGAACGGAGGAATATCGGCTAAGAATCGCTCGCCGCCCTTGGTTACCATTTCGTAGTCGCCGCGCATGGTGCCAAAAGGCGTCGGCAACATCGCGCCGCTGGTGTAATGGAACGACTGCCCGGGAGAAATATGCGGCTTTTGCCCAATCACCCCTTCGCCTGCAACCTCTTGCACTTCGTCGTTATCGTCGACAATAAGCCAGCGTCGCGCGACAAGCTGTACATCTTGCTCGCCGTTATTAGTGATATGCACGGTATAGGCAAACGCATACTGGGCGGAATCAGGACTCGACTGCGCCGCGAGATATTGGGTTATCACTTTGATATCGATAGAGCTGCGAAGAGCCGCGGTGGCATCACGCGTTTGGGGTAAATCGGTTATGCGATCATCAGTCATGCGGCGTTGTCCGTTATAGCGTCGCTAATCAATACGTAGTCCGCAAGACTTAGGTTCTCTGGGCGCTGAGTCACATCGATTGGCAGCGTTGCGAAAATCTCGTCGCTTACGAGAGTCTTAAGACTGTTGCGCAGGGTTTTACGACGCTGATTAAACGCAGTGCGAATAACATTTTGCAGCGAATTAACATCGCGTGCGGCAATGGGCAGGGTGCGGTGCGGACGCAGGCGCACGATAGCGGAGCTCACTTTTGGCTGCGGTGTAAACGCAGTCGAAGGCACGTTAAACAGATGCTCTATTTCGCAAAAGTATTGCAGCATGAGGCCAAGGCGACCGTAATTCTTGTCGCCGACACCGGCAGCCATTCGCTGCACAACCTCGAGCTGCAGCATAAACACCATATCGTCTATTGATTGGTTAAAGCGCAGAAGATGGAACAACACCGGCGTCGAAATATTGTAGGGCAGATTGCCAATCACGCGCAGCGAATGTGGCGCAGGCTCGAGGCTGTTTAACTGAAACTTGAGTATGTCTTGTTTATGAATAACGACGTGCGAGTCGCCCTCATGACGCGCAATAAGAAAGTCGGCAAGGTCGCGGTCAAGTTCGATACAGTCGAGGCGCGTGCCTGCCGCTGCTAGGTGCTCGGTGAGGGCGCCTTGACCCGGACCGATCTCGAGGAGATGGTCGCCTGCCTTTGGCGCAACCGCATCGATGATGCGCTGGATGATCGCTTGATCGTGCAAGAAATTTTGACCGAAGCGTTTTCGCGGCATGTGATTGAGGCCGTTATTAAGCTTGCGTGCCGAAGGATTAGTCATAAGCTGGGTATCTTTCTCTGTCTTGAATCTGTGGTGTCACACACGCCGCGCCTGCCAATGGGCAGCCATACTGCGCGCTGTTTCGATCGCGTAGGCTAGGCTGCCACTGCTCGCCGTGCCCTTGCCTGCGAGGTCTAGCGCGGTACCATGGTCTACAGACGTGCGCACGATGGGCAGCCCTAAGGTGACATTCACAGCAGCGCCGAAGCCCTTAAATTTAAGCACTGGCAGACCCTGATCATGAAACATCGACAGCACCGCATCGGCGTCGTCGAGATGCCGTGGCGTAAACAATGTGTCGGCGGGCAGCGGGCCAATGAGGTCAATACCGCGCGCTCTTAGCCTATTGAGCACCGGTTCGATAGTCTCGATTTCTTCGCGCCCTAGATGGCCTCCTTCGCCTGCATGCGGATTGAGTCCGCAGACGACGATGCGCGGATTCGCGATACCAAATTTTGCAGTGAGATCGGCGTCGAGAATGTCGATTATCTGCGTGAGGGACTCCTGCGTGATTGCTGCAGGCACCTCGGCGAGCGGAAGATGAGTAGTCGCCAAGGCCACGCGAAGACCTTCGGTTGCGAGCATCATAACAGTCAGGTCACAGCCGCAGCGCTCTGCTAGAAATTCGGTATGGCCGCTAAATGCTATGCCTGAGTCATTGATAACACCTTTGTGCACGGGGCCTGTGACAAAGGCATCGAAGTCGCCGGCAAGGGTTGCATCGGTTGCAATTCGCAGTGTCTCTAAAACGTAAGCAGCGTTACGACGGTCGAGTTCTCCCGCGTGTACAGGGACGATTAACGACACGGGTAAAATGCTCAAAGTGCCGGGTTGGGTAGGGCGCTCAGGCGTCGATGCGTCGAAAGGGAAGAGCGTTAGGCTTAAACCAAGATCGGCTGCGCGGTCGCGAAGGAGTTGTGGATCGGCGACAACAACCAGCTCTGTGTCAGCAGGCGGCTGCTGACAGAGCTGAATGCAAAGATCGGGGCCAATGCCCGCGGGCTCCCCCGGGGTGAGCGCGATTCGTTGAGTCACTTAGGCGCTCCAAACTAGTCGATTAACTCGACGAAGGCGTCTTCGCGAATTTCGATAAGCCAGTTCTCGAGTTCGAGCTCGAACTTTCGATTGCGCAGCGCGTTAGCCGCTTGATTGCGCGTGAACTCGCGGCTGAGGTCTTGCAAACGGCGACCTTCGACACGGGCAACGTGCCAGCCTACCTGAGAGCGAAAAGGCTCGCTTACGCCATCGATTTCGAGTGCATCAACTACCTGTTCCATCTCGGGCGGCATGCCGCCTTCGTTTACCCAGTCGAGGTCACCGCCGCCCACGACCGACGACGCGTCGTCGGAATTTTGGCGCGCAATTGTTGCAAAGTCTTCGCCGTCGAGGATGCGCTGGTGAATTTTGCGGGCTTCGGCTTCTGTCTGCTCCTCGTTTCGGATTTCGTTTGGCGACAGCATGATGTGGCGCACGCGAGTCTGATTTACAAACTGCTCAGTACCTCCCTGCATGTCAACGAGCTGGATTATATGCAGGCCATTGCCTGCCTCGATAGGCCCCTCGACTTGGCCTATTTCCATGTCGACCACGATGTCGGCGAAAAGGCTCGGCAGCTGTTTGGCTTTGCGCCAGCCCAATTCGGCGCCGCCGATTTCGATCGCGGTATTCTGCCGTGCTGCGGCGCGTGCCGCAGCAAGCGGGAAATCATCGTCGATGCGGGAGATTAAATCAGCCGCAAGGCGCTGCTTCTCTGCTTTGATTTCAGGGGTATCGGCAGCGCTGAACGGGATAAGCAGATCGTCGACAAAGTAGTCGGCTGCCATCAGTTCGCGCCCCATTTCGGAGTTAAGGAAATTGTCGATTTCTTGCTCTGTAATTTTGATGCGGCGATTAACCATCCCGCGCTGCAATTCTTGCATGGTCATCTGCTTGCGTACTTGCTCGCGAGTTTGCAGATAGACGCCGTTTTCTTCGAGCGCATCGACATACTGATCGAAGGTGAGGTTATTGTTGCTTGCCATATTGCCGAGCACGCGATTGATCGTGTCATCGTCGTAGCGGATGCTGACGCGGTTAGCGAGTTGCATCTGAATATTCTCAACGATGAGCGCCTCCATTATGTCGGATTCGAACTGCTCTAGGTCGTCTGGCAGCGGCTGGCCATTGCGCTGCGCTGCCGCCGTAATTTCGACAATGCGCTCATCGAGTTCACTTTTTAGCACTACGTCGTCGTCGACAATGGCGATAATTTTGTCGAGCAGCACACGCTGCGCACTCGCGAAAGGTGCAGCGAGAAGCAGGAGGAGAAGCGCGCCAATAACGAAGAGGACGCGGCGATTCACATTGTTATCATTCATAGGGTAACCATTTGTAAAGTAGTCTCGCAGGCTTTCTGATCTCGTAGGCAGCCTAGTGTATCGTATTGGCGGTTGCTACGCGGCCGCAATTTAGCGCTCAGCGTCGTAGCCTTGAATCCCTTCGGTGAGAAGGCTGTCTAGGCCGCCGCCTGTGAGGTTGCCTAAGCCTACTAAGGTGAACTGAACGAAAACGCCGCGGTTGGGCTCAAAATTGCGCACAAACAGCTCGTTTTCGTTAATCCATTCGCGGGCAACTAGGCGAATTTTCGCACAGCAGTTGCTGTATTCGACCCCGGCAAAGCTCTCTAGGTTCCGCGCATTGCTGTGATCGTAGTTCCAGCGCGCCAGTATCTTCCAATTTGTCGCGAGAGGCCAGACTGCCGAAAAATCGGTCTGCCGTATATGCGGATCGATTGCGCCATCTATCGCTGGCGGCAACATGAGATTCGGCGAGCTGACGAGGTTGCGCTCGCGGTAGGCAAGGTTAACTAAGTGCGACGCGTCGCGGCGGTAGCGAACCTGCGCGCGTCCTTCGATCACCTGCTCTGTCTCCTCGTCCCACTGCACATCGGTAATGAAGCGCCAGCGGTCGTTTGGTGCGTAAAAGGCCTCGGCGGCGATGGCTGAGCCGTCGGCAGTGGTTGAGTAACGTGGCGCCCAGTTTTGGAGAGGATTGGCGAGGTCAACGAGGCGATCTTCAAAGTAGGTTATCTGACCCAGGCTTGCGCGGGCGCGCTCGCGGCCTGTGTTGTCGAGCAGTCTTGTGGTAATGGCTGCACTTACTTGTCGGGCGTTGCTTACCCTATCGCCGCCGGCGAAGCGCTCGTCGCGAAACAGTTGGGCGAAACTAAAATTGAGTTCGGACGAGTCGAAGAGCGGGATGTCGCCTTGCTCAGCAAAGCCACTGTCGAGAGCGAAAATGCGTGGCTCTAGTGTCTGTGTCCAACCCTTTCGCGTGGCGCGTTCGAAAATAAGGCCGGTGTCGAGGCTATTCACCGACACGCCGAAGTCGGGTGCCTCGGCCGTGCCAAGCGCCTGTTTGTCGAGGCTGTAGCTACGCTGCAGATATTTGCTTTTGGCGCGAACAAACCAGCCCGGGCGCTCGATGCTCCAGCTTACCTCTGGTTCGAGATTCACTCGGGTGCCGGTAACAAGGGCTCCGGCATCGATTTTGGCTTGGCTTAGCAATCCTTCTTCGAGGGTGCGATCGAAGGCTGTTGCCTCGCCTGCAAAGGCTGCTCGGAAACCGGCGCCAAGGGGGATCTGTGAAGCCAGTGTGAACTGAGGTAAGCGATCGAAGGGCTTGTTAATGTCGAGCGCTGCGGCAAACGGATCGATAATCTGCAGGCGTTGGGCATTAATCCCCGCGCGCAGATAGTCGTTTCTGAAATCTATGCGAGCCTGGCGATTGAGGTGTGTTTGGCTAGAAAGATTGAGGCCGCCGTTACCAAAATCGAAGAAATAGTCATTGTCGCTCACCGCATTATAGTCGACATAAGTTGAGAATCCGCGACCAAAACGTCCCTGATGCTCGAAGCCAACAAACCATCGATCTTCTTGCGAGGGTGACTCCGAACCGAGGGTGTCGGCGGTGGCGGGGTCGAAGAATTTATCGCCGGCCAAATGCGAGACGTTGAGAGTATTCATCGACGTTTCGGCGAGATAACGGAACTCAGCTCCAAGCATTACGCCACGATCGCTCAGCAGGCGCGGGCTTAATGTCGCATCCATCTGTGGCGCGAGATTAAGGTAGTAAGGCACCTCGATATCTACTCCGCCGGTACGGCTAGAGCCAATACTGGGCGGCAACAGTCCGCTGAGGCGTTGATCGCCGATGGGGAACTGCACCGTGCCAGGGTAATAAAAAACCGGAATATCGCGAATGCGCAGGCTCATCGCCTTCGCACGACCGCGGCCGATTGCTTGATCGAGTTCGAAGGCGTTCGCACGCAGCACCCAAAACTCATTGCCTGGCTCGCAGCGGCTAAATTCGCCGTTGTCGAGCATGATGAGGCCGGTGGCTGAGTCGTAGTCGATTGTCTGCGCAGCGCCATGAATGCCGCTGGCATGCAGCACATAGTGTGCGGCGTCGACGGTATTGCGCCCGCTGTTCGAATCGATGAACGCTTCGCTGCCGCGGAGCAGCACGCCGGGTTCGCGGAAGGCGATATCGCCGCTCATGCTTACCGTGTTGGCGTCGCGATCGAGCGTGGTTTGCGCGGAGGTCTCGGTGCCCAAATTAGTAATCGTGCGCGGGCCCTGAAGCACAGTGACTTCGCCTCGCAGGTCGATACTGCTTGCTGTGCGCTGGCTTAGACCGTCACTCGAGAGGAACTGCGTTTGAGGGCTTGCGCCAGTGTCGCTGTCCACACTGGAGGCAGCGCCGAGCGCGGTCTCAGTCTGGGGGTCGACAAAACCACCGCAGCAGTCGTTGGGGAGCGCGATGCGCTGTGCAGGAGTCATCGCCTCGCGGGCGATCCAATCGAGGCGAGCAGGGCTGTCGTTGCTGAGTGTTTTTGCAGGGGTCGAGATTGCGGCCGAACCCGCGCTGTCTTCTCTATTTACGCGCGGGTCGGCGCGGGTAAAGCCGGCACCTGTTGCGCAGACCCAGCCGTCGCCTGATTCGTTAACGATGCAGCTTACGCGCGGTGCATTGCTTGATTGTGCCGAGACGGGTGAGGCATCAAAAACAGCCAAGACGCAGCAAAGAATTGCCAGCGTTGACCCAGCCGAAGTTGCCGTCTTGTTCACGCCCTTAGCCGCTGTCTTGCGTCTGAGGCGCGCAGTCATACGCGAGGCTGACGTAGGGCGCGTCGATTTTTCGGCTATCCATGGCATGGCTTGTTCTCGCCTTGATAAACAGGCTCTTGCTACACAGTAAACGCACGGCATCGGCAAAAGTTATCGATGCGGAGAGTTAATCGCTGCGGAATCGTAAACATATCGCCACGATTACCGACAAACTTGTCCGGAAGGCCCGCTATTGAGGGTGCTCATGATAAGGGATGCGCGGGTCCATTCCTAGCGTCGAGGCGCCTAGTCTGGGCGCAGTGGTCCCCAATCCTATAGAAGACAGTTCGCGAGAGGCTAAGTCGAGATGAGCGATACGCGAGAGCGTGAGTTGTTAGCGTGGGCAACCAACGAGGTTGCACAGCAGTGGCCTAGCGCCTGTCCGGCCCAGCGCCTGGAGGTTGTGAGCGTGGACGCGAGCTTTCGCCGCTACTTTCGCCTGCTAATTACCCCTGCGAAGGCGCTGATTGCAGTCGATTCGCCGCCAGCGACAGAAGACAACGCGGCGTTTGTTCGTCTTGCCGCCATGCTGATTGATGCTGGCGTTCGCGCGCCATCAGTGCTGGCCGTGGACTATGAGCAGGGCTTCATGCTTCTCGAAGACTTTGGCGACAAAATGCTCCTCCCCGCGCTGCTTGCCGCAGGTGAGGCAGGTGCCCTCACTTTGTACTCCCCCGCATTCGATGCCTTGCTTGCTTTGCAAGAGGGGATGGATTCCTATGCGCTGCCTAATTTCGACAAGCCTAAGCTGCTTGCCGAGATGGGGCTTTTTACTGAGTGGTATTGCGGCGGTCTGCTCAACCTCGAGTTAGACGCGAGGGAGCGCGAGGTTTTAGGCAGTGCCTTCGACTTTTTAGCCGACGCGGCGCTGGCCCAGCCGCAGTGCGCGGTTCACCGAGACTACCATTCGCGGAATCTCATGTTGCTCGACGACGGCGAGCTTGGTGTGATCGATTTTCAGGACGCAGTTCATGGCGCGTATACCTACGATCTCGTCTCGCTGTTGCGTGACTGTTACATCAGTTGGCCACCCTCGTTGGTCGAAGAATGGGCAGGGCTTTTCTATCAGCGCCGAGCCTCTTCCTCGGCCGCTGTTCGCCAACGCGGCGAACAAGCATTCAAGCGCGACTTCGATCTTATGGGGTTGCAGCGTCACCTTAAAGTGATGGGCATCTTTTCGCGTCTGCACCTTCGCGATAACAAGTCTGCCTATTTGGCCGATATCCCCTTAGTGACTGAGTACTTTTTATCTGTGGCGCGGCAGCACCCCGAGCTCAGCGATATCCTCGCCTGGTTTGAGGAGGTGGTTGTTCCGCGCGCGGCAGAACAGACGCGAGCGCGAAACCATAAGACAGATGGCGCTAACGCCAAGGGATAGGCTCGATGCGAGCAATGATACTAGCGGCAGGACTTGGGAAGCGTATGCACCCGCTCACCCAAAATACGCCTAAACCGCTGTTAAAGGTGGCAGGCAAGGCGCTTATCGAGCATCAGCTCGCGCGTTTGCAGCGCGCAGGCATCACCGACGTGGTGATTAATCATTCCTATTTAGGTTCGCAGATCGAAGCTGCGTTAGGCGATGGCGCGCATTACGGGCTTTCGATTAATTATTCTGCCGAGCCGGTGAGGCTCGAAACAGCGGGCGGGATAATCGAGGCATTGCCGCTTCTGCAAGAGCCCAGTTTTGTCGTTGTTAATGCCGATATTTGGTGTGATTTCGATGTGGCGTCGCTCGCCCCGGTAGTGGCACAACTCGCTGCGGACAGCGCCGACCTCGCCTTTCTAGTTTTAGTAGATAACGCGTCGCACAACCCCGAAGGCGACTTTTCACTCGATGAGGCGGGGCGAGTAGGATTGCCTAATAACGCCAAGCAACAAGCGCCTGACTCTCTGGCTGGTGAAAACCTCACCTTTAGTGGAATTAGCGTTCTAAGTCGTGCTCTTTTTGCGGGCTGCGGACAGGGGCCACGACCGCTATTGCCGCTTCTGCTCGCTGCAATTGAGGCAGGCAAGGTGGGCGGAGTCCATCACCGTGGGCTGTGGGTCGATGTAGGCACTCCCGAGCGACTCGCCGAAGTTGAAGCTATTTACCGTAATGAAGGCGAACTCAAATGATGCGTTTTCGCCACAGGGGCTATCGTCGAGCATTATTGCAACGTCTGAGTGGCGAAAATCCAAACGCGCCCCTTCCCAGCGGAGGCTCGACCGAACTCGCTTTTACCAGCGCGTTACTGCAGGTTCTCGGGCGGCTCGCTAAGCTCGATGGCCGCGTGAATGAGTCCGAAATCGCTTTTGCCGAGCGCGTGATTAGTCAGCTTGGCCTGCGCTTGGTAGACCATGAACGAGAGAGTTCGAGGCTTGCCGCAATAGCCGAATTCGAGCGGGGTAAGAATCCAGCATTCGATGTGCTGACGAGCGTGCGGCGCCTAAGCAAGGCGATAGGCGACGCAAGTATACTCGCTCGCTTTGTGCTCAAAACTTTTTGTGAGGCGGCCTACCTAAAATCGAGTTACAGCTGGCGCGACGCACAGGTTGGCGGTCTGCGATTGAAAGACCGTCAGTTCTTGCGGGAAGTGGCAGAGGGTTTAGGCTTCGACAAAGCGGCGATGCTGCAAGTGTGTGCCGAGGTCCGCGGATCGGGTGTGTGGAGCGCGGCAATGCGCGGGAATTCGGCGCAGAGCAAACGGCCTGACATAACGCGCGCGCCAAGCTCCTCGATGGCAAGCGCCTACAATCTGCTTGGCGTGAGTGTTGATACCTCGCCTGAGGAAGTGCGCCGAGCCTACCATCGACAAATGGCGCAGCATCATCCCGACAAACTTGCCTCGCAGAATCCTTCTCCAGAGGCGCTGCGACGAGCCCATCTCAAAGCACATGAAATACGCGAGGCGTTCGAAGCTGTGCGCCAGGTTAATCGCGCTCGCGCCTAATCACGCGCCGGCATATTAGGGTTTCTGTTTATCACGAAACAGGACATCGCTACTCGGAATCTGTAAAATATCTTGCCATCGGGAGGCGGGAGGTCAGTATTACTCGCAGCCTTGCCAACTGCCAGCCTCGTCGAATAGCGGTTGTCGCGTCAGTGTTATCGTAATCTCAGTGTTATCGAAATCAAGGAACCCACATGAAAGACTTTCTCATCGCCCCCTCGATCCTCTCCGCCGATTTCGCACGGCTCGGTGAAGAGGTAAGTTCTGTATTAGAGGCGGGCGCCGATGTGGTGCATTTCGACGTAATGGACAATCACTATGTGCCAAATCTCACCATTGGCCCCATGGTGTGTGGCGCGCTGAGAAATCACGGCATTACAGCGCCTATCGACGTTCACCTGATGGTAAGTCCGGTAGATCAGATGATTGTCGACTTCGCCAAAGCTGGGGCCAGCTATATCACGTTTCATCCCGAGGCGACGGGCCACATCGATCGGTCGCTGCAGCTGATTCGCGACCACGGCTGTAAAGCAGGCCTGGTGTTTAACCCAGCTACGCCACTTCACTGCCTCGAATACCTTATGGACAAGCTCGATGTCATTCTCTTGATGTCGGTGAACCCAGGATTCGGCGGTCAGAAATTTATTCCATCGACATTGCGCAAACTCACGCAGGTGCGCAAGCTCATCGACGAGAGCGGGCACAAAATTCGTCTCGAGGTAGATGGTGGCGTTGGCGTGCAGAATATTCGCGAGATCGCCGAGGCGGGCGCGGACATGTTTGTTGCGGGGTCGGCGATCTTTAATTCCGAGGACTATGCCGAAACCATTAAGGCGATGCGCAACGAATTAGGCCAAGCACCAGACCCGCATCACTAGACCCGCATCACTAGGCCCGAATCACTAGACCCGAATCACTAGACCTGAATCAATGGGTGCGTTAAATAAGACTCACGCGACACGCCTGATTCAAAATACCAATCCAAGCAAGACGCGCTAAGGCGAATAGACGAGCAGGATACCGCAGATGAACATGGATCGAGCCACCTTCGAGTCGTTTAAGAGCCAAGGCTACAACCGCATTCCCGTGGTGCGCGAAGTGCTTGCCGACACCGATACGCCTCTGAGTACCTACCTCAAACTCGGCAAGGGGCCACACAGCTATTTCTTCGAATCTATCCAGGGCGGAGAAAAGTGGGGGCGTTTTTCAATTATCGGTCTGCCTTGTTCTACCGTGCTCCGCGTTGTCGGCGACAGGCTGACAGTTGAGTGTGAAGGCGAGGTAATCGAGGCGCTCGAGACGAGCGACCCCTTCGAGTTTATCGAAGCCTACAAGGCGCGCTTTAACGTTGCCGAGGTCACTGATAATCAGCGATTTGGCGGCGGGCTCGTCGGTTATTTTGCTTATGACAGCGTGCGCTATGTAGAGCCGAGCATCGGGCCTGCCAAAGACCCCGGCGCACTAGACACACCAGATATCTTGCTCATGCTGTCGGAAGAGGTTGTGGTGTTCGACAATCTGCGCGGCACTATTGCTTTTGTTATCACTGTTGATCCAGCCGATGCCGACGCCTTTGATAAGGCGCACGCGCGCATCGATGCCTTAGAGTCACAGCTAAGCAAGGCAGCACCGTTACCGCCGTTGCCCATCCAGCGTGGCATTTGCGATGCCGACTTTGTGAGCCATTTTGACCAAGCTGGATTCGAAAGCGCGGTTGAGCGAATCAAAGAGTATATTGTTGCGGGCGATGTCATGCAGGTGGTTATTTCTCAGCGCATGTCGGTCGAATTCGGTGGCGATCCACTTAATGTGTATCGCGCGCTGCGCTACTTGAATCCATCGCCTTACATGGTTTTTTTCGATTTAGGTGATCATCATGTTGTGAGTGCGTCGCCCGAAATTCTCGCGCGCGTCGAGCAAGGCAAGATTACCGTTCGGCCGCTGGCGGGTACTCGTAAGCGAGGTGCGAACGAAACCGAAGACCTGGCGTTAGAGCAAGACCTGCTGTCAGACGCGAAAGAAATTGCTGAACACCTCATGCTAATAGACCTGAGCCGCAATGATTCGGGCAGGGTGTCGAAAGTGGGTTCGATTACCGTACCCAAGCAAATGTTTGTCGAGCGCTACTCCCATGTGATGCACATTGCCTCGATAGTCGAAAGTGAAATGAGCGAAGACAAGACTGCGCTCGACGTCCTAAAGTCGACTCTGCCGGTCGGAACTCTGAGTGGTGCGCCCAAGGTGCGCGCGATGGAAATAATCGACGAAATGGAACCCGAGCGCCGCGGTATTTACGGTGGCGCAATGGGATACCTCGCGTGGAACGGCAACATGGACATGGCTATCGCCATTCGTACCGCGGTGATTAAAGATTCGCGCCTCTATGTGCAGGCAGGCGCGGGTGTCGTAGCCGATTCGGTGCCGCGCCTAGAATGGGAAGAGACGCTTAACAAAGCGCGCGCGATCGTGCGCGCCGTGCAGCTTGCCGATGAACAGCTTGAATTAGGCTAGCGTGAAGCGCAAAAAATAGCCGCTGACTGCCTAGTCGCGTAGCGTCTTATACGCGGCGAGTGCGCGTTCGCGAGTCTGTTTTAGATCGACAATTGCCGCTGGGTAATCCTTTCCTAATTCTATTCCCGCAAGTTGTAATTCCATTGTTGGCGCCGAGCTTGGGTCATGAAGATGCTTTGCCGACAGTTTGGCAAGTTCAGGCACGAAGCGGCGAATATAGGCGCCGTCGGGATCGAATTTCTGCGACTGCGTTACTGGATTAAAAATACGGAAATAGGGCGCTGCGTCCGCGCCACTGCCGGCAACCCATTGCCAGCTGCACGAATTGCTCGCGAGGTCGGCGTCGACCAAACAGTCCCAAAACCACTTCTCGCCGTGACGCCAATCCTGCATAAGATTTTTAATAAGGAAAGAGGCGACAATCATGCGCACGCGATTGTGCATGTAGCCGGTTGTGTAAAGCTCGCGCATGCCCGCATCGACAATAGGGTAACCGGTCATGCCGCGCTGCCACGCCGAACGCAGGTCGGCATCATCGAGCCAAGGGAAGCGGTCGAAATCAGACTTCATATTTGCGTCTGTCAAACTCGGGAAGTGGTAGAGAAGATAATAAGAAAACTCACGCCACACGAGTTCACGCACGAAATGCTCAGACTGACTCTCGTGCCCGCGCTGACCACTTTGATTCGCCGCAAACGCTGCCTCATTGGGTGAAATTTCGCCGAAGTGTAAATGCGGAGAAAGGCGCGACACGCTCATTTTTGCCGGAAAATCGCGACCTTCGCGGTAGTCTTCGATGCCTGCGTCTAAGAAATTCGAAAGCTGCGCCTGAGCGCCAGCCTCGCCGGGGACCCAATCTGATAGCATGCCTTCGTGCCAGTTTAGGCGCGGTAGTAGAGCGAGTGTGTCTATTTTATTGTTGGGCTGCGCGCAGTCATGAAGCGCAGCGCTGAGTTGGGCGGCGTCTACCGTGGCTGCAGGAACAGGCGCAGGCTGCGTTGCTAGCGCATTGCGATAGTAGGGAGTGAACACCTTGTAGGGCGTGCCATCTTTTTTGAGATTATGCCAAGGCTCCCACAAGAGAGTGCCAGCATGGCTTTCTACTAAAACGCCTGTATTGCTAAGCGACTGCTTGATTCGTTTGTCGCGCGCGATGCGCCACGGCTCGTACCCGCGATTCCAATGCACGGCCGCGGCGCCATGTTCGGCGGCAAAGGCGGGAATAACCTCGGCTGCATCGCCTTTGAGGATCCATAGCTTGCCGTGAAGCGATTCGTTTAGCGCATCGAGTGAGCGATGTAACCAGCAGCGGCTTGCCGCGCCGCGCCGCCATGACCCTGCGCTCTCGTCATCGAGCACATAAACCGGAAGTACCGACCCGGTAGCAAGAGCGGCGATGAGTGCTGGGTTGTCGCGCAGGCGCAGGTCTTGTCGAAACCAAAGAAGAGTTGGCGCTTGTCTAGGCATGGAAGATTCTCGGTTGTTAAGGCATAAGTTTAACTCGCAACGCTGCGCGTGTCCGACTGGATCAATAAAAGCAAGATCTCGCGATGCGACGTTGGTGAGTAGGACAGCTTCGCCGCAGACTGTTATTATTCGCCCACTAGACAGGCCAGCCAATGCGCAGGTATTTGGTTCGATGGGCGGTTTACGGAATTGACTGGCATGCAACAGTGAGTTGCTACTCAGTTAGAGGCGGCTACCGATCGACTTGGAAGAGGAAAACACGTGCTCTTAATGATCGACAATTACGATTCGTTCACCTACAACATCGTTCAATATTTGGGCGAGCTCGGTGCCGAGGTTGAAGTGCATCGCAATGACGCGATAAGCCTGCAACAAATAGAAGACCTTGCACCTGCGCAGATTGTGATTTCCCCTGGCCCCTGTACGCCAAACGAGGCGGGGATTTCGATGGAAGCGATTCGTACTTTCGCCGGCCGTATACCCTTGCTTGGCATTTGTCTCGGACATCAGAGCATCGGGCAGGTTTATGGGGGTGACATCGTGCGCGCGGGGCGCGTGATGCACGGCAAGATCTCGCCAATCGAACACAGTGGCACAGGCGTATTCACCGGTCTAAACCAACCCTTTAACGCGACCCGGTACCATTCGCTGGTGATCGATAAAAAGACGGTGCCAGACTGCTTAGAGGTCACCGCATGGGCGCTAGACGAGGCCGGCGAGCGCGAAGAGATTATGGGCGTTAGGCATAAAGAGCTGATGGTCGAAGGCGTTCAGTTTCACCCCGAGTCTATTCTCAGTGAGCAGGGTCATCAGCTCCTCAAGAATTTCCTCGACGCATCGAACCGCGGATAAAAAAGAGCGACCCTAGGACAGGAGTGCAACATGGACATTAAGGCAGCGATAGCGCAGCTGATGCAGGCCAAAGACCTCAGCGGCGAGTCGATGATCGAAGTGATGCGCGCGATTATGTCCGGCGCAACAACCGATGCGCAGAACGCCGCCTTTTTGGTTGCTCTGCAAATTAAAGGGGCGAGTGTCGAAGAGGTATTCGGTGGCGCCACTGTCATGCGCGAACTGGCGACGAAAGTCCCGATCGACGACCGCGAATTTCTCGTCGACACCTGTGGTACAGGCGGCAGTGGGTCTAATAAATTTAATGTCTCGACCGCGTCTGCGATCGTTGCAGCCTGCGCGGGCGCGCGCGTCGCGAAGCACGGCAATCGCGGTGCGTCGAGTAAAAGTGGTAGTGCCGATGTCTTGGAGGCGGCTGGGGTTACCCTTGGCCTCTCTGCCGAAGCTGTCGCTCGGTGCATCGATGAGATAGGCGTTGGCTTTATGTTTGCGCCTGCCCATCATAGCGCTATGAAACACGTGATCGCGGCCCGCAAAGAAATTGGCGTACGCACCGTATTTAATGTGCTTGGACCGCTGACCAATCCTGCAGGCGCGCCTAATCAGGTAATGGGTGTTTACACTGCCGAGTGGATTCCACTGCTCATCGATGTGCTTCGCAGACTTGGCAGCGAGCATGTGCTTATTGTTGCTGCTGACGATGGGCTTGACGAAATCAGCATCGCCGCCGACACCCGCGTCGGTGAGCTTAAGAATGGCGAGTTGCTTGAATACGTAGTCTCTCCCGAAGAATTCGGCATGAGAAGGCGTGAGTCTGTAGACTCCTTGCGTATAGAATCCCCCGAGGAGAGTCTCGCGATGCTTCGCGCATCGCTGGATTATTCGCACGAAGACGCGGGCGATATCGTTGCCCTAAATGCGGGCGCAGCGATTTATGCGGCCGGTATCGAAGGCAGTCTGGTCGAGGGCGTTGCACGCGCTCAAACCGTGCTGCAAAGCGGTGAAGCGCTGGTCAAACTAGAGGCGCTCGTGTCGTTTACTCAGGCTCATGTTCATTAACTGACGCAAGAGTAGCGGCAATATCTCCATAAAAATCCTGCGCGCGAGTGCCGCTGAGAAGGAATTATTTTGTTAGAGCAAAAGACTCAGACTATTTTAGAGAAGATTGTCGCCACCAAACATCGCGAAATCGAAGCTGACAAACGCGTGTTGAGCTTCGCCGACGTGGAGGCGCTCGCCGCTAAAGCGGATCCCGTCCGCGGCTTTGCCAACGCCATCGTATCGCGTATCGCGCGCAAAGAGGCGGCGGTAATCGCCGAAATCAAGAAGGCGTCGCCGTCGAAAGGGCTCATTCGCGCCGATTTCGACCCTGCAAGCCACGCGGCGGATTACGCAGCCAACGGCGCAGCTTGTCTGTCGGTGCTGACCGATCGCGACTACTTTCAAGGCCATGACGATTACCTCGTTGCCGCCCGCGGCGCCTGCACTATTCCGGTCATTCGCAAAGATTTTATTGTTGACCGCTATCAGGTTGCCGCGGCGCGCGCTATGGGTGCCGACTGTGTGTTGCTCATCGTCGCTGCGCTGGACGCATCGACGCTGACTGATTTGGCAAGCTATGCCGAGTCGCTTGGCCTCGATGTGCTGGTTGAGGTGCATAATGGTGAAGAGCTCGATCTTGCGCTTACACTCAGTACGCCATTGGTAGGCATTAATAACCGGAATCTGCATACTTTTAAGACGAGCCTCGAGACGAGCTACACGCTTGCGAGCCGAATGCCAGCCGACAAAGTGGTAGTAACGGAGAGTGGCATCCACAGCGCTGCCGACGTGCAGTCAATGCTAGAAAAAGGCATATACGGGTTTTTAGTTGGCGAGTCGTTTATGCGCGCCGATTCCCCGGGCACAAAACTGCGCGAGATGATGTTCGAATTGAAGTGAGTGCGGGCTAATAGTAGTTCGGCAGCGAATCAAAAAGGTCCGTTAACGAGTGCCGAGTACAACAATGGTTTTGCCCGAGACCGTGACCAGTTCCTGCTCCTCTAAATTTTTTAATACGCGGCCAGCCATCTCGCGTGAGCAGTTAACGATGCGGCCGATCTCCTGCCGTGTAATGCGAATTTGCATGCCGAGCGGATGTGTCATTGCGTCGGGTTCTTTTGCAAGGTCGATAAGCGTGCGGGCGACACGGCCGGTTACGTCGAAGAAACTCAGATCGCCGACTTTGCGTGTGGTTTTGCGAAGACGAGTGGCCATCTGACGGCCGATTGTAAAAACAATTTCGGGGTGATCGTGTACATAGGCGTTGAAGTTAGCATAACTAATCTCGGCGATTTCGCTCTGATTACGTGTTCGACACCAAGCGCTGCGATCTTCGGTCTGTTCGAATAAACCCATTTCGCCTAAAAAATCGCCGGGGTTTAAATACGCAACGATGACCTCTTTACCGTCGTTGTCTTCTAGGATTACCGAGACAGACCCGCTAATTATGTAATACAGAATGTCGCAGCTATCGCCTTCATAGATTATTGTCGCGCGATTAGGGTAGCGGCGGCGATGGCAATGAGTTAGGAAATTATCTACGTCACTTATGTGGGGAGTAATCGGTTGGAGTGCCATGCAGGGTCCTTGCTTGCTTATGAAATAGCGACTTTCGATGCTGTGGTATAGGTATAACACGGGGAAAATACCGATGGGAATACATAGATGGCAGCAAGTAAGAAGTAACTCATAGGTATTTTGTGGTAATTGGAATGATTAGGCCAAATGGTCGCTAAAACGAGACCTGGGTCTCATTATGAACAGGAATGTGGAGATGGAAGCACGGGTAAAATGGGTCGAAAATGTGATGTTTGTTGCCGAGTCGGGAAGTGGTCACGCCATTGTTTTAGACGGCGCACCTGAGGGTGGCGGTCGCAATATGGGCATGCGTCCGCTCGAACTGATGGCGCTGAGCGTAGGCAGTTGCTCGAGCTACGACGTGGTGACTATTCTAAAAAAAGCGCGCCAAGAGATAACTGGCTGCGAGGCTATCGTGAGCGCTAAACGCGTCGATGCGATACCCGCAGTGTTCGAATCGATACACCTGCATTTTAAGGTGGCGGGAAAAGCGCTAAGTGAAAAACAGGTTGAGAGAGCGGTTGAGCTGAGCGCCGACAAATACTGTTCGGCGTCTATTATGCTCATGGGTGCTGGCGTTAAGGTCACTCACGACTTTGAGATTATCGCCGCCTAGAGGCGGTAAGTCGTCTTTTTCATCACCTGCGAGACGGCAGCCATAGCCCACTTCGCCGGAGCAGGTAACGGCATTCCGCCGGCGTCGAGCGCGGCCTTGCCGTGTTGCTCTTCGTCGATGATCATCTGTTCTAAGATGGCACGGCTGCGTGTGTCGTCAGTTGGCAGCTGCGCGAGATGCTCGCGTAGGTGTTCGCAGACCTGCTGTTCGGTTTCGGCGACAAAGCCAAGACTCCAGCGATCGCCGGCGAGCCCAGCGGCTGCACCGATACCGTAGGACAATCCATACCACAGAGGATTAAATAGGCTTGTGCGACTGTCGAGCTGCGCCAGACGCTGCTCACACCAGCTCAGGTGGTCAATCTCCTCAGCTGCCGCTTCTTCCATCGACTCACGTACGTCAGGCAGCTTGGCTGTGGCGGCTTGGCCTTGATAGAGCGCCTGTGCGCAGACCTCGCCGGTGTGATTGATGCGCATGAGCCCTGCGGCATGTTTACGCGCCGCATCGCTCATCTCATTCTCGGCGGTGGTTGCGGCGGGCGATTGTCGCCGGCCCTGACTCGCGCCGGGGGTGACAGTGCGCAGCGCTTGGTCGAAGCCGATTAGCGCGCGGTCGAGAAAACTGTGGTGTACGCTTTTGCTCATCTGGTTTCTAGCCCCCTTTGTCGATTGGCCGTGGTTGTCTTTTTTGCCACTGGCGTGTCTAGTCGTTAGTACGACTGCGCAGCTGTTACTGGTTTCAAAGCGAGCCCTGTTGCTCACGGGCGATTGCCCGATGGCCGATGTCGCTGCGCGAGTAGACGTCTTTCCAAGTGATGCCGTGAGCCAAGCTGTAGGCGCGTTCTTGTGCCTGAGCAACCGATGCGCCAAGCGCGACAGCGCAGAGGACGCGTCCGCCGCTAGTGACTACATTATCGCCATCGAATTTGGTGCCCGCATGAAAAACTTTTGCGCTGGCGTCTTCCTGCACGTCATCTAAGCCACTTATTGTCTCGCCGCTTGCATAGGACTCGGGATAGCCGCCGGCTGCCAGAACAATGCCGACGGCGGGGCGGGGATCCCATTGTGCTATTTGCGTATCTAGCGTGCCATTTACCGCCGCGAGGCAGTGTTCTACGAGGTCTGACTGCAAGCGCATCATCACCGGCTGTGCCTCGGGGTCGCCGAAGCGGCAGTTAAATTCAACCACGTCGATGCTGCCGGTTGGCGAGATCATGAGGCCCGCGTACAGAAAGCCCGTGTAAGTATTGCCGTCGGCTGCCATACCAGCGACGGTAGGACGAATGATCTCATCCATCGCGCGCTCCCACAGCGCATCTGTTACAACAGGGGCAGGGGAGTAAGCACCCATGCCGCCGGTGTTAGGGCCTTTATCGCCGTCGTCCCGCGCTTTGTGATCCTGTGACGTCGCCATAGGCAGAATATTCGTGCCGTCGACCATGGCAATAAAACTCGCCTCTTCGCCGGCGAGAAAGCCTTCGATAACGACGCGATGACCCGCGTCACCAAATTTATTGCCAGCGAGCATCGCGTCAACGGCAGACTCCGCTTCGGCCTCGGTCATTGCGACAACGACGCCTTTGCCGGCAGCGAGACCGTCGGCTTTGATGACGATCGGGGCGCCTTGCGCACGAATGTAAGCTTTCGCTGCGTCGACTTCGGTAAAGGTTTGATAGCTTGCGGTCGGGATTGCGTGGCGTTTCAAAAAGTCTTTGGTAAACGATTTCGACCCTTCGAGTTGCGCTGCTGCTTTGCTAGGTCCGAAGCAGGCTAGATTGCGGCTGCGGAAATAGTCGACGACGCCTGCAACAAGCGGCGCTTCCGGGCCGACTAGGGTGAGGCCCACATTGTTCGCTTCGGCGAAGTCGGCGAGAGCTGTGAAGTCCATCGTATCGATTGCGACATTGCTTAGCGCAGGCTCACGTGCCGTCCCTGCATTGCCGGGAGCGACAAACACTTGATCGACAGAGGCTGACTGAGCCGCCTTCCAGGCGAGAGAGTGTTCTCGACCACCACTGCCTATAACTAGGATATTCATTATAGTTTCCTTGTGCAGTCTAGTGGCGGAAGTGGCGAATGCCGGTGAAGACCATGGCGATATTCGCCTCGTCTGCCGCAGCAATAACCTCGTCGTCGCGCATCGAGCCACCTGGCTGGATTACCGCGGTAATGCCTGCGGCAGCAGCGGCGTCGATGCCGTCGCGGAACGGGAAGAACGCATCCGACGCCATAACCGAGCCTTCGACTACTAGGCTTTCGTCGGCTGCTTTTATGCCCGCGATGCGCGCACTGTATACGCGGCTCATCTGGCCTGCGCCGATGCCAATTGTCTGCAGGTTTCTGCAATAAACAATCGCGTTCGATTTTACGTATTGGGCGACCGACCAAGCGAACAGCAGATCGCGAACCTCGTCGGCGCTCGGCGCACGCGCGCTAACCTGTTTGAGGTGGGCGGCGCTAATTGTCGCGATGTCGCGGTCTTGCACGAGCAAGCCCCCGTTGACGCGCTTATAATCTAGGCCTGCCACGCGTGCTGCCGGCCACTGGCCGCAGCTGAGAACGCGCACGTTCTGCTTGCTTGCCGTGATAGCCAGCGCTTCGGCTGAGACCGATGGAGCGATAATCACTTCGGTAAATTGCTGGTCAACGATGCGCTGGGCGGTTGCTGCGTCGAGTTCGCGATTAAACGCGATGATGCCGCCGAATGCCGACGTCGGGTCGGTTTGGAACGCGCGCTCGTAGGCGGCGAGTGCCGACTCGGCGACTGCGACACCGCAGGGATTGGCGTGTTTTACGATTACGCAGGCAGGCTCGGCGAACTCTTTGACACACTCGAGCGCGGCATCGGTGTCCGCAATATTGTTATAAGACAACGCCTTGCCCTGAAGCTGCTTGGCAGTGCTAATACTCGCCTCGGCGGGTTCGCGTTCAACATAGAACGCCGCTGCCTGGTGTGGGTTCTCACCGTAGCGCATGTCCTGTGCCTTAAGGAACTGGCTATTAAATGTGCGGGGTAATGAAGACGCCTCGCTCTCTGAGTCGGCAGCGGGCAGTTTAGTGCCAAGGTAATTGGCGATCGCGCCGTCGTAGGCAGCAGTATGCTCGAAGGTTTTAACCGCAAAGTCGAAACGACTCGCCTGATCGAGGCTACAGTCGTTAGCCTTAAGCTGAATGATGAGGCCGTCGTAATCGGCTGGGTTTACCACTACAGTCACGAAGCGATTATTTTTGGCCGCTGCGCGCAGCATAGTCGGGCCGCCAATATCGATGTTCTCGATTGCCGTTGGCAGGTCGCAGTCTGGATTCGCGACGGTCGCCTCGAAGGGATAGAGATTAACCACCACCAAATCGATTGGCGGAATATTGTGTTCGTCCATAACCGCTTGGTCTTGGTCGCGGCGCGCAAGGATACCGCCGTGCACTTTGGGGTGCAGCGTCTTCACGCGGCCATCCATCATTTCGGGGAAGCCGGTGTATTCAGAGATCTCGATGGCCGGAATGCCCGCCTCTTGCAGGAGGCGATAGGTGCCGCCAGTAGAAAGCAATTCGATGCCGAGGTCGGAGAGGGCTTGAGCGAATGGCACGAGGCCGGCTTTGTCGGAGACGCTGAGCAAGGCTCGGCGGATGGCGACAGATGCGTCTGAGGTCATAGCTTGGCTTCTTTTTAGTAGCGGACGGGTCGGTTAGTTGTTGCGATGATTAAGTACAGCAAAGAGCACGGTAAAGAGCACGGTAAAAAGCATGCCAAACGAGGTCGATTTACAGCAGCCCATACTGTTTTAACTTGGTGCGCAGAGTACCACGATTGAGTCCGAGCACGATAGCAGCCTTGCTCTGGTTGCCCCGTGTTTGGTGCATCACAGCGGCGAAAAGCGGTGCTTCGACTTCGGCTAGAACGAGGTCGTAAAGATCTTTCGCCTGCTCGCCTTCTAATAGCGCAAAGTAGTTCTCTACCGAGCTCAACACCTGTTCGCGTAACGTTGAGACGCCAGCCGGACGGAGAGTCTCAAGGTCGAGTGAGGCGCGTAACGTTTCAGCTTCTTGCAGGCGCGCAGGCGCGAACGCGGGTAGGTCAATGCCTCCCGAGTCCTCGTCGACACCGAAAGTTTCATCGAGCATTGACTCATCCGAGTCAGTTAGATTGTTCATGCGGCGATGCCTCGGGCGGACATGCCGACAGAGGGCAAGATTCTTTCGAAGTAGGCGTCTACCAAGTCTAACTGTTCCTGCGCCTCGGCAGCTGCGTTAAATGCCTGCATAAACTCGCGCGAGCCCTCAAGTCCCTCGACATAGCCATTGACATGTTTCCGGGCATAGAGCGCGCCGCGGTGTTCGCCGTAAAAGAGATGAAGCTTGCGCAGATGACTGATCGCAACCTCATAGCGCGCCTGCGCCGAGGGGTCTGGAAGGTGGGTGCCGTCTTCGAGAAATTGCTCTATTTGGCGAAATATCCAGGGGCTGCCCTGTGCGCCTCGGCCGATCATCAGCGCGTCGGCGCCGGTGTGATGGAGCACTTGCTGTGCTCGCTCGGGTGAATCGATGTCGCCATTGGCGACGATGGGGATGCTCACCGCCTGTTTGATAGCGGCGATCGTGTCGTATTCTACCGCGCCTTTAAAGCGGCACTCTCGGGTGCGGCCATGAACGGTGAGTAGCTGGATGCCGCAGTCTTCGGCGATTTTTGCAACTTCGACACCGTTGCGAGACTCGGGGCACCAGCCGGTACGGATTTTAAGAGTAACCGGAATATCCACCGCGCCGACTATTGCGCGAAGGATCCGTTCGACCAGGTCAGTGTCGCGTAGCAGAGCTGAGCCTGCTGCTTTTTTCATGACTTTTTTAGCCGGACAGCCCATGTTGATGTCTATTGCATCGGCGCCGAGCTCGGCGTTATGGCGCGCACACTGCGCCATGATGCCCGGGTCTGAGCCCGCGATCTGAATGACCTGTGGGCTGCTTACATTAGCCTTGACTTGACGCAGCCGCAGCCGCTCTTTCTCCCACAGTTCTTTGCTCGAAGGTAGCATTTCGGCAACGGTGATACCGGCCCCTTGCTGACTGCAGATTTCGCGGAAGGGTGCGTCGCACACGCCGACCATCGGGGCGAGGAAGAGATTATTGCGCAGTGTATAAGGGCCTATCCTGTGCACGGTCGTGGTCTCGCTGGTCGTAATTGAAATTAAACTGAGCCGAAGGCCGGCCTAACTGAAGCCTGAAAACACGGGTGTTGGAATCAGGCTTGGGCGAAGGCTAATGATAGCGGTGACTTGGACGCAGCGGAAGGCTTTTGCTGAGTCAATCCGCGCGTCATCTCTGCTATCGCGCCCTAAATGCAACGGTGTAATTCACGGCGTCGGCGCCGGGGTCTATTAATTCAAGTTTAATGGTGACGCGCTCACCTGCACTGAGCGCTTTGATTGGATCGGTAGACGCGGGAAAATAGTCCACGGGCGCAAATTCTCGCAGGGCGACGCTACGCTGAGCTGCCGTATCGAAACTGAGTATAAGCACCGGCGCAGTCTGCGCGAGAGGCGCTGAGTTAGTGAGCACAAAACTGACGACTAGGCTGTTACTACCCACCGGACCTGAGACGACAGTAAGCGCCTCTCCGCGAAAGGCTGAAATGTCGGAGAACGGGGGAATCGAGCAGTTGAATAGCGCGCAGCTGCTCGCGAATAGGGGGTAGAACGCCGGCGAATGCTGATAAAGGTTACGGTTAGCCCAGAGGTATTGCGCAGCGAGTGCTGCGACCAGTATCAATAGTGTGAACACCGATGTCGCGGTTTTTGCGGCATGGCGCCAAGTCCCATCTCCTTTGGCTGCGATTTCAATGGGGCTTGAATCTAAGTGCGGTAACTGGGCGGAATTGATCGGCTCTAACCCCTCGCCGCTAAGCAGCGAATAGTCGGTATTTAACGCCCGCATTCGCACAGCTTCGGTCGATCCTTCGGCGTTTACTCGGTCGCCTTCGCGTTGGCCAGAGTCTAAATCTGAGCCTAAATCTAAAGCGTGGGCTGCAGTAAACAAACGAAAACACGCACCGCAGCGAACCGCAGGACCGGTAGCGCCGACCAGACGCGCACTGAATTTAATCTGTGCTTGGCAAAACGGGCAGCACGTTGTGGCAGTCTTCATAAGGGTTGGTTTTGATTCTAAATCATGAACTAGCGTTTAATCCCGCTGAGGCGAATCCAGTCTTCCCGCTGCACTGCCGCGCTCATCTCAAACCATTCGCTGTAAACCTCAGTAATCGCGTCGGCCTGTTCGGCGAGAAGGCCCGACAAGATAATGCTGCCTTTAGGTTTTACCAGCGATGCAAATTTTGACGCGAGGCTGAGCAGTGGTGCGGCAAGAATATTGGCGAGTAGAATGTCGACGCTTTCGGGCGTGCTCATTGAATCGTACTCTTCGGGTAGGAAAGTTCCTACACGCCCTGGCAGTAGGCCGTTGCGTTCGCAATTGTCGTTCGTAGCCAGGACAGCCTGAGGGTCGTTGTCGACGCCTTGAACGCTCTGGGCGCCAAGCAGTGCAGCGGCAATAGCCAGAATGCCCGAGCCGCAGCCGTAATCCACGATATCCTTACCCTGAAGGTCTTGAGTGGCGAGCCACTGAAGACATAGCGCCGTGGTGGCGTGGCTGCCACTGCCAAACGCGAGCCCGGGGTCGAGCATGATATTGGTGGCGCTGGGGTCGGGCGGCTCTTGCCAGCTTGGGCAGATCCAGAGTTTTTCACCAAATTGCATTGCTGAAAAATTGTCCATCCAGCTGCGTTCCCACGCCTGATCTTCGATCTTTTCTATCTCGAGGCTAGCTCTGTTGACGATAGACGCGTTACCACCAAGCCAGCTGAGCAGCTCGCCTAGCTCGGTGTCTTCTTCGAAGAGTGCACACAAGACAAGGCTATCCCAGAGCGGGGTGCTGTCGAGCTCTTCTTGAAAGACCGGCTGGTCTTCTGCGTCGAGATAGGTGATCGATACGGCGCCTGCGGCAAGCAACTGTGGCTCGATAAAATCGACGTGCTCGGGGATTATTTGGATCTTTAGTTGTTGCCAGTTCATGCGGGACTCGTTGTCGTTTAGAGCTTAAGCTTTTTCTCGAGGTAGTGGATATTCACACCGCCTCTTTTAAACGCAGCGTCGCGAGCGAGATCTTTATGCAATGCAATATTGCTGCTAATGCCATCGATAAGCATCTCGTCAAGCGCGATCTCCATGCGCTTTAGCGCCTCTTCTCGGCTGTCGCCCGAACAGATTAGCTTGGCAATGAGCGAGTCGTAGAAAGGAGGCACCGTGTAACCGCTGTAGAGATGCGAATCGACTCGAACACCATTGCCGCCCGGAGCATGAAACATAGTCACCTTGCCCGGGCTAGGCAGGAAGGTTGAGGGGTCTTCTGCGTTGATGCGACATTCGAACGAATGCCCTTTAATCACAATGTCCGATTGCTTATAGCTAAGCGGACTGCCGCCCGCAATTAAGAGCTGTTCACGCACGATGTCCACTCCGCTAACCTGCTCTGTCACGGGGTGCTCTACCTGCACACGCGTGTTCATCTCGATAAAGTAAAAGCGTTCGTCTTGGTAGAGAAATTCGAGCGTACCGGCGCCGCGGTATTTCATTTGTTCGCAGGCACGAATGCAGGTTGCCGCCACTTCTTCTCTTATCGCTTCGGGTATTCCTGGAGCTGGCGCCTCTTCGATTACCTTTTGGTGTCGGCGTTGCAAAGAACAGTCGCGGTCGCCGAGGTGAATGGCGTTTCCTCGACCGTCGCCCAGCACTTGGATTTCAACGTGACGAGGGTTTTCGAGATATTTCTCGAGATAGCAGACACCGCTCCCGAAGAATGACTGTGCCTCGGTTTGCGTGACATGAATGCTGCTAAGTAGGTCTGCTTCTTCGTGGACAACGCGCATGCCACGTCCACCGCCGCCAGCCGCCGCCTTTATAATAACGGGGAAGCCGATTTCGCGAGCGATGCGAAGCCTGCGCGCATCGTCATTGTCTAGAGGCCCGTTAGAGCCGGGCACTGTGGGTACGCCCGCCTCAATCATCACTTTAATAGCAGAGACCTTATCGCCCATCATGCGAATGGTTTCTGCGGTAGGCCCGATAAAAGTAAAGCCGCTGTTCTCAACCTGTTCGGCGAAATCGGCATTTTCGGAGAGGAAGCCGTAACCTGGGTGGACCGCGTCGGCCTCTGTCACTTCCATCGCCGAAATAATCGCCGGAATATTGAGGTAGCTTTCTGTGGGGCTTGGCGGCCCTATACAAACAGATTCATCTGCTAGGTGCACGTGCATGAGATCTTTGTCGGCGGTTGAGTGCACGGCGACAGTTTTGATGCCGAGTTGTTTGCAGGCGCGCAGGACGCGAAGCGCAATCTCTCCGCGGTTCGCAATTAGTACTTTTTTAAGCATTGCACAAATCCCTAAATGATTAGCCCTTTCCCAGCCTGAGCTGGGCTGCGGTGCTAAGCGATAATGATGAGGGGTTGGTCGAACTCAACTGGCTCGCCGTCTTTCACAAGGATAGCTTCAACGACGCCTGAATGATCCGCCTCGATCTGATTCATCATCTTCATCGCTTCAACGATGCAGATAACATCGCCCGCTTTGACATGCTTGCCCACTTCGACGAAGGCAGGCGAGGTAGGTGATGGGGCGCCATAGAATGTACCAACCATCGGCGACTTCACAGCGTTGGCAGAAGCGGCTGGAGTAGCAGAAGGTGCCACAGCGGCAGGGGCTGCAACGGGCGCCGGCGCCGGTGCGACCTGCTGTGGCATCTGATACGTCAACGCTTGTTGCTGAACAGAGCTTGATCCGCGGCTAATGCGAACCGATTCTTCGCCTTCTTTGATCTCGATCTCTGCGATGTCGGATGCTTCGAGTAGTTCGATCAGTTTTTTAACCTTTCTGATATCCATGGTGTTTGTCGCCTCTTTGCTTGAGAGTGCCTCGCTCGGGGCACTGCGCGGGTGTTAGAAAAGATTGTGGTCTAAAGTGTTTTGGGCGGATCGCCAGCCCGTGGCTGCTCCTCGCTATTTCAGGCGAGCTAAGGCGGCATCGAGCGCAAGCTCATAGCCTTGAGCACCCAGCCCGATCACGCAGCCATCGGCGATATCGGAGAAAAAGGAGTGCTGCCGGAACTCTTCGCGGCGGTACAGGTTCGATAGGTGCACCTCGATAAAAGGAATTTCTGAGGCAAGCATAGCGTCGCGTAGAGCGACACTTGTGTGTGTATACCCGCCGAAGTTAACGAGCATATAGTCAATTTTCGCCGATCTTGCTAAGTGAATCCGGTCGATTAGCGCACCTTCGCTATTGCTTTGAAAGCTGTCGAAGGTATGGCCGGCCTCGATGCAGGCGGTGCCAAGACGGATATTGATGTCGTCGAGGGTATCGGAGCCGTATATATCGGGCTCTCTGCTGCCTAGAAGGTTGAGATTGGGTCCGTTTAAGACGAGTATCGATGCCATAGTTTTGCCACATTCATCGCAATTTGCGCGAAATTCCCGATAGATTGCCAATTTTCAATGCATTTTCGCAGAATTTATTCCGAATATCACTAATATTAGTGATAAGGAACTCGAATTGACTCAATCGATCAGGTCTTGGAGCGGAATGTCGACTGTTTGGGGTGGATAGCAGAAGCCCCAAGCGGCGCAGCCTTGATAGCGAATGCTCAACAAAGCGGTAGCCGGCAGGTCTTGTGCAGGAGAAAGATCGATTTGGGTGATAACTGCGCCGAAATAGGCTTCAATTGCCCCAAAAAACTCGTCTTCCATCGCAAGACCGTTGGGCAAGGTAAAAGCCAAGTCGATCCCGTTCGCGGAGAAGGCAAACCGGTGTCGGTAGAGATAGTGTTCAGGCGCCGGCGTCCACGTAATAGCGAGTTGGCCTTTTTCTACAGGGCCGACATGAAAAGGGAACGCGAGTTCAGAGGGTAGGACCTGCGGTGTGTTGCTTAGGTCAAGGGCGGATGTTTTGCGGTCGCCAAACTGCGCGCTGGCGAGAGTCGCACTCAACGCTAGCGCGGCCGCCAATAGAGTACAGAGCGCCTGCTTTAAATTATGATTCGAGGCGCTTTGTGTGCAGCGGCCGCGGCATATTTGGGTGTTCAACGTGGAGCGCATGACTGTCTCCCCTCATGACTTAACTGGTGAACTTGTCGAACACCAGGCAAGCATTGGTGCCGCCAAAGCCAAAACTGTTGGACATGACACGATTGAGCTTGATGTCATTAATACGCTCAACGGCGATTGGCAGCCCTTCCGCCTCGGGGTCGAGCGTGTCGACGTTTGCCGAAGCTGCGATAAAGTCGTTTTCCATCATCAGTAGGCTGTAGATAGCCTCCTGTGCCCCAGCGGCGCCGAGGGAATGGCCACTGAGCGATTTGGTTGAATTGAGTGTTGGCACCGCGTCACCGAAGACATTTTTAATCGCGCGCAACTCCGATACGTCGCCGGCTGGTGTGCTCGTACCATGAGTATTGATGTAATCGACTGACCCTTCGAGGCCGTGCATGGCCATTTGCATGGCGCGCGCGCCACCCTCACCCGAAGGCGAGACCATGTCATAGCCGTCCGAGGTCGCGCCATAACCTGTGAGCTCTGCGTAGATTTTGGCGCCGCGGGCCTTTGCATGCTCGAGCTCTTCAATCACCAAGACAGCACCGCCGCCGGCAATGACGAAGCCGTCGCGGGCCGCGTCGAAGGCGCGTGACGCTTTTTCGGGGGTTTCATTGTAGTTGGTTGAAAGCGCGCCCATCGCATCAAACATATGCGACATTGTCCAGTGTTCGGCTTCGCCACCGCCAGCAAACACGACGTCTTGCTTGCCTAGCTGAATTAGCTCGGCTGCATGGCCGATGCAGTGGGCGCTTGTCGCGCACGCCGACGAGATCGTGTAATTCACCCCTTTAATCTTAAACGGCGTAGCAAGACAGGCCGACACCGTGCTGCTCATTGTACGCGTGATGCGGTAAGGGCCGACGCGGCGCAAACCTTTCTCACGCATGATGTCGGTTGACTCTAGTTGCTGTTCCGATGAGCCGCCACCGGAGCCGACTACGAGTCCGGTGCGAAAGTGGGAGACTTGCTCTTCGCTCAGACCCGAGTCTTCGACTGCTTCTTTCATCGACAGATAGGCATAGGCAGCGGCATCGCCCATGAAACGATAGAGTTTTCGATCGATAAGCTCTTCGGCGTTGATATCTACGCTGCCGCTGATATGGCTGCGCATACCGATATCGACATAGCTCTGATTGTGCTTAATGCCGCTGCGGCCTTGCTGCAGTGAGTCGAGAACCGCCTCTTTGTTATTGCCTAGGCAAGAAACGATACCGATACCAGTTACCACAACGCGACGCATATATTCACCAATCTCTCTAAAGGTGGAAATTCAGCCGTTGGCGGAACCCACTCGTTTCGATAATTTATTATTTCTGTTTCGCTAGCTGCCCCGTTTAAACGAGGCAGTTAGACGGGGTAGTATAGCTATTTAGAACGTAGCGCCGGGCTGGAATAAGCCAACCTTTAGGCTTTTTGTCGAGTAGATTTCGCGCCCATCGACGGCGACTGTGCCATTGGCAATGCCCATGGTCAGCCTGCGATCGATCGTGCGTGTGATATCAAGCTCGTAAGTCACGAGCTTCGAGGTGGGCAAAACTTCACCGCTGAATTTAACCTCGCCCACGCCAAGCGCCCTGCCTTTGCCTTCGCGGCCGCTCCAGCAGAGCCAGAATCCGACAAGCTGCCAAAGGGCGTCGAGGCCGAGGCAGCCTGGCATGACGGGGTCGCCAGGAAAGTGGCAGTCAAAGAACCAAAGGTCGGGGCGGATGTCCAATTCGGCAATAATTTTACCGCGGCCGAATTCACCTCCGTCTTCGTTGATCACAGTGATGCGATCCAGCATGAGCATGTTATCGACAGGCAAAACGCCTTTGCCAGGGCCAAAGAGGCGGCCGTAGCCACATTCGACAAGCTCTTCGAGTGAGTAGGCGTTCTTAGGTTCGAACACGAATGAGGCATTGGACATGATTTCGGTGCTTTCCTTCTGGCGCCCTTAGGGGCTTAATTTTCACGGATGATGTTATCGCGACAGGTCTAAATAATCGACTGAAATTCGAGAGTCTTGAGAACGCGGTGGTTTTGGCCCCTCACTGGTTTAAGCTCGCATATTTTGCGGCTATTTATCGCCGTGCCGCTGTTTATCGGTGAATCGATTTATTTGCTAGAATACACGCTTAGAAAAAAGCGGCGCTTCGCAAGCCGCAACAGGGTAGAAAAATCCGTGCTTGAAAATAAAACTTCGTTTGGTTCCTCCGCCGCGGTGTCTGCGCGCCTAATCCCTGTAGTGATTTCCGGCGGTGTGGGCTCGCGTCTGTGGCCTGTCTCGAGAGCGCTGCTGCCAAAGCAGTATATTGAGATACCGGGCATGCATGGCTCGCTCTTTCAAAACACGCTCGAGCGCCTGAAAGGCCTCGAAGAGGTAGGTAAGCCGATAGTTGTGTGCAGCGAAGATCATCGGTTCGTCGTCGCCGAGCAGCTGCGTCAGATCGAAGTTGAGGCACGCTTGCTGCTCGAACCTTACGGGCGCAACACGGCGCCAGCTATCGCGCTGGCGGCGATGGAGGCAATGGTATTGGGCGAAGACCCTCTGTTGCTCGTCCTTCCTGCAGATCATCTTATTGAAGACACAAAGCCTCTCCTTGCCGCGATCGAGACTGCGCGGAGCCTTGCCTCGGCTTCTCACCTTGTGACCTTTGGTATTCCGCCTCGCGGTCCGGAAACCGGCTATGGCTATCTCAAGCAAGGCGAGGAAATAGCGGGTGGGGGTGTCGATGTTGCGCGGTTTATCGAGAAGCCAGATCTTGCTACGGCGCAGCGCTATATCGACGAAGGCGGTTACCTTTGGAACAGTGGCATGTTCTTATTCCGTGCGTCTGTATTTTTAAATCATCTTAAAATTCATGCCGCAGACATTCACGCGGCCTGCATGGCTACTCACTCAGCGCTCGAGCGAGACTCGGATTTCTCCCGTATTCCCGACGCAGAGTTTCACCGCTGTCGCTCCGATTCAATCGACTATGCGGTGATGGAAAAAGCGGGTGGTGTTGTAGCTGTACCCTTAAGCGCCGGTTGGAACGACTTAGGTGCTTGGGACGCGCTGTGGTCGGTTCAAGCCAAGGACAGCGATGAGAATGTGATGAGCGGGGATGTATTAATCGAAGAGGTTTATGGAAGCTATATTCAGAGCGAATCCAGACTCGTGGCTGCGGTTGGCATGCGGGATACGATAATCATCGAGACTCCCGATGCGGTTCTGGTGGCAAACCGAGAAGATGCCCAAGGCGTCAAGAAAATTGTCGATCAACTGGAGGCTCTAGGGCGCAGTGAGCGCCTTGCGCATCGCCGCGAGAGGCGCCCTTGGGGCAGTTTCGAATCCCTTGCAAGCGGGATCGGGTTTCAGGTGAAGCGAATCCTCGTTAATCCACGTTCTTCGCTTTCACTGCAGTCGCATCAGCAGCGTGCAGAACACTGGGTCATGCTCAGTGGCGTTGGTCGGGTTGAATGCGACAATAATGTGATCGACCTGCAGCCAAACGAGTCGACGTTCATTCCAAAGGGCAGTAAACATCGGCTCAGTAATCTGGGAGACACCCCTATCGAGCTAATCGAGGTGCAGGTCGGCGACTACTTAGGCGAAGATGACATTGAGCGTTTCGAAGATAATTATGGGCGGTTGCCACGCTAGCGACAGTAAGGCAGCCGAAGCGCAAAACTACTATGAGCCGCAAAGGCTTTCATTGGAACGAGGAGTTAACAGTGGGGCTCATTAATAAATGTTTGTTTCCTGCGGCGGGTTACGGCACACGATTTTTGCCAGCGACCAAGGCGATGCCAAAAGAGATGCTGCCACTAGTGACAAAGCCTCTTATTCAGTACGGAGTAGAGGAGGCGCTAGCCGCTGGCATCACAGGCATGGCGATTGTGACGGGGCGAGGTAAGCGCGCGATCGAAGATCATTTCGACATCAGTTTTGAGTTAGAGCATCAGATAGCAGGTTCCGACAAAGAAAGTTTGCTCGATGGGACGCGTGAACTGATCAACCGCTGCACCTTCTCCTACACCCGCCAAAACGAGATGCTCGGTTTGGGTCATGCGATTCTTGTCGGTGAAACATTGATCGGCAATGAGCCTTTTGCCGTGCTGTTAGCCGATGACTACTGTCTGACAGAAGGCGACTCGGTGCTCGCCCAGATGACTGCTCTCTACGCACAACATCGCTGCTGCATCGTTGCTATTGAGGAAGTGCCGCTTGATCAGGTGTCTCGTTACGGTGTGATCGCAGGCATAGAGGAAAAACCAGGATTGTACCGAGTGACCGACATGGTAGAGAAGCCCGAGCCGGCGGCAGCGCCGAGCAATCTAGCCATCATCGGTCGCTACCTTTTAACACCAGAAATATTTGAGGTGCTGCGCAACACAGCGCCTGGCCGAAATGGCGAAGTTCAGCTGACCGATGCGCTGCAAACTCTCGCAGCGCGAGGCGAAGTGCTGGCCTGCCGCTTCGACGGCAAACGCTTCGACTGCGGCAGTGTCGATGGTTATATCGAGGCGACGAATGCGCTGTATCAGCGCTCAAAAAATCAATAGGGTTGGCCTGCTTATCAAACGAGCGCCGAGAACTCATCAGGCTGCGAACAGTCAGCGCGCAACCACAAACAAGAGCGACGAATAAATGACTCAACAACTGGATTGCTTCAAGGCGTATGACATACGTGGACGCGTGCCCGAACAGTTAAATGCTGACGTTGCCTACCGTATTGGCCGCGCGTTCGCCGCGCACCTGCAGCCTTCTCGTGTCGTTGTTGGTTTCGATATTCGACTTACAAGCCAAGAGCTATGTGCGGCGCTGAGTCGCGGGCTGACCGAGGGCGGTGCCGATGTCACCAATATCGGTCAATGCGGCACCGAAGAAATTTATTTTGCGACGAGTCACTTAGGCTGCGACGGCGGCATTATGGTGACCGCAAGTCATAACCCCGCCGACTACAATGGGATGAAATTCGTGCGCGAAGGCTCGCTTCCCGTCAGCGCGGACACTGGCCTACTCGCGATAAAACGCCTTGCCGAGTTAAACGAATTTACCGCACCGGCGACTCGAGGCTCCATCGATTTTGCCGATCTGCGCGGCGCCTATCTTGCAAAACTGCTGAGTTTTGTCGACGTCGAAAAACTACAGCCATTAAAAATTGTGTGCAATGCAGGCAACGGAGGCGCAGGCGCAACGGTGGATTTGCTCGAATCGCTGCTGCCTTTCGAATTGATTCGAGTTCATCATGAACCGGATGGAAATTTCCCCAACGGTGTGCCCAACCCGATGCTCGAGGAGAATCGTGCGCCAACGACCGCTGCGATTCTCGAGCACAAAGCCGACCTTGGTATTGCTTGGGATGGCGACTTCGACCGCTGCTTTTTCTTTGACGAGAACGGTCGCTTTATCGAAGGCTACTATTTAGTTGGACTGCTGGCACAGGTCTTTCTAGAGGCCGAACCCGGCGCGAAAATCGTGCACGACCCAAGGCTTACGTGGAATACCCAAGAGATTGTCGCAGCGGCAGGCGGTACGGCCATTCAGAGCGTGACAGGGCATGCATACATGAAAGAATCGCTGCGCGAACACCTAGCAGTTTATGGTGGTGAGATGAGCGCACATCATTATTTTCGTGACTTCTATTACAGCGACAGTGGCATGGTGCCATGGCTTTTAGTCACCGCGCTGATGGCCGCAACAGGTAAGCGGTTGTCGCAGTTGGTAGACGAGCGCATGCAGGCGTTTCCCTCCAGCGGCGAAATCAATCGCACTATCGCAGACCCCCAAGCCTTGCTTGCCGCTGCTCGGGCGCGCTACGAAGCCGACGCGTTGGTGGTCGAGAATGTCGACGGCCTAAGTATGAGTTTTGAGTCGTGGCGCTTTAATTTAAGGCTGTCGAACACCGAGCCTGTAGTGCGGCTTAATGTCGAATCGCGCGGCAACGAGGCATTGATGCGGGAGAAAACAGCTGAGCTGCTCGCACTGATGGAGCAGCCCTAGCGATTGCCAACCCCTGTGGCATTATCGGCTGGTGTAGGTGGTAAGTTGCCGCTAGAATCTCGCGCTTTACTTCCTCACTAACATTTAACTTACAAGCTAAGCGCCAGCGACTAGCATCTGGTTGCGGCAAGGATAAAAGCATGTCTACATTCGAAAACGTCACCATCGTCAAAGCCGCTAATGTCTATTTCGACGGCAAGGTGACGAGCCGCACGATCAAATTCGCCGACGGCTCTACCAAGTCACTTGGCCTTATGCAGCCGGGCGAATATGAATTTGGCACCGCGAAGCGTGAGATTATGGAGATAATGGCGGGCGAACTTGAGGTGTTGCTGCCTGGCGCTAGCGAGTGGCAAAAAATTTCGGGAGGAGAGTCCTTCGAGGTGCCTGCCAATGCTTCGTTTAAGGTTAACGTAAAGGCTGTGACCGATTACTGCTGCGCCTATTTAGACGACTAATCAGCTGATAAATTGCCAGACCAATTTGCAGAGCAGCGGGCTAACGCGGCGTATTCCAACTGCTAATTTTTTGCACAAGCGCACGCGTTGACGCATCGAGCGTCGACGCGCTTTCTACAGAGACTGCGGCTTCGATGTTTTCTTGATTAGATAAAGAACCAGCCGATTCACTCAGCGCTGCGTAAACCTCTTTAGACAGCCGCTTGCCTAATTCCACGCCCCACTGATCGAATGCATTAATATTCCAAAGCACACTCAACGCAAACACCTTATGTTCGTAAAGAGCGATTAGCGCGCCCAAGTTGTGCGGGTTGAGCTGTTTGAGCAGCAGCGTGGTGCTGGGCCGGTTGCCTGCGATAATTTTTTGCGGCTCCCAATTATCCGCCCCAACGTCGGCGCTCGTTTCATCGCCGTTCATGAGTGCCATGCTCTGGCTGAGACAATTGGCGAGCAGTTGACGGTGTCGCTCGTCTCCGCCATCGACGCTCGCAGTAGCACAGGCGATAAATTCGACCGGCGTAAACTCGGTGCCTTGGTGGAGCTGCTGAAAATACGAATGCTGGCCATTGGTGCCGGCACTGCCCCAAATTATTTCTGAGGTTTTAAGTGGGAGTGCCGCGCCCTCGCGACTCATCGATTTGCCCAAGCTTTCCATGTAGAGCTGTTGGAGATAGGCCGGAAAAAGACTTAGGTCTTGGCTATAGGGCACCACGGCGGTGCTTGGGCTTGCGCCGTATTGCCGATACCAAAAGGCGAGCAGTGCGGACACCACGGGCAGGTTTTCGCCCAGCGGCGCGGTCTCGAAATGCCTGTCCATCGCATAGGCACCGCCCAGTAACTCTTCGAACGCCTCGAAGCCAATGCCGAGGGCGATGGGCAGGCCAATTGCCGACCACAGCGAGAAACGCCCACCGACCCAATCCCATAGGGGAAAAATGTTAGACGCCTCGATGCCAAAGCCACTCGCTGCTTGGATGTTGGCAGACACAGCCACGAAGTGCCGAGCAACGGCTGCCTCGTCGCTCGCCGCCACCAGCCAATCGCGCGCGGCTCGGGCATTGGCGAGAGTCTCGAGCGTGCCGAACGTTTTTGAGGCGATAATGAACAGAGTGGTCGCGGGATCGAGTCCTTCGAGCGTGCGCGCAAGATGCGCGGGGTCGACATTGGAGACAAACCGAACGCGCGGCCTGTTTAGCGCGAAGTCGGCGAGGGCATCAACGACCATGGCCGGCCCGAGGTCGGAGCCGCCTATGCCAAGGTTGACGACTGTGTCGATTGGTTGCCCGCTATAACCCGTCCACTCGCCCGAATGAACTCGGTCAACGAACTCGCGCAAGGAGGCAAGCGTCTCGCTAACGAGCGCCGAATGCGGTGCATTAGCTGACTCGGGACTACGTAGCGAGGTATGGAGCGCGGCGCGTCCTTCTGATTGGTTTATTTTTGCGCCACGAAAAAGGGCATTAACAGCGCCTTGCATGCCACTCGCCTCGGCAAACTTGGTCAGTGCAACAAGCCCCTCTGAATCGATCAGGCTTTTAGAATAGTCGAGGTGAAGCTCGCCCACGCTCAGGCTAAGCCGCTCAGTGCGCTCGCTGTCGTCGGCAAACAGTGCTTGCAGCGTGACCGAGTTACCCTCGGCGGCGCCGGTAGCGCCAGGCAGAAGTCTGCTAGCGATTTGGGTGAGTCGAGCATCAAGCGCATCGAGTGCCACACGGTCTCTATTGAATGTCATACACATGCCTTTGAATCGTGGCGGGCGATTTTCGTCAGATTGCCCAGAATGCCAAAGTCCTCATGCGGCAGCGACTCTTCAGAAATCGTTTGCTGCCAAGCCGTCCAGACCCGCAACCTACTTTAGCATAGACGGGAGACCGCAGAATCTTCAACCCTTCAAATGTCCTTAGAAAAAATCCTTAACTAGGCTATTGAACCGCTCGAGGTTTGTGGTTAAACTGCGCGCCTTGTTCGACGGAGCTCACATCGAGCCTCATCAAACATTGTGCCGCTATAGCTCAGCCGTGGTAGAGCAGCTGACTTGTAATCAGCAGGTCCCGAGTTCGACTCTTGGTGGCGGCACCACTTTTTTCCTTCTTGCTTCACGCTCTTCTTTCCTCTGCACTCTCTGCACTCTCTGTACTCTCTGTACTCTCTGTACTCTCTGCACTCTCTGTACTCTGCACTCTCAATTCTCTCGATCTGTTCACGGTCTGGTCCCTAATCCGGTTCCAAACCCAGCCTCCTTGGTTCTTTGCCGAAAGACGCCCACTGATCTACACTTACCGTCCTACTTTTTCGCGAGTTAACAGGCTCGCTATTAGACTTGAGACCTGGCCGAAATGACCGCGACAGCACCCCTTAGTATTTCCGAAATTCAAGAACTCGTCGCCGAGCATGGCGCGTCCGTCAGTCAAGGGCGCTCTATCGGCGAACTCATTGCCGACGGAGAGCTACCGCGCCTTGCCGACGCGACGGTGCTCAAGGGCAAAGTGTCGGACTCGGTGTTTGGCGAGTCGCTGGTTACAGCGGATGGGCGCGAGCTTAGGCTGATGTTTCGTAATAATCGCATATCGACTCATGACGTAAACCGAGGCGCTATTCCGTTCAAAGACCAAGTGCTGGCGCTCAATCACGACCATATGCGTAGGCTTGTTAGCGGCGCGATAGGCTCCTCGCAGTGTGAAGTCCCTGGACTTGCTGCTACCTCTACTGTGATCCCCGCGGAGAATCTCGAGCTGGTTATGCTCGAAAATGTCCTGCGCCGCTATATGGCAAAGAGCTCGACGTCGACGTCGCTCTATCAACACTGGCTTGCGGCGAAAGAGAGTGGGGCGCGCGCGCTGAGGTTTGCCGGCCACGAGCTTACGGTAAACAGCCTGCAGCCAAATGGCTGTCTGCCGTACCTTCTCGACACGCCAAGCAGCAAGGCGGCGGTGGATGAAACTATGGATGCCGAACAGCTGGTTGCGATGGGCGTTTGCACCTCGGGACAATACGCACAGATTCGTAATGCTTCGATTATGGCTTTCGGCATCGTGACAGAGCATCTGCGCGAGCGCGGCATGGTGCTTGTCGACACGAAAACCGAACACGGCATTAATCGAGAGGGTGAGATTGTTGCGGCAGATGAGCTTTACACGATGGACTCTTCGCGCTTCTGGCGGCTCGACGACGCAGGCGAATTGCTTACACGCGATGGCGAGCCCGTGTCGTTCTCGAAAGAATTCGCGCGGGGCATGGTGACCGAACGCGATCAGCAATTCACTCAGACGCAGGCGAATGAAATAGCCGTCCGTTATATCGAAGGCTTGCAACATTTGTTAGGCATCGCCTTTGTTCCCGATTTAAGACCACGTGACGAACGTCTGGTTGAATCGGTTAATCTCATTCTGGATTTGCTAACCTAGCTTGCCCCTTTCTATACCCTGATTAGGAAGCAATATGCGCTCTACAAAGACGCCTATCTTGCCGAAAAAAAGACCGTTCACTGCACGCAGGGTTTTTACTGTGGCGACGGTTTTTACTTCGCTGCTTGTGAGCGGCTGTGACAATAGCGCGTCCTCAACCTCTGCCCAATCGCAGCCAAGCCAAGGGAATATTGTGACCGACACGCGCCCGCTTCCACCCACTCTCGACGACTATCGCCGCGCCGAACAAATGCTTGCACCCAATCTAGCACCGCTCTTAATCGGCGAGATTCGCGCGCATTATTGGCAAGAAGACGACAGGCTTATTATTCGCCGTAGAACCGAGGGCGGCAGTGAGTATGTCGTCATTGACCCTGCCACAGCGTCTTTTCGCGAGCTATTCGATTCTGCGCGCGTCGCCGCGCTTCTCGAACAAGTCGTTAAAGACGGCGCCGCTAATGCTGAGGGCTCGGAAGAGACAAACGCAATAGATGAAATAGACGCGGCCGATTTAAACCTGCGCAATCTTGTCTTAGAAAACGAGACGCTTCGATTCGAGTTCGCAGGCGATACCTTTGCACTTGATCTCGAAAACCTGCCGACGCTCGACGCAGCTCTCGCGCCGTTACCAAAACCACCGCCGCACCAATACCTGTCGCCTAACGGCGAGCGCGCAGCGTTTATTCGCGAGCATAACCTGTGGGTACGCAACTTTGGTGATGGCGATGAAGTGCAGCTTACCTTTGATGGAGAAGCAGACTACGGTTACGCCACTAACAGTGCGGGCTGGATCCAAGACCCGGGCCCGGTGCTGCTGTGGTCGCCTGACTCTTCCAAAATCGCGACCTTTAGACAAGATTCTCGCAAGGTAAAGACGTTAACACTCGTCGAGACTGCGGTAGGTCGGGGCAGGGTAGACACATGGAAATACCCGCTGCCAGGTGACGAGCATGTGTTTATGCTCGAGCGCGTCGTGATACATCTCGACGAGCCGCGCCTCGTGCCGCTCGCAATACCCGCAGAGCCGCAGCGCTCGACAACGACTGACCATATTGCAGGCCGCAACGGCGAATTTTTAGACGTCGAGTGGAGCGCAGACAGCGCCGCGCTAGCGTTCGTGTCGTCGTCTCGTGATCACAAAATTGCGCAGCTCAGACTAGCCAATATAGAGACAGGCGCGGTGCGTGATGTTTACAAAGAGGTGACCGAGACCTATTACGAGTCGGGGTTCGATGCCGAGAATTGGCAAGTGCTTCATGCAAGCAATGAGTTTATTTGGTTTTCGGAACGGAGCAATTGGGGGCATCTCTATTTGGGCGACCTCGCCAGCGGCGAGATCAAGGCGCCCATAACGGCAGGTGACTGGGCCGTGTTGCAGATTCTCGAGGTAGATGCAGCGGCACGCACAATCACGTTCCTCGGCTCCAATCGAGAAGCCGGCGATCCCTATTTTCACTATCTGTACCGAGTCGGTATCGATGGCGGCGAGCCGCAGCTCCTTTCGCCCGAACCCGCTCACCATGAGATTAGCCCTGCGCCGAGCGGCCGTTTCTTCCTCGATAGCTATTCGACGCCGACAACGCCGCCGGTCACTGTGCTGCGCAGCGCGACTGGCGAGGTATTGCTCACGCTCGCCGACACCTCAACCGATCTTTTGAGAGACGTGGGTTGGGTTGCCCCTGAGCCGTTTGTGACAAAAGCGCGCGACCGACTCAGCGATATTCACGGACTGCTTTATCGGCCATCTACTTTCGATGAATCGCTGCAGTATCCGGTGCTGAATTACCTCTATCCAGGCCCTCAGACAGGCAGCGTTGGCAGCCGCGCCTTTAGTGCCGCGCGCCGCGATAAGCAGGCCGTGGCCGAATTAGGCTTTATCGTTGTCGAGCTAGACGCAATGGGTACGCCCGGCCGTTCCAAGTCATTCCACGATGCGTACTATGCCGACATGGGCGATAACGGACTGCCGGATCAGATTGCCGCGATTCGCGAACTCGCCGAGTCGCGCCGCTGGATGGACCTTGACCGCGTTGGAATCTGGGGCCATTCGGGCGGTGGGTTTGCCTCGACTGCGGGCATTCTCCGCTATCCCGATTTTTACAAGGTCGCGGTGTCGGGTGCGGGAAATCACGATAACCGCAACTACGAAGACGATTGGGGTGAGAAATGGCAAGGATTGCTAGAGACAACGCTGGTTGAAGAGGCGGGCGCAGTAGCCAGCCAGACGACGAATTACGATGGCCAAGCGAATCAGCTTCTCGCCGACAGACTTCAAGGCAAGCTGCTTCTGGCGCACGGCCTGATGGACGATAATGTGCATCCGTCGAATACGCTGCTAGTAGTGCAGGCGCTCATCGACGCGGAGAAAGATTTCGACCTCTTGCTGCTGCCAGAGGCGGGCCATGGCTTTGGTAATTCGCGCTACTTTATGAAGAAGCGCTGGGACTATTTCGTGCGTCATCTCGCGCAGGTTGAGCCGGTAGCGGAATTCCGCTTTGCGGCGAATATCCCCTAGCAACCGGCGAAAACTATTGTCGAAGCGCCTATCGTAAGGTTCAACCTGCTGGTTGAAACTTGCGCCAGACGCTGGCGCTAGGGTAGCCTCAAGGCGCGCTTGATGAGGGCGAATGAGCCAAATAAGAATAATAACGAGAGGCGCCAATCTGGTCGCTAAATCAATTTCAGCCGATTTTAGTAAAAGGGGCAGACAATGATCCGAATCGAAAAGAAGACCGCAGGGCTAGCGATAGGGCTAGCAATAGGCGCATTGCCACTAGTCGCGCAGGCGCAAGACGCGGCAGACTGGCAGCCACCTAAACTGGATTGGGGCGTGCCCGATGTTCAAGGTATTTGGAATTATCAGACGCGCTCGTCTCTCGAGCGTCCCGCAAACTATAACGGCAAGCTCGAGATCACCGAGCAAGAAATGCTCGAAACGATGGTCTCTACGCCCGATTATATCGCCTACCTAGAAGCAACCGGTGCCGAAGCACCGGGCCCCGAAAACGTCGGTGGCTACAACGGATTCTGGATTACACCGGGCGACACGCTGTCGTTTATGAACGGATTTTACAGAACGTCGATAATCACTCAGCCCGACGATGGGCGGATTCCTTGGCGCGAAGAAGGCAAGGCCGTGCGAGCCTCGCAGCAGGAAGACCTGCCGATGGGGCGCGCCGAAAGCGATGGCCCAGAAGGCCGGACACTATCGGATCGCTGTCTCGTTAGTTTTTCGTCTACCGCGCCTTTTTTGAGCAGTCTTTACAATAATAATATGCAAATTGTGCAGTCGCCGACGCATGTGATGCTGCTCGCCGAGATGGTGCACAACGCACGCATCGTAAGCATCGACCAAGAGTTTAAAGATCTGCCCTACGACAAATGGTTGGGGGATTCCATCGGCTATTACGAAGGCGACACGCTCGTGGTTGAGACTAAAAATTTCAATCCTTGGCAGGTGCAAAAAGAGCGCTTGATCTCGGAAGGCATTCACCTGACCGAGCGCTTCACACGAGTCGAAGATCAAAAGCTGCACTATTCCTTCACAATCGACGATCCCGAACTCTACTCCGAGCCGTGGACCGGGGAGCTGCCGATGTATGGCGACTCCGAGCTCTACGAGTATGCCTGCCACGAAGGTAACTATGCGATGCGCGCAATCCTTGCGGGCGAGCGTAGGCAAGAAGCCGACGCGAAATAGCCGGCGAGCGCGAGACTACAAAGCGTCAGGTTCACCTACTGCCGCTGATAAAAATTAGAAGACCATCGAGGGCCGCGTGCCAATGACTCAGATCGAAGCGGCTATTGCGGCCTACGTTAGTTTTATGTGGGGACTGCCGCTTGTTATCTTGTTAGTCGGCGGCGGCTTTTTCTTCATGCTGCATTCGCGGCTTAGGCATTTCCGCTATTTTCGCCACAGCATCGACCTGCTTCGAGGCAAATTTCACGACGACTCAGACAGCATCGGCGGCGATATCTCGCATTTCCTTGCGCTAGCTACCGCGCTCGCTGGCACCATGGGGCTGGGCAATATTACCGGCGTGGCCGTCGCGCTGACCGTCGGCGGTCCCGGCGCAATTTTTTGGATGTGGGTCACCGCGATCGTCGGTATTAGCACCAAGTTTTATACGGCAACGCTGTCGATACTGTACCGCGGGACCGATGAAGCCGGCCGGTTACAAGGCGGCCCGATGTACATTATTCGCGAGGGACTGGGGCGTAAATGGCTGCCCCTTGCGTGGCTTTTCGCGATTGCCGGCATGGTGGGCACGTTACCGGTATTTCAGGTTAATCAACTCGTGCAAATTATTCGCGACACCGTCGCGATTCCCAATGGGCTAACTACGGCGGATTCTCATTTCAATTTCGATTTAGTGATGGGCATCGTACTTGCTGTGATCGCTTTTTCGATTACAGTTGGCAACGTGAAGCGCGTGTCGGCAGTGGCTGGCAAAATGGTGCCGGCGATGGTGATTTTCTATTTCGCGGTGACCTCGGCTCTTCTTGTCAGCCACATCGACCAAGTGCCTGCGATGCTGTGGCTCATCGTGACCGATGCGTTCAGTGGCGAGGCTGTCTCTGGTGGTGTGATCGGCACGGTCATTTTAATTGGCGTGCAGCGCGGCGCGTTCTCGAATGAGGCGGGCATCGGTACTGAGTCGCTGGCGCATGGCGCAGCCAAAACCAACGAACCTGCGCGTGAAGGCCTAGTGGCAATGGTAGGCCCTATTGCCGACACGTTAATCGTCTGCACATGCACCGCGCTAACGCTGCTGGTGACAGGCGTATGGCAGGGCGGCGCTCAGGGCGTCACGATGGCGGCTGAGGCTTACGAGCAGGTCTTCCCAGGCTTTGGCTCTTATCTGCTGTTGATTATGGTGTTCGTGCTTAGCATGACTACGGTGCTGACCTACTGGTATTACGGCAGTAAGTGCATGGGCTTCTTGTTCGGCTCACACCGCGAAAAATATTATCTATGGGCTTATATGCTGCTGATCGTGGCGGGCTCGGTAGTCTCGCTCGATATCGTGATTAATCTGCTCGACGGTGCCTACGCCACGATGGCAGTACCGACGATGGTGTCGACGCTGCTGCTTGCACCCAAAGTGAAAGCGGTCGCGACGAAATATTTCGCCAGACTAGATGCCGGTGAATTCGACTAAGCTTCGCTGTTTTTAGCGAGTTTTTGGAAGCCGCGGCTCATGCCGTAGGCGCTAAGCGCCGAGATCGCCGCGAAGCCGGTTAACACCACAAACACCTGCGACCAGCCCAAACTGTCGGACATGGCCCCGGCAGCGAATGCGGCAATCGCTCCGCCAATGTAACCCATCCCGTCGATTATCCCAGTGCACGACCCTGCACCCTTGGCACCCGCGATGTCGAGCGTCAGCGCGCCGCTGCTCATCGAATAAGGGCCAAGCAGGAAGAACCCGCTGCCGCCCAAAAAGAAAATAATCAGATTGTAATTAGGGTTTTCTGCCGCGCTCAGCACCGAGATCGAGAAGGTACATAAAACGAGCACGGCGAGCATGATCCACATCATGCGGGCGCGATCGCCATTGCGGGCGTAGTGGTCGGTATACCAGCCGATGAATAGCGTGCCGGCAACGCCCAATAGCGGGAACACGGCCGATTTTAGGATCGCAGCGCTGGCGCCCTGACCGATATCGAACAGAAACTTCGGCGTCCAGATAAGAAAGACCGAACGCAGAAGCGTCGTGAGAAAACTAAACACCAGAAGCTGGCGGTAGATTGGCATCTTGATCAGGGTTTTTAAGATGGTCATTACGGCGGGCGACTCGTCGTCGCCATAGTCGGCCAGCTGCTTCTTTGCCGACTCGCCCTCTACGGCGATCGCGCCGGGCACGACGTCGCTCGGTGTGCCTTTCGAGGCGAAGAACGCCCAAACGCCTATGACACTGAGCGCGATAGCGGGGTAGACGAATACGCCCTGCCAGCTCACGCCCATCGAGACGAGAAAGCCCGCGAAGAGCGCAGCTATAGCCCCGCCGAACTGAAAACTCACACTGATCGCGCCCATGACGCGGCCGTTTTTATCGCTCGAATACCATGACCCGATTGTCTTGGCGAGGCCGCCCCAGCCCATCGAAAGGAAATAGCGGCAGCAGCACCACACAACAATAAATGCGGTGAGCGTGCCCGACAGAGCGAAAATAAGGTTCCAGAAAACTGCGCCGGCCATGCCAACGAGGAAAATACGGCGGCCGCCGATGCGGTCCGCCAAAGGCCCGTTAATAAATTTGCCTACGGCGTAGGCGATTTCCGATAGCGAGACGATAAGGCCAAGCTGTGTGTTCGAATATCCGAATTCCTGCTCGAGCAATGGGAACGCAGCCGACAGGTTGCCGCGGCAGATGTAATACCCAACGTAGCCAACGAGCATGACCCAGAAGGTCGAGAGGCGCCACTTGATGAGTCGTGCAGAATCGGTCGCGCTGACAGGAGCGCGCTGCCCCTCTAATTGAGTGTAGAACATAGGGCAGAGGCTCGGCTTAGGGTGAGAAGTGTAGGAGGTTTGTTAGTGAATTGTCTGCGGTGCCTTCGAAGCAGCAGTTCGCTTGCGCTCGGCTTCGTCACGGGCATCGGCGCGCTGAGCGACGGGCTCGTCGGGCGACGCGTAGGTACGAGTGATAACCTCGCTTTCGAGATAGAGGCCGAGTTTGGACAGAAATTCTTCCATGTGTGAACTCTGATAATGCCCTTGGAGACACTCAGCGTCGGTCCATTCTTGCAGAAGCACAACCTGATTGGTTTCGGTGACACCGGCGAAATACTCATAGCTTACGCAGCCGTCTTCTTTGCGCGAATTGCCCACCATTACGCGCATTAAGTCGAGGGCGTCCTCTTTGGTCTCGTCGACAAGAAAGAAGGTAGATTGCACCATGATCATCGCGGGTTCTCCTAGTAATACTTCGGTTAACTTTTACGGCTCTTACTTTAAACGCAAAACGCAGCCAATACAAAAACTGCATCTTGCATTTTAGTGGGGGCTTAGCGTCGAGAATCAAGGCTCCAGCGCCCTGCGCCTAAACCCGATACGACGAGGAGGCCGGCGACGATGCCTAGATTTTTCACAAAGTTCTGGGTTTCGTGTGCCGTTTGCAGTTCACCCGCGGGCAGTGTCCAAAAGTCATGCATCACTGCATTGATCACGAGCGTAAGTCCGGCGAGCAAAAACGCAGCGAATTTAGTCTGATAGCCGGCAATCATCGCAAGCCCGCCGCCGGTCTGGATGATGATCGTCAGAATCAAAAAGAAAGGGATATAAGTCATCCCATGACTCGCCATATAGTCGGCCGTGCCCTGATAGTTAACCATTTTCATAATGCCACCAGGCAATAGAAAATACAGGCCGAGCATCACGCGGCCGGTGGTCTCGCAGAGTGCCTGAAAGGCAGGTTGATTAGCATTATTCATTATTTCGCTCGCTTTACTTGTCATGTTTTTTCGTCTGCGACTTGCTTGGATGCGACTACCACCAAGGATAGAACCCAGGCATATCGATCGACGCTTTATCGGTATAATTCGCTGCGCGTTTTTCAAGGAAAGCCGCTACGCCTTCTTTCCCGCTTGTCTGACTCGCGTAGAAAACCGCGAGCGAGTCAACCCGATGCGCTTCAATTGGATGGGCTGCTGCTGCATTTCGATACATCATCTGCCGACTCAGGGCGATGGCGACAGGGCTGTGCTGGGTTATTCGGCGTGCGATCGAATACGCGCGCTCGAGAAGCGTTTCGCTCGTCTCTACATGATTGGCGAAGCCTCGTTCCTTGAGTTCTGAAGCCTCGATCAAATCGCCGCTATACACCCACTCCAGCGCAGTACCCATGTTCACAATGCGCGGGAGAAACCACGACGAGCAGGCTTCGGGCGTGATACCGATTTTGTTGAAAACAAAGCCGACTTTCGTGCGTTCGCACACCACTCGAATATCCATTGCCAAAGTCATCGTCGCGCCTATGCCGACCGCGGCACCGTTAATCGCAGCGATCACGGGCTTTTTGCAGTCGTAGATTGCGAGGACTACTTGGCCGCCGGTGTCGCGAACGCCAGCTTCTATTTCGGGGTCGTTTAGTCTATTACGCATATCATCCATAGTCGGCTCGAGCGTCTCTTGCAGGCCGAACACATTGCCCGCACGGGATAAGTCCATGCCTGCGCAGAATGCCCTTCCAGCGCCGGTGACGACTATTGCGCGGACGCTATCGTCTTCGCTCGCAGCGCCGAATGCGGCGATGAGTTCGTTCGCCATCTCAACGGTAAAAGAATTCATCTGATCGGGGCGATTGAGCGTGAGGGTGAGGATGCCAGCATCGACTTCCCAGAGTAACGTGTTGAACTTCATGAGCGCGTCCTATGGTCTTAGAGAATGAGAAAATAGAGCAAGAGGTATTCTCGCCGATTACATGAGCTTAAGTCGAATGAGCGCTAAATACCCCCACCTTGCTTGAGAGCGGAGATTTCGCTGCTGTTAAATCCCCAGTCGTTAAGTATTGCTTCACTGTGTTCGCCTGCGATGGCTGCCGGCGCTTGTACAGATGAAGGCGTACGGCTAAAGCGTGGCGCCGGTGCCGGCTGTGTGACGCCGTCGATCTCAACGAAGCTCTGGCGCGCGACATTATGTGGATGCGTGGGTGCTTCTTGAAGGTCGAGCACAGGCGCAAAGCAAACATCGGTGCCTTCGAGCAAAGCACACCAGTGGTCGCGAGGCTGCGTGATAAATAGTGCCTCGAGCTTGCCTCGCAGGCTTGCCCAATGCTGTTTATCGTTCTGTTTGGCGAACTCTGGGTCGTCGATTTCACATAGTTCGAGCAGTAGCGCATAGAACTGAGGCTCGATAGAGCCAATGCTAATAAATTTGCCGTCGGCGCAGGCATAGCTGCCATAGTAGTGAGCGCCGCCATCAAGGCGATTGTCCATGCGCTCCTTGGTCCACATGCCCATCGCCATCATGCCGTAAAAGGGGCTGAGCAAGCTGGCCGTGCCATCGGTCATCGCAGCATCGATCACCTGCCCTTTGCCTGACATGCCGCGTTCCACAAGCGCGGCGAGCACGCCCGCAAGGAGATACATGGCGCCGCCACCAAAATCACCAACTAGGTTAAGGGGCGGAGCTGGGGGTCTGTCAGCATATCCCATCGCGCCGAGCGCGCCACCTATCGAAATGTAGTTAATATCGTGGCCAGCGGCTAATGCTAACGGACCGTCTTGACCCCAGCCGGTCATGCGGCCGAAAACGAGTCGCGAATTGCGTTTGAGGCACGGGTCGGGACCAAGTCCGAGACGTTCCATCACGCCTGGACGAAAGCCTTCTATGACCACGTCGGCGCCGTCGATTAAGCGCTGCACAGTAGCAACACCCTCTGGATTCTTGAGGTCTACGGCAATTGACCGCCGGCCGCGATTGAGGACATTCGCTTTATGTCCGCTGCCTTTATGCGCTAGCCGGTCAACACGTATAACCTCGGCGCCCATATCCGATAGCATCATCGCGCAGAAAGGCCCCGGCCCAATACCTGCCATTTCGATTACCTTAATACCCTTGAGCGGTCCCATAGTTACTCCTGCGCCGTGCGTCTTATTGTTCTATCATTCTTTGTTTTCTGGGTTGTTGCCTGAATCATCGCTGGATCGATCCGGTGAGTTGCCTGACCAGAGCGGGCAGCTGGGTCAAACTACACCGCATCGATAATAGGCTATGCGTGAGCCGGTTTGATACCCCTAGAGGCCGATCAAGCGATAGATTTAACGCGCTGGTTTGTGCGTTGCCTTAATGGTTCCCCTTTTTGCGGGGATGCACTATTCTTTTGGCACTAGACGTCAATTAAAGCAGAGAAAATAGCCCTATGGATCTTAAGAACAAGACTGCCTTCATCACCGGTGGCGCATCAGGCTTAGGCCTCGCGACTGCTCAAAATTTCATCGCCGCCGGCGCCAATGTCATGCTCTACGATCTGCGCGCTGATGCGCTCGAAGCGGCAGCGGCGAGCCTAGGCCCTGCTGTCGCCTGGCATGCGGGTGATGTTGCCGATGAGGTTGGCGTAAGCGAGGCGATCGCTATAGCAAAAGAGAAATTTGGCACTATTCATGTGAACGTCAACGCAGCAGGCATTGGCGGTGCAGCCCGCACTGTTGGTAAAGACGGCCCTATGCCGCTCGCCAAATTCGAGCATATCGTGCGCGTTAATTTAGTGGGCACTTTTAATGTGCTGCGCCTCTGTGCGGAAGTCATGCAGGTTAATGAGCCTGTTACTGCCGATGGAGAGCGCGGGGTGATAGTGAATGTCGCCTCCGTTGCAGCTTTCGACGGTCAGACTGGTCAGGCAGGTTATGCGGCATCTAAAGGCGGCATTGTGTCGATGACGCTACCCATCGCGCGCGATCTCTCAAAACGTGGCGTGCGTATCATGACTATCGCCCCGGGTGTATTCGAAACGCCGATGATGGCGGGCGCCCCAGACGCGGTTCGTGAACCACTTATTGCGATTACGCAGTTCCCGAAGCGACTCGGCAATCCGGCAGAATTTGCCCAGGAAGTAGCTCATATCGTCAACTGTGGTTACCTCAATGGCGAGACGATTCGCCTCGATTCTGGCATCAGAATGCCAGCTTAATGCGGTTAAAATTAGCGAGCTAGTACAACGAAAATTCAACAAGACACAAAGAAGGAAAACACCATGGCAGATGCATACATAGTGGGCGCGGTGCGCACCGCAACCGGCAAGAAAAAAGGCCGCCTTAGCGCAATTCATCCTATCGATCTCGGCGCGGCTGTCGTCGATGAGTTGGTCGATCGTACCGGTATTCCTGTCGACGCGGTTGATGATGTGATCTTTGGTGTGGTCATGCAGATCGGCGCGCAGGCGAGCAACCTCGGCCGCAATGTCTCTATGTCATCGAAACTCGACCTTGCAGTGCCAGGCACGACAGTTGATCGTCAGTGCGGCTCTTCATTGCAGGCGATTCAGTTCGGCGCGCAGGCGGTTATGTCTGGTACGCAAGACGTAATTATCTCCGGTGGCGTCGAAGCCATGAGCACGGTTGAGATGGGATCGAACGTGCGCGATGGACTCGCTAACGGGCGCGGCATTCCAAAGGGTGAGCGCCTCGAGATTCAATACCCTGGCATTCAGTTTAGTCAGTTCGATGGGGCTGAGTTGCTCGCCGAAAAATACGAAATCACGCGTGATGAACTCGATGCGTTTGCGCTATCGAGCCATCAGCGAGCGTGGGAAGCCACGCAGAAAGGTTATTTCGAAAAAGAAATTGTTCCCCTGAATATTAAACTCGAAGACGGCACCGCTGACGTGCATAACGTAGACGAAGGCATTCGTCCTGAGGCGTCGCTCGAAGGGCTGCAGGGTTTAAATGTGCTACGCGAGGGCGGCGTGATTACTGCCGGCAGTGCGAGCCAGATAAGCGATGGCGCAGCGGCGATTCTTATCGCGAACGAAGGCGCAGTGAAAAAGCACGGGTTGAAGGTGCGTGCGAAAATTCATTCGCTTGCGGTGGTAGGTTCGGACCCCGTAATCATGCTCGAAGGACCTATTCCTGCGACAATCAAAGTGCTCGAAAAAGCCGGCCTCTCGATCGACGATATCGATCTTTACGAGGTTAACGAAGCGTTTGGTTCGGTTCCTTTAGCGTGGGCGAAAGCGGTCGGTGCAGACCTAAGCAAACTCAATGTGAACGGCGGTGCGCAGGCATTAGGACATCCGCTCGGTGGCACCGGCGCTAAACTCATGACAACGCTCGTGCACGAACTTGAGCGTCGCGGTGGTCGCTATGGCCTTATCGCGATTTGTGAAGGCGGTGGTACGGCCAACGCGATGATTATCGAGCGCATGAGCGAGGTGAGCCACTAGGCTCCTCTCGCGTGCAATATGTAAGTATCTAAACACGAATTAAGAAAGGTCTGAATCATGTTTGAAGCCTATGAATCCCCATGGATGGATGAAGAACTGAATATCATGCGGGACGCGGTGCGAAAATTCTTAGCCAAAGAATTCGTCCCTCACGCTGACCGCTGGGAGAAACAAGGTATTGTCGATCGTGACGCTTGGACCATCGCGGGAGAGGCCGGCATTTTGTGTGCGTCGATCCCTGAAGAATACGGCGGTGGCGGTGGCAACTTTAAACATGAGATGGTGTTGGTCGAAGAGATGTGTCATGCCGGGGTAAGCGGATTTGGCAACAGCGTACATTCTGGCATCGTCGCTCACTATATACACGGCTACGGCAGCGAAGAGCAGCGCCAGCGCTGGCTGCCAAAAATGGCACGTGGCGAAATCGTCGCGGCAATTGCTATGACAGAACCAGGCACAGGATCCGATCTTCAGTCCATCGCGACGACGGCGATTAAACACGGTGATCATTACGTGCTTAATGGTCAGAAGACCTTTATTACCAACGGTATGTCCGCTGATTTGATCTGTGTTGTGGCGAAAACCGATCCTGCGGCGGGCGGTAAGGGTATTTCGCTGATTATGGTAGAAACGCCAGGGTGTGAAGGATTCAGTCGAGGAAGAAACCTCGAAAAGTTAGGTCAGAAATCGCAAGACACGTCGGAGTTGTTTTTCGACAATGTCAAAGTCCCCGCTGAGAATCTGCTCGGTACGGCCGAGGGGCGCGGCTTCATTCAGCTTATGGAGCAACTGCCTCAGGAGCGCGTGATCATAGCCGCAGGCGCCTGTGCGACTATGGAAAAAGCGCTAAAGCTAACGGCAGATTATGTGAAAGAGCGTAAGGCGTTCGGTAAGCGCATTCTCGATTTCCAGAATACTCAGTTTAAATTAGCTGAGCGGTTTACCGAGGCGAAGATCGCGCGCATATTCGTCGACGACTGTGCGATGAAACTCGCCGAAGGTAAGCTCGACGACACTACTGCTGCAATGGCTAAATGGTGGACTACCCAAAAGCAGTGCGAAATTATCGACGAATGCCTGCAATTCTTCGGTGGCTATGGCTACATGATGGAATACCCGATTGCTAAGATGTACGCAGACAGTCGGATCGGCAAGATTTACGGCGGCAGCAACGAAATAATGAAGCTGCTCATCGCCCGTGATATCTAGACCTACGTGACCTAATTTTCAGTTTGGAGCTCTGCAAAGATGATGACAGTTAACCGAATGGTGCTCGCAGCCTCTGTGGCAACGGCAGTCTTCGCCTTTAGCTCAGCGGTATCGAGCTCGGCGCAAACTGCTGGGAGTGGTTATCTAACCCCGCGCACTGAATTCGGCGCGCCCGATCTTCAGGGTGTGTGGTCGATAGCAACCCAGACGAACCTCGAGCGCGCCGCGCGTTTTGAAGGCAAGCTAGTCTTAACCTCCGATGAGGCGCAGCGTATCGAGGCTGCGGTGCAGGCGGGCTTCGAGGCGAGCAATTTGCCCAGCGACCCAAATCGCGAGGCGCCCGACTCGAGCAGCGTAGGCGGCTACAACACTTTCTGGATGGACCCCGGTCAGCGGCTTTCGGTCGTCAATGGGGAAATCCGCACGTCGATCATTACCGATCCGGCCGATGGTAGGCTGCCTTACAGCACAAAGGGACAAGAGAACTATCAGGCAGCGATGACGCAGCGCGCTTCTTACGATGGCCCCGAGGTGCGCCCGCTTGGAGAGCGCTGTGTAGTTGGCTTTGGCTCGACCGGCGGGCCGCCTAAACTTCCGGTTCTTTACAACAACAATACGCAGATCGTGCAGACCGAAGGGTATGTTGTGCTGCTTGCCGAGATGAATCACGACGCGCGCGTTATCCGACTCGGTGGCGAACACGCGCAGCCGGCCATGAATTACTGGATGGGCGATTCGATCGGGCATTACGAAGACGACACGCTAGTGGTGGTTACTACTAATTTCCATTTGCAGCAGAACTTGCGCTCGTCCTTGGACCATCGTTTCTATGGCTCCCCCGAAATGGTCGTAACAGAGCGTTTTACGCGCACGGCTGATGATTCTATTCTGTATCAGTTCACGGTGAATGACCCCGAAAACTACACGCAGCCGTGGAGCGGCGAGTTGCCGATGATGGCAACCGACGAAAAGCTTTACGAGTATGCCTGTCACGAGGGTAATTACGCGCTGCCGGGCATTTTAGCGGGCGCTCGTCGTGCCGATTTCGAAGGAGCCGACTACGCGCCGACTTACTCTGGGCAGTGATGCACGAAGGCGAGATAGATAAAAAAGGCCGCAGCTACTGAAGGATCACTTCTTTAGTAGCTGCGGCCTTTTTAGTTAGACTGATCGTTTTTAGCGCAGGTCAGGCAGTTTGTAGTCGTCGGCCTCGAGCTGTGCGCGGATCACTTTCTTATCGATTTTCCCTGTTGAGGTCAATGGAATCGCGTCGGTCTTAATTATTTCGTCCGGTAGCTGCCACTTCGCAAAAATCTTCGCACAGTGTTCGAGTACCGCTTGCTGATCGAGCTCTGCGCCGTCTGCCATGATGACTAGTGCAACAGGGCGTTCGTCCCAACGCGGGTGCGGTTGAGCGACCACTGCAGCCTGCGCGATGCCGGGCAGGGCAACGATATGGTTTTCGAGGTCGACAGACGAAATCCACTCGCCGCCTGACTTAATCAGGTCTTTCGAACGGTCGGCAATCATCAGATACTGTTCTTTGTCGATTTTTGCTACGTCGCCGGTAACGAGCCAGCCGTCATGGAATTTTTCAGGCTGCGGATCGTTGTAGTATTCGGCAGCGATCCACGGACCGCGAATGCAAAGCTCGCCAACGGTTTCACCGTCATGTGGCTGGCGATTCCATTCTTCGTCGAAAATTTCAATTTCAAGGCCAGGCATTGTGAGGCCTGCTTTCGCGATGTTTTCGAACTGCTGATCTTCGCTCATTGTTTGCTGCGTGTATTTCGCGCACTTGCGCGATAGCGTACCCAGCGGATTCGTTTCGGTCATGCCCCAGCCCTGAATCATCTCGACGCCGAGCTCATCCCAGTACCAGCGCATCATCGAGACAGGGGGTGCAGATCCGCCGCAGGTCAGACGAGCGAGTTTGCTAAGGTTGAACTTACCGTCCGCTGCCTCTACTGCCGCTTTAACGCCCTGCCAAATAGTCGGCACGCCGGTGGCAATCGTGACGTCTTCTTCGTGCATGAGCTTAAGGAAGGTATCAGGTGTCATGAACCGATGCGGCATCACATGTTTACAGCCAAGCATTGATGCGTTGAAGGGAAGTCCCCAGCCCATCGCATGAAACATAGGGACGATGCCAAGGAGTGAATCCAGCGCGGTCAGGCCGAGTGCGTCGGTTAAGCAGCCGGCCATGGTGTGCAGGTAAGTCGAGCGATGTGTGTACATTACACCCTTTGGCTTGCCGGTCGTGCCCGAGGTATAGCAAAGCCCCATGGGCGAGTTTTCGTCTATCTCCGGCCATTCAAAACAAGTCGGCTGACCTTTGATGAAATCCTCGTAATCGATTTGGTTTTTGAAGCTGCTCTCGCCGCCTTCGCCGTGGCGACAAATGACCAAAAGCTCGACACAGGGCACTTTATCCCAGATGAGCTCGAGCAAAGGCAGAATGTCTTCGTCGGCAAAAATCACTCGATCGTTGGCATGGTTAATGATGTATTCGAGATCGGTTGGCGAGAGGCGTACATTGAGTGTGTGCAGTACTGCACCCATCGACGGCACACCTTGGTAAAGCTCGAGGTGGCGATAGTTGTTCCACATAAAGCTGGCAACTCTGTCGCCTACTTCTATTCCATGATTCTTTAGTGCATGAGCGACCTGATTAGCGCGGTCCCATGTTTGCCCTAACGTCTGGCGATGGGTAGTGCCACCTGCCTGCGCGGTGACGACTTCGACTTCGGGATCTAGTACTGCGCCGCGACCAAGAATGCGCGACAGGATTAAAGGTGTTTGCTGCATCGTCATCGAGAATCTCCCTCCAGGAGTTTTGTTCTTTTAACTATTTTGCTCTTATAACTAATAGTCGGGTGGCGCCACTTGGCCCTTATTTCGGCCCTTATTTCGCCGACTTCGGCTCTGGAGCATAGCCGATAAGCGGGTGACTATTCAAATGCCTGCGCGTATTCTCTAGATCTCATTTTCGCAAGAGCCCTTGAGTATTTCTGTTTTATTGGCAGGCTTCCAACAGTCTTCCAACAGGCTCTTAATAGACTTCACAATGACGTTCGCGCGGGGCTCGTTACGCTTAGAAGTTACAGCGGTTAGCGCTCGCACTCACACAACTGTGTCAGGAAAAACATGACAAATTTACATGATCAGGCTCGTCTAGAAGCAAATCTCAAGCGCTTCATCGCGTTTAGGTTATTGTATTCAGCACGCTTCTACTACCCTGTATTTACCGTCCTTTTCCTCGATTATGGGCTTACCTTGGAGCAGTTCGCGATACTCAATATCGTCTGGGCGCTCACCATCGTTGGCGCCGAGGTTCCTTCGGGTGCGCTTGCCGATATTGTCGGACGCAAGCGTCTTGTTGTGTTTGCCGCTGTTCTAATGGTCGCCGAAATGGCACTAATCGCATTTGCCCCCATCGCTGGATTTAGCGAGGGAGGTCACGCAGAGCCATCGCCGCTTTTGTTTTGGTTGTTCTTAGGTAACCGCCTGTGTTCTGGTCTTTCGGAGGCTGCGGCAAGCGGGGCCGACGAGGCGCTTGCTTACGATTCGCTGAAAGCATTGGGCCGCGAAGACCAATGGGCTCACTTCTTAGAGCGGACGACGCGGTTTGTGTCTGTTGGATTTTTTGTCTCGATGATCACGGGCGGGTTGATCTACGACGCAACTGTGGTCAACGGGGTGCTCGGCTCGATGGACTCAAATTTGAGCCTCGCACAAACCTCGGTTATTCGGCTGCCGGTGATATTCACGCTGGTGTCCTCGGTTGTCGTTTTCTTTATCGCGATTGGATTTTATGACATCGACAAGCAAAGGCTGTCAGCGCTTAGGGAGACACAGGCGCAGGATACGAGCCTCTTGTTGAGACTCGCTCGCCCGTTCAAGCAAATAAGTGTGGCGGCGAGCTGGACGCTAGGTCATCGTTTTGTATTGTTTGTTATTCTCGCCGCCCTGATGCTCGACAGCGTGGCGCGGCAGTTTGTAGTGCTTGCGAGTGAGTATTACCGAGTGATCGATATTCCCGTCTCGCTTTTTGGATTTATTGGTGCTGGCGTGTCTCTGATTGGTATCGCCAACGCGCGTCTTTCGCGCTTTTTGGTGACTACGCAGGTGCCCCTGACTAACTTTTTATCTCTGTCAGGGCTTTTGCTGCTTGGGCTTTTTGGGGCGAGCTTTGCGATACCTTGGGTTGGGCTTGTGTTTGCTATCGCCTCATTTTCGATGCTCGGCATGGTGCAATTTCAGTCGAGCTACTATCTTAATCGTATGGTCGAATCAGATCTGCGCGCAACGGTGCTTAGCTTTCGCGGACTCGCGCTCAATTTAGGATTAGGCATTGCGAGTGTGTTCTACACCGGATTGGTCGCGAGTCTGCGTAGTGGAATGCCAGACGGATCGGAGGACGAAATTTTCATCGGCGCCTTGCCAGCTTTCCCTCTTTATTTCATCGGCCTATTCGTTCTGTTACTGTTTGCAGGTAAGGTTTTCGTGCGCGATAGCACGCCTTTTAAGCGCATTGGAGGTAAGGCAATATGAGGGGAAAAGGCTCGATCAGTCCGTATGCTTTATTTATTGCCGTTTGTTGCTGTTGTCTCTTCGGCGCTGAAATTAGTTTAGCACAGGCTAAATCACAGGAACTCACGCGAGTGAGCGCTGCGCGCGCCGAAGCGTTTAACGGCAGCTGGGTAATTAATGAGAGTCTCAGTGACAACACCGATGATGCAGTTGAGGCGGCAATCAAGGAAGCCGGTGGCAAAGTGAAGCGCCGTTTCCTGCGTAAAAGACCCGAAGACTTCTACCGTGGTGGCCCTCCCGAACAAGAGCTCTACGATCGTATTTCCTACGATGACGTTCTCTTTATTGCCATCGCGGAGCCGGAGCTTCGCTTCGAGTATGCCGACAATTTCGTGCGCCTGTTTCACAGCGATGGTCGTCGCAGGCGCACCACAGCGAACTCTTTTTACGAAGAGGGAGCCGAAGACTTCTCCTTTGCAAACTGGAACGGAAATGCGTTGGTCGTCGAGTCACGGCCGCGCGATGGCGGCTTTACGCTCGAAACCTACACGCTCATAGAAGATGGCGCGCGGCTGCGCATTGAGATGCAGATCGAGCCCGACTCCTTTGGCGCAGCCGTCGAGCTTGTGCGAATATTCGATAGGGCGAGTGTGCGCTAGCCAAGTTTGCTAACAATCTCTTCCTCTAGATCACGCAGTTTGTCCTTACCGAAGAAAAGTTCTTCGTTGACGAAGAAACTCGGTGAACCAAAATTTCCTCGCGCGACGGAGTTTGCCGTATTGTCGATAAGCTCTTGCTTTACGTCCGGATCGCTAATTGCCGCCAAGATCTCAGCCACAGGCAAGCCTGCCTCGGTTAGCACCGAGCCGATCTGTTCTGGGTCTGCCATGTTCAGTCCGCGTTCCCACATCGCCTTAAACAGCGCATCTATATACTGAGCCTCCCACTCTTTGCCCTGCGCAAAAACCGCACCACGCATCATCGAAATAGTATTAACAGGAAAATGAGGATTACGAACGAGCTCGGTGATGTCGTGCCTCATGAGAAAACGTAGCGTCTCTTTCGCCTGATACTCCTGTTTGTTCAGTACGTCCGCAAATTGCTCCATGGGCGAACGATTATTAGTCGACTTAAATATGCCGCCCAACAATACCGGTACATAGTGAATCTCTACCCCCGTCCTTTCTGCAATGCCAGGCAGAACTCGATGGCTCAGATAGGCGTTTGGGCTGCCAAAGTCGTAGTGAAATTCGACGCGTAGGTTCATAGGTGCTCCTTAAAATTTTTCGGCAAATGGCCGTATGTCACATTCGTGAGTCCACGCATCACGGCTTTGGCTGTGTAGCTGCCAGTAGGCTTCGGCAACCGATTCGGGGCGCATGAGGGTATCGGGTGCCAGCGAGTCTGGATCGCCGCCCGCGGCGCTAATGCGCTGACGGACAAATTCGGTATCGACGCCCGAATCGATAATGAGATGAGCAACGTGAATGCCTTTAGGGCCTAATTCACGCGCCATGCTCTGCGCGAGTGCGCGCAGGCCAAACTTCGCCGATGCAAAGGCAGAATAGCCTGTTCCTCCGCGAATACTCGCTGTGGCACCGGTAAAAAAAATAGACCCATGGCCGCGTGGGAGCATGTGTTTAGCCGCTTCACGTCCCGTTAGGAAACCCCCGAGACAAGCCATCATCCATACTTTGCGAAAAACGCGTTCGGTTGTTTCAAGCAGCGGGAAATTAACATTGCCACCGACGTTAAAAATAACGATGTCGAGTGCGCCTCTTTCAGATTCGATCGAGTCTATGCAAGCGATTACTTGCTCCTCTTCGCGTGCATCGAGCGAGTAGCTGTGTGCTTTGCCACCCGCCGCCTCTATTTCGGCGACCAGCCCCGCGTTTTTCTCGCCACCGCGGCGCGCGAGACAGACGGTAAAACCACCCGCGGCGAAACGCTTGGCAATGGCCGCGCCTATATAGTCGCCGGCGCCGACAATGAGGCAGATCGGTTGCTTGCTCATCTTAGAGAGGTTTTCTGAACTTGAGCGTCATGCGATCGCTTTCGCCGATAGCAGCATACTTTTCTCTGTCCTCATCGCCCATGCGAAAGTTTGGTGGCAGAGTCCAGACGCCTCGTGGATGCACAGTCGGGTCGCTAGGATTGGCGTTGACCTCGCTGCTAGCGACGAATTCGAATCCTGCCGCCTCGGCTAATTCTTTGACATAGGCTTCGGTAACATAGCCAGACGTGCGCATAACCTCCATGCCGGCGTCGGCTTTGGCGCGATGCTCGACTATTCCGAGAATACCCCCTGGTTTGAGTGCTGCAAAGAAAGTCGCAAAAAATTCATGCTGCTGATCGGCCATGACCCAGTTGTGCACATTTCTAAACGTCAGTGCCATGTCAGCGCTTTCGGCTGGGGCGATCACTATTTCATGAGGTGGGTTTAGGTGGCGAACAGTGACTTTGCCATAGAGCGCCGGATCGGAACTCATTTTGGCTTCGAAGTTACGCAGATTTGGCGCCATGTAAGACAGGCTCGCATTAGGCGAGAAATGCGCCGCGTAAAACTTTCCTTGATCGCGCACATAGGGAGCAATGATTTCGGTGTACCAGCCCGTCGAAGGTAAAATTTCGATCACGGTCATGTTGGCTTCGAGTCCGAAAAATTCGAGCGTCTCCACAGGATGGCGCTCGACGTTGCGCATGATATTCGCCGCTGATCTATGAGCGCCAGTCGCAAGCGCCTCGAGGCTTGAGTGGCTGCCGCCGTGATGATCAGCGTAGCCCGTAGTCGCAAAACCGCCGAGCATAATCGCAATGATGAGGGCAGTGGCGCTGTTTTTTCCTTGTCGCATTGGCTTCTCCTAAAATCGAATGAGTGAGCAGAATGAGACTGAAAATAGCGGACGCGGCTAATTTTGTCACTCGACTTGTTATCTTTGGTGAGAGAGACGCTATCATGGACGGGAATTTACAGGCTAGCAGTAGCTAAAAAAGTGCCCCTGCACGCAGGGGCACCAAGTAGGGCATAGAAGATTACATGCGCAGAAACAATGTAATCTGCTTAACTAGAACGCATTGCAGGGGATTTTGTTGCAGCAAATGAAAATAAAAGGTGTCCTTACCACTATTTCTTTGGCGGGAAACAGCAATAAACAAATGATTTTATTAGATTTTATTTTATAGCCTTCTCTGGCACTTGGTTGGCACAGAGAACTAGCAGTGGCTTTAGATGAGTCACTAGACTTTGAGGAAGCCTGCAGCGTCACAGATGCTAGGGCAATAAATAGGCAAAGGATTAATGGAAAGTGAGCAGTTAGAAAAGCGCCTCAGGGAAGTAGAGGAATCGAAACACGGGAGCTACGATAAGCGCACCGAGCATCTCGACGAATCAGGGCGGGGCGTATTCATCAATCGGCTAATCGAAGAAGACTCGCCGTATTTGCTGCAACATGCTCACAATCCTGTGAATTGGTATGCGTGGGGCGATGAGGCGTTCGCCGCGGCGCAGGCAACAGGAAAGCCGATTTTCTTATCTATTGGTTATTCGACCTGCCATTGGTGTCACGTTATGGAGGTCGAGAGTTTCGACGATTCTGAGGTCGCCGCCGTTCTCAACGAGCACTTTATTAGCATCAAAATGGACCGGGAACAGTACCCAGACATCGACGAGGTCTATATGACCGGCGTGCAGCTGATGACCGGACAAGGCGGTTGGCCTATGTCGAATCTTCTTTTGCCCACCGGTGAGCCGTTCTTCGGCGCCACCTATTTCCCTGCGGCGCAGTTCATTGCGCTTCTGCAGCAAGTGGTTATCGCTTGGGACAGCAAGCGTGAGGAACTCGAGGCAAGCGCGCGGCAAATGCAGCAGGGCATCGAAAAAATTCTGGGAGACAAACAAGCGGTACAGGAGCTAGATGCAGATCTGCGGGCAAACACGCTGCAGGCGCTATTCCAACGCGAAGATCGGGAACGCGGCGGACTCGCCGGTGCGCCTAAATTTCCGCAGGAGCCACTGCTCCTATTCTTACTCGACCAAGCGGCGCGGGAACAAGATCCTCATGCCCTGAGCTTTGTCGATCGAGCGCTCGAGGGAATGGGACGTGGCGGCATTTATGATCAGGTTGGTGGCGGCTTTGCTCGCTACAGCGTCGACGAAGAATGGCTCGTGCCGCATTTCGAAAAGATGCTCTATAACCAGTCGCAGCTAGGGCTTGTCTATTTGCAGGCGTATCGTCTTACGGCCAAGCCCTTTTTCTTGCGTGTGCTCACCCAAACCCTCGACTATGTTCTGCGCGATATGCAGCGCCCCAGCGGCGGTTTCTATTCCGCTACCGATGCCGACAGCGAAGGTGAAGAAGGCGTTTTCTTCACTTGGTCGCTCGCAGAATTACGCGACGCGCTTGATGCGGAAGAATTTGAGCTTGTGCGCCATCTTTACGGCCCAGACGAATTGGGCAACTTTGAAGGCTCTAACATACTCGAGCTATCGCGCTCGCTAGAGGTTAGTGCGCGCGAGACTGGCGACACTGATTTTTATTCAACATTAGATCAGATACTCGAGAAACTCTACCTAGCGCGCGAGCAGCGCATCCATCCACTGCGCGACGACAAATTAATCGTCGCGTGGAGTGGGGCGATGATAAACACGCTGGCGCAGGCGGGTGCGCGATTATCAGAGCCGCGCTGGACAGCCGCTGCGTTGAGAGCTGCTGAAATAGTCTGTCGCGAGAACATTCAAACCAGTGGCAAGCTGTGGCGCATAGCACTGAATGGCGCGGTATCCATTAATGGACAACTTGAAGACTATGCGAATTTAATTGAAGGGCTGGTTGCCCTTTTCGATGCCCAGCAAAGCACTGGCGATAGAGACGTGTCGGCAGCGAATGCAAACCTAGGTAAGCAGCTCGCTAAAGAATCGGATAAAAAAGCCAGCAGTTGGCTCGCTCGAGCGCAAGCGCTCACAGACACCATGATCGATGAATTTTGGGACCCCAACCAAGACGGTTTTTTCCTCAGCCCTCGCGAGCAAGTCGGGCCGCGGCTAACGCGCTCTAAAAGCGCAAGCGACGGCGCGACGCTGTCACCTATTGCGACGGCGCTGCGCTGTTTGTTGCTGTTGGACCAGCGGCGAGCGCTCTTGCCCGAGCAGCCAGCGGCAGGCGGGGTAAAACACGATTACGCAGCGTTATACCGGCGCGGATTTAATGCAGTCAGCGGTCAGCTAAACGAGCACCCGCTCAGTCATTCTAGTTTGCTGCGAGTGCAAGCCGAACACGAAAGAGGGTCTCTCGATGGCAGGGTTTACCTCGATGGTGGGCTAGCCAGTATCGAACTAATTCCCTCGTCGCCGGAAGCAGGCAAAATCGGCACCGCGCAAGCAGAGAGAAAATACGTGTCGTTAGCTCTGCGCATCGCCGACGGATGGCATATCACCGCCAATGACACCAAAGGAGGGTCGCTGCCCCTGCGCATCGAGGCGTCTGAGGAGAGTGCTTGGGCACTCGAGCACGTTGCCCAAACGAGCGAAAACGATTACCGCGGCGCACAACTACTCGATTTGACGCTGGCGCTTAAGCCCTCGCATAAGCTGAGCCTTGATCAAGCAGGAAAACTTAACGTGACGGTGCAGTTATGCAGTGAGTCACAGTGTCTGCTGGCGCACGAGATTAGTTTGTTGGTTTAGCGTTGGGTTTTTGAGAGAGAAAGAGTCTCGTGTTGACGATTAGACTAATCGCTGTAATTTGCCGCAGCGAACTCGGTTGGCAACGATACTGCGAGCGCGCTTGCTGCTTGTTCTCTTGCCGCCGCGGAAGGAGAAAATTGCGATTCGAAGAATGCGAGAACGGCGATGCTAGTGATCATGTGCTGTTCGCCTGGGTGTAGCGCCTTTTCATCGGGAGTTATTTCACAAACTTGAGGTGCGGTTGGGTCTACAACGATACCTTCGGCTGCCCCGCCAAGCTGATTCAATGAGTCGTTAGGGTCGCTGTCGAGATTCGCTAGAACTGCCGCACAGCCTAGGCTATCCGGGTGGCGCATAAAACGGAACATTGGGTCGGCGACGCTTGCGAAGCCGAGGTGGGTGCCGCCAGTTATAGTAACTAGTGCGCCGTTCTCGACAAGATTGGGAATTGTCGCTGCGTTGGCTTCAAAGTTAATCAGGTAGTCGAGAGAACCGGCGATCATCAAGAACGGGATGTCGCTGGTTTTAAAGAAATCGGCCGTGAAGCCCGTTGTAGGGCCAGCTATCGATGCTGCGGCCGCAACGCGCGGATCCCGGAGGGTAGGGTGGTAAGTTGCCAACTCGGTGGTTAATCCGCCCAGCGAATAGCCCATGAGGCCAATGCGCGAGGCATCAATGCTGCCAGAGAAGGGTTTTTCAGGGCCTGAAAGTGCGCTTACCGAGTCGATAAGAAAGCTCACGTCGGCAGGCTGATTTACAACGTCAACGGCATTGGGTTTTCCCGGTGCTCCGCCGTGAGTAAGAGGGTAGTCAGCCGCGGCGACGATATAGCCATGGCTTGCGAGCAGTTCTGCGACATAGCTGAGATCATTGCGAGCGCTGGTAAAGCCATGGCTGTGGATGACAAGCGGATGCGATTCCTCTGAATCGAGCGGATACCAGAGTGTGGTTGCAAGCGTGCGGTCTGCGGCACCAGAGTAGTCCCTGTTCGCAGCCGTTCCCCGGCTTGAGTCCACAAAGACCTTATCACTGCTCGCGGTCATGTATGGCCCCGGCTTGAGCCATTGAGCGCTCACCGAATCCGCGGCGGGCGCTTGAGGCCCCGTGATAACGTAGCCAGCGATGCTGGCTATGAATAGAGCTAAAACGAGTACGCTCAGGCCGAGTGCTATTTTCCGTAACATGAGGAGATCCTTGGTTGCTGTCGATGCTTGGACTTATTGTCGAGTAAGCTAGACAGAGAGTAAAGCCGGTTTGAAAAGAGCCGGGCCACTAGGCAAGTTTAGAGAAGAATGCGGGAACAATCTGCGTCGCTGGGCCGTAGTGATGCTCATCGAACACGGATCCGGTTCTATCGAGATTGAGTTCGACAGTCGTCGCACCTGCTTGCTGGGCTAGATGACGGAACCCCGCCGCAGGGTAGACATTCCCCGAGGTGCCAATCGAGACAAACAGGTCGCAGCGCGCGAGGGCGGCCTCAATCTGGCTCATGCCGAGTGGTATCTCTCCGAACCACACAATATGCGGCCGCAAATTCCCCCGCTGCTGGCAACAGCGGCAGACCGAGTCGAACCCAAGATCCTGCCGCCAATCGAAAACAAGCCCGCTGTTTACGCAGCGGCTTTTAAGGAGTTCGCCGTGCATATGGCTGAGTGCCTGCGAGCCTGCGCGTTCGTGGAGGTTATCTACGTTCTGAGTGACGAGGAGAAACTCGCCGCCGTCTTGCACAAGGTCGTGTTCGAATCTCGCGAGGGCGCTATGAGCCGCGTTGGGGGTGATGGCGGCTGCCTGCACTTGGCGTCTACGCTGATTATAAAAGTCGTAAACCAGCGTTGGATTACGTGCAAAGCCTTCGGGCGAGGCGACATCTTCGATGCGATGCTCTTCCCACAGGCCATCGCTTGCGCGGAAGGTTTGAATCCCCGACTCTGCCGAAATGCCGGCGCCGGTTAACACGACAACGGATCTGAGTCCGCTCGAAAGGGCGTTACTGTTTTGCATGAACGTGACCTAGTTAATCCGCCTCTACTGAGTATAATCCATCGGCTGAATCACCAAGGAGATTACGATGACTGTGGACACCAAAAGGCCTTTCCCCAAAGTAGGCAACCTCGCTCCTGCCTTTAGCTTGCTTAACCAGGCTGGCAATAAGGTCGCGCTCAAAGACTTTAAGGGTAACGCGCACGTTGTTTTGTATTTCTACCCGAAGGCGATGACGCCCGGCTGCACGGTGCAGGCCTGCGGCCTGAGAGATACGAAGCAGGAGCTTGCAAAGCTCGATGCGGTAGCCATTGGGATAAGCCCTGATCCGTCTGCGCGTCTGGCAAAATTCGAAGAAAAGCATGCGCTCAATTTCCCGCTTTTGTCTGATGAGGACCATGCGGTGGTCGACGCGTACGGTGCATGGGGGCTGAAAAAGTTTATGGGAAAGGAATACATGGGAATCCTGCGCACCACTTTTATCGTCGATAAACAGGGGCGCCTTGCGCACGTAATGGACAAAGTGAAGACTAAATCGCATCACGATGATGTGCTCGCTCTGCTTGCGGAGCTTGATGCCTAATGCGCAACACCGTTGAGTTAAATGCGCGCGAATATAGGGCTGCTGACGAAGGGGCTGCCGAGGCGAATGCGGCCGAACGCGAGCCGCTACTCGTGTTGCACGGATTGTTCGGCAACCAAGGCAACTGGGGATTGCATAGCAAAGCGCTTGCCGAACGCTATCGTGTTATCGGCATCGACCTGCGCAATCACGGCGAGTCGCCACACGCACCCGAACTCGATTATCAATCGATGGCAGAGGATGTTCGCGCCCTTATCGAGGCGCGCGAGCTTGGCGCGTGCACCGTGCTTGGCCACTCGATGGGTGGCAAGGTTGCGATGCAGCTAGCACTGAGCTATCCCGCTCTCGTCAAACGCCTCATCATTGTCGACATCGCCCCGGTTGCCTACGAGAGCATGGGCGCGGGACACCACCGTGTGATCGAAGGCATGATGACGCTAGATCTCACGACTGCCCTGAAGAGAACCGATGCCGAGGCGCATCTCGCGCAGCATATCGAAGACGAGGCGACGCTTAAATTTATCATGACTAATCTAACCCGCGCCGAAGGCGGGGGGCTGCGCTGGAAATTAAACGTCGCTGCGATAAAAGACCAATACGACAGGCTGCGAGAAAAACCGCAGGGTAAGAAGCCGTTCGACAAGCCGGTGCTGTTTGTTAAGGGAAGCGAGTCGGGCTATATCGGCTCGGAACATGAGCCCGAAATACTCGAATTATTTCCCCAGGCCTCGGTTAAAATCGTGATGGAGGCGGGGCACTGGGTGCATGCCGACAAGCCGCAGGCATTTCAGAAAATCGTCTTCGATTTTCTCGAGGCAACCGAAGCCTAAAGTTAAGAGTAATGTTTGACCGAGTGTCAATTTTTGAGCGAGATAAACGATGACAGTGCTAAGCGTAAACGTAAACAAAATAGCGCTGCTGAGAAATTCACGGGGGCGCGATTTCCCCAGTGTGATCGATTTCAGCAAGCGGGTGATTGGCTTGGGCGTGAAAGGTATCACGGTGCATCCGCGACCCGATGAGCGTCATGTGACCCGTCGCGATATTCGCGAGCTTACCTCCTTTCTCGCCGACTATCCGGGCGTCGAATTTAATATCGAGGGCTATCCTAGCGAAGACTTCATGGAGCTTGTGCTCAACGCCAAGCCCGACCAGTGCACGCTCGTCCCCGACGCACCCGATCAACTGACCTCTGACCATGGGTGGGACATTGGTGCGCACGAAAGCCTCCTGTCGAATGTGCTGGGGCGGCTGCGTGATGCCGATATTCGCAGCAGTATTTTTCTCGACCCCGATGCGGCGATGGTTGAGCGCGTACCCGGTGTTGGCGCAGACCGAATCGAGCTGTACACCGAGAGTTATGCGCAGGCGTTTGGTGGTGAGTCGCAAAGCGCGGTGCTGGGTAATTATCGCGAGGCAGCGCTGCGCGCTACCGAGCTTGGTATCGGCCTCAATGCGGGTCACGATCTGGACCTTGCGAACCTCGGCGAATTTTTAACTATTCCTGCGATTCTGGAAGTGTCCATTGGGCATGCGCTTGTGGTGGAGTCTTTGCACGAGGGTGTCGATAACGTAGTAAAGCGTTATCTTGCCCTCTGCGCCGCCGCGGCGTAACGCCGCAGCGCGAGTCGCAGCTGTGCGCTAAACCTCCGTCCCGCTCAAGGAAACCATGCCAGATATTTCACGACACGGCGTCATCGAGAAAACCTCGGGAGACGGGCCGCTCACACCACCGGGGCCGGGCGCTAGCGCTCGAGTCTATTATGGCTATTGGATAATCCTCGCAGGCTTTGTCACCCAGTTTGTGTCTGTTGGCATGGCCAACTATGTAGTGGGTGCATTCATGATTCCCATGACCGAGGAGTTTGGCTGGAGCCGCGCCGAGTTTTCGGTCTCGCGCTCAATTGGCCAAATGGTGATGGCGTTTACTGGATTTTTAATCGGCGCACAGATCGATAAACATGGCGGTCGCCGCTTTATCCTTATTGGCGGAAGTCTGCTTGTCGCTGCACTATTCGGGCTGAGCAAAGTGCAGACACTGACGCATTGGCTCGTGCTCAATGGGCTTGTATTAACGGCCGGCGCTGCGATGGTGGGCAATCTCGTTGTCAACGTCACGCTAGGAAAATGGTTTGTCGAACGCCGAGGTCGCGCGGTAGCCCTTGCCGGGATGGGCATTTCGCTTTCGGGCATCGTGTTGCCCATTTTAGCGACCTATTCTGTCGATGCCTTTGGCTGGCGCACCTCATGGCAGCTGCTTGCACTGGGGGCGGGTGTTCTGACGCTGCCGATGGCGTTTATTGTGCGGCGTGCGCCCGAAGACTTTGGCTTGCATCCCGATGGTATTTCGCCAGATCAAGTGTCGGCGGGGCAGGGCGAGGCGGCAAGCGCAGACTTCGCCAACTCGATGACTCGCGCGCAAGCGATGCGCACCTCGACTTTTTATACGTTGGTGCTTGCGTTCGGTCTCTTTCAAATTTCCATTACGGTTATGCTGCTACAGACGATTCCTTTGATGACCGATGCTGGTTATTCACGATTTATTGCGTCGAGTATGATTTCACTCGCGTCGATTCCTGCTTTTCTCAGCAAGCCTGTATGGGGGATATTGATCGATCGGTACAGTCCAAAGAAGCTCGCTGCTATTGGTGCTGCGCTAACCGGTGGCGCGGTGTTGGTTATTGTTTATAGCGTCGCGACACGTTTCGATGCTCTCGTCTATTGTGGATTCATCATGATGGGGTTTGGCTGGGGAGGTTTGTTGCCTCTGCAAGAAGTGATTTGGGCGACCACCTTCGGGCGGCGCTATCTAGGCTCTGTTCGCTCGACCGCACTGCCATTTGTGCTTGGCATGGCGGCGCTAGGCCCCGTGCTAGTGGCTTACTATTACGATCAAGTGGGAAATTACGACCTCGCACTTGTCGCAATCGCGGTGTGTAATTTGGGTTCGGCATTGATGCTCTATCGCATAAAAGACCGTCTACCGCGAATATAGTGACCGCAACTTGGTTGCGATGTGGCTAGACTCTTAGATGGCAGCGCTCTAGGATGACGACCAGCTGTTATTTATTCAGTCGCCAACCGGAGTACTTATGATCAACATGTTTAGACCACACACGAAGATCAAACCCCTTTTACTTATCGCGGCGTTTCTCTTGTCTAGCAGTTTGCTGCAGGCGCAGACACCGGGCGTCATGCCGATGCCCGAGGTTACTATTTATCACCTCGAAGGCCGCCGCTCTGAGCGCATAGTTTGGCTGATGGAAGAGCTAGGACTCGACTATGAATTGGTCTATACGCGCGGTAATTTGGGTGCGTCGATGGCGTCTATACGGGCGCTCGGGCATGAGATGCCGATGGCGCCTACGGTTGTTTACGGCGATCAAATCTTGGTCGAGTCTGGCGCGATAATTGAAATGATTATGCAGCGTCACGCCGGCGGTAAGCTCGCCCCTGCGCTCGACAGCGACGACTTCCCTGAATATCAGATGTGGATGCACTATGCGGAAGGCTCGCTCGCTGCTCGGCTGTTTAGCGATTACCGCGCATGGCGTATTCAGCCGCCTACGGCGCGCTCGCCGCTAGTCGACAGCGAGGCGGTTGTGCAGTTTGCAGAGAATTTTTTAGCGGACAACGAATGGTTTGGCGGGTCGGTTTTTTCGGCGGCAGACATCATGATGCTGTTTCCGCTTAACGTGGCGACGACCTTGGCGCTTGTCGATGTCGACAGCTTTCCGCATGTGGCCGGTTGGAAGGTGCGCGTCGAGGCGCGCCCTGCGTATCAGCGGATGCTGGCTGCGGCACGGCCCGACGGCATGATCGGCAGCCTGCCGAAGATTGAACAGCGTCCGCCGGCAGGTCCGCGCTAGCACGCGCCAAGCCGGAAGTGATTAGTCAGAAGGCTGCAGCGCCTCAAGCAGCACGGGCCAAAAGTTGTCGAGTATCATCGACTGTGCTTCGGCCTTGGGGTGAATGCCGTCTGCCTGCATTAACTCCGGCTGCTGGGGTATGCCGTCGATTAAAAACGGAATGAGATAAAGATCGAACTCCTCTGCTAATTCGGCGTACTGCGTGAAGAAGGGCTCGGTGTAGCGAGGGCCGTAGTTCGGCGGGATTTGCATGCCGGCAATCAGGACAGTCGCGCCGCTTGTCTGCGAAAGCTGGATCATGTCGGTGAGATTCTCGCGCATGAGGGAAAGCGGCAGGCCACGCAGGCCGTCGTTGCCGCCCAGTTCGATCAGAACAAAGGCTGGATTGTAGCGTTCTAACAAGCTCGGCAGACGCGCGCGTCCACCGGTGGTGGTCTCGCCGCTCACGCTGCCATTTACGACCTCAAGTTCGCTGTCCTCTTGCGCTAGCCTCTCGGCTAATAGCGTCACCCATCCCTCGTCTTCACCAATGCCGTAGGCGGCGCTCAGGCTGTCACCAAAAATGAGTATTTTGGGCTGAGGGGACGAGCCTGCGCTGGGCGAGTCTTCTGCGACGGCTGCTGCTGCCTGCGTTAAAAGCAGGGCCACGTAGACTGCTGAAAATAGAGCTTTAATCATCGTTAGGGCTGTTCTCAGGGCTGTTTCTAGGGCTGTTTTTAGAGCTAAGAGTTGCGATACATAACCAAATTACGCTCAGAATACCTCAGTGGCCTCGTGTGGGTAAGCCTTTCTCGGCAAACTGCGAAGCTTGATCTAGCGTTATACTAGGCTAACAAAATCGTATCGCGGCTCGTATTCACACGCCTGCGTAGTTACACTCCCGTACTATTAATCAGACGCGCTAGGCGTCGGCGCTAACTAAGACAGGGACGACATTAGACATGATAGAGATTCACGGACTGACCAAGAGCGTGCCGACAAGCGAGGGGGTTCTAACGATCCTCAATTCGGTCGACTTAAGCATTGCCGAGGCCGAGACAGTCGCCATCGTGGGCGCATCCGGATCGGGTAAGTCGACTCTGCTTGGTCTTATGGCGGGCCTCGATGCGGCGACCAGCGGCGATGTGCTGCTCGGCGGGCATAGTTTAGCGGCGATGGATGAGGAGCAACGCGCTGTGCTGCGCGGTCAAATCGTCGGCTTTGTCTTTCAATCGTTCCAGTTATTGCCGAGTCTCACCGCGCTCGAGAATGTCATGCTGCCTATCGAGCTCAAGGGCGATGCACAGGCACGCGCCAAAGCAACCGCGCTGCTAGAGCGCGTTGGCCTTGCCGAGAGGATTACGCACTACCCAAATCAGCTTTCGGGCGGCGAGCAGCAGCGCGTAGCGATTGCGCGTGCCTTCGCGACCGAGGCAAAAATACTCTTCGCCGACGAGCCCACCGGCAATCTCGACACCGCCACAGGTGCGAAAATCGTCGAGCTTATTTTCGATCTCAACAAAGAGTTTTCGACTACGCTTGTGTTGGTGACACACGACGAACGCCTTGCGCAGCGCTGCGGCCGCATCGTGCGCTTAATTGCTGGCGAGATCGAAAGCGATTCGGGGTCGCCGCAGGGTGCCGCGAGCAATAACGCCAACGCGAGCGAAAGCACGGAGTCTGCGAGTGCCTAATTCACCCACTTTCTCGACTCACGCGCAAAACCACAGCGCTGGCGGCTCTGATTCTTCCGGGCAGCCCTTGCAGCAGCCCTTGGGCGATGGCAGCAAAAGCTGGTCGACTTTAATCGGGCTTGCGTCGCGGCTTTTGTGGCGCGACTGGCGCAGCGGCGAATTACGCCTTCTGTTTCTTGCGCTAGTAATGGCAGTAACCTCGGTGAGCGGCATAGCGCTGTTTACCGATCGCCTCGAGAAAGCGCTTCTGCTCGAGTCGGCGAATATGCTCGCCGCCGATCGTGTTCTCGGCAGCGGAAAAGTTTTGCCCGACGAAATTCTGAACGAGGCGCAAACACGTGGCTTGCGCACGGCGAGCACCCTGTCGTTTACCTCGATGGCATTCTCTGATTCGGGCAACATGCTCGTCAGCGCGAAAGCGGTGAGCGACACCTACCCGCTGCGCGGCGATGTAATCATTGCCGACGCGCCTTTTATTCGCGGTGCGCCGATTCAAAGTGGCCCGCAGCCCGGTGAGGTGTGGCTCGAATCGCGCGCGCTGCCTGCGCTAGGTTTAGAGGTCGGAGACAGCGTCTACGTTGGCGAGGCCGAGCTCACGGTTAGTAAGATAATTATCGCCGAGCCCGACAGGTCGGGCGGCGGTATGGTCGACAACGCGGGTCCGCGCCTGATGCTTCACCTGGATGACGTTGCCAAGACTAACGTCGTGCAATTGGGCAGCCGCGTGAGCTATCGTTTCTTGTTTGCAGCCGACGAGCTGCTCGCGCTCGATGAATTCGAAACATGGGTCGACGCCGAATACGAAGGCGAATACCGCCTACGCGATGTACGTGACGAAAGCGAAGAGGTCAGTGAGGCGCTAAGCCGCGCCGAGTCGTTTCTGCTGTTGGGCTCGCTTTTTGCGGTGTTGCTCGCAGGCGTTGCCATCGCACTCACTGCTAAACGCTATTCCGAACGCCACTACGATTATGTCGCTATCCTCAAGACCTTCGGCTGTACCTCTCCACAGATCGGATTCATCTATTTATGGATTCAGGCGTTACTCGCCATTGTTGCTGTGGTTGTCGGCAGCGTTTTAGGGTGGGGTGTTCACCATATTATTCTGCGAGCGTTGCAGACAGTTATTACTGTCGAGCTTCCTGCAGCCGGTTTCGAGCCTTTCGTTGTGGGTGCGATGACCGCGGTAATTTGCCTCTTGTCGTTCGCGCTGCCGCCGCTGCTTGCACTGCGCGAAACCCCGCCGCTGCGGGTGCTACGAAAAGATATTAGCCAACAAAAAGTGGGTGCCAATGTGCCCTATGTTTTCGGCATTGGTGGCACAATCGGTCTGGTGTATTGGTATAGCCAAGACGCGGTACTCACCTCGGTGCTGGTTGTCGCTGTTGCAAGCATTGCGATTCTCCTCTCGGGTCTGTCTTTTCTGCTGCTGAGTTCGAGCAGTGCGGTGGGTATGCGAGCAGGCAGCGCGTGGAAGCTTGCGATGAGCGCCGCACGCCGCAGACGCAAGCAGAACGTCCTTCAGGTGATGGTGTTTTCGGTGACAATTATGTCGCTGCTTATTCTTGGATTGCTGCGCACCGACCTCATCGCAGACTGGCAGGCTCAGCTTCCTGAGAATACGCCAAATCATTTTATGATGAATATTTCTCAGCCGCAGATTGCCGGCATTGAAGAATTCTTTGAAGAAAATGGGGTGCAAGGCAATGCGTTCTACCCGCTTATAAGCGCGCGCGTCACCAAGGTTAATGGAGCAACGCCCGACCCACAGGAAGACCTTAACTCCGATGCCGAACGTGGCACGCTTGCCGGTGGCGGAGGAGACGACGCAGAGGAAGAGTCCGCGAAGGGCGCTGCACGAGTAGGGCTTTCGGTGGGCTACGGGCAGGGCGAGACGAATGCTGCTGGCGCTGGTGCTAGCTCTGGCAAAGAGGCCAGTGAAAGTGAGGCAGGCGACGAACCAGAGGAAGGCGAGGTCCGCGGTCGCCTCAGTCGGCGACAGGTCACTTGGGCCGCCGAGTTGCCCGCGGATAACCGCGTGACCGGCGGCGAGTGGTGGGAGGCTACTGTCGAGCCTGGTTTCGTGTCTATCGAACAAGACTATGCCGACTGGCTCGATATCGAGTTGGGCGATGTGATCGAATTCGAGATTAATGCGCAGACGGTGAGCGCCGAGGTGAGCAGTTTCCGCAGCGTGCGCTGGGATAATATGCAGCCCAATTTCTTTATTATTTTCTCGCCCGGAACGATCGACCATCTTGGCGCGACTTTTTTGTCGACTGCCCTCATGGAGCGCGAGCAGAAAATTTTGCTTAACGAATTAGTGCAGCGCTTCCCCACTATTGTTGTCATCGAAATCGATGCGCTAATAGAGCAAATTCAGAACATCATCGCGCAGGTGACCTCGGCGATCGAGCTGATCTCGGTGCTGGTACTTGTGTGCGGCGCGCTTGTGCTGCTCGCCTGCGTCAATGCGACACTCGATGAGCGTTTTTACGAGAACGCTATTTTACGCACGCTCGGCGCGGGCAAGCGGCTCATCATGACGAGCCTGCTCATCGAGTTTGCTAGTATCGGCCTAATGGCAGGACTCGTTGCGACACTGGGCGCCGAGGCGAGCCTGTATTATTTGCAAGAGCAGGTGTTTGAGCAGGAGTTCGCTCTACACTACTGGGTTTGGCTCGCCGGTCCGCTCGCCGGTATGATTATTATCGGCGGTCTCGGCGTCAATTCGACGCGCGGCGTGGTTAATATCAGTCCACTGAATGTGCTTAGGCGCCTTAACTAACGGAGGATCAACAATGCTCAAGGCGTACTGGCAATCCGTAGACAAGATGCACAGTGGTTCGACCACCCTACCATTCCAAATAGTGTTACGCGCGAGCGTCTTAGCCGCCGCATTAATGGCAATGACGGTAGCCCGAGCGCTGCCGCTGGACTCTGTAACCTCGAGCGAATGCGTGCGTGGCGACTGCGAAAACGGCAAGGGCACACTCGAGCTTAAAACCGATTTCGGTAAGGGTATGTATCGAGGTGAATTTCTTGACGGTAAATTCCATGGTAAAGGCCGGTTAGAAATACCTGTCTCTTTTCTTGAGAAGTCTATTTATGTTGGCAACTGGGACGAAGGTATTCGAAGCGGTCGCGGCACCTACTGGAACGGGGACGGCGAACTTTATATAGGGCAATGGAGCGGTGACAAACGCAACGGCCACGGCTCGTACTTCTTTGGACTGCCGCGCTGGGAGGAGAACGAACACTCCGAGTATTGGCTTAGTCAGAATACGGAAAATTACACGGGCAACTTCGTTAACGATCATTATCAAGGCGAGGGCACATACCGTTGGCCAAATGGTCAACGTTACGAAGGCAAATTCTTCGCGAGTAAAAAACACGGCCCAGGTACGTTTTTTTACGCAACCGGTACGCGGCGTAATCAAGTGTGGGAATACGGCCGTTTTATAATGTAATAGAAAGGACACTAAGCGAGTATGGATTTACACGACCTCAGACGCGAATATTTAATGGGCGAACTGCGTAGTGCAGACCTTGGTGACGACCCCCATGACCAATTTGCGAAATGGATGAAGCAGGCGTTTGAGATGGAGGTGGTAGATCCGCCAGCTATGACCATTGCAACGGTGGACGCAGACGGAATGCCAAGCCAGCGCATCGTGTTGCTCAAGCATTTCGATGCCGAGGGCTTTGTCTTTTACACAAGTTATGCCAGTCACAAGGGTCGTGACCTAGAGCTAAACCCGAATATTAGCCTGCATTTCCCTTGGCATAGCGTCGAACGGCAGGTGCGGGTCAGCGGTGTAGCTGAGCGGCTAAGCGTCGAAGACTCTCAGCGTTATTTTCACAGCCGTCCGCGCGGCAGCCAGTTGGCAGCGGCGGTCTCTCCGCAAAGCGAGGTGGTCGAATCGCGCGAGGCTCTCGAAGCGGAGTTCGCTGCGCTCGATAAAAGCACCGAAGGTGCCGAGGTGCCCTGTCCTTCGACATGGGGTGGGTATCGAGTGCGCGCGTCACAAATCGAATTTTGGCAAGGCGGCGCGAATCGCCTACATAACCGATTTCGCTACACGCGCGATGGCTCGACTTGGGTGATCGAGCGACTGGCGCCTTAACTGCGCCAGGTCTTGAGCTTCTTCTTCTCGAGTACTTTTTTTAGCCGCGCGTACTGCGGTAGGCCATTTTTGTACTCAGGGTAGTCTTCACCTTGGATAAGCGGCGCCAAGTAATCACGCGCGGCGTCGGTGATGTGAAAGCCGTCGCGGCTTATATAATTGCGCGGCATCATCTTCTCGACATTGGCGATATCGGATAGCTTTGCCTCACCAATACTCCAACTGTATTTTTTTCCTTTGCCGCGAACGATCGCCGGCATAACCGCTGTTTTTCCGGCGAGTGCGAATTCTACTGCTGCTGCACCTACTGCGTAAGCCTGTTCTACGTCTGTCGCTGACGCAATGTGCCGCGCCGAACGCTGCAGGTAATCGGCCACCGCCCAATGGTATTTATACCCTAGCTCTGCCTTGATCATGTCGGCAATAAATGGGGCGACTCCGCCGAGCTGTGCATGACCGAATGCATCTTTCCCGCCTGCCTCGGCGAGGAAGCTGCCATCGGCATTCTGCACGCCTTCGGAGACAACCACGGCGCAATAGCCAAATTTCTTTACGCAGCTTTTCACTTTTTTGAGAAATTTCTCACGGTTAAAGGCAATCTCGGGAAATAAAATGATATGCGGCGCATCGCCCTCTTGCTCTGCAGCAAGACCGGCGGCACCTGCGATCCAACCTGCGTGGCGACCCATAACTTCCATGACAAATACTTTGGTCGAACTTGCACACATTGACGCTACATCGAGTCCTGCCTCACGGATAGATACCGCAACATACTTAGCTACCGAGCCGAAGCCTGGGCAGTTGTCGGTGATGGGAAGATCGTTGTCGACTGTTTTAGGTACCCCAACGCAGGTGATGGGATAGCCTTTGTCGATAGACAGCTGCGCGAATTTGTTAGCAGTGTCTTGCGAGTCGCCGCCACCGTTGTAGAGAAAGTACCGAATGTTATGCGCCTTAAATACGTCCATGAGACGTTCGTATTCGCGCGCGTTTTCCTCGAATGACTTGAGCTTGTAACGGCAAGAGCCAAAGGCACCGGCGGGGGTAGAGCGCAGCGCAGCGATCGTTTTTGCGGACTCTTTGTTGGTATCGATAAGGTCTTCGTGTAAGGCGCCGACGATGCCATTAAGCCCCGCATAGACTTTTCCTATCTTATCTTTGTGCTTGCGCGCGGTTTCGATAACGCCGCAGGCGCTTGCATTGATAACGGCGGTAACGCCGCCTGACTGGGCGTAGAAAAGGTTGGCCTTGCTCATGATTCGGTGCTCACGTTAGAAATGTTATTAGCAGCACTCGCCGCTGCATGGGTGTAAATGCTCTGGTTTGTTGCTGTCACTAAGAACGGCGCAGTTTACTCGCTGGTGCGCCGCGCCGCAATTTGCCACTTCGTTAACTTGGGTGAGCGATGCTCTTTGTGCTTTTAAGGCCGACGCTGTGCTGAAGAGCGCGTGCTAAGAAATTCAGGTAAGCCGCGTGCTTGCCTGTGTCTGACGATTAATGCACCATCGCAGGCCTATTTAGCAAAGATTGAGCGTAGCTCACTTAGGATACTCAGTGAAATTAATTATCGGAATGTCGGGAGCGAGTGGAGCAATCTACGGCATTCGGCTCTTAGAAGTATTGAAAGACGTCGCCGACGTGGAGACGCATCTGGTCATGTCGGACTCTGCCAAATTAAATATCGCCGTCGAAACCGACTTTAGCGCAAAGGAAGTGGAGGCGTTAGCCGACCACGTCCATTCCAACAAAGATATCGGTGCGAGCATTGCGAGTGGTTCGTTTCGCACCGACGGTATGGTCATCGCTCCGTGCGCTATTAAGACGCTTTCGGCCATCGCTAACTCCTATGCCGACTCGCTTATCGTGCGTGCAGCAGACGTTATTTTAAAAGAGCGCAGACGCCTAGTTTTGATCCCTCGCGAGACCCCGTTGCATACTGGCCACTGCGAATTATTGCTCAAGGCGAGCCAGCTCGGCGCGGTTATCGCGCCACCGATGCCCGCGCACTATATTAAACCGCAAACAATCGACGATCTTGTGAATCATCACGTTGGTCGCGTGCTAGACCTCTTCGATATCGATCCGGGCCTCGTGCAGCGCTGGCAAGGCGTGCAACAGGCGATCACAGACGCTAAATAATTAAACTTAAGAAACAGGAGCTCCCATGGCAGCAAACTTATTTGATCTCAGCGGCAAGGTTGCCCTTATTACCGGTGGCAATAGTGGCATTGGGCTTGGTTTTGGCGAGGGTGCTATAAAGCATGGCGCGAGTGTGTGTTTATGGGGAACCAACCCCGAGAAGAACGCATCCGCAGTAGCCACGCTTAAGACACTGGCGCAAGAGCACGGCGACGCGTCACAGAAGATTCATTCGATTGTTTGCAACGTGGCTGATGAGGCTGCGGTAGAGGCGAGCTTTGCCGAGACTCTGGACGTGTTCGGCCGCGTCGATTCGTGTTTTGCGAATGCGGGTGTCGCGCGCTCAGGTCGCTTCGATGAAACCACGACAAAGGAGTGGCGCGCGGTGCTCGACGTCAATCTCGACGGCTTGTTTTATACGCTCAGAGCAGCCGCAGGTCACATGCGCGCTCGTGCTGAGGCGGGCGATGCCGGCGGGCGACTAATCGGCACGGCATCACTCGGCGCCTTGATGGGCATGGCGCGAGTCGAAGCCTATGGTGCAAGCAAAGGCGCCGTGATTTCGATGATGCAGGCGCTGGCAGTCGAATACGCCCGCTTCGGCGTGACTGCTAATTCGATTTTACCAGGGCATATTGAGACTGCGATGACGGCGGATAACTACGCTAACGAGAAGTTCGCCAATGCCGTTCTTCCTCGGATTCCCATCAGGCGTTGGGGTGATCGGTCTGATTTTGAGGCGATTGCTGTTTATTTGATGAGTGATGCAAGCAGCTATCACACCGGCGACAGTTTGCTGATCGACGGCGGATTCTTTATTAACTAAAGCGTGAATCAAAAAGAGGCTCGCGAAATAAAAGCTGACGCGAGGCTCTTATTGCTGTACCTTGCGCCCAAGTCGACTAAGGCTCCCGATTCGCCATCGACTGTGCTTCTACTGTTTTTAGCTCCCCTTGCAACCGTCTCGCGGTCACGGCAAGCCAGCTAGACACCTTTCGAATGCACACCCGTGCACCTTGCCACCGTTGTTGTCTGTTGCCGCGTTATGCGCAGCACACATGCCAATAGTCTGAGGCTTCACAGTAACACTGTAATCGTAACGATGCCGCTGTCTTAACGCAGCCGCGTCACCCTGTGCGCGAATTAGCGCCACTTTTTGCGGCAAGACATAAGCTATTACCTCGATGTTTGTTCTTAATTTCGAACACCGAGTAGCAGCGCTGTTATGCGTAAATTAACAAGATAAATTAGAGATTTTTATGACATTTGCAAACCTCGGCCTTTCCGATTCACTGCTTAGCGCTGTCGAAAAGACCGGCTATACCAAGCCAACGCCCATTCAAGAAAAAGCGATACCCGTAATCCTAGAAGGCCTCGATGTTATGGCCGCCGCTCAAACTGGCACAGGCAAAACGGCTGGATTCACTCTGCCTTTGCTGCAACTGCTCAGCGGCGAGACCAACAAAAGGCCAGACACGATGCGTGCGCTTGTGCTTACGCCTACCCGCGAACTCGCTGCGCAGATACAAGACAGTATCGAGACTTATGGTACTAATGAGAATCTGCGCTCGGGCGTTGTGTTCGGCGGCGTAAACATTAATCCGCAGAAAACCATGCTGCGCAAGAGCCTCGATATTCTTGTGGCCACACCTGGGCGCCTACTTGATCTTCATCAGCAGCGCTCCGTGCATTTCGATAAAGTCGATATTTTGATCCTCGACGAAGCCGATCGCATGCTAGACATGGGCTTCATTCGGGATATTCGTAAGATACTCGCACTCCTGCCTAAAAAGCGTCAGAACCTCATGTTTTCGGCAACCTTTTCGGATGATATTCGTAAGCTTGCCAAAACTATTTGCCACCAACCTGTCGAGATCGACGTGGCACCGCGCAATTCAACTGTCGAAATAATTACACAGCGCATGTACCTCGTAGAGAAGCAGCAGAAAGCGCAATTGCTGAGCGCGATTCTTCGTTCTAATACTAGCCAGACTTTGGTCTTCAGCCGAACTAAACACGGCGCCAATAATCTAGTGAAAAAACTGTCGAAAGACGGCATCACAGCCGCGGCTATTCACGGCAACAAGTCGCAGGCGCAGCGCACTAAAGCGCTCGATTCATTTAAGCAAGATTCGATTCAGGTGTTAGTGGCCACGGATATCGCCGCGCGCGGTATCGACATTCATCAGCTTGAGTCGGTGATTAACTTCGATCTTCCGCATGTCCCCGAAGATTATGTCCACCGCATTGGTCGTACGGGTCGTGCGGGCGCTGAAGGCCTCGCGATCTCTTTGGTTAGCAGCGACGAACGCAAGCAACTTCGAGATATCGAGCGGTTGATTAAAAAGCCTATTCCTAAAGCAGACATGAAAGAGTTTGATCTCACGCCCGTCGCTGGCGCAGAGGACTATGTCGAAGAGGCGCGTCCTCCTCGTCAGCCTCGCGGCAACGGCGCACGTGGTGGTCGCAACGCTCGTAGTGCCGAGGGCGGGGCAGCTAATGGCGGTCGCTCCAATGGCGCCGCTGCGGGCGACTCGCGTGGCCGAGGTCGGTCACAAGGTGCGGGGCAGACGCAGGGTCGTGCTCAAGCCCAAACTCAGAATCGCCGACCAAGCCAAGGCAGAGCGCAGTCGACAGCGCGCGATGAAAACGGCGACCGCAACGGTAATCGTATCGATGCGGATGACAATCGCGGTAATCGTGCCCCACGTGCTACCGACAAGCCGCGTCCGGCAGGCGGTCGAGGTGCTAACGGCGCAGCAAATAATCGGCCTAGACGCCAGGGCTCTGGTGGCCAAAGAACTGCAGCAGCAAAGCCTGAGGGCGGGAATTCGCTGTGGCAAACGATTCGCGAGAAGGTGCGTCCCACGCGCTAACGGCGTGCCCCCTCTTCGCGTAGGAGGGGGCGTTAGCGGTTACTCTGAAGCGGCGAGAGAACGCTGCGTACTTTTTTGCCGAAGTCGTCACTGTGCGCGTCCGCAATAAATACAATTGACTCATTCCATGCCCGCTCGCAGTTTTTGCTTTGCGCAGCTATTAGATCGAGGCTGGCAGAAAAACCACGTAAATTGTTATCTTCACTGGTCTGAGAGCGCCCCACGAGGCTCGTCAGCATCTGTTGCTGCCATCTCTCTGCCTCGAGTTCGACCGCTTTCACTTTATTTCTAAGTTCCTCAAAGTCTGTGCGCTGCGAAAACGCGGAGACACTCTCCTCAGACGGCCATTCTTTCATCTCGGTGCGGAGTGCACGCAGTGGAGAAATCATCTTCTGCCGCCACGCGTTAGAAAGTGCTATCGCCTCTTCCAGTTCGGCCCCTGCCAAACAGCGAGAGTCGGTAGCTAACCATAAACAAAAGAGAACAAGATTGACGTCTAAGCCATGGCTGTTCTGCAAGGTGAGACAGGCATCAGGCACACCGGATTTGCCGTATACGGAGAGTGTAAATTCCCATAGGTTCACAGTATTGCTCTCTTAGCTTGGGTTGTAGTCAGGTTTGCTCTACTTGGGCTGCAATGCTACCCGAGATTCATGTTATAAACACGATTCATCCACGAAAGAGGCGGCCTGCAGAGTCGCGAAACTAAACCCTATGCATATTCATATACTCGGTATCTGCGGCACCTTTATGGGCAGCCTTGCGATACTCGCGAAACAACTCGGATTTGAAGTCAGTGGTAGCGATGCGAATGTGTATCCACCAATGAGCACTCAGTTAGAGCAGCAAGGTATTCGTCTTTGCGAGGGTTTTGATCCTAAACATTTGCGTCCTGCACCAGATCTCGTGATTATTGGCAATGCAATGTCGCGTGGAAATCCCAGTGTCGAATACGTACTCGATCGGGGCATTCGTTATACCTCGGGCCCGGAGTGGTTGGCACAGAACGTATTGCACGGCCGTTGGGTGCTCGGCGTAGCCGGCACACACGGAAAGACAACTACAAGTGCTATGCTCGCGTGGATACTCGAATACGCAGGAATGAAACCGGGTTACTTAATTGGCGGCGTAACGAACAACCTACCAGCCTCGGCGAGTCTCGGAGACTCCATTTTCTTCGTGGTTGAGGCAGACGAATACGACAGCGCATTTTTCGATAAGCGCTCAAAATTTATTCACTACGCACCGCGAACGACGATCCTTAATAACCTTGAGTTCGATCACGCCGATATTTTCGATGACCTTGAGGCGATTAAGCGGCAGTTTCACCACCTCGTTCGGACCCTCCCAGGCAATGGACTTATTTTGTCGGGCAGCGGTGAAGAGGCACTGGAGGATGTCCTCGCGCGCGGCTGTTGGACGCCGAGACAGAGCTTCGGTGTCGATGCGGTGCCAGCAGATTCGCTTGCGCTGCTCGATGCAGGCAACGTTTATTGGAATGCGGAGCTCAATCGCGAAGACGGCAGTCGTTTTTCGCTGTCTAAAATGGGTGTAGGTGGCGAACAGATCGAATACGTTCAGATAGAGTGGCAGATGACCGGGCGCCACAACGTGAATAATGCGGTGGCGGCAATTGCTGCGGCGCATCATGCGGGGGTTCAGGTATCAACGGCTGCAGAAGCGCTAAATAATTTCCGCGGCGTTAAGCGACGCATGGAGCTGCGCGGTGAGCGTCGCGGCATTCGTGTGTACGATGATTTTGCGCATCACCCGACTGCAATAGAGACCACGCTTGAGGGCATGGCTGCGCGGCTTCATTTCGACCGCAGCAGCAAGAAGCAGCGTTTGGTTGCTGTAATAGAACCGGCATCTAATACTATGCGCGCGGGCGTACATCAGGAGACCTTGGTCGCTGCGTGCGAATCTGCAGATGAAGTCGTTTGGCGGCGCCCCGCAAACTCGGGGCTCGACTTTGCCGCGCTCGAGGCAAGCAATCCTGTGCCGAGCCGCAGCTTCGACGAGGTAGACGAGATTGTTAGCTATCTCGCAGAAAGCGCAGTCGAAGGCGACCACATTGTGGTGATGAGCAATAGCGGTTTTGGCGGCATTCACGACAAATTATTGCGGGCACTTAAGCATTAAGCTAAGCCCGAACACTGTATTAAGGTAGATTTATATGTCGTTCGCGAAGTTAGAAGACGCCATTACTGTTCCCCTTTTTCCGCTGCGGATTGTGTTATTTCCTGCAGGGCGGCACGACCTCCAGATATTTGAGCGACGTTATATCGACATGGTGACCGACTGCCTTAAATCGGGCACGCCATTTGGTATTTGCTCGATCGAGGCAGGTACCGAAGCACGCACAGCAGATTCTTCTCAGAGCGTTAGTCGGATAGGCACGCTCGCTCGCATCATCGATTGGAATCAGTTGGATAACGGCCTTCTGGGCATCACGATCGAGGGCACAACGAAATTTCGCGTCGAGGACTGCTGGGAATCTGACACTGACTTATTGATGGGCGAGGTTGTGCTCAGCGAGGGCGATACAATCGACGGCGAGCCCGTTGCCTACTCGGACGAATTCGATGAATTGGTCGAGGTATTAAAAGGCCTCGAAGAACATCCGTTAGTCGCCGAAAAGAACTTGGATATCGAATACGAAAATCTTTGGCAGCTGGGCTGGCATCTCAGCGGACTCATTCCGATGGGCGAAAATATAAGGCAGGCGCTGCTCGAACTTGATGATCCTAGGGCACGCGCGGAAAGCCTCATGCAATTACTCAAGGAGTTGGCCGGTGAGGACTAAATCCGCTAGACATTGCGCATGCTAGCAAGTGTGATAAACACCAGCGGCTGGGGTTCTCAAGAGTGGCTCGCCGCCGTGGTGCTTGCGTTTATTTTTGTGACCATGGGCGTGGTACTGTGGCGAATTTTTGGCATGTTTAAACTCGCTCGCCGCAGGCGCGCAGCGCCTAATCTGCGGCCGCTGCGCCGCTTGCGTACAGCGACCCGCGACGATAATCCACCTACAACCTCGTGGCCGATGCTTGCGTTGCTTGCGATATTAGTGCCGTTTGGCGTCGTCACTGCGAGCCTTCCAGCACAGGCTGGCCCAATCATCACGCGGCACGACGTGGCGAGTGGTTCGTATGAAATCGCCACAAGTGATTTCCCTGCGGTGTTCTTTCTCGAGCAACAGGGGCCGCGCAAAGTTTGTGTTGCAACGCTTATCCATGCTCAGTGGGCAATCACTGCGGCGCATTGTCTTGATGAAACCTCATTAAAAGCGTCGCTAGAAAGCGGCGCGACTTTTCAGGTACAGCTTGCCAATGAAACGCGGGCTATCGATGCGTTCGTCATTCATCCCCTTTATGATCAGGCCTCTGCTCGTGATGTCGATCTTGCATTACTGCGCTTTACCGCCCCAGTTCCATTTCCACGCCCTATCTTGCTTGCCGATGGTGATGTCAGCGTGGGCCAGCTCATCCATGTGTTTGGATGGGGCTTCACAGGGCAGGGGCTGTCTGGACGGGATCATGACGATGGCAAGTTTCGGCGCGCGAGTAACCGCCTCACGCAGGTGGATAGCCGCTTTAGTGTCCTTTTCGATGACCCGCGAGTCGATAGAGGCTCTACCGAAGACCTCGAGGGAATGCCGAGTCTCGGCGACAGCGGCGGCCCTGCACTAATAAGCACTCCGCAGGGCTATGTGCTCGGCGGCATCACTGTAGGTGAGGTCATTGGCGCGGCGTTTAACGAAGAGACGCAGGGAAGCTATGGCGCGGTTGCCGTGTTCGAGTATCTTCGCCTGCATCGCGACTGGATCTCGAGTGTTGTCGGAATAAGCCTCGAGAGTCGGTCTTTTACCCCCTGAGATTTTTCGTGTCACTCCGAGCATAAAGTCGTCTATTTCGGGTCTACTCTCTGGTGGATCTGCCAATCCAGCAAATCATATCGCTATCGATCTAGGGTTTGATCCAGAAACTAATCGTGGCTACCTAGCCAGCTATAAAGCGGATTCGCTCACAGTACCATTCAATTTATTGCCTTAACGAGTTGGCCTTTGCCGAATACTCGTGCGGGCAGACAAGGAGGCTTGCCAATGATTGCGCGCGTGTTTATGAGTTTAGTAGTTCTGTTTTCTATTATTCTTTGGGCTGGCTATTTCTACCTCGGCTCAGCCGCCAAAGCAGGCATCGAGTTCGCCGGCGAATCGGCGTTAATGACCGAGGTGAGCGTCGACTCGCTCTCGCTATCACTACTCAACGGAAAAACCAGCATTCGAGGCCTATCGATAGCTAATCCTGCGGGATTCTCAGAAGGGCCTGCGATTCTGCTGGGGGCCGTTGAGGCGGAAGTAGATATTAGTTCGATTTTTGGTGACACAGTAGAGATCGAACTGCTGCGGCTAGCTCAGCCGCAGATTAACTACGAGACCAAAATGCCTAGCGATAATTTGCGTGCATTGCTGGCGAATCTCCCCAGCGGTGATGACGGTGCCGCGTCAGAGTCAGCGCCTGCGTCGACTAAAAAAATCCTTCTCAAGCGTCTCGAAATACTCGGGCCACGGTTGGCGATTGTAACGGGCTTGGGCACGACTCAAGTCACTTTGCCCGACATTATCCTGACCGATATAGGTGGTACGGGGGGTGGGGCATCGGCTGCCGAGGCAGCTGAGATTGTCCTTAGAGCGTTGATAAGCTCGATTGGAGCGGCTAATTTGCCAAGCCTCGATCAAGTCAGACAGGGAGTCGAAAATCGCGCGCGGGAAGAGGTTGAAAAGATCGAAGATACGGTAACAAAAAAGGTAGAAGAGGCGCTTGGCACTTCGGTAGAAGACCTCAGTAACAGGCTGCGCAGTTTGCGGAATTAGCCTAAGCAACTGCGCCTAGTTCGCAGGGCGCGCTCTCTTAGCAAATTAGACAGCTCATCGCTCTCCACACGCACCTAATCCTAAATAAACTCTGTTCAATACTAAGCCGTTTAACTGTCGTCAGTTAGACGGCTTGTTTGTTATTATCTTGCGGTATTCATTTTTCACACACGACTAACTTTTAAAGCGGCAAGTGTCGCAGGAGCATTTTTATGACTATTCAAGTGGGCGACAAAGTACCAGCGATCGGCTTTCAGGTGATGACAAGCGAAGGACCTAAGCCGCTGAGCAGTGACGAGTTATTCGCCGGCAAGAAGGTGGCTTTTTTTGCCGTGCCGGGCGCATTTACCCCAGGCTGTTCGATGACTCACCTGCCCGGTTTTGTTGTGAATGCCGATGCGATAAAGGCGAAGGGTGTCGACACTATTGCCTGCATGTCGGTTAACGATGCGTTTGTTATGGGTGCTTGGGGCCAGGCACAGAATGCCGAAGAGATCGTGATGCTGGCCGATGGCAATGGGGATTTCACCGCAGCGATTGGTCTCTCGCTAGATGCGAGTGGCTTCGGCATGGGGCAGCGCGCTCAGCGTTTTGGCATGATTGTCGAAGACGGCACGGTGACCTATCTAGGCATAGAAGCGCCAGGTGAGATCAAGGTTAGTTCGGCAGACGCTATTCTCGAGCAGCTCTAGCAAGCTTGCTGTCATAGAGGCTGTCCGATACTAAGCGCGAATAACAGCACTTAGTATCGGCCGGTGGCAATCGCGTGAAGACAACACTGCGCGTGGTATGAATCAACAAGAAAAACAGAGGCCAACAATGAGCGTGCAAGCAGAGTTGAGTGAAAGCGAGGGTATCGAAACCCCTCTAAGGTCGCGCATAGGTCTCGTGCTTGGTCCCGCTGCTTTTCTTGTTATGCTCTTTTTTGTCGACCTCGACCCAAGTAATCCCATGGTTACGCGCATGGCTGCCGTCATTGTATGGATGGCAATCTGGTGGATTACCGAGGCGATCCCGCTGTCTGCGACGGCACTTCTTCCTATCGTGCTCTACCCGCTGCTCGGCATCATGCGCGGGCGCGCACAATCCGCTGCTGGTCTTATCGACGCCGAGGGGGCAGGTCTACCGGCGGGGGTTGCTCTAGGTGACCTCGACATTGTTTATCCCAATGTTGCCGCGCAGTACATGGACTGGATTATTCTTCTCTATCTGGGCGGGTTTATCATCGCCACCGCGGTCGAAAAATGGAATTTGCATAAGCGTATCGCACTCAGCATCCTGCGCATCATTGGTGGCAAGCCGCATCGTTTAGTGCTCGGTTTTATGATTGCCACTGCGTTTTTATCCATGTGGCTGTCGAATACGGCGACGGCGATGATGATGATGCCTATGGGCATGTCGCTTGTGTTGCTTTACGAAGAACTTAATGAGAAGACGCGGCTCGCCGGCGGACACGTCGATGCTCGTGCGCCCAATTTCGCGCTCACGTTACTCTTAGGCATCGCCTATTCGGCGTCTATTGGCGGCGTTGCGACGTTGATCGGCACGCCGCCCAACGGTGTGCTCGTCACTCAAATGGGACAGATATTCCCGGAGGCCCCCGAATTTGCCTTTATGACGTGGATGTCTTTTGCGCTGCCCATGAGTCTGGTCTTTCTATTCACCAGCTGGGTTTTGCTTACGCGCTTCGTGTTCCCACTGCCTGCCACTACACCTTTTAGCGGAAAGGCTTTCATCGCCGACGAAATAGAGAAGCTTGGTCCGATTACCACGGAAGAACGAAGAGTGCGTGGTGTGTTTATTGCTGTCGCTTTACTGTGGATGACTCGTAAGGAAAGGCTTTTCGGCGCAGAGGTCGATATTTTCGGCTGGAGCCACTACCTCGATCTGCTGTTTATTCAGTTTGGCGCGTCCCCAATTAGTTCGCTTATTGACGACGGCACTGTTTCTATCGCAATGGCGCTGACACTGTTTGTCATTCCTGCTAGTAAAAAAGTGGGTGGTCGTTTGATGGACTGGGAAGACACAAAAAATGTGCCGTGGGGTATTTTGCTTCTCTTTGGCGGCGGACTCGCGATTGCTAAGGGCTTTTCGACGTCTGGGCTCGGAACCTATATGGCGAGTCAGCTGCAGGTTGTTCTGGGTGATGCGAGCCCGTTTGCCATCGTGTTGAGTACGGTAGGGTTTATTACGCTACTCACCGAGGTGTCATCTAATGTTGCCACCATTTCACTCGCGCTTCCGATTATGGCCTCTCTGTCGCAAGCGATCGAGGTTCATCCGTTGCTGCTTATTATTCCAACGACACTCGCGGCTTCGTGCGCCTTTATGCTGCCTGTCTCGACACCGCCCAATGCGATTATCTATGCGTCTGGGCGCGTACCGATCACTAAAATGGTTATCGCGGGTATCTGGCTCGATATACTCTCGGTGATTATCGTGACCGCCTTTGTGTACACGCTAGGACACGTCGCATTCGATGTGCTCGGTGATTTCCCTAGCTGGGCAGTGCCACAGCAATAGATCAAACGCCGGCGGGCTTTTTAGCGGCGTCAGATAAAGTCGATTAAAGCTCGTTAAAAGCTCCTCGTTATAAATAAGAGGACTATCGACTCACTTGCTTTGCGAGAGAGTACAGAATAGCGGCAGTGGCACCCCAGATCCGAAAACCCTCATAGGGCAATTCGAAAATAGTCCGATCGGCGCCTCGGTAGTGAGTAATCGAGCGCGAGTACGCTGTGGGATCGAGCAGCAAGTCCAGCGGCGGGTGGAAAATATCGGCGACCTCATCGGGGCAGGGCGTCAGTGTCAGGCCTGCGTCGATAAGCCCTATTACTGGGGTAATCCTAAATCCTGAGGGTAGCGATATCTCGCCCATCTGTCCGATGACCTCGACCTCTGAGCGGGCGAGCCCTACTTCTTCTTCAGCCTCTCTTAAGGCGGTATCGATTACGTCATCGTCTTCTGCATCGCAGGTGCCGCCCGGGAGGCTGACTTGACCTGCGTGAGATTTCAGTTTTTCGGAACGAAGGGTGAGTACGACGCGACTTGGTTGCGCGCTGGAAGGCCTTGAGACCGCAATTAATACTGCCGCTGCACGAAGTGAGCTTGGCGACAGAATATCTTGATGAATTCGGGGGTCGGCATGCTCAGTAGGACGCTCTGCAAACGGCACTGGCATCAAAAAATGCCTGAGCAGTGCCGCGTAGGCGCGCTGCTCAGTGACTAGCTTCTCACTCCGCTGCGCAGTTTCTCTCGAAGAGTCTTTTGTAGTTCCTCCAAGAGAGACAGTGCTGAGTGGCTTCTTCGTACTATCCATGTGCTGCCGCTAGTAATTGATCGTGATGCCAATAAACGCGCGACGGGGTTCCCCTGGGAAGTAGCGGTCATCGGTAAACGTCGTCCAATCCGCGCGTTCGGCGTATTCGCGGTTGTCGAGATTTAAGATGTTCGCATAGATCTGAACCGAATCGTTTACCGTGTACTGCGTGCGCAGATTGAGTAAGTTGTGACCCGAATAGCTCGCCGTGTTCTCAGGGTTGGTGTAGTACTCGCCCATGCTGACTAATTCGAGTTCGCTGGTCACGCGCTCGCTCGGTGTCCAACGAAGACGCAGATTGCCGAATTGACGCGGTGCCGTGTCAACATTATTTCCTTGAATGTCGATCCCGCCAGAGATTTCAGAGTTCTCGTAAGTATGTTCGGCGAAATTGTAGACTGCCGCTAGGGCGAGTGTCTCTGTGATATCTAGCCCAAGCGAAAACTCAAGCCCGGTATGTTGAGTATGGTTATTGTTGAGATTGACTCGAGCGCTGTTGGTGACGATCTCGTTCTGCTTGTCCATGAAGTAGTAGCCAGCAGAATATGCCCAGCCCTCACCAGCGCCCTTAAACTCAACCTCGTAGCTGTCGAGCTCCACCGAGTCTAGGTCTGCTATGTTCTGGTCGTTCTGCAGGCGATACATCTCGCTTGCCTGCGGTGCGCGGAAGCCACGCTGAGCCCGCAATTGCAGGCTATGTGAATCATTAAGTGCATAGCTCAGACCCAGTTTGGGTGAGAGGTTCGTGAAGCTATCGCTGCGATCTCCTGGGCGGTTGTACCGACAGCCGAAGCGGCAAGCAACGCCGAATTCATCGGTGCGGCCGTCGATCATTCGGTTGTCGTAATCGTAATTTGTGTCTTCGACACGCAGTCCTAGCGACAGGTCCCAGCCGGATTGGAAGCTCTGCTCATAGCTTACAAACGCGGCAACCTGCTCGATATCAACCTGATAGTCGTAGTGTTTGCCCTGCGGGATAGAGTTGCGTAAGAAGAACGAGCCCTCAGTTGGATTGGGCTGAGTCTGTGTTAGTGAGCCATCGGTCACCTCGGCATCGAAGCCAACGGCGAGTTGCGCGCCATTGGCAAGATCGGTAAAGGCGACCGACTGCAAGCCAATGCTCTGATGCGCGGTTTCTTCAACAGGTTGGCCCGGCAAGAAGTGCTGGATAAAATTCATGTCGATGTCACGCACATAAGGCGTGAGAACGACATCCCAATCGCCGAGGGTCTTGGTAAAAGTTGTCCATGCGCGCGTATTTTTGCTGTCGCGATACGCTTCGGGATTAGGATTGCCAGTGCGGCTTGCACCTTTGTAACTCTCGAAGCCGGTGACAAAACCCGCCGTCTCTTGATTGAGGTTCACGTGAGTGATACCGCCGTCCAGCGCCCAACCGTTGCTTGTCGTGTAATTGTAAAGGTAGGTTAGCTTTTGCTGATCGAAGCCGCTTTCGTCACGGTAGCCTTCTTCACTTGTGCCGTTAACAAGCAGAAGCTGTTTGAAGTTGCCTTGATCTTGGCCTAGCTGTGCTTTGACGCGCTGCGAGCCGCGCGGGCCTTGCTCGAGGGTGATTTGACGAGCGTCGCCCGCTTTAGGGAGCACGACGTTGACGAGTCCGTGGACGGCATTCGAACCCCAAAATGCGCTGCCTGGACCGCGAACAACTTCAACCCTTGCGGCGTTTTCAGCGTGTAAATCAAACATTTCGTTTACGTTGCAGAAGCCACTAGAGCGAACAGGGATGCCGTTTTCGGCAACGAGGAAAGCACCACAGGCGCCTGCGCCGGTCAGCACCGGCGAGCGGATCGCGGTGAGGCTCTCTTGACCATTATTGCGGTGAATACTCACGCCCGGGAGTCGATTGAGTGTTTCTTGCAGGTGTGTATGGCCGATACTGCGAAGCTCCTCTTCGCCAATAACGGAAACCGCTGCGTTGATGTCAGCGAGGCCTTCCGATTTGCGGCTATTCGAGGTGACGGTAATTTCTTCGATGCCATCAGCTGACTGCTGTGCCAAAGCTGTGTTGGCGAGTAATGTCAGGCCTGTCGCAATGCCTGTATATAGAAGTGTGCGTAGCATGTGTCTCTCCAGTGAGGGTTCGCTGTTTCGACCCTATAATTCGTTGGTTTGTCGCCAAAAGTCTGCTCAACCCTGTAGCGCGGGGTAAGGCGAATGACGACAAACAGGTATGTACGGTGTGGCTGCTCTGCGACAGCTTCGATAGGGTGAAATGAGGAAAACTATTCCCATTGACAAACCCTGAGGCGAGAGAATATAGCATAGACAAACCTTATCTGCTCTTCGTATGCGAGTGTTGTTGCAACTGCTTGCAACCTTCAGATCGACTGTATTAAGAGGGTATATCTGCTTCTTTGCACGCCTCGAAAGAACCACGTAAACTGCTTTGACTCCTTGTCGTACCTCTGCTTATACGCAGATGCTGCGACGTTAGATTGTAGACAACTTAAAGAGAAAGCGGCATGCATATTAAAGATAAAGTCGTCGTTGTAACGGGCGGTGCAAGCGGAATCGGTAAAAGCCTCAGCGAGCGGTTTGCGCGCGAAGGCGCTCGAGCAGTCATCGTGTCGGATATTAATCAGGCGGGCGTAGATGCGACCGTTGCCGATATTGCGGCGCTCACCGAGGCGCGGGGCATTGTCGCGAATGTGGGCAAAGAAGACGAGGTCAGCGCTCTTGTCGACGCAACGCTCGCCGAGTTTGGCCATATCGACTTGTTTTGCTCGAATGCCGGTATTTTTACTGCGGGCGGCGAGAATGTATCAACCGAGGCGTGGCAGTCTATCTGGGACATTAATGTGATGTCGCATGTGTTTGCCGCACGTGCCGTATTGCCCTCGATGCTCGAGCGCGGCGAAGGCTATTTGCTTAACACCTCCTCAGCCGCTGGGCTATTGAGCCAAGTCGGTTCTGCGCCGTATTCTGTGACAAAACACGCTGCGATCGGTTTCGCCGAATGGCTCTCGATTACCTACGGTAATCGTGGTATCAAGGTTTCAGCGCTATGCCCGCAAGCGGTGCGCACAGCCATGACTGCAGTCGGTGCTGGCGATGGCGGCGTGGCGGGGCTCGACGGGATGCTCGAGCCGGAGCAGCTCGCTAACACGGTAATTGAGACGCTTGAGAAAGAAGAATTTTTAGTCCTGCCGCATCCGGAAGTACTGACGTATATGCGCCGCAAGACAGATGATTACGATCGCTGGCTAGGCGGCATGCGCCGGCTCAACGATAAATTCGAAGACGCGTACCGCAAACGCGAAGAATCGCAGGATTAGGCGGCCAGATCGGTCGCCACAGTAATAAACTAACTAACCCGGAGAATAAGAATGAGAATGATCAAAATCGCCAATATAGCACTCGCCACACTCGGGCTCGTCGCCTCGGTATCTGCGTTCGCCGCACCCGAAGCGAAGATCGAACAGTTATCATGGATGACGGGTAACTGGGCAGGCGCGCTAGGGCCTAATCAATTGGAAGAAAATTGGATTGGCACTGACGGCCGCTCACTCGCCGCGATGGTTCGAATGACCGGTGACGATGCGACGAGCATGTTTGAGATGATCACGATCGAAGAAGTCGATGGATCTTTAGAGCTCAACATCCAGCAGTGGGATCCGGGCATGTCGCCGCGCACTGATGGCGCACAGAAAATGCGTCTCATGGAAATAAACGGCAACAGCGTTAAGTTCGAGGCATTAGGCGAGGGCGGTATGAAAACGCTCGGCTACAGTCATCCGGACGCCGAGACATTCATTATTCATGTTGAGCAGGCTGCGGGTGCCAAATTCGACATCAACCTTCAAGCGCGCAGCATCTGGAAGTAGCTTAGTCGATGAGTACGCCGCGTTCGGCTAATTCGTCCCTGATCGCCGCCATCATGGGCGCGTCTAAGATCGGGTCGAACGCGCGTTCCCTCTCCCAGTCGTAAAACCACACCGGCTTTAAGCGCAGCGCCTCGGGTTCGTCATTACTGCGAGGAAATAGATGGGCATGCAGCGCGGGCTCGACGTTTCCAAGCATCTCATAATTGATCCTCACCGCGCCGGTGACTGCGAGTATCGCATCACCAATCACGCTCATTTCAATCAAAAATGTCTTTCGCGCCTCGTCGTCGAGTGCATTCAGGTCTGGTACGACGGGATCTGGCAAGAGGAGACAATAACCTGGCAAAAACTGCACATCGCCGGCGACAACCCAGCCCGAACTGACACGGCCAATCGCTTTGGGGTAGGTGCCTAGATTGCAGTCGCGAACGCGCTGGTGAATAAGTGTGGGCATGGGATGGCTCCTTAAGAGTAGCATCAGAAGTATAACCCAGAAACAACAACGCCCCGCTGCGAGAAAACTCGCGACGGGGCGCTGGTGTGAAACACATAGAGGCCGCGCTAACGGCTACTATGGGAGGAGCTATACTGCTACGACGTTGTTCGCGCAGGGGCCCTTCTGGCCTTGGCCTACTTCGAACTCTACTGCTTGGCCGTCGTTCAATGTTGCGTAGCCGCCACCGTTCTTGATTTCTGAGTGGTGTACGAACAGATCTTTGCCACCGTCTTCTGGTGTAATAAAGCCGAAGCCTTTGTCTGCGTTAAACCACTTCACTGTACCTTTGCTCATTTCTTACTTTCCTTATTTGGAATTAACTTTCACTGTGCGCAGTCAGCGGAGTGCCGAACGCGCATTTCGTGCGGGTCGTTCTTGGTGCTTTTCGTTTTCGGTGCTTTTCGTTTTCGAGAGAGAGGTCAGCTAGTGGGCCTAAGAATGCTCAAGTGATCGACCCGCTAGGGTGCAATCTTAAGAGGGTCAATGACTACGATCTTGGATAGGCTGTGGTGACACAACGTGCAAAAAGAAGGGGGTCGCCATAAAGAACAACGCTCAAGAACCATCAGTGTAGTCGGTATCCTATTGAATAGATACCGATAATTTAACAGCCCGAGATCGAGTTATGCGCTTTCTTCGAGCAACTCAACCCAATTGCCATCGGGGTCGGCGATGATTGCAATGGTAATGCCTGGGCGCACCTCTTTCGCGGCTACGACGATTGTTGCCCCCGCAGCTGCTGCTTTCTCAACGCTAGCAACTAAATTACTCACTGCGATAGTCCAATAGCGATAGCCTGTCGCGCCACGAATACCGCCTGGAGCGGCTTGGGTCGCAGGTGCGGGGTCGAGATCGATTACTTTGATGACGCTGTCGCCAACTTTGAATCGATTCATTTTGCCCCCGCCGGGCATCGGTATCGTTGCCTCGAGCGGTAGACCAAGGGTCTCGCCGTAAAAAGTCATCATGGCGTCTATGTCGTTGCAGACGATGCCGATATCTATTGAGTGTTTAGTAATTGCTAGGCTCATTGTTGGTCCTTCGTTAGTTCTTCGTTAGTTCTTCGAAAGTTCTGTGGAATTAAATGTAATCGAGGTGGCTTATGCCAGGAGCAGGCGAAGCCAATAAACAAATGGCCGCAGAAGCGACCATTTGTTTATTAAGACAGCGCGTGGTTTTTACGCCGCGCCCATCATCGCCTTAGTTTCGAGGTATTCTTCGAACCCTTCGAGGCCCCACTCGCGACCATTGCCAGATTTCTTATACCCGCCGAAAGGCGCTGAAATATCCAGCGGCGCGCCGTTGATATGAACCATGCCGGTACGAATCTGCAGAGCAATTTGCTGTGCGTGGGCGGGTTCGCCCGAGATATAACCAGAGAGGCCGTACTCCGTGTCGTTTGCAATCGCGATCGCGTCAGCATCGTCTTCGTATCCGATGATAGTCAGCACTGGGCCAAAGACTTCTTCACGTGCAATAGTCATATCATTGGTGACGTTGGCGAAAACGGTCGGCTTGATGAAATAGCCCTTGTCGAGGCCGTCCGGGCGACCAGGGCCTCCGGCGATGAGCTCCGCGCCTTCTTTGATACCCGCTTCGATCAACGCGTTAATCTTGTTGAACTGAAGTTCGCTCACTACAGGGCCGAGGCTTGTGCCTTCGCTATTTGGGTCGCCGACGACGGCCTTCGCCGCGGCAGCTTTAGCCGACTCTATCGCCTCACCCATGCGCGCTTTAGGTACGAGCATGCGCGTGGGCGCGTTGCACGACTGTCCGCTATTGCCGAAGCAATTGAGTACGCCGCTGAACACGGCTTTGCCAAAGTCAGCCGTATCGTCGAGGATGATGTTAGCAGACTTGCCGCCGAGTTCTTGTGTGACACGCTTGATGCCATCGGCAGCTGCTCTCGCAACTTCGCGGCCAGCTCGAGTCGAGCCTGTGAATGAGACTACATCGACTTCGGGGTGCGCTGAGATTGCGGCACCTACATTAGGACCGTCGCCATTGACGAGGTTGAACACGCCGGGTGGAAGGCCGCACTCGTCAATTATCTCGGCGAGGATGTAGGCATTGATAGGGGCAACTTCACTGGGCTTGAGGACGATGGTGCAACCAGCGGCAAGTGCGGGTGCAACCTTACAAGCGATCTGATTGAGTGGCCAGTTCCAAGGCGTGATGAATCCGCACACACCGGCAGCTTCTTTCACTATGAGTGTGCTGCCGCGAGTTTCTTGGAATTTATAATTCTCGAGTACAGGGAGAACTGCGGCGAAGTGCCCGAGTCCGCTTGGTACTTGGGCTGCATTAGCGAGGCCTACCGGTGCGCCCATTTCGCTAGTGATTGCAGCGGCGAGGTCGCCGGCGCGAGCCTGTATGCCCGCCATGATTTTTTGCAGAACAGTCTTGCGCTCTTCGACACTTGATTGCGACCAGGAGGGGAATGCTGCACGTGCTGCTTTTGCTGCCGCGTCTACGTCCTCAGCTGTGCCCATGCTAATCGTCGCGAAGGCTTCTTCGGTTGCTGGGTTTATTACGTCGATTGTCTCGCGGCCTGCGGGCTCTACCCATTCGCCGTTGATATAAAACTTATTATAAGCTGTCGTCATTTCTTAACTCCTGATGATTCGTATACACTCTTCGTACTTCAGTGTACAAGACATGACCAGAAAATTAACAGTTTTTTTACTCGGTTCTAGAATGGTGTTATCGCATGCTTAATTGGGCGAAACAGACTGCGGGCGCAAGGCTTGCGGGTTTTCTCAGCAAGCGTCTCCCGGGCTACAAACGCTTTGAGTCAACCTCCATAGATCAAACAGCGTCTGTACTCAGGACTGGCGACATCGTATTGGTTGATGGCAATACGCGAATCAGCACGGCGATTAAATACCTCACTCAGTCTTCGTGGTCACACGCTTGCCTATTTGTCGGGCGGGGCGGTGAGTCGAGTAGCGCGAGCACGCTGCTTGAGGCAGACCTTAAAGAGGGCGTGAGGCTTGTCGAGCCAAATTATTATGCCGACGCTAATCTTCGTATCTGCAGACCAGTAGGGCTGAGTGATGAGGATCGAGAGGCGCTAGTGCGCTTTGCGATGTCGAAGCTTGGGCATCAATACGATAAGAAAAATGTCTTTGACCTAGTGCGCTATCTCATCCAGAAGCCGGTGGTGCCCAACAGGCTGCGTCGCTCGATGATTGGCCTTGGTAGCGGGGAGCCGACTAAAGCAATCTGCTCGACTCTCATCGCAGAGACCTTTCAGTCGATCGATTACCCTATATTGCCAGTGCAGGAATTCGTGATAACGAATGAGTGCAAGCATTTGACGTTAGGGGACGAGGCAGTTGGCAGGGGGGGGAGAGGTGCCAGTGTTCTACCGCAGGCACTTTACGCATTACACGCCGAGGGATTTTGATCTCTCGCCCTATTTTCGAATAGTAAAGCCGACACTCGAGCAGGGTTTCGACTATCGCAAGTTAAGGTGGAGCGAAGTCGAAGAGCCAGTCGCCGGATTCTGAAGGCCTTATCGCGACAGATTAGATAACACCCATCAATACATTCACGGCAACTTGAAACTGTGGGTCGCCACGAGAGACTGTCTCGAAGGGAAAGGGTGCGTTGCGTTTCGGTTTGACACCGATGCCCTCGAAGACATTGCCATCGATAAGAACACGGTCGGCGGCCGAATAGTCCAGAAAGCCTCCGTCTAGGCTTTTATTTAAATTATTTTCCAAGTTCTCAACCAGAGTCTCAACTCCCCCGTCGCGCTGATAACTGCCTAAGCGGCCTAGCGTCGGCTCGCCGACGGTGGTGACTCTGTCGAGTTTTGCTAATTGATACGCGAGTAGCTCTGCTGCGCCGCGAGTCGAGCTGTCGATGAGAATTGCGATGGGCTTGCGATAGGCACGGAGTGTGTCATCTCGCTGCCGAGCGGGAAGCAGGCGATTCCGCTCGTGCTCGATTGCGTTTGAATTAGGCTTGCCTACCAAGCTAATAGATAAAAAATCACTGCGGCTCGCGCGAAATAGATCGATATGTTCTGACGCCAAATAGCCGTAGCTATTGCGCAGGTCTAACACTATGCCATCGGTATCGTGTAGCGACTGAAGCAGTTGGCTCAGAGTGACGAGGTCGCCTGTCTCTCGCGTTAGCGCCCACAGGCGCACATAGCCGATCACCTTATTGCCTGCAGCAAAGCTGAGTACGCTATTAAGAGTAGCACTGCGGTAGCTGTCGTAGAGGCTTTCGAAAACAGGTTCGACACGCGCAGTGAGAACAGTCGCCCCGCGTCTATAGGTCAATTCGGCTGGTGCGCTGTGCGGGCGAAATTGGCTCTCTGCTGCATGCGAATTCAAGCTGAGAAGGGGATGAAAATCGGCGCCATCGATGCGTAAAACGATGTCGCCGCGTTCGAGGCCGGCGGCGTGGGCAGGATAACCCTCGAGTGCAGCGGTGATCAGATAGCCGCCGTCAGCCGCCTGCTTGGTCTCGATGCCGAGGTGGTTGATTGCTAGGGGCTTGGCGCCAGCTTTGGTATCGAAACTCTGCACTCGGTAAAAGGCAGTATCGAGGGATGTTAGCGATTCGGGATCTGCAGCGGCAGAATAATTCGCGCCTAAAAGCAGAAACGCAGCAGCAAAAACACAAATCGAAAAGCGTCCTAGCAGCCTGCTCACGAATAAGCGTGTGTTCATTGTGTAAGCATCCAGTTTAGCCTAAGCCATCGACGCGAGGGCTCGCTGGGCTGCCGGGCGCGCAAAGTGGCGGTCACGCAGCGCGATATACTTTTCCGGTACGTCAAATTCGAATCGCTGCGCCCAATTAAAGGTGTGCGCAAGCAATATATCGATAGCACTAAACTGATTGCCAAGAGCAAATTCGGAATCGTCGAGGAGAGCGTCGAGGCTGCGCACCGCCTTCGCCCATTCGAATGCCGCCGTGTCGAACATAGCAGCAATGCGCTGCTCTTCGGGCAGGGCGAACAGGTGTTTGCCTTTGCTCCAAAGGGGTTGCTCGAGTTCGGCAAGGATAAAACACGACAGCTCGTCATAGCGCGCGAGTTCGCTGACGGAAGTCGGAATGAGCTTGGACTCTGGCGCGAGCCGCGCAATGTAATTAACGATTGCAACGCTTTCGGTCAGCACCTTGTCGCCGTCGACTAGGGTTGGCACTTTGCCCTGAGAATTCAGCGCAAGATAATTAGGGTGCTTCGCGCTGTTTTCGAGCGTCGCGTCTTTGCGCAGGGCTGTTTCGATATGTTCGAAAGCCAGCCCCGTTTCTTCGAGCGCCCAGAGTGCGCGGAAAGACCGTGAGGGGCCAAATCCATAGAGTTTCAGTGGCGTTGGGTGGCTCATATTATGTCTCTCGGATGTGTGACGCGCTCTGGGCGATTGTTAGTTTGTGGCAAAGCAATAGAAGTAACCGGCGCCGCCAGTTGCAACCAGATTGGCTTGGCTGCAGCCGCGCGAACCGTGCGCGCTGTTCCACGAAGTGGGGTTCGCTCCGCCACCCTGACGATCAAAGTGTCCGACATGCGCGCTTCCCGAGTCATTGCTCGTCCAGTTGTTGCAGGTGTGATTGTCGCCATCGTCTACAGTATTTCCGGCAAGCGTTGAGCCGGTGAGAATATCGTGTTCATTCGGTGTGTCTCCGCGGCCATTCACCGTATTGCCATTTTCGTCGAGCGAGTTTTCTTTACCGAGATTCATAAAGTCACTGTGCAGGGCATTGAGCGTGCTCGCCACTTCAACACCGCGGGCGTTATACCAAGGGCCGAAACCTATACGGTCTCGCGCGTCGATCGCCGCCATTTCCTCGGTCGCATGGGCGCTAAGATACGCGCGCCAAGTTTTGCCGCGAGAGCCTGCCGCCTGGGCGAGGTTCTGGCAATGTGCATCAGCACCGGCGAGACCACCGAGGTTGGCGCCGTCCCCGCTCCCAACACTTGTGATGAAAAAGCTCATGGCGTTATCAGCCTCAGAGTCCTGTGCGTTTGTTGCGCCGAAAGTCGAGGCGGCAATGACCGCCGCGCAAGTAAGTAAGCGTTTCGTGTTCATGCTGAATCTCCTGTTGTTGATTGTTATTAATTGCACGCGAGTAATACGAACGAGGCATCGTTGTCGCACACTTTGAGCGAACTTAAAAGCCTCAACCGCTAAAAAGCGCCCGCCGGCCCCGGGAAGACCACGGGACTCTGAACGCCCTGGCTTGACAGGCTAGACACGCCAAAGAAATAGTTGTCGATAACAATATTCTCGAGCGTAAAAGTATCGACATTACCGACGTCGCGTGAGTAATCCCACGTGGGTGATGTCGTTAACCTCCAGTGCACACGGTACCCCGCTGCAGCTGCGTCCTGCGTCCAGCTAAGTGTGGTGTTGGGGCTGACCTGGCCGCGCACTGCGACGTTGCTTGGCGGCGCCGGTGCCCACGCCATGCCGGCAAGCACCACGGCGTTTAACGCGGTGAGCTTGGCAGCGTAGTCGAAGTCTACATGCTCGATGGTGTCGCCGTATTCGACGCCGTCTTCAACCCTTAGGTCTTGGTGTTGCTGTGTGTAGTTCTCGTTCGTTTCCATAATCCGTACCGCGGGGAAGCCAGCTTCGTTAAACGGGCGATGATGGCCTCCGCGGCCAAAGCGATCTAAGCGGTAAACCATCATCACATCAAGATTACTAATGTATTTGTCCGCCATCAGGTCAACATAACGGGCGATATTGCGCGACGCTGAGTCGACTTCGCCGCCCTGAAAACGCCGTAATCGTGCCTCTTCGGTGGTTTCTACATAGCGCGTGCCTTCGGAAAAAACGCGTGCAGTAGCATTGTTGGTGACACCATTGACGCCCGTGATGTTGCCGATCATGTCGTTATTTATTACCGCTTGGATATCCCAGCCCTGCGCAATGGCATGCTCGGCGAGTATCGCACCGCCATAGAGACCCTGCTCTTCACCTGAGAGGCCAACGAATGCGATCGAGCCTGCAAATTGGTACTGGCTGAGTACGCGCGCCGCCTCGATAACCCCAGCCAGGCCCGACGCGTTGTCATTCGCACCGGGTGATTCTGATTCGGCGTTGAGCGGGTCGCTGACGCGAGAGTCTATATCGCCGCTCATCATCACATAGCGGTTAGGGTCTTGTGTGCCACGCAATACGGCGATCACGTTGACAACTTCGGTTGGGTTGGGAATGCGGTCGCCCGACACAGTGTCGCCAACGGTGAATACGTCGAGACAGCCGCCGCAGTCAGCTGAGATTTGGTTGAACTCGGCCTCAACCCAGCGCCGAGCTGCGCCAATCCCTCGGGTCTGTGATTGGGTTTCCGACAGCGTATGCCGCGTGCCAAAGCCAACCAGCGTTTCAATGTCGGCTGCGATGCGAGCGGCAGAGGGGGCTGCGGCTATTGCATGCAGATCGCTGTCGCTCGCAAATGCGCTGGCGACGAATGAAGGGAGGAAGAGTGATGAAGCAATCAGAGCGCTAAGTGTCGAAGGCTTGATAGGGGTGTTCATTGTGATGTCCTTTTTAGTGACTTGAGCGTTTAGCGCATTAGTGTCAACTGCTGAGGTGTTAGTTCTGAAGCGGCTAAACACGAGCGATGGGCAGTTAAGCAAGTGCTCGAAATTCCTATCTGGTACGTATTGTTGTGCGCAAAGGAGAAATATCAAAAAATAAGTACAAATCTAATTGATAATGATTCTCATCTGCATTAAAGTGCCTGCTCTGTCTCGCAATAAAGCGCACTTGCGACGGATCGCGTGCGCTGGCGAGGCAGACTTTATGTTATTTGCCAATTAAATAACTAACTAAATAAATAACTAAATAAATCGCCGGGCGGGGTGGAATGAACCGCACTTCGCCAACAGGAACTGTAATGAACACACGTTTTTCACGCAACACCCTTGCAAGCGCCATTGCTCTTGCTGCGCTGCAATTCTCCTCGGGGTTCGCCGCAGCGCAGGACGCGCTAGCATCGTCGGTCGAGGAGGTGACTATAATTGGCAGTTTAGAAGAGGCGCGGAAAATCGCAGGTTCGGCGCATTTTATTGGTGAGCAGCAACTTAGGCAGTTCGCGTATTCCGATGTGCAGCGAATCGTACGCGAAGTGCCGGGTGTCAGCCTTCAAATCGAAGACGGCTATGGCCTAAGGCCTAATATTGGTATTCGCGGTGTCGCGACCGAGCGAAGTGGGCGCATTACGCTGCTCGAAGACAATGTGCTTATCGCCCCTGCGCCTTACTCTGCACCTGCTGCGTATTATTTTCCCACTATGGGACGGATGGCGGCGGTCGAAGTGGTTAAGGGCCCTGCAGCAATTACACAAGGACCCTATACCATTGGTGGCGCGCTGAATATGGCGTCGACGCCGATCCCGCGCGAGACAGGCGGCACGCTGCTCACCGAGGTTGGTCAAGATGCGACTTATCGTGTTCATGCCACTTATGGCGGGCGTAGCGATAACGGTGTTGGCTTTTTGATCGAGGCGCACCAGTGGCAATCTGATGGTTTTCAGACAATCGATCGAAGCGGGGCAGACACAGGTCTCGATGTCACCGACTTTACTGCGAAGCTAAGCTACGCGCCTGTCGGCTCGCCCCATGCGATTGAGTTAAAACTACAGCTCGCCGATCAGGACTCGAATCAAAGTTATTTAGGCCTCAGCGATGCAGACTTCGGCAATGATGCCCTGCGCCGCTACGGGCTTTCGGAGCTAGATAATATCGCGACCGAGCACGAGCAGGCGATTCTGCGTTACAGCTTCGACGTAACCGCCAACCTCAGTGTGACCGCGACAGCGTATAACAATACGCATCAGCGCAATTGGTTTAAGACCGAAGGCATAGACCTCGACGGCAGCGTGAATGCCGATAGTTTTTCGGGCAGCAGCTGGGCCAGCGTCGTCGATGCGGTAAATCTCGGCAAGGGGTTGGGTAACTATACCCACGAAGAGTTGCAGGGCATTCTCGACGGCAATATCGACACTGCAGCTGGCAGCGTGCAACTGCGCTCGAACAACCGTGAATACTATTCGCGGGGACTCCAGTTTGGCGCGAACTGGGACGGCAGTTTCGGTGGGGCGCTGCACTCGGTGAGTATGGGACTGCGCTTCCATGAAGACGAGGAAGATCGCTTCCAGCGCAATGACACGTACTCTCAGGTGGCCGGGAAACTAGGCTTAGACTCGCTGGGCACAGAGGGCAATGCGGGTAATCAGGTGCAATCCGCCGAGGCGCTTGCCTTCTATATTCGTGACGAAATTAGCTTTGGCGACTGGACCCTATCCCCCGGTATTCGTTTCGAGGATATCGATCAAGACCGAGTGCGCTATAAAAATGGCGCAGCGCGGGATTTCCGCGACGGCCGCCAAAATACTGCGCAGGTCTGGCTTCCAGGTATAGGCGTTAGCTATCAAGCCACGCCGGCATTTAGCGTCATTGGTGGCGTACACAAAGGTTTTACAGCGCCGTCTAACTCGCCTGGTGTCGAGGAAGAAGTCGCGATTAACTATGAGTTGGGCGCGCGATTCCAAGACGGCAGTCTGTCGGCCGAACTCATCGCATTTGTGAGTAACTACGATAATTTGCTGGGCCAATGCACTGCGTCTTCGGGCAGCGATTGCGTGATCGGTGATGCGTTTAACGGCGATGCAGCCACAGTAAGTGGGCTGGAGGCATTGCTCACCGCTGATCTGTCGCAGAATGCAGCCTACCGTCTGCCGCTCACATTGAGCTATACGCGCATCGATGGCGAATTCGATACGAGCATTGCAGACACCGATTTTTTTGGCACGGTCGAGGCGGGTGACCCGCTCCCTTACCTTCCCGAAAATCAACTGCGCATTGCACTCGGGCTTGAGACAGGGCAATGGACGGGCTATCTCAGCGCGAACTATGTAGATGACGTCTGTGTGCGTGCTTCGTGTGGAGCATTTGAGCGAACAGATGACAGTCTCACGATCGATTTTAGTACGAGCTATCAGTTCAGCCCGATGGTTAATGTGTTTGCGCGGGTCGAAAATCTTACCGATACGCATGACATTATGGGCCGCCAGCCTTATGGCGCGCGGCCCAACAAAGAGCGCACGCTGTCAGCTGGTCTGAGATTTAATTTTTAAGTCGATGTGATCGCCTGCAAACATGACGCATAATACGCGCCCGAACCGCGCATGACCTTCGCACGGGCCAATGCCGAGCTCGATGATTGAATTTTTGAGGAGTTTACCAATGGTTAAGAAGCAACTTTTGTCATTTGCCGCTTGCGCCGCGTTCGTCGCCGCGGGCGTTGTTAGCGCTGCTGAAGTCAATGTTTACTCTGCGCGCTCCGAAGAACTTATTAAGCCTGCGCTCGACCGCTTTAGCGAAGAGACCGGCATCGAAGTCAATCTGATCACCGAAAGTGCTGATGCGCTTATTCGCCGCATCGAACTTGAAGGCGCCAACTCGCCTGCGGATGTTCTGCTGACAGTCGATGCGGGGCGCCTTTTTCGGGCTAAAGAGGCCGGCATTTTGGCGCCGCTGGAGTCAGATATCCTCACGCAGCGCATTCCCGCTGCCTACCGAGATCCTGACAACCAATGGTTCGGATTGTCGCTACGCTCGCGTGTCATTATGTTTGATAAATCGCGCGTTTCAGCCGCCGAAATTTCTCGCTACGAAGATCTCGCCGATCCTAGGTGGAAAGGTGAGATATGCATTCGGTCCTCGGGCAATATCTACAATCAGTCTCTACTTGCCTCGCTCATAGAACACCTTGGAGAAGCGGCAACCGAGGCATGGGCCGAAGGGCTAGTTGCAAACATGGCCAGACGCCCACAGGGTGGAGATCGAGACCAGATTCGCGCCGCCGTGGCGGGGCAGTGCAAGCTTGCAGTGTCTAATACGTATTATCTTGCTGGCATGCTCAATTCGGGTGTTGCTGCCGATATTGAAGTGGCCGAACAAATAGGCGTAATTTGGCCTAATCAAGCCGACCGGGGTGCGCATATGAACGTCAGCGGCGCGGGCGTGATTAGCACGGCCAAAAATCCGAATGAGGCACGACAACTTATCGAATTTTTGAGCGACGACTACGCGCAGCAGTGGTATTCGGAGGTGAACAACGAGTACTCAGTTCGGGCAGATATTCCTGTCAGTTCAACTCTCCGGGGCTTTGGGGAGTTTAAAGCCGACCAGCTAAACCTTGAGGCGTTAGGTAAAAATAACGAGGCGGCTGTCAGGCTCGCTGACCGCGCAGGTTGGCAGTAAATTTCTCAAATAGAGAATCGGATATGCATCATTTTCTATGCCTGTCCCACGCGGGCTTAATAACCGATCGTTTATGAATGAGAGCGCAGAGTGAGCATTGTCTCACCAATCAAGAGAAACCAGACTAGGCCAAGGCTGTCTCAATTGAGGCCTTGGCCTTTGTCGTTGCTGATATTATCGATGCTGCTGGCAACGCCGATAGTCGTCGTTGTCTCTTCGGTATTCTTTTCGGCGGGAGATATCTGGACGCATCTGCTCGACACTGTGCTCACGCGCTATGCGCGCAATTCTCTGCTGCTGGTGGCGGGTGTTAGTGTTGGTGTGCTTGCCTTAGGGATACTTCCTGCGTGGCTCGTCACTGTCTATCGGTTCCCCGGCAGCAAAATTCTCGAATGGGCATTGTTGCTCCCGCTGGCTATTCCTGCGTACATTATTGCGTACACTTACACCGGTATGCTCGACGTTGCTGGCCCTTTGCAAAGTGCCTTGCGCGAGGCATTCGAGTGGCGTTACGGCGATTATTGGTTCCCCGAAATTCGTTCGCTAGGCGGCGCTATCTCGATGCTGTCGCTGGTATTCTACCCCTATGTTTACTTGTTAGCGCGTGCCGCGTTTGCCGAACAGTCGGGCAGTGTGATGGAAGCTGCGCGCAGCTTAGGTTGCTCACAGCACAGCGCGTTTGTTAGGGTCGCATTGCCCTTGGCGCGACCCGCGATTGTGGTTGGCTTGAGCATTGCGCTAATGGAAACGCTTGCCGATTACGGCACAGTGCAGTATTTCGGCATCTCGACTTTCACCACGGGTATTTACCGCACATGGAACGGTCTGGGCAGCAGTGTAGGAGCAGCGCAGCTCTCGGCGCTTCTGCTCGGATTTGTGTTTGTTTTAGTGTCACTGGAGGCATGGTCGCGGCAGCAGTCGCAGTTTTTTAATACCGGCGTGCGCAATCGACCGAGCACGCCCGGCACACTCCGCGGCCCGAGTTTATGTCTCGCTTACGCGGTCTGCGGATTGCCCGTGCTGTTAGGTTTCGTCGTGCCTTTTATGCAGCTGCTCGTTTGGGCATCGATCACTTACGACACGATTCTAACCCGTGACTTTGCCGGCTATCTTTTTAACAGCGTCACTCTCGCCGCAATCACCGCGATTGCTGCACTGGGGCTCGCGCTTTTTATTGCCTACGGCAAGCGGGTATTTCCGAGTAAATTGACGCGAGCATCCTCGCGCTTGGTAGGTTTGGGCTATGCTTTGCCCGGCACCGTGGTCGCGATTGGAGTATTGGTGCCCTTTGCTTGGCTCGATAATCGGCTAAGCGAATTTATGGTCGCCACGTTTGATTACAATACGGGCCTGCTTCTCAGTGGCACGGTATTTATTCTTGTTTTCGCCTATTTAGTCCGTTTTTTGCCGATCGCGCTCAATACGGTAGACGCAGGGCTCGCTAAGATTCGGCCGTCGATGGATGAGACGGGGCGTAGTATGGGCTTCAGTCCGGCGGCGCTGCTGCGGCGCGTGCATATTCCGATTATGCGCGGATCCTTAGCAACAGCATTGCTTCTGGTCTTTGTCGACGTGCTGAAAGAGCTGCCTGCGACGCTCCTCTTGCGGCCCTTCAATTTCAATACGCTGGCTATTCGCACCTACGAACTCGCCAACGAGGAGCGGCTCGCTGACGCAGCGGGGCCGGCACTCGCTATCGTGTTGGCGAGTCTGATACCTGTTATTCTTCTCAGTCGCACACTGCGGCAAGCAGGTGAGGCACCGTCCTCTCTGCCACAAGGTTCTTCAACTTCGGACGAGAGTAAATGACGTCACCGGCACTGCAATTAGACAATGTGAGCGTTCATCTCGGCGGCAAACTAATCGTCGATTCTGTGTCGTTCCGGGTGCCTGCGGGCGGGATTGGCTGCCTGCTTGGCGCTAGTGGCTGCGGTAAGACTACCCTACTTAGAGCCATTGCAGGCTTTGAGCCTGTGAGCTCGGGTAGCGTCGCGCTGGACGGTTTGCCGATTAGTACGCCGATAAAAATGCTCGATATCGAGAAGCGCCGAGTGGGTATGGTGTTTCAGGATCATTCTCTTTTTCCTCACCTGAGCGTTCGACAGAATATTGCTTTCGGCCTGCAGTCGATGAGTGTGGCCAAGCGCGAGGCGCGCATAGATGAGTTGGCGAGTCTGCTGGCAATCGGTGAGCTTCTCGATGCCTTTCCACACAGGCTTTCGGGTGGTCAGCAGCAACGAGTGGCGATTGCTCGCGCGATGGCGCCGCGCCCCGAGGTGCTGCTCCTCGATGAGCCCTTCTCTAGCCTTGATGTTGAGTTACGCGAACAACTCGCGCGCGAAATTCGCGGCGTGTTAAAACACGAAGGCGTTACGGCGATACTCGTCAGTCACAATCAGTTCGAAGCCTTCGCGATGGCCGACGAGATTGGGGTAATCAAAGGCGGTAAATTACTGCAGTGGGACAATGCGTTTAATCTGTATCACACGCCGGCGTCGCTTGCGGTCGCCGACTTTATCGGTGAAGGCGTGCTAATCGATGGGCGTGCAGTTGGCGAGCACACTGTCGAAACCGAACTCGGCGTCATTGATACGCGGCAAATTCAAGACTTCAATCTGCCCGGCACCACCGATATTTCATTGCTTCTGCGCCCCGATGACGTGTTTCACGACGACGCGAGCCCGACGAAGGCGCGCGTGGTTGAGAAGGCGTTTCGCGGTGCGGTATTTCTTTATACGCTCGAGCTCGACAGCGGCAAGCGAGTGCTGTCTCTCGCCCCTAGCCATCATGATCACGCGATCGGTGAGCCTATGGGTATTCGCCTCGATGTTGAGCACTTAGTCGCGTTTCCCAAGCTTCCTGTTGTCTAAAGGGCACTACAGCAAAGGGCAGTAACCGATGGTCTCTTTGAGTTCCGCATTTGTTAAATCCTCCGCGCTCCCTGCGGTTGAGTTTCTCACGCTCCTCATACTCTGCGGAGCGCTGAGTATTTCGCCCGCGTCCGCACAATCACAGACGCTTTCGAATAGTGCAGTGTCTGATACAGGCGCCGCAACGTCCCAGAGTCAGGCCGAGTCGACCGAAGAGGCTGCGCGCAGCGCAGCAGAGCAGGCCGCGGCGACTGCGCGATCGCTCGAAATTAGCCGTGAGATTGCGCGGCGTGAAACGCTGATCGATGATCTTCGCTATTCAGCTGGCGTTTATTCAGAGGAACTCAGTGAGGTACAAGCAGATCTAGGCGCCTATCTATTAGAGGTGGAAGACTTTAAAAAAGCGGCGCAGATTTTTACCGAGGCGCTGCAAATTGCAAGAATCAATACAGGGCTCTACAGCGAGGATCAGTTGCCGCTGATTAACGCGCTTATTGCGAGTAATACAAAAATGAAAGCCTGGTCTCAAGCAGACGACTTCCAGAGCCTTCATATTCATATTGCCGATCGCTTGTATTCCACAGCGGACGGGCGCTTCTTGCACGCGGCGAGGCAGTATGGTGACTGGCGCTTTCGTGTGATGAGTGAAAATCTCCTCGACGACTCCTATCAAGGGCTCGCGCGCACAGCTGAGGATCTTTCCGAATTTTACGGATCATTAATCGGTGCGCTGGAAAGTGAGGGTCTCGAGCTCTCCGGGGACTTGCTCGACTTTGTGTTTGCTAAAGCCGAAACCGATCTTGTATTGATAAGAGCCATTGCGAGTGCGCCTTACACCGATTTTCCTGGCACGGTAAGCCCGTATATGTACCGGTCACGCTGCCGCAATGTGCGCGACGCCAATGGGCAGGTGGTCCAGCAGTGTACGAATATTCAAGTTGAGAACCCGCGGTACCGCCAATCGCAGCGCGATGCCAAGCAAGTGGCGGTTAATCGGCAGATCCGGCATATACGAGAGGCAATTCAGCGCATAGAAATAGTGCGCGACAGCGCCCCAGCCCTCGATAGCGAGGAGAGAGACGTACTGGACTCGCGCATTGCGCGACTTGAGTTAGAAACTCAGCAGTTAGTCAGGCAGTCGCGGTCCCGTAGTGTGTTCTGATTTCTTTACTCGGTTAAAACCAAAAAAGCGGGCGGTTTAAGGGTTTCGCTTCTCGGTAGCTGATCTTAGCTGTCCCACGTCGGCGTACTGAAAGGGACGCGCGCGATAATTCCGGTGACGCTACCATTGGTAGTAGCAATCTAGAGTGAGACGCGCTTCAATAAGGTTGACGCCGAGGTTTGCTCGGTGTCGCCTGTCCGTCACGGACTCAAACAGGAGGACTTATGTCATCTTTATTTAATCGGCTCGCGAAAGTTGCGTTGATGGCGGTTGTCGCCCTCACTGCGCTCAGCAGCCAGCTAGCTTCGGCGCTAGAAGAGGGCGATAAAGCTCCCGACTTTGCTCTGCAAGCTTCCGACGGCAAGACCTACACACTCTCCGAGTTTGTTGGTGTTCGACCCGTAGTAATCGCGTTCTTCCCAAAAGCCTTCACCGGCGGTTGAACTATGCAATGTAAAGCGCTGCGTGACAGTGCTAGAGAAATTCAGAGTTTCGACGTTGCCTACTTTATGGCGAGTGTAGACACACTCGAGGACAATACGGCGTTCGCGGCCGAGCATGCAGCAGGATTTCCAATCCTTGCTGACCCCGAAAAAACGATGGTCGATGCCTATGGCGCGCTCATGGGCGTTGGGTTTGCCAACCGCTGGACCTATTACATTGGCGCCGACGGCACGATCTTAAAGATCGACAAGCAGACTAAGCCAGCTACGGCGGGCAAAGACCTAACAAGGACGATGGAAGAGCTAGGCTTTCCCAAAATCTAAAATTAGGTCGCTGTAAAAGAGGCAGATTCTTTCGGGAGTCTGCCTTTTTTATTGCAATTCTCTCCAGAGCCTCCCAAGGCGAATGATACTGATTTGTTGGCCGGTCTAGGTATGCAACAATAGGCATTATCAGCACAACAACAAGCACTTTGGAGCGAATCATGTCTAAGGCGGGAATCTGGTCCATCGCGGCAATCGCGGTTTGTACATTCCTCTATCTTGTTTACCTTGCTGTGGCATTCGAGCCGCCCAGGGGAACTACGACGGTTATTTTGCCAACACCCGCAGCCGAGATCGAAGTGATCGAGCCGCGCCCTGTGCCCACCCGCATAACGCCGTCGACTCCTGCAGCAGCCGCGTCGGTTGAGGTAGAGCCGATGGTCGTCGACGTGGTGGAGGTCAAAGCGCCAGTTGCAGAGGCCGCTGTCGATCTGCCGCGCTTGAACGATAGCGACAGTTTCCTTGTTGAAAAAATCAGTGAGCTGCCGAGCGGGACGTCGCTGCTAAGCTATCTTGTCGACGAGCAGCTTGTTCGCAGGGCAGTGGTGTTGGTTGAGAATATCTCGCGCGGGCAGTATCCGCAGACCGCGTTACCCTACAAGCCGATTGTCGAAGAAATGCAGGTAAGCAGCGACGATGGTCGATTGTTTACCATGGAAGCCGCTTCTTATACGCGTTTCGACGCGGCAGTCGCTGCGTTTGTCGCCTTAGATACTGAGCAAACCGTGGGGCTTTACAGGCTGCTGTCACCGTTACTGCAGCAGGCCTATGCCGAAATCGGGTTCCGCGACGCCGAATTCGAACAGGCACTAATCAAGGCCATCGATGCAGTCTTGAGCGCGCCCGAGATTGAGGGTCCGTTTCAACTGGTTAAGCCTTCGGTCATGTATTTGTATGCCGATACTAGACTCGAAGAGCTTGCGAATATGAATAAACAGCTTATCCGCCTCGGCCCAGAAAACAGCGCTCGCCTGAAGGCGAAATTGCGAGAATTTAAACAGGCGCTCTGAGCGGTTGGTGGCAAGAATCACATGGCAAAAGAGCAGTAAGACACTGCTTCGGATAAAACAGTCAGAAGAAAAATTATGCAAAATCCTCGTACCAACCCTCTCCTAAACCCCTTGATGTCGATTGCTGAGCTGTCGGCTTTGCTTGCACAAAAGGCGGGGGAGATTGTGGTGTTTGATGCCTCATTGCCTCCGGTGGTTCCGGGCTATGAGTCGCTCAACTCGAATGAGCCGGATGCAGAATGGCGCATTATTCCGGGCGCACGTCGCTTCGACTACGATGGGCGGCTATGCGACCCCGACGCTGTCCTTCCGCACATGATGCCGAGCGCGGCACTTTTCGAGCAAGAAGTGCGCAGTTTAGGGCTTAGCAAAGAATCGCTAGTTGTTGTGTATGACGACGTTGGCGTCTATGCAAGCCCGCGTGGCTGGTGGATGCTCAAGGCGATGGGACACGACAATGTCGCCGTGTTAGATGGCGGCCTAAGAGCGTGGATTGATGCGGGTAATGCAACCGATCTGGCTGGCGCCGAGTGGCGTGCGGGAAAGCAAAACTCAGGCGATGCCTACCCTCAAGGCGATTTCGTTGCAGCGCCTCGGCCCGAGGCATTCGTCGACAGTGCAGCAGTTGCTGAGGCGCTGTCAGATCCCTCTTGCCGCGTGCTGGATGCGCGTTCGACTGCGCGTTTTAATGCGCAAGCGCCAGAACCTCGCCCCGGCGTTCGCGGTGGCCACATGCCTGGGTCGCTGAGTTTCCCCTTTCCAACTGTGCTCTCTGGGCAAAAAATGAAATCGGCTCTTGAGCTTGCGCTGCTCTTATCACCCCATGTGCAGCGCGACCAGAGAGTGATTACCAGTTGCGGTTCGGGGCTTACGGCCTGCGTTGTGATTCTCGGCGCCGCGTTGGCCGGCTTCAGCCGACTGTCAGTCTATGACGGATCGTGGGCGGATTGGGGAGCAGATCACGCTTTACCCATTATTGAAGGCCCCGACATAGGGTGAGCGCGGGAACGAAAGCTTGATCTTTATCATTTCTTATTTGTAGGGAGCAGAATCCGCCGGTAAAGACGCGGCCGGTTTGCTACAATCGCCTGCGAGATAAAGAACAATTTGCGCTGGAATTACGCTCCAGAGTGCAAAAAGGACGAACTATGACTAATTCTACCGCTGCCGATCTTGGCGTAGTGGTCGCGGCGCTATACCGTTTCGCGACCTTCCCCGACTATGAATCCCTCCGCGAGCCACTCAAACAGTGCATGTTGGATAACGACGTGCGCGGCACTTTGCTGCTCGCGGCAGAGGGGATTAACGGCACTATCGCAGGATCGAGACAGGGGGTCGATGCTGTGTTGGGCTTTCTTGGCGAAGACCCGCGCTTTGCCGACCTTGCGCCCAAGGAATCCTTCGCCGACGAAAACCCTTTCTACCGCACGAAGGTGAAACTGAAACGCGAGATCGTGACCATGGGCGTCGAGGACATTGACCCTAAGAAAATCGTCGGCACCTATGTCGAGCCGAGCGAATGGAATGCGTTGATAAGCGATCCTGACGTTCTCCTGCTCGACACGCGCAACAAATACGAGGTCGAGATTGGCACCTTCGAGTCGGCTGTAAACCCCGAAACGGACTCGTTCCGAGAGTTTCCTGACTATGTGAAAAACAACTTAGACCCCGCCAAACATAAAAAAGTGGCGATGTTTTGCACCGGTGGCATTCGCTGCGAGAAGTCGACAGCCTATTTACGCGAACAGGGCTTCGATGAGGTTTATCACCTAAAAGGAGGCATTCTTAAGTATTTAGAAGAGGTGCCCGAAGAGGAGACGCGCTGGCGGGGCGAGTGCTTCGTTTTTGATAATCGGGTCACCGTAAACCATAAGCTAGAGCAGGGCGAGTATGATCAGTGCCACGCCTGCCGCATGCCAATTAGCGAGTCCGACAAGGCGCGAGTGGAATACGAAAAAGGCGTTAGCTGCCACCATTGTGCGGCAAAGAAACCGAGCGAGAAAGTGAAAGGCTTGGCTGAGCGCGAACGACAGATGACGCTTGCCAAGGCGCGCGGCGATGCCCATATTGGGCAGCCAATGGAACAGCTAATCGAGCAGCGTAAGGCGCAAAAGCTCAAATTTAAAGAAGAGCAGCGCGAGTATGAGCGAGCAAAAACAGCGAAATAGCTGTCGGCCAGTAGCGTGTCAAAAGGATTTCTCGTGTCGAATAAATTGGTTATGAGCCCCTACGGAGATTTTCTAGGTATAGAAATCGAGTCGTTTGGTGAAGGCAGGGCGCTGTGCAGTATTGCGGTAAAGCCACAACACTTTAACGCGGGAGGGCGCGTACACGGCGGCGTTTTGACCTCGCTTGCGGATTCGTGCGCTGGGGTCGCTGTGCGCAGTTTGCGGCCCGAAGGTGTCGCCTCAGCTACAACCGACCTGAATATCGCATTCATCAGGCCACCGATGGGTGACCGACTCGAAGCTGAGGCTGAGGTGTTACACGCAGGTAAACGCCTTTACCGCGTGGAGATGAGCGTTTTTAGTATGACCGCAGGGGAGAGCGAGACGCGCAAGTTGGTCGCAAAATGCAATGCGACCTTTATGCTCGTGTTCCCAGAAAAAGCCTAAGGCAATCTATTTTTGCGCCGCGGCGCTGCCGACACGAGCGAAGACGCGCGAACTCCCGTCTTTATTCATTTGCACGATATTGTAGGGTGTGAAGCGCTCACCCATCTCCATGCCGGGGCTGCCCAGCGGCATACCTGGTACGGCGAGCCCCAGTGCGCCCTCGGGAGGAGCTGCTAAAAATTGCTCGATAAATTTCGCAGGCACGTGCCCCTCAAAGACAAATCCCTCTTTGGTCACCGCTGTATGACAAGACTGCCATTCGGGTAATACGCCAAGGTCGTGTTTCACCCCGTTAAGATTGCGAGGATGATTGATTTTCGACGCGAAACCCTTGTCGTGCATATGGTCTATCCATCCCACGCAGCAGCCGCAGTTAACATCTTTATAGACATTGAGTGTGATGTCGTCGATCGATTGAGCCGTCAGCGAGCCCATTCCTAAAAGCGACAAAGTAATCGCGAGCGCTGTGGCGAAAGACGATTCTGCGAGCATTGAACGGCACTGTGCGAAAAAAGAAGTCATCATTAGGTGCTCCGAATTGATGTTGACGCTAGTCTACTGCGTGCGCGAGACTATTTGAAGCGGCGTTGATGGCCGCTTTTGGCGGCGAAACAGTGACCAGATGCCCCGACCGGACAGGTTATGTCATCCGGACCTTGATTGTTTCGCCTCACTCTATCGCGTAACATGCCTCTCCTACGAATTACCTACTCCCCAAACCCTGACCAAAAATTTATGCGCGCAGTTACTCGGCACTACAATCGCGAGACTTTCTCCGAACTCTTTAAGCTCGCCGTTCCGATGGTAGTCTCACAGGGTACTTTCGCGGTGATGATTTTTACCGATCGGCTCTTTATGTCGCGTATCGACCCGACTCATATGGCTGCCGCACTGGGCGGAGGCGTGGCGCTGTTTTTCTCCTTCTGTTTTTTTTCGGGTCTTTTTGGCTATGCCAATGCGCTTTCCGCGCAGTACTTCGGCGCGCGTGAATGGTTTAAGTGCCCGAAGGTCGTGAGTCAGGGTTTAATCATGACCATCGGCTGCCTGCCAGCACTCGCATTCATCGGCTATTTTGTCGCCGACCTTTTCGTGAGCATGGGGCATGAGCCGCAGCTAGCCGAACTCGAACGCACCTATTATCTCTGGCTGATGGTCGGCTCGCCTATCTCGCTTGCGAAGGTGGTGTTTTCGTCTTATTTCGCGGGGATTGGGCGCACCAAACTCGTGATGATCTGTGACCTCTGCGGACTCGTTCTGAATATTCCGCTTTGCTACGCCATGGTGTTTGGAGTTGCTGGCTTCCCTGAGATGGGTATTGCCGGCGCGGCGCTGTCGACAATATTGTCAACGCTGTTTGCGCTGCTGCTTTTCGTTGGCTGTTTCTTCGCGAAGGAACACAGGCAGACGTTTCGCGTGATGGAATCTTTCGTGCTCGATCTCGGCATCATGCGCCGCTTTATGCGTCTTGGACTGCCAGCGGGAACAGAACTGTTTTTAAATGTGGCTGCGTTCAACCTGTTCCTGCTCATGTTTCAGGGCTATGGCATTACCGAAGCCGCGTCGGCGGCCATCGTGTTTAATTGGGATATTCTCTGCTTCGTGCCGATGATCGGATTGAACATAGGCGTGGTTAGCTTAATCGGTCGCTTCGTTGGCGCGCGCGACATGAATCGGACTAACGAGGTTATCTTTGCTGCTTTTGTCATGGGGCTTGGCTACTCTGGTCTCATCGCTATAATTTACAGCGTTTTTAGATTTCAACTCGTCGGTTTCTTCGAGCCACCGCAGGGCGAGTTCGAAGACATACTTGCGCTCGCGGGCTATATGATGATTGGGTTGTCCAGCTATGTGATGGCCGACGCGACTATTCAGGTGGCTGGCGGGGTCTTGCGCGGTGCAGGTGACACGAAGTGGCTAATGTACGCCTCGACGACGACCCATTGGGTCGCGCTCGCGGTGCAATACTACGTTATCAAAGTGGCCGAATGGGGGCCGCGCGCCTCATGGGTTGCGTTTGTTGCTCTGCTGTTTGCTATTGCACTGCTGTTCTCCTGGCGCCTATGGGGCGGTCGTTGGCGTGAAGAAGAGCGACTTCTCGCTGTCATGGCAGAGTAAGCGCGTCTAATCAGACTTGCGTGAGGGACACTTTCGCTGGCGCAATATTCTGCTAATCTAACGTTTTCAAACTCTCTGAGTGCATATTAGCTGCCGCTCAGCCTCCCTATTTCATCATGATAGAGGAATTACGACGATGGTCCGCACTGTCCCCGCATTACTCTTATTGCTCACTCTGTCCTGCTTCGCGACAGCACAATCAGGTTTACCCGAAGGGGCAGGCCGCGATTTGGTCTTGGCCCATTGCACGAGTTGCCACGGCACCGCACAGATTGAGCGCTCGGCCGGATTCGGCAGCGCAGCCGAATGGCAGGGGCTTTTCTCGACGATGATTAAATTGCCCCGAGCGCAGTCAGAGACGATTGCCGCGTATTTGGCAGAGCATTTCCCTGAAGACGTGAGCAGGCGTCCGACACTGGTGGCAGGCGATACGCAGATCGACATAATCGAATGGATGGTGCCAACGCTCGGGCAGCGCTCACGTGATCCGGTTGAGGCGAAAGATGGTTCAATTTGGTGGACAGGCATGTGGGCGAGCCTTGCAGGACGTCTCGATCCTAATACTGGCGAAATGGAAGAGTTTTTGCTCCCACCGGCGGCGCGCCCTCATGCGGTGGTTCCCGCTGATGATGGCAGTATTTGGTATACCGGCAATAGCAATGCCACTATCGGACGGCTCGACCCAGAAACAGGGCTTGTGACTGAATTTAAGACCCAAGCACGCGATCCGCATTCTGCGACCTTTCATCCCAACGGCAATCTCTATTTCACCGCGCAGGGCGCTGGCATGCTCGGGCGGGTAAACCCTCTGAGCGGTGAGGTGACCGAAATCGATACAGAACCAAGACCTTACGGTATTCAGGTCGCTCCCGATGGCATGGTCTGGGTTGCTTACAACGGCATCAATAAGCTTGGGCGGCTTGACCCAGACTCGCTCGAGGTTACCTATTTCGACGTGCCAGATGCCCGCACGCGTATCCGCCGTCTCGATATCGACAGTAAGGGCGATGTGTGGTTCGTCAATTCTACCCTCGGCAAGATTGGCAGGCTCAATCCTGAGACAGGGGTGATTACACAATGGGACTCGCCTAGCGGCGAAAGTTCGCACCCTTATGCACTCGCGGTTATCGATGATGTTATTTGGTATAACGAGTCAGGCATGAGGCCCGATGCACTCGTGCGTTTTGACCCTACTGCCGAACGCTTCCAGAGTTGGGCAATACCGTCTGGTGTGGGGATTGTGCGGAATGTTTGGGTAACCGAGGCGGGCGATTTATTGATTCATCAAACGAGCTCGAACCGTATAGGACTGGTTAAAATAAAGTAGACAGAGCGGATGAATTAAACAGATTGGATAAATTGAAAGGAAGGTTTGTGAAGCCGAGAGTACTGCCGAGAGTAATGCCGAGAGTAATGCCGAGAGTAATGAAGAGAGAAATACAGTGCAATCAATCGATGCGCGTTAGCACCAGCAATCCCACGCTTAAGGCCGGCGCGGCATCCAGACGCGCGATGTGGACAGTGGCGATATTCATGTTGTTGTCTGCCTGTGCGTCTCGGCAGCAGGTCGAGTGGCTGCCTGATTTGCCTGACCGCGCGTTCTTCGAAGCGGCATACTCGGAGGATAGCGTTAATCAGACGTTGCAAACGAGGGAAGAATATCTTGGGTGGATTAAGAGTTTCTATACCGGAACGCTGCTCTATCCAACGGGATGGTTTGATGTGCAGGAGCGCGTTCTGTCGACCTCCTCACCAGAAAATGTCGACGCGTTTGGTCCACGGATAGAAGAGATGGGGCGACTCATTGCGGCAGAATGGGCGAAGGAGAACAGCGCTCGCGCGATCGATAATCGTCTCCTTGCGCTCTGGGGTGCAACGCTGCAGTCGGCGACGCCGGGCAATCAGCGCCTCGAAGTATTTGATCTCGTCGCTAGCGACGTTCGACGTCTGCTAAGCCGAGAGCTCGACAAAGCGGCTATCGCCGATTCGCGTTACGACGAGCTTTTAGGGCTCGATTCGTTTGGCGATTTTTGAACAATCAACCGGGAAACACTGATGGCAGAACAACGCAGCGCGGTTTTACAGGCTGTGCAGGACTGGGTCAGCGAATTTGTTGTCGGTCACAACCTTTGCCCTTTTGCGGGTAAAGAACTGCGAGCGGGGAGAGTTAGATTTGTTGAGACGCCTGCCGCAGACATCGAATCGCTTCTGCATAGCCTGAGTGAGGAGTTAGCGTTGCTTGTAGCCGACTCGAGTATCGAGACGACGCTGCTAGTCCATCCCCACGTGCTCAAAAGTTTCGCTGCCTATAATGACTTTCTAGACCTTGCGGATGGGTTAATAGAAAGCATGGCTCTAGAGGGCGTTGTTCAGGTGGCAAGCTTTCATCCAAGCTATCGTTTCGCGGGTACTTTGCCCGCGGCCCCCGAGAATCTGACGAATCGTTCTCCCTCACCGATGTTACATCTACTGAGGGAGGAGTCGATCGAGGTCGCGGCCGAATCGCATCCCGATATCGGCGCTATTCCCCAGCGCAATATCGAGTATTTAAACGACCTCATGGCGCCGCGCTAACGGACTTTCGGAAAAGCTTTAGAGCGACGGCTTACCGTTGGCTTTTTTCTTGGCTTTGCCCGCCTCTTTGGTTTTCTTAGCCTTTGAGGTAGCCGTTTTGGCCTTGGCTTTCGCCGCGGCTTTCTCGCGTTCGCGCTCGCGGGCTTTCACGCCGGGCTTCGATTTCTTGACAGGCTTGTCGCCTGCATCGCGGCTAGACTTAGGCCCTTTGCCGGGCTTGCTTTCTTCAAAAACGCGACCTCGGTCGTCGCCTCCGCGTCGTGCGGGCGAACGCTTCGATGGTGCCTTAGGCGCTTCGCCTTCGCGGCTAATATTCAGCGTCTGGCCAGCAACCCACACTTTCTTTAAGCCGGCGTAGATGTCTTCGGGCATATCAGCAGGCAAATCGATCGTGCTGTGATCGTCGAAAATATTGATACGGCCAATGTTTTGCGCATCGATATTCGCCTCATTGGCGATCGCGCCGACGATATTGCCAGGCATAACCTTGTGGATATGGCCTACCTCGATACGGAAACGTTGCATGCCCTTTTCAGGCGGTGCGTCTTTGCGGATGCGCTGTGGTCTCTCCGAGCGCTCCGAACCCTTACCACGGTCGCGCGTGCGAGGCTGATCATTGCCGCGCGATTCCCATGCCTTGTCGGCGCGTGGGACGGGCTTATGCTGAAGTAAAAGAGGTGAGTCGCCTTGCACGAGTTTGGCTAGCGCAGAGGCAATCTCAATGGCTGGGACATTGTGCTCGTTCTGATACTGCTCGACTAAGTGTTTGAACAGGCCGAGGTCTTCTGTCGCCAAGGTATCGGCTATTGCCTGTTTAAACTGTGCGATTCGCTTGTCATTAATGAGTTCGGTTGATGGCAGTTCCATCAACTCGATTTTCTTGCTCGTGGCACGTTCGATTGCGTTAAGCATGCGGCGCTCGCGCGGGGCGACGAATAAGATTGCATCGCCTTCGCGTCCGGCGCGGCCTGTGCGGCCAATGCGGTGGATATAGGCTTCGGTATCGTGCGGTATGTCGTAGTTAACAACATGACTGATGCGCTCGACGTCGAGGCCGCGGGCGGCAACGTCGGTAGCAACGAGAATGTCTAGCTTGCCTTTTTTCAGTTGGTCGACTGTGCGCTCGCGCTGCGCCTGCGGAATATCGCCATTGAGTGCACTCGCTGCGAAACCGCGCGCAGACAGTTTCTCTGCAACCTCGACGGTGGCAATCCGCGTGCGCACGAAGATGATCATGCCGTCGAATGTCTCGGCTTCGAGAATGCGAGTAAGTGCGTCGAGCTTATGCATGCCGCTGACTGGCCAGAAACGCTGGCGGATGAGATTGGCTGTCGCCGTCTTCATCTTAATCGTGATCTCGGCAGGATTGGTCAGGTGGGCCGTTGCGATGCGTCGCACCTGAGTCGGCATCGTGGCCGAGAAAAGCGCGATCTGCCGTGTCTTAGGCGTCTGTTCGAGAATCCATTCGACATCGTCGATGAAGCCCATCCGCAGCATCTCGTCGGCTTCGTCTAAGACAAGTGTCTTGAGGCCGTCTAGATTAAGGGTGCCTTTGCGAATATGGTCCATGACCCGGCCAGGGGTGCCCACGACTGCATGTACGCCGCGCTTGAGCGAGCGAATTTGGCCGCCGTATTCTTGGCCGCCGTAAATGGGTAATACATTAAAGCCTTTGATGTGCTTTGCGTATTTGTGAAAGGCCTCGGCGACCTGAATCGCGAGTTCGCGGGTTGGCGCGAGGACAAGTATCTGTGGGTCGCGCTGATTTACATCGATATTCGATAGCGCAGGCAAAGCGAAGGCGGCAGTTTTACCCGTGCCTGTCTGTGCCTGACCCAGCACATCGCGACCGCTGAGCAGCAAGGGAATCGTTTCCGCTTGAATGGGGGACGGAGTTTCGTAACCAACGTCATTCAGCGCCTTTAAGATAGGCTCTGAGAGGGCTAGTTGTTGAAAAGATAATTGTTCTGACTCCGACATGATGATCCTTGCTGCCACAGGCGTGGCCAAAAAATTGAGTGCGGAGTTTACGCGATATGCGTGCCTTTGTATGCCTTTGTTTTTCCTTATCTTCTTATTTAGGCACCCTTTCCCTCAGATTCCTAGGTTTGTTGGATCTAAATGTCCATAACTCGATCGATATCACGGTCTAGCACCGGTGGTTTGGTGATAAGTGACACGCTGAGGAAGAGGAACAACGACACTACAAACGAGAGCAGGCCACCACTCACGCCGTAGGGAAGGGCAATACCGGCAAGCTGCACGCCGAAATTGATGATCAATGCTGAGACGATTGCGGCGACGGCGCCCGGCACTGTCGCGCCCTTCCAGTTAAGGCCCAATGCGACGACAGGGAATAGCGAGGCGGCGAAGGTCGCCCAGCCGAAGGCGCCCAGAAGTGCCACCAGCGTTGCGTCGGCGTAGTAAGAATAAAGCGCAAAAAGCGCGGCTACGATCGCAAGAATGACCGTCACAATCCGCGCCCACATCAGTTCGTTTTCAATGTTTTTACCCCAAATAGCTTTCGGGATGTCGTGAATAATTGCCGCAGTACCGATATTAAGGAAGGCATCGGAGGTCGACATGATTGCGGCAAAGAGGCCAGCAAAGACGATGCCTGCGAGAAGCGGACTGGTGAAAACCGAGAGGAATACCGAGGCCGCATCGTCTGGCAAGCCCAGCGGAGGGATGACGCCGTCGATTACCGTAGCGCGCATAATAATCCCGATCGACACCCACAGCAGCGCAGCCAGCACATAGCCCATCACAGATAAGGGGAAGATGTGGCGGTTGTCTGAAATGTTGCGATTCATCATCATCTTTGTCACCAGATGAGGCTGTCCTGCGAGGCCGAGGCCAAAGACGAAAAACCATCCTAGCGATGCCATTATGCCCGCCGAGCCCCACGGCATAATGGCCTCGGAGTCGTCTTTGAGAATAATTGAGGTGGCCTCTGTCATCCCGCCATCGAACACCGACATGGCGGTGAGTAAGATCAGAACACCGGCGACCATCATGATACCGCCCTGCACGACGTCGGTGTAAACCGAGGCGATTATGCCGCCGGTCACGCAGTAGAAAATCAACACGGTCGACGAAATCGCCACACAGGCGACAAGTCCGATGTCGGCAAACATGGCTGTGCCCGAGAGAATGGCCTGCATGACGACGGCCATCGCAAGAATCTGTGTGGCGAGATAACCCATCACACCGAGCACAATGGTTATGGCGACGAGCAAGCGGACGGCTTCGCTGCCATAGCGCGCGGCGAGAACATCGGGCAGGGAAATGCAGTTGCGTAGTTCGGCAATCATGCGGATGCGCTTAGACACCATGAAAAACCCTAGCGCATAGCCAGCCGTCGAAATGGTGATCATCCAGAAAGAGCTGACACCGATCGAATAAACCAGTCCCGGCCCACCGACGAAGCCAAACCCGCTGAGTGTCGAAGAGAAAAGGGCAAGTGAGATGACGATAGGACCGAGACCGCGTCCGGCAACAAAGAAATCGCTGGCGTCGCTTGTACGGCGCATGGCCCAGAGTCCTGTAATCACGCAGAACACCATGTATAGCGCAACGGCGCCGAGTATTATTTCCTGCCTATAGGCTTCCACTAGCGCGCTTCCTCAGGGTTATTGTTAGTCTCTTGCCCCTCGGCAGCAGACTTGGCGACAAGCTTTTCGAACTCTGCTTGGTCTTCATCGGTATAGATAAACTGGCGAAAGCCTAAGGTGTAGATCAGCACAAGCGGAATGCCGCCAAGCCAAACGCCGTACATGGCCCACGCTGTTGGTGCGGGGAATCCCATAAAATAGGTCGTCTCGCCCGTGGCTATAAAGCTGAGATGGCTCGACACCATTTGCCATAGAATAAATAGGCTAAAAATAAGCGTCGCAATCATGTAGGCGCGCAGCCTTGGCGTGCGGTGCTTCTCACTCACACCGAGCGTCGCGAACGCGACAATGAGCGAAAGCAGGAGCGCCTGAAAAGCATAGCCTAGCGAGCCGATATGCTCGAGTCTCGCGAGCCCGTCTCCGCCGATGCGCATGCCTGCAAAAATTGGATGGGCGCTGCCACCGGCATTTGCGACTGGCTCGGCGGTCAAAATCAAAAAAAGAATGATTGTCATTGCGGCGCAGATCGCAGCGATCACGTAAATAAGTTGTCGGCCCATTAGGGAGGCTCCGGTTCACTGGCTAAGTAAGTGAGAATTGCTGTGTTTTGTACCCGAATAAAAGCGAGGCGTGTTTTATTTCCTTCGGCGGGCATCGACGGTAAGGTTGCGAGCATAAAGCGGGTGCCTGTCGTAGTCTAGGAGAAGTGCTCCTTCCGTGCTTTCACGTCAGATATCTTTTAAGAATTTCTCAGCGTCTTGACAATAAGATCCCTGTAGGTCATTTTTCGTGAGCTAAGCCAACATCGAAAGCGCGCATGAGAAACGTTTGCGTGCGCCGGTTTTAATGGGTAGCCGTTTTATAAAATCAACGAGGTGAGAGATGAGAGAGAACACACTGTTAATGCAGCCAACGGGGGCCATGCTAAAAGCAACGCCAGGTCTGCATTTCGCGCGTAAGGCCGGACTGGCAACGCTTGCGCTTTGTCTGCTTTCAGGTGCTGCGTTAGCGCAGCGCGGTGCAGTGCAACCGCCCGAGCATGCAAACCAAGAACCCGTGAATCATTTGCCTAATCCTTATGAGACGCAGCGCGACTTCGGCACTTTGCCCGACGGCCGCAACTGGGGATCGGTAAGTGCTGTGAATATCGACATCGATGGCGTACACGTATGGGCCGGCGACCGCTGTGGCTCTAATTCCTGTGCGACCTCGAGTGTCGATCCTATCGTTAAGCTCGACCCGCAGGGTAATGTGGTGCAGAGCTTCGGCGCCGATCTTATTATTTGGCCGCATGGCATGGACGTAGATCCCGACGGCAACGTGTGGGTAGTTGATGCCCGAGCCGCGAATGCGCGCGAACTCGAAGAGAACCCTGCAGCGGCTGGCAAAGGCCACACTGTCCTCAAGTTTAGCCCCAACGGCGAATTGCTGATGACACTCGGAACCGGTGGCGAAGCGGGCGATCCGCCTACTCATTTTGATTCGCCGAACGACGTGTTAGTGGCGCCAAATGGTAATATTTTTGTTGCCGACACCCACGGTGCACAGTTTCAAGACGAAGCGGGGCCTACGGCTAAAAGCCGAATTTCTATTTACGCACCCGACGGTAGCTTTATTAAATCGTTCGGTGAGTGGGGCTTCAAAGATGGCCAATTCCGCTCGCCGCATTCACTAGCGATGGATTCTCAGGGTCGACTCTTTGTTGCAGACCGCGGCAACAACCGTATTCAAATTTTCGATCAAGACGGCAATCACCAAGATACGTGGTATCAGTTCAGCCGCATCAGTGGTCTGTTTATTGATAAATCGACTGACATGCTTTACGCAATCGACTCTGAGTCTGATCCCAACTACAACCCAGGCGGCTGGCGTAAGGGTCTTCGTGTAGGTAGCGCGAAGACAGGTGAGGTTATGTACTTCATTCCCGAGCATGTTTCTGAACGCGCCTCAGGTATGGGCGGCACTGGCTCTATGGGCGAAGGCGTGACAGTCGACAGCGACGGCGTGGTCTATGCTGGTGAAGTCGGTCCAATTCAAGGAATGACTAAGTTTATCCCGCGTCTTATTCCTTAAGCCTGATAAGCTAAGCAAACTGCGGCGTTGGTAAACTCACCGCTGAATAAAAAAAGGGTCAACTATTAGTTGACCCTTTTTTTATTCTCGATTTTTTGCAGAGGGTTAGGGGGCTTCGTCGAAGCTTTGCAGTGTGAAGGAATAATTCTTCGCGTCGGTGAGCGTGAAACGGAGATTGGTGTAGGCGACCGCGCCGTTAATCTCTAACTCTGGAATGAGAAGCGTGCCTGAAAAAGCATCGAACGTAGCCATGTCTTCGAGCGTTCTGTCGATAAATAAAGTACTCGAAGGAACTAGAGTTATGACCGTGTCGGGGGAGCTTTGTGCAATGGTGAAATCCACCCAGGCTTGTCCTATAGCGCCTGCGTTCAGAGCGACAGAAAGTTTTCCTGAGCCGAATTTAGCTGAAGTAGACAGGGCGCTCATTGAGACATTCACGAAATCGGCATCAGCGATCGTGGTGCCCGTAAGAGAGAGGTAAGGGACGTCGCTAAATGACATCACGCCAGTGATATTTACCGTTCGCAGCGCGCCTATTGCGTCTACCGCCGTCATACCCGTGCCGAGTACTTTCCCGAATACAGTAAACCCGCCGTTCTGTGAATCTAGATTGGCGCTATTGTCGCCGAGATTAACGAACCATTGGCTCGTCGCACTATTTGGGTCGCCGCCGAGCTTGGCCATAGCGATGGTTCCCCGCGTGTTCGAACGGCTGAATTCATTCACAATGGCGGGCCCAACACTAATTGCAGCAATGTCGCTGCTGGCAGGATCGTAATAGAACCCTCCGCCTTGGATAACAAAATTATTTACTTTTCTATGAATAATAGTGTCTTCATAAGCGCCAGAATTAACATAAGAAAGAAAGTTAGCGACAGTAACCGGCGCGGTGTCGGCATACATCTCAAGGACAAAACTCCCAGAGTCGGTGTCGACACGGACAATGTCCGAGGCCAGGGCGCCGTGAGTTATTACCGAACTGAGCGCTACGATCGCTAAACGGCCTCGGAGCGTTGACAATGCGCTTAGGTTTGCTAATCGTTGAGAGAGCATGGAGTGTAGAATCGAGCGAAACGACATGTCTGACTTCTTTTAAAACGAGGGTAAAGAGTTGAATTGTAACTGGTGTCTCATTGATCAGCTATTGAGAAAAGAGCGTATGTTGAGGTTCAAGTAACCGGCAGTCAGTTGGAAGCTCACAAGGAGTACAGAGTGAAAAATCTACTCAGAGTCATTCTAGGCGGACTCTTAGGTCTTGCTGTTGTCCTGCTGTTGACACTCATTCTGCCTACGCCTCAGGGACCTGACTCGGGTGATACACCGCGTTCGGGTTTCTTTGCCGAAGATGCCTCCGAGCGATTCTCCCCCGCGCAGCTCGAGAATCAGTTTCTTTTCGCCGACCTCGATGCCCAGCAGTCGGCTGTCGCCGAGGGGCGGCTGCTCGGCGAAGTAGATTCCGACTACGCGCAGTTTTTTGCGAGACTCGCAGGCGATCAACAGCGAGAAACCGCTATCCGCCAGGCGCTCATTCAGGCGCATCGCGAACTCACCGACTTTCGCCTAGCGCAAAGCATGGGAGGGATCGGGGACAGGCAAAGGCGCTATGAACCAGCATCAAATTACGTTTTGTCGCGCCTAGAATCCTTGCTCAGCGACAGTGAGATTGCAGCACTTGATACTGTGATGAGGCGCAACGCGTGGGAAAAGTTTAAGCCAAGTTTCGGCGCACAAGTAACGCGATTCGCGCGTGAATCTGACCTGCGTTTCGCCGAAGGCGAGATTGACCACCTCGTCGCTATCCACTTCGACAGCAGCTATCTTCTGTTAAACCCTCATGCGCTGGGTGAGTCCTCGCAGCTAGAGCGTCTGAGCCTTCAACGTGAGGCGCTGATACTTACGCGGCGTGAATTGGCCAGAAGTCTTGCGACCACACAGCGAGCATCGGCGGATGTTTTTATCGATACACAGCTCATCGAATTAGACACGCTAGCCGCGCTATTAGAGTGATGTGTGCGCAGGCGAGCCGACAAATGCAAAACGAGGCCGCGCTGCTCCATCGATCATAACGTCTTCGAAAAACATGGCGAATGGCCGAACCCAAAGCCCCCGGGCGCCGTAAAGCGCACGATAAAGAACCAGGGGCTCTTGCGTCTCACTGTGGTGGGTTACGTCGATCACTTCGTAATACTGACCTTTATAGTGTTGGTATTTCCCGCGCTGGATTGAGGGAATAACTACGTCTGGTTTGTTGTTGGCTGTCTGTTGATTCATTGCATTCCTTTTACTTACACGAGTCTCTGCGTAAGATTATTGCGGTCTTTGGGTGAGTGGCTGAGGCTCCTCAGGGGATTCAGTGCGGGGTCTGCGCCGATCGCTATCAAAACCCTGTGGCCCTCTCACCTCGGGCCCTCCAAAAGGTCGTCTGGTCACCTCGCTACCCATTGGTGGTCTGCCATCCCGAGGTCCCCGTCGATTGATAAACTCTACTACCTTGCGACGCTCGTCGACACTCAGCTCACTCAATATTTCGGCCGTTTGTAGGTGCGAGAGGCGCTGGTATTCATTGGCAGCGTCTCTTAATGCAGTAAATGCCACAGCGAGGGCCTCCGCATCGAAGGGGTCTGCGGTCATGAGTCTGTTTGATTCGCGCTGTGCTTTAAACATTCGAATCCGGGAAGCGCGCCCTTCCATTCCTCGCTCTTTCAACTTGGCGCGCATCTCCTCTTGGCGCTCGGGCGCAAGATCGCGAACCAGCCAGCTAATGTTCGGAGGCAACGGCCTGCCGGCGTTAGTCTCGGCGTCATTTGAGGAGTGCATTAAATAGAACCGAAAGGCGATTCCACCGATAAAGAAAAGGTTTACCGCAATAGAAATAATCAAGGCCGCGGCGAGGCCGCGGCGTCCATTCATTTTTGTCATCTGGTTTCGCCTTCTGGGGCTTCTAGCGTTTCACCTAGGCTTGTCATGTCGTTAAAGGACAGCATGACCAATTCGTCGTCCCAAGATTCGAAGCTTGGCTCGGTGGTCGCGTTAACGCCGAAATGGAAAAAATTGCCAATCACAATGCCCAAGACCAGCGGGCACAATGCGGCAAGCACTGGCTGCCATAGCGTTTGCCTTTGGGGGCTGACCCAGTCTATTAGGGCGTCAATACCCTGTGTGAGTCCGCTGGGAAAAGAGGGCGCGCCTGCAACAGTCCGCTGGGATTGAGGCGGCAGCGGCTGGTTTAAAACGCGCGCTTCAACGCGGCTGTAAATCGCACTGTCTATTTTTTTGCTCGCCGCGCGAGCGAACAAAACATCGAGTTCTTCGTCTGAGACTGGTGCCACTAATGTTAACTCCTCATTGCTCATACAGATTAGCCTCCAATTGTAGGCGCAGATTGCGTTTAGCCCTTGCCATTAGAGACTCCAATGCTCTGACCGATAATCCGGCGATAGTCGCCGCTTCTTTATTTGAGAAACCTTGAAAATGACAAAGTAACAGGGCGCTGCGCTGGGACTCTGGTAGGTTTGCCATAGCCGCGTTCAGGGCGCCTAGCGCGGCATCTTCCTCTATTGCTTGCTGCGAAGACGGCTCTAGCTTTGCGAGCTCGGCCAACGCGCCGCGAAGCGAACTGTTAGCGGGCGCGCTGTCCTGTGAGCCGGATGCGTCTGACTCGCTATCGAACTCTTCGTCAAAATTACCACTGAGTAAAACCCGCTGCTGTTTTCTCAATAAATCGACACATAGGTTGTGTGCGATGCGGTGAAGCCATGTGCTCAGTTTCGCTTTGGCGGGGTCCCATTTGCTCGCATTAGTCCATAGGCGCAGAAACGTCTCTTGCGCAATATCCTCGATGTCTCGTGCGTTGCCGAGCAGCCTCAGGGCATAACGCGTCACTGCGGGCAGATGCGCGCGCACCAGTGCTTCATAGGCGCGCCGATCGCCTTCAGCCACTGCTGCCATCAGCTCTTCATCATTCATTGCGTATCGGTCTGTTTGGCTAAAACTGGGCTAAGTTTGAGTGCGGCACCATTGAGGCGCCGCACTTGTGTCGCGATATTAGCGGGGCTTGTGAGCGTTACCCCGCGGACCGCCGCGTTTCGCAAGTTCCTCTTTAGTCAGCGCACCATTGTTGTCAGCATCGAGCTCTAGAAAAGTCGCCTCCAACAGCTCGTCTGCGGTGACTACCTGATCGCCATTAGCATCTGCTGCAACGAAACGCGCTTCGAGCATTTGCTGCATCATAGCATGGCGCTCTGCCATCTTTTCGTTGCGCGCCGCGCGCCTGTCTTCCCGTATCGCCCGCTGCTCGGCGCTAGGCTGAGGACGGTTTTCGCTGCGCTCCTCGCGCTTTTCAGCCGAGTGCCTTGGCCCTCGATCTTGATGGCGGGGTGGTTGGGCGTTAAGGAACTCATCGAGTGTTAAGACACCGTTGGCATCGCTATCTAGGCGATCGATCATTGATGCTTCGCGCGACGAGAATTCGTCAAAACTAATATTGCCATCGCCATTCGCGTCTAGCGCATCGAATGCCGCAGGCCCGGTTGCGTGCGATCTGTCTTGAGCATAAAGCGCGGGGACGCTGAAAAATGCGAGGGCGAGAGTAAGGCCAATCGTCTTCGATGGCGATAGGGCGAAACTTTTTTCTGCTTGTTGATCTGTGTCCTTAATCATCATAATGCTCCAGTGAGAATAGAAAGTGTGAAAGCGCCTTCGAAACCCTCTACGCAGTAACGCACCTAATCCGTCGGAACTGTTTTATACTCTGAGTCAAACGACTGTCATAAACTACTGTGTAAACTCGCTACCATGAAATCATTAAAAGTAGATCGTAGAACATTTGTGCAAAGCGGTGCTGCAGGATTCGCGGTTTTTGCAGCCGGCGGCCTCAAAGCACAAGCTAATTTCACCGGAGTAAGCGGTTCGGCAGCAGAGGGCAGTGAGCTGCTTGCTGCTATTGCGCGCCTCAATGAGCTTGGGCCACTGCTGCCACCCGATGAGAACGGAGTGCGTTTACCTGCCGGCTTTCGGTCCCGCATTGTTGCTCGTAGCGGTCAGGCACCAAGCAATAACTCCCGTGTCGTGTGGCACCCAGCCCCCGACGGTGGTGCGGTGTTCGCGAGCGCCGATGGCGGCTGGGTGTATGCCTCGAACAGCGAGCTGCGCAACGCACAAGGGGGTGTTCGCGCGCTGCGTTTTGATTCATCTGGAACGGTGATCGACTGCTATAGCGTTCTAGAGAACACGACCTCTAACTGCGCCGGTGGCGCGACACCGTGGGGCACATGGCTTTCCTGTGAGGAGCATGAACAGGGGCTCGTGTTCGAATGCGATCCGCAGCAAGCGGGCAACGGCGCGGCGCGGCCACTGCTCGGGCGTTTCGAGCATGAAGCGGTGGCGGTTGATCTTATCAATGATCAGCTTTATCTGACCGAGGATCAGCGCGACGGCGGCTTCTATCGCTTCACCGCGACGCGCGGCCTGCCTGATTTAAGTGCGGGCCAGCTTGAGATTGCATCTGTTGTTCAACGCGGAGAGCGCCATATTGTCGAATGGCTTCCCGTGCCCGATCCGCTCGCCAGCACCACGGCGACGCGTTATCAAGTTGCAGGTTCACACGCCTTTCGCGGCGGTGAAGGCATCGCTTTCCACGACGGAACGATCTACTTCACGACGAAGCGCGACAATCGAGTCTGGTCTTATCATATCGCCTCAAGCGAGCTAAGCATCATCTATGATATCGACACTTCAGACGATCCCCTCTTAGCCGGAGTCGACAATGTGACAGTGACCCCGCGCGGCGACGTGCTAGTCGCTGAGGACGGGGGTGATATGCAGCTCGTGGTTCTTGCGCCTTCGCAAGATGGCGAGCAATTCGATGTCATCCCGCTGCTGCAAGTAGTGGGACACGAAGCATCCGAGATCACCGGCCCGGCATTCGACCCGAGCTATACGCGGCTCTATTTTAGTTCGCAGCGCGGTGCTGAGGGTAGCAACGAGTTTGGCGTGACATTCGAAATCAGCAAAGCGTAGATGAATATAAACCCGACCACCCATAAACATGCTTTGGCGTTTATTATCGTCGTGGTGCTTCTAGATGCTATTGGTTTCGGTATTATCCTGCCGGTTACACCGCAGCTGATTATCGATTTGGCGGGTGTCGATTTGTCGAATGCGTCGCAGCTGGGCGGCTACCTCATGTTTGCCTATGCGCTGATGCAATTTTTCGCAGCGCCGATTCTCGGCAATTTGGGGGATAGGTTTGGGCGCCGGCCGATCATTCTTTATTCCCTGATCGTCTTGGCCATTGGCTATGCAATGATGGGGTTCGCGCCGACGTTGCTCTGGCTGTTCGCCGCACGCATGGTTGCAGGCGCCGCAAGTTCGACATTCTCGCTCGCCTACGCCTATATCACTGACATCACCCCCGAAGAGAAACGTGCACAGCGTTTCGGCATGGTAGGAGCTGCCTTCGGTGGCGGCTTCATATTGGGGCCAGTTATTGGTGGTCTCTTGGGGGAATATGGCGCCAGACTCCCTTTCATCGTCGCAGCGGTTTTGGCAGCGCTTAATGTGGTCTACGGCTATTTAGTGTTAGGCGAATCGCTGTCTGAGGAGAATAGGCGTCCGTTCGAAATACGACGGGCCAACCCGATGGGTGCCTTATTAGCGCTGCGCAAATACCCGCTGGTTTCGGGTCTTGCACTCGCCTATTTTCTCTACATGCTAGGTCATCTTTCACTGCCTTCGACGTGGACCTACTACACGATGGAGAAGTTCGCTTGGTCGGAGTGGCAGGTTGGCCTGTCTTTAGGGTATGCGGGCGTCTTTATGATTATCGTGCAGGCGTTTTTAATTCGATGGGCGATTCCAAACCTTGGCGCCTATAAAGCCGGTCTCATCGGATTGCTAACGATGACGATAGGGTTTAGTGGCTATGCGCTGTCCACCGAAAGCTGGCAGCTCTATGTATGGCTTGCCTTGGCGGCGCTGTCCGGCTTTGTGTCTCCTGCTTTCCAGTCGATTATGACCAGTCAGGTTCCTGCCAATGCGCAGGGAGAGTTACAGGGCGCGCTGAGCAGCCTAAATAGCGTCACGTCGATTATCGGCCCGTTGATAATGACTAAACTGTTTTCGACTTATACCGGAGTCGATGCCAGCCATTACTTGCCGGGCGCACCGTTTCTCGCCGCAGCGCTGCTGACTCTCGCAAGCCTCATTTTATTTGTCCCGCTGGTTCGTCATTTCGGGCTAACCACGTTAGGTCGGCGGGCTGCACCCGCGCTAAGCTAACTCCTTCGATGGGTTTGGATTCCAATGGTTAAGCTGTGTACGTCGGCGCGGCTGAGCCGGCATGCACGCCTGCGGTTTTGAGAGGGCATCGCGCTTGACAGTTTTGGGGTGCGGTGGTTATATCGACGCCATCCATTCGACATATATTTGGGTCTAAAAACTAATTAAAACAACAAGGGATGAACTATGAAGATTCAATGGCTGCTTCCTGCAATAGCCGCGCTCGCCGTGGGTTGTTCTCCAACCGATACTGCCTCGACGGACGCCGGCTCGAATGCGACCATGGCTATGGCCGCAGGCCACGATATTCCGCGAACCCCAGCCGGTAAACCAGACTTCAATGGTATCTGGCAGGTGCTCATGAATGCGAACGACAACTTAGAGCCAGCGCCACCTAAGGCTGCTTATCAGCTCGTGCCGGGTGATTTTGTGCCAGTGCCTGCGCCTGAAGTCGTCGCGATGGGCGCTGTTGGCGCTGTCCCTGCGAGCTACGGCGTAGTCGAAGGCGGAACGATCCCCTACAAGCCTGAGGCGCTCGCTCGCCGCGATGAGAACGCCGCTAACTGGCTCGCCAACGACCCCGAGTTGAAGTGTTATATGCCGGGTGTTCCGCGCGCTAACTATATGCCGCATCCTTTCCAAATTTTCCAAAGCGAGAGTGCCTTCTTCATCGCATACTCTTTCGCCGGTGCTGTGCGCAACGTATTTCTCTCAGATCCAGGTGAAGCGCCACTGGATTCATGGATGGGGCAATCACATGGTTATTGGGATGGCGATACCTGGGTTGTCGAAGTTTCTGGCCTCGACGATCGCACATGGTTCGACCGCGCAGGCAACTACCACAGCTACCAGCTTAAGGTTACAGAGCGTTACACGCTCATTAGCGAGAACGTCATAGAATACGAGGCCACAATGGAAGATCCGCAGGTGTTTGAACGTCCTTGGACTATTAAAATGCCTATCTATCGAAGGCTTGAAGAGGGCTATGAATTGCCCCAGTTCAAGTGTGTCGAATTTGTCGAAGAGATGATGTACGGAAAATACAGGAAAGGTCGCGAGTCTGAACTTGGATTTTAAGACCCACTTGCCTCAAGGAAAGAGCGCCTCAAATCGGGTGTTCTCAGGGCTGAAAATAGATAGTTACCGATGCCTTGCTTAGATGCGCGAAAGCGTTAGAATAGGGCTGACACTAAAGATATTAAGACTGGCGAGTTAACACTCACTGGGTTCTGGATTTACCATAGGGTTATACATATGAAAATTAAACTACTGGCTCTTGCCGCTGTAACCGCTTTTGGCGTTGCTGCAATCAAAACTCCTGCGGTTGCTCACCATGCCTTCTCAGCAGAATTCGATGCTAACCTGCCGGTACGACTCGGCGGACCTATCACCCGCGTTGAGTGGATTAACCCACATACTTGGATTCACCTCGACAACAACGACCCTGAAGCGACTCGCGATCCGGGCCCTTGGATGGTTGAGGGCGGCACGCCAAATACGCTTCTGCGTCGCGGAATTAACCGCAACTCGCTCGTTTTAGGCACCGATATTGTCGTTACGGGTTATCAGTCGAAAGATCGCCTCTGCGAGCCAACTTGCCGCGCGAATGGCCGTGACATCACATTCCCTGACGGTCGCAAACTCTTTATGGGCTCTTCAGGTACTGGCGCACCACGCGATGGTTCAGACCAGACTGAGCAGTAATATTTGAGCGAAGGTCGCTCATAAAGAAAAACCCACGCAGAGAAATCGGCGTGGGTTTTTTTATGCCTCTAGTTAAAAGAGTTAAAAGAGTTAAAAGGTCAGGCGACGTTCAAAGGCGCAGATAGTTAATGCCACGTGTTTATCTCTTTTAAGGTGCGTTAACGGCGTTGATAGTACGTTCATAGTCGCCACCATCTCTGAATACCGTCGACGCATAGAAATAGCCGGCTGCGTTAAGGGTAACAGTGACTTCGCGGCCACTGCGGTTTTCCCAGAACCAACCATGAATCCCTGCAAAGGGCGCATGGAAAGAACCTGTCTGTGCGATTCCGTTGTCTTGTTTGAAACTTTGTACCCCAGCCTCGCCAATCCCTGCAGGTTCTGCGTGCATGTCGTAATACACGACGCCTGTCGACTGCCAATCGAATACCATCGGCGCATCAAAATCTAAATGGTATTTGTACTCTACCGATTGAAATGGCTCGAGGATGAACTCCACAGTATCTTGCCTATAGCCTTCGACCTGTTCCTCTAAAGGATTTTCGCCATTGGCTAGCGCGTTGAGCCCAAGCAGTGCGCCTGTGCCTAAGGGGTCGCTGCCGTATTCTGCAGGGAGGATTGCCGCAACAAAGACCAAAGCCGCGACGACTATTGCTGCCAGTGTAGCGGTGATGATGCTGCGCGGGGCATAGGTGGTTGCGCCGCTAGTGGGTTGTTCTTGCGTATTCATTGGGTCTCCTCGACATGGATCGCGGTTTGGATAGGGGGTGTCACGACTTCGGCTGGGTACCGGTAGTGTCGAACCTCACTTAAAGTGAATCACGCTGCCAAAAAATAGCCGCTTAGTTGATAGCAGGTAAGTAAAAAGCCGCCTGCCATTAGCGCCGTGTTTGTGGCAAACGCATAGCGCAAATAGCTTTGTGTTGTTCGCCAGAGTGTGAGCGCAATAAACACAGCAGATAGTGCTAAGACCTGACCGATTTCGACGCCGACATTGAAGCTGATGATGTTGGTAACCAGGCCATTTTCGGAAAGCGCAAACTCCTGAAGCTTTGTCGCAAGCCCCAGGCCGTGGAAAAGGCCAAAGACGAAAACGGCGAGCCTAGCATCAATGGTAAAACCCAGCAGGCGTTCGAACCCACCGAGGTTCTCGAACGCCTTATAAACGATTGATAATCCGATTATCGCGTCGATAAGATAGGCATTCACCTGCAGGCCACCCAGCACGCCAACGAGAAGCGTAATACTATGTCCTACAGCAAACAGGGTAACGTATTTAATCACGTCAACCGGCCTGTAGAGGAAGAATATGACGCCGACTAAAAACAGCAGATGGTCGTAACCCGTCACCATGTGTTTCGCGCCGAGATAAATAAAAGGGCCTATTGCCGGACCCTCTATTGAAGCGACAAAACTCGCGTCGCCGCCTTCGATAGAATGAGCAAACGCAAAGTTCGTGGCGAAGGCCGCCGCCAACCCAATCACATACCGCAGCAGCAGGCTGCTGCGCAGGGAATTTACAAGTCGTTTCGGTGTCTCAACGAGCAACATGTCTCTCCGATTTTATTGGCCGGCTACTGCAGCGCTCAGCGCAGAAAGTAGCGAGCCTAGTCCGACTCGGCAAAGCGGCTAACAATGTCTGGATTGTAAGCTTGATGACACGCCGAGCACACGCTATAGAGCTGCGCACCCGCCTGAAAAAACTCCTCTTCGTCTTGCGCTGCGGCGGCGTTCATTGCGCGCAAACCAGCATCGCTTAAACCCTGCGAATAGATCATCCACGCGTCGCTGTCCTCTGCTCTGCCGGGCAGGGCGAGCATGTTGCCAGCCTCGACCACTATGGCTGCTTGTGCGCGAACATACGCCCAGCCGGCGTCAGTAGTTGGGTAGAGCTCTTCGTAGCCTGAGGCATCGAGCACCCAGCCGCCGGAATCCCAGAGGATATCTGACGCGGGTTCTATAATGAGAGCCATTAACTCTTGATTGGTAAGCGTCGTGTTGTAAATAGCCGCGGTGTCATCGACGAGCGGTGTTTCCTCGGGCACAGAACAGGCGGCTATGCCTACTATCAGGGAAAGCGACAAAAATGTCTTGGCAAGGGTGGCGATGTGGCGCGATGCATTCATAATTTGTACCTGTTAGTCTTCAGTAGCAAAAGCGGCGTATAGATTGTTTAGTCTGCCCTAAATCGCTAAATGCTGCCATAAACAAATCGAATAGACGTGCGCTGATTTCATCAAAGAGACCGCCTTATTAGATACAGAAAGAGGGAATATCATTGTCACACTTGATGAGTAAACAGAAGAAGATAGCGCTAATGGTTGCGCGTCGAGCGCCCCTGCTGGCAATGCTCCTGCTGCTGTGTTCTGTCGTCGCACGCGGCGAAGTCTTCGTTACCTCAATCCCCGATGGTGGCCTGCAGCCGCGACTCGTTACAGCAGCCGATGGCGGCGTGCATCTTCTCTATTTTAAGAAACGCCTAAGCGCCCCGAGCGCGCGCGAGGGGAACCTTTACTACCGAGAATATTTACGCGAGGAACGCCGTTTTGGCCTCCCGATAAAGGTCTCTAGCACTGCCTTTAACCTGCAAACCTTCGCTATCGCACGAGCGTCGATGGCAATTGATGGAGAAGGGCGAGCGCATGTGATCTGGTATCTGCCACGCGAAAATCGTTATCTCTATGCCCGCTCCGATGTACAGCGCTTGCAATTCGAGGAGCAGCGCTCGCTAGTTTCTGCATATATTGAAGGGGTCGACGCTGCCGCTGACGTTGCCGCGGAAGGAAATCAAGTGGCGATAGTTTGGGGTGCAGGCGCATTAAGTGCAGAGCAAGAGAGAACGGTGTATGCACGTTTTTCTGACGATGGCGGTGAGAGTTTTGGTGCCGAGCAACGTGTTGGTAACAAAGATTTAGGGGCGTGCGCCTGTTGTTCTCTGGCAGCCGAATTCGACCCGCAAGGGCGATTGTCGATTGCCTACCGGTCGGCAATCGATGGAGTGGGTCGCCATATGCAATGGCTTACGCTGCACGCCGAAACCCCAAGCCTTGCCACGGCGAATGAGGCGCTTCGAGGTGACTATTCGCCTCTGCAGCCTCTGCAGGAATGGGAGATGAGTTCATGCCCTCTGAGCACCAATGATTTCGCGCTCGATACGAATGGCGAGCCTTGGGCAGCATTTGAGACGGCTGCGAGGATTATTCGCCTCAAGGCGAATGGGACTGCCGCAGCTGTGCAGGAACCCGCGACACAGACTAGGCAGAAGAACCCCAGCATTGCGGTTGCAGCCAACGGCGACGTACTCACTGCGTGGGGTGAGGCAATCAGTCACAGCAAAGGTGGTGCGCTGCGAGCGCAACTCGAGGACGCAAACGGCGTAATTATCGAATGGGAACTCGGCACTGAAATCACGCTGCCTAATTTCAGTTTTCCTGCCGCCGCAGCGATTGGGGGCAACGATTTTTTACTGCTTTGGTAGCTTTTTTGGATAGTTTTTTGGGTGGCTTCTTGTTGGGTAGGGGGCACAGCCTGCCAGCAACCATTTTAAGAATGAGTTTATTCTAATAAGAGCCTCGGCAAACGCCTAGTCGAGGCGCCTATCCCAGTGTTTGAATCGCGTGCGGCAATACTGCTCTAGCTGTTCGTAGGTGCTAAAGAACATTTCGCTGCCCTCGGGGATCGACTCGTCTAGTTCGCAAAAGTCATTGCTGTAATCACGGCACACCGCTGGTCTCTTGTCATAAATTCCACAGAACCCGCCCGTTTGCAAATGAGCGCAGCGCGTTTCGATATGAAGAAACCAGCCGTCGGAGTCTTTGAACAGATTGATTCCCTCATGCGCCACCTGCCAGAGCAAATGATCGAAGTCGCTTTTGCTGCGCGGAGTGGGTACCTGCTGGTTTATCGAGTTACAACAAATCGAACGAGTACAGCGTCCACATTTGTTATCAACGCCTATGCCAACGGGTTTAGGTGTTGGCATAAGATCTAAGACGGTGACTCTGCTCTTTATAGTTTTACTGACCATCGACTATTAAGCACTCTGCTAGTTTTCAGAAAAGAATTCTAGCATTTCCGACGCGCCAATAAACCATCTGCTTCTCTGTCGTTTGCGTGTCGATCGTTAGTCCTCGCTGTCTTTATTCTTGAGCATGACTCTGAGTTCAATACGTTTCATTTCGCGGAGCATTTCAAATTTGAGCATTTGCTCGAATGCGATGACTTTTACCACAGTGAAAATAAACATGCAGGCGATTAACCCGAGCGCCCAGTCGAGTGAAGAGTCGACACTTGTAGAGGCGAGATAACCTGTCAGACAGTAAATGAATACGGCAAGAGTAACTGCGCTGAGTCCATAGATGTAATAGGTAATCCAAGCTTGCCGACCATGGATGCTTGCCATCAGCAGATCAAAGTAGCCTTCGCCGCGGTCTATCACTTCAATTTCTTTCTGCAGTTTCGAATCGTGTTCTGCAAGTGTTTCACGGATTTTTTGGTCGAGTGAGTCGAGGCTTTTCATAGGTGGCTCTCCAAGTGAGTTTAGTAATACTTTGTACCTCGAGAGGAAAATAATATTGATCGCAGGCAAACTTCTCAGGATTAGGGATTGTTTGAGGGGCAGTGGCTGGGCCAATCCCCTCAAAATTGGTGGTTTTATGAGTAAAGCAAGCCAGCGCATATTGCCTAATAGGGCTGGGTGGTTTAGCTTCAAGCTTCGACTTTAACTTAGTAGGAGACGCGGTTATTAGCGTCTAACGCATCGCTGAGTTTGGTTAAAGCGAATAATAAGAGAGGACTTACTATGAACGCTCCAGCAAAACCCCGCTCCGCCGCACCCACTCCATTTGCGTCATCGCCGTTAGCCTCGGCAGCTTTATGGATAGGTCTTTTGTTGCCCGCAAGCATTCTCGCGCAAGATTATGAGCCACCGCGCACACAATCGGGAAAGCCGGACCTGCAGGGTTATTGGAGCAATGCATCGCTCACTCAGCTTCAAAGGAATGCGAATTATGAGAACCTCGTCATTCCTGCGAGTGAGATTGAGGATTTTACTCGGAATAATCACCAAAATGTGAGGCAGGCAACAGATGATGGTTTGGTCCAAGGCGAGCTTCTCGACGGTTCCGATCTCGGCAAAGGGCGTGGCTACAATGCGTTTTGGGTTGATCCTGGCACGCGCTATGGCATCGTAAAAGGCGAAGCGCGTACCTCTTGGATTGTCGAGCCTGAAGATGGTCGAATCCCCTTTTCGGATGCGGGTAATGACCTGCGTAGAGTTAATCGTGCTAAGTTTTCAGGCAATGACGGACCCGAGGGGCGCGCATTGGGTGAGCGCTGCATTATCGGCTTTGGCAGCACCGGTGGCCCTCCAATGAACAATGTTCTCTACAACAATATGTACCAAATTGTTCAGACCGATGACTATGTGATGATACTCGTCGAAATGGTCAATGATGCGCGAATTATTCCAATTAGTGACGAACACCGGCCCGCAGAGCATAAGCGTTGGCTTGGCGACTCCATTGGTCGTTGGGAAGGCGACACGCTTGTCGTAGAAACTATCAATTTGCATCCGCAACAAGCGCCGCGTAATGCTGCTCCGCTGTCTTCCGAAGGAAAAATTATCGAGCGCTTTAGTCGGTATTCAGATGAGCAGATCCTGTATACGTTCGAGGTCTCAGACCCTATTTATTACACGCAGAATTGGCGCGGCGAAATGAGCCTTAACGCGTCGGAGAATAGACTTTATGAGTATGCGTGTCACGAGGGTAACTACGGGCTGCCCGGCATTCTCGCTGGCGCAAGAAGAGAGGACGCCGACGCAGCTGCGAGGGAGTAGGTTTAGTCTCCATCCCAGAATTGTGTCATCTCCATAAACATGAATGAAGCAGACCAGGTGATAAGGGAGAGGCCAGTGATGGCCTCGACGCCAGCGAGGAAGCGGAGGCTTCCTTGCGGAGCGATGTCGCCGTAACCCACGGTCGTGTAATTGGTAAAAGAGAAGTAGATACTGTCGACAAGGCTGCCGTCGAAACTTCCTGCTAAATCCCCGAAGCCGCCGTCTCTCACCATGAGGTAGAAGGCGAGACCGAAAAGGCAGATCTCGATTATATGCGCGCAGATGGTGCCAAAGACACCAATCAGAACACGGAGGCGGTGTTTGATACGTAACCTAGGAATCAAGACCGACAGCAAACGCAGCATTTCATAATGAATGACCACGGCAATTGCGACGAGTGAGATATTTATCGCGAGAGCTGCAATCATGAGGCGGAATCAACCATTATTATCACTCTTAGGTTAGATGCGTGCGATTCTCTGAAGGATCTCGTCCAAAGAGTGGAGCATACTATAGCGGAGTATCGGTGTAATCCTGCGCTTTTCCGCGTTTTCTACACCGCTCTGGTCAGGGGCAATGTTATGGCGATATCACCCAGCAGTTACGCACTAGTCTACCTTCATAGAGTACGAAGCGCCTTAGTCTCACCCGCGCTTTTATATTGCCTCACTCTCACGATCTCTCTGCTGCTGGCGTCGTCGGAAGTTGCCGCGCAAGGCCCCCAGATAGAGGATGCCGCGTCTTCAGATTCTGCGGTTTCGTATGCTGCACAAATACAAGAATTTGAGTTCGAATTTGGTCCACTAGATAGACGTCTACTTGAGCCTTTAGCGGGACTCGCTGAGTTACAGTTTGAGCGTGGTGATTTCGACGCTGCTGCAGCGACCTTGCGGAGGCAGTTACAAATCACTCGGAATACGTTTGGCTTCGAAGATTCGCGCTTATTGCCTTTAGTGGACTCGCTCGTGCAGGCCGAGATTGCCCGATCAGATTGGCAGCAGGTTGCAGATTATCTTGACCTTCGCAGTCAGATTTTTATCGGCTCTTTTGATGAATCACGGGCCCTCGAAGAGGATAAAGAGTTACTCGATTTAGAGGCTGTTGCTGCGCGCATGGAGTTGGCGAATGCACTAAGCCTCCAGTCCGGATGGCTTATGCAACAAGTTGCGCTCACGCCAACGCGAGACGCGATCGACAGCTTCTTCGATGCGCGAGAATTAGACGAGCGGATATTCGATCTTTCAGAAGACGTTATCGAACGCCTCGAGTCTCTCCCGCGCGAGAACGGTTCGGCCGCAGAGTTTTTGCTACTCACTCAATGGCTACCGTTCATGTACCGTCAGTCGGTTAACGATTATAGCCTCGTGCAATTGCTCAATGCGCAGAGTGGCTTTTCGTATGACACTATCGATTACTTAATACGCAGAGAGGGAGGTGCTATTAACAAGCTCAGCTCGCCCGGATTCTCTGCGCGTTCGATATCGGGTCCGAATAATAGGATTCCAATGCTAGAAAAAGGCGATCCAATCGGCGTTGGCTATCTTCGCGATGGCTATTTCGGTGTTAGAGAAATGGATATTCGGCTGAGCGATTTTCTTGAACGGCAACTGACAGCTGGCGCCAGCGATAGCGACCTTGCATCCACACGGCAAGCTCTCGCGGCGGCCAAAATATATCGGGGAGATTATCTGCTTCTGCAGAATAGAGGTTCGGGCATGCGCGAATATCGCGAAGCATACCAGCTGCTGCTCGAATCGGGAGTCGATGCGGTTGAGGTCGACGGCTATTTCGCCCGACCAGCGCTCATTCCCGCGACTCAACTGCGGCTGACGTTTGATGCGCTTAAGGCAGACAAATCAGAGAGCGAATGCCTCCCAAGCTTTACCGCGCTAAGTGATCGACTAGCCACGCTTGCGGCACCTTCGAATGACGCCTCTGCCTGGGCCATTGAGCTGCCGCACGCCGAAATCACGGCGCGATTTGGAGTGTCGCGCAGGGGGAAAGCGACTGGAGTAAAAATCGACGAGGTCGGCGCAGAGGATGCTGGAATGCGCAGGGCCGTAAACCGCGCGATGAAAGACCTGCAATTTAGGCCGGCGATTGCCAGCGGTCGCTCGCAGCGGCTTCGCGATCAGTGTCTGCTTTTTCGCATCCCTGTGCTCGACTGATGATAAGTTGGCAGGGGCAAACCACCTTGTTAGACTCGCTCGCCTAATGATCGAACTCATCCACGTACAGAAAAGTTTTGATGGCGGCGCGAGCTACGCCGTTGCTGATACATGCCTAACCATCCCGAGAGGAGAGTTGCTCGCCTTAATAGGTGAGTCAGGCAGCGGTAAAACTACGACGCTAAAAATGATCAATCGGCTCGAAGAGCCAACCTCTGGGCAGGTTCTCGTCGCGGGTCGCGATGTGTTGGAGCAAAACCTTCAGGAACTGCGCCGAAATATTGGCTATGTGTTTCAGGGTGCCGGCCTCTTCCCCCACCATAATGTGGCACGTAATGTGGCTGCCGTGCCGGAGCTACTCGGCTGGTCTAAGGAATTAATCGAGGCACGCAGCAGAGAAGTCTGCGACCTTGTTGGCCTGCCCTTCGACGACTATGCGCGGCGGATTCCTGCGGAGCTATCTGGTGGACAACAGCAGCGTGTCGGCGTCGCGCGTGCGCTTGCGGCGCGTCCCGATGTGCTGCTTATGGATGAGCCTTTCGGCGCTCTCGACCCGATTACGCGAGCAGGTCTGCAAGAGGAGTTTCGCCGCATTCAGCAAGAGCTCGACCTGACCGTTGTGCTGGTAACCCATGACATGACCGAGGCGATGCTGATGGCTGACCGCATCGCGGTGATGCAAGGCGGCGAGCTGTTGCAAGTTGGCACAGCAAGCGAACTACTTATTCATCCTACCCACGACTATGTTACTCAGTTGATGGAAATGCCGCGCCGCCGCGCAGAGCGCCTCGAACGGCTTATGCGAGCGGCGGAGTGATAGCATGAGCCCCGTGTTACGCGAGCAGTTGCTGCTTCTACCAGAATACCTGCAGGGTCATCTCGCATTGACCTTCGCCGCGCTTGGCGCGGGTATCGCGATGAGCGTGCCGCTCGGGATTGTCGCGTCGCGTTCGCCACGTATTCGTCATCCGCTTCTTGCCACGGTTAGCCTTATTCAAACTGTCCCCGGCCTCGCAATCCTTGCTCTGGTTGTTGCGATGCTAGGCGGTCAGATCGGCTTTTTGCCGGCGTTTATCGCCCTCACGCTATATTCAATGCTGCCTATTATGCGCAACACGGTGAGCGGCCTCGAGGGCGTCCCGGCAGAGGTGGTCGAGGCCGCACGCGGCATTGGTCTCGCCCCGCGGCAGCGTTTATGGAAGGTCGAACTGCCGCTCGCGCTGCCGGTTATCGTTGCGGGCATTCGCACTGCCGCGGTGTGGACTGTTGGCATGGCGACATTGTCTACATTGGTCGGTGCGAGCAGTTTCGGTAATTACATTTTCATTGGTATTCAGACACGTAATCTCACCGCGGTAACCGTTGGTAGCCTAGCCGCCGCGGCGCTGGCGATTTTACTGGACACCCTTATTGGCAGCCTGCAATGGATTGCCGAACGCCGCGCGATTGGTGTTGGCCTGCGTGAATTACGTCGGGCGATAGTGCTGGCAGTGACTCTCTCGCTCGCCTTTGCGATGGCTTTGTTTTTTACCCTTAAGCCTGCGCCGAAGCCGGATTTTATCGTTGGCGGCAAGCCGTTTACCGAACAGTATATTCTGGCAAGCCTCTTGGCCGAACGATTGACGGCCGAAGGCTTTCTGGTCGAGCAGAATATAGGCATGGGGTCGGATGTTATTTTCAATGCCATTGGCTCAGGGACGGTCGATCTTTATGTCGAATATTCTGGCACTATTTGGGGCAGTTTCATGCGCCGTGAGGGGAACCCCGGGCGAGCAGAAATTACTGAAATCACCCAAACCTTTGTGCGCGAACGCGGATTGAATCCGGTCGGTCTCGCCGGGTTTCAGAATCGCTACGCTTTAGCGATGCGCCGAGAGCGGGCAGAGGAGCTTGGGGTTGTGAGTGTGCAAGACCTAGCGCCCTTGGCATCAATGCTAAGCGCTGGCGGGGATCTGGAGTTTTTCGGGCGTTCGGAGTGGAAGCGTCTGCAAAGCCTCTATGACTTAGATTTTGCGCAGGAACTCACCTTCGACGCCGCACTGATGTACACCGCGGTAGAGGCGGGGCAGGTCGATGTGATTAGCGCGTATTCAACCGACGGCAGAGTTGCCGCTTACGATCTGGTGCTGTTGGAGGACCCGCGGCAGGCGCTTTTGTCATACGACGCCATGTTATTAGCCTCGAGCGCTGCGGCGCAGGATCCGCGTTTCACCGCAGCACTCGCGCCGGTGCTCGGGGCAATTAGTGATGAGTCGATGCGCGAGGCGAATAAGATAGTTGATGTTGAGGGGCGTTCGGTGTCCGAGGCGACTGCCTATCTGCAAGCGATTATTAACAAACCGCGATGAACCTCGATGAACTTGTACTAGCCCGACTCCGAAGTAGTCCGAAGTAGCCCAACACAGTCGGGGGCAGCGCTAGAGAGATCTCTTTCGCGCCAGGTTATGCTTGCGCACATCCCTTGTTTGACGTCTGCTTATCTGATCAGACACTTTTGTTTGAGACGTCTCCGTCCAGCTTTGTCCTTTTAGCCCCGTCGCCGAGTCTACTCGGCGTGCAGCGCAAGCCAAGCGCGCATCATATTGGTGATGACATCAGGTTTGTCGTGGTGAGGCCAATGACCGGCGCCCGGCACGGTTACCAGTGTCCAGTCTTGGTCGAGTTCGTCCCATGTGTCGTTCAATGAGTCTGGCAGCAGCGCCGTATCGTTCATTCCATGAAACTGGAGCACCGGCATCTGAATGCGCGGCAAATCCACAAACGGGCCCGATGTGTAGGGCTCGCGTGGAAAATTCGCGCGATAGTAATTCATCATCGCGTCGGCGCTCGAGCGTTCGAATGCCTCGAGGTAAATCGGCTGCAAAATCTCATCGCCTCGCGACAGCGCCATCGCTAAACCCTGCGCCGAGATAGATTCATGACTGTTCGGGCGTTGAAAGTTGCGCGCATAGGTGGAGTTTTTGTGCTGGTCTTCCATTTTCGCAAGTTCGCGGGCGAATCCCTTTAGATGGGGCAAGTTCATGATCACCAGATGACTTGTCATCTCGGGGCGCCAACCAGCAAAACTCCACGCGATACCACCACCCCAATCGTGGCCGACGATAATTGCGCTTTCCTGCCCCTCGTTGCGGATTACCGAAGCCACATCTTCGATGAGTACTTGCATGTCATAGTTTTCGACGCCGGCAGGTTTGTCGCTTAGGTTATAGCCCCGAGTGTCCATCGCGGCAACCGTGTAGTCCGATGACAGCCCCTGCATCTGATGCCGCCACGAGAACCAGAAATCGGGGAAGCCATGAATGAAGACCATGAGAGGCCCCGAGCCCATTTTCGCGTAGTGGATTTTCGTGCCATCGTTGTCGGCGTAAACATGCTCCACTTCGCTGCGAATATCTTGTGCCGGTGCAAGCGGTGACAGCAGCATTAGAAAGGCAGCGATAAGAAGCGCTGCAAGAAGAGGCGCTGCGTATCCCTCAGTGTCGCGGCTGTTCTCGCGTCTCGTTGTATTAGCTTTGCTATAAATGGCTGTGTTCATAAACCCCTCGGGCTAATTAATAGATCGGTGTACTTGCGTCTTGCCTTTGTCTAACAGGCGCTGAGTGAATTCTGCTTAAAGCTCAAGCTGCGGAATCGAATAAGGCGAATTAGCCTCTATTGCCTGCCGTAGCGAAAACACGTTGCCGTCTATGTCGTGTGTGTACGCCTGCCAGAAATCGCCGAGCTTAACCGGGGCGCTGACAAACTCGACGCCCAGTTCGGTCATGCGCGCAACTTCGGCGTGTATGTCGCCGACCTCGATAGAGAAACTATACCCAAAGTCGGTTAGGCCGCGCTTGCCGATGTATTGCTCTGTGAGCGGGTTTCGATACTGCCAAAGTTCGATCGTTTTAGAGCGCTCGTTCATGCGAAACCAAGAGGCGAGGAGTGAGGTGTTTTCAACCCCTGCTATCTCACCTATGCGTTCGTTGTTGACATAGTCGCCCTCGCGATAGGGTGCGAAGGCGAGTATTTTTTCGTAGAAATCGGTCAGCGCCACGATGTCATGTGTGACGAGAGCGACCTGCGTCATCCACGAATTGTAGCCTTTCTCCTCCCATCGTTCGTTGTAAGCACCGGCGTGCAGTGGCGCTGCATCGAGTTGCTCGAGCTCAATCATATTGCCCTCGGCATCGTAAGCATAAGCATAGGTGACGCCGTAGCCGCCGAGATCGATTGGCTCGCCTCCGGTCGAGAGTATATCGGCACCTGCTGCTTTGAATCGGTCAAAGGCGGAATCGTTAGAAGGCGATTGGAAACAGGTATGGGTCATACCCGGGCCCTGCACTGGCATGCGCGCGATCGGCTTGCCGGCGTTGTGACTAAATTCATTGAGCTCGAACAACATGTTCGGCGCCTCGAGCACGGCGGTTTCATAGCGTATACCGGGCATTGAGAAGAGCCTCTCTGCGGCATCGCCGCTGACAGCTTCGCGGCGGATGACCTCGTATCCGGTAACGCCTTGATAGAACGCGAGCGCGGCATCGAGGTCGCGCACCGATAGCGCGATATGATTAATGCCAAGCAGTGTCGTGGGCGAGTCCGCGATGGTCGACTCTGGGTTGATCTCATAGGCGAGGCTGCTGTTTGTCTGAACGCTCAGCGCCACACCTGCTGCGAAGGAGCAGGCGAGTGCGAGGCGAGACTTTAAGCGCGTAATCGGTGTATCTACCATCTGAAACCCCTTGATCTTATTTTTTAATCGAATAAACCAGCAGCATATTGCCCGGCTGCTCGCCCCACTTCTCATATCCCGAGGTGATATAAACTGAGCCGCCAGCGATTACTGGGCCATCTGCTTCGATGGCGCCGCCGAAGCCGCGAACGCCGTTAATGTCTCCGTATTCTTGCGCCGTATTGGTCTCCCACAGAATCGCGCCAGACTCTGCGTCGAAAGCGCGTAGCATGCCGTCGAGTCCTCCGGCGAAGACAAGCCCAGGCGAGCTACTAACGGCTGCCGAAATACCTTGGAAGCAGAGAAATTTGGTCTCACCGCAGACATTAGGCAGCAGGTTGCGCCACTCGATTGCACCGCTTGCGAGGTCCAACCGATGAATGCCCGGCTGCCCCTCGCCGACATTGTAGGGGTTGTTGGTGGGCAGGTCGGAGACGCCGACGAACAAGCCGTCGCCGTCGCTGCTCATGCCGTAGTGAATGCCGCCCATGGTGCCGCCGCTGCCGGCGCGGGTCTCCCACAGGAGTTCGCCGTCAGCGTCTGGGTCGAGTGCATAGACCATGCCCGATTTTTGTCCGACGACTAGCAAGTCTTGGCCCGACTTATTTTCGATTAGCAGGGCTGCGGCACCGAAGTCGAAGTCGGGGCCTTTCTCCTCTGGGCAGTTAAAGCCGCCAGTCGAGCAAGCTCCGTTCCACGCGTCGTTTGTGGTGACCTGCCTTACCCAGCGTCGCTCGCCGGAATACAGGTCTATCGCAATCACCGCATCGCTCGTCTTTGTTGCAGGCGAGGAATAGTTTTCGCCTGTCGTCGCATACACGAGACTGCGTTTCGTATCGATTGTAATCCCCGACCAAACCGGCGCGCCCGACGGTCCCTGCATCTGGGTGCCGAGGCGGTTTTTGCTCGTTGGCTGAGGTGGCGGCGTGGTGTAGTGAGTCCAGAGGATTTCGCCCGTCGCGATACTTAGTCCGACGACCGCGCCGCGAAAACTGCAGCAGCTGTATTCATTACGCGAGGCCGCGATAATTTCGAGAGACGACACGGGAACGACCAAAATGCCATCTGCCACAGCCGTGGCGCCGGTAATCGTCGCGAGGCGGTGCTCATGCACCGAGGTTTTCCAACGAAGCTCTCCGGTCTGTGCGTCGACTGCATGCGCGTTAGCACCAAAGTCACCAAACAGCAGGGTCTCCGGTTTACCTTGCTCGTCGAGATCTAGGATCACAGCGCTGCGGACTTCGGCTTCGGCGTCATACGTCCAAATCGGACAGCCGTTAGCTGAATCTAGCGCGTAAACGACGCCTTCTTGGCTGCCTATAAATACCGCCTGTGGCGTAACGAGTGGCTGTGATCGGGAGCGCGTTGCTTCGGGGAAGGCAAAGGCCCAATCGAGGCTGAGCTCGCCAACATTGTCGGGCGTTAGCAGTGTTTCGTTAAACTGATGACGTGAATTGTTGATGCCCGCACCCCAGCCATTCCATAGCGGCGGCTGATCTAGCGCAGTGCCATTGCTTAGCGGGGAGTCGCAGGCAAAAGTCATCACTTGAGAAGCGGTCTCATCGACGCGCTTGCCGGTTAAAAAGAAGGCGACATCACGCTTTTTCGCGCGAGTGAGCGGCATACCCTGCGTCGCCATAATGCCGGATTCGAGCGACTCAACGATGCGCGCCGGTGAGAACAGGGCAAGTGCGCTGCGTTGGGGGGCCTCTAGCAGCGCGCCTTCGTGGCAGCCTGCGCAAAGAAGGGCATAGTCAGAGGCGCCTGCACTGTGGGCCGCGTCGTCGTCCGCGGTCTGTGCTGCGGCTGGAGTGATGCCGAGTGTCAGACAAGAGGCGAGGGTCAGCAGAGAAAGGCGTCTTTTAAGTCGGGTAACGTGAGTAATGAGAGTACCGAGAGTACCGAGAGTAACGTGGGTAACATGGGCAACGCGAGTCACAACGGCTAAAGGGGCCATTGCAGGGGCAGCGTGTAAGCAACTTGTCGGCATTCTGTGTGATCCTGTTGGATAGAGTATTAACACTGGAGACAGCTTATGAACACTATCTGACCAGGCAAAAATGTCAATCGCGACGAGAGTCCTGCTAGACTCGTCTAGCGATACAATCAGCAAAAGCCAGAAAGACCGAAAGCAGCTTTAGACGAAAAGCAGAAGAAAAAAACAGAAAAGAAGAATAGAGAGAATAAGAAGAGGCAGGTATGACCAATCAAGAGCTAATGCTGACCCTGTCGAGCTGTGTGTTTTTCATGGGACTGGTGGCGTGGATAGCATACCGGCAGACCCGCGGCGAGGTGGCAACACGCGAGGGGTATTTTCTTGCGGGCAGAGGGCTTAGCGCAGTCTTTATTGCTGGCTCTATGCTGCTCACTAATTTGTCGGCAGAGCAGTTAATAGGCCTCAATGGCTCTGCCTATGGCTTTAATCTCAGCAGCATGGGCTGGGAGGTAACAGCGGCGATATCAACTATCGCAATGGCGTTTCTGTTTTTGCCACGCTACCTCGCCGGCGCGTTTTCTACCTTGCCTGAATTCCTCAACGATCGTTTCGATAGCGATGTGCGCCGCGCGTCGGTTGTCTTGTTTATGGTGGGCTATGGCCTTGTCACCATTCCTTCTGTGCTCTATTCGGGCTCGATTGCGGTGTTGCAGCTTTTCGACATTCCTGCCATCACCGGTCTCGCCTACTCTCATGCCTTGGCGGTGACGATTGTCGCGATCGGGAGCATCGGTGCTGTCTATGCCATCTTCGGTGGTCTCAGAGCCGTTGCCGTTTCCGATACACTCAACGGCATTGGACTGCTTGTCGTTGGCATTGCAGTCCCTCTGCTCGGCCTCGCAGCGCTGGGCGACGGCAGTGTCTTGGCGGGCCTTACGGTGGTGACGACAACCGATACTCACAAACTTAATGCCATCGGGTCGTCGAGTGACCCGACGCCCTTTGCGACGCTCTTTACCGGTATGATTTTCGCCAACCTTTTCTACTGGTGCACTAATCAATATGTGATTCAGCGAACACTCGGCGCAAGCAGTTTAGCCGAGGGCCAGAAGGGCGTGCTTTTTTCGGGATTCTTCAAGGTGCTTGTCCCGTTTCTGATGATGCTGCCTGGCGTTATTGCCTACCACCTCTATGGGCCCGAACTCGCATCGATAGACCTCGCCTATCCTGCCCTGATTCGCGACGTGCTGCCCGTTTATGCGAGCGGCTTTTTCTTGGCGGTGTTGTTGGGCGCTGTGTTTAGTTCGTTTAACTCGCTGCTCAATAGCGCGGCGACGCTTTTCTGTCTCGATGTGTATGTGCCGTTTAAAGAGAGGCTGAATAGCGGCGAGAGAGTTGGGGATGCACAAGTCGTGCGAGTCGCGAAGTGGGCGAGCGTCGCCATTGCGCTCTTTTCGTTTGTGGTGGCGCCGCTGCTGCAGTTCGCTCCTGATGGCCTCTGGCAGATCATTCGCATTTTTACCGGATTTTACAATATTCCGATAATCGCGATCGTCATAGTAGGACTCTTTACTCGTCATGTGCCGGCGCTCGGCCCTAAACTCGTTATTGGCTTTCACCTCGTCGCCTACGGCCTTTTGCAGTTTGTGTTTAAAGAGCAGGTAGCGATTCATTTTTTGCATCTCTACGCTATTCTGTTTTTCATCGAAATCGGTATCATGCTCGCGGTTGGGTATTGGCGTCCCCGGGCAGAATTGTGGACTTATACGACAGTGAGTCGTGTCGACATGAGCCCTTGGGCGTTGGCTGTGCCCTGCGCAGTGACGCTATTCTCCTGTGTCGTGGCGCTTTATCTTACTTTCTCGCCGCTTGGGCTTGTGGGGGGAGGCAGCACACTGTACGGCCCGATTTTAGGGTTATTGTTAGTGATGAACGCGGCGATTTGGTGGCGCGGTCTTCGCTTTGCTTAAAAACCCTCGAAGGAATTTTATGAGTAACGACAAGACCAAACCTAGGCTGCGCTTCTTTGAAAACGCAGCGGGGCAGCAGCATATCCCAGAGAAAGATAAATACCTCTACGCAGTGACACCGCCAACGCATCGTCTCGCGATTATTGGTACTGGGACGATTGGTCAGGAACATATGCGCGTAGCACGACTCTTAGGACGCGCTGCTGTGCACGGTATTTTCGATAGCGAGCAGCGCAGCATCGACGTGGCGCTGGCCAATTTTGCGGCGTTGGAGGCAGATCTACCAGAATGGCAGCGGCACCCTGGGCCAATTGTGTACCCTAGCTTGGACAGTGTCTGCAACGACCCCGCAATCGATGCGCTGATGATTTGCACACCCAATTACACGCATTTCGACGTGTTGCAGGTGGCGATGGCGTCGGGCAAACCTATTTTTCTTGAGAAACCCATGGCTACGACATTAAGCGATGCCGCTGCAACTGTTGCGCTCGCGCGGAGCTATGCAAGCTTTGTGCAGATTGGGTTGCAGTATCGCTACAAGGCGCAATATGTCGAGTCACTTCACGAAGCGTTGACGCGGAAGAGCGTGGGCGAGATTAGAATGATTAGCATGAGCGAATATCGCCCGCCGTTTCTCGATAAAGTGGGGCAATGGAATAAATTTAATGACCAGAGCGGCGGCACGCTGGTCGAAAAGTGCTGTCACTATTTCGATCTAATTAATTTATTTGCCGGGGCACGGCCGGCGCGCGTGTATGCGAGTGCGGGGCAGTCGGGTGTGTTTGATGCCCTGACGCGAGACGGGCGCAAAAGCGACATCGATGACAATGCGTTTGTCGTCATCGACTATGACAACGGCTGTCGGGCCAACTTTACACTTAATATGTGTAGCCCCGATTTTACCGAAGAACTTTGTGTGGTCGGCACTAAGGGGCGCTTAATCGCTTCAGAGCGGTTCGATATGCATCACGCGCAGGAGGCGAAAACGAGCCTTTCGCTAGAATTAGGTGAGCACGGCGCCTCGCGCGAGGTTGCCCTTGGCTATGCGTCGGTTATCGAGAAGAGCGGCCACCATGGGGCAACTTATTTTGAACATGCCGCGTTCCTCGATCGCCTCGAAGGGTTAGGAGGTAACGCCGCAACGCCGGAGCAAGGGCTGTGGTCGATGCTTGTTGCGAGCGCGGCGCAGGAGTCGAGTAAAACCGGTGATGCAGTCGATCTGGCTGAATTTATTGCGGCCAACGGCCTTGCTGAGGCGCTTGGCGTGAGCACAGTAAGCGACTAGCGCTCGCATGTCAGACGAACGAATTTATTTTTAGCGAAAAGTGAGAAAATTAATGAGCACAAGTGAAACCGTCACCCTAGCCGTCGATGGCAAAGTCATGCCCGCAGTGGGACTAGGGCTGTGGAAAATCGAGCGCGATGCTACCGCTGACGCTGTGTATGCAGCGATCGACGCGGGCTACCGCCATCTCGACAGCGCAGCCGATTATGGCAATGAGCGTGAGGTGGGTGAGGGGATAACACGAGCGATTGCCGCGGGCCTCTGTTCGCGCGAAGAGCTTTGGGTAACCTCGAAGCTGTGGAATACGTTTCATCGGCCCGAGCACGTGGAGGCGGCGTGTAGGCGTTCTCTTACAGACTTGGGACTCGAGTATATCGATCTCTATCTCATTCATTTTCCTATTGCCCTCAACTATGTCGATTTCGACGATCGCTATCCTCCTGAGTGGGTTTTCGATCCTGCTGCGCAAATCGGTTCGGCTAGCGCAGGAATGCAGCGCGATGCTGTGCCATTGAGCAGCACATGGGCGGCGATGGAGGGATTAGTCGAGAGTGGGCTTGTAAGACAGATAGGGGTGTGCAATTACTCAACGGCGCTGCTCCACGACCTGATGAGCTATGCGCGCATTAAACCTGCCATGCTCCAGATCGAATCGCATCCGTATCTGACGCAGGAGGCACTGCTGCGCACGGCCAATGACTACGGCATCGCCGTGACTGTCTTCTCGCCGCTTGGCGCGCTATCGTATGTGTCCCTCGATATGGCGACGCCCGCAGAAAGTGTCCTCACTCAGCCGGTCGTTTTAGCTGCAGCCGAGCGCACGGGAGCGACGCCGGCGCAGGTAGTACTTCGCTGGGGTATTCAGCGCGGCACGGCGGTGATTCCAAAAACAAGTAAGCCTGAGCGATTGAGAGAGAATCTTGCGCTCGCAGGTTTTGCGTTAAACGAAGAGGAGATGCGCGCTATAAGCGACCTCAACCAGAATCGCCGGTTTAACGATCCGGGCGTCTTCTGTGAGGCGGCGTTCGGTACTTTTCATGCAATCTATGATTGATTCATGCGATGCGTATTTGAGTCACGCTCGCCACGACTGGGTGACGAAGGCGTTCTACGCCGGCCAGTCCCAACAAAATTTAAAAGATCATCAGAGAAAATGGCAACAGGAATAACACGATGCAAGTGCAGCAGATCACACTCGATGGACAGCAGCATTACGACGACGCAGGCGGGGTATTTCCGCTCATTTACACGCCACTCGCAGCGTCGACTGCGACACCCATTGATGAGAATAATTCTGCGAGGACTAAGTCGGGCAATGTCGCATCAGCAAAACGCTGGGTGAGTGATAATCGCGAGTCACTCGCTCTAGCACTTGCGCAGCACGGTGCCTTGTTGTTTCGCGGTTTCGGAATCGAAACCGATTTTGAATTTGATGATTTTATCGGCGCGTTCGAGTTGCCTAATTTTACCTATGCCGAATCGCTGTCGAACGCGGTGCGCCGCAATCGCACCGAGCGCGTGTTTACTGCGAACGAAGCGCCGCCGTCGGTCAGTATTTTCCTGCATCATGAGATGGCGCAGACGCCGGTGTATCCATCGAAACTGTTTTTCTTCTGTGAACATGCGCAGATGACCGGTGGGGCGACGCCGCTTTGCCGCTCCGATGTTCTGCTTGCTGAGCTAACCAAAGTGCGCCCCGGTTTTGTCGCAGCCTGTGAGCAATTAGGCGTCCGCTATTCCAATACAATGCCCCTCGAAGACGACCTCGCCTCGGGGCAGGGGCGAAGTTGGCGTAGTACTTTGTCGGTTGCAGATAAAGCGGCAGCCGAAGAAAAACTCACGGGGCTTGGTTACAGCTGGCAGTGGCAGGATGATCAGAGTCTTCGGGTAACCACGCCGAGCTTGCCTGCCGTGCGCACGCTAGACGATGGCCGCAAAGTATTTTTCAACCAGCTGATCGCAGCGTTTAGGGGCTGGAAAGACGCGCGCAATAGTGCAGAAAAATCGATCTGCTTTGGGGATAGTAGTGCCATTGATGCGGCCGACATGGCGGTGGCTATTGCGCTCGCCGACGAACTGAGTTTCGACACGCCGTGGCAATCGGGTGATGTTGCACTTGTCGATAACTTTTTGGTAATGCACGGACGCCGCCCTTTCGAGGGCGAGCGCCGTATCCTTGCGTCGCTGGTGGGCTAGTCTTCTAGCTTGCGAGCGTCACTGAGGCCGCCGACATTCGTGGCGTTGGTGTAACCCATCTCCTCGAGCGCCGCGAGGGCAATGCCTGCGCGCCTGCCGCTCCGGCAATAGACCCTAATCTCAGTGTCTTTATCCAAACCCAGATCGGCGATCCGTAGGGCAATCTCCTCATGAGGAATATGTGCCGATCCTGCAATATGGTCTTCAGCGTATTCGGCGTCTGTGCGCACATCGAGCCAAACCACTTGTGATGGGGTGCTTGCGCAGCTTGCTAAAAAGCTTAGCCCGAGCAGCAGTGCGGCGGTTGCTAAGAGGCGGCTAGGAGCAGTCCTTGCTAGTAATGAGCTAATCAGAATCATTGTTTTCTCTTTTGGACGCGGCGAAAGCCTTTGGCTGCTGGCAGGCGTCACTTACCGTTAATAGGGTGACCAGTATAGCAATTTCTCGAGTCTGTCGATTGATCTAAGTGTCCTTCAAAGTCTTATTCTTCTTCATTCTCTGCGTTTATCCGCGCTCAATTGTCATAGTTTGTTACTACGCGGCGAATTTGCCCTGTTAGTCCGTAGTAATCCTTGAGTCACAAAGATTTTGCGCTATAGTACGCGGTAAATTGGTAGGACCAATATGGAGTGACCAATTCGAGTTGGACTGTCCAATGCAGACTGTCCAATGCGGACAGTCCATATTGGACAGTCCGTATTGGTAAGACCAAAGTGGTCTAAAGCTTGACCGCCATGCGTAATGAGCCCTATGAATTCGATAACCCCCATAACAGTTCCGCCTACGATGACCCGCAGCCATGAAATCGCTGGTGTTCTGCGCGATGAAATCCTTCGCGGCCAATTTCGGCCGGGTGAACGCTTACCGTCCGAAAGGGATCTTGCCGCCCGATTCGGCGCTAGTCGCGGCGCTGTGCGCGAAGCGCTGTCGCAGATCGAACAGCTTAGGTTGATTGATATTCAGCCCGGGGGCGCGCGCATAAAAGAAGTCAACGACGCAAGTATTGCTGTCTTAGGGCCGCTCCTCGGTCTGGGCTCGGTACCCGATGCAGGGCTGGTTGATCAGTTTCTCGATACGTTTTCGGCCTTGGCGCGCTTTACAGCGACCCGAGCGATTCCTCGAATCACAGAAACGCAGCGAACGGATCTGCTTGCGCAACTGAATGCGATGGCCGATGACCTCGGCAGCGTTGAATCACTGCAGCCAAAGATGCGTGCGTTTTTACTGACCCTGGATCGAATCGCGGACAATTTGGTGGTACGGCTTATCAGTAACGATTTGCAGGCTCAATTTGTTGAAAGAATGCTGCTATTACATCCGCGTCCAAGCCTCAAACCGGAGTCGTTACAAGCACTGATTTCGGGGATGCGCTTAGGTGTCGAGAATGGCGATGGTGAGGGGGTTGCTGCGGCACTCGATATCCATTTTTTGAGCATGCGCGCGTTAGTTGCCCAAGCTCTTGCAAGCGCATAACCGAATTGACAATGTCACGCTTGCAGCGCTCTACCGAACGCCGCCGGCAAAGAATTAAGAAGTCTAGGAGTTAGACATGAAACGAGTATTGATGCCGATTGGCATACTTTTAGGAAGCATTGTTGTCGCAGTAGTATTGATTCGTAATCCCACGCGGGTCTCCGAATCGGCGCCAGAAATCATTCCAATTAGCGTCCGCGTCGCTGAGGTTCAGACAGAGTCGGTGCAGCTATTCATCGAATCGCAGGGCAAGGCACAAGCGGCGCGTCAGGCGAGCGTCTCGTCTAATGTTCAAGGCCCGGTTGCCTGGGTGTCACCTTCGTTAGAGGCGGGCGCCTACGTCATGGCCGGCGAGCCGTTGGTAAGGTTAGAGCTGACTGATTTTGAAACGGCAGTGACGCGCAGTCGCGCTAGCTTCGATCAGGCGTCTGCCGAGGCAGAATTTGCTGCGGCAGATCTCGCTCGCATCACCGAGTTGGCGGCGAAAAATTTGGTAAGCGAGGCAGAGTTGCAGAATGCACAACGTGCCGCCACGGTTAACGAGGCTCGATTCGCCGATGCCGAGGCCAATTTAAAGCAGTCCGAACTTGATGCAGAACGGTCGATATTACGAGCCCCTTTTAATGCGGTTGTTGCGTCGCGTGATGTCGAGCTTGGTCAGTTTGTCAATCGTGCCCAGAGTGTCGCGGTGTTATTTGATGCCGACAGTGTCGATGTTCGCGTTCCATTAGCGATCAGGCAGCTTGGCTATCTCAATGTTCCCACCGGCTTTCGCGGTGAGTTCGAGTCAGCCCAAGCGCCAGAGGTAGAATTAGTCGGAAGCTACGGTGGCAAAGAATACACTTGGATGGGCAAACTCTTGCGCACCGAGGCGACCATCGATCCCAATAGCAATACGGTGCAATCAATCATTCGTATCGAACAACCTTCTGCGGATGTCGCAGGTGAGTCTATCCCTTTACCTATAGGGCTGTTTGTCGAAGCGCGCATCGCAGGCAAGCTAATAGAAAATATCGTCTCGCTGCCGCGTTCGGTTATTCGCAATAATTCGCAGGTGCTTGTGGTGGATGCCGAGAACAAAATGTATTACCGCGACGTCGAAATATTTCGGCTAGAACAAGACCGCGTGCTGATCAGCGGCGGCCTTATGCCTGGCGAAAAAATCTGTACATCACCGATCCAAGCTGTTGTAGATGGCATGTCCGTGCGGCCCGTCCTCGAGATAATTTAAGCAGTGGGCCCAATTTTTACTACCCTATTACGCTAGCAGCATAGGCGCCTGAGGGCGCGTGGAGAATGTAAGTGCGAACTCCCATTACTTGGTTTGTTAAAAACCCCGTAGCCACTAATTTGTTGATGATGATCTTCCTGGCTGGAGGTTTCGTTTCCTATTTAAATCTCAATCAAGAAGAGTTTCCCGATGTAGACTTTGGCATTGTTCAGGTAAGCGTTGCGTATTTGGGCGCTACACCCGACGAAGCCGAGTCGGCGATTTGCCTTCGGATCGAGGAAGCACTCGAGGGCGCAGAAGGCATCGACCGTTTAACTAGCACCGCGCGCGAAGGCGGCTGTGATGCAACTATCGAGCTCACGAGTGGCGCAGATCTCAATCGCGTCCTTAATGACGTAAAGGGCAAGGTTGATGCGGTGAGCACATTCCCTATCGAGGCGGAGCAGCCGATCATTCGCGCGTTTAGCGCGAGTGGTAACGTAATGACGCTCGCCCTTTCTTCGAACACAGACGATGCTGGTCTTAAGCTCGTTGCCGAACAAATTCGTAATGATATTCTTGATCTAGATGGCATCTCGACTGTCAATATTGCTTACCTGCGACCATTCGAGATTTCGGTTGAGGTCTCTGAAACGACTCTGCGTCAATATGGACTAACCCTTGGGCAGATCTCCACTGCAATCGATCGGGCTTCTCTCGATTTACCTGGCGGCACGATCAAAACCGCATCAGGGGAAATATTGCTGCGCACCAAGGGGCAGGTCTATAACGGTGATGAGTACGAAAACATTGTTGTGCAATCCTATCCCGATGGCACACAGCTGCGTCTGGGGCAGATCGCCACCGTAAAAGACGGCTTCGAAGAAGGCTATCTCGATGCGCGACTCAACGGTGTTAATGCCGCAATTATCGATGTTTTGAAGGTAGGCAACGAAGATATCGTTAAATCTGCAGCTCAAGTTAAGCGCTGGATGGCGTCGAGTGATTTCATCTTGCCCGAAGGAATGGGGCTTGAAATTATTTCTGATTCGGCTATTTCAACACAGGATCGCATCGCAACGGTTGCAGGTAATGCGTATACCGGTCTGATGCTCGTTCTGGTTATTCTCGCTCTATTTTTACGCTTCAAACTCGCCATCTGGGTCGCTGCGGGCATCCCAATTGCTATCGCGGGCGCGCTGTCTATATTCCCATCGGTTGGCCTAACGATAAGTTCGCTGACCGTCATGGGCTTTATTTTGGTGTTAGGTATTATCGTCGACGACGCGATCGTTGTGGGCGAGCGCATCCACGCATTCGAGGTAAAGGGGTTCTCTAAAGAGGATGCCGCAATCGAGGGTACTATCGAGGTATCAGTGCCGGTTATCTTCGGCGTGTTGACGACTATCGCGGCCTTCTTGCCAATTTTGCTCCTTGGCGGGCAGTTAGGTGCCTTTTTTAACACGATCGGTGGCGTTGTAGTTTTCTGCCTCATCGCGAGCCTTATCGAGTCTCAGCTCATTCTTCCCGGCCACATCGCGCACCGCAAAACAGAAGGTTATTTTGGCGACGGCTCACGCTTTGTCCTCGCATGGCAAGCCTTTCAAGGGCGCATTGCGCAGGGCATGGAGGACTTCGCAGAGTACCGTTACAGGCGTGCGCTCAAGAAAGTGCTCAAACATCGTTACGCCGCATGGGCCACTGCCACCGGCGTCATAATGGTGACCTTCGCACTGATGCTCAGCGGCCGCGTTGGTCTTCAGTTTTTTCCTTCTATCGAGGGCGACACTGTCTGGGGTACGGTGGTCATGCCGGTGGGTGTGCCGGGTTACATCACCGAGAATGCTATTGACGCGATCGAGGAGAAGGCGATCGAATTGGCAGCCGAACTTGAGGCCGAATTGGTTGGCTTAAAAGCGAGCGGCCAAGCGCCGGAATCCACTGAGCGAGTGGTCGACAGTGTGCTCACTATTATCGGCGGCCGCGCACCTCGAGGCGGGCCATCGTCACCGGGTCGAGGCGGTTCAGGTAGCAGCGAGGTGGCCGAGGTTGTCATGTATCTGTCTCCCTTCTTCGACCGTGGCGAAATTAGTTCGGCGGAGGTGCGTGATAGATGGCGTGAGAAAGTCGGCAGCATTCCTGATGCACTCGAGCTGACGTTTGTATCGGATGCTTTTTCTGCTGGTGATGCTATCAATTACCGACTCGCGGGTCGTGACGAAGAAAATCTGAAGAGGGCGGCGACGGAGTTGCGCGCCGAGCTTAATCGCTATCCTGGTGTGTTTGACGTGTCGGATTCGTTCCGCGCGGGCAAACAGGAGGTCCAGATTCAGATTCTCGAGCGCGGAAAAACGCTTGGTCTGACGCTCAACGATATTGCGACGCAGGTGCGGCAAGCCTTTTTCGGTGCAGAGTCGCAAAGAATCCAGCGCGGCTCGGATGACATTCGCGTGATGGTTCGATATCCAGAAGAAGAAAGGCAGTCGCTTGCGAACCTTGAAAACCTGCTCATCAGAACGCCGACCGGTGACGAGGTGCCATTCTTAAGCATCGCCGACTTCACGTTGGGTAACAGTTATTCAAGTATCAATCGCCAAGATGGACGCCGCATAATTACCGTGCGCGGCGATATTGATAGAACGGCGGTTGCGCCCGATGAAATACGCCGCGATGTCATCCGTAAGTTTCAGTCTAAGTGGCAACGCGAACTCGATGTCGAGCTAGTTGTCGGCGGTGAGAGTGAGCGTCAAGCGGAGTCGTTTGGCGAACTATTGTCTACATTCCCTATTGCGATGATGGTGATATTTGCGCTGCTCGCGATTCCGCTTAAATCGTATTCTCAGCCGCTCATTATTATGAGCGTGATTCCCTTCGGTGCGATCGGTGCGATTTTCGGTCACTTCATCATGGGAGCAGACTTAGTTTTCTTCTCGGTGCTCGGAATCATTGCGCTGAGTGGTGTGGTAGTGAACGCAAGCCTTGTACTCGTGGTTTCGGTCAATCGCTTGCGAGAAGAAGGGATGGGGATGGTGGATGCCGTGTCGACTGCAGGCGCGCTGCGCTTTCGTCCTATTTTCTTAACCTCGCTTACGACGTTCATAGGTCTCGTGCCGTTAATGATTACGGCGAATCCCGCGACATTCTTCGTCGTGCCAATGGCGATTTCCCTCGCGTGGGGCGTGCTTTTCGCTACCGTGATAACGCTTTTCCTCGTGCCTTGTCTGTATTTGATTCTGCATGATTTTATCGGGCATACCGATTCTGAGGAAGAACGCGCGAAGGCTTACAAGCACACTCCAAAGGTCGTAGTCGAAAATTAATTCGACGTCATCACCTGTGGGCATTGCATCACAATGCCCACAGGTAATAGTCTAGGCGCCAGCAAACCCTCTAATTTACTCACCCCATTGGATTCGACTATGACGCGCTTCCATTCGCTACAGCAAAAGTCCTCACTCATTTCCATGGCAGCTTCGGCCGCTAAAACTCTGACAATCGCAGGTGTGCTTATCATGAGTTCTGTCGCAAGCAATGCGCAAGTAAACCGCATAGATATCATTCGCCCAGATGCGCCGAGTTTGGCGGCTTATGGTGATTTTGATATTGGTGTGCGGACACTCACACTCACCGATGTGGGTCGCGTCGATGTGCTTAATACTCAACGCGGAGCGGAGGCGACAATCTATGATCGCAGCCTAACCATCGAAGTGTGGTATCCAGCGCAACTTACGAGCGGTCAGTCACGAGGGGGAGAGTATCGTGCGATTACCCGAAACCCTGAGATTACGGCGACGCTTTCGGGTCAGGCGGTGCGCGACGCAGCGCCCGACACAAGCGCCGGTGCGTTTCCATTAGTGGTTATCTCGCACGGCTACCCGGGCAACCGCTACCTGATGAGCCACCTCGGCGAAAATCTCGCCAGCAAAGGCTATGTGGCTGTCTCCATCGATCATAAAGACAGCACCTATGACGACGCACAGGCGTTTTCTAGCACTCTTTACAATCGTCCGCTAGATCAGCGTTTCGTGATCGAGGCCATGGCGCAACTTTCTGCTGATGCGGGCAGTTTCCTTGCCGGTATGCTTGATGCGAACAATACCGGAGTCGTCGGCTATTCGATGGGCGGCTACGGGCTCGTAAACAATTTAGGGGGAGGTTATAGCGACGAGATCGTTCCTTCTTTTATGTCGCCACCTAATGAGCTGCTTGCGCTGCACGCAACAGGCAATCCCAACTACCGTGACAATCTTGACTCGCGGATCAAGGCAGGCTTTGCGATCGCGCCTTGGGGAATGGAAAGAGGGTTTTGGCGTGAGCAAGACCTAGCAGGTATCGAAGTCCCAACGTTTTACCTCGCAGGCGACAACGATACTGTCGCAGGTTATGAAAACGGCGTCCGCGCAATTTACGAGGCCGCAGTAAATAGCGATCGCTATTTGCTCACTTACAAAAACGCGGGCCACAATGCTGGCGCGCCTTATCCGGTGCCACGTGAAATACTAGACAGCGAGACAGGTGAGGGCGCGAGTCACTATACCGATCCCGTGTGGGATAGTGTGCGGATGAATAATGTCATGGATCATTTCGTCACCGTTTACTTCAATTATCATCTCAAGGGTGATGCCACAATGCTTGAGTATCTCGACGTCTATCCCGACGGAGCTGACGCGACCTATTCGGTTAGGAATGGCGTGCCAGACGACGAGCATAGTTATTGGCCCGGATTCGAAGAGGGTTCTGCGGTTGGGTTAAAGCTCGAGAAATTAGCGCGCGGCGAGTGACCGTCTCGCTATTTCTCGACCGAATAAACCAGATCGATACTCTGTTGAGCGCCTGATTCGGCTTTGAGCTTGAGGCGGTCGCTCAGCGTGTAGTCGAGATTTACTTTCGAGCTGCTGTCGAAGAGTCCTACTCCATAACGAGCGAAGAGGTTTGGCGTCAGGTATTTGCCGACAGTAAGCACACTATTGTTCAGTGTGTCTTTGGTGCCTATCGAGAGTTCGTCGAGACCAAGGCCACTTCTGATCTGATTGGTTAGCCCGCTGTTCCGTTCAAGTCCGAGCGAGGCTAGAGTGCCGAGCAGGGCGCCTTGATCGCGCTGTCCTATCGAGGCAAAGGGCCGGCCGGTTGCGAGCATAGCCAGAATGTCTATTTCACTGAGATTGGGCGACGAAAAAAGGCTGCTGTTCATGCTTTTGAGAGTGCCGCCCATCTGAACGCCCACTGTCTGCGCGTTAATTTGCGTCACCGCACGCACATCGACACCGGGGTTATCCAACGCGCCGAGGAAGACGAAACGCCCTTGGCGAATGGCTAAGCTCTGCCCATAGAGCTCGTAAGTGCCGTCAAGTAAAGACAGCTCACCGTAGGCAAGGTTGCTCTGATTATCTCCGCGCTGTAAGCGCAGGCTTCCGGCAAGTCGCGTATCAATTCCGAAACCGGCTATTGACGCGTCATCACCCAATTCCACAACAAGCTCTCCGGTTATCCCATTGCGAGTCACACGTTCGAGATATGTCGTGGCCTTGTCTGCATCAAACTGAGCATCGATCAGCACAGCATCGCTAGAAATATCGATCGCATTGGGAGGCAATTCGTTGAGAGTAATATTGAGCAAGGGGATGCTCATGCCACCAGAGTAGTGAAGCGCACCGCCGATTGCCCGTGCGGTAAAGTTCGGCGATGCGGTCATGCGTAATGTGTCATTGTCGGCGACGAGAAAATTACTTCCGCTAACGACAATTTCTGCCTGCAGTTCATTGCCTTGTTGATCTCGTTGCAATAATCCAAGGCGCGAGGCGTGCACGGCGATCGATAGATCGCCTTCACCAGACCTACCTCGAGCAGCCAATGTGAGTGTCTCCGAGTCTTTCATGTCGGTATTCAAAGTGATGCCGCTAAGACGAACACCCAAGCTCGGCAAGGTGAAAGCGCCCTCAAGCAGTGTCGCTGTTGCGCTCACCGTAGGGTCTCCTAAACTGCCGCCGATCGCCATTTCGGCGCTTAGTTGACCGCTGAGCGCTTCGAGATCTGGGATAAATGCTTCGAGCCATTCAAGTCCAAGTGCGCGCAGTTTGAGAGTACCGAAGAGCGATTCATCAGCGCCTAAACGAACTTCTGCTTCGAGGCTAGCGACTCGGGTCATATTGTCAGAATTGGAATCAATTTGAGCTGATTCGACCGGCGGTTTTTCTAGCAAGATTGCGTGACTTTCTAGCTGCCAAGAACCCTCCTCAAAGGCCGCCCTAAGTTTAGCTTCTTCGAATGCGTAAACCTGTTGGCCGTTGCCGCCATCAATGTGGAAAGAGATTTGATCGGCATTTAGAACTGAGTCAATGGTTGCCGGCGCAGTGTTCGATTCGGTGTAATCGATAGAGGCGTCGATCATGCCGGCTGCGCCGTAGCGCTCGATAAAAATATCTAATGCTGGAATTTTGGCCAATCCGATTAAAGTGGCGATTGGGAGCTTTTCAAGCGTGATTTGCGCGTGGCGCTGAGCGTCATTCAGTGTGAATTCTATGCAGGTCGCGGCCGTTCCCTGCAGCCAACAACTCGGCGGGATTATAACGGTAGAGCGACCGAGTGTGAGGGCAGTAGGGGTGTCGAGAATCCAGGGCGCGCCTGCGGGTATGTAGCGAACGCGACCGAATTCTGCCGTGCCTTTCCATGCCGGCGTAGCGCCTGGCTTAAGCGGCAGGGGGAGTCCTCCTTGCAGGCTGAGCTCGATGGAGGCAAGTGCCGAAGTCAGATTGAACGAGAGGGCGTGGTCCGAAGGAGAGCCTTTTGCTTTGCCCTCGACGTTTATTGGATCTTGCGCGTCACCGAAAAGGACGGCGTCTTTGAGTGAGAAAGTGCCATCAAAAACTGCCGCATCCACGGTCGCCATGAGCGAAATAGCTTCGATGGAATACGACTTATAGCCAATTCGAGAGCCGGCGATAGCGACCGTGGCGATAGGCGAACTGGCGGTGCCGCTTAAATGACCTTCGCCTAATAGAGTCCCGCTTGCTCCAGGCACAAATTCATCCCAGTCGGTAATGTTAACGATAAAGTCGAGATTCAGACCGTCGTTTGCACTGCCGGTTGCTGTAATCGAATTGCCGGCAGTCGCTATCTCTAAACGCTCAATGGTTAGCCCATTAGCAGACGCCTCAAGGCGCGACGATGCCGTGAGTGGTGTGCCGTCTATCGAGGTGGCGAGGGTTTCAATCGTCAAGGCCGTTGTACCAAGAGGCGTCTGGTTGAGCCTTCCTGCCATAGTGAGAGGGCCTAGGTTAAACGAGGATAATGCCAAGTTAGAGAACACCGTGGTGAGGAGGTCAGGTGTTTGTACAAAAACTGAAAAGTTAGCGCTGCGATTTGCGAATGCGATTGATGAGTTGAGGGAGAGGTTGTTTGCGCTCGCTGCACTCGGCGCGAAGCTTTGCAGGCTGAGTTCTCCCTCATCCGCCCTATTGGCAACTAACTCTGTCGTTAATTCTGCCTCTAAATTCGACGTATCTCCGACTGTGGTAAGGCGGGTACTCAATAGGAACAGCGCCGCCTCCTCGCGTCGCAGCACGATCTGTTCGCTGAAATGATCAAAGGTATAGGAAAGCTCGGATGGGTTAACGGTGCCAGATGATGTTATCGGCACGGGGGACAGGAGTTCATGTTCTATAGAAATCGACTCTAAGCTCCCCGAAATAGTTGCTTTACCCGAAAGCCAAAAATTTTCTTGGCTATTGAGTGATGTTACAGGAGCAAGCAAAGACTCAAGCTCACTTGTTGGATCGACGCGCCACTCGATGTCTAGATGATGGTTCGCCGTGAGATCGATGACACCCTGGCTAGAAAAATACACGGATGGGTTGCCAATATCTTTACTCTGTGTGGTGTAACTGCCAGAAAATTGCTGGATGATTAACTCATTGCTCAGCAGTGCTAGAAGCGAGACTTTACTTACAACATCGGTTATTTCATAGAGCGAATCCCCTAAGCGTACCGATACGCGTTCGGCGTTCACTTGCCGCAGCAGACTGCCAGATACCCCGTGCAGAGTAAGTTCAAAGTCTTCGGTCGCTGTGCTATTCGAGACCTGTGCTAAGAGAGCCTGAGTCCCACTCTCGGTGCCAATGATGACAACGGTGACTAAAGAGATCAGCAGTAAAAGCGACAGGCTAAGGCGAAGAACCAGACTGAGAATGCGCATCATAAATCCGGCCCCATGCTGAGGTGAAGCCTCACGCTCTCGCCGCCGTTTATTGGGCGTGCGAGGTCAACTCGTATAGGGCCTATCGGTGAAATCCAGCGAATTCCAATGCCCGCGCTCTGATTAAAATTGAGTCGATTGAGGTCGTCGAACGCATCGCCGATGTCGGTGAACGCGGCGAGGCGCCATTTTCCGGTAATCGCAAAATCAACTTCGAGTGAGGCCACCGCCAGACTTTTGCCTCCGCTGATCAAGCCCCCGAAATCGCGGGCGCCAATCGATTTATAGTCATAGCCACGAATGCTTTGATCTCCGCCGGTAAAATATTGGATAGATACTGGGAGCTCAGCGATTGAATCGGCGAATGTCGTGCCAAGTTCAAAGCGCGAGATGAAGCGGCCTCGTCCCAAGGGCGTAATCCACTTTCCGTTAAGGTTTAATTGTAAAAATGTTTCGCTTGCGAAAAGGGCGGTCGACGCGCCTCGTACTTGCGCAAAAAGTTGCCAGCCATTGTTCGGCACAAGCGCGCTGTCAGACTGGGTCTTGGTTATGCTAAGACCCGGTATCAATAAGTCCGAGGTTTCGCGTATTCCGTTTACCTCGAATTCATCGTGTCTGTAATTGGTAAAATAGCTCTGACGCCAATTCGAGCGATTAACGAAAGTATAGGCAATGCTTGTGCGGTAAGACCGGCTATCAAAGGTATCTGTGTTCTCTTCGATCCAGCCGGCAGACACCCGCAAATTCTCCATAGTTGGATTTTCTAATGGGATCAAATAGTCAGCATCTAAAGAGCGCTGAATAGGTGAGAGGCTGGTTGATGCGTTGAGGCGATGACCGCTCGGGTTTCTATATCTGTCCTCATAGTAGCCACTTATTCTCGGTCCTGTGTCGGTAGTTATTCCTGCGCCATACTCATATACGCGTCGAGGTCGTGAAGTCATAGCGATATCTATTGGAACATGGCTGCCCTCTCGCGCAGTGATGCGGGGTGCGATACTGATGTCTGAAAAATACTGTGAATCGTTAAGCGCGCCCCTCAGGTCGAGCAATGTTTGCGGTGAGTAAAAATCGCCTTCGCTGAAGGTCACAAAGCGCTTAACAAAGTCATCCGACAGCGCGCCTCCCGTATTGAAGTTGATTTTGCCGAAACGATGTCGCAGGCCCGGATCGAGGGCGAGTTCAACGGACGCCTCGCGCTGTGTTTTATCTATGGACAAACGGGCAAGAGTGTAGCGAGCATCGAGAAAACCTAAATCGAACGCGCGGGCAGCTAATTCGGCTTTTGCGGCTTCGTAATCTTCGTGATTGAGTTGAGCGCCTTCGCTTATAGACAATGAATTAAGCGTGTCGGCAAACAGTTCAGCGTCCACTGCAATCGAGAGTGTTAGGGCCTTGATTACGACTGGCTCACCGGCGTCTACAGAGACCGAAAGCAGCCAGCATTCACTGGTTTTCGATAAGCTGAGTTGCGTTTGAGCCGCATAATAGCCTAGCGCCTGACTTGCTCGCTGCACAGTGTTATCGAGGTTTGCGATTCGTGATTGAAGTGCGCGCGCGAGCTGGGGCTCATCGCTTGTACAGCTTATCGGAGGGAGTCGCAGGTGAGCACGGATGTTGGTAGATAACTGCGTGTCCGCTGTGTTGATTTCGAGCTGGGGTGATTGTGCCCTTGCCGCGCCTACGCTTAAGCAGGCAAGGACCATTGAGTAGCGACAAGTCAGGAGAAGCTTCATAGCCTCAGATGATACTCCCTGCATGCGGCATGCTGCGAGCAAAGACTCGCGATAGGCGACTCTAATTGATCGATTTAGCGATAGTAGAGGCTAAACAGTTAGGCGAATCGGGCTAATGGTTATATCGCGCCAAACATCGCCGGTTACATAGGGATCTTGCTGAAGCCAATTATCTAGGTCGGCGCGTGACTCGAACTCGACATATGTAGTCGATCCGATCATGCGTCCAGCCTCATCTAGGATAGCGCCGCCGGCGATCAGATTACCCGCGTTTTTGAGCGCTATTGCGCCGGCGATATGTGAGTCTCGGACGGCGAGTCTTCGATTGAGTGCGCCTTCGTCTTGGCCATCATAGGCGACAATCATAAATTGCATAGTGTGAACCTCGGTTATTGAGTCTTTGCATAGGGTTTATCCGGTGAGAGGTTTGCCGATATAAAACGCCTCGAGAACTTCTCTAAAAACTGGAAAAAGGGATGCTATCAATAGAGCTGCCATGCTCCAGTTAAACCAGCGTATTGCTCGCGAGCTGCGAAGAATGCGTTGAAGAGATGCGCCTAGCCAAAGCCAGAGCCAGATACACGGTGCGCCAATGAGGAAAAACAGCGAAGTGATTAATACCACCTCTCCAAGATAATCGTTGCCGATGCTTGTGTAAGTTACGATCGCCCCGACAGCCATGACCCACGCCTTTGGGTTAACCCATTGGAAGGCAGCAGCTTGGAGAAAGGTGAATGGCTTGCCTACGCTCAGCGCATCGCTGGACACCGGCGCGGTGGCGATTTTGTAAGCGAGATAGGTTAGGTAGGCGGCTCCCACGATTTTGAGCACGGTGTGCAAAGAAGGGTAGAGATCGAATACTTGGGCGATGCCTAGCCCGACTGCCAGAATCATGAGCGGAAAGCCGATGATGATGCCGAAGTAATGAGGCAGGCTGCGCCGCGTTCCGTAGTTAAGCCCCGACGCCATGAGCATCGAATTATTGGGACCGGGGGTAATGCAGCTTGTAACCGCAAAAGCGATAAGTGAGGCGTATTCCATAGCGGTTAAAAAGGCTTCGTCGGCTAACTAGGTTTCTCTTGCTGCTTCGCGTCGGGGTCGACAGCGCAGAGCGCAAGCCTGAAGGCACGAGTATAAAGCGCGCGCGGCGGGCTCGCTAGGAGAAAAGCCGCTTGGACATCGACATGTGCAGTTTGCTTCCAATGAGGGTAACATCTCGCCCGCGACAAAAACCCTAGGTCTCGCTACCGCTTAGTGTGAGTGGAGCAGGGATTGCGAGCAACGTGGTTAACCCCTGGTATGATCGAAAAATATTCTGTAATCGCCCTCTATTTCACTGTCCTCTTGGTTTTGGGTTTGTTTGCTGCGCGTGGTGTGCGCGACATGAAGGGCTTTGTCATTGGCGGCAAGTCGCTTAGCTTCTGGGTCGCTGCTTTTTCTGCACAGGCGACAGGGGAGTCGGCGTGGCTGCTGTTAGGCGTCACAGGTATGGGTGCGATGCTAGGCTTTAGCGCCTACTGGATTGTTGTCGGCGAGGTAGTTGGCGTGTTCTTCGCCTGGTTTGTCATGGGCAAGCGCTTCAAGCGCCTTACCGATCTCTATTCCTCGATCACCATGACCGATTTTTTGGTGAGTCGATTTCAGAGCAAAACGTCTATTCTCAGACTGCTTTCGGCGATCTCGTTAATTGTCTTTGTGCTGATTTATATTTCGGCGCAGATCGATGCCACCGGCTCTGCGTTCGAGGCTTTTCTTGGTTGGAACTACCACCAAGGCGCGCTCGTGGGATTTGGGATAGTAGTACTTTACTGTGTAGCGGGAGGCTTTTTAGCCGCAGCGTGGACTGACATGTTTCAGGGCGCTGTCATGCTCGGTTGCCTTGTGGTGCTGCCCATAGTCGCGTGGTTGGCGATTGGCAACTCTGCCGAAATAATTTTAGGCCTTAGTGCTATCGATCCTGCGTTGGTGAGTGTTTGGGGCGGTGAGTTCAACCTAATCAATGTCTCGGTTGTACTTGGTATGATGCTGATTGGGCTTGGCTTCGTCGGCTCGCCGCAGGTGTTTGCGCGCCTGCTTGCCGTGCGCTCGGAGACAGAGATAGACAGGGGCAAATGGGTCGCGCTGCTTTTTACCTTTCTCGTTGACGCCGCCGCAGTGAGCATTGGTGTGTTAGGCCGTTATCTGTTTACCGAACAAGGCGTTGATCCTGAATCGGTATTAGGTAACGGTGCACAGAACGTGATGTCTGAGCTCGTGCACGTTAGTTTTCCGCCTTGGATTGTTGGCCTCTACGTGGCGGCGGTCTTGTCTGCGATTATGTCGACAGTCTCGTCTCTCTTAGTCATGGCAGCGGGCGCTGTCACCCATGACCTGTATGCGAAGTTGGTTAATCCTTCGATAAGCGACTCGCTCGCGGCGAGGCTGTGCCGCTACTCAACCCTGGCTATTGCTATTGGTGCGATGGCGCTCGCTACCCTCGTGTCTGTTATTGCCCCTGAACGCACGATCTTTTGGTTTGCCATCTTTGGATGGTCGGGCATCGCCGCCACTTTCTGCCCTATGGTGATTCTTGCTTTGTTCTGGCCCCGATTCACAGAGAAGGCGGCGATTGCATCGATGGCCGCAGGATTTTCGGTCACGATGATAAGCAAGTTTCTACTGCAAGAATTGCCGGGTATTGGCCCCGTGTTCGTTGCGCTCGAGACGATGCCGCCTTCTTTCCTCGCAGCCTTGATAGTTGGTTATTTGGTGTCGATAATCTCACCCGAGCCCGCCAATGCTGAGCGTTTTAGGCGCGATCTCAAGATCTGTAATCAGAAAAGAGACCAATGATGAACCGTAGACTAATTTTACTGGCGCTAGGCTTTTTAGTGGCGTCTTGTGTGAGTTATCCGAGCGGCGAGAAACCAACGAACTCGCTGTACTGCGATAACTTTATGGTCTACGAGATGTGTGTGACCGATCTTAATGGTGACGGTGAAATCGAATTCGTCTATTTCGAAGGCTCACAGCAGGCTTTTATGTACAGGCCGGGGGCGCTTAGACGCTTGCCCAAGTCGCTGTCTATGCATCCCTGTGCTACCGAGATGGATGAAGAAATGGTGAGAACTACTTCGCGAATGTTCTACATCGATGAGTCGACGACCCTGCTCGAGAAGACCGATATTCGCGGCACGCTGCTACTTAAGTACATGACAGCGCTGCCCGAGATTACTGCCTGTAATCTGCGCCGGGAAGCAGCGAGCGACGCAGGTTCATGACTTGCTTATTTTTTGTGATAGTCTCTATTGCGTCTTAGACTAGATGCCCTTTGTACTCGCCCGCAGAGGGAGTTTAAGGAGGTGTTGAAGAGAGTAGTATCGTAAATCTTACTGTCATAAAGAGTCGAATCATGAAAAGAGCTTCCCTTGCCATCCGTAATAAAGTGCTTGTCGTTAGCGTTTTACTGGGCGCGGCTTTTAGTGCCGTTAGTGCAGCAGCCAATGCGCAAACATTAAACAACGAACAAATATTCGAGCCTGTGCCTCGGTTAGTCCAGTCCCAACCAACCCTCTTTCCAGCCCCAAGCGACGCGATAGTGCTTTTCGGCGGCGGCGAAAAAGATCTGGAGCAGTGGCAGGAAGTAGGTTCGGGTGATCCGGCAAGCTGGCTTTTGCTCAACGATTCGATGACCGTAAACCGGGCTATGGGTGCGTCGACTAGCATCGAAACGAAACGCACCTTTCGCGATATTCAATTGCACATAGAGTGGAGCACTAATCCCGTCATCGACGGCGATCAGCAACTTAGGGGAAACAGCGGGATTTTTTTGCATTCTCAGTTCGAATTGCAGGTGCTCGACAGCTGGCAGAACCCGACTTATGTTAATGGGCAAGCTGGCTCGATTTATTTGCAATACCCGCCGCTCGTGAATGCCTCGCGGCCAGCGGGCGAATGGCAAAGCTACGACATTACTTTTGAGGCGCCTCGCTTTAATGCTGCGGGTGAACTTGAAACGCCTGCATACATCTCCGTTCTGCATAATGGTGTCGTGGTGCAAAATCGCAGCGAAATACTCGGTGCGACTTATACTGCGCATCCAAGTTATGACGTAACCTGTACACCTTATGCACAGACTGTGGCTGTTGATTGCAGTGGCGCGATGCCACTAATTCTCCAAGATCACGGGCAGGTTGTCTCTTATCGAAATATATGGGTGCGGGAGCTCTAAGCGAACAGGCTCGAGCAAAAAAACTGAATAGACAGGGGCGTTACCATGCAAATCAAGCGAATAAAATTACTGCTGACAGCATCGATTCTTAGCGCTGCCGCGACGCTTTCGATGGCGCAGGAAGAGAGCGAGTGGATTCCCTTGTTCAATGGGAAAGACTTATCTAATTGGACCATTAAATTCACTGGCTTCGAATTAGGCGAAAACTACCGCAATACCTTTAGGGTCGAAGACGGTTTACTGCGAGTCATGTATGACGAATGGCCCACATTTGATGGCGAATTCGGACATCTGTTTACGCAGGAATCTTATTCTCATTATCGACTCCGACTCGAATATCGCTTTGTAGGCGAACAGGTAACCGATGGCCCAGCGTGGGCCTATCGGAACAACGGCATGATGCTTCATAGTCAATCTGCCGAGAGCATGCTTTTGGCTCAAGATTTTCCTGCATCGATCGAGGCGCAAATGCTCGGTGGCAATGGCAGCGATGCGCGCCCGAACGGCAATGTCTGTACCCCGGGAACACATATCGAGATTGCGGGCGAACTCATTAAACGCCATTGCACCAACTCCGAGTCGGCTACGTTTCACGGCGATCAGTGGGTGACAATGGAGATCGAAGTGAGAGGCGCGGAGAGTGTTAGACATTTCCTCAATGGCGAAGAAGTTTTCGTCTATGGAGGGATTCAGTTAGACCCCGAGTCTATTGAAGCTGCACCGTTGATTGCGGCGGGTGCACCGATTCAACTGTCGGCGGGCCACATTGCCGTACAGGCAGAGACGGCGCCCATCGAATTCCGCCGCATCGAACTGCTGCAACTTGCACACTGAGGCGAGCAGCTTGGTCAGCGACGAGCTGGCTTTGCATTGCGTCGCTCGACTCACTCGTGTTGCACCGAGGGCTAAGCTTTAGCCGAGGAAAACTCCGTAGGCTGGGTTTTCTGATTCGTCCCAATGGCGATAGTTGAGGCGCGCAAGCGATTCACGAAATTCCTTCCTCTCACTCTTAGGGACCTGCATGCCTGCGAGCACCCGACCATAAGCTGCGCCATGATTTCGGTAATGAAACAGCGTGATATTCCAGCGTGCGCCGAGCAGAGTAAGAAAGTCGGCTAGCGCGCCCGGGCGCTCAGGGAATTCGAAGCGCGTAAGCCGTTCATTATCGATAGACTGCGCCTTGCCGCCGACCATATGTCGCACGTGCGTTTTCGCCAGTTCATTATCGGTAAGATCGAGTACACAGTACCCTGCTTGCTCTAAATGCTCTATAACCGTCACGCGCTCTTGTGCGCCACTAATTTTTAGCCCCAAAAATATTTTCGCTTGTTCGGCGTCGCTGCTGCGGTAATTGAATTCGGTGATTGAGCGCTTTCCTAACACCCCGACAAAGCGTTTAAACGCGCCTTTACGCTCCGGTATTGTCACCGACAAAATAGCCTCGCGCTGTTCGCCGACCTCTGCGCGCTCGGTGACATAGCGTAGCCGATCGAAGTTAGAATTTGCCCCGCTTGAAATTGTCACTAATGTTTTGTTGCGGCAACCGGTTCGTTCGACGTATTTTTTCATGCCGGCAACGCCAACCGCGCCCGCCGGTTCTGCTATGACGCGTGTGTCATCAAAAATATCTTTTACTGCCGCGCAGATTTCATCCGAGCTTACCGTGATCACCTCATCGACGGTGTCTTTCAATATTGGCCAAGTGTGCTCGCCAACTTGTGCGACAGCGATGCCTTCGGCGAAGATGCCCACTTGCTTTAAAGTAACTCGGCGACCCGCGGCCATTGCCGCGGCGAGGCACGCGCTCTCTTTGTACTCAACGCCGATAATTTTAGTCTCTGGACGGACATACTTAACGTAAGCAGCGACACCGGCAATGAGACCGCCGCCACCGACCGGAATAAATATCGCATCAATCGCGCCGCTGTGCTGGTGAAGAATTTCCATTGCAACAGTGCCCTGGCCCGCAATAATCTCAGGGTCGTCGAAGGGATGGATAAAATGGAGGCCGCGTTCCTTTTCGAGAATAAGGGCTTGTGTCAGAGCCTGATTAAAGGTGTCGCCAAAAAGGACGACTTTTGCACCGCGTGAGCGGACGCTTGCAATCTTGATTTCGGGCGTCGTCACAGGCATGACGATGGTTGCCTTCACCCCCATGAGCTTTGCCGCCTGAGCTAACCCCTGAGCATGATTTCCTGCTGAGGCGCAAATTACCCCTTCGCTGCGTTGAGTCTCGCTCAGGCTGCTCATCTTGTTGTAGGCGCCGCGTATTTTAAAAGAGAACACCTCCTGCAGGTCTTCGCGCTTGATCCATACTTTGTTGCCCAAGCGCGCGCTTAACAGAGCGGCGACATCGAGTGGCGTCTCGACGGCGGCGACGTAGACGTCGGCGTTCAGTATGCGTTTGACCGTTTTCTCTAGCATGGATGCTCCACATTCTGGGCTGCATGCCCTTATCCATTCTATGTCGGCAGATTGGGTGATGGCTTGCTGACTATCGAGAGAATATAACTTAAGGGAGCTAATATTGGCCTGCAGGGAGGGAATAAAGGAGTTTCTGCAGATGCGCCGTGAGTGATAAAGTCTAGGGTTAAGATGTCGTTTATTCGAGAAAGTTGAGGTTTCATGTTTTTCTGGTTAGAAAGCACGCCACTGGCACTTTGGGTGAGTCTCTCATTCTGGGCTTACCCTGTGCTTTTAAGTGTCCATATCGTTGGGCTTAGCATCGTTGCCGGAATCTACGCAATGCGCGACTTGCGCTGTCTTGGCGTTGTGAGCGAGCCACCATTGTCTCTTTTTGTTCGCCTCCATCGTCTTGCGCTTGCGGGTCTCGCCTTGAATGTTGTTTCCGGCTTCCTCCTTTTCTCTTCGCAAGCAACAGTGCTGATTGAGAGTGTCCCGTTCTTGATTAAAATGGTCTGTGTCGGCTTGGCGAGTGCTATTGCACTGATCATTCACGCGCGTTTTAGCGCGGCAATCGTAGGGCAAGCATACGTCGGTGAGAGCGATGTGTTGCTCGAAAGCCCGGCTATACAAAGGCTCTCGGTTCTCTCTTTAGCGCTGTGGCTATCGGCTATCGTTGCCGGTCGCCTCATAGCCTATATTTTTTGAGGCGCCGCTAGGGTGATGACACTCGCACAATTTCTTAGCGAAACGGCGCTTCACACTTGGATAGTAGGGCAAGCATGGCTTTGGCCTGTGCTTGAAATAACGCATTTTATCGGCTTGACGTTGTTAATCGGAGGCTTGCTCGTTGTAGATTTGCGCGTGCTTGGCGTTAGCGCGTCGACCCCCTTGCTGGCGACGTATCGGCTGCTGCCCCTTGTGCTATTGGGCTTTGGGCTAAACCTCATTAGCGGTGTGTTTTTTAGTGTTGGCGATCCTTTCCGCTATGCTGCCAATATTGGATTTCAGGCGAAGATGGTTTTCGTACTCCTCGCTGGCGCCAACGCTGTCTATCATCACATCAGCATTACGCCACTGCTTATTGGCTTGGAGGAGGGCGCGAGAACGCCAGCGGTTGCCAAAATCTCCGCGGCAGTGTCGCTGCTCGCGTGGAGTACGGTGTTGCTTCTCGGGCGCTTAATTCCCTACTTGGGCACCGGTTAGGCGCGCCGTAGGGAAGTTAAGCCACCGGCTATTTGTACTTAGAAGGGAAAAACCTAACCATCGCACGAGACGACTCGGCGTCGCAGTCGTAGGCGGCGAGTTTGTAGCCCTCACGCGCGGGAATCCAGCGAGTAGTATAAGACGCTGGCTCGCGGAGAAACATAGGGTCTTCCACTGTCAGCGTAATCCAGAGGTCGTCTCCGTCTCGCCAGTAGCGCTCTCGAACCACTTTCTGTGACGAAGAGGGGATGCCGTTATAGTCATCAAATCCTGCCACATCGAATACGAAATGTGTGGTGACCACTTCGAGTGCGCCATCCGCATAGTGTCCTACCGAAAACCCCTGAACACCAAAATCGGTTGCTTTAGGCTCGCGGCCGTCTAGCCATATGGTGCGCAGCTGATCGTCTTTCTCATAGCGAAAAAGGACTCGGTCTGGCCACTGTGTGACCTCCATATGATAGGGGTCATATTGAATGGCGGGAGAAGACGCAGGCTGACAGTCGTATTTTGGCGCAATTATTTCTTCCCAAACCTGTTGATAAGCCAGAGCGCGTTCGTTAAGCACTGGAAAGTTTGCTGGCTCCCAAGGCATGTTTTCGCCATTGATGGGGCGTGCCCGGGTCCCGCCGTCCCAGATGCCTGTGAGATCGGGCACGGCAGCAGAATCTGTTTGAGCAGAGACTGCTGCAAGCGGCAGTCCGATTGCCAGTTGAGCGATGAGTAGCGCTTTGTAGACAAAGACGCGCGCTCTGGGGTGAGAATGAGTTGCTAGTGAGTTGCGTGTTTTGTTCGCATGCATAGGTAGCTACCTGGTGTCGGTTAATAGTGGGGAAGGACGCTAGCGGGTGGGGGTTGGGTCTTGCGTGCGACCGCCTTCTAAAACAGGGCTGCCATCTGCGCGAGTGAGTTTTCGGCCCAAGAGCCCTTTTGCGCCCTCTGCCCGCGCGGAAGGTCCGGCCACGCGAACCACCATGCCGACGGGTAGCAAGTCTGGAGTCCAGCCAACACGACGTAACATCACGGGCGCCCCTAGTTCTACTTGCCACTCTGCAGTTGCGCCTGACTCGTCGGTCACATCGAGAAAGAGCGCAGCGTGCGGATTTCTAAAAACGAAGCGAGTCACAACGCCTTCGATTTCAATCGGCTTATCGGAATCGTAAAAAGGGCCGCTAGCATGGTGAGCAGTAAGTGGCAGCGCTAGGCCAATAAAGCTAAACGAGGCTAAAAAGAGCGAAGTCAGTAAGGTGCGATGACGGGTCATGGTATCTCCTTGTTGTTCCTGTCAGCCCAACGTATCCACGCGTAACGTTGACTTAGAGGAAGTAGTAGAAACAGGGTTAAGTAAAGGTTTCCGGCGGCCACAACATAGGTTTTATTGTCGTAGAAAACGAACGCTGTGATGCAGGAGAGAGCGGCAACCGTAGCCACGACAATCCAAGTAAGGCAGGCTTTTTTGCAAAAGAAAACCTCGAGATGGCGAAGCTGGAGTTCGCTGCGGTATCGCAATGCGTTTAAGTACAGCGCGACGAGAATCGCCGACAATCCGATTAATCCAAAGCCAAAATAGATAAACAGAATAGCGACTTGATTGTCATCCCAGCCTCCAAGCGCAAAAATGTCAGTGCCAAGGGCGTCACCGCTTGAGTAGAGCACCGTTGCCTGCGCCATCAGTTTTATTGGGTAGACAAACACGAGAACAAGCATCACGAGCGCAAGGCTGAGATATAGGGTGGCGGGGTCTTGGAGGCCAAAATGGCGACTCCAGTTTGCATGTGTGACCCAGATCGAACCGATAATTATTGCACTAATTAAAAAGGCGGGAATGTCGCGCGATAGCTCTAATAACTCTTCGGGGTTGCTGGGTATTTGGTCGATGCTGATTACTAGCATCGTGAAAGCGAAGGCGAACGCCGCATCGACGAAAGTTTCTATGCGGCTCATGTTTTCGCCTCGTAGAATCTTCCCGCGGTCGACGCGGCAAGCTGAGATGTATTCGTCGGACAGGCGGTTCATTTCTATTCTCCTCGTGCGGCTCTGGCGTGTTTTAGCCGAACGGCTCGCCTCCGTCGATATCGCCAATCGCAAGAATTGGCGAGGCATCAATATCCTCGGCATCCATCATACTGGCTACTCGACCTACAGCGCTAACCAGCAAATGTTGCTCCCAGGACTCGAGTTTTCGGTACTCGCGCAAAAAGCCAGATTGAAGTAACTCAGGCGCCTCCTCGTATTTAGTTTCGCCAAGTTCTGTAAGCACGACATTTATTGTTCGCTTATCGGTGCCGAGGCGTTTGCGTTGGACGAGTCCGTTTTTTTCAAGGCGATCGATAAGGTTGGTGACCGTGGCCTGAGAGAGCAGAATCGATTTTGCAATCGCGCTTGGGGTCGGCTTGTCTATTTTGACGATTGCATCCATCACCAGCAGCTGCGAGATCGTCAGCCGCGTGTCTTTTTGTAGGCGTTTCGAATAGAGGTCAATCGCACGGGTTATCCGTCTGAGTGCAATCAGTAATTCGTCGTAGTCTTTCATCTTAAGTGAAGTTCCGTTTATTTAAGAGTTCCGCGTAGGGGTTTCGTTGAGGGGTGTCGTTTTAAGAGCCCCTTACTGACGGCCTGCTTCTCGGAGGTGGTAATTCAGATGTTTCCTTCATTTTAGTGCAAAGGGGCGCGGATAAGCTGCTATTACTTATAGTCTCTTTTTGCTGTCTATTAAACAAATTGTTTAGATGTCGAATTAAATTGTATGACAATTCTTCGTAGAGTTTGGCGCAAAGCAGTCAGAATTAGCTGTTTATACTATTGTTTTTATTGACTTAAAAAATATTCTCTTCTTTTGCCTCCCCTCTTTTCTAGTGGTGATATCATTCTGGGGGTATTAATTTACTTCTACTTCTATATACTGTTGCAAAAATCATGACATTACAGTGCCGCTTGGTGAGTTCACCGAGACTTGCGGCGCCTCAATTTTGCATGCCAAGGGGCTACGTTCCCTAGGCGTGTATTCCAGCAAAGAATGTAAGGGAGATGTATGTTTGGTAGCCAGTTCCGCAAAAAGCAATTAGGTCTCGCAGTCGCGCTCGCGTCGACGGCCTTCACAGCCCACGCACAAATTGAAGAAGTGCTGGTGACCGCGACCAAGCGCACCGAGAGTATGCAAGACATACCGGTTGCGGTTTCAGCGCTAGGCGAAGAAGCCCTCGACCAACTCGGCATTTCGAATTTCGAAGATTACCTTCTCCAGCTCCCTAACGTGACAGCCGGCGGCAGTGGCCCTGGCCAAAACACGATTTATATCCGCGGTGTCGCGTCTACCACTCCTGGCCTGACTGTTGCCGGCGTTGCGGGTCTCGCACCTAATGTCGCTCTCTACCTCGACGAACAGCCGCTCGCGCAGCCGGGTCGAAACCTCGATGTCTATGCCGCTGACTTAGCGCGTGTCGAAGTATTATCGGGTCCACAGGGCACGCTCTTCGGGGCAAGTTCGCAAGCAGGTACGGTACGCTTGATTACCAATAAGCCCGATCCGAGCGGCAATTACGCGAGCATCGACCTCGGCACTGCCTTCACCCGTAAAGGTGAGATGAGCAATAATGTCGAGGCGATGGTTAATATTCCGATCAACGACAAGCTCACCGTCCGCGGTGTGGTTTACGTCGACAATCAAGGCGGCTACATCGATAACGTAGTGGGCCAACGCAACCTTACCGAAAGTGCGCGCTTTAGACCCGAAGGCACAGTGCGCAGCAACGGCTTACCAGTCAGCGCGGGCAGGGCAGGTTTTCAGTCCACAGCCGATCTTAGCGGCGTGAACTTTATCGATGCCGACAATTCGACGCGCGTTGAAGAAGATTTTAACGATACAACGTATTCCGGTGTTCGTCTGTCGGCGCTGTGGGATATTAACGACGACTGGTCTCTGACCGTTGCGCACACCGAGCAAGAACTCGAAACCGACGGTGTTTTCTTTGCTGACCCCAATCTTGGAGATCTCGAGATTCAGCGTTACGAAGATGACTCGTTAGAAGATGCTTTTAGTAATACTAATTGGACTCTCGCCGGACGCATAGGTGAATTGGAAGCAATCTACACAGGCGCCTTCACTGATCGCGAGACAGATCAATTTATTGACTATGCTGACTATATTTTCGTCGGTCAGTATCTGCCTTACTACATTTGTGACGGCAGCGTGACTTATCCTGGCGCAAGCGCGCCTAGCGGCACGTGTCAGGCGCCAAACATGTTCGTAAAGAGCACGTCGCAAACCGAAGTCAGCAGCCACGAAATTCGCTTATCGACGGATGCCGATCGTATGGTTAGCGCCACTGTCGGTGGTTTCTACAGCACGCTCGACCTCGCTGAGAAGAACGACTTTACCTACCTAGGCTCGCGTCAGGCCATCGCGTTTAATGGCGAGACAGGCTTTGGTCCAAATTTTTCTGCTGAAAACTCAACGAGCGACCAAGGCCAGTGGCCCAATGGCGTCATATTCCGCAATGACGTGTTGCGTACTGACGAGCAAAAAGGGGTGTTCGGAGAAGCGAAAATTCGCCTCAACGACGAGTTTGCTGTGACTGTTGGTGCGCGTTGGTACGACGTAGAGGTTGACCTCGTAGGTAGCGCAGCAGGTTCATTCGGCAACTTCGGCGCAACAACAGATAATAATGCGGGTAATAATCTCGATACTCTGTTTGCAGGCCCGCGACCAGATACTGCCTCGACAGACGGCGTTATTACCAAGGCAAGTGTGACATGGACGCCCAATGACAATCAGCTACTTTACGCAACATTCTCCGAGGGCTATCGCCCAGGATTATTGAACCGCCCAGGCGGCGCGACTAACCCCGCCGGCACGTTTACAGTGCCATACGCGATCGATACCGACGACATGACTAACTATGAGTTTGGTTGGAAGACTGACTTGTTAGACTATACGCTTCGCTTCAATGGTAGCGTGTTCTTCGCCGAGATCGAACGCCTGCAGACCACCATTTTCGATCCGTCGATTACTAATTTGTTCTTCTCTGACAACGCAGCCGATGCCGAAATTAAAGGGGTTGAAGGTGACTTCATCTGGGCGCCACCTTCAATGTCCGGTCTCACTGTTACCGGTGCATTCTCTGTTTTAGATACGGAAATTACCCGAGTAATAACGCCAACTAACGACGTGACCCTAGGCGACTCACTTGCCTACGCGCCTGAGCGTCAGGCGAATCTTCGCGCGCGTTACGAATGGAGTGTCGGGTCAGGAATGATTGCACACGTCATGCCGCAGATTGCCTATTCGGCGGCTTCTTATAGCGACATCGTGTCGATTAACCGTGACAAGTTGAACAGTTGGACACTGCTAGGCTTTAGCGCCGGTGTGACATCGGATACGTGGTCGGCCGAATTCTTTGCCGAAAACCTGAGCGATGAGCGGGCTGAAATCGCCCGTTCATTCAATTTCGATAGAGATCGTGTGAACTACGTGAGACCAAGGACGATGGGAGTCAGAGTCTCTTATGACTTCTAGTGCACAGACGGTTTTTGCATAGAAGGTAGACGAACGCCCCGCTTCAGGGGCGTTCTCGTTCTCGCCTATTACAGGCGCGGCATCGATTTGACTCTGATAACACTGTATGGTCTTAAGAGTAGGCCGCACAGGAGTCATACGCAAAGCAGCAGAGGCAAAGGGGCCTAAGATCTAGAGTATGAGCGCAATCCAACAGACGGCAGAAATCGACAGCAAAATAGATCTCGGCGTCAGCGATGCCGGTGACGCTGAGCTCGTAGCGACTATCGACAAGGCCACTCAAGCTATCTCCCAAAAAGAGTTTGCCGCGGCACTTTCTCTCTTATTGCCCCTAATGTCCGAGCATTCGCGAAACGAAGAAATCCTCTACCTCGTTGCGGTAGCTCAGCGCTATTTAGGCGACAACGGAAGCGCACTTGCAACGCTTACCTCGCTGGTTGCCTGTGCGCCAAATCATGGTCGAGCGTATCAAGAAGAAGGGCACAATCATCGAGTGTTGGGCGACGCAGAAGCAGCGCTTAGATCCTACAGCTGGGCTTGTCATTACAATCCTGCCTTGGAGGCCAGCTACAAAGGACAGCTGCAAATGTTGAGGCAGCTTGATCGACCCCAGCTGTATGAGCAGGTAAGCGCGCAACTAAAACAGTTATTGAGTCAGCCCAAACCCTTGGTGGCGGTCGTCGATCTCATTTCGCAAGGAAAACTACTCAAGGCCGAAGATTTGTGTCGGCAATTTATGCTGCGCGATCCTGCTAACGTCGAAGGTATGCGCCTGCTCGCCGACATCGGTTGTCGCCTTGGAGTGTTAGACGATGCCGAGACACTATTGTCGAGCGCGCATGACCTTGCGCCAGACAATATTCCGGTACATATCGACTACATTCAAACATTGCGCAAGCGCCAACGATTCGTTGACGCGCGCGCGGAAGCTCAGAAACTTCTGGCAAGCAGCCCAAACAATCCGCAATTCATTTCGCTCGCCGCTGTTGAAGCGATGCAGAGCGGTGAATTCGACGAAGCATTAGGGTTGTTCTCGCGAGTGCTTGAATATCTTCCCGGCGACAGTCTTACGCTGACATCGATCGGTCACGCACAGAAAACGCAGGGCGACTATGATGCAGCGGTTGCCTCGTATCACCGCGCGCTCGCCAATAATTCGGGTCATGGAGAGGCCTACTACTCGCTCGCTAATCTTAAGGTGTATCAATTTAGCGACGACGAAGTTGCGTCGATGCAGGCGCATGTTTTGCAGCCTCGGCTTGCGCACAACGATCGCGTCTATATGAATTTCGCCTTAGGTAAAGCGTTCGAAGATCGTGAGCGCTTCGCCGAATCGTTCGAATATTACGAGCAGGGCAATGCATTAAAAAAAGCACAGAGTCGCTATCGTGCAAGTTCGATGACAGAGGATATTGCAGCGCAAAAAATCGCCTGCACCCGTGACCTGTTCGAGTCTAAGAATGACGCTGGCTGCCAAGCGCCGGATCCTCTATTTATTCTTGGTCTTCCCCGTGCTGGTTCGACACTAGTCGAGCAAATACTCGCGTCACACAGCCTGGTTGATGGCACGCTCGAACTTCCTAATATCCTGTCGCTTTCGCAAAGGCTGCGCAGATTAGGGCAGGGACGGGGTGCAGGCAAGCTGGCACGTGAACGTGACGATTACGACGCCTATCCAGCAAACCTTGCGCAATTAAGTAGTGCGCAGCTGACAGAATTTGGCGAAGAGTTTATTGAACAGACTGCTGTTCATCGTGCCGGCTCACCATTTTTTATAGACAAGATGCCCAATAACTTCCGTCATATCGGGCTCATCAAGCTGATTCTCCCTAATGCCAAAATCATCGATGCGAGGCGTGGCTCTATGGCGTGCTGCTTTAGTGGTTTTAAGCAGTTGTTTGCTGAGGGACAGGAATTTAGCTACTCGCTGGAGGACATCGGCACTTACTACAGCGACTATTTAGATTTGATGGCGCACTGGGATGAAGTCTTACCTGGTTTTGTGCATCGAATCGAGAACGAGAAGTTAATCGATGATTTAGAGGGCGAGGTGCGTAAGCTTCTTGATTTTTGCGGTCTGCCTTTCGAGCAGGCGTGTGTAGAGTTTCATCGTAATAAGCGCAATGTAAGAACGCCAAGCTCTGAGCAAGTTAGGCAGCCGATTAGTAAGAGTGGCGTCGACCAATGGCGAAACTACAGTAATTATCTCGACCCCCTGCGCAACGCGCTGGGCGGCCTTAGTCATGAATGAGAAGAATAATGAGTGTGGCCAAAAAAGGCCGTGCAATTCGTCGTCGATAAAGGCACGAATCAACTAGGAAATATTATGCTAGACCAAGTAAGAGCCAAACTGGATCCTGCCTCACCTGAGGAGCCAGAGTCGACATTGAATAAGCCAGTATTCTTTATTTCCGCTGTCCTTATTATTGCCGTATGTTTATACGGCGCGCTTTTTAGTGATCACGCGTCGTTAGTATTTTCTGATCTTCAGTCTTGGTTACTCACGAATCTTGGCTGGCTCTATATGGGGTCTGTCGCCGGCTTTTTTATGTTGGTGATCTATTTAGCCTTTAGCCGTTTTGCGCACCTAAGGTTAGGTGCAGATGACTCGGAGCCTGAATACAGCTACGGCAGCTGGTTTGCCATGTTGTTTAGTGCGGGCATGGGAATTGGGCTCATGTTCTTCGGTGTTTCGGAGCCGATGACACACTTTCTGGAACCGCCAGTAGGCGAGGGTGGCACGATAGACGCGGCGCGCAATGCAATGCAAGTGACGTTCTTTCACTGGGGTCTGCATGCGTGGGCAATCTACATAATTATCGGTCTAGCGTTAGCGTATTTCTCTTTTCGCCATGATCTTCCTCTCACACTGCGTTCGGCGCTATATCCAGTTATTGGAGATAAGATCTACGGTAAGTGGGGAAACGCGGTCGACATTTTCGCTATCCTAGGCACTATGTTCGGCGTTGCTACCTCATTGGGGTTAGGGGTCATGCAGGTGAATGCGGGCCTCAACTACCTGTTCGGCCTGCCCGTTTCTATTGTGGTGCAGGTTGCACTCATTGCAGCGATTACCTGTGCTGCGACAATTTCAGTGGTTGCAGGTTTGGATGCAGGAATCAGAAGGCTAAGTGAGCTTAATCTAGTGCTGGCATTGCTGCTGATGGTTTTCGTGCTAATTGCAGGTCCAACTGTCATGCTGCTCAGCAGCCTGATTCAAAATATCGGCATGTATTTGTCCGGCCTTGTTGATATGACTTTTAGAATCTATGCCTACGAGCCAAACGAGTGGATTGGTAATTGGACGTTATTCTATTGGGCATGGTGGATTTCATGGTCCCCGTTCGTCGGCATGTTTATCGCTCGAATTTCACGCGGTCGTACGATTCGCGAGTTTATTCTCGGTGTGTTGCTTGTTCCGTCGGGCTTTACCTTTTTATGGTTAACGATATTCGGCAACAGCGGATTATGGTTAGAGATGCACGAAGCAGGCGCAGGCTTGGCGACAGCGGTACAAACTAATATGCCTACGGCGATTTTTGTTCTGCTCGACCAGTTGCCACTAACCGGCATCACGTCTGCACTCGCCACAATGCTGATTGTGACTTTTTTCGTTACTTCATCGGATTCAGGTTCTCTTGTCATAGACATCATTAGCTCAGGTGGCGCCGAGAATCCGCCGGTTTGGCAGCGAATATTCTGGGCAGTGTCTGAGGGTGCTGTGGCGGCAACACTACTTGTCGCGGGCGGCCTAGCTGCGCTTCAAACAGCGGCGATTAGTAGTGCGCTGCCGTTAATCATCGTGATGTTTTTAGTCTGTTATGGGTTAATGAAGGCGCTGCATGCAGAGCCTTCTGTGCGTGGCGTGCGGCCAATCGCCACATCGAGCGTACCTGTTGCTGGGGGCTCTAAGGCGTGGCAATCGCGGTTAAAAGCGATGCTGGGCAGGTTTAAAGAAGGCGAGGCTCAGGCGTATCTTGAGACCACGGCGAGGCAGGCAATGGAAGAGGTGCTTGCGCAATTGACCACGCAAAACATCCTGCATGCAGGGATTGAAGCCGAGGAGAATTTGATTCGGTTAACGGCTGGTCAAGGCGAGGAGTTTGATTTTCTCTATGAAATTAAGCTGCGCGAATACTCGCTTCCCTCGGTTGCCTTTCCAGAGCTTCCTACAAAAAAATCTGAGCGCAATTATTGGCGGGCAGAGGTGACGCTATTAGAAGGCGCGCAGCAGTATGATGTGGCGGGTTATTCGAAAGAAGAGCTTATGAGCGATATCTTGACTCAGTTCGAAAACCATCTACATCTGCTGCACACTGATATTTAGGCGTTTCGCTTTTCTTCTATTGCGTCGACGATCGCGCCTATATCGTAGTTCCAATCTGCTACGCGCAGATTGAATTGAGTGGGCCATTCGAAGAGCGCGTTGGTGTCTTCGAAGCGGCTCTCATCGATCGTGTCTAGCCAGATTGTAAAGTCTGCACGAAACGTATCGCGGGTTATGGTTGTCGGTGCTACGAAATCGCACAGTGCGATTTTGCCTTGGTCGACCTGAGCTTGGGCAAAGTCGGCCATGCGCTTTGCCTGACGTAACCGGCCTTCCTCAGAAAAGTCCCAATCGTCGGCCTCTTTGCGGACCTCGTCAGCGTTAAGCCATGTGCAGTTTGTCAGTTTTTTATGCAGTTGCTCGGCGAGCGTCGTCTTGCCAGCGCCGGGTAGTCCCATAACGAGTATTTTCATGATGCTTACTCTTTTTTTGGTTTAATAGAGTGGTTGCTATGAGATGAGGATAGCACTAAATATTTTGATAAAGAATATCGCTTTCCCAAGCCCGCTGTAGGGTTGTCATTTGTTCGAATTATCTTCCCTAAATGTACTTATTTCTTTGAGTGTTTTTTTCTGTTTGGCGGCAGTAGGCACTGTCGCTTCTTCGGCCGGATGGCCTACGACTAGAAGCAGATAGGGGCGCTCGGTTGGAGGCCGTTCAAGGATCTCGCTGAGAAATTTCATCGGATTCGGTGTGTGCGTTAGCGTTGCTAGCCCAGCCGCATGCAATGCGTTGATGAGAAAACCGGTCGCGATGCCGACCGATTCAGGCATGTAATAGTTCTTTCGCTTATTGCCTTGCTCGTCTTTGCCCTGTCGCTCGATGAATATGGCTATCAGCCAAGGTGCCGTTTCTAGGAAAGATTTTTGCTCATCGGTGCCAAGCGGGGCCAGGTCTTTGAGCCATTCGTCTCCTGCCTTGCCGCCATAGAATGCGCTCTCTTCGACTTCGGCAGCCTGACGGATGCTTCGTTTTATGGTCGGATCGCTGACGCAGACAAAATGCCAAGGCTGATGGTTCGCGCCGCTCGGTGCTGTGCCGGCAGCGCGGATCGCTGCCTCGATTACTGCTTTAGGGACAGAGCGAGACGAAAAATCGCGAACACTGTGCCTCGTTTTTATAAACTCGAAATAACCTTCTGCCTGCGAAACCATTTCTTCATCAGTGACACTCAAACGGTCCGGAAGGTCTATCGGTTGATACGTTGACAAATCTTAGCCTCGACTATTTTTGGGGAAGTCCTAAGGCTGAGAAGCCTTGTACATAACTCGATGCGCATGCAGGAGCGGCTCCGTGTAGCCATTAGGCAGTGTCGGATTATCAAAGATAAGCGCTTTGGCCGCGGCGAAGCCCGCGCTTGCCTCGAAGTCGTCTGCCATTGGCCTGTAGAGCGGGTCGTTTGCGTTCTGCTCGTCTACGACCTTAGCCATGCGCTGCATTATCTCGATAACCTGTTCGGTATTGCAAAGGCCATGTTTAAGCCAGTTCGACACATGAACTGCGGAAATCCGGAGGGTTGCACGGTCTTCCATGAGCCCTATATTGTGAATGTCGGGTACTTTCGAGCAACCAATACCGCTTTCTATCCAGCGTACAACATAGCCTAAAATTCCTTGAATATTATTTTCAAGCTCGCGCTCAATGCTCTGTGTATCGAGCGGGGTTTCGTGACCGAGTAAAGGAATCGTTAATAGCGCTGACAGTGTCGAGGGCGCACGAAGGCGAACAGATTCTTGTGCCGCTCTCACATCGACGGCATGGTAATGCATAGCATGTAGAACAGCGGCGGTCGGCGAGGGCACCCAAGCAGTCGAGGCGCCAGATTGGGGGTGAGCAACTTTAGCCTTCATCATCGCAGCCATTTCGTCGGGCATCGCCCACATGCCTTTGCCTATTTGTGCCCGCCCCTGGAGTCCGCAGGCTAATCCGATTTCAACGTTTCGATTTTCGTAGGCGTTGATCCACTCGCGGTCTTTTATCTGTGCCTTGGGCGGAAATACGCCCGCGTTCATGCTGGTGTAAATTTCATCACCCGTGCGATCTAGGAAACCGGTGTTGATAAACACGAGACGCTCACGCGCTTCGAATATACAGTGTTTCAGATTCACCGACGTGCGGCGCTCTTCATCCATTATGCCGAGCTTGATGGTGTTAGCGGGAAGCGAGAGGAGCACTTCGATACTCGCAAAAAGGCGACAAGTAAACGCGACCTCGACAGGGCCATGCATTTTAGGTTTAACGATATAAAGGCTGCCGGTGCAACTGTTTCCGTAGCCTGCATCGCTCGCAAGGTCTATCGCGCCAATGAGCGCTGTCATAACCGCATCGATTATGTGTTCGGGGACCTGTTCGCCAGCGTTATCATGCGCCAACTCGCTCGTCATCAAGTGACCCACATTACGATTAAACAGCAGGCTACGCCCTCGAAGCATGATCGGCGCGCCGTTAGGATCGAGGAATTCTCGATCTTGATTGAGGCTACGCGTCAGTGTTGCCCCGCCTTTGACGAAGCTCGCGCTGAGCGTGTTAGTCATTAGGCCGAGCCAATTTTTGTAGACGTCGATTTTGTCTTCGGCATCAACAGCTGCTACCGAGTCTTCGCAGTCCATGATAGTCGTCAGTGCTGCTTCGAGGATAATGTCATCTATACCCGCGGCGTCTTCGCTGCCGATATTGCCGCCTCTGTTTATGACGCACTCGATATGCAGGCCATGATGTTTGAACAAAACCGAACTTGGCGCATCAGAATCGCCTAGGTAGCCTGCGAATTGAGTCGCATCTCTTAAGCGCGTTTGGTGTCCATCTTTCAATTCAATTACAAGGCCATCATTGATGCAATAGCTTACCGCCTCTGCGTGCGAAGCTGATGCCAAAGGCACTGCTGAATCCAAAAATGCACGCGCATAGGCGATGACTTTGTTACCGCGAACGGAGTCGTAGCCCGGCTGTCGAGGCTGGCCGGGTTCGTCGACAATGATATCGCTGCCGTAGAGGGCATCGTAAAGACTGCCCCAGCGCGCATTGGCCGCATTGAGTGCAAAACGAGCGTTTTTTAATGGGACTACTAATTGCGAACCCGAGAGTGTGGCAATTTCTGCATCTACCTTGTCGGTGTTAATTACGAAATCGGGTATTTGAGGTAGAAGGTAGCCTATCGAGAGTAAAAACTGCTCATAGTCTGTCTGGCTGAACGACGGATTGGCATCGTGCCAGTGGTCTATCTGTGCCTGCAGATCTAGCCTGTCGGCAAGTAAGTCTCGTGTACTTGAAGAAAATTCATTTATCAGATCATCAAACCCTTTCCAAAATGCAGCCGCGTCTAGCGAAGTGAGTGGAAGAATGGCGTCATTGATAAAGCGCGTGAGGTTTGGGTGAAACATCTAGAAAGCCTTTCACAGAGGTTCATTAGTAGAAGATAGCGTATTCCGCAGATTGCCGCATGCACTGGGCAAAAAAAAGCGCTCGCCTAGTGGTGAGCTAGAGCGAGCGCCAGTGCCTTACGTTGGTTTAACCGAACTGATTCATCGTATTGTCTTTGCCGCCGGCCTTGAGCGCCGCTTCACCAGAGAAATAGCTCTTGTGGTCGTCGCCCATATTCGAGCCAGCCATATCTTGGTGCTTAACACACGCGAGCTGTTCGCGAATTTCTCGGCGCTGCACGCCAGCGACGTAGGCGAGCATGCCCTCATCCCCAAAGTAGCCTTTCGCAAGGTTGTCTGTGCTCAGCGCTGCTGTGTGATAGGTCGGCAGAGTAATCAAATGATGGAACACTCCCGCTTCGCGCGCCGCGTCACGTTGGAAGCTGCGAACCCGATCGTCTGCTGCCTGTGCTAATTCACTTTCATCATAGCTGGTCGCCATTAAATTGGCGCGCTCGTAGTTGCTAAGATCGCGACCCTCTGTTTCCCAAGCATCGAAAATCTGCTGACGGAAGTTCAGCGTCCAGTTGAACGAAGGGCTGTTGTTGTATACAAGCTTCGCTGTTGGCACTCGCTCGCGTATGCGGCTTACCATGCCGCCAATCTGCGCGACGCTAGGCGTCGACGTTTCTATCCAGAGCAGATCGGCGCCATTTTCAAGCGAGGTGATGCAGTCTAATACACAGCGGTCTTCGCCAGTGCCATCACGGAATTTAAATAGGCCGTTAGGTAGCGTGGTTGTTCGTTGAAGTTTGCCTGCGACTTTTACTGCAATGTCGCCATGCTCGAGCGTGCTGGCATCCTCCACCGGTGTGAGTTCCAGAAATCTGTTGTATTGATCGCCTAGATCACCGTCTTCGGTGGTGGTAGCGATCTTTTGCGTGAGACCCGCGCCCAATGAATCTGTGCGCGCCACGATAACGCCGTCTTCGACACCAAGTTCTAAAAATGCGTAGCGAACCGCGCGGATCTTCGCAAGGAATTCTTCGTGAGGCACGGTAACTTTGCCGTCTTGGTGACCACACTGCTTTGCATCCGATACTTGATTTTCAAGCTGGATGGCACAGGCGCCTGCCTCGATCATGCGCTTTGCCAGAAGGTATGTCGCCTCTTCGTTACCGAAGCCTGCGTCGATGTCGGCGATAATAGGCACAACGTGGGTTTGATAGTTATTCACTTCGTTCTGAATACGCTGCGCTGTCACTGAATCCCCAGCTTCGCGTGCGTCGTCTAGCTGACCGAAAAGATGGCCGAGCTCGCGTGCATCCGCTTGGCGCAAGAACGTGTAGATTTCTTCGATAAGATCGGACACTGAGGTTTTTTCATGCATTGACTGATCGGGAAGCGGGCCGAATTCCGAGCGGAGCGCGGCAACCATCCAGCCAGAGAGGTAGATGTAACGTTTATCGGTGGTACCGTGGTGTTTTTTGACAGCTATCATCTTTTGCTGAGCGATAAACCCATGCCAGCATCCCAAAGACTGTGTGTAGACGGCGCTGTCTTGATCATAGTCATGCATGTCTCTACGCATAATGGCTGCGGTATAACGAGCAATGTCGAGGCCTGTCTTAAACTGATTTTGAGCGCGCATACGAGCGGCATACTCGGGATTAATAGCGGCCCAAGGTTGTCCGGCCGCTTGCTTTAAATCTTTTAGGCGTGCGATATCGTCGTTATAAACAGTCATCGTGTTTTCCATCGTAGTCAGTGTTCTTATTTATTAGTTGATAGCCGACGGCGCGTGTGCGCGGTCGGCCTAAAAAAATGCCAGAGGGCTTTGCCTCTAGGCGAAGTGCAGCTCGATCTGGTGGCCTTGAGATGCTAACGAAATCAGTGATGGGCATTCGCGGTCGCCACCGAATTCGACGAGGCTACTCGGATTAGAAAGACCAACGCAGCGGCCCGAGCTCAAATGAGCGATAAGGCGATCGAAGTAGACGCGGTATTGTGCGACGTCGTGATGCGAGCCTTCCTTGAGCGGGAAATAGGCGTCAAGGAAATCCTGATAGCGATTGTTCGACTCGGGAGTCGCTGTCGCCGCGTCAAAAGATTCTGATAAATTCGCGTGTTGTAAGTTGCTCATCGCTTGCCCCATTGAGGTAGTCTGCTTTAACAATGTGCGATCGAGTAATCGATCGTTCTGTTTGTCGGTCTTTCATGAGTGATGCCTTTTCGAGTGGTCTTACCTCCAGCTCGGGAGAGAGTGTAGTGTAAATATTTTATGAATTTGACAATAAAAATTTCACACTGTAAATTTTACAAAAGTTGTGTAAATTAATCAGGCGGATAAATCGCTTCGTCAAGGGGATAGGATCGGATGAAAGCTGCTACTCAATCGCTTGTACGCAAGGCGCATTTTCTCGGTGCTAAGATTAAAAAATTGCGTAAGGACAACGGCTTAACGTTAGATGACTTGTCTGTTCGCTGCGTTCAGCGTGATGCTGAATCTGCGCCCTCTGTGTCGTATCTCTCTATGATAGAAAACGGCAAACGTGTGCCTTCAGAGGACATGCTCGACGTAATCGCCAGCGTCTTCGAGAAGGACCTCGCCTGGTTCTACGACGAAAAAATAGATCACGACGCGGTGACCACGCCTAAAAAGAGGGCGGGTGGCATCGCAGGTGTTGCGCTAGAGCCAAGCTTTTTGTTCTCTAAAGATCACTTACAGATCGCGATTCCCGAACTGCTTTCACAGGGCGGTATCAGTGGCAGGCAATTTGGCCATTTGCTTATTCGTGCGCACCAAGAACACAATCAGAATCGGTTTCCCGATCTTGAAAAAGCGGCGGAAGAAATTGGTCAGAAGCGAATGCCACTGAACGTGGAAGACTTGCTAGATATCTGCAAAAACCTAGGGTTGACAATCAAATGGTTCGATCGAGCGCCCGACATTATCGCAGACCCCGACGACACCGGCTTTAAGACTCTGATGCGCTCATTTTTTGAGCCCCCCGGCACGCTCTACATAAACAAAAGCCTCAAAGACCTCCCTGCAAGATTGAAATACGATCTTGCAACTCATATTGGGCATACAGTGCTGCACGGCCGCGATGGACTGCGCAGCGTGTCTGCGGTTGGCGGCAACACGTTTGATGCTAAGTCTTGGAGTAGCCAATCACAAACTGTCGACTCAAAAGACATTTTGCATGCATGGCGTGATTTCGAATGCAGTTTTTTTGCGGGCGCTTTGCTCTGCCCCAAGGTACCGAGCCGGCAGTTTCTCTCGCGCAACGCCTACTCGCTAAAAAGTGCAAAGCTCCTCGATGTCACCACTGCCGTTCTCATGCGCCGGATGACGGCAGTTTCGCCCTATCCACACTGGCACTATTTTGACGCGTATCCGCCCGGCAAACTGCGAGCGGTCTACCGTGGCAACGGGATTCCTCTGCCTTGGGGGAATTTGAAGATGATGAATGATCCGTGCCAAAACTGGTCGGTGTTCAATATGCTCGGAAGCAAGTCGGATCAGCCAGCTGCGCAAATTTCTGTGCTTAAGAATGGGGAGGATGCCCGCCTTTACTGTTGCGAGTCGATTCGGGTTAAGGATGCAGCGGGCAATTTTCACGTCGTCTGTGCTGGAATCGACATGGGGCCTGCGCTCGAGTCTCAGGGAGTCGCTGCCGATGACGTTATCGCTGAAATTTTCGACGCCTGCCAAGCCGGCGGAGGCTCCGCCGCCGTTCCGGCACGGGCGGCCAAGTTAATCCGAAGCATAGCTAATATTCTTAATATCGAATGGGTAGGGCGGGGCCTCGAGCGCGAGACCAACATAATCTGTCCACGCAGTGCGAACTGCCCGCGTGACCCGTGCTGCGTCTCAAAGCCCAAAAAAGTCAGGCCGTTCACCGAAGACATTCGCAGCGCAATTATCAACGCGAGCTAAGCTAAGTTATTGGGCCTGCGGCAGTTCCCTCTTCGCACCCTTTCGCTATATAGTGGAGCGTCTAATTAAAAGAAAATAAGGGACTAAATCATGAGCATGGCTAACATAGTTGGACGCGTAATAGGAGCAGTTGTCGTGGTTGCCATCGTAGGGTGGGCGTCTACAGCACCGTATTTGAGCAACCAAGGCCTCGGCCGACTGCCAGGTATTATTATGGGCGGCACAGCAACCGAGCCACTCGCAGACTTCGGCGTCCTCAATGGCCAGGTCCAAGGTCCGCTGATGATGAAGTTCACCGGATTTCCTCCTTTCGTCAATTATCTGTCGTGGGTAGGTGAGGGTAATGGCGTTATTACCGCAACAAGGCCAGACGGCGGGCTGTGGGCTAAGCGCGCCCGAGAAGACGGCGGTGAGGGCTGGCTGCGGATTGGCGACTCAACATTCGCGATGCGTACAACCGAAATCACTGACCCTAGCGAGCGCCTCCGCATGATGGAAAGATGGGCTTCGAAAGCAGGCAGAACGCTCGACGAGCCGCTTTATGAAGGGTCTGAGCCACTGCGCGAGTGGGAAGTCTTTTTTTGGACTCCTCGTTAATCGGGCAGCTGGCCACACCACCCTGCAGTCAATCTTGCCGAGGAAATCGAGTCATGAGAACAAAAAGAGTGTCGAAGGCATTTGTTGCCTCGCTACGCACCGCATTTACCTTAATCCTTCTTTCTGCGCACACCGCGAATGCGCAAACGGGAACGAGTGTTGATCGGGGTGACTGGCCTGTGTATCACGGTGGAGAATTCTCCCAAAGGTATTCGCCACTCGATCAAATCAATGCCGAAAACGTGGGTTCTTTGGAAATAGCCTGGCGTTTTGCCACGCCCAATTTTGGTCCCTCAACAGACTTTAATAATCCCTCTACACCGCTGGAAATAGACGGTGTGCTTTACGTAAATGTAGGCAGCACGCGTAATGTTGCCGCCCTCGATGCGACCACCGGTCAGGTGCTATGGCTCTGGCGGCCGCAGGAGGGGAGTCGCTATGACGAGGCGCCGCGTAAGGGAGCTGGCCGCGGTGTGGCTTATTACAGCAAAGAAGGGAAAACACGCGTCATTGACGTAACACCCGGGTATCAGCTGGTTTCACTCGATGCCAAAACGGGATTGCTTGATCCCACATTCGGCGAAAACGGTGTGGTGGATTTATTTGTTGGATTGCGTAACGCAGACGATCCTCGTTTCGTTCATCCCGACATCGGTCTCTCGGCACCGCCCTTTGTTATGAACGATGTTATCGTCGTGGGTGCAGCGCATCGCACGGGTGGTAGGCCGCGGGCAAAGTCGAACGTGAAGGGTGATATTCGCGGCTTTGACGTTCACACAGGCGAGCTACTTTGGACCTTTCATACCATCCCGGAGCGAGGGGAGGTGGGTTACGAGACGTGGCTTGACGAAGGGATCGAATTCACCGGCAACTCTGGCGTTTGGGCGCCAATTTCTGGCGATCCCGAACTCGGCCTTATCTATCTGCCAGTCGAAGATCCCACCGGCGATTATTATGGTGGCGATCGCCCCGGTGCGAATCTTTTCTCGAGCAGCCTAGTCGCTGTAGACGTCAAAACCGGCGAAAGGCGCTGGCATTTCCAGCAGATCCATCACGACATCTGGGACTGGGACGTACCAGCTGCCCCCGTGCTTGCCGATCTGCCCAATGGTCGCAAGATTGTCATGTCGGTGACCAAACAGGCTTTCGTGTATACCTACGATCGCCTGACTGGCGAGCCTATCTGGCCGATAGTCGAGCGTCCCGTGCCTGCGGGCGATGTGCCAGGCGAATGGTATTCGCCTACGCAGCCTTTTCCGACATTGCCTGCGCCCTTCGACAGGCAAACGGTTACCGAAGACGATCTGCTCGATTGGAGCCCCGAACTACGCGCACTTGCTGTCGAGGCGACAAAGGGCTTTCGGTTGAGCACCGTGCTTTATACGCCGCCTTCGCTCACCGATGCAGCCGACGGAACAAGAGGCCTCCTCAGCTTGCCGTCGTCAACTGGCGGAGCCAATTGGGAGGGCTCGACAATAGACCCCGAGACAGGGATTTTATACGTGCCTTCTCGCACGCAGCTGCAGATGCTGACACTGGCTAAAAATCCAGATTCGGATATCGCCTTGAGTCAGGGATTCGGCGTGCGGGTTCCTCGAATACAAGGACTCGAAATTGTTAAACCGCCTTACGGTCGTATTACGGCAATAGATATGAATAGCGGCGAGCATCTCTGGATGATTGCGAACGCCGCCACGCCAGAGCGAATTGCGAATCATCCTCTGCTCGAAGGCATCGATATACCGGACACGGGTGTCCCAACCCGTTCAGGTACCTTGCTTACCAAGACGCTGCTGTTTGTCTCGGAAGGCAATGGCACTGCCGACGCGCGGCCCATGATGCGCGCAATTAATAAGCAGACTGGCGCGCTTATCGCAGAAATACAATTGCCCGCGAATCAAATTGGCTTGCCGTTCACCTACGAGCACGCGGGTAAGCAATACCTCGCACTTTTTGTTGGAGGGAGCGGGAGTCCCGCTGAGCTTGTCGCCTACTCATTGCCTTAATGATTTTCGCTAGATGACATTACTCATTGCAGGCGAGGTGAGCTTGTTCATCGCTCAAGTATGTCTGTTCTAAGGGTGGAGCCCTAGTTTAAAGATTCAAAAATTTTCAGAGTATTAAGAAATGAAAATAACTATTGCCGGAGCTGGCATTGCCGGACTAGCGACCGCGCTCGCGCTTGACGCGGATGGTCATGATATTGAGATTTTCGAAGCAGTTCAGGAAATTAAACCGCTGGGAGTCGGAATAAACTTATTACCGCATGCTGCGGCCGTATTGAACGGCTTGGGAGTTCTTGATGACCTTCTCAAAAGCGGCGTCGCTACGAGTGAATTAGGCTATTTTAACCGATATGGTCAAAAAATTTGGAGTGAATCTCGAGGCTTGTACGCAGGACAGAATGCACCGCAGGTGTCTATAGCGCGGGGCGAACTACAGCGTATTCTGCTGCATCATGTCCAAAAACGACTTGGAGAATCGCGCATTCACTCTGGGCATAGGTTGGTCAGTTTCAGCAACAAAAAAGACCAGGCATTCGCAATATTTAGCACCCCTTCATCGAACGAACTTACTGTGCATTCTGATATTCTGATTTGCGCGGATGGTATTCACTCTGCTGCGAGGGCTCAGCTCTATCCCGACGAGGGTGCGCCCTTATATTCGGGCAGGCTGCTTTGGCGCGCCACTACAATGGCCCCGCCTTTTTTAAGCGGGTCATCGATGATTATGGCTGGTCACGAGGATCAAAAATTTGTCTGTTATCCAATCGAGTCTTGCGGCGAGGATGGCTTGCAAAAAATTAACTGGATAGCTGAATTGAGAAGACCTCTTCTTAGGAATCCCGAAGATTGGAATCGTAAGGGCGACATCAGCGATTTTTATGATGAATTCGTAGATTGGAATTTCGATTGGCTCGATGTCCCCAGATTAATAACTGGTGCCGAGCAGATCTATGAGTATCCAATGGTTGATAGAACTCCAGTTAATTCCTGGACAGAAAAAAGAGTAACATTGCTCGGCGACTCCGCACATCCGATGTATCCAATCGGGTCGAATGGCGCCAGCCAGGCCATTCTTGACGCAGCGGATCTGAGTGAGGCGCTACGAGAAGTTGCCGATCCAGAAGGAGCTTTACTCGCGTATGAAAATTCTCGGTTGCCAAAAACGTCGAGTATTGTCATCGCTAATCGAGGTAACGGCCCCGAGCAGTGTATGCAATTGGCCGAGGAACGGGCGCCAAACGGATTTGCGAAATTAGAAGATGTGTTCCTTCCTGGCGAGCTTCGCGCCATCGCGGATCGCTACAAGGTAGTCACCGGGCTTAAACGGAACTAAACATAATCAAAGGTCGTACTTTGCGCCTTGAATTTAGGAAAACCAATGAGTATATGGTTTGAACCAGTACCTTCGATAAAATCCCTTAATGCAAAACAAGTGAACACTCTTGCTGAACATTTGGATATGAAAATTACACGGATTACCGATAATTCGCTGACCATGAGCATGCCTGTAGACAGCCGAACTACACAACCCCACGGAAGACTGCACGGGGCGCTTCAGTAGCGCTGGCTGAAACGGTAGGCTCTATCGCAGCTAACCTAGCTCTTGATACGAATCTGCAAGCGGGTGTGGGGCTTGAAATTAATGCTAACCACATAAGGCCGATCAAAGAAGGGGTTGTTTTTGCTACAGCGACAGCCGAAGCATTAGGTCGGACCACGCAGGTTTGGAGTATCAGGATTACCGACAGCGATGATCGCCTCATCTGCATTTCTCGATTTACCGTGGCCGTTATCTCAGCCGTTAGGGCATAAGCGGAATTCGTCCCATTGATATACCCAATCAAGCGTTTAGGAAATCTTCAACTCTGCTTACAAAGCGATCCAATTGATCGTGATGCACCCAATGTCCCGCATTAGCCAACGATTGGTACTCAATCGGGCATTTGAAGCATTGTGTGCGCCCGTCTGCAACTGGGTCTGATGCCCACGATTCTTCACCACGCATAAGGAGAGTAGGGCAGGTAATCGCGCCATACATTTTCTTTACCTCCTCATTGGGCAGGCCGCTCATTGAGAACACGCGTACGTAGTTATCGAATTTCCAGCTGAAGGTGCCATCTTCATTCTGATTGGCGCCGTGCAGTGTCAAATGTCTTGCCTGCTCCTCAGAAAGGTGCGGATTTTCATCGCGCATACGTTTAAAGGCATCGTCCAGTGTGTCGTAACGACGGGGTAATCGTCCCGAGAGTTTTCGCATATCCTCGACCCAACTGCGGACGCGATCATTCATTGAAATTTTCGCCTGCTTCGCCGCTAATGACGGCGAAGGCCCCATACCCTCTATCGCGACTAATTTTTTAACTCGTTCCGGGAACAGGGCTGTATACATTAGAGCTATGGCGCCGCCTAAGGAGTGTCCTATGACGGTGACATCATGCATGTTCTTTTGTTGAAGTAGTTGAGCAATATCATAAACATAGCTTATCTGAGTGTAATTGCCGCTGGCTTCCCATTGACTGTCTCCATGGCCGCGTAGATCAGGCGCGATAATGTGATAGTCTTTCGCAAAGTGCTCAGCTACCCAGTCCCAATTTCTGCAGTGATCACGTCCGCCATGGATGAGAAGCATGGGAGGGCCGTCAGGATTGCCCCAGTCGACATAGTGCAGGCGCAGTCGTTGGGAAAAGTAAATATGAGAACTCGGGCCGGAACTGGCGCTTGTGGGTGCTAATTTTTCGCTTTTCATGGGGTTCGCTACTACTTAATTTTTGTTAATGACATGAGTTTAACCGCTAAGGTAGTCTGAACAAAATCAGAGCTAAAAGCTATTGCTGAAGCGTTATGCGATTATGTTCGGGCGTTGAAAGTTTTAACTGGCTTAAAAATAAGAGATCAAAAAATAAAAGCTACTACTAATAAAGTCGATTAATACTAAGAAGGAGTTAATTGTGAAGAATTTTTTATGTTGTTTGTTGTTTTCGTTGGGCATCGTAAATCTATCTTATGCGCAGGAGACGCCTCAGCCCTGTGGGCCTGCTGGTCAGTTGTCGGAAGAGTTTTCAAAAAATGTGGCAAGTGATGCGCGATGTTTTGAACTTAGGATGTATACGGCTGAAGAGGCTGTTGACGGTAAAGGAGGTATTGATGATCTTCACCAACGCTTTCGCGAGCGTGAAGTTGCGTTGTTCGAAAAACATGGCGCTGAGGTCATAGCGACTTGGCAGCGGTTAGATAATCCAAATACGCTAGTTTGGATGCTAGCCTATAGAGATAGATCGCATCGAGACCAAGTATTTAGTGATTTTGCTAAGGACCCAGAGTGGTTAGAACTGCGAGCGAAATACGCTGTTCCTCTCTCTATCGAAGCCTATATGATGAGTTCCACAGATTATTCGAACTTAAAATAATAACGTAACCTGATCGAATCAATAGGTGTTGTAATGAACGAAAATATTGAACGTGGTGGATGTTTATGTGGGCAATTTTCGTATTCTTTTGATCGCAGTGCAGTAGTGTCAGGGATCCATTGCCACTGCAGAGACTGTCAAAAGTCTACTGGATCTGGCAAGGCGACGATTGCGTTTGTTCCCCAACAGGCTTTGTCAACTGAAGGCGAATTGAAATACTTTTCTGTGACTGGCACAGATGGAGCGGTCGTTGAAAGAGGATTTTGCGAACAGTGTGGTTCACCAGTTTTTAGTCATATAATTGGCATTGATGAAATGAAAGAGATGACTTTTATTAAGGCAGGCAGTCTTGAGGACGCATCTTGGCTAAAAATAGACGTCAACATATGGGAATCCTCTGCTCATCCTTGGTCTCCAGTTGATAGCAATCTGCCCAGTTTTAAACAGAATATGAAGCGCGGATAACAGGTTAACCGTTATCGAGAGCAGGCTTTAAGAAGGCAAATTAAAGTGAGCTCCCTTCAGAGCGGTAGTGATTTTTCGCCTAAAGCTCAAAATGGTTAGGGCCTAAAATAATTAATTCCCGGCAGCGTTTATTACTTGCTCAAAGCGCTGCTTTGGATTGCCTTTGACTATCGTGTAACTAAGTTCGTATTCTTTAAGCTTCTGAAGATATAGCTCGAACAGCTCGTTACGATTATTTGGGTTTTCTCGTTGCGGGTCAGCCTGCCACGGAATATTTGAATCACACAGAAAGTAGCCTCTGTTAGTTGACTGTTCCGAGAGAGATTTTTCAAACGTCTCATAGATCCACGGATCGCAGTCCCCGTATTTCACTTCGCTCCAAATCATAATGACTAATAGGTCAGTGTCACACACTATCCGACTTGGCTTTTTCGAGAGGGTGGCCAGCTCTCTTTTGTATTGTTTTTGGGCGATTTTCAGTAAGTCAGTCTGCTGATAAGAAATCTTATCTGCAAGGTAGCTTCTCGCGACCTCTGCTACGCAAGGGAAGTTCCAGTGAGCCGAGAGCTGAGCGGCTAGCGTGGTTTTCCCTGAGGATTCAGGGCCGGTGATGACTATCACTTCTGTTTGCATTGGGATTCCAACCGCAAGATTTTTCGCGCACGGATGCGCGTATTTGGTTTGCATTGTTCAACGCGGCTAATGCTATACTACTTTCCGTTCCTTAGGGGTGGTCTTTTAACCTGAGACTCTGCAAGTCAGAGAACCCTAGAACCTGATCCGGTTAATGCCGGCGTAGGAAAAGGATGCAAACCACATCTCATCACACGTCAAGTAATGCCGGGTCTCTTTAATTAATCAAATTAATTTTTGGAGAGACTCATGTTCAAGCCTCGTTTTCCCCGCTATTTGTCTACTCTCAGTTTTGCTCTAATCGCTATGCCGGTTGCAAGTGTTGCAGCCGAAAAGACTATCGAAGAAATTCTTGTCAGCGCGGATTTTAGGTCTAGAAGCGATTTAGAGACCGCCACTAGTGTGACAGTAATGACTCAGGCAACGATAAAGTCGAGAGCGGCGCAGCATTTTGAAGACCTGGCGAATGCGATACCCAATATAAATTATTCCTCAGGCTCTAATCGCGCTCGGTTTTTCCAGATCAGGGGTATTGGCGAGCGCAGTCAGTTTGTTGCGCCCATTAATCCCTCCGTGGGCTTTTTAGTAGACAACGTAGACTTCAGCGGAGCGGCGACCATAGCCACTATGCTAGATGTTGAGCAGGTAGAGGTGCTGCGAGGGCCTCAGGGAACCAGATACGGTGCTAACGCCTTGGCAGGTCTTATTAATGTCAAAACATACGATCCAGAAGATGAGCTAGCGGCACGCTTAAAAATAGGTGCGGCTGAATACAATACAGAAACAATAGAAGCGATGGTCACGGGACCTCTATCCGACTCCGTTAGCGGACGTTTGGCTATAGGGAGACATCAATCTGATGGCTATTATCAAAACGCATTTTTGGGCACCAAGAGAAACAATGCACAAGATGAGCTGTCTATTCGTAGCAAGCTTCGCGCAGAGATGTCGGACACGTGGAAACTAGACTTTAGCCTGTCGCATGTAGACATAGACAATGGCTATGACGCATTCACGCTAGATAATTCGCGCACGACGCTGTCGGATGAGCCGGGGCGAGATATGCAGTCTTCGGTTGCTTTCGCAGTCGATAGCACATGGGAGATGGATAGCTTCGATTTAGAACTCATTCTCGGTTTGGCCGATTCCGACATGGAATACAGCTATGACGAGGACTGGACTTTTGCCGGAATTCACCCCGACGGCTATATGTCCAGAGATAGCTATATTCGTGACCGAGAAACACAGTCGCTCGAACTCAGATTAATCTCTAATGACAGTTCGCGGCTATTCAACGATTCAACACAATGGCTTTTTGGCCTTTACACACTCAGTAGTGATGAGGCGTTGAAGCGTGAATACACCTTCGCGGCTTCGGATTTTTTCAGTGATTTTGGGTTTGATACCACCGCGCTTTTCTTTCAACTAGACACCGATTTCTCTGACCGACTGACCCTGGAAACAGGGCTAAGAGTAGAGAGGCGCAAGACGACCTATTCAGACTCCGAACAGCTTGTATTTACTCCAGATGAAACCTTTTGGGGCGGTCGTATCGCCGCTAAATACCGTGTCAATGACACCACCATGGCCTATGCAAGTGTCGCCAGAGGTTACAAAGCCGGCGGGTTTAACACTGACGGCACACTGGATGCGGACCTGCGGCAGTTTGACGAAGAATTTTTAATTGAGTACGAGGTGGGTGTAAAGTCTCGACTGCTTGAAGATAAACTCCATTTGAAAGCCGCCGTGTTTCACGATGACAGAAGCGACCAACAGGTAAAGAGTTCGACCGGCAGAATTCGGGAAAACGGCAGTACCGAATTTATCGATTTTATCGGCAATGCAGCGACAGGAACGAATAACGGCGTCGAGTTCGAGGCCGTTTGGTATCCAACCGAAAGCCTGAGTTTCACTTCAAATTTTGGCGTACTAGTTGCGACCTTCGATTCGTTCATTAACTCTGAAAACCAAGATCTGGCAGGACGCGATCAAGCCCACGCACCAGGTTACATGGCACACCTTGCGGGAAACTACAGCAAAGGCTCCTGGTCTGTCTCTGTATCCATAGACGCGAAGGATGCCTTCTATTTTTCCGACAGTCATGACGTGCAGAGCGAGGCCTACGAGATACTCAATACCAATATCGGCTATTCTGGCGAGAATTGGCGCTTGAGTTTGTGGGGTCGCAATCTGACCGATCAAGACTACGCTGTGAGAGGATTCTTTTTTGGCGAGTTTGGCAACGACCCTAGAAAAGGCTACGCGCCCGAGCCCTATGTCCAATTCGGCGAACCGCGCGTGGTCGGAATTAGCTATGAGATGCAACTATGAAGGCGTCGGTTGATATTAGCCTCTACCCCCTAGCAGATGAATATATTCCGGCAATAAAGGAATTCATCGAGAGAGTGCAAGAATATTCGGGCGTGTCGGTTGTTCGCAACGATCTGTCGACTCAGTTGTATGGGGATTACGATCAGATAATGGATCTGTTGAAAGTTGAACTGCGGCTGAGTTGGGAAAAATACGGCAAGGGCATTTTTGTAATCAAATTTCTGAAAGACGATCTGCGGGGCTTGTCGAGTGATTGAGGTAATTAATACGATCGCACATCAGTTGCTGCAAAACTCTTTGCTGGAATTGTTGGCGGTTTTTTTCGCCGTTGCCTATCTCGTTCTCGCAGTTAGAGAGAATAGTCTTTGCTGGTATGCGGCGGGGATTTCGACGCTGATTTTTCTGTTCATTTTTTGGAATGTTAAACTTTATATGGAGTCTGGCCTGCAGATTTACTATCTCGCTATGGCTTTTTATGGCTGGCATCAATGGCGGGATGCGCAAACCGAAACGGTGAGTCTTCGAGTTTCTAAGTGGCGTGCGAAGCAACATGTTGTTGCCTTGGTGTTGATAGCGGCTCTAACTTTTGTGACGGGGTCGCTCCTTAATTCAGGAACCGATGCGAACATGCCCTATTTAGATTCGTTTACAACGTGGGCGAGTGTAGTGACAACCTTCATGGTCGCGCGAAAAATATTGGAGAACTGGCTCTACTGGCTTGTTATAGATTCCGTATCGATCTACCTGTATTTAGACCGCGAGCTCTATTTTACCTCGCTGCTGTTCGCCATTTATATTGTAATTATTTTCTTTGGTTGGTTTGCGTGGAATAGAAGCTACCGGCAGCGGGAGATAAAGGCTATTTCCCCGCTATAAATAATCTCTCTTATTTATATTCCGTTGTAACTACTAGCTCACCACTCAAGTGCTCTACAAACGCATAAGAGCGCCTCTGAGCATCGAACAATCTGTCGCCTGAATTCACGTCTCGATCGTCTAGTAACCGCTTGATCTGCATATTCAGGCCCTCTGTGTTGGGACGACCTGTATTATAACCCCGCATGTCAAGCGGACTCGGACCCCACCCCCTAAAACCTCAAAATGGCCTTATCCAGACCCCACCCCCGGTGGTGCCTATGGTCTTGCGTTAAGTTCTCTAACTCGCTATTTTGTATTATTCTAGAATAGCCAGTAATTAAGTTATAAAAACTGAATATAGGGCGACTCATTTCCACGCTATCCATAATTTTCTTAGAGATAGATTTACACAGTTGAATTTTTATGACATTGAAAAAAAAATTAATAATTATATTTGCGGGGCTCTCGTTATTATCCTGCGAGAATGATGGGGCCAATTCAAGCCCCGCAGATGAGTATCTCAATGATTCTGAGGCGCTCAAGCGTGGTCGTTTATTGTTTGTAGGAACCTGCGCAGGTTATTGTCATAAACTAACACCGGAAAGATCTGATGCGCCATATCTTTTTGATTGTCAGTGGCTACATGGCGGAAGCGATGAAGAAATATATACAGTTGTGACGGGCGGCGTGTCAGGAACGAGAATGATCGCCTTTGGTGAAAATTTTCCAGAAGGTGCAAAAGACCTTTGGAAGATTATTGCATTCTTAAAATCTAATAGATCAACTTGCAGTTAAAAATATGCGGGTAACATAAATTTGTGCTTAGTCTTTTTGATAAATATCTCCGGGGAGTAGTTCTCATGACAGACATTAGGATATCGAGTCTAATAAAAAATGCAGCAGTAATACTTGTTTCACTAGGACTCGTGGCAAGCTGTAGTCCTAATGAAACTGGTATCGTTGAAGATCAGCCGCCAGCATCAAATGATTTCGATGGAGGAGAAACCATTGAAATTCTCACTACACATTGGATTAATAGTCGGGATATTGGCCAAGGAAAAGGGCCGATTACAAGTCAAATGCTGGTAGAAAGCCAAAGCAATTATTCTGATAGCTGGATTCAATACGGCGGTGACTACGCGAACCATCGTCATAGCCCTATCAAAGCCTTGTCGCCCGACAATGTAAAAGACTTAGAGTTTGCATGGAGCTTGCCGACAGGTACGCAAGGTCAATTTGCTGTTTCGCCTATCGTTTATGACGGCATCATGTACGTAACTTCTTCTTTCAACAGATTGTTTGCAGTAGATGCTAAAACAGGAGAGCTATATTGGCGTTACGATCACCCACTCCCACAGGATCTGAGGCTTTGTTGTGGCCCCGCAAATCGAGGTGCTTCAATACACGGTGATACTATTTTAATGGCTACACTGGACGCCAAGCTTCTTGCGTTTAATCGTCTTACAGGAGAAAAGCTTTGGGAAAGTGAAATTATTGAATATTACAAAGGCTTTAGCGCAACGTCTGCACCTCTTGTTGTAAAAAACTTAGCAGTGATAGGTGTAGGAGGAGGTGAATTTGGTATTCGTGGTTTCTTTGATGCTTACGATATCGAAACCGGTGCGAGAGTTTGGCGCCATTATACCGTCCCTGCCGAAGGCGAGCCTGGATACGAAAGTTGGTCCGGTAATTCTTTCGAAACCGGAGGCGCACCCGCATGGACCATAGGTGCATACGACTCCGAGCTTGATTTATTGTATTGGACTACTGGAAATCCTTCCCCAGATTGGAACGGAGATGCGAGGCTAGGAGATAATTTGTTCTCAGATAGCGTTTTAGCAATTGATCCGGATTCGGGTGAAAGAAAATGGTACTACCAATTTACACCTCATGATGTATGGGACTATGACGGTAACACTCACCTTTTTCAGGTTGATTTAATTCAAGGAGAGAGCGTTACAAAGGCTTTAGTTCAGGCAAATCGTAATGGGTTCTTTTACGCAATCAATCGCGAGAACGGAGAGTTCATACGAGCAACCAGTTATATGGAGCAGCTTAATTGGGCTGAATCTATGGAACAAAATGGGCGCCCCGTAGTTAACCCGGAAGCTATGCCTTCTGAAGAGCCGACTATGCGAGTTTGTCCTGGCGCACTCGGAGGAATGAATGGGTCTGTTTCAGGATCGGTTAATACTTCATTGAATCTAGCATTCTTGCCTGTGATTGAGAGTTGCCAACTCATGCAAAAAGGAATAAGCATGCATGTAGAGGGTCAACTATTTATGGGTGGATTACCTGTGTCTGTGGATGGGGTCTCTGATGAATCTGGTGAAACTCCATCTTATGGTCATATTACTGCAATGAATTATCAAACCGGCGAAGTTGCGTGGCGTCATTATGATGCCGAGCCAATGCTCGCTGGTACTCTAAGCACTGAAGGCGGGTTAGTTTTTTCTGGAAGTCAAACTGGTCACGCTTTTGCACTCAATGCCGAAACGGGAGAAGAGGTTTGGAGAGCTCGTTTAGGAGGGGGAATCAGAAGTCAGCCAATAGCCTATGAGATAGACGGTGAAAGTTATGTTGCGATTGCCTCTGGAAATTTCGGCGGTATATCAGCTTTTTCGGGTGCAGATACTTCAATCATACCGGAAGGGGGGCAGCTTTATGTTTTTAAGCTTTCGCGCGAATAAAGAATCGACTAATCAAAGTCTGGAGCGATTTTTATTCCGAAGATGCCGAACAAAGTGAGTTAATACCGGTGACGGGCCAGCGACCGCTAGGGGGGGGCGAGCTTTTTGGAGCCTCGGGTCGCTCGGTCCGCACATTTAAAGGCTCTGTGTGGTGGAACGGCCTGTATTCAATTTCGCAGTAACCGACTACAGGTGCAAAAAGCACCAGCATCCAATTTACCGACTTACTGGATGGAGCGCCCTGGATATGAAACCATCTCGCTACCTTTTAACACTCGCCCTCCCGCTTTGCGGGATCTGGCTTGATGTAAGCGCTCAACAAAGAGATTTTCATCGCATCGACATCGGTCATGCAGAACTCTCCGTGGTGGAGTGGGCTGCTGACAGCCCGGAAGCCGAACTAATCCTCGCCCTGCCGGGCTCCGGTGGTGACTACTCGAGGTATAAGCGTGTCGCACCTCTGCTCGCCGAGGCCGGCTATCGGCTGGTAGTGATCAACCAGCGCGGCATTATGGGCAGCAGCGGGGAACTGGAAGACCTGACCTTGCACGATCTCGCCGATGACGTTATTGCCGTAGCCGATCACCTGGGCGCAGACAGGTTTCACATGGCGGGCTGGGCCTTTGGAAACCGAACTGCTCGCATGCTCGCCACCGACTATCCCGATAGAGTAGCGAGTGTCACTCTTATTGCTGCCGGCGGTATCGTGCCAGCTCTCACGGAAAGCGGTGAACTTGCCAGTCTGCTCGGCAATTCGGATCTGCCCTTCACCGAAAAAGTCAGGCTGGCAAGAAGGACACTGTTTTCACCGGCCACTGACGATGCGCTGGTGGAGGAATACTCGAGAGAACTCAATTACTGGCCTGAGGCCAGAGTCGCCCAGGGCCAAGCAAACCGCAATACCCCATTAGAAGAATGGGTCGCCGGCGGCGAAGGGCCGCTGCTTATGGTCATGGGTGAGGATGACCTCACCGCGCCGATCGAGAACGGTAAAATCATGAAAACCGAGTACGGGGACCGACTCACCCTCGTGGTGATACCCGACGCCGGACACGCGTTGGGCCTGGAGAAGCCTGACGAAACCGCAGCAGCTATCGTTGAGTTCCTTAAAAACCATCCCCTGTAATCTTAGTGTTCTTTGCTCTTTCGTTTTGCCTGAAGCTACTTTCCTTCACTTATTCTGGAGACAACATCTATTTCAGTTGCAGGATTGGCATCATCTCCCGGGTCATGGAAAAAGCCGGCCTCAACAATCACTGATATGGGCTCGCTACTAGCTGAAATGCAGGCGATCACATGGTTGTCGGGGTCATCATCAACAAGAGTATCTGGATTTACATAGATACCATTGCTTAATTCAATTGAGACGGCCAGGCGTTGCGGCTCTAGAAGGTCAGCTCCCTGTGGTCCGGTAACACCGCCCTGCCAAACCAGCTGAATGGCCTGGGAGCTTTGCTCAGGGCATTTGCCTGCTAGCCCGGGGGTATCAGGTGCAAATAATTCAGCCAACACGAGGCTTGGTCCCGATTCCAGAGAAGTTACTTGATTGCTGCTTAGACCAAGCAATGAGTTGTCGTCTGAGTCATTAAGCTCAGATACAATTTCCACGCCAGCAGGCAATGAATCGCCCGGACTAAATTCGCCTATAAGCAAGATGGTTCTTTGCTCCAAAGGTTCCAAAGCTGGTCGAAGAGTCGCACAAAGCGGAGTGACGCGTTCACCAGTGCTTAGCTCGACCGCAAAGGCTTCCGGGGAAATAGTAGTTCCATCTATTTGCACGGAAAATATCACCGGCATGCCATCCTGATTTGCTGCAGGTGGTAAACCGCAAAGACGAGTTGCTCTGGGCGGAAGCGGGTCGAGTCCATGATAGATGGACAATATTTCAGGCCTGGCGTTTTCTTCTTGAGAAAATGCAAATGATGACAAAAAAAGTAAAAAACCGACAAAAAGAGGCTTCATGTTGGTTGCTCCTCGTACTCAGGGTGAGCTACACGTAATAAAAGTTAGTCAGCTTCAGCCAATGCTTGCATCGCTCCCAGTGCATTGATAAACATGCCACGACGTCTTTCAATATCTGCACCTTTCGCAGCCTGATCTGCCAGGTTTGATACATCATAAGTTAATGTATAAAGCATCTTTGACGTGCTGTCTGTCACTGGTCTTGATTCCATAAACCCGTGATAAAGGAGGTCCGATTTAAGGTCTATCTAGCTCAACTGTGTGATAAGGCTCCAAGGTATCAATAGCGTCCACCGGCTGGCTATTCACATCCCATTTAAAAAGCTTTGCTATAATTCGATCTTGTTCAAAATCTACGATAGTAAAACCATGCTCTTCAATCGGTGGCACTTGTTCCAGGAAGTCCAAATATTGCGAAGGCGCCGAAGACACACCACGAACCACTGAGGGGAATCCTCGAATCGAAGTGCCAACCGGCCCACACAGAACATTAGTGATGGGGTTGTCGCTGAAATCCAGACTACCAGCGCCGTGCATCGTTCCGACACCCGTGGCATGAAGATCGCCCGCTATTACTAGAGGATTTCGGTGCTTCATATCTGCCAATGACTGCATGATGCGGTCGTGCTGATCCAGCCAGCCTTGTCGCCAATGAGCCTTGGGAATTTGGGTAGTCAATTGACCCGTCTCCGGATGAATTACATCTGGATACCACTCGCCCCATTTCCCGGCGGTCCATCCGGGCGGATTGGAGGGCACATGGACAAGATGACGAGTGTCTTGTGATGCCGTGCGCTGAACCAGCCAGTCTTCAACATTACTATCCAGAAAAGCGGCATTGAGTTCACCAACGCTCAATGTGCGGCGCACATCGTAAAGCAACACCTCTAACAACTGACCGTAGCGCAAAGTGCCGAAACTTTCGGAGAGATCTCCGCGGGCAGAGCTCGTAGAATATGGCAGACCGAGTGGGCGCATAACATCAGGAAGAAACTCTGGGTAATACAGTTGCTGAGTAGTGCGCGCAAGCTGTAATTGAAACCATGGAACCGGATAGGTAATTGGCGAATCATTCTCCCAGTGATCATGATCATCCTGCAGAAAGTATACAGGCGTAGATCTAAAGTCAGTACCATACAACGGAACTATCTGAGGGCCTGCAGCAAGTTTCATGGCTTTCTCGTTGCTGCCACCCTTAACTCGCTCGGCATAATTGAAGTTTGATTGTTGACCAGCATCACTCAATTCTCCGGCTTGATCGCCTTGCCAAGTATGAAGGTCCCAATAAATGTGATCACCATTAGCTACCGCCGCCTGCGGTGCGAATGACAATCCTCTTTTTAACAGTCTTTGGCGTATGGCTATCGGCAGATTGCCGCGACGATCGCCAATGCCAAAGTACTCGCCTTCAGGACCTCCGGCACAGGTATAAAACAACACTCGAACATTTTCAGGATTCTGGTCGGGTGCCGGGAAAGTTGATAAGGGCCAGGACGCGCACAGGAAATTGCCGCTACTGTCTTGCAGAGTCAATTCATACTCGGTATCTGCTTGCAGCTCGTCTGCATAAAATTGCCAGAACTCACCACTGGTATCGTTAACATAACCTTCGACTATTTTCGTGCTACCCGCATTTTGAATTCGCAGGCGAGGTGTATCGTTCAGCGCTCTGGTGAACGAAGCCTTTATGAGAATCCGTGATTCGTTTACTGCGGGCAACAAATGCCGCAGGATGCCTGCATCCCAATCGTCTGTTGCGGGGTTTAGATCTTGTTGTGCAACAAGTTTTTGCCAAGGCCAGGTGGCTAACATTGCTCCTGCCATGCCGCCCGCACTGCCGCGTAAAAAGTCTCGACGTTTCAGAGGCGGTAAATACAAGTTCAACTTATTCTTGTGACAGGTTTTCTTGTCTGACTTTTTGTTAGCCATAATTCACCAGGTTTTCATACATTGAAACTTGAACCGAACTTAATTTATTAGTGTCAGAGTTTTATATGCTTAGACCAACTCCCCCGCCAAAGAATGAAATACTAGCGTGAATTACGATTAGGAATGCCTCGATTAAGGGTTCTAACATGTTCGGCAATAGAACGAATTTGGCTGGCAGTAAACGTGTCAGCAAACGCTGGCATGCTATTTTGGCCCTTGCTTATAATACTGGCCACTTGGTCGGTACTAAATGCCGCCAGACCTTCAAGAGGCATTCCGTTGTGACCGCCTTCGCCGCGAAGCCCGTGACAAAACACACAGGTCTGTCGAAATAAAGCCAAGCCTTCTGTGTTTGGCTGTGGCGGCGTAATTTGCTCTAGAGGGATAGACGTCTCTTCACCCTCTTCAAGCAGCTTAAACGTCCACATGCTGTCGCCCCGGCTGGAACCTTCCAGCAGATTGCCCGCAGAGAACACCGTTACGTACTGCTCGCCCTCGTGTTCGAAAATTGTCGGCGGCGCGTTAACCCCTGCGTCAGTCATAAACTCCCACAATTTCGTACCATCACGAGAGTCCATCGCGGTAAAACGACCATCGTTGCGGCCGGCAAACAACAGGTCACCGGCAGTCGCGACCAGGCCGCTATAACAACGGCTGGACCAGCGCTGAGACCAAAGTCGCTGGTTGGTGCGGAGATCCATCGCCGCAACAACTCCCGTGACAGCGATGGGCGCAAAACGCATGCTTCCACCGGTATACCGATCGCCCGACTCCACTTGTTCGACGCCGTCCCGAGTAGCGTAAGCCGCCTGCCGTTCGCCGGCACACACGTACATAACTCCTTTGTTAGGGTCTACTGTGCTTGGCGGCCAGTTTGCTTCGCTACGACGCAGTAGCACCGGGTTATCCCAAAATGGAGTGAAGATGGCGCCGTTGTTAACCATCGTGAAACCCTCAGGCGGGATATCCAGCGTCTGAGAGACAAAGGCGTCGCCTACAGGGTAGGGTTGAGTGGCTGCAGTCGCCTGGCGGGGTTCTTGGGGAACCGGCCTCTCTTCGATGCCAACTAGAGGCTCGCCGTTGGTTCTATCGAGAATATACACCCAGCCGGTTTTGCCTGCCTGAGCCAAGCCTTTGCGCGGCACACCCTCATAGTCCAGATCAAACAACACCACTGGGTTAGGCGCGTCGAAGTCCCACAGGTCATGATGAACCTGCTGGAAGTGCCATCGGTATTCGCCGGTATAGACATCCAACGCTACGATAGAGGCCGTGAAAAGATTATCGCCCGCACGTATGGCGCCATTGTAATCGGGGCCAGGATTGCCGGTAGAGAAATAGATCATGCCAAGCTTAGGGTCCACCGCCGGCGTATGCCAAACCGTGCCGCCACCGGTCTCCCACGCAGCACTGTCCGCCGGCCAGGTGTCAGAGCCAAACTCACCCGGGGCAGGCACTGTATAAAAAGTCCACAGCAGGCTACCGTCGTTTGCATTATAGGCTTTAACACGCCCTCGTGCTGCAAATTCAGCGCCGGCAAAGCCACTGATCACCATGCCATTAAAATACAGCGGCGCACTGGTAATGGTATAACCTTCTTCCCAGGCTTCCGCCTGAATAGACCAGACCTCCTGCCCAGTTTCCTTATCTAGAGCTTTTAATACGCCGTCTAGTTGTCCGACAAAAATTTTATCCTCGCCAAAACCTACTCCACGGCTGGTCCAGCCACAGCAGATAGTTGAAATTTCTGAACTGAGGTTTGCTTGTTTGCTCCACAAAATTTCACCTGACTCGATGCTTAACGCAAAGACATCATCTGCACCGGTTATGACGTACATAACACCTTCGTGAATAATAGGCTGTGCCTCGCCAGAATATTTAGCACCAACACCGGAGCCCTCAAGATGCGTTCGCCACACCGGACCCAGCTGACTAATAGTCTCGGTATTAATCTGTGTGAGAGGAGAAAAATTGCGGTTATATAGGTCCCCGCCGTTACTGAGCCAACTGCTTACAGGCAATTGCATTAAGGTGTCGGCATCGGGCCTGATTTGCGAAAACTCTGCCGCCTGGGAAGTGCTAAGACAGATGAGGAATGGCAGTACTAAAAAATTCCGATGCTGTAGTCTTATCATTATTATCTCTCAAAATCAGCTGGGGGCTAAGGCGCGCCCCTCGAAAATCTCACGGCGCAGATTAATTAATCCAGCCTATTATTACTATGCTCTCCACCTGGTTGCAATGCAGATAGCAGCTCACATCTCTTAACTGGCCAAATGCCATTCTGCCTGTTTCACCGCGACGCCTTATCAAGGCCCCATCAACACCTTACTAGTGTGGACAAAGACAATATTCGCAGCTACTGTTTATGGCTTCTGTAATTATCTTTGAGCTCAATGTGTCTATGCAAACTGCAACAATTTTTAGAATAGGTCTAACTGCTTTTCTAAGCATGGTTCTTGCTGGTACTGCCTATACACAGATAGCCAGTGACCCTTCTCCTTTTGAAACGGACAATCCAAAAGCTGTTGTCCCCGGCGAACTCTTTACCGAACCGGCAACGCTCATCAATATAGGTTTTGAATGGTTAATTCAGGGCGATGACAACCGCAATGCCAGCGTATCGGTAGAGTATCGTGAGCAAGGCAGTTCTGAATGGCTCGATGGTTTGCCCTTACTGCGGCTTAATGGCGAGCGGGTTTACAGTGAGTCTCGCGTCGACGTTATCGTGCCCAATATGTTTGCAGGAAGTGTGCTGGAGCTTGAACCTGACACTGCTTATGAAGCCCGCTTTATCATCACCGATCCGGATGGTGTAATCGGGAACCCCGAGCGTGTTGCATTGGTCCGCACCCGCGCAGAACCCCATCCATATGCTGGCGGAAGAGTTCTGCATGTCTACCCCCATGGTTACACCGGCGAGAAACTGGAGCCTGCCTTCGAGGGTTTGATGTGTGCCTACAACGAGTGGTGCGCAGGTACAGATTGGGCCACTTCGGGTCGACCTCGAGTGCGCGCCGGCGATACCCTCGTTGTTCATGCCGGGCTCTATAAATACAACCGATACGAGTACACCAATAATGCAGCCGTGAATAGATCGACACCCCTTGACGGAACGTACTACCTAACCGCCGATGGTACGGCGGAGCGACCAATCTCAATTGTTGCCGCCGGTGATGGCGAAGTTATCTTCGACGGCAACGGCAATTACGCGCTGTTCGATGTGCGTGCAGCAGATTACACCTACTTTGAAGGCATCACTTTCCGCAACTCTGAGATAGCCGTGTTGGCTGGCACGCAATTTCTTGCCGGCTCCAAGGGTCTTACCGTTAAACGCAGCCGTTTCGAAAATGTTGGCGCTGGTGTATTCACTAACTATTCCGGATCGAACAATTTTTATATCGCCGACAGTACGTTTATGGGGCGTAACGACCCCGACCACTTGATCGGCTGGCAGGGTCAGATATGGGAACAGTTCGCCGGGCTGGAAGAGCAGGTGTTTCCCCCCGCTATGGCATCCTATGTGGCCGTGAAGCTTTATGGCCCCGGCCATGTGGTTGCCCACAACTATATTGCTGACTTCCACGACGGCATCAACGTTGAGACCTACGGCAATCCCGACGGTTCAGTTGCGTCGGGCCCTGGAATTCCCGATGGAGCAAAGTATCCTCCGCGGGAATATTGGGACCGCCGACCAGTTGCTATCGATTTTTACGGCAACTACATTACCAACAGCCATGACAACCCGATCGAAGCCGATGGCAGCATGCACAATATTCGTATTTTTCGGAATATGTTTATCAATCATCCCTCCCATGCATTTTGTAATCAACCGGCGCTGGGCGGCCCTGTTTACTGGTATCGTAATATTGCCTATCACTTACCAACGGGGTCGACTCGTTTAACCGCTGGGTCTGCCGGAGCAGTTTTTTACAACAACACTATTCTGTCCGAGACTAATGTGATCGGCGCAACGAACGTGCACTGGCGGAACAATCTTTTCCTTGGAGAGCAATCAGCAGATGAAATTTTTAGCGTGACTACTCTAAGCAGCTACTCCTCGTCAGACTACAATGGCTTTCGTCCGAATTCGGCAGAAGTTTCGTTTCGCTGGCAAGCACCCACCTCAAAGACGCTTGTCGATGTAACTAATCCGAACTATGAAGCAGAGCTTGAATCCATGGAATTTGCGACACTAACAGACTATTCAACTGCAACAGGTCAGGACCGCAACAGCGTGCTCGTAGACTACGATATATTTGTTAACGTGCCGCCACTTGATGCGCGCGATAGCAAATCTCTGCAGACCCTTTACAACGCGGCTGATCTCGACTTCCGGCTACGAAGTGGTTCCGCCGCAATAGACCGCGGAGCGATATTGCCGGGCATAACTGACGACTTCAACGGGGACGCACCCGACTTGGGCGCTCTGGAATTTGGAGCGGATACTCCTATATACGGACCGAGGCCGTAAAGTAAGAGGTTTAAGCAATGGTCATAGTAAGAATACAGTAGAATCAAAAAAGCTAGAGCAAGTTGTACCAAAAGCAGCGTTAAATAAAAATCCTTTTGCCCCGTCGCCCTCTCATTACTGAAATCAGCGAGGCATACTGCGGCTGGATTCTGAACCCTAGGGGACAGAGTGCACTCCTCGCGTTGAGCCCGCGTTTCATTGACGTGCTTGGTGTTGGCTGCTATCTGACGGGCTTTGCCCTCTGGTGTTCGGCTGCCTGTGCCACGGCCACCGTGGAGTCTACGGGTGGACTTTAGATACTAATTAAAACAATAACTTAAGTAATAAAATTTTATATTCCCACATCTGTTCCCACATAGGTGTTCCTATTGGATGCTACAGATTCAGACGCCTTTGAACAAGGAGGTGTCGATAAAAACAGGGTATTTTTGTTTTTCAGAGATGAGGATGAACTGATTAGAACAAGTAGATGGTAGCTACGGGTGGTACTGAATAGATATCTTTAGGTATTGTTTTATATATTAATTAATTAAACAAAAGTATTCGATACCATCATCGATACCATCAAGTTATTTTCTCTCCTCGCTCATTTAGTTTAGTCCTAAGTCATATTTAGTGCTTCATCGCGAAGCCTAATCGGTCCTGTTAGCTCTAAGATTCCCCAAAATACAAGGTACTTTGACAGCTTAACGCCGTGGGTATTTCGCGCCGCAGAAAAAGCCCAGCGCTAGAGTAATCAGTAATGGTTTACTTAAGCAGCGAACAACCAAGGCGGGGATGAACTGGGGTCCGGGCAAGTTTACTCCTGCATTAACCGCTTGAGAGGTCACGGAAACAAAAGTCCAAAGAGTAAAGCTGCCCGCCAAGCGCTCGAGTTCATAAGGCTCTGACGGCTAGCGATTATCGTCTCGAAATACTGTCAGTGCTGATTTTTGACGGGAAAGCGCGGCAGCGACAGGCTGGCCTAATCTACCCACACGATGGTTTCCCTTGGTTAGAACGATGACTAAACACTGGCTTTGGTAAGACTCTTATAAGTATTCAAAATTATCAGAAGGCATGGTTAGCTACAAACCGGTAATAAACTACATCGATACTCTACCAGGTAGGTGCGGCCAATGAGGAAAACACTCTTACTCGCGGCACAGTTTCTTCAAAAAGTAATTAAATTCAGAGTCTGAATTACCTGGTCTTAACGCCCCGTCCATTTTGGTTTGCGCTTTTCAATAAACGCAGTCTTTGCCTCTTTTCCGTCTTGACTGTCAAAGGTGGCGGAAAGAGCTCGCAATGCAGCATCCGGAACTTGTGCGAAGGGCATATCTTCCATTTGATACATTAGATCGCGTGTCCGTTTTAGTGCTAAGGGCGACATCTGGCAGAGTTTAAGGGCTAATTTTTCGGTTGCGCTAGAGAGCTTATTACGGGGTACAATTTTTGTAATCAATCCAAGTTGGTAGGCTTCTTGTGCTGATATTGCTTCGCCAGTGAAGATTAGCTCCGCAGCTCGCATTCGACCTATTAGCCGTTGTAAAAACCATACATGCATTCCCGGCGGGCCGGCTAGATTAGGTACGCCGGGGTACCCAAAGTTGGCATCGTCCGCTGCGATAATCATGTCACATGCGAAGGCTAGTGTGCAGGCGCCCTCCCTAGCGTATCCATGGACCTCCGCTATGACTGGAATTGAGAGCCCGCGAACTATATTCAGCGTCTCGACATAAAAAAGACGAAGAAACCGCTCCATGTCCGTGCTTTCGAATTGCATTAAATATTTTAGATCTACGCCGGCGGAAAGTCCTCTTCCAGCACCGCTGAGAATAAGAACACGTGCAGTCTCATCATCATTCACTGCGCGCAGCGCTGAGTGATATTCAAGAGTAGACTCTTCGTTAATAAGGTTTAGCGGCGGATTATCTAGCTCTATTCTTGCTATTCCTGATTCGACTGAGTAGTTAAGAGTAGTATATTTCTTTACGGGCACTCGCATGCTCCTAGTGGATGATGAGTGGCGACGTATTAGCTAGTTAAGTTGTCAACACTAACGGTTCATTGGAATATATTTGAAAGGAACTTTCCAGCGGCGTAGGCCGCATTAATCGCTTTTGCTTCTATAGGGCCTCTTCTTTTTTCAAGATATTCTTCATAGCTATTTATGTAACCAGGGTTTCCCGGTGCAACAATAAGTTTTTGCACGGCCTCGTGCGCGGGTGTGTGAATATCGCCCATTACGATGCTCTCTCCGCGTATATAGTTGATGGCGATATACTTAAAATAATCAAGGGTTTCAGGTCGCTTCTGTGCATCTTCATAGGCCAGTTGCAACTCGGTTTTGACCTCGGCATCGCCATTTCGATACAGGTTAGATATAGCCCAAGCAAAATGCCAAACCGCGTGATTCCAATCTATTGCAGTAAATGCTGTGGATTCGTAGAGCATGTCAATGTTGGAGAAGTACAGTTCAGAAACCTTCTTCGCAATTTCTGGCGAAATTACTTGATCTCGTATGCCCCATATTACTAATTCTGAGGTGGCTGATTTGCGTGCCATCTCAGCCTCAGCCACGCGCAAGGTAGCTTCCAGGTCTATATTTTCTATAACCACGGCTGCCTGATTATTGTAAGCTATGAAAGGCGCTATTGAAGAACAAAATGAGTTTGCTCGTCCTGGTGTTGCGAATTTTGCAGGCTCGTATTCGTAGCTCTCTAGTGGATTTGTATAGCACCATTCTTTGTTTATAGAGTCTGCGGGTTCGATAGGACGATAGTGGCGCTGCCAAGAAGTTGTAATGTCCATATATTCTGGCGAATTAACGTCGTAGGTTATTTGATCGATTAAATGGTTGTCGCAAATCAAGCTTAGAGTTTCGTCAGAGTTCAACTGGAAGTCATCTTGATGAAAATCGAAATTGGGCTGAAGTAAAGATGAGGGCAGAGCGGTACGTCCAATAGAAATACTGCTAAAGACTGCGAAGTGCTCTGGCTCAACCATCAACGATTCAGATATTGTCAGTACTTGTTGGGTCTTATTACTTATTAAGCATTGCTTCAACTGGATATTGGTGTCGCTGGTATTGTAAAGCTCCATCCAGTTAGAACCTTCTGCTGTATCAAATGGCATGATCTCGGTAAAAACAATGTCACCTGGATGCGGCAAAGATCCGAGTGAGTCTACTTTTTGACATGCCGCTAATCCGAATATAAAAATGGTTAATAGGGGAAACTTGATTGGTGCGTTTCGCATTATTGATTCCTTACAGGTTATATCTTTTAAAATATATAAATAAAAAAGATAATTCTAACCCTCCTTTCTACATTTCTTCTTTTATCTCGGGTCCAAGCGGTCGGCGGCTTGCTCAAATCGTTCGACCAAACCGATTAGTGAATCTGTAGTTGTGCCGGTTGAGCTAATGCCGCCGCTGATTGTTCGCCAAATAGATTCCGCTATTTCGTCTAAGTTAACGATCTCTCCATTTTGGACATACGAGAACTCGGTCAGCTCGATCGCACCACCAATCATGTAGCATGTTATATTTGGCGAAGTATCCAAGCGAAATGAGCCGTCTTTCATACCTGCTCTAATTTCATTCGCCATCATGCCCGCCATTCTGCGATTTTGATCTTGTGCGAGTGATGGACGTTCACTATCTGCTTGACGCGCATAAAGGCTTCGCAAGCGAGACATGCCGCGATCGTCTAAAATCGTGATAAGAGTTCGGCGGATTAAATAGCGCAGACGATTGGCGGGACCTTGGATGCTCGGCAATGTTTGTTCGATGTCGTTAAAGAGTGCAAAGTAATGTCGACGTAAAACCTCATCGAGCAAAGTCCGCTTGCTGTCGAAGTAACTATAAATTGTTCCCTCAGCTATACCTGCATCTCTGGCAATATTTCCTATTGATCCATTTTCAAAGCCATCGGAGCAAAACACTTTTCGTGCAGATTCGACAATAGTGTCGACTCGGTGTGCCTTTGAGGGGCGCGGAGAATTTTTAATCGCTACGATAGTCATGGTGCGGTTGGCCTGCTGTTGATGATTTTGAACGATGTTCAATGTGCCACATATATTAATGAATAGCACTCAATTTCTTCTCATGAGTTTTCAAAATATTTCAATTATTGAAAGGGCTTTTATATTAAACCTTTTTATTGCCTTGATAATAGTGTTATACCTAATCTTAAGGTTTGACTCTAATTAATGAGTAACGCTCACTCTGTAGCTGAAAATTCGTCGTGGGCCTGAGTTTTGCTCGTATCTCTGGAACAATGAAAGGGACTTTTTATGCCTAATCTCAACAAGCTTCACACAGGCCTTTTTCTCGTGCTGTTAGCCATAGCACCACAGGTGCGCTCACAGGTTCCAGATTATGAGCCCCCAAGAACCGAATACGGCAGGCCTGACTTGCAGGGCATTTGGACGAATCGCTCAATAACTCGGATGGAGAGAAGGCCTGGGATTGAGGGGCTCGTACTAAGCGACGAGGAAGCTTATGAGATGGCCCAGAGTTCCTTTTGGTTGAGTCTCGATAGACAGCAGCAGAATAATCCAGTAACCGAAGCCAAGGCGGGTCAGGCTGCCTTTGGGGCCCGAGGGCATAACGCATTTTGGGTGGATAATGGGGATACGATGGGGTTGGTCAAGGGTGAATATCGTACGTCCTGGGTTACCGAGCCTGCCAGTGGCCGGATTCCTTACAAAGAAGGCGGTAGTGCACTTCGCAAAGCACCTCACTTGCCAACGATTGGCAGCTTTGATGGCCCAGAGACAAGACCTGTTACGGAACGTTGCATTGCCTTTGGAGGCATAATAGGCCCGGTAATGCAAAACGGGATCTACAACAATAATTATCAATTCGTACAAACCAAAGACCATGTCGTGCTTATGTCAGAAATGGGCCACGAGGTGCGCATTATTCCATTTGCTGACGAGTACAGTAATGAGGACCTTCAGCCTTGGTTTGGTGACTCTATCGCCAGGTATGAAGGAGATACGCTAGTAATTGAAACTATTAATACTAACCCGCTACAAGGTTCTTACATATCACCGACAGGGAAGGTCACCGAGCGACTGACTCGGTGGTCAGATGATGAGATTTTTTATGAATTTACGGTGGAAGATCCATCGATCTACACTCAGCCGTGGAGTGGAGAGATTTCATATTATAAAGAAACTGCCCTGTTTGAATATGCTTGTCATGAGGGTAATTACTCTTTACCTGGAATATTAGCCGGGGCCAGAAGAGCCGAAATGGATAAGCTTGCGGAATGAACGCACCTGCATTTTTAGTCCAAAATAGCTGATCACTTCTCAGGTAATAATTATGCATAATTCTTCTCGACTCTCTACTCTGTTTAAAAAGCTGTCGTTCTCTTTTTTCATTCTGCTTTCACTGGAACTTACCTCGATAGACACTGACAAAATTTATGCCGCTATAGAGCCTACTTTGACTTTCGAGGCTCTGTACGCGGAGCAGTGTGCAGTCTGCCATGGTAGCGAATTGCAGGGGGAAGCAATCGGTGTTCCCCTTGTTGGCCTGGATCTTCTCCATGGCGATTCACTTGAAGAATTGGCTATTAGTATTGCAGATGGTTTTCCTGAGTCTGGCATGCCTGCTTGGTCGGAGACCCTCAGCACGAATCAAATAAGGACATTAGCAGTGTTCATCGTCGAACAAAGAGACTCAATGCCCAACGGAGTATTTAATACCCTAACTCCAATCCAATTCCCTGCGGGCGTGGTTGCCAGCGAAAAACATTCATTCACGGCAGTGCCAGTAGTAGATGGGCTTGAAGAGCTTATTTTTTCTATGGCGATTCTCCCAGATAGACAGTTTCTCGTTACGGAAAAAACGCGAGGGCTCCGATTAATTTCTGCCGATGGCCAACAGTCAACCATGATTCAAGGTACACCAAAGGCTTATCACAACGATGATAATCCCCGTGGGGGTGTGGGCTGGATGCTTGAAGTAGTGCTGCATCCTGAATACGCTGATAATGGCTGGATATATTTGCATTTCTCCGATCGCTGCGAAGACTGTAATACCTATAGCCGCCAATTTAAACGCCCAGCAAGCATGAACAAAGTAGTTAGGGGCCGCATAGAAGGCGATCAGTGGGTTGACCAGGAAACCATCATTGAATTCGATTTTGAAAGTTATCAAATAGGCTCTGATATTGGTGCAGGCGGAAGAGTAGCGTTTGATCAGGAAGGACATCTCTTCTTTTCAATAGGCGCGAGAAGTCCTAATACTATGTCGGGCGTACAAGACCTAGCGTTGCCTTGGGGCAAGATACACCGCGTTAATCTCGATGGAAGTATTCCAGAAGACAATCCTTATGTTGGCGATGCCAGTGCGCTCGATAGTATTTGGAGTAGGGGACATCGTAGCCCTCAGGGTTTAGAAATCAATCCGCTCAATGGCGACTTGTGGAGTACTGAAATGGGCCCGAGGGGGGGGGATGAACTCAATATTATTGGGCCTGGCAATAACTATGGCTGGCCGCTACACAGCCTTGGCATTAACTACTCTGGTACCGAAGTTAACTACGGTAGGGATGAATTAGAATATTTCGATATTGAAGATATTGAAATGCCTCTTGTTGATTTTACACCGTCTCCTGCCGTATCAAGTTTTATTTTCTATCAAGGTGATGCTTTCCCAGAATGGAAGAACGACATTTTGATGGGCACATTAAAATCTATGCAACTTTTTCGTTTTAGTTTTGACGGAAGCAGAGTAATTGAACAGGAAATTTTATTAGACGATTTCGCCAGAGTGCGTGACATAGAGTCAGGTATAGATGGCGAGGTTTACCTTCTTCTTGAGAATGGGGCAGGCAGTAAAATCGCTCGACTGATGCCGACGCCTGTTGAAGTTGCCGAGTAGAGTCGATGTAAAAATTCTGAGAAAAGTGCATAAAAGAAAACCACATGCCGATTATCACTCTACATTAATGTACTAATTAAATGATCGTTAATTCCATCTGAATATTTGAGAAAAATTAAAATGAAAATCATTGTTCGAAACTTCGTATTACTCCTGACTTTTTCACTTTTCACTCAACTCGCAACAGCTGACATAAGTGGCAATTGGACGTTCTCCGTTACACTAGGCGGCGCAGGTAGTGGGGTAGCAGAGATTGTCATGACTCAAGAGGACGAAGGGAAAATATCCGGAAGCTACTCCGGGCAACTGGCAACTGGGGCGATAGCGGGAACCTATGAAGGCGATAATTTTGAATTCGCGATCTCAAATGAAAGTATAGGTGTCGAGATAGTTTATCGAGGAGAGTTAGAAGACGATGGTACAGTCAAAGGTTTTGTTTTGGCACAAGGACAATCTATGGGCTCTTTTACTGGGACGAAAAAATAATAGGCGAAGCCGAATTAATATATTCGCCAACAATTAACAAAAAAATAAACGGGAAAAGGTCTTCGATCATGCGACAGTATTTAACTAGCAAACGTTCTCTGCCTTTAGTGCTTCTAGTCTTCTGCTTGTCTAGCACGGCAAGCATTGCAGATGATTTGCCTTGGGCTAGCAACGCTGAAGAAGTCGGCATGTCTTCAGAAAAGCTAAATCGCATAAACGATGTTATGCAAGGACATATCGACGCGGGTACCATTCAGGGAGCCGTTACCGCCGTCGCTCGCCGCGGCAAAATAGTTCATCTCGAAACACACGGGCTCATGAATGTACCCGATGGCAAGCCAATGCAGGAAGATGCTCTATTCATAATGATGAGCTCTACCAAGCCTATACTCGGTGTAGCAGCCATGATGTTGATAGAGGAAGCATTGATTCACCCTAGCGATCCAGTGAGCAAGTGGATTCCTGAATTCGCAGAGATGCAGGTTGCGGTACTGCGTGATCCCACTGATGAAGATATCAGTCCTCCCTTCGTTTCCCCGACCAATATTCCCGAGCATCGCTTAGTGCCTGCCGATCGCGAGATTACAGTGCATGACATACTCACACATACATCAGGGATCGCTTCTGGCGGCTTGGGTAGCGCTATCTCCGAGGACGCGATTATGTGGTTAGATACACGAACTTCGCTTGCCACGAACGTACCGAAGTATGGCGACATTATATTAGATTTTCAGCCAGGAGACCGTTGGCGGTATAGCCCGGCCACTGCACTGGATGTAATCGCACGAATCATTGAAATCGAATCTGGGCTCACTTTTGACGAATTCGTAAAGCGACGAATATTCGAGCCGCTCGGTATGAATGACACATGGTGGAACGTGCCTGAAGAGTACCAACATCGTCTTATCGATATAGTAGGCAGTGATATCGCTACCCCGCCCAACTCGGCTATCTATGATACAAGCCATTCAACTTATTTCGGGGCTTCTTATGGGCTGAAGAGCACAGCAGGCGACTATCTGCGCTTCGAGCAGATGCTGGTAAATGGAGGAGAGCTCTTCGGCAATAGGCTGTTAAAGCCTCAAACTATAGAGTTGATGGCGAGCAATAAAGTGGGAGATTTATTTAATGCCATGCCGGGTGTAAGTGAGCAAGGGTTTGGTTACACCGTGGCTACTACTGAGGAATCTAACGAGCGGCGTTCAAAAGGAGCATTTGGTTGGGGCGGTGCGTTAGGGACGCGTTCTTGGAGTGACCCGGCGGAAGAACTCACTGGAGTCATCATGATTCAGCAACCAGTGCCAGCGGTCCAGAGAGATTTCGAGGACGCGGTACACCAGGCGCTTATAGACTAGCGAGAAATATTTAGGAGTGCTGATAGTTTTACTAAACTATAGGCACCCGTTCCATTGACGCTTGAGCTGTGTTTCTTTTTTATTACTTTGCTTTCAGTGCTGAGATTGAGAGCTTCAGTGGACTTCTGAATAGTTAATAATTAGATAAGTTTAGACAATAGAGGAACTGCACATGAAAATACTTATCAACTGCCTGTCTCTGATTTTATTGATAAGTATTAACTTCGCTGTTGCGCAATCAATTGACACAGAGCGAGGAGAATTATCCTTGACTGTTCCTGCGGGCTACGAAGCCTCAACTCCTGCCCCCCTAGTTCTACTGCTGCATGGCTATGGCAAAAGCTCAGGAATTGAGCAGGACGCTTACATGAAATTTAGCGCACTGGCGACTAACTATGGGTACTTGTTCGCTGCACCTAATGGTCAGCGAGAAACTCAAGGTAATCAGGCGTGGTTTTGGAATGCTTCTGATGCATGCTGTAATTTTCAGGGTAGTCAAGTAAGCGATGTGGATTACTTAATGACTATTATTAGCAAAATAAAGTCGCAATATAATGTTGATGGTAATCGCGTATATTTAATCGGCCACTCAAATGGTGGCTTCATGGCGTATCGAGCAGCCCTTGAGAATTCTCAAAAAATTGCCGCAGTCGCAAGTTTAACGGGAGCCGGCGCTACGAAAGCGGGTTCTGCACCTACAAACTCCGTTCATATACTTCATATTCACGGTACTGCTGATAATGCCATTTCCTATAAAGGGGGCGCACTTAGAGGGAATGCCTATCCAAGTGCTGTTGAAACAGTTGAGCGCTGGGCTGGTTATAATGGATGCGACATCTATGGATCCGAGGTAGCGCGGCTTGATCTTGACCGTAATTTGCCAGGCCTAGACTCGATCGTTGTTCGCTATGATAGTAACTGCAGAGCCGGCGGTTCAGCTGAATTATGGACCATCACTGATGGCGCGCATATTCCTGCTCTTTCGGACTCATTCAGCGCTACTGTTGTGGAATGGTTGATGGCACATCCGAAAATTTGATTTTTGAAAAAATCAATGGATTCATTTACAAATCGTCCCCATATAACTATCGCGTTAAACAACTCAGATCACAGCTAATGCCTATTATTCGTATCTACAATCACAATTGATTGGATAGGGTGGAAATGCCTATCCCCTGCTTAGACATCATGTGCACCAAACGCGCGTCGACAGGTACTCATCTATCGATTAGGGAATGCAGACCCTGGCTTCAAAAACAATTGTAACTAGAAAAAACCAGAGATTTCAGAATGGGAATTGGAGTAGGGTGCAATCAACTTTACTTAGTTTGATGTTCAGAACAAGGCTTTGGTAAACTAGAGAATGTGAAGAATGCGTTATTGGCATCTAGCATTGAGTTTGTTCGCCTGCTAATTGCCCTTGTAGAATTGAATGAGAATTATAGGGCAATATCTAGGATTGGGTAGTGGAGACTTTGGTGTCCGCTTCTATGGAAAGTAGTAATGAAGTGGACTGGCGTTATAGCTGCGTCCATGAAAAACGTATAAGGGCGCCCTGAGAGTCAATCACTTTACTGCCAGCTAGCACCTCTCTTATCGTCCAGTAACCGCTTGATCTGCATATTTAGAGGCTCTGTGTGGTGGAACGGCCTGTATTGCAACCCTGCGTGTCAAGCGGACTCAGGCCTCACCCCCTAAAACCTCAAAATCACCAAATCCAGACACACCCATGGGGGGGCACTTGCACAGAAAGATTCCCTAATCTGCTAGTACATACTATTCTGGATGAACGAATGGGATGTTTGGCAATAAAGCTAAAAACCACTCATCCTTATGGCTGAAGCCATAATAGTACGATGTTGATTCTTATACCTACTGTTAAGATCTGCTCCTTACACTTCTATCTCGCATCGCGAACCTTGCGGGAAAATTTGAAGATGGCACTTGAATAGAATTTCAATATTTACCAATCTTTTGGAGTTAATGAATGCTGCACCTAACTACTACCGGGCTAGTTCGCAAAAGCCTTTTGCTATCCTTAGTTCTCGCAGGTATAGCATCATGCTCAGATAACGAATCCACTTCGGTAAAGCCTGAAGCAGGAGGCAATAGCTCTAACTTATCCGCTGCCGAAGTCCATGAAGCAAGCCTAGTCTTGGACGCTCACGCGGATATCGTAATTCCCTCAACATCCAGGGCTTACATGAGCGTTGATGGCACTTCGAAGGTAGGTCTCGCAAAGATGCGTGCCGGCGGTGTTGATGCCGTTGTCATGTCAGTGGCTGTTGGCCCGGGACCCAGAACTGAGGTAGGCGATGCCGCGGCTAGAGCAGAGGCTGATGAGAAGCTAGCCGCTGTGCACGCCCTAGTAGAAAAGAGTCAGGGTCAAGCAGTGATCGCGACTACTTCAAGCGAAATCGTTGCTGCTCATGAAGCAGGAAAGTCAGCATATATACTCGGATTTCAAAATGCACGGTCACTACAAGGAAATGTTTCCGTCATAGATGAGTTCTACGCTGAGGGCATACGTATTTTCGGCCTCAATCATCTTGGCCACAACGCTTTTTCAGATTCTTCACGCCCAGAGTTTAGCAGTGAAACTGGCGCCTTTGAAGTTACCGAAGAACACGGTGGATTGTCTCCGCTAGGCATAGCTGCCGTAAAAAGAATCAATGCCCTAGGCGCGCTTGTCGATGTTTCACAATTATCCAAAACAGCAACTCTGCAAGTGCTAGAGTTATCAAGCTCCCCAATTATTGCCAGTCACTCGAATGCGAAGACTTTGTCAGACGTGACTCGCAACCTTAGCGATGAAGAGATCGATCGAATTGGCGAGAACGGAGGAGTCATTCACGTAGCTGCGTTTAAAGGCTATCTAATCAATATCTCTGAGCCTGAATTTATAGAAAAACTTGTAGCCTTGCGCGTGGCCGCTGGAATATCGGTAGAATACAACTATCCTTTCGAACTCTATTGGGAGATTGATGATCTTGCAGAAAGATCGGCATTCACTACCGCAGTCAGCGAGCTTCTCGGACCGGCTACAACGGAAAATATGATCGAACACATCGATTACATCGTTGACCGCATTGGCATCAACCATGTCGGTATAGGCAATGACTTCAATCATGGCAGCGGCATAGATGACTATAACGACGCCAGCGAAGCGATGAACCTTACCGCAGGCTTATTGAAAAGAGGCTATTCTATCGCCGACATAAATAAAATCTGGAGTGGGAATTTCCTACGAATTCTGGATGCTGCTGCGGCGAATTAGAACAGCACTACTGCGTCCGTTCTGAGCGTAGACATGGACACAAGAAGATTTGGTAGAGAGTTGCCTGATGTATTTCGATTCGCGCTACCGCGAGGAGCGGATGTCAATCAACACGTTGGCAACAATTAGCGAGACTATTCCAATCAGAGTAGTAGTGCTGGACACTTTTATTATCAACCCAGTCTCTAGTTCTGATCGCGCTTCCTTTGATGACGCCAATCAAGAATTAACCGTTACGGCAGTTAGAGTTGGAGAGGTTTATCACAAGGTTATATTGAACCTCATCGACGCTACGGATCTTGTGTTTGAAGTTGAGTCAGTGAGCGCTACTGAACCCCCGAATATCAGTTCTACAGGGTTATATACGAACGGTATTTTGACCGTTCCATTGGTTCTGGCGTTAGGGAATCGATACGTTATTTCATTTAGTTTAAAAAGCGAAAATCCGATTCAGTTTCGGGTTGTCTCAGCAGAACCGGTGCCGTGAAAAGAGGTATTTGATATAATCAAATGAAGACGTGGCGGTGTTAGCGAGCAGACGATGTCGCCGCCGTCATTAAGATATCAAATCCTTAACGAAAGATTCACTTTTCTCGAACTCGTCCAATCGCTCAAGATATCGGGCCAAATTGCTATGTAAGTGATGAATCGCGGATTCAAATCGGCCGAACCTATAATGCGTGTTGGCTCCAGAGCTCATAGCGGCTTGAATATCACTCACGACTTTCGCATCCTCTTGGTTGCCTGTATCTGAAAGAAAAGCGGCGTCCTTCTTGGCGCGAGCTAATTCTTCTTCGGTAGCAGCAGAACCATTTGGTTTCGGCAGTGTGAACTTGTAGTTGAAATAGCGTGTCCTTGTTGCTGATTCTGGTTCAGCGAAGCTCACATGGCAGTGTTGTGATAGTTGATTAATAGACGTGAAAGGGAAAATTCGGTGGACTAGTGTGACCATGCGATCCAACGACAAGTTCTCTCGCGGTGCGTCGCGCAGTTTTTCAATGCGCCTAAAAGGGAAACATACACGAGAATTTGGCCCCTGCGTTTCAATAACATTTAAGTTGTCATAGCCGTAAGGATAGAAGGATTCTGGATGTGTAGGCTTTATATGATAGCCTTCCAGAGTTCCCTCGGCAGTCAGCTTCCAGTTGATGTCCTCAACAGATTCACTCGAATCGAACAGTACCTGATTCTCAGTCAGGAGATCAGGTAGCGAGTCTAAAGCACCAAGCCCGACAGGTTCATCCTGAGTAACAAATACCAATCCACTGCGGATTTCTACCTCATGAACTGGTACCAATCCGTTGCTATTTTTGTCTAGCTCAGGAAAACCATGTTCGTGAGGCACGTACTCAAGTCGACCGTCTAGTCGGTATGCCCATCCATGATAATTACATCGGAATATCTTCGTACAACCGGATCCATCAGCCAATTGCATCCCACGATGCCGACACGCGTTACGAAATGCCCTAATACTACCGTCCAGACCACGCACCACCACGAGTGGAACACCAGCGGAGGCCCGCGCCACGTAAGAGCCTGCGTTAGGTAAAGCTGCAACCGGGCAAAAAGGGATAGGTAGGCGACGCATAAGCCGCCTTTCAGCATCGAAGCGTAATGGAGAAGTGTAGTTTTCCACGGGCTCAAACCAATCCTCATCACCCAGGTCGGTTGTGCCGTTATCAATATGGTTCAGAATATGATCGAGAAGTTCTGCGTCGCTGCGCATCGTGGATCGCTCCAAAATTTTTTTAGTAACGAGGCAAGTTACATTCCATTTAAGTTGTATGCAATAAAATGCGTATACTCCTGCATATCAGTTCACCACCAGCATGCTCTACAGAAGCATGGTGGCGCCTCTGAGCAACCAGCAATTTATCTCCAACCTACGGGTTAATAAAATTAGATCTCTTCGACTTAGCTTGAAATTGATGCTTTAAGCGCGAATCTTAGCCTTATGTCAGGTAATTGGCATAAGCACTCTACTTGCAGTCTATATGAGCTGAAATTACACCAAATTGGGCTAAATATTGTCTTCATATTTGAATTCATGCTCTCACTCGCGGTCGGTTTCGACTTTAATATCAAGCCAGGGCTTTCCAGCGCACCATCCACAGCCCCCGCCGGCACATCGGTTGCATTCTAATGCTGGCTTGTAAAGCTCACTGTCGAGTGGGTCAATACCGTCCTTATCCTTGTATGAGAACTTACCCTCATTACGTTGGTTTTGACTTTGCTTTTCTGGGTTTGACTGTACTAAGGACCCGCCACTACCCCGACGGCTTACCCGCGGGTTACCCGAGCTCTCAGTTTTATCGGACGACTTCGCCTTGGAGTTGGTCTTGTTCGCGCCTTTTCGTCCTCCTCTCCGCTGCTTTTCGCGTCTTTCTTCGAGATGCTGTCGATAGTCATTTAATTCAGGACTAATAATGGTTGATTCATCTATCTGGAAAAACGGTTGAACAGCTTTTAAGTGTTCAGGCTTGACGTTTTGTCCTAACACATTAGATAGAGTGTCTACATTGCTAGGAAGCGATTCATTAGCCCAGCATTCTAAGCGCATTGTGTAAAGTAGGCCTCTTTGTGCTAGATCCATAGAACGGAACGAGATATTAGCTAGCATAGTAGATGCGTATTCTTGATAAGCTGGAGGCTTTCGATTCTCAGCCATTAGGCACCATCCTTTGGCTGAAATTCATCATTTTCGGCCTGATACTGAGCAATGATCGCTATAGGGATAGGTCTAGTCGGCTTAGCCCTTACTTCCCACAATGGACACGATTTGACGCTACAGAGGAAGACTTGCTGCCGCCAAGTGCCTACAGATAACGGGTCGTGAATACAGCTCTTACACATTTGGTTGATTGCTTTACGAAGGCTCATAGCATTCCCTCTGTTCGCGGCGAAAAATTGAGGACACGTGCGTTCTCAAGAGTACTCTGATCACAGAGATTGGTTCTGAGAGCTATAACCTCTGCGACCAACTCCTTGATCTCTGAATCAGTCTTTCCGCTAACAAGACCTCTGAGGACCATATCTGTTTCATGCTCAAGCCATCCCACGGATCTTCGACCCAAGGATACAGGTGGCACGAACAGGCCTTGTTGAATTCGAGAGTAAAGGGTGGAGCGGGAGAATCTTACTTTGTCGAGGACGTCTTGCCTGCGTTCGATTCTTAGATTGACGGTTTGATTAGGCATTGCTCGGAACTCCTTGCTGTTATTAGGAGTTCTCAGGTTAAGAAATTTTGCTTTACTCAAGGAGGGACAAAAGTAATAAAAACTTTCTCTTTTTGCCTCTTTTCAAAATATACGAGCCTTGATTTCTTCTAGTGCGTCCTCTATCCGACGCTGGGGATCCTGCAGCAGTTTGAGTTCCTCCTTTTTCTCCGCTTTGACTAATCGTTGTTCTACTACATGGGACAGTAAATAAGTTATTACTTTTGAGAAATTAGTGTTAGTCGCTTTGCTAATCGCTGAATCAGGCAATTTTCTTCTAAAGAATTCGGCGATTTCAATAATAAACACATGAAATTCCTTATTATTAGGTCTGCCGCTGCTTACATTTACACTGGATTCAAAACTTTGTAGAGCGGCAGCTAAAAACTCTGTTTCTCGTTCTACCTTCGAAAGAAGTATCTCATGGTCTTTTTTGTCTGCGTAGCCACCGTCATGTCCATCTGGGGGAAGACGGTTGTTCGCTAGCAGGTAATTGTGATCAATCACCGTTGAAGAGATTCCTCGATTACGAAGGTATTTGAGTCCTTTAACAGCCTTATGGTAACTATCCTTGATTTGTTTTAGCTCAGTTTTCAGTTTTTTTGCGGAGAGAGGATCTTTGGTTTTATTGGGAGACGAGGTCAATTGAATAATAATTAGTGTATTGACGAGTTGTATAAAGTCGTCGAAGTCTTGGTCATTAATGCGTGGAAGCAAACTCTTAAGTTGCTTTATTTCTGTATGGCTTAGATCGGCAGGGTACGAAGTCATGCTAGATGCTCTATTTTATTGACTGATGAAGCTAATTGATCCAAGTAATCCGCCCATGTTTGCATCATGCCTCGCCGTTGTTCGAGATGTTTGGTGCGGTTATAAGCTCTACCGTTGGCATCTTTAACCGAATGGGCTAGCTGGTGTTCTATCCAATCGACTGGGAAGTTGAGGATTTCATCAAGAATAGTTCTGGCCATTGCTCTAAAGCCATGTGGTGAAATCTGCTCATTCTTATATCCGAGCGTGCGAAGCGCCGTTCTCACTCCGTTTTCTGATAAGGGGCGGCTATTACCTCTCGCGCTAGGAAAAACAAACTTACTTCTGCCAGTGATTAGCTGTAACTCTTTTAGTATCTCCATCGCTTGTGTCGCAAGTGGAATGATATGTGGCTCTCTCGTTTTCATTTTAGAGGCAGGTAATTCGATTCTAGCTTCATCGAAATTAACCTCTTTCCACTCAAGATGGCGAAGTTCGCCAGGACGGCAAAAGAGAAGTGGGGTAAGCCTTAGAGCTGCCATGACGACGGGAGTAGCTTGGTAGTTGTTGATTGCAGCTATTAGTGGCCCTACCTCAGCAGGTTCAGTAATAGATTTGAAGTGTGTTTTCGTCGGCTGAGCTAAGGCTCCTTTTAGGTCAAAGCTAGGATCTCGTTCCGCGCGGCCTGTTGCTACAGCATATCTAAACACCATCCCCGCAATCTGTTTGGCTCTATGTGCGGTGTTCACCGCGCCTCTATGTTCTATTCGGCGCAGGGCTCTTAGTAAGTCTGGTGACGTTACTTGGCTAACTGGGAGACTGCCAATATAGGGGAATAAATCTTTTTGGAGGAGCCGGATTAGTCTTTTATCACCACCATCCGATTTTGTTCCTCGCTTTTGTAGCCATTCAAGAGCGATAACCTTGAAGCTATTAAACTGCATATCCTGGTCAGAGATGCGCTTAGCTTTTTTATAAATGTTTGGGTCGATGTGATTTGTGAGATTCTGTCTTGCTTCTTGATGTTTTTCACGCGCCTTTTTAAGGCTTATATCTGGATAAACACCAATTGCTAATGTCTTCTGTTTTCCAGCAAAGCGATAGTTAAATCTCCAAGCCTTAGTCCCATTAGGCTTTACCAAGACATACAAGCCGCCGCCGTCACTCAGATTGTAGGATTTGGTTCTGGTTTTGGCGTTTTTGACTGCTGTAGCTGTGAGCTTTTGCATACGACATTTCCGCTAATTGATGGTATCGCCTTGCGTTAACCGCTTGATACCATCACGGATACCAGCAATTTTCTTGGATGTGATAGGACTTTAGTGGAATACTAAGACACAAGCATACACAAAAAAGTCCAAATTTAGCGAGACTTTCGGAAAAATATGGGGATTGCTGGACTGTATTGGAGATATATGTGGTAGCTACGGGTGGACTTGAACCACCGACCCCAGCATTATGAATGCTGGGGAAATGTATTTCCTCGTGCTTACCAGTTTTTACTCTATATTCATAAGTTCCTTAAAATGATGTATATTTTGCATTATTTACTATGCTGTGGTCAGCTAAAGAGTTACTTCGATTTACTCCCCTTTGCTTACCTATTGCTTACCCAGAGAAAGTAAGTTATGCCCAAGATAACTAAAAGCCTTGTGGATCGAAAGGGCGCAGGAGACTCTCGCTACTATATTTGGGATGAGACCTGCCCCGGGTTTGGCCTTGTTGTTCAACCTAGTGGAACGAAATCCTATTGCTTCCAGTATCGGACACAAGAGGGACAGTCTCGCAGGATAACGATAGGCAAACATGGAGCCTATACTCCGGAAGAGGCTAGAAAGAAAGCGAGGGAATATCAGCGGCAGGTGTCGGATGGAAAAGATCCCCTTGCAATTAAAGAATTCAACAAGAATGCCGTGACTGTCTCCCACCTTTTGGACCTGTATTTAGAGTCGCCCAAATTTGCCGAAAAATCCGAGCTTACACAGAGGTACGACAAGGGCAGGATTGAGCGGCACCTTAAACCATTGCTTGGACGGAAGGTGGCCGAAAAATTAACGGCTGATGATGTACGAAAAGCTAGCAAGGATATTGAGACAGGAAAAACGGCTAAAACAGTCAAAACAGGGCCAAGAGGACTGGCCAGGGTAACAGGTGGCCCAGGTGCAGCCAGGATGGCTATTAGGCTCTTAAAAAGTGCTTTTTCATGGGCATTTGAACATGACTTGATAGAGACAAATACTCCTGCCAAAGTGAAAGTGGGCGAGGATGCTAAGCGGGATCTGCGGCTTACAAATGAGGAATATGCGAGACTTTTTTCAGTATTAGATGAAATGGAAAGCACGGCGAAGATCAGACAGCCCGTTGCGGATACGATCAGAGTTATAGCCCTTACTGGAGCAAGACGTAATGAGATAGCGGGCCTACGCTGGCGGCATGTTAACTTAGAAAAGGGGGTTATTGAGTTGCCCCTAAATGAGCACAAAACTGGTATGAGAACGGGTGAGATTAGAGTTATTGGTCTTCCAAATTTGGCGCAACAAATCATTACTCAACAGGAGAAAAGAAAACCCAATGATTTTGTTTTTCCTCCGGCTAGAGGCAGTGGTCCTTTAAATATAAGCAAGCCATGGCGAAAGATCAGGGTGGCAGCAGGATTAAACCCTAAAAATGGCCTCCATGCGCTTCGACATTCTTTAGCTTCAATGATGGCAGATAGCGGATCGCAGGCTACTCATATTATGGCTGTGATGGGACATAAGAATCTTGCCACTAGTCAAAGGTATATTCACATGGCAGAGGATAGGAGGTCTGAACTTGCCGAGGCTGCGGCTGCGGGAATTAGTGCTGCTATGAATGTAAAGAATCCTCCAAATAAATAAATTATAGAGAAATAAATAATGTCAAAGGGCGGAGTCAGGACAGGGGCAGGCAGGCCTAAGGGGAGCACTAAGTTGTCCTTTATGAAGTGCCTGCAAGTAGGGATGGATTGCGAGCAGGCTTGGCGAGAGCTTGTGCAAATAAGCATTAAGAATGCGCTCAGAGAAATAAATAATAATGTCTCGAAAGAATGGACAAAGGCAAAAAATATATCAATAGAGAAACGGAAAAAATGGTTGGAGAGTGAAGAAGGGCAGAACTACCTTGACGATGTAAATTTTGCGCTTCAGGCAGATCAAAACCTTGATGACGAAGAAGACCCTGTCAGAGTTCTTCAAATAAACCCAAAACGCCCAAAAGGCCATCGGGAAAGAATAATGAAAGAGGTTTCGCAGAAATATTCGATTTCAGAAAGAATGGTCGAGACTTGTTGGAAGAAGTACCGAAGCTTTGAGAAAAGTGACCTCCAAGAAAAATAAAAACAAAATGAAACTATTACCAATGATCAAATCTGATGACGCCGTAGCGAGTTTTGGAAAACATAGACGAAGTATGCAACAAAGAAACTGCCGCTATATTTAAGCCTGGATACTTCCTTATCGTTGAGAATCCCAACGATTTTGAATAGCGCGAAGGATATCTTCCGTTAGGATCCCCTAACCCATCCTAAATACTCGAGTTTTTCACTAATCTGTTAATTCTTTGATTTTTTGCCCACTTTGGGCATGCCCTTTACCCTACCGATATATCTTAAGCCTCGCGCACTTTGGTGCTTGATTGTAATTACTCATGAATTACAGAGAGGCAAAGATGAAAGAACGACTCACACGGAAGGAAGCTGCCGAATACCTCACAGAGGTACTTGGCACCCCTGTATCCTTCAAGACACTCCAAAAGTACGCCACAGTTGGCGGTGGCCCCCGATACCAGAAGTTCGGGCGCAGAGTTGTATATACCCAAGAATGGCTTAGGGAATGGACTGAATCCAAGATGAGCCAACCGGTCTATAGCTCTAGTGAATTAGGTGTTGCGTGATGGGGGCCGGAAGCAGAAAGCAAGCCATTAACCAGTTTTGCCGGGATTGCATAGTAGATGACGCCCCTGGTAATGGCTCTTGGCGGCTGCAGGTGGCCAAATGCACAGCATATAACTGTGCCTTGTTTCCTTTCAGACCTTTACCCTTAGGATATGAGTCAAAAGAAAGCTGTTCGTTGCTCAGAGCTACAGAATCGGCCGAAAAAGATTTAATTATCACGGTTCGGAGTCTGGGATAAGTTTTGATATCAAAGTCCGAAGTAGGTAGCTGGATTAAAGCTTATGAGTCACGAGAATCGGCAACTTCGATGCCGCTAGATGACACTTATATGTCTTCGCAGGTTTCTAGTGTTCTTCAAACTTCGCTAACTCAAGAGGTTGGCAATCTTTATGAGTACCAGGGACATAGAACCACTAAGCTAGGCAGTCTTGTTTTGTCTTTTGTGAATATTGAAACAGAAGAAGAAGCAGTTGCGTTCTTCAATGTCGATGTTCGTAGACAAAGAGGGCCCAAGAAAGGTGATAGCTATAGGACAGGTCAAGGAGGGCAATTCCTTCCATTGCCAAGGTCTAATTTTCGAAAATTTTGGTCAAGCACTGTAGGCGAGGATCCTCGTAGATGGGCGTCTGTTCATAAAGAGTTAAAATCAAAATTACGTGGTAAGCGATTTACTGGTAATCCTGAAGTAGCAACTAAAGGTGATGGAAGAAAATATATAAAGATTAGAAATCTTAGTTTGGTGGAACAGAAAGGGAACAAAACAGAAACAACGCTTGGACAATCCTGCGACAAATTAGGGACAACAGAATGCAACAAGGAAACACGTGTAGACCCTGCCAATAAAGGGATTCTTGTTAGTAAAAGTACACTGCAGAGTAATTGCACTAAAACACTAACACACGTAAACACGGAGCACACTAATGCACTGAAAGATAACCCATACCCTGAATGTCCCAGGTGTTTGGGAGAGGGTTGTCACATGTGTTGGATGGCAGTTTGAAAACTGGAATGACCAGAGACCAGCAGCACAAGCACAACAGGTCTGTGATTAATTGCATACGGAGCATGTGCAGGGACAAATTACACTCGCCTAGCTATCAGGAAGTATCTGATAGGCTTAACGACGACGGCCTGACGACCTCGCGTGGAAATATTTGGACAAAGAAAGCGGTTTTTAGGATGTTGCAGCGCCAAGGATATTCAGGCCTGTGGGGGCTTTCTCAAGTAGAAAAAGGGTATTCTTGTACATCTTGAGGGATGGTAGAGAGGTTGTCGAATTTTAAGTGAATATCCATACATCCACTTCATATAAAGGGTGGTTAGCTTCCTATGAACTTATGGCAATCTTTGAGAAATGTAGTGGTCAACCAAAACTGGACAGTAAATTAGGTTTTCCTTCCGCCACCGCGGGCGGCAATCCGCCATTTGCGATATGTGGCCTTCTACTTGATTCCAAACGTCCTCAGGCAACAAACCTAGTTGATATTGTTGGAAAACATTTTGAACAGAATTTACTCGCCATTGGGTTAAATGGTGGGCCCACCAGGACTCGAACCTGGGACAAACGGATTATGAGGCAGTCCAACCAGACCCGGTTGAATTTAGTAACTTGAAGAATTCTAAACGTTTTTCTCCGGCCTAGCCAGCAGGGCCGACCGAAACCGAACCTATTCCGAACTTGACTGGGATCGGTTGGCTCACCGAACTCGGTAAGTGGCAGAATTCAAACTGGTTTCAGTGACCGAACACCGAACCAGAACCGAGATGGATCGCAGGGCAGCTTTTCTCGGCCGACCGAGGTAGGGGGGGCTGAAAACCTGAAACCCTGGGTGAGGGCGGGTGTACGCTTTCGGCTGCGCGCCTTTGCGTCTGGGGGAAAGACAGTAGCGTTACAGGCTGTAACTAAAGGAGATTTTTCAGGTTTTGGTGGTTAACTTGCCAATACCGTTTGAGCTGCTTTCTCAATTTTCTGTACGCAACTGCCACAACTTGCTCCTTGAATAGAAAACTGCATCTCACTTTCGTTCGCTTTTAATTTGAGACTGTTACTAACCATTATTTTTCCTCATGCCATAGCAAATACTGAAAGCTTTGCTGCAATTTCCGCACTGTACACCCATGAGCTGAACATAGGTCAAGGGGCATGGTTTCAACCATGAGCGATCCCGATCACTGTGGTAAAATAAGTTGTTATAGCGGCAATTACCGTAGAAAATACGATTTCCAGCAGAATTGAATTGCGCAACTTAAGTACTGCGCCATTTTTTTCAATGCTAGGCGATAGCCGAAACTTATTGATTGCTGCCAGCACTAAAAGAAATACTACGAGTACTAGTTTCAATAGCACCGCGTTGCCATAGCTTGTTGTCACGAATTCTGAGACTGAATCAAGAAGCTGAAAGAGCAAAAACGTACCCGAAAGCAAAATAGCGGAGACAAAATACGCCCCGTACTTACCAAACTCCTTCATTATCCCAGCTACTTTACTGCCGTGTTTTGACGCGCAGATCAAATACAATGGGTATAGAGCGCCTATCCAAAGAAATACACAAATGACGTGAGCTACAATTGCAAAACGCGCGATTAATCCAAGCTGACTAACATGGCCGATCACGGCAAAAGAAATTGCTAACATAATCGTGATTGGGAGATAAAGTTCCAAAGGCAGTGTGCGCAAGATTGGGGAATTAGAATTGCGGTCCAGTTGTTTTTTTAATCGCCAAAGAAAAAGGAATGAAAATATGAATGAGGCCAGCCTCATGCCGGTTTGCAGTCCAATATCGGATTGGAAAATTATTTGCATCATTGAAAAATCAAAGGCACCACTCAAGCCTTGTTGATTGATCCCGCCGACTTGTGAGATAAAAAATAAGACCGTTGTGCATATTCCCAAAACACAACCTACAAAGATGTATCTAAGGGTAGCTTCTTTCAATTTGGGCTCAATGTGAGACATTAGTGCGAAAGAAAATCCGCCCCCTATAACTATTGCCATAGAGAGATAGTTTCCCCACTTTATTATCGCGCTAGCAATGTCCCACATAGAGCCCATTCCAATAACCCGCTTAGTGGCTGCTATGTGAATTATTGTGCTGTGCATGGCCTACGTGTTCACCACCATGACCAGCATGCTCCTCAGCTGCAGCGCCGACCCCAAATGAAAAAGAGCCGTTTACGCGGTGAGAATCTCCACCTAACGCAGTCCAAGAGACCGTGTAAGTTCCGGTTGAGAGTGTTGGTACCTCAACACTAAAACTTGCAGCAGCCGCTGTGATAGGTTTGAAATCAATATCGATTGCATTCTCTTCTTGCGTCAGTACCACGCGGAGCAGTTTTACATCCTCGGTAAAGCTCATCTCGATTGTTTTTGGCGCTGCCTCTAAGGAAGTCCCCTCAGCAGGGTTTGAGCTTGATAACGCTGTATGCGCCCAAGCTTGTGCCGAAATGCCTAATAGAAGAGCCGTTGTTATTACAGCTTTAGTAAGTTTTTGTAATTGCATGAGTTATTTCTCCAGTTTGAGTTTAAGGATTTGATTTGAGATCAACTAGGCCGTGTCCTCGCCATAAGTAATAGACACACGGTAAAACAAGTAAGGTAAGGATGATTGCGGAGACCATGCCGCCCACCATTGGCGCTGCTATCCGGCTCATGACTTCCGAACCAGTACCGGTGCTTATTAAAATAGGTATCAACCCAGCAATGGTCGCTGCTGTTGTCATCATGACAGGCCGCACCCTCATCACAGCACCATTGATGACACTCTCTCGTAAGTGCCCCTTGGTTGGAGACGTTGAATCGTCTTCGCATTGCGCGATCATGTCTCGGTAGGCCCTGTCTAGATACACAAGCATAATTACGCCGATCTCGACCGAAACACCTGCTAGCGCAATAAATCCAACGCCTACAGCAACCGAGAAATTGAACCCATAGAGATACATCAGCCACAAGCCCCCAATGAGTGCTAATGGGAGTGTCCCCATGATTAGAGCAACTTCGATAAAGCTCCTGAAATTGGCATATAAAAGAATCACTATGATTGCCAAGGTCAAAGGAATTACATAAGTGAGCCTTTCTTTTGCTCTCTCCATGTATTCAAACTGGCCAGACCAGTTCAATGAATAACCCGGCGGCAATTCGATGCTATTAGCCACCACTTGCTGGGCGTTTTGAACGTAAGACCCTACATCTACATCCTGTATGTCCACGAATGTCCAACCATTGAGGCGTGCATTCTCACTTTTAATACCTGGAGGCCCATCTTCAATGTAAATTTCGGCCACATCTGATAGAGCGATTCTTTGCCCGTTCGGCGTGAGTATTGGTAGCATTGCCACGGCATCAACCGAATTTCGATAAGCCTGTGGGTATCGTAACTGAATGGGGTATCGCTCTAAGCCTTCGACTGTTTCACTGATATTCATTCCGCCGATGGCGGTTGCCACGATTTGCTGAATATCATCAACATTTAATCCATAGCGAGCTGCTTGTTCTCGCTGAATATCGACCTTCACATATCGACCGCCTGCCACTCGCTCAGAATAGACTGACGTTGTCCCCGGCACATCCTCTAAAACCTGTTCGAGTTGTTGACCAATTCGCTGAATAACTGACAGCTCAGGCCCGGCAACTTTTATGCCTACCGGTGTTTTTATGCCTGTCGCAAGCATGTCAATTCTCGTTTTGATTGGCATGACAAAAGCGTTTGTTAAGCCGGGAATAGTCACTAGAGAATTGAATTCTTGAATAAGGTCTTGAGTCGTTAAACCTTCTCTCCACTCACTTTTAGGTTTGAGCTGGATAAATGTCTCGATCATTGTCAGCGGGGCTGGATCTGTCGCAGTTTCTGCCCGTCCCATCTTTCCAAATACCGTCTCAACCTCGGGAACAGTTTTTATAAGCCGGTCAGTCTGTTGCAGTAGTTCGCGGGCTTTACCTATTGAAATTCCGGGATACGTAGTTGGCATATACATTAAATCCCCTTCGTCTAGAGGAGGTATGAATTCGCTGCCTATTTTAGTTACTGGCCAAAACCCAATAGCTGTCACGATAACTGCGGCCACCATCGTCATCTTCGGGAATGCCAATATCCCTTTAATGGCTGGACGATAAATAGCGACAATCAAACGGTTGAGCGGATTGTCATGTTCCGCACGGATTTTTCCGCGAATAAAATAGCCCATCAATACTGGCACTAGAGTAATAGATAAAATCGCTGAAGCCGCCATTGCATATGTCTTCGTAAAAGCCAGTGGAGCGAACATACGACCTTCCTGCGCCTCTAACGCAAATACCGGCAAGAAACTCATGGTGATAATTAGCAAGCTAAAAAAGAGTGCAGGTCCTACCTCACCAGCAGATTTCGCAACTATCTCCCAGCGATTAGCGTCAGTGATCGGCGTTTCTTCCATTTTTTTATGCATGTTTTCTATCATGACAGTGGCGCCATCAATCATTGCCCCGATAGCGATTGCTATCCCACCCAAGGACATAATATTCGCGTTGATGCCCTGAAAATACATCACCGTAAAGGCAGCGAGTATTCCAATAGGGAGGCTGACAATAGCGACAAGCGAGGAACGCAAATGAAAGAGAAAAACAGCAAAAACGATGGCAACTACTACGAATTCTTCGAAAAGATTTTCCCAAAGATTTGTTACCGCGCGGTTTATGAGAGCGGACCGGTCATAGACAGGAATAATCTCTACACCTTCTGGTAAGCCAGCTTTTAGCTCTTCAAGCTTTGCTTTAACATCACTGATTACATTGGCGGCATTCTCTCCGAAACGCATCACCACGATTCCACCAACTACTTCACCTTCGCCATTGAGCTCAGCTATTCCTCTGCGCATCTGCGGCCCAAGGTTAATCTCAGCTATATCGTCCAATAAAATAGGCGTTCCATTTTGATTCATTCCCAGAGGGACACTGGAAATATCCTCGATGCTAGATAAGTATCCATCAACAAGCACCATATATTCCGCCTCTGCCATTTCAATGACGGAGGCACCTGATTCTTGATTCCCTCTTTTGATGGCCATCTCAATGTGGCTAAGTGGTATGCCAAAGGCTCTTAGTTTTTCAGGATCGATTTGAATCTGGTATTGCTTAACCATACCTCCTAGTGTTGAAACTTCAGATACGCCTGAAACTGTTTGAAGTTCGTATTTGAGGAACCAGTCCTGAATACTCCGTAACTGCCCTAGATCATGCTGACCTGTGCGATCCGCTAGCGCGTATAGATAGACCCATCCAACACCGGTTGCATCTGGCCCCAGTTGCGGCTTTGCCGACGCAGGCAAATCCCCTGCCACTTGATTTAGGTATTCCAGCACCCGGCTGCGCGCCCAATACAAGTCGGTATCATCATTAAAGATAATGTACACATACGAGTCCCCAAAAAAAGAGTAACCCCGAACCGTAACTGCACCCGGGACCGACAGCATTGCGGTAGTCAGGGGGTATGTCACTTGATCTTCGACAACTTGCGGAGCTTGTCCGGGATAAGATGTCTTTATAATCACCTGAACATCAGATAGATCAGGAATTGCATCTACCGGTGTTTGTCTTAGTGAGTAGACTCCAAGTGCAACTAGCATGAGAGTCAACAGAATGACAAAAAACCGGTTGTCGATGGACCAATGAATAATGCCCTTAATCATACTTTCTCCTTACTGCTGCACACCTACAGCAACCACTTCTTCCTTGATTAATGATTTGAGTGATCAACATCATTCACTTGTTCTGGTTCTGCCATGTCATGGTTCGAGTGATCTACCATTTCCGCAGGTTCCGCCATGTCATGATCAGAGTGGTCCATCATCTCCGTGGGTTCATCCATGACGTGACCGGAATGGTCAGTGGCATTCTGTTCAGTCATCCGCAAAAAATCAGACGTTATGCTGGATTCGGAATCGAGCAAGAAATGGGCTGAGGTTACAACTCGATCACCTGCGCTAAGCCCATCCAAGACTTCTGTTTGATCGTCGCCGCTGCGGCCCAACGCGACTTCGACTGATTTGAATCTGCCATCGCCCATATCAAGAACAACACGGTCCTGAATACCAGTCCGTATTATGGATTCATCAGGAATTAGCAACGCATCCATACCTTCTTCACTATGCTGAATCGTTACTTGAGCAAACATATTTGGCTTCAAAGCTTCGTCTTGGTTTTGAAACTTAAGCCTGACTGGAATCGTACGTGTGTTTTCATCAAGGGTCGGGTAGATGAAATCAACCACGCCTTGCCATGTTCGGCCCGGCAAATAATCTAGAGTCATGTTTACAGGGTCGCCGACAGACACTAGTGAACCTTGCCGTTCGAATACTTCAGCAATCACCCAAACTTCATCTAACACCCCAATAGACATTATTCGGTTTCCTGGTTGCACGTATTGGCCCTCTCGAACACCAAGCTCCGCTACTAAACCTCCTTGAGGTGCATATACAGTGACGGTTTGAAACACTCTCTCTTCTTGTTTAACCCGGTCGATGAGACTTTGCGGCACTTGCAATGCACGCAGTCTTTCCTCTGAAGATTGAACAAGAGTGGGACGCGCAGTCTCTCGGCTCATTGCAATTAATAATTCTTCTTGAGCATTAACAAGCTCTGGGGAATATATGGAGTAGATAGGCTGCCCTTCTTCAATGAATTCGCCTTGCGTTTTTACGTTAAGCACGTCTATCCAGCCAGAAATCCTTGGATGCATATGGATAAGGCGATCTTCATCAAACCGAACGTAGCCTACAGTTCGGATACTACTTCTAAAGGGACCCACCTTGACTAATTCGGTTCTGACGCCAAGGTTGTTTTGAACAACGGGCGAAATGGAAACCACACCAGCACCATCATCAGAGCCCGCATTTTCGAAGACAGGAACTAAATCCATACCCATGGGAGATTTGCCCGGTTCATCGCGTCGATACGTCGGGTCCATCGGAGCAACCCAGTAAAGAGGTTTACTGTCTTCAACCGCTTCACTTGGCTTTGTCAATGAAACGAAGTACACCGCGCCACTTGCTAGAACAGCTCCCATGACAACGCCTGCAAATAAAACTGTGGTTATAGATTTCATATGATTATTCCTTCTCGGGTTCAGAGCGAGCTAACAAATAATTAAGCCGGGAAATAACTCTTAGCCGCGCAACATCAATCTGTAAAAGTTCGATTTTGGTATTAAGCTCTGCGATGTAAGCGCGCATCACTTCTTCAAAATCACCTTCGTCTGCTGTATAGGCAGAAAGAGTTGCCTCAGTAAGGTCGTTGATTTGGCTTAACAAAGTATCGACGTAAAGTGATTGCCGTTCGTCTAGGATTGCGAGCTCAGCCATCGCTTGTTGATAGCTTGAAAATAAATCCTTAAATATGAGTGTCCGCTCTATCTGTTTGGCCGAGGCATTGTATTGACTGGCTCTTATCAAGGGTTTTTGTCGTTTATCAGGAAAAAGCGGGAGGTCAAAGTTAAGTTCCAATGAGACAAAATCGGCTCGATTTACACCCATTGGCGCATTATCGCGATAGCCATAAGAGGCACCAACGCTGTAGGAAGGTTTTAAACTTTGCTGTGCAAGTTCTATTTTAGTTTGCGCTACTTCGATCTGTTTATTATGTGCCAGTATTCGAGGATGCTGCTCAAAAAAGTCGGCAGCTTCACTTAAGCCGGATAGCTGGGTTTCTGGCGGAGACAGTTCGGGTAACTCTGCACTCAAAGGCGCTGATATAAATTCGTCTGGTAGCCACTGCGAGAGTTTTTGTTTATTGCTGTCTTGCTGCTGGCGTATCATCGCCAGTCGATCATCAAGCCTAACTAATTCTAGTTCAGCACGAATTAGATCTTGCTGACGCGCAAGGCCCGCTCCGGCGGTGTATCTTGAGCTCGTGATTTCGACCAATTGCTCGAATAAAGAGCGGTCCGCCTCAATCAAGGCAACTGATTGCTCGGACATATAGCTTTCTAGCCATAGCTGGGATACAAGTAATGACACCCTCGCTTTCCGGTCATCTCTTAAGTAGGGGTTGACTTCGCTTTGCTGGATTTTTTGGCGTTCGGAGAGTTTTAGTGTGTCTCCCCTCGGGAACGTTTGATTGAATCCAACCCGAAACTGCGTCATCGGTTCTTGGGCAAACTCGAATGTATCTAGAGGAATATTCGCCAAGCCCACTGATACTCTAGGGTCAGGCAGCTGAGCTGCAGAGATGGCTTCCTCTAATAGAGAACGCTCTATTTCCGTGTTTGCGGTTAACCAATCATCATCAAGCAGCGCGCGTTCGATTGCGCGATCCAACGTAACAACAAAATTGGTTTGAGACCATGAATTGGCGGCACTGAATGCTAGCGTAACACCGAAAAATGCCAGCGGTACTAGCAGGTTTACTTTGATTTTCATCAACAACACTCTTAGTTAGTTTCGACCTAAAATGCTCGCTACTGCGAACAACAAAAAAGGATTAGTACTAAGAGTTTTGCGAATTAGAAAAACCTAATGCAGAACGTGCAGACGCACTAATCCCGTGTTTAGGCTAAAATCGGAGGTCTAAAAAGACTATCGAGAGTGTTGCTAATCATAGGAGCTGCGTAGACAGCTTTCACATTTGGAAGAGCTTGTGGAGCTCGGAGTGCTTGCGAAGAAGGACTAGTGGCTGTCGTGCAGCTAGCGCACAGACTGCAATTATGCTCTTCCGCATAGTCCTGAGAATCTGAAGATGAAACGTTTGAATTATCAGTTTCGTGATGAAGGTGAGCAACTTCTTGGTCTAAATCAAAACTTGTGACCGATGCCTCTTGTGTACCGGAATGGCAATCAAGAGCACTTGGTGAGGCGTTCATCTTCTCACAAGCAAGCACTGGAATAGCGGTTACCTGCCCAACTACAGCCAACAGGGCTAAAAACAGCATCAGTTTGGATTTGACTAATCTCATAACTTAATGGTGCGCTTTACGATCAAAAAAAGCAAATACTAAATTGGGAAATACCAGAAAATTCAGAACCTTAGAGCTACTCATAGGTTTGTAATTATTAAGCTTTTCAATGGTTAAGCAAATGACAATCGTCAAAATAGTTCGCAAAATTTGTCCGCGATAACAGTCCTAATTTCCCACCACTTGCTCTGTTTCACTCAAAACTGATGAAGGTGCAATAAATATGAGACGGTGTTTTAAACTAGACCTTTACAACTATGAGACAATGGACTTTTCGAAAAATCCGAATTCAAAGACGTGAGATTCAAATTTTATCAAAATGGATGGTACTGACAAGTTAACTCCCAATCTGCCAGAATCCTGCGCATGACTCAATCGAAAATGTACAAACGCCACCGTTTCCCTCCCGAGATCATTCAATATGTCGTATGGCTCTACCATCGATTCAACCTCAGTCATCGTGATATTAAAGATTTACTGTCGCAACGTGGCATTCAAGTAAGCTACGAAGCTAACCGTCTGTGGTGCAACAAATTCGGATCGAAATACGCCCAAAGATTGAGAAGGAAGCATCAGGGGTATGGCGATACCTTTTTCATTGACGAGGTATTCGTGAAGATCCAGGGTCATCGGCATTACCTGTGGAGAGCCGTCGATCAAGACGGTGAAGTTGTTGATGTCTTTCTCCAAAAACGACGTGACGGGAAGGCCGCAAAGCGCTTCTTTAAGAGGCTATTGAAGAATCACAAGGGTGAGCCTAGGAGGATAGTCACGGATAAACTGGGGAGCTATCGTGTTGCTCACAGGGAGCTCATTCCTGAAGCGATTCACGATACAACTCAGTATGCCAACAACCGAGCCGAGTTATCGCACGAGCTGACGCGGGTAAGAGAGCGGGGGATGCGTAAGTTTAAATCAATGGAGCAGGCGCAGCGATTTTTGAATGCACATGCTGCTGTTTACAATTTGTTTAACCTGGGACGTCACTTAGTATCCGCTGAGAACTATCGACTCTTTAGACAGCGTGCCTTTGCGACTTGGGAAAAGGCAGTTGCCGCGTAGATGCATTTTGACGATGATTTTCGTGGATTTAGAGAGTTAACTTGTCAATACCATATTGATGGGGCTTATAAGCCAAAGAAGGGTTGAGAACGTCGGTTCAACGGACAATTGGGGAAGTCAGCTTTATGTCGATACTGTTGAAAAACTCTTATTTCTTGTAACGGCCAAAAACACTCTTAAAGTTTATTCTCGAGTTTGTGATATATGATGGTGTTAGCGATTCGCTAAGGTTTATTTTTTGATCCGGATTCTTGCGCTGCATGGTCGCGCATACCTGAGTTTGATTGCCTAGTCAATAATCGCGCATCGGCTCGGCTGACACCGCGGGGATGCCACAAATATCGACACGCATCTATTCCATACTTGAAAAATATTGAATATTAACCTTGACCGGTATACTGTGGTGGTGACTAGGTAAAGGTTTAACTGGAAACATCCGACCCAAATGAGACAGCGAATAAAGCCAATACAAAGCCTACCCGCTTTTTTAGCTGCGGTACTGCTTGTTTTCGCCAGTTCATCGCACATTCATTATCGCTATTGTCTTGATGGTGCTGAAACGCTTGTATCAATTCATTTTGAGAGTGAAGAAACGCATTCCTCCGATCTGGCAGGAATTGATGATTCTGGTGATGAAGGCCTAGCTGATATTGAGAGTGAGTTTTCTCTCGATAGTCTGTTAGCCAAATTTTCCAAAACGCCAACGGACTCTTTGGCAATTTTTACATTAGACTTGCCTGAAATTACAGAGGCATCAAAAGCACTCTTTCAACTAATAGGGCGTGAAACACAGCCTGATACACCTGATACTCTTCTTCCTCCTTCCCGCGCACCCCCCGCAATAGCTTAAGTTGCACTTCAATAATTCGGCTCGGACAAAATGTCTGAGGCGTTGCTTGTCTTAACTATTTGCGGGAGAAAGACTTTGAACCTGAAATGTTGGGCGATTGTGGCTTGTGTCATGATCGCGAGCGCTACGTGTAATGCGCAGGGAATGCCATCTGGCACTATTTCACTACGTGATGCACTGGCTGCCACTTTATCAATGAACCCTAGGTTGCGCAGTTTCCCATTGCGCAACGAGGCCTTGCTGGGTGAAAGGGAAATAGCCGATTTAAAACCGCCGCTTATGGTAGGAGCGGAAGTTGAAGATGCTCTTGGTACTGGTGACATCAAGGACTTCACTGGTGCAGAGGCAACTCTCAGGTTATCCAGTGTAGTTGAAATGGGCGGCAAACAAGCTGCTCGCGTAGGAACGATCAATCGAAGAATAGACGTCTTGAACGCAGAACAACGAGTTGTTGAATTAGATTTGCTCGTAGAAGTCGTAAGGCGGTTCATTGATGTAGCTGTTGCTCAGGAGCAGGTAGCGCTTCAGGCACTTTCTTCTGCCATAGCTGAGCAAACCGTAAGCACGATTGAGCCACTGGTTACGGCTGGGCAAGCCCCGCAACTGGAAAAGGATCGAGCACAGGCAGCTCTTTTGCGAGCGCAACTTGCTGAGCAAGCAGCAGATGCTCGGCTAGGCAGTGCGAGAATCCGATTGGCAAGTATGTGGGCCAGTAATACGCCGCAGTTTGACGAGGTGTCGTCCAACATTCTTGCCGTCGAACAAGCTGGGTCGATTGAATCCTTGCTTGCGGGGTTGGCCTCCAATCCTGATATTGAAATCTTTGCTGCTGAATCCCGACTTCTGGAAGCTGAGCTTCGCTTAGCGCAAACGCGTCAGGAAGGAGATATTCAATGGTCTGCCGGGATACGTCACTTAAAAGAGTTTGACGATACCGGGTTTGCATTCGGTGTCACTATCCCTCTATTCAATAAAGCTCGTGCGTCTGGTGCAGAGCGCAGCGCAAGAGCCAATTTGCAAGAAGTCGAAGTGCGCCAACTCACGGCCCTCAATGCTATCGAAGGTGAAATACGCTCCCTCCATCGAGCACTGCAACAGGCAATTGCTGAGGTAAACACCTTGCAGCAACAGATTATTCCCGTCCTGCAAGGCGTGCAGCAGCAAACACTGCAAGCGTATGGGGCTGGATCATACGGCTATGTCGAATTGATAACCGCCCAGCAAGAATTTTTAAATGCTCAACTCTCGCTAATTTCCAGCGCAGCAAATGCACATCGCCTAAGAGCCGAAATCGAGCGTCTTAGCGGGCTGCCACTAACTGGCCAGTAAACAGGTAAAATTATGAACAAACTATCTTACGACTTTCGAACTACAGTACGATTTTTTTCCTCAGCTATTTGTGTAGCGACAATACTCTTAAATTCAGCGGCGTTAGCAGCAGAGGAGGAACACGACGAAGAAATCGTGCAGATTTCAGCCGCACTAGCGCAGGAACTTGGTATAGAGACTGAATTAGCCGGTGAAGGTGTTATTAACCGAAACTTATTACTTTACGGCAGGACTATGCCAGACCCTCAAGGTGTCAGCCATGTCTCTGCTCGTTACCCCGGCATGATTATGGCGATAGTTCCTTCTCTTGGAGACAGCGTAAAAGAAGGTGACGCAATTGCAGTTATTGAGGCCAACACCAGCCTCCAGACCTATGAGATTAAAGCACCTCTTAGCGGCATAGTGGTCGAAAAACACGCTAATCCCGGTGAGTTGGCATTAGGCCAACCTCTTTTAACAATTGCTAACTACGACAATATTTGGGTTGATCTTGCCGTATTTCCTGGTGACTCACAACTGGTTCGCTCGGGTATGTCTGTGACTATTCGAATGGATGCTCGTGTCGCTGAAAGCGCTATTCGCTATATCAACCCTAGCCAAGGTGAATCACCAACTGTTATCGCTCGCGTGCCACTTGAAAACCTAGATTCGGTTTGGACGCCGGGGTTGCTTGTAGAAGGTCTTGTGCATGTTGAGTCTGAAAGCGTGGCGCTTGCTGTAAAGAATGACGCGTTACAGCTTTTCGAAGACAACCAAGTTGTATTCGTCCTTGAAGGCGACACTTATGAGCCTAGAGTAGTCACTCTGGGTAAGTCAGACCCATTTCTGACCGAAATTTTATCAGGCCTTGAGGTAGGTGAGCGCTATGTGGTTGCCAATAGCTACTTGATTAAAGCTGATCTTGAAAAAGAAGGCGTTGAGCACGACCACTAGGAGACAAAGCAATGCTAGAAACAATTATTAGACAGATGATCCTCAGTCGCTGGATCGTCATGATGGCAGCCTTGGTCGTTTGTGCATATGGCGCGTGGAACTTTCAAAACTTATCCATTGATGCAGTGCCAGACATTACTAATGTACAAGTACAAATTAATACCGAAGCGCCGGGGTATTCTCCATTAGAGTCAGAGCAGCGCATTACCTTTCCCATTGAAACAACGCTCGCAGGCCTTCCTCAGCTTTCTTACACGCGCTCACTTTCTGCGTATGGATTATCTCAGGTAACCGTTGTTTTCGAAGAAGGTACCGATATTTATTTTGCACGAAACCTCGTGAATTCGCGCCTTAGTGCGATAAAAAATCAGTTGCCAGCAAACCTAGAGCCAGAGATGGGTCCTATCTCTTCAGGTCTTGGTGAGATATTTATGTACACAGTTAGCGCTCAGGAAGGGGCCTTGCAACCGAATGGGGAGCCTTATGATTTATTTGCACTTCGAGAAATACAAGACTGGATTATCAAGCGCCAATTAATATTAGTTGATGGTGTTACCGAAATAAATACCAGCGGAGGGTTTGAGAAGCAATATCACGTAACACCAGACCCAGCAAAAATGTTGCTATGGAATATAACACTACCAGACTTGCTATCTGCACTATGGGATAACAATTTGAATCAAGGAGCTGGGTACATCGAGCGAAATGGTCAGCAGCTCATGGTTCGCTCTCCGGGACAACTGAAAAGTATTAAAGATATTGAGCGAGTAAGTATAGTGTCTAGAAACAGCATCCCTGTGCTTGTCGAAGATGTGGCTGATGTTTCAATCGGCAAGGAATTAAGAACAGGAGCTGGCACTCATTCTGGGCAAGAAGCGGTTATTGGTACAGCCTTTATGCTGCTGGGTGAGAATTCACGAACAGTAGCGCGCGACGTCGCGGCGAAGCTCGAAGAAATTAACACAACTCTGCCCGAGGGTGTCATAGCCGAACCTCTATACGACAGAACAGTGTTAGTGGACAACGCTATTGCAACAGTAGAAGAGAATCTTGTTGTCGGTGCTTTACTAGTTGTTGTCGTTCTTTTTCTCTTGCTTGGTAATTTTCGCGCAGCCTTTATCACGGCAACTGTTATCCCCATAAGCATGCTCGCAACTATTTCAGGGATGGTTGAGGCAGGGGTTTCAGCAAATCTGATGAGTCTTGGAGCGCTCGATTTCGGATTGATTGTAGATGGTGCTGTGATCATTGTGGAGAATTCCATTCGCAGACTCGGCATGGCGACTCAAGGAACAAAAGTTTTAAAATTAGAAGAGAGACTGCAAGTCGTTTATGAGGCAACAAACGAAGTTATTCGACCCAGCCTTTTCGGCGTGGCCATTATTACGCTGGTATACATTCCCATTTTTTCCCTCACCGGCATCGAAGGGAAAATGTTTCACCCGATGGCGATTACAGTCATCATCGCATTGCTGTCTGCAATGGTTCTGTCAATTACCTTCATACCAGCAGCCGTCGCATTATTTATAACAGGCAAAGTTTCTGAGAAGAATAACCCAATCATGAGAGGTGCTGAATGGATTTACGCGCCGGTGCTTGAAGCCTCTTTGCGTTTTCGTTGGCTGGTTATCGCCTTAGCGTTATTTACAGTAACCGGTGTAGGCTGGTTAGCAAGTACAATGGGATCAGAGTTTATCCCACAGCTTGACGAGGGTGATGTGACTGTCCAAGCGCTGCGTCCACCTGGAACAAGTTTGCAGCAATCTATAGATATGCAAGACATTCTAGAACGCCGCTTGATGGAGTTTCCTGAAGTGCGAGATGTGTTTTCTAGAATTGGTACACCAGAGATCGCATCCGACCCGATGCCACCTAGCATTTCAGATACTTTTGTCATTCTCAAAGATAGAAGCGAATGGCCTGATCCTTCCAGAGAGAAACGAGACTTACTGGAGGAGTGGGAAGAAACCCTTGCTGAGCTTCCTGGACAGATTTATGAAGTAACTCAGCCAATTCAGATGCGCTTCAATGAGTTAATTTCCGGGGTTCGCTCTGATCTTGGCATAATGGTGTTCGGAGAAGATCTTGATCAACTTGGAATTACAGCGCAAGAGATTTTAGAGATTGTTCAGAAGATAGAAGGCGCAGCGGATGCAAGGATTGAACAAACTGCTGGACTACCCATGCTAACCCTAACCCCTAAACGAGAAGTGTTATCGCGCTATGGTCTAAGTGTTAGAGATGCACAGCACCTGATTAGTACAGCTATTGGAGGTGAATCTGTAGGCCTCATCTATGAAGGGGACCGCAGATTTCCGCTTGTTGTTCGATTGCCCGAAGAGATGCGATTGGATATGGACAGAATCGGAAGACTACCAATTCCGGTCCCTGCAACAGCAAATGAGACTGGTTATGTTCTGCTATCTGAGGTCGTTGAAACTGAATTACTGTCATCGCCCAATCGCATAAGCCGTGAAAACGGACAGCGACGGGTAGTGGTAAGTGCCAATGTACGGGGGCGAGATCTAGGATCATTTGTAGCTGAGGTGCGCGAAGCGATCAGAGAGCAAGTCGATATACCACCTGGATATTTTGTTCAATATGGCGGCACATTTGAGCAGCTTGAATCCGCAAGCCAGCGCTTATCGGTGGTTGTGCCCGCAACATTAATACTGATTTTCGGACTATTAATTATTGTCTTAGGGTCCATTCGTGACTCACTCATTATCTTTACAGGTGTGCCCCTTGCCCTGACGGGAGGAGTGCTCGCGCTTTATATTCGCGGTATGCCCTTATCAATCACTGCTGGTGTTGGGTTTATAGCCTTATCTGGAATTGCAGTTCTGAATGGGCTAGTTATGCTCTCGTTTATTAAAGCCATGTGGCAGGAAACAGGCGAGCTGTTACCTTCCATCATTGAAGGTGCAATGACTAGATTGCGCCCGGTTCTAATGACGGCATTGGTTGCCAGTCTCGGATTCATTCCTATGGCACTAAATACTGGGATTGGTGCAGAAGTTCAGCGACCTTTAGCAACAGTAGTAATCGGAGGCATCGTTTCATCCACGCTGCTCACACTTGTCTTACTACCTGCACTGTATTTCATTGTGAACAAAAACCACCAATTGGCGATAAAGTAGAGGACACATATGCACGATCATACGCATAGCAGCGATGCTAGTAGTCAAAGGATTGGATGGGCATTCGCGTTGAACGTTGGATTTACCATTATTGAGTTTATAGCTCACGCAATGTACTTACCATATGTTGATGTATTCAGAGCGGATAGGGCAATGACTCATTTGTTTCGAAGCGTAGGAGACAAGTATCAAACTAAAGTAATTCGGACATTGAAAGAATTAGTCTCCGAGCTAAATAAAATAGTTCCCAACTAGCATTTCCGGTAATAGGTACTACCGGATATGAACAACTTTGATCTAAAAGTGTTCAACATCAATTAGTATTTTACAAATTTTAAACCAAAAAATACGTTAACATCACTAGCCCGCACAACACGACAGCTTACTCACGTCTTTACTAAATCCTTGTGCGGCTAACTTAAGCCCTTCAACTGCTGTCAGATAGGGAAAAAGCATTTCCCCAAGTTCGACTGTTGTGAGTCCGGCTTTTAACGCCATAACGATCGTTTGAATGCTATCTCCAGCCTCAGGCGCCAAAATAGTCGCCCCTAGAATCCTTTTCGTACTGCTATCGGCCACCAACTTAATGAATCCTTGAGGATTTCTGGAAGTGATAAATCGCGGAACATTGTCGAGGCTGATAGTGCTGGTTCCTACAACTAACCCATTAGCAATCGCCTGAGATTCTGTCAACCCAACTGCTGCAAACTGTGGATCTGTGAATACCACAGAAGGCATCGTTTCATTGCTATAGATATCGGTGTTGCCATGCAGCGTATTCCTGGCGGCCAGTTTGGCGCCATACGCTGCCATGTAAACAAACATATCTGAGCCAGTAACGTCACCAGCCGCATACACTTCGCTATTTGTTGTTTGCATGAAAGAGTTAACTTTTATGCCACCCATCGCATTGATTTCTATACCCGCTTTTTCCAAATGCAGTGATCTTACATTGGGCTTTCTACCAGATGCTGCCAGCACACGTTTAGCTGCGATAGTTTGATTACCTTCTTTAGTTTGGCAAGTCAGCTTGACGATGTTCCCTTCCTGCCTAATTTCCTGATAGCCAACACCCTCACAGACAGTAATCCCTTCTTTGCGAAACTGATCACCCAGCACTTTACTGACTAGTGGGTCTGACTCGGGAAGTAATCGGCTACGACAGCAGATTGTGACTTTTACGCCGGCCCGGGAAAACATTTGCCCTAGTTCGCAGCCAATGACGCCGCCACCGATAACCATTAGCGAATCGGGCAAACTCTCCAATTCCAGCGCTTGAGTACTATCCAAAGCCGAGATACTTTGGATCCCATTGATTGGCGGTAGAGCAGATGCTGAGCCGGTAGCTATAATCACTTTTTTGGGTTGATATACTTTTCCCTCGACCATCAGTTCAGTAGCGGTGTTTCCAGTGAATTGCGCCAGCCCTGAAACTAATGAAATATTTGGATACTGAGGAAGCAGGTCTTCATACTTGGCTTTGCGCAAGTCATCGACCAGTTGCTGTTTCTGAAGAATTAGAGCCTTCCAGTCGACAACGCTACCAGCTCCTTCCACTCCATCGAAACGGCTTGCATCCTTGGCACACTGAATAGATTCCATTGCGCGAATTAGATTTTTTGACGGAACACAGCCTACATTGACACAGGTTCCCCCTATGGTGCCATTTCCAGCAATAACTACGGTTGCGCCAGTCTCTGCTGCCGTAATTGCAGCGGAAAATCCGGCAGATCCCGCACCGACGACAAACAAATCTGGGTTAGTATCCTTCATAAAATGGAATCCTGGTAACAAACATCCTTTTGCTATTCAGTGTTGGCGTTTAGTTCTTACTCGCTTCGCTTTAATTTCAGTAAAGCAAAAGCTGTAAGGACTAGAAAAAACGCTAACGCTGGGAACAGCACGAAATCGAGGTAGCCAGCAAGCGCTGACAGTCCAACGACACCCAATAAAATGACAAGCACAGGCGTGAAGCAGCATAAAGCTGCTATCACAGTTCCTGTTATGCCAAGGCGAAAAAGTATTCGATCGTTCACCCAGCAATTATGAAGCAGGTGTGGCAGGATAACCTGCATTAGCTGACGCAGAGCCTATTTGTACAGGCGTTGCAATAGCTGGATCGAACACTACAGTGGCTATCTTTGTGTCGTAATCCACCACAACTGATTTCACTCCGTTAACCTGCTCCATCGCCTTACGAACAGTTATCGGGCACATCGCGCAAGTCATATTTTCCACGTTAAAATTGGCGGTTTTTTCTTCCGCAACTACTTGAGCGCTGGTGTTGTTGTCTCCCTGTTGTCCAGGCATTAGTGCTAGCGCGGAAACGCCGCTGATCGCAAGAATAGTCAATGCTGAAATAGTAACGAGTATACGTTTCATAATTTTAACTCCAATTAGTAGAATAGTGGGGCCCAGAAATTTATAGATGCCGATAGCAGTGCAATTACGGTAGCAATCCAGAGTGCAGATTGAGTAACCAGCCCTGACACCGGACGTGCGCAATAGCTCTCGTCCTCGCAGACCGGTTTCGGCTTGAAGTAGACGTGCCAGAAACCAGCCGCCAACACCAATCCTGTCACTGTGAGGAAAATTGGTTTATAGGGTTCCAGCGCGGTCAGGCTACCAATCCATGTGCCGGAAATTCCCAGCGATACCAAAATCAGCGGCACAATGCAGCAAGACGATGCAACCAGTGCACCGATAACACTCCCTGTCGCAAACAACTTTTCACGGTTATTACTGGCACTCTGACTCGAGTGAATCTCGGCGCTATCGTGATAGTGATTCAATTTTCTCTCCATTTTTCGCGGTCTGCAGTTGACCAATACCGCGATTGAAGAGACCATAAACCCTGTAGCCAATACAGGGTCAAGTGATAATTACAAATATTTGATCATCAGCAAAACGTCATATAGAGGGTGGAAAATGAAGAGAGGCGAACTCGCAGCAACCAGTGGGTGTAATGCCGAAACTATCAGATATTACGAAAAGATTGGACTTATTCCCGAGCCTCGTCGTGCTGCAAACGGCTATCGGGAATATAGCGAAATACATAAAGAGCGGCTGCATTTCGTTCAGAGGGGGCGTGAACTTGGATTTACTATCGATGACCTCAAAAGCTTGCTCAGTTTGGTCGATCGCAATGCCGTATCATGCAATGAAGTGGAACAGATGGCGACGCAACATCTGCTTTCGGTGCAGAGTAAAATTGATCACCTTCAGCGAATGGAAGCGGCTCTTGTTAAAACAATTAGTTCTTGCAGTAAAGAGGATGTACCAGAGTGCCCGTTGATAGAAAGTCTATTTAACGGTTAGTTCATTGAGTTTTTGACTGAACTCTTCAGGCGTAATCAGCCCGACATTTCGATACAACTCTTCCCCACTAGCACTCAGAACGACCAATGTTGGCATCCCGACGACATTATAGGTTTTAGAGCTTTCCGGAAACGTGTCAGTATCAACTTCAACAAAGACATAATTTTGTAGCGCTTCGATTACCGAAGCATCGGTAAATACCTGCGCTTCGAGTACTTTACAGGCTGCACACCATTCTGCAGAAAAATCGACGAGAACGAGTTTGTCGGTTTGTGAAGCAGCGGATAGCGCGGAATCAATAGGTGAAGATTCGGTATCATCAGCAGAGGAAGTATCTGAAGATTCAGGTGCTTGCAATCCTGGCGAGTAACCAAGCTCTCTAATCGCCTCATACATAGAATCGAGGGTGACCAAAGACGCATCGTAACCCACCGTGAACGCATCCCGGTCCAGATTTACATCGATGTTATCTTCTTGTATTCCAGGCAACTCTGACAGAGCTGCTACGACACTATCGGGTCAGCTCATTCAAGTGACACCGCCGCGGCTTTTCATCATGCCTTCGACAAATAGTGTCACTTTTGAGAGCTCCGCTTCAAGGGCAGCAGCCTGCACGGACAATGACAGCAGAAGTCCGGCGAATGCTACGGATAGTAGAGCACTTGATTTAATTAGGTTCTTCATTTTGAAGCAAATCTTTTAAGAATTTTGTACAACTTTGAGTACCATAACCCTGTAAGTGCTACAGGCTCAAGCTTTAAGGGTCATTGATTAGGTAGAAATCTCCGTATTAATTCGATATTAACGAGTTACGATCACCTAATTTTTAGCACACTTCTTAGCACACTCTGATTTTGTACTTGTAACTCATTGATTAAATTAAGGAATCGGTCACGCAGTCTACTGGCTCTTAACTTTCCGATGCCGCAATTAGCCGATTTATTTCCAGAGCTGGATTTGGGGGATGAATTCCGCGTGTTTCCCCGCAGTTCTGTGCCAACCTTGCTGCTGACGGGAACATTGGACGGTAGAACTTATATAGAAGAACAACAGGAAGCGACCCGGGGCCTTACTAATCTGACCCATGTGATGGTGGCCAATGCTGGACACAATCTCTTTATGGTTTCTCCAGACGTGACAGAAACCATTCATAAATTCCTGCGCGACGACAAGATCGACAAAGACGACATTGTGATAGCACTGCCAAAGTTCGCGATGTAGGCACTGGTGCCTAAGTTGGTCCTGACAAGTTAACCAACAATCTTCCAGTATTTAGTCCATGACACAATCGAAATTGTAAAATCGCCAGAGATTCCGGCCCGCGATCATTCAATATTCAGTGTGGCTCTACCATCGATTTAATCTGAGGGGCTTCGCCAGCAGGCCGCAATAACTCTTACGTAAACACGACGCTCCCGACGACCCGTCGCCGGCCCATACATCATGAGCCCCATGACCTGGCGTCGGGTGCGTCGAGTCGTCGGGTGGCGAGGGGAAGTTTTCTGTGGACTATGCATGGGCCAACGGACTATAAAAGCTCATAGTCCGTCGCTCCAAATCATAACTCGATGAAATCTATGGGAAAATGGTGGGCCCACGAGGACTCGAACCTCGGACAAACGGATTATGAGTCCCTCGCTTACTAATTCTCCCAACTAACCACAACTGCCAGCGATAGTTAAGCTACTAAATGGAAACACCTTATTTAATGTCGTCAATTGTCAGTTATTGTGTCGACTTGGCTGGCAGTGTCCCATGAGTGTCCCACGAGTGAGGAGGGTGGTTAAGGACCACACGCTAATCTGCCCAGTAATCACGAGGTCGCTCTTTAGCCAGCCCTCGTTCGGTCCTGTTTACGTGAATAACGTAGCACCCCAGCTCATTGGGCTTAAACCGGGTAGGATGGCCGTCTCCCGCTGTGACAACTAACTCACTACCAGATTGCTCTACAAGCGCATAGGAGCGACCTTGAGCGTCAAATAACCTATCGCCAACCAGCACCTCTCGATCGTCCAGATACCGTTTGATCTGCATATTTGGGGCCTCCGTGAAGGGCTAAAGCCTGTATTGTAACCTCGCGTGTCAAGCGGACGCAGACCCCACCCCCGGCAGTACACCCACTAGCACAGTAAGGTTCCTTTTATGTAAATTACATAATAAGCTGCAAACATAGTGGTCCTATTTACAAGCATTATGAGAACAACGACCCTAGATACTAAGTTTTCGACCATTGAATTAATATGACGGTAAGTGAGTCCGTCAACGGATGGAAGTTTGTCTGATTTTGATATTTGTAATAGATGTTGAGTCGCTTTGTTTGCTTACCCAGTGCTTACCTAGATAAAAAGGCATCTACGACGATTGATGTAAATATCTGATTATTATGGTAGCTACGGGTGGACTTGAACCACCGACCCCAGCATTATGAATGCTGTGCTCTAACCAGCTGAGCTACGTAGCCACAAAGGGATGCGCCGTGCCGCGCAAACGATGATCGTTCGGGGCGCTTGCGCCGAGAGTTGACTAACCCTTGAAGAGGGCTCAACAATTCTCGAAGGACGCGAATTCTGGCGATTTTGCGTCCTTTTGTCAAGATTAGACGTTGAATCTAAAGTGAATAACATCGCCGTCCTGCACAATGTATTCTTTTCCTTCTAAACGCCATTTGCCGGCGTCTTTGGCGCCGTTCTCGCCTTTGTTGTCGACATAGTCGTTAAAGCCAACGATTTCGGCGCGAATAAACCCTTTTTCGAAGTCTGTATGGATCACAGCTGCCGCCTGTGGCGCCGTGGCGCCTTGCTTGACGGTCCATGCGCGCACTTCCTTAACGCCTGCTGTGAAGTACGTCTGCAGGCCCAGAAGGGCATAGCCTGCGCGGATTACGCGATCAAGGCCTGGCTCTTCCATGCCCATCTCTTGCAAGAACTCGTCGCGTTCATCGTCTTCGAGTTCGGCTATTTCGGCTTCGAGTTTGTTACAGACTGGGACTACTTGAGCGCCTTCTGATTCGGCAATGGCGCGGACTGCGTCCAAATGGGGATTGTTCTCAAATCCCTCCTCGTCGACATTAGCTATGTACATGACCGGTTTAATCGTGAGTAAGTGCAGGCTGTAAATCGCTTTTATGTCGTCCTCGCTCAGGTTAAGGCTTCTTACTGGCAAGGCTAAGTCTAAGTGTGCTTTAACGCGCTGCAGTACTTCGGTGTTTTTGGCCGCGTCTTTGTCGCCGCTCTTTATCAGCCGCGCAAAACGCTCGATGCCTTTTTCGACCGACTCGAGGTCGGCAAGCGCCAGCTCGGTGTTAATCGTCTCGATATCAGCCGCAGGATCGATGGTGTCAGCTACGTGGGTTACGTTGCTGTCTTCGAAGCAGCGCACGACGTGAGCGATCGCGTCGGTTTCGCGGATGTTAGCGAGAAACTGGTTGCCAAGGCCTTCGCCTTTCGAAGCGCCCGCGACGAGGCCGGCGATGTCAGTAAACTCGACCGTCGTTGGTATAACCTTCTGCGGCTTAACGATGTCGGCGAGCTGGGTGAGTCGCGCATCGGGGATCGACACGATGCCCGAGTTTGGCTCGATGGTGCAGAAAGGGAAGTTTTCCGCGGCGATGCCGGCCTTGGTGAGCGCGTTAAAGAGCGTTGATTTGCCGACATTGGGTAGGCCGACGATTCCGCATTGTACTGGCATTTTTTAGATCTCGCTTTACGTTAGTTCTGTCGTTGTTGGTCGTTAGAGGCTAGTCACTGTGCAGAAGCCTCATTGCTTCTTCCCACTCGCCGCTCACCGCCTTGGGCATGACGCGAATAGAGTCTTCGATGTCTCTCATGATCAGCTCGGCTTCCGAGCGCGAAGGATCGCCTAGCACATAGCTTGCGACCATAGACTTGTGTCCGGGGTGGCCGACGCCGATTCGTAAGCGGTAAAAGTTACGTGCGCCGCCTAACGCGTTAATAATGTCTCGCATACCATTATGGCCGCCGTGGCCACCCTCGTATTTTAAGCGAGTGACACCGACATCGAAATCGATCTCATCGTAGGCGACTAAAATATTCTCAGGGTCGATTTTGTAGAAGTGGCAAACAGCTGCGACCGACTTGCCGCTGCCATTCATAAAGGTCGTCGGGAATAAGAGTTTTACTTCATGGTTGGCAATATTGATGCTGCCAAATTCGCCGAAAAACTTGGTCTCGCCGCGCAGTTCCCCGCCGTAGCTTTTGGCGAGGTGGTGCAGAAATATGACGCCTGCGTTATGCCGCGTTGAATCGTATTTGGGACCGGGATTGCCTAGGCCAACAATGAGTTTGATAGGGCTTGTCTGCATGATTCGTGCTGTTCACTATCGGTTGCGTTGACGTTATTGTATCAGCTAAGTTCGGTGCGGGTATTCGTTGCAGAGCGCTGCTGTAGACACAAAAAAGGGCTGGGTTTTAGCCCAGCCCTTTTCGAATAGCGAGTCTGTCTGAGGAGCAATACTACTCGTCGCCTGCTTCTTCTGCAGCGTCGTCGCCGTCAGCCTTGTCAGCTTTTTCACCCTTAGGTGCTTTTACTGTGGCTACTGCGAGGTCACCGTCTTCATGCGTAAGTGACACGCTTGTGACGCCCTTTGGCAGGGTGATGTCAGAGATGTGAACAGTCGACCCAACTTCAACCTCAAGCATGTCGACTTCGATAAACTCTGGAAGATCCTTCGGTAGGCAGTCTACATCGATCTCATTGAGCGTCTTGAGAATGCTGCCGCCACCGATCTTAACGCCCGCGCACTTCTCTTCATTGATGAAGTGTAGTGGTACCTTAACCGTGATCGACTGCTTCTCATCAATGCGGAAAAAGTCAGCGTGCAAGATGAAAGGCTTGGCTGGGTGACGCTGAAGCGCCTTGATAACCGCCTTCTCTTTCTTTTTGCCAATGTTCAGTGTAATTACGTGCGAGAAGAACGCTTCGTTGCTCGTCGCTTTGATGATGTCCTTGTGAGGAATCGTTAGCGAGATCGGGTCTGCGTCTCCACCGTAAAGTACGGCAGGAATGTTACCTTCCAAACGACGTAGGCGGCGGCTCGCACCTTTCCCTAAGTCGGTTCGGACTGTGCAATTTAATTCAAATACATCTGTAGACATGAAGTCTCTCCTGAGTATCCCTTGCGGGAACCCTAACTCGCTTGCGACCGGCTTGTCAGGGTGTTTAGTAAATGGCTGAGAATCTGTTGATTCGGAGCCGGGTTATCCGCGCGACAGAACGACACTTGCGTTAGGTGTTGTCGAACATCGCGCTGATGGATTCTTCGTTGCTTACGCGGCGGATCGATTCGGCGAGTAGCTTTGCCATCGAGAGTTGGCGAATGCGGCCACAGTTTTTGGCCTCTTCGCTCAATGGGATTGTGTCGGTAACCACGAGCGAGTCGAGGTTCGAGTTCTCGATGTTTTTAATAGCAGGACCAGACAGTACCGGGTGCGTGCTGTAGGCGACTACTCGCGCTGCGCCGTGCTCTTTAAGTGCATCGGCGGCTTTACAGAGAGTGCCCGCCGTGTCGACCATGTCGTCGACAATTAAACAGGTGCGGCCAGCGACATCGCCGATTATATGCATAACCTGAGCGACGTTAGCGGCAGGGCGGCGTTTATCAATGATCGCCAGATCGACGTTGAGTTTTTTGGCCACCGCGCGAGCGCGAACCACGCCGCCGATGTCGGGTGATACAACGATTAGGTTTTCGTAATTCTGGCGCTCAATGTCGTCGGTTAAAACGGGCGATCCGTAGACGTTATCTACCGGAATGCTAAAGAAACCTTGGATCTGCTCGGCGTGCAGGTCGACAGTTAGTACGCGATTAACGCCAACGGCGCCGATCATGTCGGCGACAACCTTGGCGCTAATAGCCACGCGTGCCGAGCGTACTCGGCGATCTTGGCGCGCGTAGCCAAAATAGGGAATTACGGCAGTGATTCGGTTGGCAGAGGCGCGGTGCAGCGCGTCGGCCATGAGCAGAAGTTCCATGATGCTATCGTTGGTCGGCGCACAAGTTGGCTGAATAACGAAGACGTCTTTGCCGCGAACGTTTTCGTTCAACTCAACGCTAATCTCACCATCGGAAAACTTACTGATGCTCGCGTAGCCGAGTGGGAGGCCAATGTGCTTCGCAATTGCGTCTGCGAGAGCGGGATTAGCGTTACCACTGAAGACCATCAAATTGTTTGCCACGAGTAATTACCTTTAGAGTTGGGGACGTGCTCGGATTGGGATCGCGTTGGCGATGAACGGCTCTGGGCCGGACTTTTGGTGTTCTATGCTCGTGGCTTCCGAGTTGGTCGACGGGTGAACAACTGGTGAGAATATGGCTGGGGTGGCTGGATTCGAACCAACGCATGCAAGGATCAAAACCTTGTGCCTTACCACTTGGCGACACCCCAACAAACTTTTACTCGGCTATCGCTCTTCTGCGAACTGCCTGTGTCTTGTCTAATTATGCGGGCATATTCTACACCGTCTTTGCGCTTATCGCTACGGCTGAAACCCATTTAACGTTCAATCTTGTCGATACCCCGAGCAACGAAGCCGGTGCAGTAGTCAGGCAGGTCTCGAAGGGCCGCCTGCGCTGAGTCAGAATCGTTGAATTCGGCGAAAACGCTCGCGCCGGTTCCGGTCATTCTTGCGCTCGCGTATTGCGCTAACCAATCGATAGTCGACGCCACCAGCGGATAGAGTCTGCGGGTAACCGCTTCGCAATCGTTGCGAGACCTACCGGCCAGAAAGTCGGGCATTTTGATCGCTTGCGTGTTCCGTGTCAAATCGGGCATGCCGAATATCTCTGCGGTAGACACCGCACAGTTTGGGGTTGCAACAAGGTAGATTCGGGGCCCTAGCATGATATCAGTGAGCTTTTCGCCGACGCCCTCAGCCCAGGCGCTGTGACCGTGCACGAACACGGGAACATCGGCGCCAAGCGTGATGCCGATCGCCCCAAGCTGCTCGCGAGTGAGGCCTAGCTCCCATAGTTGGTTGAGAGAGACGAGGGTGGCGGCGGCATCAGAGCTCCCTCCGCCGAGACCGGCGCCCGCAGGTAGCCGTTTGTCGATAAGGATGTCGGCACCGAGAGTTTTGCCCGGGCAAGTTGCTCGAAGGAGCTCCGCCGCCCGCAAAATAAGGTTGCCATCTAATGGCATCGTATTCGCCGTTGGGCCGTGCGCCGACAGCGATAAAAGCCCTGAATCGTTTGGCGTAAAAGTCATCTCATCGCCGAAATCAAGAAGTTGGAAGAGAGTTTGCAGGTCGTGGTAGCCGTCGGGTCGCCGGCCAGTGATATGCAGGAAAAGATTGAGTTTTGCGGGTGCGAGGCAGTGCAAAGCGCGAGCAATCATTGGTCGAGGGTCCAGTTTAACCCAACAAATACGAGCTTAATGTCATCCTCGCCGCGACTAATCTCGATACGGCGAGGGAGTGAGATATCAGTGTACTGTCTCGGGTCTGGATAGTTGATCAGCCAGCCTTCCTGCTCTATTTGTTCGAGGTGGTTGAATTCATTAAAGGTGAGCTGGGCGCGCGGACGTGGCGCAGGCAAGCCTTTGATCCAATAGTTTAGCGAGGACACTGGCAGCTCGTAGCCAAGCTCGCGCAGTATCAGTTTTTCGGGTGTGCGCGCCTTGCTAGTTCTGCCGTCCGTTTCGAGCGTTACGCTACCCGACTTGCCTGTAATAAGCGTGTTGCCCGCGTTAAAAGTGCCCCACAGGCGAATAGCGTAGTCGTCTTGGTCTTGCTGCCAACGGATTCGGGGGGTGTGAGACTCGCCCTCATAGCGAATATTGACGCGCCCCCTTAGCTCCCACGTCGTTAGCTCTTGGAGGTCGGATTTGAGACGCGCCCAGTCTGAGTTGCTCTCTGCAGGAGGCGCCAGCATGCAGCCATGGAGCGAAAAAAGGGCAATCGCGCAGCCCGATAAGCGGCTAATGAGCGACCTCATTGGCTATTCCGACTCGTCTTCTGATGCTTGGGTTTGCAGTCGCTGCATCGCTTCGGTGACGAGTGGATCGTCTGGTGCCCCTTCAAGTGCCCGCTGCCAAACGGCCAGCGCTTCGTCGCGGCGACCCATCATCCAGAGTATTTCTCCCATGTGAGACGCGACCTCTGGATCGGGGAAGACGGCGAACGCGCGGCGAATATTCTGTAAGGCCTCTTCGTAACGACCAAGTTTGTATTGCGCCCACGCCAAACTGTCGGTGGTGGCGGGATCGCCGGGATTGAGGGCTATCGCACTTTCTAGCAAGGTGAGCGCTTCTTCGTAACGCGTTGTCTGATCGGCGAGCATGTAGCCGAGATGATTCAAGGCTCTGGCGTCATCGGGTTTTATCGTAATAATCGACCGCAGGTCAGCCTCTGAGCTGGCGAGATCCTTGATCGAATCGAAATAAATCACGCGCGCAAAGAGCAGGTCGACCTCGCCGGGGTAGCGGTTGAGGCTGCGATCTAAGAGCTGCTTCGCCTTTGCGGGCAACCCAGCCTGCTGCAGAAGCTGCGCCTCCATGTTAATAAACAGCACTTCGAGCCTAGGCTGGCCTCGAGAAACGCGTTGTAGCCAGTCGTGTGCGGCGTCGACAGCGCCAAGTGCAATAGACAGGCGAGTCGCTTGCTGCTGCGCGCCTAAAAAGTTGTTAGTGCCGATAGAGACGAGGCGGTAGTTGTCGATAGCTCTTTCGAGCTGGCCTTGCCGCTCGAAAGAGGTCGCGAGGTAGTAGCGGCTTTCGTCAACACGCTCGCCCGAATCGATAAGGCGCTGGAAAAGCGATTCTGCTTCGCCATACTCCTCGATTTCTAGGTGCACTAAGGCTTTGGCGTAGACCGCTTCCCAGTTTTCGGCGTCTTGTGCTATCAGAATCGCGTATTGTCCTAACGCGTCGTCAAATTTATCCTGCGAGATATAGAGACGTGCGAGGCTTGCGCGAAGTATCGGATCGGTATCAAAGACCTTAACGCCAGCTCTCATCACGCGCGCGGCGTCATCGGCGCGGCCCATGTTTTGAAGAATTTGTGTTTCGAGCAAAACGGTTCCGGCGGTCTGCGTCACCTGCGCGCGCGCCGTGTCGAGGGCGGTTAAGGCCGCATCGTATTCGCCGCTCTGCGCTAACAGTTGAACCTGCGCGAGCGCGAGGCTATCGTCGTCGGGAAACTGAGTGAGCAACGGCTCCAGCGCCTTTATGAGCTGTGCGCGCGATTGCGGGTTAAGCTGACCGGTGCGCGATGACAGCGCCGAAAAATCGATGCTTCCGCCTAATTCCAGTACTCGAGCCATTCGCGGAATAGCCCGATCGAACGCGCCGGCCTCAAGGTATTCGATTGCGAGCAGAAGTTGGGGTTGAGGATCTGTTGGATCGACCGACGCCCACACCAAGCCGAGCTGGAGTAACGCATTAGTATCGTTCGCGATTGAGGCAAATTGCACCGCGCGAAGGATGACGCCTAGGTCTTTCGTCCCAAGCGCAAGGTCAAGATAGCTATCACCTGCAGCGGCGATGTCGCCTGAGTTTGCTTCTAGTTCGCCGACTATCGCACGGTAGAGTTGCTCTTCGGTAAATGCGCCGTACTCTTGATTGGGCTCCGCCTCGGAGGCAGGCTCGGAGACCAGGTCGGGCAGTGATGACTCAGGCTGAGCCATGATCTCTGGCTTCGGCAGCGAAGTGCAGCTGGCCAGAACTGCAAAAAAGGCAAATGCCGCGAGGCGAAAAGCTTCGGTTGCGCAGGCTTTCTCAGCAAGTGGCTGTTTTCGGGAAAAAATCATCGAGGAACGCCTAATACGAGGTTGATTCACAGTGTCTCCATCATAGCGCCAGCGGTAGCGCGTATACTAGCCCGATTAGGCTATGCGATGTTCCGCACTAAGGTGATGCCAGCGCTGCATCGCCCTAGTTATCGATTCATGGCAGTTGGGTGCGTTCTCTAATGGGCAGTTACTAGGTAATTTAGTACCATACCCGATTGTCTGAGTTGTTGCCCCAGTCGGCAGCGCGAGAACCTTATTCAGTACGACGTCACGCCATGTCGCAGGTCAGCATGTCACGATGTAAAATTAGCTAGGCGCACACTAAATCGATGGCACTGATATTAATCGGGATTAATCACACGACGGCGACTATCGCCCTGCGCGAGAAGGTTGCCTTTCCGCCAGGGGTGGTTGAGCGCGCGCTCGCTGAGCTGTGCCAGATAGAGTCGATTAACGAGGCGGTGATCGTCTCGACCTGTAATCGCACCGAGCTCTATCTCGGCTGCGAAACCGCCACGCCGCAAAGTGAGCGAGTTATCGAGTGGCTCGCAGGGTTTCATGGCCTGCAAAGAGACGAGCTGGATAAAAGCAGCTATGCCTTCGAGGACGCCGAAGTCGTGAGGCACCTGATGAAGGTGTCGTGCGGGCTAGACTCGATGGTGCTGGGCGAACCGCAGATCCTTGGTCAGATTAAGTCGGCGTTCGCTGTCTCAAAAGATTTCGATGCGGTGGGTCCTGCGCTGGGCCGAGTGTTTCAAGATTCGTTTTCGATCGCCAAACAGGTGCGCACCGAAACTGCGATCGGCCAGAACCCTGTCTCCGTCGCTTATGCGGCAGTAACGCTGTCGGAACGAATATTCTCAAACCTTGCGAGTCTCAATGTTTTGCTCATCGGCGCTGGTAAGACGATCGAGTTGGTCGTTACTCATCTTTACAACCGCGGTGTGCGCAATATTGTCGTTGCCAACCGCACGCTCGATAACGCGCTCGACATTGCAGGCAAGTTCGGTGGACACGGAGTGCTGCTGTCGGATATTCCGGAGCGCTTAATAGACGCCGATATTGTTGTCTCATCGACCAACAGCCAATTGCCCTTGCTCGGCAAAGGCACTGTCGAGAGCGCGCTTAAGAAGCGTAAGCACAAACCCATGCTTTTGGTTGATTTGGCTGTGCCGCGGGATATCGAAGTCGAGGTTGGTGAGATACCCGATGCCTATCTGTACAGTATCGATGACATCGCTGAGGTGATCGAAGATGGGGTTAAGTCGCGCGAAGAAGCGGCTGCCGAGGCAAAAGACATAATAGAGGCGGGCGTTCGCGAGCATCTCAAGCAGCAGCGAGCGCTTAACGCTGTGGCAACGCTGCGGGCCTTTCGTGAGAGCGCCGATACGATTCGCGAGAGTGAATTGCAGCGGGCGCTTAAGTCTCTCGAAAAAGGCGAAGCGCCAGAGGCTGTGCTTAACGCGTTAGCGCGCGGCCTCACAAACAAACTTATTCATTCGCCGAGCGTGCAGATGAAAAAAGCGAGTGCAGAGGGCCGGGATGAGTTTCTCCTGCTGATCCGCGAACTCTATGAACTGGAATCCGACGCAGACTGATACGTGCAAAGTTTCAGCGAACGCCCTTAACACCCGATGCAAAATACTCTGAAGCGCGGCAGCATGATGCCGCAGGAAAACCAAGAAAATGAAAGATTCGATACGGCATAAGCTCGACAACCTCAAAGATCGCTTTGGCGAATTAGAGGCTTTGCTGAGCGACGCCGAGGTTATCTCCGATCAGAACCGGTTTCGTGACCTCTCAAAAGAGTATGCCGAACTAGAGGAACTGGTACAGACATTCGATCGCTATGTTGGTGCCGAGGGAGACCTTGAGCAGGCGCGGGAAATGCAGAAAGACAGCGATCCCGAGATCAAAGAAATGGCGGCAGAAGAAGTTGCCGATAGCGAGACGCTCATCGCGGAGTTAGATTTAGCGCTGCAAACGTTGCTCCTGCCCAAAGACGAAAAAGACAGTTGTAACGTCTTTTTAGAAGTGCGTGCAGGCACAGGCGGTGACGAGGCGGCGATTTTTTCAGGCGATCTTTTCCGAATGTATTCCCGCTATAGCGAACTGCAAGGCTGGCGCATGGAAATGATCACCGAACGCCATGGCGAGCACGGGGGTTACAAAGAACTAGTTGTGCGCATCGAAGGCAAGAACGTGTACGAAAGGCTAAAGTTTGAGTCTGGGGCGCACCGCGTGCAGCGTGTGCCCGAGACCGAGACGCAGGGCCGAATTCATACCTCTGCCTGCACCGTTGCCATCATGCCCGAAATGGAAGGCATCGAAGAAATAGAAATCAACAAGGCCGATCTTCGTGTCGACACCTTTCGCGCGAGTGGCGCAGGCGGCCAGCACGTCAATAAAACCGACTCTGCTATTCGCCTAACGCATATCCCGAGCGGAGTAGTTGTCGAATGCCAAGACGAACGTTCGCAGCATAAGAATCGTGCGCGGGCTATGTCCCTTTTGCAGGCGAAATTAATGGATGCAGCGACGTCTGCACAGCATCAGGAAGAATCAGATAATCGTCGCAAGCTCGTTGGCAGTGGCGACCGTTCAGAGAAGATTCGCACCTATAATTACCCGCAGGGCAGGGTAACCGATCACCGCATTAAACTGACACTCTACAACCTTGCCGAGATTATGAACGGCGAACTCAGCGCAGTTATTCAGCCATTGATCAACGAATACCAGGCCGATTTGCTCGCAGGGCTCTCTGGCGAAGACTAAATTGGGCGCAGGTCGACATGGCGCGTGGGCAACTCTATGGTAACTATCGCACAAGCCCTTGCACACGCGACCGCGGGCGCAGCCTTAAGCGATGACGCGTTAGCTTCGCTGCGCTTCGAGACCGAGTTGCTCCTCATGAATGCCGCCGGTTGCACGCGCGCGAGTTTGCTCACATGGCCCGCGCGCGAACTTGAACCGGCTGTTCTGGCCACGTTCGAGCAGACTCTGAAGCGCCGCTTAGAAGGCGAGCCACTTGCCTATATTCTTGGTGTAAGAGAATTTTGGGACTTTGAACTTGTTGTCTCTCCGGCGGTGCTTATCCCACGCCACGAAACCGAATTACTGGTTGAGACGGCGTTAGAAATAGCCGCTGGCCGCGAGGGCGTGCAGCATTTGCTCGACCTCGGTACGGGTAGTGGCGCCATCGCCATCGCGCTGGCAAGAGCCGCCGAGCGATATCGCGTTATCGGTGTAGAGCTCAGCCCTGAGGCACTTTTGGTCGCGCAAGAAAACGGCAGCCGACTTGCGGGCGAAAACCTTGATTTCGTGCAAGGCTCGTGGCTGAGCAACGAGGTGTGCGCCGATATTGCCAGTCAGTGGCATGCCCACTCGGCGGATCTTGTCGATATTATTGTGTCGAATCCGCCCTATATCGCGCCGGGCGATCCGCATCTCACCGAAGGCGATCTAGTGCATGAGCCTGCGCTCGCACTGAGCTGCGAAGAATTTGGGCTTGCTGCGATCCACACGATTGTGAGGCAAAGCAAACAGATGCTAAAACAGGGCGGATGGTTACTGTTCGAGCACGGCTTCGACCAGCGCGAGCCGGTAGCAAGCGCGCTGCTCGCGGCAGGCTTCGTTGCAGTTGAATGCCTACCCGATATTGCCGGTCGGGACCGGGTCACGCGCGGCAGGCTCGGGGTATAAAACAGCAATCTGGCACAGCCGCGATTCACGGAACTAAAGACAATGAAAGACGATCAGCTCCTAAGATACAGCCGGCAGATTATGCTGCCGCAGGTGGATATCGCAGGCCAGCAGGCACTCCTCGATTCTCACGTACTGATCATCGGTGCCGGCGGTCTCGGCTCGCCTGCTTCGATGTATTTAGCCGCAGCGGGAGTAGGAAGGCTCACCTTAGTTGATAACGACACTGTCGAGTTAAGCAATCTGCAGAGGCAACTTGCACATACCGAAACCGATCTCGGTGCAAACAAGGCGGATTCTGCGGCAGCGACGCTGCGGGCAATCAACTCTGATGTCGAGGTCATTGCACTTAACCGGCGCGTGGGTGCTGCGGAGCTAGGCGAATTAGTCAGCTCTGCGGATGTAGTGTTGGATGCGACTGACAATGTTGAAACACGGTTCGCTATTAATCGCGCCTGCCTCGCGGCCAAGGTTCCGCTGGTCTCTGGTGCCGCCATTCGCCTAGAGGGCCAGGTTGCAGTGTTCGACAGTCGCCAGAGCGACAGTCCCTGTTACGAATGTCTCTACAAAGGAGGAGAGGGCGGCGACCTCACCTGCGCGGACAATGGGGTGTTTGCGCCAGTGGTGGGCATAATAGGTTCGATGCAAGCACTCGAAGCACTCAAACTGATCGCGCAGTTTGGCGATACCCTCGTTGGCAGGTTGCTACTCTTCGATGCGTCAAGCATGCAATGGCGTGAGATGAAATTGCCGCGCGACCCGAATTGCGTGGCTTGCGGCACGATTGAAGTAAGCCCTGCATAGGGCTATCATGCGGTCGCCCTGAGATTTAGGTCGTTCGCACGCGTCATGTGCCAGCGTCCAACCCCGCGTTTGCGCAGTATTGCCAACCCCTTGTTTAACCGAGCAGTCTGTTTTCACACTTTTTACTATTGGAATACCGGATAACTATGCAGTCACCAACCGATCACAATGAGTCGACGCAAGAGGCGCAGGACGAAGTAAGCGAGCTGAATGCTGTGCAAAGCGATGCGCTCGACGCCTCTGAAGAACAAGATGACTCTGAGTCGACTATCGCCCGGGAACTCGCCGAAAATAGTTCATCCGAGGTAGTGGAAGCGCCAAAGGTGTCATTCGATACATTTGATCTGCAGAAGCCTTTGCGCGAGGCAATCGACACGCTTGGCTTCGAATTCTGTACGCCGATTCAGGCGCAAAGCCTCGTGCATACATTGCAAGGTCACGATGTGACGGGCAAGGCGCAGACCGGCACCGGTAAGACAGCGGCATTCCTGATTACTATTATCAATGACCTGTTGAGCAATCCCATTCAAGAGAAGCGCTATCTCGCGGAGCCCCGCGCGCTCATCGTTGCTCCAACTCGTGAGTTGGCAATTCAAATTGCAAGCGACGCCGACCTCCTCAATAAATACAGCGGTCTGCATACGGTCACATTGGTCGGTGGCGAAGATTATCAGAAGCAAACGCGCGCACTCGACGCAAGGCCGGTTGATATTGTTGTCGCTACGCCAGGTCGCCTTCTTGATTTTGTGAGCAATGGCAATCTGCATCTCGGCACGATCGAACTCATGGTGTTAGACGAAGCCGATCGCATGCTCGACATGGGCTTTATTCCGCAGGTGCGTCAAATTGTTGCGCGAACTCCTCGCAAAGATTGCCGTCAAACGCTCCTGTTTAGCGCGACTTACACGCCTGAAATCGTCGAGCTGTCCAGTCGCTGGGCAATGGATCCAATTATGGTCGAGGTGGCGCCCGAGCGGGTTGCGGCCGATGCCGTTGATCAAATCGTCTACTTGGTCACCACTGCCGACAAATACAATTTATTGTATAATCTCATCAACGAGCCGAAGGCCGAGCGCATCATGGTGTTTAGCAATCGTCGTGATCAGGTGCGCAAGCTTGCAGACAATCTGCATCGCAATGGCATCAGCGTCGGCATGCTGTCGGGTGAAGTGGCGCAGAATCAGCGCATTCGTACGCTCGATAATTTCAAAGAAGGCAAATTGCAGGTGCTTGTTGCCACCGATGTTGCCGGTCGCGGGCTTCATATCGATGACGTAACACATGTGATTAATTACACACTGCCCGAAGAGCCCGAAGATTACGTTCACCGTATCGGCCGCACGGGTCGTGCAGGTGCGATCGGTACTTCGATCAGCTTCGCGTGCGAGGAAGATTCATTCTTACTGCCCGATATCGAAGAGCAGCTAGGCATGAAGCTTGAGTGTACACACCCCGAAGTGATGCTTCTGGTGAAGGCGCCCAAGTATGAGCGCGAATCTAAATTTAAAGCGAAAGACGGTCCCCGTACCGGTGGTTCTCGCCCCAGCGGCGGCAGTGGCTCGCGCAGTCCGCGCGGTCGTTAACCCCGCGCGTCTGCTGTAGGCGTTAGGCTTGCACGGCCAAGGAGGTGTGGGCGTGTGCGCCGCAGTCAATCAACGCCTGCGCATAATCGCCCGACTTTCGGTGCCGTGCAACGTGGTCTAAAAAGGTTGATCCGTTAGACAGCGTAACGTTGATATCATGGCCGCGGTCGACATACAGCCGAACGAAACGCGCGAATAAGTCGGCAGTCATGCCGCGATACGCGCGAAGCAGGCAATTATAGTCTGCAGGCAAATCATCGGGCGGTAACAACGCCAGAAAACCAATCAGTCTTTCATCAGACCAGTCTTCGTCTCTTACGGCTTTTTGCGTGCGTTCAGCGCCGCGCTTCTTATCACTACTCATAGTCAGTATTGCTCTTGTGCGTGTTGTTTGCTGTGTTGCTGCTCTTTCACCGCATCTCGCTAGCTAAGTTTTCCGCGCAAGATTTCGTTTACCTGTGCAGGATTCGCCTTGCCCTTCGACAACTGCATACACTGACCGACCAAGAAACCGATAACCTGAACCTTGCCGTCACGGTATTGCTGCGCTTGGTCGGGGTTTTCTGCGATCACCTTGTCGACGAGGCTTTCGAGTGCGCCGCTGTCAGTGACTTGTTTAAGTCCCTTCGCTTCGATAATCGCGTCGACATCGCTGCTGTCATCGAGCATTGCGTCGAACACGGTTTTGGCAATCTTGCCGGATATTGTGTTGTCTTTGATGCGCTGAATCAGCATCGCCAGACGCTCAGCTTGAATGGGAGACTCGTCGAGTTCCCAGCCGTGCTTGTTGAGAAGCGCCTGTAAATCTTGGCTTACCCAGTTGGCAGCGAGTTTAGCATCACCGCTTAGTTTGGCGGTCGTTTCGAAATAGTCAGCCATCTCGCGCGTTGCCACAAGCACGCCAGCATCGTATTCACTAAGTCCGTATTCGGACACAAAGCGTGCGCCGCGCGTGTCTGGTAATTCTGGCAGCGTGGCACGAATGGCTTCGATATACGCGTCGTCGATTACAATTGGCAGCAGGTCTGGTTCGGGAAAGTAGCGATAATCATTGGCTACTTCTTTGCTACGCATCGAGCGAGTTTCATCTTTATCTGCATCGTAGAGTCTCGTCTCCTGCACGATGCGACCGCCGTCTTCGAGCACGTCCTTCTGCCGCTGAACCTCATAGTTAATAGCTCTTTCGACAAACTTGAACGAGTTAATGTTTTTAATTTCGGTGCGCGTACCGAACTCTTCTTGGCCAACGGGTCTGATCGAGACGTTAGCGTCACAGCGCATTGAGCCTTGCGCCATGATGGCATCAGAAATGTCGAGGTAGCGGATGATCGAGTGCAGCTTTTTTAAATAGGCAACCGCTTCTTTCGCGCTGCGTAGGTCTGGTTCTGAGACTATTTCGAGCAGCGGCGTACCGGCGCGGTTGAGGTCGATTCCCGTCATGCCTTGATAGTCTTCATGAAGAGATTTTCCTGCGTCCTCTTCCATGTGTGCGCGCGTCACGCCAACCACTTTTTCACTGCCGTCGTCGAGTGTGACGGTAAGCGTGCCCTTGCCCACGGTTGGGTAGTCTAGTTGGCTTACCTGGTAGCCTTTGGGTAGGTCTGGATAAAAATAGTTTTTACGATCGAAAACGGAGTGCTTGCCTATTTCAGCGCCGATAGCGACGCCAAACTTCACCGCCATCGCGACTGCCTTCTCGTTTAGAACGGGGAGTGTGCCCGGCATTGCTAGGTCGAAAATGTTTGCCTGTGTGTTTGGCTCAGCGCCAAATTTCGTTGCCGAACCCGAAAAAAGTTTCGACTCTGTCGAGAGCTGCACATGTACCTCTAGGCCAATGACTGTTTCGTATTGCATGCTAGGCCTCCTTGGTTTTTGCTGCGGTGGACAGCGCAGGTTTTTGTTTATGCCAGTCGGTCACTTGCTGAAACTGATGCGCGACATTCAATAGTTTTGCTTCGGCATAGTCTTTAGCCACGATTTGCATGCCAATCGGCAAGCCGTCGACGAAACCTGCGGGGACAGACATGCCCGGTAGGCCGGCAAGATTAAGCGCGATGGTGTAAATGTCTTCGAGATACATCGTCACCGAGTCTTTCATCGAGTCTAGTTCGAAGGCAGGGCTTGGTGTGGTAGGGCCGATAATGACGTCGACTTCTTCGAAGGCGCGGGCATAGTCTTCTTTCACGAGACGACGAATCTTCTGCGCCTTACGATAGTACGCATCGTAAAAACCTGCCGACAGCGCGTAGGTACCAATCATGATGCGGCGCTTAACTTCCTCGCCAAAGCCTTCGCTGCGGCTTCTTTTATACATGTCTTCGAGGTCGGCCGGATTCTCGCAGCGGTAGCCGTAGCGCACACCATCGAAGCGAGAGAGGTTGGCGGAAGCCTCGGCTGGCGCGATAACATAATATGCGGAAATCGCGAGGTCGCTGTTGGGTAGGTCTATCTCTTTTACCACCGCGCCGAGTTTTTCGAGTTCGGCGACGGCGCTGCGAATAGCACGATCGATCGCGGGGTTTAATCCTTCGGCGAAATGTTGTTTGGGCAAACCAATGCGTAGCCCTTCGAGCGAGTCATTAAGCGCCGCGCTAAAATCTTCTGTGGGCAGGTCGATACTGGTCGAGTCTTTGTCGTCGACACCCGCCATCACGTTGAGAAGAATGGCCGCGTCTTCGGCTGTTTTACACAGTGGGCCGGCCTGGTCGAGGCTTGATGCGTAGGCGATCATGCCCCAGCGCGATACGCGTCCGTAACTCGGTTTTAATCCTGTAATACCGCAAAATGCCGCCGGCTGCCGAATGGAGCCTCCGGTGTCTGTGCCTGTTGCCATGGCGCACAAGTCTGCTGCTACCGCCGCAGCCGAGCCGCCTGACGAGCCGCCGGGTACTCGGTCCAAATTCCAAGGGTTGCGTGCAGCACCGTAATAGCTCGATTCGTTAGAGGAGCCCATTGCAAACTCGTCCATATTGGTTTTGCCGAGCATCACCGCACCTGCAGCCTGCATGCGTTCCACAACTGTCGCGTCGTAGGGCGAGATAAAATTATGCAGAATTTTTGAGCCGCTTGTTGTCTTAACGCCTTCGGTACAGAAAAGATCTTTGTGCGCGATAGGGATGCCAAGGAGCGGCGCGGTCGACCCCGCTGCGCGCGCCTCGTCCGCCGCGCGGGCCTGTGCTAGAGCGCTGTCTGCGCACACGGTAATATAGGCATTGAGCGTTTCATTGTGAGCTGCGATCTGATCGAGGTAAGCTTGGGTGAGGGCTACGCTTGTCGTCTCGCCAGCCGCAAGGGCTGCACTAAGTTCGGCGACTGTCTTTTCTATCATTGGGAAATCCTGTCTTTGATCTAACGCCCGCTCTGCGCGGTGTTTGGCTTCACTCGCCATTGTTAGGCTACGCATCGCTTGAGCGTGCAAGTGGCCCTCATGCCGATCACTCGATTACTTTGGGCACCAAAAAGAGGCCGTCTTGACTCTGAGGGGCAAGCTTCTGCAGTTCGTCGCGGCGGTCAGTCTCGGTGACAGCGTCGGGCCTGAGCTTTTGCACGGCATCGAAAGGATGAGCGAGCGGTTCCACGTTGTCCGTATCGATCGACTGCATTTTGTCGATCAAACCCAGAATGTCGCTAACGCCTTTGGCCACTTCTTCGGCTTCGGTGTCGCTGACATGCAGGCGTGCGAGGTGGGCGATCTTCTCGACCTCGGTCTTAGTTAGTGCCATTGTGCTATTCCTTCGATATTGGGGCAGGCGAGGTGAATGGTGTCTGAATTGCGCTTTAAAAAGGTCGGTAAACTCGCCAACGTATTTTGTTCAGTCAACTCGTGCCTTAGCGCTTGCTCTCGCACCAAGCCGTTGCTAGAGTGCGCATAAATTACGGCCATTCTCTTTTCGCTTGGCGTGCAAGTGTACAAGAAATTGCGCCTGTATTACAGGGATTGTCAGCAGCGGAAAGGCGGCAGAGCGATAATTACTCGCCTTGCCGAGTCTGTTTCTCGACGCCTTCCAGCGCTATCGAAGAATTAAAAAAGGTACTGGGATCAGTACTACCGAGGTTGAAAGCCACGCATGTTTAAAAGAATAAGGGGACTGTTCTCCAACGACCTGTCGATAGATCTCGGCACGGCCAACACGCTTATCTACGTTCGCGACCAAGGCATCGTCCTTAACGAGCCTTCGGTCGTTGCAATACGTACCCATAACGGGCAAAAGTCGGTGGCAGCCGTTGGCGCCGATGCCAAGAGAATGCTCGGGCGAACACCCGGAAATATCATGGCAATCCGCCCGTTAAAAGACGGCGTGATCGCCGATTTTCAGGTCACTGAGAAGATGTTGCAGCATTTTATCAACAAAGTGCATGAAAACAGCTTTTTCCCCCCTAGTCCCCGCGTATTGGTTTGCGTGCCGTGTAAGTCGACTCAGGTTGAGCGCCGCGCGATTCGTGAATCTGTCGCTAGCGCAGGCGCTAGAGACGTCCGCCTAATCGAGGAGCCGATGGCTGCGGCGATTGGCGCTGGGCTGCCTGTCGAGCAGGCGAGCGGGTCGATGGTCGTAGATATCGGTGGTGGTACGACCGAGATCGCGATTATCTCCCTTAATGGTGTTGTTTATTCGGAATCAGTTCGTGTTGGCGGCGACCGCTTCGACGAAGCAATCGTTACCCATGTGCGCCGAAACTACGGCAGCCTTATCGGCGATGCTACCGCCGAGCGTGTTAAAAAAGAAATCGGCTGTGCTTATCCTAGCGAAAACGGCGAACAGCGCGAGATCGACGTGCGCGGACGTAATTTGGCAGAGGGCGTGCCGCGCAGCTTCACGCTTAACAGCGAAGAAATTCTTGAGGCGTTGCAAGAGCCTCTTTCAGCGATTGTTCAGGGGGTTAAAAGTGCCCTCGAGCAGTCGCCTCCCGAACTTGCGTCTGATATTGCCGAAAGCGGAATGGTGTTAACCGGCGGCGGGGCGCTGCTGCGAGACCTAGATAAATTGCTCAGCAAAGAGACTGGGCTTCCGGTCATCGTTGCAGAAGATCCCCTCTCCTGCGTCGCTCGAGGTGGGGGTAAGGCGATGGAATTGATGGATGCCTACGACATAGATCTCCTCTCGATCGAATGATCGGCTGATCGCATAGAGCTAGGCCGTGTGATGCGGCCTAGAAGAGTGTTGGCCTCACTCTCACTCTCACTCTTACTCTCACTCTTACTCTCACTCTCACTCCACTCAGACGCAGCGTGCCCCTGTCCGGTGTTAGCCATCAGGCGTAATCTAACAGGGTTACGGTCATTCCTTCTTTCCGCGCCTCGCTTAAGATACTATCTCCTCTAGAGAAGGCGCTCCTCAAAGGGCGTTTTCTACTGTCATAGATCGGCCACTAGAAAGAGGGTTGTGTCATCGATAAGGCGCTGTTTACAAAGGGGGTAGCACTCGAATACCGAGCGTTGGCGCTCGCCTTCTTATCGTTATGTCTCATGTTTGCTGACAGCAGATTCGATTATCTCCATTCTGTTAGGTTTTTCCTTTCCTATACAGCAACGCCGGTGTACTGGGTTGCCGACATGCCGGCGCGTACCTCTGAACTTTTCGACGATGTTTTCGTCTCGCATAGCGACTTACTTGCGGAGAACGAGCGTCTGAATAATGAGTTGCTTTTAGCGCAGCGAGAACTGCAAGTCTTAGCTAGTTTGGCAAGTGAAAATAGCCGCCTTCGCGCGGTGAGTGAAGCTGTCCGTATCGTTGAAGGCGAAGTCTTGGCGGCAGAGATAGTGAACAGGTCACCCGATCGCGCAAGCAAGCGAGTCCTCATTAATCGAGGTGCGCTGCAAGGTGTTTTTGTTGGTCAAGCGATGCTTGCCGCCGATGGACTCATGGGCCAGGTGGTTGAAGTCATGCCAAGAAGTAGCTGGGTGTTGCTAGTGTCCGATCCACTGCACGTAACACCTGTCGAGGTAAACAGAAACGGTGAGCGCGCGCTCGCGCGTGGCATGAGGGGTGCAGCCGATGAGTTGGAACTCGAATTTGTGACTCAGACACAAGATGTTCGCGCAGGTGATCTACTCGTGAGTTCAGGAATGGGGCAAATCTTTCCGAAGAATTTTCCCGTTGCCGATGTCATCAGCGTGAACAACGATCCTGGTCAAGACTTTGCGGTTATAAAAGCGCGCCCTCGCGCCGAAATTAATAGCACGCGACACGTGATGCTCCTGATACCGCCGAGCGTTGATGAGATGCCTGTGCCTGATGCTGAAGCGCCATCAAGCGAGGTGCAGCCGTGAAGTCGAGGAGCTACGCCTATTGGGTCGTCATCATTAGCCTGTTTTTAGCCTATTTGTTGGCGATCGTTCCTCTTCCTGACTGGGCGATGAATTGGCGGCCACAGTGGGTGCTGATGTTCGTCTTTTATTGGACTATGGCATTGCCTTACCGAGTAGGGCTTGGCTTCGCCTGGGCGGCAGGACTACTACTTGATGTCTTGGAAGGGACTATGCTTGGTCTTAACGCGTTAACTCTACTCATTGTTGCGTATGTCACGCTAAGTCTTCACCAGCGTCTCCGAATGTATAACCCTATCCAACAGAGCGGCTTGCTCTTTATTTTAGCGCTTGTCGCGCTTGGCTTAAGTCATTGGCTGCGAGTGATAAGTGGTCAGATCGAGCCTGTCGATTCGATGTATTTGCTTGCGGCTTTTTCGAGCGCAGCGATCTGGCCTGCTTTATTTTCTTTGCTGCGCAGTCTCAGGCGCGGGTTCATAAACAATTGATGAAATCCTCTCGGTTAATTTTGGCATCCGCATCGCCCCGACGCGCACAGCTGCTTGCACAACTTGGTTTTGAGTGTGAGATCTGCCCGCAGGACATCGATGAAACTCGTCATGAGGCTGAGTCCCCCGAGCAATATGTAAGCCGCATGGCGGAGGAGAAAGCCCAGTCTGGGCGCAGCTTATTGCTCTCCCAGCCTGGGGTTTTGATTGCGGCCGATACCGTGGTTTCGCTAGACGATGCCGTGTTAGCTAAACCTGAATCGGCAGAGGAAGCTGAGAGTTTCTTGCTGCGCTTGGCCAAGAGAACGCACGAAGTCAGAAGTGCAGTTCGTGTGCTTGCGTCGGCCGAGGCCGGCGTGGTCTCGACAATCGGTTTAGCCGTGTCACTCACGCGGGTGACTTTTGGTGAAATTAGTCGCACCGAGGCGCAGCGCTATTGGCGCAGCGGAGAGCCTCGCGGAAAAGCAGGCGGTTACGCTATACAAGGCATTGCGGCGGCGTTTATTCGCTCGATCGAAGGCAGCTACAGTGGGGTGATGGGATTGCCGTTATACGAAACCGCAGCCTTACTGAAGCAAGCAGGACTCGACTCCCTTCCCAAATTAGGGGATGAGCGACAATGAGCGAGTTACTGATTAACGTCATGCCGGCTGAGACTCGCGTTGCGCTCGTAGAACAGGGTGTTCTTAAGGAACTGATGCTCGAGCGTCATCGTTCGCGCAGCCATGTAGGCGATATATTTCAGGGTAAAGTGTTGCGTGTTATGCCCGGTATGGAAGCGGCGTTCGTCGACATTGGGCTAGAGCGAGCAGGATTTATTCACGCATCAGACATTAGTGAGCTGGACGCGCAGGGTCTCGAAGTGCGGCGAGACAAGCCAGCGCGAATAGGCGAGCTTCTGCGCGAAGGCCAATTTCTTACTGTGCAAGTTATCAAAGATGGCATCGCAGGCAAAGGCCCAAGATTAAGCAATCATCTTACTCTTGCTGCTAGACACCTGGTTCTTTTACCACGCAGTTTGCATATAGGTGTGTCACAGCGAATTGCCGATCAGAAAGAACGCGTCAGACTCGAAGCGTTGCTGAGAGACAGCTTGATAGAATCCGATTGGAAAGAGTCACGCGGATTTATCGTTAGGACCGTGGCGGAAGGTGCGACACAGGGGGAATTCATAGAAGACCTTGGCCATCTCCACAGGCTGTGGGTAAAGTTAAAGAGTAGATTGCAGCGGCCCAATGAGGTGAGATGCGTTTACTCGGAAGAATCGATTTACGTGCGATCTATGCGCGATCTTTTCGATCTACATGTTACGCGCATACTTGTCGATGACGCCGAGGCATTCGATAGGTTGAATACTTTTCTCTCAGACTACATTCCTGAAGCAACAACGCTGCTGAAACGAGTGGATCAACAGCCGCCGCTGTTCGAACTTAACGGGGGTAACGGAGTCTCAATAGAACAACAAATAGCAGATGCGTTAGAAAAGAAAGTACGCTTACCCAATGGGGGCGATCTCGTGATTGAGCAAACCGAATCGATGGTAACTATCGATGTTAACACGGGCTCTTTCGTTGGGGCGCGTGATCAGGAATCAACGATACTCGAGACCAACCTCGAAGCGGCGGTCGCGATCGCTACTCAATTGAGGTTGCGTAATTTAGGCGGAATTATTGTAATAGATTTTATCGATATGCACTGTGAAGAGCACCGCATTCGGGTGAGGCAGGCGCTGGTCGATGCCCTTGCTAGAGATGGTGCGCATTCAGCTGTTGGAGAGTTCTCGCAGTTCGGTTTGATTGAAATGACTCGCAAGCGTGTGAGAGAAAGCTTGCAACGAGTGCTGAGAGCGCCGTGTGAAGAATGTTCAGGCGACGGTCATGTTGCCTCGATAGACTTTATAGTAGCAGATGCTCACAGACGAATTCTTGCCCTCGCGGCGCAAGGGAAAGGGCTTAGGGTTAACGCGCGAGTCGAAATAATCGACGCCTTGCGCGGCGAGTCTCACGCCTTGGAGCGATTGTTAGATGCTCGACTGGAGTTCGTTGCAAAGCCTGAACTCGCTCGTGAGCAGATTGAGATTGAGTTGATCGACCGACTATGAAGTGATTCTTAGCCCGAACGAGTAGCAAAGAGAGGCGGAGTGTTTTTTAACGTAGTGTTTGGCATAGGCAGGTTGCTAAGACGGCTGTTGATCGTGGGCATTGTCGCGCTTGCCGCGTACGTCAGTGCCGGGCGACAGTTCATGCCAGCAGTTGCAGACTACACGCAATTTGTCGAAGAAAAAGTGTTCGAATTGACAGGATTGCCCGTGAACATCGCGTCTCTCACAGGGAGTTTTTCTGGGTTCAATCCGACTATTCAAGTGAGCGGCTTAAGCCTGCTCGTGACCGAAGCTCAGATTGGCACGGCAACCGAGTCGGGCGGCTTGGTGTTCGATAGAGCGATGCTCACATTGGATGTTCTGGCGAGTCTCTGGCAGCGTCGCTGGGTGTTAGAGGAGTTTGAAGTCGCCGATTTAGACGTTGCGCTTAGGCAATCGCCAAGCGGTGTGTGGCAGCTGCGAGGAGTCAGCGGCACGACCCCGCAGCGGGTAGACATGGATGAGCTTTACTCGATTCTTCTGGGTGTTTCTTATTTGCAGTTAAGCGACGTTGCGCTGCGCCTTGAGCCGAACACGGGCGCGCCAGTGGTGGTCGATGTAATCGATGCTCGTATTCAAAATCGGGACAGCGATCATGTGTTTCTTTTTGATGCGCGAATTGATGGTGTGCGTCAGCCTCTTCAATTTTCTTACGAGGGGACAGGCGCGACTCTTGCAGACGCATCGGCCTATGCCTATGCCAACATTCCCAGTGGTGATTATCTCCCGCTTTTGGATTCGCTCCTGCCGGCGTCAATCCAGCCTGCACTTGCCGGAGTGACCACGCTTAATGCCGGCGGGGAAATTTGGCTTGAACTGTCGAATGGAAAGTTAGTGGAAGCGACGGCAACACTCGATATAGAGTCTTTAGAATTGCAGAGGCCTTCTGCTAGGGAGGCGCAGACAACCGAGCTGTCGAGCTTCCGCAGCGTCGCGACAATTCGGCAGTCTGACGAATCAGTTCAGGCGGGTGGCTTGGCCCCGCGATTCGAATTTGTGATCCAGGCGAATCAAGGAAAATGGGATGGCGAGGAATGGGGTACATTCTCTGCTGGGTTTGTGCTTCGTCAAGACGGTGAGCTCGAACTTAGGGCTGATTCTTTAGACCTTGCCCGAATTCTTAGCCTTACTCAGCGGATGGCTAATGCAGGGTTTATCCCTCTGACACAGTCTCAACTGGCTACGATGAACACATTGTCGCCGCGCGGGCTGCTCAGCAATCTCAGTGTGACGCTTACTGGCCAAGAAAAGGCCGCTTCGCCGTTAGAGGCGCTATCTGGGCCGATTCAAAAACTCTCGCTACGGGCGAATACCGAAGGGGGTGCTGTCGACTCTCTCGGTGCGATTCCGATGTTAGATGGCGTCACAGGTTATCTCGAAATCGAGTATGACGGTGAGACGCAAAGTGCGAGCGGCTTTGCCGAGATCGATACGCCTTCTTTGCAAATGAACCTGCCGAATATTTACACGCGCGATTGGTCATACGATTACGTAAATGGACGTATCGACTTCCTCTCGCTGTTTAATGCAGGGCTCGACTTACGACTGTCGAGCAACACGGTGGTCGCTGAATCGGAAAGCACCAAGGGCCGTGTGCAGTTTTCTTCACATTTAGTGAGGCCATTAGAGGGCGTTCCTGAGTCGACCATTGAGCTGCTTATCGGTGTTGAGCAGATGAGTGCCGACGATCGTTACTATTATTTGCCAGACGGCCCTCGAATCGAGTCGGGCCTTAAAACGACAATGTCTTGGGTGGGAGGAGCCGCACTCGGCGGCACGCTCTTCGACAGTGGCGCAATTTTTCGCGGCTCAACGCTACCCGGAGCAGATCCTGCGACGAAAACATTCCAGAGTTTTTACAGACTGCGTGACGGGACCATTCGCTACGCTGACGGCTGGCCTGTTATCGAAGAGGTAGAGGCATTTGTCGCAACCGCCGACAATTTGATCGATGTCGTTGTGACGGCCGGGCAAAGCCACGGCTTGCAGCTGAGCGGGGCTAAAGGCTCGGTAAGACCCGATATCGGCGAAGGCGGCGAACTCCGCAACAAGCTCGTTGTCGAAGGCGGTGCTGCGGGTCTTACACAGCACTCTATCGACTTTTTGATTGCTTCTCCGCTGCCAGAGGGGCTCACAACCACCGTGAGCAACTGGCGCGCAGAAGGTGACGCCGAGGTGGCGATCGATGTTGAAATGCTTCTCGGCGCGGGTACGGGGGTCGATGTGCGCACCGAGCTTTCAATTGATGAAAACAAATTGGCTCTGCTCGACTATGGTCTCAACGTGTCGGGGCTTTCGGGTCGCGTGGTATTCGATACCCGAACGGGCCTCGATAGCGAGGCACTGCGAGGGGAGATGTTCGACAGTCCGCTCGCAATGCAGTTAGGTTCGGTTCAAGCTAATCGTGTTATTGAGACGATTACGCTTGCCGCGAACGGCAGCGTTGCGCCTGAGCAGTTGGCCGATTTGGCGTTGACCAGTCCGCTTGTCGACGCAATGCTGCAACAGGCGGAGGGCGTTTTAGAGTACCAAGGCCTTTTGTCTCTTGAGCAGGGTAGTGAGAGTTTATACCCAACGACACTCACCGTTCAGAGTACCTTAGAGGGGGTTGCGATCGCAGGACCTGACCCGCTGGCAAAAGAGGCAACCGATGTTATCGACTTCGACCTAAGCCTTGGCTTTGGCGAAAGTGGACAATGGCATAGAGGGCAGTTGGGCAAGCGATTAGCGTTCGACCTTTCGTTTAATGACGAAATGCTGACCCAAGGTTTAGTGTTTCTGGGCGAGTCACCTACACAGCTGAGTGTGCTTAAACAAAACCCCTACGATGGACTCGTTGTGCTTGGTAGTTTGCCCGCCGCTGAATTCGAGCAATGGGAAGGGTTTGTTGCCAAATTTTCCGAAAATCTGCAAACCCTTGCAATTGAACAAGGCGAGGCAGATGGCTCCAGCTATGGCGTAGAAGCATTCGCCAGCAACCTTGGTTTCGTTGATATCGCTGTTGATGAGTTTGGTCTCTTAGGCCAAAGCTTTGCGAATCAATCGCTGAGGGTTAGGCCGAACATCGAGTTTAAAAACTGGCTTGTAGATCTCGCAGGCCCAGAACTCGAAGGCCATGTCGAAGTGCCTTTCGCCGAGGGTGAAATGCTTGTTGCGTTGCAGAAGCTACGCTTAGCGGGTGACGAGTCGAGTACGATCGGGCCTCAGCGCAAAGTCGAAAACGCCACAGACGCCGCACCGATTGATTCGCTCGCCGAATTCGACCCACGATTGTTTCCTGCTATGCGCTTTAGTGCGCATGAAATCATCATTGGGGATAGCCCTTACGGAAGTTGGCGCTTTCGGCTGAAACCCGATGCTAACGGCGCGGGCTTCTCGGCGCTCGCATTCGATTTTAGGGGGCTACAACTTGAGGCGCAGCATTTGGCAGTAGAGCGAATAGACAACTGGGCTGAGCAAGAAACAGCGAATGCAGATTCTTCGCTGCAGCCCGCGGTTGCGCCTTCGTTCTACTGGCATTTTGACGGAGAGAACCATCGAAGCGAATTTAGTGGTCGGCTACATGTAGCGGATCTTGGCGAGGTGCTTCGGGCCAATGGCTATGCTCCGAGTCTTGAGAGCAATGCCGGTGATTTTGAGTCGCAACTTGAATGGCCTGGCACACCGGCTTTTTTTAATGCGGAGCATCTTAGCGGCGAAATAAAGATCGATATCAAGGAAGGGAGGTTTCTCCAAGGTTCCGGCGGAGCCGGTGCATTGAAATTGATCAGCATCCTTAATTTCGATGCTATTATGCGACGACTGCGATTCAGCGACGATCTTCTGCGCAGCGGTCTTGCGTTCGAACAAATCGACGGTCATTTACTCTTAGACGAAGGTCAGGTTCAGATTCAAGACCGGCTCGTCATAAGCGGGCCTTCAAGTCTCTATCAGATCACAGGCGATGTTGATCTTGTTGCTGAAACGATCATCGGTGAAATGTATGTCACACTGCCGGTTAGCGACAATATTCCTTGGCTAGGCTTATTGACGGCTAATATTCCCATCGCGGTCGGCGCGTATCTTTTTGATCGAATTTTTGGCGATCAAGTCGACAGTCTCACGAGCGCCGCTTATATATTAGATGGGCCGTGGGAAGGTTTGGAGCCTCAGTTCAAGCAAGCTTTCGGCTCGCCCGATGTGCCCGCTGTACCCGAGGCGTCGGCGCCGATCAGAAACCCGTAGTCGCCCATGATAATGGGTCACAAACTATCCATCGACAAGGCATAAGCCTATGCCGAGTGAGCATGCTTACAAGAGAGAGTTAGGTTATGTCGCAAGATGAAATACAGCAAGCAGCGGTGCAAGAAACGACGAGCCGAGAGAATTTGCGCCCAGTAAGAACGCTAAACCTTCTTTCTTATCGTGAAATACAAAGCCTCATGTCTGCGAATGAAGAGGTGCGAAGCTTGTTTCGTCTCTGCGCACTTGCCGTGCTGAATAGCGGAAATGAAATAGATGATGTATCGAGTCTTATGGAGTCTTATCCCGATTTCGAAATAGACGTTAAGCCGCAGTCGCGCGGACCGATTATGGATGTTCGTAACGCCCCTATTTCGGCATTCGTCGATGGCAATATGATTCGAGGTATTCAAGAACATCTGTTTTCGGTATTGAGAGATGTGGTCTATGTTAACAATGCGCTTAACGGACTCTATGATCTCGACAGCAGGCGCGGCGTTACAGAGGCGGTTTTCGATATATTGCGTAACGCGAATATTGTGAGACCAAATTTGAAGCCTGACTTGGTTGTTTGTTGGGGTGGGCACTCTATTGGTCGTAACGAATACGATTTTACCAAAGAGGTAGGTTATCAGCTCGGTCTTCGGGGGTTGAATATTGCTACTGGTTGCGGACCTGGGGCCATGAAAGGTCCAATGAAAGGCGCCGCTATTGGTCATTCTAAACAGCAGCTAGAATTGCGCCGCTACATTGGCATTACCGAGCCAGGCATAATTGCCGCAGAGGCGCCGAATGCTATCGTCAATGAGCTTGTGATTTTGCCTGATATTGAAAAACGGCTTGAAGCGTTTGTGCGATTAGCACATTGCGTTGTAGTTTTCCCGGGTGGCGCGGGAACAGCCGAAGAACTGTTGTATATTTTAAGTATCCTTATGCATGAGCGTAATGCGGGACATCCGTTCGGTTTGATCCTCGCATCGCCCGAATCTAGTAGCGATTATTTTGAAGAAATCGATTCGTTTGTCCGCGCGACTTTAGGTGATGAGGCCGCTGAATATTACGAAATTATTACCGGCGATGCCGCGTCTGTTGCACGGCGAGCGAAAGAGTGTGTCGATGAGCAGCGCAAACATAGGCTTTCGCTTGGCGCGTCTTACGGGTTCAACTGGGAGCTTTATATTCCCTCTGACTTGCAGGCACCGTTTATTCCTACGCATCAGAATATGGCTGGCCTTCGATTGGAATCATCTGTGTCTTCTCAGCAACTGGCGTCGAATTTGCGTAAGGCATTCTCTGGGATTGTTGCAGGCAATGTGAAGTCTCAAGGGGTTGCTCAGATCAAAGAGCATGGGCCGTTCCAGATAACCGGGGAGCCTGAGATTATGCAAAGAATGGAGGCTCTGCTGGCCTCGTTTGTAGAACAGAAGCGGATGAAAATCGACTATTCGAATTACACGCCGTGCTGGGAAATAGTAGAGCGATAGAAAGCAAAGTTAAACCACAAAGATAAAGCTGAGAGAACGGATGCGACTATGGTTTTGAGAGGTGTACTACGCCCACTACTCACGTCAGTGATTGTTGCTTCAACGCTTGCTGGCTGCCAAATTACGCCTCAGAGTGAGCGCAATTTCACAGTGCTTTATACCAACGACGAACACGGTTGGATGGAGGGGATGGGGGAGTCGAATAGCGCGGCGAATTTAATACAGCTGTGGAAAGATTCCGAGGGTTACTCGGCGACGACGGCGCAGGACTTTCTCCTCCTAAGCGGCGGTGACAATTGGACAGGACCGGCTATTTCTACTTGGAACCAGGGCGAGAGCATGGTCGAGGTAATGAACTCAATGGGCTATGCCGCGTCGGCGGTTGGCAATCATGAATTCGATTTTGGTCTCGACACAATACGCCAGCGCAGCGCCGAAGCCGATTATGCCTATGTGAGCGCGAATACAGCATGGCGCGAAACAGGACGAGTTCCAGAAGATCTCGGTATTGTAGAATACCGAATCGTCGAGGCTGGCGACGTTCGGATTGCTGTAATAGGCCTGACGACTACAGAAACCTCTACCACAACAAATCCCGCCACAGTCGCACCGCTTCAGTTTAACGACTATGAAGCCACGCTTCGCCGAGTGGTGCCGGAGAGTAAGGCGCAAGGGGCAGAGCTCACGTTCGTGATTTCGCATGTGTGTCTCGATGAGTTAGAGCCTCTTGCACTTGCTGTCATCGATCTTAATATTGACCTGTTCGGCGCTGGACATTGTAACGAGCTCGTCGCCAAACGCCTCGGTGGAACGGTGATTCTTGGCGGCGGTTTTCATTTTGGGGCCTATGCGCGCGCGACGTTTGCGTTGGACGTCGACGGGAAAATAGCTGTCGATTTTTCGACCAAAGAGAACAGTGGTGCCGCGGCCGACCCGGAGTTGGCAGCAATTATCGAAAGATGGCAGTCACTCTCAGAAGACTCACTGTCTGAGGTGTTGGCCTATGTGGAAGAAGCCGTGCCGAGGGGGCCGCTGTTAGATAAGCTTGTGGTCGAGTCTTGGCTATGGGCCGATCCAACTGCGGAGGTGGCTGTGACGAACGCCGGCGGAATTCGTGCGCCATTGCCGAGCGGGGCGGTGACCCTTGGCGATACCGTGGCAATACTGCCTTTCGACAATACTATCGTGGCAGTCGAGATTTCGGGTTCAGAATTAGTCGCAACGCTTAATGAAGGTAGTCGCCCGCGTGTTGCTGGGATTGCGCAAAGAGAGGGCGAGTGGATCCTTACTGCAACAGGCGAGCCGCCTGTCGCCGAACGAATCTATCGCGTTCTCGTTAATAGTTTTATGTACGCTGGAGGGGATGGCTACGAACGCTTCGCGTCTGCTGACCCTGCCGCCTATGACACCGGCACGCAATACGGCCTGCCTTTTCGTGATTGGCTTAGGAGTCTTGCGTCGAGTGAAACGCAGCCTTTGACATTGCTCGACTAGAGCGGGCGAAGGTTTTTCGCTCTGAGAATCAGTGTTGAAAAACGCAACTAGAATTTCGATTGAGAGGGAGTAGAAACTGTGACATTACGATTGTTCAGAAACAACCTAGGCTCAGGCGTTTTGGCGTCGTCGCTCATCCTGTTTTCCAGTGCCGTGGCAGCGCAATCTATCGAAGATGAAGCGGTTGCATGGCTGCAAGATTTTATTCGTGTTGACACGGTGAATCCGCCAGGCAATGAGACGCGCGCGGTTGAGTTCTACCGTGAGATATTTGATGCAGAAGGGATTGAATACGATTGGGTAGAGAGCGCACCGGGTCGCGGCAACATTTGGGCGCGATTGGAGGGAGGCGACGAGCCCGGCTTGATGTTACTTCAACATACCGATGTCGTGCCTGCGGATAAGGAATTCTGGACTACCGACCCGCTGTCGGGAGAATTGCGCGATGGGTATATTCTAGGCCGCGGTGCGCGCGATATGAAAGGCACTGGTATTGCGCATTTGGCCACATTCCTCGGCCTCCATCGCAGCGGCCGCGCGCTCAACCGCGATGTGGTTTTTCTGGCGACAGCCGATGAAGAAGCCGGTGGTTTTTATGGTGCAGGATGGCTTATAGAAAATCGTCCTGAAATTTTTGAAGGCATAGGGCTGCTGATCAATGAAGGCGGCGCCGGCAGTGTCAGTGGCGACGAGATTGTGTTTGGCGTTGAGGTGACTCAAAAAGTCCCCGTGTGGCTGCGCCTCAACGCAATAGACGTTCCTGGCCACGGATCGTCCCCACGTGCAACGACCTCGGTTTTGCGCATTGTCGAGGCGCTTAACAGGATTAAAGAAAATCCTTTCGAGCCACGCATCATTCCTGCCGTTGATGCTTATTTTTCCGGTCTCGCCGTGTCGATGGATGATGACTGGGCGCAGGCTTATGCCGACATGGCGCGCGCGATTACAGACCCTGAGTTTCTGCCAGCGCTGCAAGATTTTCGCCCTGGGCATCACGCCTTAACGCGTGATATTTGTTCGATCACTCGCATGGGCGGTTCGAGCAAGATCAACACGATTCCTCCAGAGGCTTGGGCCGAATTGGATTGCCGTATGCTCCCAGATCGCCCCGCCGAAGAGTTGATTGCCGATGTCGAAGCGCTGCTCGAGGGCACCGGAGTTAATGTCGAAGTGATTATGGCTTTTACGCCTGCTATCTCGACGACGAATTCAACCCTGTTCGAATCGATAGTGAATGTTACGGGAGAACTCTACCCAGGTTCTCAGGTGCTGTCGGCGGTAAGTACAGGGTTTACCGACAGTCACTTTACCCGCGACCTTGGCATTGTGAGCTACGGGTTCAGCCCCGTGATTACCCGTGCCGACGATCCTACTGGTGTGCACGGAAACGATGAGCGAATTCCTGTTGATGCGTTTCGCGCCGGCGTTACGGATCTCGGAGCCATTGTTCGTAATCTAGTTCACTAGGAGAGTCTTTCTCTGGAGTTCGTTTTGGGAGCTCATCAATGTTCTCTAGAAGCTTTTAGAAAAGAGGGTGGTTAATGCGGGTCGCGGCGATACAAATGGTGAGCACGCCAACTATTGAGCAGAATTTGTTTGCGGCAGCTCGGTTGATCTCACAGGCCGCAGAGAAAGGGGCAGAGCTTATCGTGCTGCCAGAAGTCTTTGCGACTCTCGAAGGATTGTCCCCCCTTGCCGAGGTTGGCGAGATAGCGCATCCCGCTATCCCTTCGCTTGGCGCCACACCCCTGCAAGATTTTCTTGCCTCACAAGCAGCCAAACACGCGCTAGTAATCGTAGGCGGCACTATTCCTTTGCTCTCACGAGAGGACGGAAGCCTAATAGAAGATGGTCGCGTCCGTGCGAGTAGTCTTGTGTTTAATGCCCAAGGCGAAAGAGTCGCGCGTTATGACAAAGTCCATCTGTTCGATGTCCAAGTGAGTGATGCGCAGGCGCAGTATTCTGAATCTTTGAGCTACGAGGCGGGTAGCGAGCTTGCGTGTGTCGAAGTCGAGGGCTGCCAGGTTGGTTTGAGCGTGTGCTATGACCTGAGGTTTGGCGAGCTCTATAGGCAGTTAGTGACTCTTGGTGCGCAATTAATCACGGTGCCCGCTGCGTTTACAGCGGTGACGGGTGCTGCACATTGGGAGCCACTGCTGCGGGCGCGAGCTATCGAGAATCAATGCTATATCGTGGCAGCTGCACAAGGGGGAAAACATAGCGAGACAAGAGAGACTTGGGGCCACTCTATGATTATCGATCCTTGGGGAGTGGTGCTCGACTGCGTTAACACTGGCGAAGGCATTGCGATTGCCGATATTGATTTAGCGCGCATTGATGATATTCGCTTGCGCATGCCAATAGCGCAGCAGCGACGACTTATTTAGGAAGATTCATGACAATCGATAAAAGTATTGCGAGCAATGGCATCGCTCTTCTCCTTATAGCACTTGGTGTGTTCCTCGACGGCGCTCTCGGCACGATCGTACTCAGTACTGGGCTTTTTGCTTTATCGGGCGGAGTAACTAACTGGCTCGCAATACACATGTTGTTTGAGCGCATACCCGGCCTTTATGGGTCGGGCGTTATTCCGCTTCGATTCGAAGAGTTTAAGGTCGGCATTCGCGAACTCATCATGGAGCAATTCTTCGACCGAATCGATCTCGAATCTTTCCTTGGTTCTGCTGACAGCGGTGACAAATCATCGATGGGTGAGCGTGTCGCCACCGAGTTGGGTAAAAGCCTTGATGCGGTTGATCTTGATACAGCGTTCGACCGGCTGCTCGATGTGATTCTTGCGTCGTCGTTTGGCGGCATGTTGGGAATGCTAGGAGGGCGCGACGCGCTAGCGGGGCTGAGAGAGCCTTTTATTGCCGAGATGAAAGAATACCTTGCTAGTCAATTCTCCCCTGAGCAACTACAGCAGCGCGTTGAAGCAATGCTTACGGGCGGCGAAGGCACGGTTTCTGTTCGCGGTAAGTTGGAAGAGATGATTGACGGCCGATTAAATGAAATGACACCCGAAATAGTGAAGGTCGTTATTCAGAATATGATAAAGAAGCACCTTGGTTGGCTCGTAGTTTGGGGCGCAGTCTTTGGTGGAGTAATTGGTTTCGGTGTGAGTATTTTTGAGATTCTCGTGCTTGCCTAGAAAAATCATTTGTATCAATTGATATCATTATTTTCTATCAGAGAGCGTTGCACTCAAACAGCGCGAAATGATTTTGACTTAGCATTCAAACAGCACCAAGCGCACCACTGTGTAGCACGTTGAACGCTGAGTATTACTTTCCTGCCTAAATCCCTGCAGAAAATCACAATTTGATACGGTTGATACTGTAATTGGCGTTTTTCTTGTACTACAATGCGCGTCCAAATTAATCGGAGGAAGCCCGTCGCCAAGAGCGGGTCTCATTTAAACTAATCCCTCTTCTTGAGTATTTTACTATGGCGCGTCCAGTCGAATTTGATGAAAACAAAGTTCTAACCAATGCAATGGAACAATTTTGGAAAGAAGGTTACGAAGCTAGTTCGGTACAGAAATTATTAGATTGCACTGGAATAAATAGAGGCACTCTCTACAATTCATTTGGCGATAAAGAGACATTTTTTAAGTCATGCGTCGATCAATACAATCGATTGGGTGCAAAGCAAATAGAAGCGACACTCGGCAACGAAGCGCTTAAGCCTTGGGATGCAATTGCCGCCTACCTCGACGCGACCGTGGTAGATGTGAGCAACAAACACCGCAGCCTTGGGTGCTTATTGGTCAATTCGCTGTGCGAGAGCATCAATTACGATAAAGAAATGAAGAAAGTTGTGCGCAGTTCTCAGGCCACTATTCGCAAGGCGCTCTTGGGTCGGGTGAAAGAGGCCCATAAAGCGGGCAAAATAAAGAAAGGTTTTAGCGCCGAATTTGCGACAGACGTGATACTAAACACGCTTTTCGGTGCGCGTGTTAATTCTCGAGATGGTAAAAATGCTAAGCAATTGAAAGAGTTGCTTGATTTTAGCGTGGCAGCCCTCAAGAAGTAAGACGGGTTAGGGTGCGCCCCGCAGAAAGTGCAATTCCCACTTTTGCATCGTGGCTTAGGATTGCTATACTCGACTGCACTAGGGGGCGCGTTCTCGCGTCGATTTAAGTACTCAGGACATAATAATGAAGAAAATTGCTGGCAAGCGGAAATCCGACGATACTAAGATTGACCTCACGCCGATGCTCGACGTGGTATTCATCCTCCTTATCTTTTTTGTGGTAACAGCGACTTTCCTCTCGGAGACATCGATCAGCGCCGCGAGCAGCGATAATAACAACGATCAGCCGCCGCCAGAAGATGATGACAAGAAAAACATCTTGTTTGAAATCGGGCCTAACAATGAGATTATCCTCAATGGTAATCCGCGGCCTATTATTCAGACGCAGATTCGCTCGAACATTGACCAGCTCAAAGCCGAAAACCCTGCTGCCTCTGTCATCATTCAGCCTAATAATGATTCCGACGTCGCTACTCTGGTTATGGTTATGGACGCGGCTCGACAAGCGGGCATGGCTAGCATCTCGATAGTAGAGCCGAAATAAGCGGCTGAGCCGAGTTAATTTCAGGGCTTCACAAACAGTTGATAGTCTTCGTATACGACGCACCGCCTAGGCGGTGCGTTTTGCGTTTTAGCGATAGGAAATACTAAGTTATGAAGTCTCTTTGGAGTGATGAAGACGCGGCTCAGCGGTTGGCCGAAGGGGGCGAACTCGCACTCAGAGTCTACACGTCGAGGCTTCTGGGCCAGAATCCAGATCTCGTTCTACACGGTGGTGGCAATACGTCGCTCAAAGGGTTGAGTGTTACCGTATTCGGCGAGTCGGTAGAGACGCTTTATGTTAAAGGGTCGGGATGGGATCTTAAGACGATAGAAGCCGCGGGTTTTCCACCCGTAGACCTTAATTATTTGCAGCGCTTGGGTAAGCTCAACGAGTTGAGCGATACGCAGATGATGCGTGAGCTGAGGTTGGCACTGTTGGACCCGACGGCGCCAACACCGTCTGTCGAAGCAATACTGCATGCGCTAATACCGCATCGCTATGTCGACCATACCCATACCGATGCGGTTGTCACACTGAGTAATTCGGAGGGCGGCGCGGCACGTCTCGCCGAACTTTTCGGTAACGAAGTGCTGATCCTTCCGTACACGATGCCGGGTTTCGTGCTGGCGAAGCAGGTCGCTGAGGCAACGGCGGATACCGACTGGACTAAGCTTCGCGGCATTGTCCTACTCAACCACGGATTGTTTACCTTCGCCGAGGACGCGAAAGACAGCTACAACGCAATGATCGAATTAGTGACTCGCGCAGAAGATTTTATTGCCGGACAAGTTGATGACAGCGCCACTGAGTCTGTCATCCCACTTCGACCGTTCGACAGGCTCGCGTTCGCCGAACTGCGCTACGAGGCCGGCAAGGTATTTGGCTCGCCCGTGTTGGCAAGTCTCGATACTGGAGTTGATTCGCTGGGCTTTGCCGCCCACAAGGCCGCTGGACAACTTGTTGCGAGTGGCCCTCTCACGCCAGATCACACCATTCATACGAAGCCCTTTGGTGCGGTTTTTCCGCCGAGGCCTGTTGCGGGACTGCGCAGCTTCTGTTCAGACTATTCCGATTATTACGGCTTACATGCGCATCCCGAACATCGCTGCTTAGACCTCATGCCCCGCTTTGGCGTGTGGATCGAGCGTGGAATCGTCAGGTTCGCCCCAAGCCTCAAAAGGTTAAAAATTGTCGAAGATATTGTCGCCCATACTATTCCGGCTATTCTTACCGGTGAGCGGTTAGGTGGCTGGCGGCCGCTGCCAAGAACGGACCTGTTTGATGTTGAATACTGGGAGCTGGAACAAGCGAAGCTTAAGTCTACGTCGACCGCTGCCGATCCGTCGCGTGAGCTTGAAGGCAAAGTTGCACTGGTAACAGGCGGTGCGTCGGGTATTGGCCATGCAACGGTTCTGCGCCTAGTTGCAGCAGGCGCTGTGGTTTGCGCACTCGACTTAGATGAGTCGACAGAGACTCTTTTCACAGGGTTGCCAAGTGTCTTGGGTATCCGCTGTGATGTAACCGATAGCGAGCAAGTAGACTCAGCAATCGATGCCTGTGTTTCCCAGTTTGGCGGCATAGATATAGTGGTTAGCAATGCTGGTTTTTTCCCTTCTAGCCAATCGCTCGCGGAGCTTGGGGATGAGGAGTGGGCGCGCTCGCTTGCGCTGAATCTCACTGCTCACACGCGCCTCTTGAAGCTGTGTATTCCGCTTTTAAAGCTGGGATTCGACCCGGCGGTGGTGTTTATCGGTTCCAAGAATGTGCTGGCACCTGGCCCCGGCGCTGCAGCGTATTCAGCGGCGAAAGCAGGACTTGCGCAAGTCGCTAGGATTGCCGCGCTCGAGTTGGGTGGGCAGGGGATTCGCGTGAATACACTGCATCCCGATGCGGTGTATGACACGGCGCTGTGGACAGATGAGGTGCTTGACGCGCGCGCTAGCGCCTATGGAATGAGTGTCGAAGACTATAAACGTAAAAATGTGCTGCGCACCGAAGTAACGTCGGCAGACGTTGCCGAAGCAATTTTCTTATTCGCAGGCACGCGGCTCGGCAAAACAACTGGCTCTCAGATACCAGTCGATGGAGGCAATGATCGAGTCATTTAGCGGAATTCCTGCGGGCGCCAACCAATCGCCGCACACGTTGACTATTCGCTTCGATGCAGAGGTCGACCGCGTCGTGATCATTGATCAGACACGCCTGCCGCATGAATGTGTTGAGGTTGAGCTGAAGACGTCAGCCGATGCCTGTCACGCTATCTCCTCAATGCAGGTGCGCGGTGCGCCGTTAATAGGCGTAACCGCTGCCTTCGGCGTGTATCTTGGCCTTCGCGGCAAAGACGATGAAACCGCACGCAGTCTCATCGCGTCGGTAATCGAGGCACTCGCAGCTACGCGCCCGACGGCCATCAATCTGCGCTGGGCATTGGACAAGATCGAGACTCGCCTCGCGCGCTGTGAAAAAAACGTAGCCGAGATAGCGTTGCAAGCAGCGCTTGAATTGCACGCCGAAGATATCAATGCCTGTTCGATGCTCGGTGAATACGGCGCGCAGCGCCTGCAGGAAATATGGGAAGCGAAAGGTGAGCGCGCCGCAGAGGCGGGATTGCCTGCCCCCGAGAACCTGAATATTCTAACTCACTGCAACGCAGGCGCTCTTGCGACAGTCGACTGGGGCACAGCACTCGCTGTGATTTATAAAGCGCAGGCGCGGGCTATTCCGCTGCATGTCTGGGTAGATGAGACGCGGCCACGCAATCAGGGCGCGTCGTTAACCTGTTGGGAGCTGGGCCAGCGCGGTGTTCCACACACGCTTATTGTCGATAATGCCGGGGGTCACTTGATGCAGCATGGTTTGGTTGATTGCTGCGTGGTGGGCAGCGACAGGACGACGCTGCTCGGCGATGTCTGCAACAAAATTGGCACCTACCTCAAAGCGCTCGCTGCTGCTGACAATGGGATCCCTTTTTACGTAGCGTTACCTGTGTCGAGCATTGATTTTTCGCTGCGAGAGGGGCTAACCGAAATCCCTATTGAGGAGAGGGCGGCCGAGGAGGTCAGTCACATCAGTGGTCTCGACGATGAGGGGCGTGTCTCGCGCGTTCAGCTGGCACCAACTGGGACGGCGGTCAGTAATTACGGATTCGATGTGACGCCTGCACGACTAGTAAGCGGCCTGATTACAGAGCGCGGCATCATCGATGCCAACGAGGCTGCGTTAACCAAACTGCGCGATTCTATAGCCTAACCCGGAGGCCAGCCGAGCTGGCGACCGCCTAAGATGTGCAGATGCAGATGAAACACTGTCTGGCCGCCGTTGCTTCCCGTGTTGATGACATAGCGAAAACCGTCGTCTGTTAGTCCCTGTTCCGCGGCAATGTCATTTGCGCGGAGCAGCAGCTTGCCCATTAGCGCCTCGTCTTCGGCGTCTGCCGATTTCACATCGGTTAAGTGCTTTTTGGGAATCACTAAAAGATGAGTTGGTGCGGCGGGGTTGATGTCTCGAAATGCATAAATATCGTCGTCGGAATAGACTTCGGTTGAGGGAATCTCACCGGCGATTATTTTGCAGAATAGGCAATCAGTAGCCATACTAGGTCCTCGAGTAGATGTGGTGGCGGTTTCGCCGTTAGCCGCATTATTTCAGGTTTATGCGCAATCGACCATCTAGTCTCGGGCCTAGTTTCAGCGCGTCGATGACGCCGAGCAAAGTGAAGGAGAGGGCATGGGTTCGCAGCCACAGGGTAAGTCACATAGCCGCACTTTAGGCGCGTGCAGTATTTCTGTCCTGGCCGCCGGCCTCGCCCTGATCGCTGCGATGAGCGTTGCGCAAGAAGCACCGATGAAACGCTTCGGTTATCGCATTATCAACACATATCCTTCGGACATAAATGCCTTCACGCAGGGCTTGAGTTTTTACGAAGGGCATCTCTATTTGGGTACTGGTAAACGTGGTCAATCGCGGCTCACCAAACAAGCCTTAGAGACCGGAGAGGTGCTGCAAAGCATCGCATTGAGTAATCGTTATTTTGGCGAAGGTATCGAGATAGTTGGCGATCGAATTTTCCAGCTCACCTGGCAATCGAATCTCGTCTATGAATACGATCTCGCCACGTTCGAGCAGCGCGCAACGCATTACAATCCAACTGAGGGTTGGGGGCTCGCTTACGATGGCGAGACACTGTATTTAAGCGACGGTTCTTCGACCCTGCACAAAGTAGACCCTCAAACATTCGCGTTTACACAGACGCTTGAGGTGACTTACAACGACCAGCCGGTTGCCAATCTTAACGAGCTAGAATTCATTAACGGTGAAATTTGGGCGAACGTCTGGCAGACCGAGTTTATCGTCCGCATCGATCCTTCTACAGGGATAGTGCGAAGCATTGTCGACCTCAGCGGCCTCGCCGAACGGACAGCGCGCAACGGTGCAGAGGCTGTCCTGAATGGCATCGCATATGACAAAGAGACTGACCGCTTGCTGGTTACCGGAAAATACTGGTCGAACGTCTTTGAGATAGAATTAGTCGAGCGTTAGTATTGCGGCACAGTCTCTTTAGTAAAAAGCCTCTGCGTTTATTTCAATACCACCGATGAATCCGCAGCGCCTGAATTGGTGACACGGCCGATAATCGCGGCACCGCTGTGACCGGCTCTAACGAGGTCTGCTAGGCAGGCTTGAGCATTCGCTTCGGGAACGGCCGCGAGTAATCCACCTGATGTCTGTGGATCGAAAAGCAGTTCGAATCGTGGGTCACTCAAAAAAGCGTCGCGGTTGAAAATCCCCTTTTCAACACGGCGATTGCTCAGGTGCAGCGAGCTCTGTATGCCTGCGGACAGCAGCTCGAGGCTACCATCGAGGGTAGGGAGTGAGGCCAGAGAGAGTTCGGCTTCGACACCGAGTGGGTCGAGCATTTCGAAAAGGTGTCCGGCGAGGCCGAAGCCGGTGACATCGGTGCAGGCCCCTGCTCCGTGTTGTCTGATAATCTGCGAAGCGACTCTGTTTGATAGAAGCATTTGATCGATCGCAGATTCTATCCAGCGATGGCGGCTCATGCTGCGCATGTCGGCCGCAAAAAGCGTGCCTGTCCCGAGTGACTTGGTGATTATCAAGACATCGCCAGCGCGAAGATTATGTTTAGCGAGGCTCGAACTCGAATCGGCAAAAGCATTGATCGTGAGTCCCAATTGCAACTGAGGATTTTCTGCTGTGTGCCCGCCGAGTAGCTCGCAGTCGTTAGCATCGAGTTCGAGTTTGCAGCCGCGCATGAGATCGGCAAGGTTGTGCTTCATGATTCGTTCGCCTGCGAGAGGCAGACCGACAACGGCGAGTGCGGAGTGAGGTGTCTCTCCCATGGCATAAATATCGCTGAGGCAATGGTTTGTAGCAATACGCGCAAACAGCCAGGGATCATCGATAAACGCGCTAATTTGATCGATGCTTTGAAGTAAAGAGCGGCCATTTTCCAGCGGGATAATGGACGCATCCTCGATAGGTTTTCTAGCCGACTCGGCATCCTCATGCAGATCGTCGAGTACCTCACCTAGCATGCCGCCACCGACTTTTGCACCACAGCCAGCGCAGCGCATTGCGTGGCGTCGCAGAGCCGCTTCGGCTTCAGCATCGATCAATCCTTTCTCGAGGTCGAGTTCGGCTTCCATCGAAGGCAATTTGCTAAAGCGCGCGACGAAATTTTTGTCGATTCTCTGCTTCATGGCCCAGGCCAGACGACCCTTAAAGGAAAAGCTGTTATGCGAAGCAATCGCGGTTTTGTCGCCCAAGGAGATGAGCGCAAGGGCATGCTTTGGGGGTTTAAAGGGTTTCAGAGCCTTGCCGGTCGCGAATCGAATCAAATTGTCGGCAAGCGGTTTGCCTGCGCGCACTGCATAGACGCCCGATTTGGGGCGGCTAGCCCCGCGAATGCTTGCGGCGTCGCCTGCTGCAAACACGAACTCATGGCTGGCTGTTTGCAGCGTTGGCAGCGTGTCGATGAAACCGTCATCGCTTATACCTATACCGCAGCGCGCCGGCCAATCCGGGAGGCTCGCACCTGTCGCATAAAAAGTGGCGTCGCTGACGTAATCTACGCCTGCCTCGGTTAGTACTGAACCGGAGAGAAAGCGCTTTACTCGATGACCAAGCTCTACTCGAATGCTCCGCCGCTGCAGTGTGTCTAGCGCCGCCTGCCTCGCCTGTGCGCCGTGGTGCGCAAGTATTTCTTTCGATGAGCTGATGATCGATATGCTCAAAGACGACTTAGATTCAAGCGCAAGTTTGCACTCGGTGTGAATGCGGTACTGCATCGCAAGCGCGAGTTCAATGCTCGCTGGGCCGCCACCTACGATAATAATTGAGTAGTTCTCTTGATTGCTAACGTGTTGAACAGCTTGCGGAAGCACGCTCTCCCAGCGCGCCAAAAACTGATCGATAGGTTTTACCGGGCAGGCAAACTCGTCGGCCCCGGCGATTTTTGATGCATCGGGGCGCGATCCAACGTTGAGTGAGAGAATGTCGAAGTGGATGGGTGGCCTGCCGGCTAGATGAATTATTTTTGCCTCGAGATCGATGTCATCAGCCGCCGCTCGAATGACGCGAGCCTTGGCAAATAGGGCAAGAGGGCGCAGGTCGATATTCATCTCATCATGAGAATGAAAACCGCTGATAGTGGCAGGTAGGGAGCCAGAGTAAGGCGTTTCTATGTCGCGGCTTATCAGCGTTACTGCGAGCCCCGGCACGGGATTCATACCGAGCTGCTTGAGCACGAACAGGTGGCTGTGCCCGCCACCAATAAGCACCAGATGTTTAACCTGAGGAGTAAGGCTGTTTGTTTGCATAGGACGTCAAGCGCTCCGCAAGCTGTGATTTACGCAAAGTATTGTGTGAACGCTAGCGGCTGGCTACCGTGGTTGTTTGGATTTCACGCGAGGAGTTATTCTAGCCTACTCTGCGCTAAAAGGTGTGCACCTCTGCTGTTCTAAGTCGGGGCTTGGCGCCTAGGGATCGAGCGTGTGTGCCTGTGCTAAACTCTTCACCCTAATTTAGTCGTATGTAGAGCCAGTGGTATCAATAACCAAGCCTCCGAGAAATCAAGGCGTATGAGGAGTACGGGGTGTTAAATAATAATCTTAGACTAGTTCAACGTGCAGTATTTTCAATTGCAGCGCTCGCGTTCAGTGCCAGTGCCTCTGCGCAGTGGTCGTTAGACCTTGATAATTCGCAGCTTTCGTTTGTGACGGTCAAAGCTGAGCATATTGCCGAGGTGCACTCGTTCTCGCGTCTTGAAGGCCAGATCGATGCAGCCGGCAACGCGCGTATTAGTATCGACCTCTCAAGCGTTGAGACAGGTATTGCGATTCGCAATGAGCGTATGCAGTCGATGCTGTTCGAGACAGGGCTTTATCCACAAGCGGCCGTTAGCGCTGCAATCAATACTGACGCGCTGAGTGCTATCGCTGTTGGTGAAGAAATGGCCCTTGACGCACAGTTGACGCTTGCGCTGCATGGCGCAGAGACAGTGATCTCAGCGCCGTTGCGAGTGACACGCCAAGCAGATGGCGTGCGTGTCTCGACTCTCTCGCCGTTAATTATCACAGCTGAATCCGTGGGGCTTGTCGCCGGTGTCGAGAGTCTGCGGGAGATAGCAGGACTGCCAAGCATTAGCCGCGCGGTGCCGGTTACCTTCTCGGTAAAGTTCGTCGCCGACTAAATCCTAGACTCTAGACCCTAGACTTTAGGTCCTAGTGAGGAAACCCTGAAGCCGATCAGATCTGATCGCCAGAACGAATAGCGCAGTATCATTGCGAGGCCGCGAGCTTCGTTTCGAAATCGGGTTGGGGCGAGTCAGGGATTAGCTGCGAGAGGCCGAGTGAGAGAGCGGCAATGCCTGCCCCGATCAGGAATACAGCGCTGGAATTGAAGACCCAGACGATACCGAGCAGGGCAGGGAGCACCACGGCTGCGATGTGGTTAATCGTAAAGCTGATGCTCGACGTTGCGGCTATGTCGGCCGGGTCGGCAATTTTCTGAAAATAGGTTTTGATCGCAATAGCCATGGCAAAGAACAGATGGTCGAGCAAGTAGAGCAGAACGGCAACGGTGAGTGTGTCGACGAAAGCGTAGCTGACGAATACGAGAATCAGACCGATATATTCGAGCGTCAGCGCGCGGCGTTCCCCAATACGTGAGATAAGCTTGCCGATTTTTGGCGCTAAATAGAATGTCAGAGCGGCGTTGACGAGTGTCAGCATGACGACATCTTCGATCGGGAAATCAAATTTTTCGACGAGGAGGAAGCCCGCGAACACAACAAATATCTGGCGCCGCGCCCCTGCCAAAAATGTTAGGGAGTAATACAGCCAGTAGCGTTTGCGAAGAAACAACGATTTTCGTTGCACCACCGCATCGGGAAAATGAGGTATTCGCAAACGGCAGTAGACTGCGATCGCCACTGCGCTGCCTCCGGCGAGGCAATAAATCAGGGTGTAGTTGGCACTAAACAGAGCGAGATAGAGATAAAGTGCGCTCAGAATCGCAAAATTACACAGCGATTTCGCACTGAGCAATTGCCCCATGACGACCGGCGCCTCTTCTTTCGAAAGCCACTGCAGGCTCAGTGAATTTTGCAGTGTTTCGAGATAGTGGAAACCAATCGACATAAGTACCGTCGCAAAATAGAGCCACAGCGCCTGCGGGAAAAAAGCTGTAATCGCGGTCCCGATGCCGAGTGTGGCAAGCGAGAGTAAAGCAAAGGTTTGCTGCCTCAAGTAAATCATCACCAGTATTGCAGTGAAGGCGAGGAAACCAGGCACTTCGCGCAGACTTTGTAGCACGCCTATTTCTCTGCCTGTAAATGCGACTTCCTCTACTACGAAGTTATTAAGTAACACCTGCCATGTCGCAAAAGCGATGGTATTACCTATCGCGAGCAAGAAGAGGAGTGTCTTCTGATCGCCTCGGCCGAGCGCATCGCGCAGTGTACCTATCATGTTGGGCATTGTCGGAGCCTCGGGGCTGGTCTGTTTGAATAGCGCCGGTAGTGGCCGGTAGTGGCCGGCAGTGAGAGTCGAAAAATCGGGTTTGGCAGTGTTGCTGGCGAGAAAAAGCACTCGGTCGCAGGTTCATAGTCTAGCGCGGCTAGCGTGCAGGCTGTGCAAATTATATCATCGTCAGATGAAGTCTTCCCTTTCGATTTACGCCGGTCCAACGGCGCGTGCCCAACTCCTCGAGCAGGGCGTCACAGCGGCTCAGTTTAAAGTCATGGTGGGCGCCTCGGGCGGCCCCAAATGGTTTGTGCTTTATGGCCTCGACCGCTATCTGTTTGGCGATTTTTTGCAGCGGCGAACTGAGCCGCTTTTAACGTTAGGCTCATCGGCGGGCGCATGGCGAATGTGTTGCCTCGCCACAGCAGACCCAGTCGCTGCGATCGAACGCCTCGCTAAGCTTTACAGCGAGGAGCAATATTCTGATACCCCGACCCAGCTCGAGATAACTCTTAAGGCCGAGGCGATGCTCGCCGGAATGTTGGGTCCGACGGGTGCTGCAGAAATTGCGGCGAATACTGCGATTCACACCACTATCGTTGCCGATCGGAGCCGTGGCTTCGGCTCATCTAAGCGAAAAAGCTTGCAGACTGCTGCGCTTGGGTTTGCAGCGCTCGCGAATGTTTTTTCGCGTCGCAGCCTGTCGCTATTCTTCGAGCGAACATTGTTTTCGACGCAGGGCGAAGAGTCGCCTTGGCGCGCCGCGAACGACCTACGGACAACGCTGGTGCCGCTGCGGCAGAATAATGTGATGCAGGCGATGATGGCAACCGGTGCCATCCCCTATGTGCTCGAGGGCGTGCGCGACATACCCGGCGCGCCCCGAGGGTTGTATTGGGATGGTGGCATGACCGACTACCACTTCGATATGGATTTTCATGCAGGCGATGGTCTGGTTCTTTACCCGCATTTCTCTTCGGAAGTGATCCCGGGATGGTTCGACAAGCCGCTGTCGTGGCGCCAAGTGCACGCGCATCACTTTGATCGGGTTGTCCTTGTCACGCCTTCGAAGGAGTTTGTAGCAAGTTTGCCCAATGGGAAAATCCCAGACCGTAAAGATTTTGAGACGCTCGCCGCAGACGAACGGGTTCGGTGCTGGCGGGAGGTGCTGCAGGCAAGCGAAAGGCTTGCCGAAGACTTCTCTCAGCTCGTCGACTCTGGCGTCGGCCTTGATCGTATCCGACCTTTCTCCGAACGAGACCGCTAGTGGGTGTCAGGAATTTATAGCATGAGTGATTCGCGCGAAAACTCGGCAAAAGGCGAACAACAATCCGTAGTGCTTCGCGCAGCTGAGGCGGCTGATGCTGCATCGCTGGCGGCAATCTACAACCTCTATATTACAGACACAGTGGTAACCTTCGAGATCGAGCCGATTGTTGAGGCGGAGATGCTAAGACGCCTGTCTTCGATTACGGCAACGATGCCATGGCTTGTCGCAGAGGATTCGAGTGGCGCAATCTTAGGCTATGCGTATGCGACGCAGTGGAAGGCGCGCGCGGCATATGACCTTGCGCGCGAGGTTACCGTTTATCTCAAGCCAGGCTGCGCTAATCTTGGCCTAGGCACGCGGCTCTATGAGGCATTAATAAGGGTTTTGCGGGAAACGCCGATACATGTGCTAATCGCGGGCATTGCGCAGCCTAATGCGGCAAGCGTTGCTCTACATGAAAAACTCGGCTTTAAGAAAGTAGGCGAGTTCGAAGAGATCGGATTTAAATTCGGTCGGCGAATCAACATCGGCTACTGGCAACTCGCGTTATGAAACTTAATTCAAAGGCTTTACCTCACGCAGTTATCCGCTTATCTGCGCTGAAATTGATGGCGGCTCTCGCTCTTTGCCTCTCGCTCAATTCGTGTTTAGGTATTGCCGTCGGCGCGGCAAGTGCGACTGTTGGCGTTGGAATTGCCGTCGCAAAAGTGCCTGTTAAGATCGTTGGAAAAGCGGCCGGTGCGACGCTGGGGCTTATCCTCCCTGATGGAAAGGAATAAAGTTCGATGAGTATTAATCCCAACGATTTCGATATTCCTGAAGGTTTTAGACACTACGACGGCGACCCTGCTGAGGATACTCTTGGGCCGTTTTTTGGCAAGGTAGGCGACCAGGGATTCGAGACAGCCTTTCGCGCACAAGCGAAACATTGCAATGGCCATAATACGGTCCATGGCGGCATCCTTATGAGTTTAGCTGACTATTCGCTTTGCATGGCAGGAATAGACGGCGAGGAGGGCGTCAGCGTCATCACAATCAGTTGCAACAATGAGTTTATTCTACCCGCGGTAGAGGGCGATTTGATTCTAGGCAACTGTGAGGTTTTACGCCAAGGGCGCTCACTAATTTTCGTCCGCTGCACGCTGTCGGTGAATGGCAATCATGTGCTCAACAGCAGCGGTGTGGTGAAGCGAATACCGAAACCCGCCTAACCGAGTCGGAAGCGGCCAAGCCTTGTCTGTTAATTTCAGTGCTACAGTTTATAAACTTTGCTTGCGGTGCCAAAGAATAGCGCTTGCTGCTCGCTTTCGGTGTAGTGCGCGGCGATTTTCTTAAGCCCGTTCCACAGCACCGGATAACTAATGCTTAGTCTGTCTACCGGGAAGTTACTCTCAAACATGCAGCGCTCGGGGCCAAAGCACTCGATCATGTGGTGATAGTATCGCGCCTGCGCGGCCACGAATTCATCGGATGTTGGCGGGCGCTCGGCAAGATGCCAGCCAAAGCCATTATCGGGCATCGCAAGACCGCCAATTTTAGCGAAAACATTGTCGCATTTCGCAAGTTCATGCATTTCCACCTTCCACTCTTTGAATATTTCATCGCGGTTGCCTCTGAAGCGACCCACGCCGAGCGGTGTGCCGAAGTGGTCTAGAATCATGGAGCATTCGGGGACTGCGTTCGCAAGCTCAATATAGTCGAGGTTCTGATGGTGATAGTGCCAAGTGTCATAGCTTAAACCCCGTGCGGCGAGGAGGCGCAGGCCCTCGCGAAACGACTCTTTTCCGTAGAGATAGGCAGGTGCAGAGCCAGCAATAACTAGCGCCTCGGGTTCTTTGTCGCGCGCGCCTGCGTGGCGGATGCCCTTAAAAAGTGGGCCGGCAATCGACGAGTGACCGTCCAAAAGCTCGATCAGTTTGTCCTTCTCAGTGCCCGCAAGAGTAAGATCGGCGTGAGCAACAATGCCAACGATCTGCGCATGGCCCTCGGTATTCTCCTGCGAACGTTTTGCAATATTGGTGATCGCTTCGGTTTCGCCGAGAGCCATCAGGTGTTCGGGGCCTTCGCGGCGATAGAAAGCGCGGCACTCCATAAATAGCGTTTTGGTCACCTTGTGACCTGCGCCGGTGTCCGCCCAGAGTTCGTCAAGAAGATAATCTTGGCTAAAGCGATTGCGCCAAAGGTGATGATGAGGGTCGATGATTTCGCGCGCTGGGTCGATAATAGGCTCTCTCACTTGCGCGAGCCAATCGTTGCTGCCGGGAGTCAGTGTGGTCATGGTTAGGTCCTCAATTGCGAGCGTAGCTGCCGATTAATTACTGGAGTTAAGCCTAAGGCTAACCTTCTTGCAAGAGGTTGATCGTGAGCAATAATTGCGCAGTAAGGGGCTCGGAGGTTATGCTCAGGCTCCTTAAAAATATTATTAAAAGCGTGTTAAGAAAAAACACCGCGCATTACAAGAATATCGTGGAGAGTTAGATGGATCTGCCAGCCCTAGTCATACTGTGTTACCTCGTTTTCTTTGTACTTGTCGGCATTTATATTAGTAGCGGCAATCGTAGTTCTGCCGATTGGGCGATAGGCGGTGGCACACTCGGCGTAGGAATGCTGGCGGCAGGAATTGCAGGTACGCGGATCGGCGGTGCAGGCACCTACGGTGTCGCCGGCGATGTGATAAGCGAAGGTATTGGCCACCTCTGGTATGGCGTTAATTCCTTTGCAGCGCTTTTTCTAGTCGGATTATTTTTCGCCATTCCTTACCGTCGCCTTCGCCTGTCGAGTGTTGGTGAGGTATTCGACTTCCGTTTTGGCTCACAGCGGTGTCAGTCGCTTTCTAGTCTGTGTGTGCAGGCCGAATATCTCGTCATTAACATCATCGAACCCTATGTCATTGCCACCATTGTGAGTGGAGTAACCGGTTGGCCGTTCTGGATTGGTATTCTGATTGGCGGATTCGTTATCGTATTGTTTACGATTACGGGCGGGCTTAAAGGCACCGCAATTACCAATATTGTGCACTGCATTGTGATCATTGTAGGCCTTGGCGCTGTAGGATTTGTCGCCATGCAAAACCTCGGCGGGTGGACAGCCGTTGTAGCGGAGTCCAAAGTCATGCTCGAAGCCTCGGGCAAAGACGTGCCGTCGTGGTGGAGCTTTACCGGCATCGGCTGGGCGACGATTATTGCTCTCTTTATCTCTGCGACGATCCACACGCCGGCTGCGTCGGTCTATGCGAACTATGCGAGCTCGGCGGCAAAGCAAGAATATCTCATTCCTGGTTTTTTCTGGGCAGGTATTATCGCGGCGATCATGCCAGTTGTCGCCGGCGGTATTGGTATCCTGACTATGGTCAAATACGGTGCCGAAAGCGGCCTTTCTGGCTATTTGAATATTGCTCAGCTGGCAATAGACACCGGGCCACTGTTAGGTGGCATTGCTTTGGCAGCGGTGCTTGCGGCAGTGATTTCCTCGGGCGCCCCTATACTGCTGGCAAGCGCCACTATGCTGGTGAGCGATTGGATTCCTGCCTCTAAAGGGTGGTCGAGTGATCAAAAGCTAAAGGCGTATAAGGTCACAACTGCGCTCTACGGGTCGCTCGCTGCGTTTCTCGCATGGTCGCTAAACTTTGGTTCCGTATTGCAGTTCTTGCTTTTAGGGTTTGCGATGGTGGTGCCGCCAGCTATCGCTGTCGCCTATGTCTTCTACTGGAAGCGTACGACCGAACTTGCAGTGTTTTGGGGAATTCTTACCGGCTTCGTTGGTGGTGCATTGATGTGGTTCTTAAACCGCAGCTTTTCGGGCATCGAGAACGCTGAGGCGGGTGGTTTCGCGCAGTATTGGTTTGAGGTTTGCCAGTTTCTAGGCGAGTGGCGCGATCCTTCGTTCCTGACCTTGCTGCTGCCCTTGGTTGTTATCCCTGTCGTGACACTGCTTTTCCCAGAGCAAGATGAGGATACCGAGCGAACCGACGCGTTCTATTTAAAATTAGGACGCATTCAGCGTAACTTCGACTGGGCATAGCACCCAGTCGAACTCTCTGTAGTCTTACGCGCGTGCCTGAATGACAAAGGGGCCAGGAGTTTTATAGCTTTCTTCTAACAAACGGCAGAGGTCTTCGGCGTCTCTAGCGTGCGCGCCCTGGACTCCGAAACCCTTTGCCATTGCGACCCAGTCCAGCTCGGGATTGCCTATATCGAATAAGCTCGCGGCGATTTCACCCACCTCTTTCACCCCTAGGCGTGCATATTCAACATTGAGAATGTTGTAGCTGTGATTGGCGAAAATTAGCGTGGTGACATTTAAGTTTTCGCGAGCTTGGGTCCAGAAAGACTGGTTTGTATACGCCGCTCCGCCATCGCCAAGCATTGCGAGCACTGGGCGATCTGGGCAGGCAAGCGCTGCGCCAGTTGCGACGGGACCGCCCTGACCTATGGCGCCGCCTGTGAGGCTCAGCCAACTATTGGACTCTGCGTTTTGGCAGTAGGCATGAGCCGCGTTGCCGCCGCCGGAATCGGTTGCAACGATTAATCCTGCCGGCATAGTCGCCGCCACCGCCTGAATAATACTCTTCGTGTCGAGTGGGCCGGTTGGGCGCGGCGTTGCGCGGCGCTCGAAAGTCTTGACCGTCTCGGCTGCAGCGCCGAGGCGATCGGCGAGTCGGGAGAGCGCGTCGACTGCGTCTTCTTCGTTTTGTGTAAGCCTGCTAACTTTACAACCCTCTGGCACGAGTTGACCTGGAATGCCGCGATACGCAAAGAAACTAGCAGGCGGTTCGCCACCCACTAGCACTAGGTGATCGAGGCCGGTAAGTGTTTGCAATACCTGCTCCGGAAAATAGGGTAGGCGTTCGACTTCGGGATTGCCGGGGCCGCCGTCTACGCGTGCAGGGAATGTGCCGGTAAATAGCCTGCAGCCAGTCTTGGCCGAAATTTTACTCGCGTTTGCGAGCGCCTCAGGGCTTACGCCATGGTGTTCGAGGAGCAAAGCTACTTTGCCTCCCGCTTCGATTTTTGAGGCGATTGCGTCAATAATATCGCTAGTAATTTTACTGCGCTGCGGCAATGCATTTGGCGCAACGGGGCCCTGGCTTTCGCCCCAAGCGGCGTCTGCGCCCATAATAAGGGTCGCAATTTGTCCCTGAGAACCTGGGGTCTGGCGAAGCGTTGCGGTATACGCATCGGCGCCGTCTTGTGCGAGAGTTGACTCAGTGCTCTCGGATTTAATCCAGCTAGAGTAATTACGTGCGAGCGTATCTATGTTGGAGGTAAGTGGCGCATCGAATCCGACATGGTAATTTGGGTGGTTGCCGACAATATTGATCATCGGCGAGTTCGCTCTGCGCGCGTTATGCAAGTTCGCTATGCCGTTGGCGAGGCCAGGGCCTAGGTGAAGCAAGGTCGCTGCCGGCTTGCCAGTCATTCGCGCATAACCGTCGGCTGCGCCGGTGCAGACTCCTTCGAAGAGCGCGAGCACAGACCTCATTTTTGGCACACGATCGAGCGCCTGAACCAAATGCATCTCTGAGGTGCCGGGATTGGCAATGCAAAGCTCTACGCCACATTCAGCAAGGGTTTCGATAAGCGCAGTGGCGCCATTCATTACGGCTGTGTCATTCTCTGTGGTCATCTATACTCTCTCGCGATTAAGGTGTTCATGTTGTTCATGCGCATAGGAATTAGGGCTGGTCGTGCGCGCGTTTAGCCTCAATCATACCAGTTAGGGCGTCAGGTGGAAGTGCTGCCCGAAGCGCCGTTCTTAGTTGGCCTTCGCCCTTTTATGCTCAGCCCTAACCCGCTAGACTAAGGCTTGAAAAAGTAGCGAGTCAAATCGCTCAGGAGAATAGCTCAGGAGGATAAGAGACACTATGCAAACAGAAATGATGAACTTGTTTGCGGTTCCTGTTGTGCGTTCCTCTATCGCGAGAGGATTTACCGTCGACGAGATGAGCTATTTTCAGGCCCAACTGCACAACCCAGTGAACGCAATTTCTAATCTTTCTTCGCGCAATAAGAACGTATTAGAGGCGCCGATTATGGCGTCGCTGAACGCGGTAATTCAGCAAAGCCTTTCACATTACTTGGCAACAGTATTCAGCCCATCTAATAAAGTGTCGCTTAAAGTCACTCAGTCGTGGCTAACTCTCTCCCGTAAAGGAGAGTCACACCATTCCCATGTGCATCCCAATAGCGTTGTTAGCGGCGTTCTCTATGTAAACGTCGCAGAAAAAGACGGGATAAATTTTTACCGCAACCAAGATTCTCTTTGGTATGAGTTATTAAGAGAGCAGGAGACCTACCACAATGCCTATCGGTATTTTATTCCTGCAAGCGTCGGCGATATTCTGCTGTTTCCCTCGAGCCAAAGCCATGGGGTGCGAGAAGTCGTCGAGGATGTTGAGCGCGTGAGTCTCTCGTTTAATACCTTTTTTGATGGCGAGTTGGGTCGCGACGAATTCGCCAATTCGCTGAAAATTTCAGTTGGTTAAAGAGGGTCAAAGTCACGTGACTTACGCGGTGATGCGAGAAATACGAGTCAAAGATGCGACGATAGGGCTTAGCCAGCTGTTGTCTTTGTCTGTGCGGCTTCGGCAATCATTGGTTTGTATGACTCTGTTAGCGGTGCTCGCTGCCCAGTCACTTTTGGCTGCAGAGAATGGCGCGCACGAAGACCCCTCACAGCTGAGTATTTATCTGATTACTGTCGATGTGGGCGATAACGTTTGGGACAACTTTGGCCATAGCGCGCTGCGGATTGTCGATGGCCTCGCTGGTACAGATACTATTTATAATTGGGGCGTGTTCGAGGTGCGAGACGGTCCAGTCGCGTTTGCCTATGATTTCTTTCTCGACGAACTTGAATACCGCCTCGCAACACAGGGTACGCGTCGCGAAATCGATAATTATCGAGCGCAGCGACGATCAGTTTGGCAAGACGAAATTCGACTGACAGCGGCGCAGAAGCAGCGCCTGCTTGCGAGATTGAATTGGAATCGAGCCCCCGAAAACCTTTATTACGACTATGATTATTTCTTTAACAATTGTACGACACGCATCCGGGATTATCTGAATGAAGCGCTTGATGGTGCGTTCTATGCGAGCGTCGCCGCGCAGGCTGGGTCGACGTTTAGAGATCAGGTTCGAAGTCATTATGCCTCTCTGCAACCGATAAGCTTCTCGCTTGATGTCATAATGAATGGCAATCTCGATCGTGAGATGACAGGTTGGGAATCTCTATTTCTTCCTCTGAACCTTCGGGCGAGTCTCGCATCAATGCAGGTGGTGGAGCCCCCAATGGGAGGTCTACAGCCGCTTTTTGGCGAGCGTGAAACTCTATTGAGTTACGAAGCGCCGGCAGCGCAGCGGGACTTTTATGGTGTAGCGTCTTTCTATGGCCTGTGTCTGTGCATTTATTTGTTGCTCATGCTGAAGCGCATCAGGCGTTCCTATTTTGCTACGCACTCACAGATTGTCTTTCGATTTGCTGGGTTTAATTTCCGACTACTCGGTGCGTTGAGTTTTCTCCTGTTTGGCTTGAGCGGTATTTATGGCGTGTTGATGCTCGGCAGTTGGTTTTTCTCAGGGCATGGGGACTTGCATCATAACGCCAATCTGCTGCTGTTTTGGCCGACAGATCTCATCGGCGCTGTGATCGCACTGCGCTGGTTTTTCTTGGCACAGCCTTGGTCGCTAACACACAATAATAAGCCTTTCATGGTGTACTATTTTTTTGCCAAGCTCTGCGCGGTGATCCTCTATTGCGGCGCGACTTTTAGCGGATATTTCGAGCAGGATACCCAGCAGATTGCCTTGTTCATCACGCCGTGTTTGTTTGTGGTTGGGCTGTTGAGTTGGATTGTTGGATTTGATGCGGCTAAGCGTAGCGATTCGATTTTGTAGGGCTGGCTCTAACGAAAGAGTTTGAAAAGGGGAGAGAAGGATTGCATAAGAATCGAGTGGATGCGGCGAGACGAAGCGATGAATTGGAAGTGATGGCGGCGAAGGTTGCCGAGTCAGCCGCGCAGTTAAAACAGATTCAAGACGCGCCTGTGCAGGAAACCAGAGCGGCACGGGCAGAAAGGGGGAATCCCTTTGCGCCGCCTGCGGTAGAGGGCGTTAAGATGATCGAATCTTCGATTGCCCATGATGGCATTCAGACGTTGGTTCGTCGGTATTATCCTATTAGCTTTTCATCGCCCTCGTTTTTATCTGACTCCGCTAAAACCTCGAAGAGCATAGCAGGGAACGCTGCTTTGCCTGCGCTCGTTTACTTTCACGGGGGTGGCTATGTCCTGGGTGATGTGGCGCAATACGATACGCTAACTCAGCAACTGGCCGAGCGCGCTAACTGCATCGTGATCTCGGTTGACTATACGTTGGCGCCGGAAGCTAAATCGAAGCAAATTTTTGCAGAGGCATTTTCCGTCTATCGCTGGCTGTGCGAGAACGGGTCGGATTGGGGTGTTGATACATCGAGAGTCGCGGTCGGCGGGGATAGCGCTGGCGGAAATCTTTCTATCGCGGTTGGGCTCAGTTGCAAAGCTGCTCACGTCCGCCAGCCCTGTTTTCAACTGCTTCTCTATCCTGTTACTGACTACACGATGAGCTTTCCTTCGATTGAAGAATTCAGTTCAGGCTATTTTTTGACTAAAGCAGGTATGGAGTGGTTTCGCACTCACTTCCTCGAAAATGCCGAGCGCGCCTCGGATCCAATGGTTTCCCCACATTTCGCCGATGTTGCGGGTTTAGCGCCAGCGTTTGTCGTCACAGCAGGATTCGATCCACTGCGCGATGAAGGTGAGGCTTTCGCTCGAAAACTATCAGCGGCGGGCGTTGCCGTAAGGCATGTTTGTTACACCGATATGATCCATGCGTTCGTCTCTTTTGCCGGCGGTATAGAGGCTGGAATGGAAGCGATCGAAGAATCGGCAATGGAACTGCGTAAGGCGTTTTCTCCAACCCTGTCCTAAGCCAAAAACACCGGAGCGAAGGCGTAGCTGCCAAGCCCGAGGAGAATAATTGCTGAAATGGCAAGTCCGCGAGTGACATGGACAGGTAACAAAGAGCGCCCTGCGCGCTGATGTCTTATGTAGACTTCAACCCCTAATAAATAAGGGACGAAGAACGCGAAATCTTGGAAATAATCAAACGGGCCGCTGAAATTTTCACCGATTCCTGTGTCGCCCATAACGGCAAACCAAACGCCGTATTGCATTCTGTAAAGCCATGATCCCATCGCGAGTACGAAAATTCGCAGAGCCCACTCTCTGTGAGTGACAAAGTCGCGGGCGCGAGCGAAGCGGACGGTCTGAACGCTGCAAACCAGCACACAGAGCCCATAAAGAGCAAAGGCTATGTCCATCACTGGGCCGCCGATGGTTTGATTGACCGCGATAAAACTAAGCCCTGCTATTGCGGTAAAAATAGCCGACGTGAAGAAGAGATAACCCGAAGCGCGGTGTAAAGCGGGATATCGTCGGCGTAATGGGGTAAATAATTGTAGGGGGGCTAAAAAGGTAATCAAAGCGCCTGCAAGCATATGGGTGAAAATTGCTGTATTGGGCAACGGAGTGTTGGCGGTGAAAAGATGAGTTTCCTTGCTCAGGTCCTGACTAAGTCCCCTGACTCCAAAGTCGAGTGCATAGTAAACAAAAAGCAAGGCGAAAATGCCCATGGCGATAATGAGGGTGTGATTGATGCGTTGGTCGAATGAATCTCGGGGTGTGCCCATGACTTTCAGTCCTTAGTCTTTTTTTTGTGACTGTGGGCAATATTCAAACAGCAAAAAGCCGACAATGGAACCTTTAATAAGGTGCTGTTGTCGGCTTTTAAGACGGCTTTTAAGACGGCTTTTTAGACGGCTGTGGCCTTGCCTGCTCGAGAGAGCGTCGGTCAGGACGCTCGCGAGCTTGGTAAACAGGCTTCTTTACATGCCTGAGATTTCAACGCGGCGGTTTTGCTGGTAGGCCGCGTCATTTTGGCCGCGTTCTGCAGGGCGCTCTTCGCCATAGCTGACCACTTCGATCTGGCTGCGTGCTGCACCATTGACGATGAGGAAGTTCAACAAGCCATTGGCTCTACGCTCGCCTAATGCCAAGTTGTATTCGCGGGTTCCGCGCTCATCGGCATGACCTTCGAGACGGATGCGCTTGCTTGGATTCGCCGCTAAGTCCTTCGCGTGATAAGTCAGTACGTCGCGGTCGGCCTGGCGGAATTCAGCCACGTCGAAGTCGAAGTAAAAGACTGTCGTGCTGAGTGCATTGCGGGCCATGCGCTCCTCTGCAGCGGCTGCGCGAGCGCGTGCCTCTGCCTCTAGCTCTTGCGTGCGGCGGGTTGTTGCGTCTACACCACTCTCAGTTTCGGCGACGACAGGCTCTTGAGCCTCTTCGCCGGTTGAGCTACAGGCCGCGAGGCCGGTTAGCGAGAGAATCAGAATAGCCGTTTTCGCCAGTTGTGAAATCTTCATATTAGCTCCTGCTTGTTTGACGTGGGCATTGATCCAAAAATGTATCAAATTTGTAAAGCGGAAAGGATATAGTATTCGACTACCGATTGCTATATCGACAGAATAATTTTCCTGTCTAATTCAACCGCCTAAGACGCAGGGAGCGAGGGGCCTCTGGGCGAATTGAGGTCGGTCAAGGCAATCGAGCTCGGCACTTATTTACTAAAATTTGAGGGAGCTCAAATGGCGAGGAAAATATCGAGCAAGCGTTCGATTTTTGCTTATCAAGTAAGATCAATAGTGCTAATCTTGGTGCAAATAAGGCCAGCCGAAGGTCGAGGATAGCGTCTACCCCGTGCGTCAAATGCAAAGGGTCGGATCTGCTTTTAGCTAGACACTCCTCTGACTTCGTATCAAAAGAGCCAAGATTGACGTTCGCTGAGCGAACTCACACCCATACCACACCACGTCATCGAAACAGGAGACACAACGTGAACGCAGATTTTACCGCGTCAGAACTAGCCTTCCAGGCCGAAGTTCGCGAATTCCTAGCCAATGAATTCCCAGCAGAGCTTAAGCAAAAAGTCGACAACCGTATTCGTCTCAGTAAAGACGAGATCGTTGGATGGCAAAAGATTCTCCACAAAAAGGGATGGATGGCACCTAACTGGCCGCAGGAATACGGCGGCACTGGATGGACAGCGACGCAGAAATATATATTCAGTACCGAGATGGGCCTAGTCGGCGCGCCTGAACCAACGCCTTTCGGTGTCACTATGGTAGCCCCTGTGATCATGGCTTACGGTAACGAAGAGCAGAAGCAGCGCTTCTTGCCTGACATTCTCGAAAGCAATGTGTGGTGGTGTCAGGGTTATTCAGAGCCGAATGCCGGCTCAGACCTTGCGTCACTCAAGACAATGGCAGTGCGCGATGGTGACGACTACGTCGTTAACGGCAACAAGACTTGGAATACTTACGGTCAGTATGCCGATTGGATTTTCTGCCTCGTGCGCACCGACAACAGCGTTAAGAAGCAAGAAGGCATAAGCTTTCTGCTAATCGACATGAAATCGCCAGGCATTACGCTTAAGCCTATCGTTTTGCTAGACGGCCACGCCGAAGTCAACGAAGTGTTCTTTGATGACGTGCGCGTTCCTGCTGCAAACCTCATAGGCGAGGAAAACAAAGGGTGGACCTACGCGAAAGTGTTGCTGACACACGAACGCACTAATATTGCGGGCGTACCTCGCGGTAAGCGCCGGTTGGCATCCCTTAAGCGCATCGCCGCTGAGACAGACGATGGTTTCGGCGGAACGATGGCGAATAATGCAGACTTCAAAGCGCAGCTCGCCGAAGTCGAAATTGAACTGCAGGCGTTAGAGTATGCAGAACTGCGCACTCTCGCCGCATTGAGCGTTGGCAAAGCACCCGGCCCAGAGTCATCGATTTTAAAGATCGTGGGCACTGAACTAGCTCAAAAAATGGATGAAATGACTGTTGAACTCGCAGGCTACAACTGCCTCCCGTTTGTGCCTGAGCAATTCGAAGAAGGATTCGAAGGCGAACAAATGGGTCCGGGCAGTTCTGCGGCTGCGGCGTTAAGTTACTTCAATAACCGTAAGCTCTCGATCTTCGGTGGTTCTAACGAAGTTCAGCGCAACATCATAAGTAAAGCGGTGTTGGGGCTCTAAGCTCCCCGTGGTGATTAACGATTGTTTACACACTAATTCGAAAGAGGTTTGACAGTGGATTTTTCATATTCAGAAGAGCAGCAGATGCTGCAAGAAAGTGTTCAGAAGTTCGTGATGCAGAAATACGACTTCTACACGCGCGACGACATTATTAAATCGGAGGCAGGCTACAGCGCCGAAAACTGGACAATGTTTGGTGAGTTAGGCTGGCTTACTGTGCCCTTCACCGAGGAAGACGGTGGTTTCGGCGGCAACGCGGTAGATCTTATGGTCATGATGGAAGAATTTGGAAAAGGCATGCTTGTCGAGCCCTATCTTTCTTGTGCCGTAATGGGTGGCACGCTGATCGCCGATCTCGGCAACGAAGAGCAAAAGGGCGCGCTAATCCCGCAGATAATGGAAGGTGCGATGATTACGGCGGTGGCTTATGCAGAGCAGGGTAGCCGATTCAATCCTTACAATGTAAAGACGACGGCTACAGCCGCTGGCGATGAGTTGGTGCTCAATGGCGCTAAGACTAATGTCTTAGGCGCGCCAAATGCACAGACGATTATCGTTAGTGCGCGCGAATCTGGCGCTGCAACCGATGCCGAGGGTATTTCGCTTTTCCTTATCGACGCCACTGCGCCCGGCGTTAGCATTCAGAGCTATACTACTATCGACGGCCGTAAGGCTGGCGAAGTCACGCTTGCAGACGTGCGCGTTCCTGCGACGGCCCGGCTGGGTGCTGCCGGCGGCGCCGGCGCTGCGCTCTCTGCGGTCATCGATCGTGCCACACTAGCAGTGGCCGCCGAAGCTGTTGGCGCAATGGACTCGCTCCTTACTAAAACAGTTGAATATAGCAAAACGCGTAAGCAGTTTGGCACGGCGATTGGCACCTTTCAGGCGCTTCAACACCGCATGTCTGATATGTTCATTCAATGCCAGCTCGCACGTTCTATTGTCGTTCGCGCGGCAATGATCCTAGACAGCGACGGAGACGCCGTCAGCAAGGCGCGCGCAGTGTCGTCGGCTAAATCACGTGTCGGCAAGTCGATTCGTTTAGTCGGCCAAGAGGCTGTTCAGATTCACGGAGGCATCGGTGTAACCGACGAGCTAGACGTGGGTCATCTATTTAAGCGTGTTACAGCACTAGACCTCATGTTCGGCAACGCGGAATATCACCTCCAGCGCTTCGCCTCGCTCTAGTTGTCGATCTGACACTGTGAGTGAACTCATCCTTGTCCGACACGGACAGGCTTCCTTTGGCGCTGAGTCTTACGACAAGCTCAGTGCTAAAGGAGTCGAGCAAGCAAAAATTCTCGCGCAGCACTGGCAAGGGCTGAGCGAGAATTTCGACCATATCTACAGTGGCACCCTCCTGCGTCAACGCGAGACTGCACACGAACTCCTCCCCCTTGTCGCCGGATCGCCCGAAGGCCCAGCACAACTGCCCGGTTTCAATGAATACAATGGCGACCCGCTGATAAGAATCCACCTGCGCGATCTACGCGCTGCTGGCGAGAATGTCCCGTCAGAGTGGCCAATAAAGGACGAGAGGCAGTTCCAAAAAATATTCGAAGTAGCCACCGCTAGGTGGATTCGTGATGATTTAGACCCGAGAGACGATGTAGACGGGTTTGAGCCTTGGGCAACGTTCAAGTCACGCGTCTACTCGGCCATGGACGAGGTTATGGCGAGGCATGCACAAGGTAGCCGAGTCATTATTTCGACATCGGGAGGTGTCATTGCTATGGCATTGCAAAGAGTATTAAATTTTCCCGATGAACATGTCATTGCAACCAATTGGATGGTGCGCAATAGTTCGGTGACACGTATTATCTATGGGCGCGGCAAATTGTCGCTTACCCAGTTCAACAATCTGGCTCATCTCGAGAACCCAGAAAATAAGCACATGATCACCTTCCGCTGAGCCTCTCAGCGCGCGAGTCAGAAAAGGCGCGCAGCAGAACGCCAAAAGGCTTACAGGCTAAATAGGCCGGCGAGAATTATAGACCGGCAAGGGGGCGTCAAAGTGACGTCCCAGAGGCAAGGAAGGCTGAGAACAAAAGAGGGATTAGGTTTGACTGATAGCGCTGTAGTGAATGAAGAATTAGTGGACCGAGCGGGTTCCATCCGGACGGGCGAAGAACTCGACCTAGATACGCTGCGCCAATATCTCGAGCCTGTGCTTGGTGCCAAGGTTGCTCATCTCGAGGTGAAGCAGTTCCCCGGTGGTTTTTCTAACCTCACCTACTTGCTAACCAGCGGCGACGAACGCTGGGTGCTTCGACGCCCACCTTTTGGCAGCAAGGTGAAATCGGCGCACGATATGTCGCGAGAGTTTAAGATTCTTTCGGCTTTGCAAAATGTCTTTCCTTACGGTCCCAAGCCTGTCCACTTCTGCGATGACCAAGACGTCCTTGGCTGTGACTTTTATCTGATGAGCTACATCGAAGGGTTGGTGATTCGCAGAGAATATCCTGAGGCGCTCAACTTCTCGCCCGATCAAATTCGAGAGCAGCTGTTTAACTTTTTCGATGTTTTGTCCGAGCTTCATTCCGTCGATCTCGTCGAGGCCGGACTTGATACGTTTGGGCGTCCCGAAGGGTATGTTCAGCGTCAGATCGATGGTTGGTGTAAGCGCTGGATAGATGCTGTAACCCCAGATACAGTGAACTGCGATTCAACGATGCAATGGCTGCAGGACAATATGCCCGCCGAAAGCGGCAAGGCGAGCGTCATTCATAATGATTACAAGACAGACAATGTCATCTTCTCATTAGATAATCCAATGCAAGTTATTGGCATTCTCGACTGGGAGATGGCGACGGTCGGCGATCCATTGATGGACCTCGGCTGCACGTTAGGCTATTGGACTCAAATGGACGACCCCGAATTTTTTCGCCAATACCGCACCATGCCTAGCGACGTGCCGGGCGCGCCAACCCGCGCGGAGATTGTGAATAGGTTCCAAGAAAAAACAGGCCTGCCTGTTGATAACTTCGCTTTCTACTTCGTGTTTGGTTTATTCCGCTTGGGCGTTATCGGTCAACAAATTTACTACCGTTTCTACCACGGCCACACGAAAGATCAGCGCTTTGCGATGATGGTTAAAAAGACCGATGTTCTCCAACGCATGAGCGAAATGATCATGCGTGGCGAAATTACTTCTTAGGTTCGACTTCAACGTTTAGGCAGTTAAGACAGGGGAAAGGCAACATGACATTAGCGATCAACGATTTATTTTCGGTAGCGGGCAAAGTTGCTATCGTTACTGGCGGCTCTCGCGGCATCGGAAGAATGATCGCAGAGGGTTTTGTCGAGAATGGGGTAAGAACCTATATTACCGCGCGTAAAGCTGATGCCTGTGCCGAGACAGCGGCAGAATTGTCAAAGAAAGGCGAATGCATCGCGCTGCCCGCTGATTTGTCGACAAAGGAAGGGCGCGAGGCCTTTGTTGCAGAAATCACCGCGCGCGAAGCCAAAATAGATGTTCTGGTAAACAACGCAGGCGCAGCGTGGGGGGCACCATTTGAAGAGTATCCCGATGAGGGCTACGACAAGGTTATGGATATTAATGTGAAGGCGATATTCACTCTCACTCGTGACCTGATGCCCTTGCTCAAACAAGGGGCGAGTCAGCAAAACCCGAGCAGAGTGATTAACATAGGCTCGATCGATGGGCTGCGTGTGTCGACGATGGACAATTTCGCCTATGGCGCGAGTAAAGCTGCAGTGCATTTTCTTACAAAAAATTTAGCGCTTCGTCTTGGACCAAAGGGTGTTACCGTCAACGCGATTGCGCCGGGTGCATTTCAGAGCAATATGATGAACGCGACGCTAGAAAAGTTTCAAGACAAAATCGAAAGCGAGAATCCACTCGGACGCATCGGCTCGCCTGAGGACATGGCAGGGCTTGCACTGTATCTCGCCTCGAATGCCTCTAAGTATATGACCGGTCAGGTCATCGCCCTCGATGGTGGTCGCCATATTGGTGCGCGCCAAGACTAATATAATAGGACAATGTGAATGAACTCGAAGCAGGCTCGCAGGCCCAGTAACCTAGGACCGCAATCGATTCCAAGCCTGCTAGTCATAAGCGCTGCGTTTGTGAGCGGCTTCTGCATCATGACTATCGAGATGCTTGGCGCGCGGATTATGGCGCCGTACTTCGGGGGCAGTTTGTCGGTGTGGGGCAGTATACTCACCGTGTTCATGCTCGCATTAGCGTGCGGCTATTTGATCGGCGGCAAGCTTTCGGCCCGCCAGCCGAGTCTTTTCAACTATGCTTTCTTCTTCCTAGCTGCAGCGGCCTTGTCGTTACCGATAATCTTCTTTGCCGATGAAATTATGCGTCCGATTTTCCTCGCAATCGAAGATCCGAGGTATGGGTCCCTTCTTGCCTCACTGTTCTTATATTTTTTACCAACGACTATTCTCGGTATGATCTCGCCTTATTCTGTGCGGCTTCTCGTCGAAAATAGCGACCACAGTGGGCAAAAAGCGGGACTTCTTTTTTTCGTTTCTACTATCGGAAGCGCTGCGGGCACTCTCGGGACGTCGTTCTACTTAGTGCTGTGGTTTGAGGTAAACGAGATCGTCTTCGGCACAGCTGGAGCCTTGGCGTTGATTGGTGCGGTATTAATGGTCGCCGGAATCAGAAGAGGGCAAGTAGATGGCGCTTAAGCTGCGGTCGGTTGTGTTTTTTATAGGCTTGTTGACTTGCAGTGTCCTTGCTGCCGAAACCTTGCACGAAGAGCGTTCGCTATATCGTGATATCACTGTCACGCAAGAAGGCGATAGGCGCTGTTTAGTCTTCAACGTACACCGCGGCGATCGCAATCAAACCTGCATGAATACAGTGAGTCCCGAGCGTTTGGTTTTCGAATACGCGAAGATGACGTTCGCGGGCCTTCTTTTAAACCCTAACCCCCAGAAAATATTAATCGCAGGTCTAGGTGGCGGTTCGCTGCCGTCAACGCTGGCCAAACTTTACCCTGATGCCGAAATCGATGTTGTCGAAATCGACCAAGCGGTGGTTAACGTGGCTAAGCAGTATTTTAGTTTCGAAGAAACCGAGAATGTGAAGGTCACGGTTAACGACGCTCGCGTGTTTGTCAAACGGGCGAGCCTATTAGATCAGCGTTATGATTTTGTTATTCTCGATGCGTTTACCGGCGACTATATTCCGGAGCATTTGCTAACAGAAGAATTCCTTGAAGAGGTGCGCGCGATCATGTCGCCCGATGGTGTGCTCGTGGCAAATACTTTTTCCACTAGTCGTTTCTATGATCACGAGTCGGTAACCTATCAGAAAGTGTTCGGCGAATTTTTTAACTTTAAACTGCCGAGTTCGGGTAATCGTATAATTATTGCCCGAGACGCTCCATTGCCCCCAAGAGGAGAGCTCGCCGGCGTCGCGCGGTCTCTCGCCCCCAGCGTCGAGAAATTTGGCGTACCACTCTTGGAATATCCTAGCCGTCTATCGACAAGGGTAGATTGGGACATGAGTCGTAGGGCGCTAACCGATCAATATTCGCCGTCTAACCTGTTGCGCGACAATTAAGCGCGCATAGCGATATTAGAGTTCGTCTGCACCCACGATCGCTCTGAGTTCGTCTTTCGCGAGCAGGGCTATCTCACGATTATCTACGCTGATAAGCCCCTTCTTTTGCAGCGCAGTAAACAATCTGCTTACGGTCTCGACAGTCAGCCCAAGGTATTCACCGATGTCGCCGCGCGTCATTGGGAGATGAAACCTGGTGGGTGACAACCCGACGCGAGCATAGCGGCTCGAAACCCCGAGTAAAAATGAAGCGATGCGTTGCTCTGCGCTATAGCTACTGAGGATCGTGTGAATTTTCTGATCCTTGGTAATATCGGCACCCAAAATAGAGAAAAAATTATGCTGAAGACTCGGTAGCTTTAAGCTCAACGACTCGAGCTGACTAAAGGGGATTTCACAAATAGATGCATGCTCAAGCGCGACTGCTGAATTAGCATGGGTGCGATCGGCTATGCCATCCATGCCGATGATTTCGCCTGGCAGATAGAATCCAGTGACTCGGCCACTGCCAGAGCTGCTTAGAGCGTAAGTCTTAAAGCTTCCTGAGCGTACGGCAAAAATCGACCTAAACTCATCGTGTTGGCGATAAAGATGATCGGCTTTTTTGTAGGGACGATTTCGCTCAACGATATCGTCTAGTTGCTGCATTTCGCCTTCGCTTAGGGCGATAGGGAGGCACAATTCGTTGAGACGGCAACTACCGCATGAGACGCCAGCGCTATGGGGGCATAGCTTGACCACTGGTGCATTACTTCTGTTGTCCTGCAACTCGCTCGATGCGAGGGTGCTGTTGTTCAGTTCCGTCGAATTATCAATAGATCGCATCCCTTCGCTTCCTCAATAATCTTTGAGCTATATCAACATCGTGGAGCAGTGTGACACTAATCGGGGCGAACGACAATTTTATAACGAAGGGGAGGGGTAACAGACTGTTATCAAAGCTTAGACCCACTCTAAGCTCCTGTCCTAGAGTTCTTCATCAGCCTTGATAAGCTCATCCACGCCATGAAGGATTTAGGGCAGCGCTGTCACCGCGTGGAGGATGCCAAACATCAGAACACCGTGATGTGCGCCGACGCTGGCCTCCTCGGAGTGCGCCTATAAGCTTCTTTTTCATGACCATGACTTTACGGATCTAAATTCACATCGGGCTTATGATGTTAGCGTGTAGAGAGTCTGCAGGGTCTACCATAAAAAGGGTATATAAACGCTATCCGACATGAACGGTAAGCACGTCGCAGTGCGCGCCATGGAGTACTTTGATTGCGGTGGAACCTAGTAATATCTTCCAACCGGAATGCCCGTGGCTACCTATCACTATTGCATCGGCGCCAATTTCTTTAGCAAGTGAGCGAATCTCTGGCGCCGGTGCGCCGAGCAGTGAATGAATGCACCCAGTGTCGAGCCCCCATTCTTTGCCTAATGCGGCGAGTCGCTCTTCGGCAAACTTAATCGCTTCTTGTTGCAGTTCACTCACATTAGCTGCGTAAATATCCATACTGTAGGCAGCAGCAATGGGCTCTACTACATGCACGAGGTTGAGTTTGCTTGACTCACCATTAGCCATGCGGAGTGCTGCTTTAAATACTTTATCGGTGTCCTTCGATAAGTCGATCGCAACGAGAATCTTGTTATACATTGTGCTCTCCTTTGTTAAATGATGCGTCTGCAGGTTATGAACGTGTCGCGTTGTTTAAGTTCCTTGTTTAAGGTCCTTAATTGAGGCCTTATGTTTATAATTTCAATTCTTTTTAGCTGCAGGAAGTTGATTCATGTCAATGCCGCTCTTGAATGAGAGCCGGTAGCGATGAGTGTCATCCGCACTTAGAGATAGGGCGAGAAAAGCCACGCTAAAGCGTCGCGTAAACGCACTAAATAGGGTCTCGTCTCCGGTGCTCGAGGGTCTAACCAGTGAGACTCTGCGAATAGCGAGTGGAAGTAATGAGCGAGCCATGCGTTGCATTCGAAAGAGAAGAGTTCGAGGCCTAGCTCGAAATTTAGGCGAAGGCTGCGCGGATCGATGTTGGCGATTTCTTTCGCGTTCGAATAGACCCAAATGCACGTTGAGTAATTCGGTGCCTTCTTTGAGCGTGACATGAAGTTGTCCGCGTTGTGAAAGCCGATGAAGGCTAAGATCTTCGTTGTGAACGTGTCCGATCGGCGTCGCGCTGAGGATGGCATTTCCATGGTGACCAAGAGGGGTTGCCGCGTTGCGGCCGTAAGCGAAGTGAGGCCAAACAGAGTCGGCCAAGTATTCTAACTGATCGGTATTCGGCCAACCCTTAATGCGCTTATAGTAGCGGCTGTTTTCTCCGCTAACCTCTTGTAGAAAAACTACGTTGCACTTGCTATCGCGAAGCACAACACGAAGTGCCTCTAGCGTGTAGCGAAGGTTGCTCGCCGAAAAGCCTTTGTGGATATTGAGTGTGAGTGCTCGATATTCTGGCTTTCGATGCATCGGCTAACTCCGTATTACATCCTTGCCACAGAATTTGCAGAAGCGAGCATCGAGGTCGTGGTTGGTGCTCTGACAACCGCTACAAGTGGAATTCACACTGTTGGTGCGCTGACCGCTTCGTTGCACTTGCTGCATAAGTTCGGCGCCGATGATGCCGGTTGGCACTGCAATAATCGCGTAGCCGCAAATCATAGCAAAGGCGGCGACAAACTGACCGAGCGGTGTCTGTGGAGTAATGTCTCCATAGCCAACGGTCGTGATAGTGACGATGGCCCAATAAATAGAGGCAGGAATGTTGATGAAGCCATTCGCAGGGCCTTCGATTATAAACATTAACGCGCCGAAAATAACAATCAGTACGATTACGGAGAAGAGAAAGACAAATATTTTTCGGCGTGCTTGTAATAGCGCCGCATAGAGCAGGTTAGTCTCGCCTATATAGCGAAAGAGTTTGAGGATGCGAAAGATTCGCAGCACTCGCAGGATTCGAATAACGAGTAGATAAGCCGCCGAGGGAAAGATAAACGCAAGGTAGGTGGGAAGAATCGAACAGAGGTCGATGATTCCGTAAAAACTAAAGAGGTAGGCGCGCTTGCGTGTGGTTGAATAGATTCGCAAGAAATATTCAAGGGTGAATATCAGTGTAAAGGTCCACTCTAACCGATAAATTATCGTGCCATAGTTGAGATGAATCGAGGCGACGGAGTCGGCAAGTACGGCTGTGACGCTCGACAGGATGAGAGCGATGAGTGCAATGTCGAACCAGCGGCCGGCGCGAGATTCATAGCCAAAGATAATATCGAAAAATTGCTTTTTGCAGCGGGGACTGTTTCGATGGTTGCGAGTCGTCGTTAGGTTGCAGATTGTCGCTTAAGCCTTCGGCCTGCTTCTCTGTCATGGGACCTTCGCTATCTGAATTTAGGGCTTTGAAACAGCCAGTATTCTCGTTCAGATTCTACCAAGGCGCTTTGATCTGAATCTATCAAAGTGCCTTGGCAGCGTTTTACCCTGTCGTTAGCTTGCAGCTCTAATCATATTGCGGGCGATAATGATCTGCTGGATCTGGCTTGTGCCTTCATAGAGTCTGAACAGACGAACATCGCGGTAGAAGCGCTCGACGGCGTATTCAGACATATAGCCTGCGCCTCCGTGTATTTGCACAGCGCGATCGGCAACCCGACCGACCATCTCAGTGCAGAAAAGTTTGCAAGCAGAAGACTCCGTGCTGACATTCTCGTTTCTATCGCGGCGCCGCGCGGTTTCCATGGTCATGCACTCGGCTGCATAGGTCTCGGTTTGTGAGTCGGCGAGCATTGCTTGAATAAGCTGTTGCTCTGCGATGGGTTGACCGAACTGTTTGCGCTGCATCGCGTAATCGAGAGCGTCGGCGATCAGGCGTTTTGCGACGCCGATCGACACGCCAGATATGTGCAAGCGGCCTCGATCTAGTACCTTCATTGCAGTTATGAAGCCTTCGCCTTCCTCACCAATTATATTCTCGGCAGGGACTCGCACGTCTTCGAAAATAACGTCGCAGGTCATCGATCCCGACTGGCCCATTTTCTTGTCGATCGAGCCAAGTGTGATTCCCGGGGTGTCGCGCTCTACGATAAATGAAGAAATACCACGCGCGCCTTTGACCTCGGGGTCTGTTCTCGCCATGACATTAAAGGTGTGGGCGACCGGCGCATTGGTGATATAGCGCTTGGTGCCGTTGATCACATAATGGTCGCCGTCGCGGCGCGCTGTGGTGCGCAGTGAGGCTGCGTCCGAGCCGGCTTCGGGTTCGGTTAAGCAAAAGCAGCTAATCCACTCGCCACTCGCGTATTTAGGTAGATACTTTTGCTTCTGAGCCTCGGTGCCATTAAACACGATTGCGGCTGATCCGATCCCGTTATTGGTGCCCATGATAGAGCGGAAGGCAGGAGATGTATGGCCGAGCGCCATAGACACCAGAATCTCTTCTTCCATTGTGAGGCCAAGGCCGCCGTATTCTTCCGGAATCGTCAGGCCGAATAGGCCCAATTCGCGCATTTCTTGCAGCAGGTCGTCGGGGAGTTTGCCTTCCTCAGCCATCTGATCTTCGGCTGGGATGAGGCGCTCGCGCACGAAGCGTTCGATAATGTCGACGAGGGCGTTGATGGTCTCTTGGTCACGGATCATTATGTCTACCTGTCTCTAACTTAATGGTGTTGATTGAGTGTCTTGCGAGCATGCGCGCATAGGTGCGCTCGTGTTGGCTGATGAGCGAGTCGAACGCGAGACGCGGGCAGGGGATAAAGTGGTGCAGTAAGCCTCTCCAAGCGCCGATTCAATACAAGAAATTAGCATATTCCGTTCGCCTGCGCGACTCATACCATGCCTAAAAACCCTATGCTATGATCCGATGGATACGGCGATAGGTCGTCGCTAGACCATTCTAGGGGCGCTTGGGCCTGACTCGTAAAATTTACACTAAGTCGAATTCGGAGAGCACAAAGCCATGTCAGATAAGCACCTCAACGACGCATTCATTTATTCCGGCGGGCGTTCGGCCTTCGGTAGACACGGTGGCGGACTGTCGTCTATTCGCCCTGACGATTTATTAGCGCATGTCATTAAATCGGTCGTTGCAAGCAGTGGTTTTACGCCCGAGACGTTCGAAGATGTCGTGATGGGAAACACTAACGGCGCGGGAGAGGACTGCCGCAATGTCGCCCGGTTTGCTTCGCTTCGCGCAGGGATGCCAACAACTCTCGCAGGCATTACTGTGAATCGTCTTTGCGGTTCGGGTCTTGCGGCTACATTGGATGCGGCACGTGGCGTTAAAGTCGGCGAGGGAGATCTTTTTCTCGCGGGTGGCGTCGAATCTATGAGCCGCGCCCCTCTCGTGCTATCTAAGGCTACCAGTGCGTTCGATCGCGGTCAGCAGATAGCTGACAGCACGCTCGGTGCGCGTTTTACTAATCCTGAGTATGCCAAAATTTTTGGCAACGACACCATGCCGCAAACAGCAGATAACATTGCGTCCGACCTTGGGATTTCGCGTGAGGACAGTGATGTTTTCGCCGCTGCTTCGCAGTCGAAATACGAGGCGGCTCGGGCAGAGGGCTTCTTCAAAGACGAAATTATTCCTATCGAAGTTGACCAAGGCCGCAAGAAGCCTGCGTTGACTGTCGATGCAGACGAGCACCCCCGGCCTTCCTCAGACCTCGAGACGCTGGGCAACCTTCGGTCTTTGTTCGACGGTGGCGTGGTGACGGCCGGCAATGCTTCAGGTATCAACGATGGCGCAGCGGCTCTAGTGATCGGTAATCGCGAGATCGGTGAGAAGTTCGGTGTGAAGCCACGTGTGCGAATCATCGCCGGTGCGGTCGCAGGCGTAGAACCCAGAGTGATGGGTTTGGGGCCCGTTTTTGCGATTCAGAAGGCGCTCGCACGGGCCAATCTTACGCTGGCTGACATGGATGTAATCGAGATTAATGAAGCGTTCGCCACACAGGTGTTGGGGTGTCTGAAGATGCTCGACGTAGACTTTACCGACTCGCGCGTAAATCCTAACGGCGGCGCGATTGCGATTGGACATCCGCTGGGTGCGTCGGGTGCGCGCATCGCGCTTACGACGATGCGCCACCTTGAGCGCACTCGTGGGCGCTATGCGGCAATCAGCCTTTGCATAGGCATTGGGCAAGGTGTCGCAGCGATTATCGAGCGCTTAGATTAGGCTACCCTGCAGGAAGCTTATGGGCTGGAAAAGTAGCGAAGCGAAGAACTAAATACAGAATTAAATAGAAAAGGAAACCAACAATATGTCCAACGTAGTGAGCTATCAGATCGTCGACAACATCGGCGTTATCAGCGTAAACAATCCGCCCGTCAACGCCCTCGCGCAGGTTGTTCGTGCAGGCATACTCGAGGCTGTTACAGCCGCACAAAACGACGCGACCGACGCGCTAGTCTTACGCTGCGAAGGCCGCACTTTTATCGCCGGCGCCGACATCACCGAATTCGGCAAGCCGCCTCAGGGCCCGGGCCTGCCCGAAGTACTCGGCGCTATTGAAAACTCAGTCAAGCCTGTGATTGCCGCTATTCACGGTACCGCGTTGGGCGGTGGCTTCGAAGTGTCTCTTGCTTGCCACTACCGCTGTGCGATCGCCTCGGCGAAAGTAGGCTTGCCCGAAGTAAAGCTCGGCTTGCTTCCTGGTGCAGGCGGCACGCAGCGGGTTCCGCGTATCGCAGGCGTAAAAGTTGCGCTAGATATGATTACCTCGGGTAACCCGATTGCAGCAGAGAAAGCGAAGGCTCTCAATCTGATCGACGAGGTAGTTGCGGGCGATGACGTGCAGGCTGGCGCGATTGCCTACGCAAAAGAGCTTGTTGCATCCGGTGCGCCGCTTAAGCGCATCCGCGATATAACAATCGATCCTGCGACTGTTGAGCCAGGTTTCTTCGAGGCTGCACGCAAGCAGCTTGCTGCGAGAGCGCGCGGGCAGATCGCCCCAGATCGTATCGTTTCTTGCATCGAAGCGGCGGTAGGTCAATCGATGGACGCAGGCCTGGACCGTGAGCGAGAACTCTTTATGGAATTGGTGACCTCGCCCGAATCTGCCGCAATGCGCCATATTTTCTTCGCCGAGCGTCAGGCTGCAAAAATCAAAGATCTGCCACGAGACACGCCTTTGCGTGAGGTAAAGAAAGTCGCAGTCATTGGCGGCGGAACCATGGGTGGCGGCATCGCCATGTGTTTCGCGAACGTTGGTATTCAGGTTGTCATGGTCGAGATTAATGACGAGGCGCTCGCACGAGGTCTCGGCATTATCGAGAAAAACTACGCAATCACAATGAAGAAAGGCAAGCTCACCGAGGCACAGGTCGCTCAGTGTATGGGTGCCATAAGCGGCACAACAGACTATGCCGACCTTGCCGACGTAGACATGATTATCGAGGCGGTATTCGAAAACCTAGAGCTCAAGAAAGAAATTTTCGCCAAGCTCGATGCTGTTTGTAAGCCCGGCGCAATTCTTGCGAGCAACACCTCTTACCAAGATATCGATGCTATTGCAGCCGCGACTAAGCGCCCGCAAGACGTCCTCGGCATGCACTTTTTCAGTCCGGCCAATGTGATGAAACTGCTAGAGGTTGTGCGCGGCGAGAAGACCGCAGACGACGCGCTTGCCACTGCCATGGCGATTGGTAAGAAAATCGGCAAGGTGTGTGCGCTGTCGCGGGTCTGCTACGGCTTTATCGGCAATCGCATGCTAGGAGGCTATGGCCGCGAGTCGCAGATGTTACTGCTCGATGGCTGCACACCGGCAAAGGTTGACGCTGCGCTCGAAGGGTTTGGCATGGCAATGGGGCCACTCGCGATGGGCGACCTCGCCGGACTCGACGTTGGCTACAAAGCGCGCGAAGGCCGCACAGATCTGCCCAACGATCCTAAGCTCTACCGAATGGGCACTGTCCTGGTAGAGATGGATCGTTTCGGACAAAAAACTGGCGCAGGATTCTATAAATACGATCCCGCGACACGTGCTCGCCTGAACGATCCTGAGATCGAAGCGCTGATCAAATCAGAAGCGGCTGCCTTGGGTGTTGAGCAGCGTGAGGTAAGCGACCAGGAAATACTGGAGCGCTGTCTGTATCCGCTGATTAACGAAGGCGCGCTTATCCTCGAAGAGGGCATTGCGCAGCGGCCAAGCGATATCGATGTTGTGTATGTGTTCGGCTATGCTTTCCCAGCGCCCAAAGGCGGCCCAATGCACTATGCCGATCATGTGGGTCTTAAAAACGTCTACGACAAGATTTGTGAATTCCGCGATCGCTACGGCGAAGAGTATTGGAAGCCGGCGCCTCTGCTCGAAAAATTGGCGAAAGAAGGCAAGACGTTCGCGCAGTGGGGAGCCGAGCAGGAGTAATCTCTGCGCTGAATCTTAACGGTGGTGCGGCGCTTGAATTCGCCGCTCCGCCCCTCTTTTCGAGACAGGCCAGGAGGTCATCATGCTCTCATTTGAAACCACTACACCGGGCGGTCCTCTCGTCCCCGTCGAATCTGAAATCCCGCAGCCGCAAGGGTCCGAAGTGATCGTTAAAATGCTCGCCTGTGGCGTGTGTCATTCCGATATACACATGCACGATGGAGTCTTCGATCTAGGTCACCAGAAGCAGCTCGAAGTTGGGCGTCCAGGTATGGTCTTGGGTCACGAAATATTCGGTGAAGTCGTTGCCGTCGGGCCAGAATCTGAAGGCGCTGCAATTGGTGATCGCCGAGTAGTTTATCCCTGGATAGGCTGCGGCGAATGCGCCTCGTGTTTGCGCGGCGACGAAAACCTTTGTACACCGGGTCGCGCGTTAGGCATCGCTGCCAAAGGCGGCTTTGCCGAATACGTGTCGGTGCCTCACTCGCGCTATCTCTTCGACAAGGGGGATGTAAGCGACAGCCTCGCGGCGACTTATGCCTGCTCCGGTCTCACGGCCTATAGTGCGCTGAACAAGCTAGGCGAAGTAGGCAAGGGCGATGAGGTAGTTATTATAGGCGCAGGCGGCGTTGGCATGATGGCGATACAGATTGCGCTCTCAAAAGGTTTGGATCCTATTGTTGTCGACATCGACGAAGCTAAACTCGCGTCAGCCAAAGCGTTGGGTGTTACGCGTACGTTCAATTCGAGCGATCCACAATCGGGCAAAGAGATTCGTAAGTCGACCGGCGGCGCCTACGCGGTGCTCGATTTCGTTGGCGCTGAAGCCTCGGTTAATTATGGGCTTGGCTGCCTTCGTAAAGGCGGCATGATTATCATTATTGGCTTGTACGGCGGATCACTGAATATTCCCATTCCTTTCTTGCCGATGAATGCGCGCATTATTCAGGGTAGTTATGTTGGCACGCTCAAAGACATGGGCGAGCTTATGGAGTTGGTGCGAGCGGGAAAAATCGATCCGATCGAAATTCATGAGCGCCCATTGGCCGAAGCCGAGGCGGCGCTTGCCGACCTCAAAGCGGGCAAGGTGCGCGGTCGTCAGGTGTTAGTCAATAACTAGCAGAAAGAACACAGTAGAGGAGTAAAAAGGTGCAAGCGATTGCTCACTTAGAGGATTTCAGACAAGAAACACGCGCGTGGCTCGAGGCTAACTGCCCAGCGTCTATGCGCACGCCTATGGTCGACGCTGAGGTGGTTTGGGGTGGTCGTAATCCGACTTTCGTCAACCCAGAAAGTAAACTGTGGCTCGAGCGAATGGCAGAAAAGGGGTGGACGACGCCAACTTGGCCTGCCGAATACGGTGGCGGCGGATTGAGCAAAGACGAGTCGATGGTCCTCGCTCAAGAAATGTCGCGAATAAATGCGCGTCCGCCGCTTAATAGCTTCGGTATTAGTATGCTCGGTCCAGTTCTCCTTGAGTCTGGCACGCATGAACAGAAGAGTGAGCATATTCCTAAAATCGTCCGCGGTGAGATACGCTGGTGTCAGGGATATTCTGAGCCCGGTTCAGGGTCTGATCTCGCGAGCTTAAATACTAAGGCAGTTCTCGACGGCGATGACTATGTGATCAATGGCTCCAAAGTATGGACCTCGTATGCCGACAAAGCAGACTGGATTTTTTGCCTAGTACGCACCGATAGCGACGTGCCAAAGCATGCAGGCATCAGCTTTATCCTCTTCGATATGGACACGCCGGGCGTAACGACCAAGCCTATTCAGCTTATTAGCGGTATGTCGCCTTTTTGTGAAACCTTCTTCGATGATGCGCGCGCGAAAGCTGCCAACCTTGTCGGCGGTCTTAACAACGGCTGGGCAATCGCTAAGCGTCTTTTGCAGCACGAACGCACGATGATATCGGGCTTCGGATTAGCGGGTAGTCAGGGTGATCGTGGCGGAACCACGTCGACTATGGACAGCGTCGAACGCGCAGCCATGCACTACCGCGGGGATACCGACAAGATCTCCGATCCGGGTCTTCGCGACGAGATTGCGAAGTTCAAAATTGATAGCGCAGCCTTCGCGCTGACCTCGCAGCGCTCGACCGAAGAATCAAAGCAGGGTCAAGGCCCCAATGCGACATCGTCGATGCTCAAAAACTACGGCTGTGAGCTCAATAAGCGCCGATACGAGTTACTCCTTTCATCCCTCGGTAGCCAAGCGCTAGGCTGGGAAGGGGAGGGTTTTGCGTCAGACGAGATCGCCGTGACACGCGAGTGGCTGCGATCGAAAGCGAACTCGATCGAAGGCGGCACCTCTGAGGTTCAGCTCAATGTGATCGCGAAGCGTGTTCTTGGCCTGCCAGACATGCTTAGTCTGGTGCAGAAATAGTTTGTTAACTCGGTGGCAATAATCGCCGAGCGAGAGAGAGAATTATGAGTTTAGTATTAAGCGAAGATCAGCAGTTATTGAAAGACTCGGCGAAGGCCTTCGTCGACCAGAACGCGCCAGTGTCGGTGCTGCGTGGCCTGCGCGACAGTAAAGACGCGCAAGGCTACGACCAAAACCTCTGGCGACAGATGCTCGAATTGGGCTGGGCCGGCATGGCGATTCCCGAAGCCTATGGCGGGTTTGAATTCGGCTACGGCGGCCTCGGCGTAGTACTCGAAGAGTCGGGACGCACGCTTGTGAGCTCGCCATTAATCGCTACCGTCCTTCTCGGCGCGTCGGCGATCAACGAGCTTGGTTCGGACGCGCAGAAAAGCGAGTTTTTACCCCAGGTCGTCAGCGGCGAATTGTTGCTTGCGCTTGCTATAGACGAGAAGCCGCATCATCGTCCGTGCCGAATCGAAACCTCTGCCGTTAAATCTGGTGAGGGCTATGTTCTCAACGGATGTAAAACTTTTGTGCTCGATGGCCATATAGCAAACAAGCTTGTTGTTGTTGCTCGAACCTCAGGGGCAATCGACGACGAGGCAGGGTTAAGCGTATTTTTGGTCGATGCCGCTGCAGAAGGCGTGTCGATAAATCGCAGCTGGATGGTCGACAGCCGTAATTCGGCGATGCTAAGCCTCAATAATGTAAAGGTTGGAGCCGATGCGCTTTTAGGTGCTGAAGGCGGTGCCTATACTAGCCTAACTCGCGTTCTAGATATTGGCCGCATCGGCGTTGCCGCCGAGATGCTCGGTAGCATGCAGCAAGCGTTCGAAATAACCCTCGACTATTTAAAACAGCGCGAACAATTTGGCGTACTCATCGGGTCTTTTCAGGGTCTGCAACACCGCGCAGCCGAAATGTATTCTGAGATCGAACTGTGTAAGTCTGCAGTCCGCGCCGCACTGGCTGCGCTCGACGATGCCGACAAAACTGATGCTGATATCGCGGAATTTGCCAGTATTGCCAAGGCTAAACTTAGCGAAGTGGCAACGCTTGTGAGCAACGAAGCGGTACAGATGCATGGCGGCATTGGCATGACTGACGAATACGACATCGGTTTTTATATGAAGCGTGCGCGTGTTGCCGCGGCTTTCTTGGGCGATGCGCTTTTCCATCGTGAGCGTTACGCGAGCCTCAATGGGTTCTAAAAAAGGGATGGCACCATGACAATGGACGAATCGGTTAACGTATTCGATGAGCCGCTCGAGCCTTGCGGGACGGATCCGGTAACGGGATTTTTCCGTGACGGCTGCTGTAACACCAATGAAGATGATCATGGCTGCCACACGGTGTGTGTGGCGGTGACCGACGAGTTTCTTAGCTACACGCGTTCGCAGGGCAATGACCTGAGTACGCCGGTTCCGGCGTTTGGTTTTCCGGGGCTTAAACAGGGAGACTCTTGGTGTCTGTGCGCGTCACGCTGGCTTGAGGCGCATGATGAGGGTAAAGCCCCGCGTGTTTTTCTTCGGCGCACTCATAAAAAGACGCTGAAGACCGTGGCTATGGACATCCTACGAAACTATGCAGTCGACCTAAGTTAGCGGGTAAGCTCATTTCGCTACCGCGTTTTACCGCGTAGCAAAAATGGATTCTAGTTGCGATGCTGAAGAGTAACACCTCAAGGATTCGCGGTTTCTCGTTGCTCTGTAAACGCGGCACGGTGTTCCTCGTTTCTCTTTCTGTAATCGTAAGCTGCTTTGTTGCTCAGCAGGTCAGGCCTCTTGATGATTCCGCGAGACTTGCTAGCGGATTCGAAGGCGGCGTTTTTTTACTCGATGGAGAATCGGGTGAATTTTTCGCCACAAGTGAGCAATGGCTTGTCCGCGCTGCCATTCCTGCATCTACTTTCAAAGTGTTTAGTTCGCTTGCCGCGCTGGAGTCAGGGGTCGTTGCTTCGACAGAACAAGTCATTCGCTTGCCGACATACAGTAGTACGCGTGAGGAAATCAACCGCGACCTCGATTTTGCCAGTGCATTCGCGCTATCGGCACTCCCTCACTATCAGCATTTGGTGCGCAAAATTGGCGCTACCAAAATGCAGTCCTATCTCGACAACGTCGATTACGGCAACCGATCGATGGGCGGGGGAGTCGATCAGTTTTGGATTGCGGGTGATCTGCGGATAACACCCCGCCAGCAGCTCGAATTTCTCCGCCGCCTCCATCGCTCTGAGCTACCTTTTCGGGATACAGTCATGGGACAGGTTCGACAGATAATGCAGCGCACTGAGCGTGGCGGAAACGTATTTGGTAAGACTGGCTGGGCTACCTCTGCAGAGGGCTTGCATACAGGTTGGTCGATAGGCTGGCTTGCGCGCGACCGAAAAGAGCCGATCTACTTCGCCACGCTTTTACAAACAACCGAACCCGGCGACAGCTTCCTCGACATTCGCCTACTCTTATCGTTAGAGGCGTTAGACCAAGTCGAATCTCAACACTGAGCCGAGTCGGCTAGTAATATTTAGACTGCCAAGGGCATGACTTCGGGGGTAGACTGAGCGCCTCACGCGGAACTGTTTAGGCGCGGGCATCGAAGGCCCGCTTTTCTGGAGATATAGCAATGAATAACCCATTTACGTTAAAGAGTGTCTCTACTCTATGGCTAAGTATGGCGCTGCTGTCGAGCGCGGTGGCGCAAGTTCCCATTATTCAGCCGGGCGCGCCGGGTCAGCCGAGTCGGCAAATAACGATCGAAGAAGCTTCTAACCTTGCGGGCCTAAGTTATACCGATGCTGACGTAAAATTCATGCAGGGCATGATCATGCATCATTCTCAAGCACTGCAGATGGCCGAAATGGTCGAAATGCGTAGCTCTCGCGAAGCTATACAGCTAATGGCACTGCGTATTTCGCTTTCGCAGGAAGACGAGATAGTGATGATGGAAGAGTGGCTAGAAGCGCGTGATCTTCCCCGCGCTATGCCGATGGCAGACATGCAGGCAATGGCGTCTAATCACGAAATGATGCCGGGCATACTGACTGAGGCCGAGCTCGATGAGCTCGCTGGATTAACTAGTCAAGAATTCGACACGCGCTTTCTCCAATTAATGATCAAACACCATGAAGGCGCAATAACCATGGTCGATCGTCTGCTCGACCAGCCTGGCACGGCCCAGGACTCGGTGCTTTTCGCCTTTACTACTGATGTGACCTCAGACCAAACGAGCGAGATAGAGCGCATGAGCGCGATGCTTGCCGGATTCTCGCCCGACCCGCGAGTAAACCTCAAGCCAGGTTATGACGACGCGGGACAAGCAGCGCTCAATATGCGCTTGCTCGCGGCGCTGCCGAAACCTGATGGCTTTTTCGATCCAGCAAACCCGCAGGGGTTGCCAATGAGTCGCGCGCGTCCGCAGGTATTGCAATCGTCTCAGGCAGAAGAGGATGAAAGCGCAGCGGGCAACAGTACTGACGCTAACTCTACGGTCGAAACGCTGACCAATGCCGCAGACGAGGGCGTCGTTCCTGCTGATACTAAGGACGAAACGGCGGAGCCGCGCCCCAGTTTAATGAATTTTGCGAACACCGATTTAGTATTCGCAGGGGACGTCGTCGTAGCAGGTAATTATCATGGCTTTAACGCCTATGATATTTCCCTGCCGCGCGAGCCTAAGCTACTGAGCTCGGTCGTGTGTCCGGGCGGTCAAGGAGACGTGTCTGTTATTGGCAACCTGCTTATTATGTCGGTCGAACAAACTCGTGGTCGGTTAGACTGTGGCCTCCAAGGGGTTGCCGAGCCCGAAAGCGAAGAGCGTTTCCGCGGCATACGCATTTTCGATATAAGCGATTTTAGAATGCCAATTCAAGTGGGCGCGGTGCAGACCTGTCGCGGCTCACATACGCACACTGTGGTCACCGACCCCGACGATGCAGGCAATCTCTATATTTACGGCTCAGGCACAAGCTCTGTCCGTCCCGGTGAAGAATTGGACGGCTGCTATGACGAGTCGCCATTCGAGAATCCAGAGTCGGCGCTTTTTCGCATCGATGTCATTCAAATTCCAGTTAACGATCCTGCATCGGCGCGTGTAGTGAATCGGCCGACTGTATTCTCAGACCCTGCGTCGGGCGTTATCGCCGGTCTATGGGAAGGCGGGGATCATGGCCCTGGCACTCAGACAACTCGCGAGACGAATCAATGTCACGACATTACTGCCTACCCCGAAGTGGGTCTTGCGGCGGGCGCCTGCTCGGGTAATGGCATCCTGTTGGATATTTCAGATCCTGTGAATCCGACGCGTGTCGCCGAGGTAATAGACCCCGGTTTCGCCTACTGGCATTCGGCGACTTTTAGTAACGACGGGCGCAAAGTGGTGTTCACGGACGAGTGGGGCGGTGGCTCTCGGCCGCGCTGCCGCGCGTCTGATCCGATCACCTGGGGCGCCGATGCCATCTACGACATAGTCGACAACGAGATGCAGTTTCGCAGCTATTTTAAAATGCCAGCCCCGCAAACCGATCAAGAAAACTGCGTCGCCCACAACGGTTCACTCATCCCTGTCCCCGGCCGCGACATCATGGTTCAGGCGTGGTATCAGGGAGGGATTTCGGTTTTCGATTTTAGCGACTCTTCCAACCCACAAGAGATTGCATTCTTCGACCGCGGGCCTGTTGATGCCGAGGAACTCATTCTCGGTGGTTACTGGTCGGCTTATTGGTTCGAAGGGCTGATATACGGCACAGAAATCGCGCGCGGTTTCGATGTGCTCGAGCTCATGCCGAGTGACTATTTGAGCGAGAACGAAATTGCGGCCGCGTCATTGCGAAGCGCTGGCGGCACGTTTAACGCTCAGCGCCAGCAGCAACATATATGGCCAGCCGAACCCGTTGTCGCTCTCGCGTATCTCGATCAGCTGCAGCGCAGCGAGGTGGTTTCGCCGGATAGGGCAACAGATCTAAGCAGTGCGTTAAGCGACGCACAAGATCGGCTTAATGAGGCCGTGAGCGACGAGCGAGTGGCTGGCAAGCTTAGGTCGTTGGCGGTGGCCTTCGATACCGAGGCGGAGTCTCTGCGCGGTAGAACACGAGATCGTTTCGAAATGCTAAGCGATTCGCTAGAGGCGATTGCCGACAGGCTTTAAAGATTATTCAGGAGTTAAAAATATGAGTCTCACTCCTTTTCATATCGCTGTGCAAGTGCGTGACATTGACGAAGCGCGGGAATTTTATGGCTATAAGATGGGCTTGTCTGAAGGTCGGAGCGCTTCTGACTGGATAGATTTTGACATGTTTGGGCATCAGTTTGTTGTCCATCTAAATCGTGAACTTGGCCCTGATGGATCAGTACGCAGCATAGCCAACGCCGTCGATGGTCAGGGTGTGCCTGTTCCACATTGTGGCGTTGTGCTTGCGTTCGATGATTGGGAGCGTTTCGCCGATCAGGCCAGAGGATTCGTTGACGAATTTGTGATCGAGCCGTATGTCAGGTTTGCGGGCGAGGTCGGAGAGCAAGGGACTATGTTTTTCTGCGACCCCAGCGGCAATGCGCTCGAATTTAAAGGATTTAAAGATATTGCTTCGCAACTCTTTGCGAAGTAATTCACACGGAGAGAGCCCGAATGATCGTCGACATATTAAAAGTGATAATCGAACTCGGGCTGCCATTAGCCTTGCTAAGTTGACTCATTTTTATACGCTTGTTTATCAGCGGTGAGCTAGATCGACAGTCGGATCGCAAAGGAATAGAACGCGGCGTTAAAAAGATCAAAGCGTCATTTAAGGATGAGAAGAAACGGACATTCGCCGAAAAATCCAAGACCGACCTAGTGTTCGAGAAGTGGATGTATTTTGGGAGTGGATTCTACGGTTTGGCAGCACTCTGGACATTAGTAGTTATTGAGGTCAGTGAGCTAATCGGCTTTGTCTTTAATTTCCCCGGCCTCGATGCGCTTTTCGGTGATGGGTTAATTGCCTTCCTATTCAATTTAGCTATGAACCAACTGAGTAATCTGATCAGTGCGTTTATGTGGTTCAGCTATTGGGATGGCTCTATGCTCATCTGGGTATTGGTTGCGTACGCAGGTTACCTAGCGGGTATTGAAGCCGCGCGGCGTAATCTAAAAGTATCGAAAGAAGCGCTGCTCGAACGGGTGAGACGCAAGCCAAGCAACTAGGCTAAGCAGCCTCTTTCTGCGCGCTAGACAGCCCGACTTCTTTTGCAAGTAACTCATACGAGCGTAATCGGGCCTGGTGGTCATGCACGATAGTTACGAGCATTATTTCGTCGACACCAAACTCTTTAGAAAGTGATTCGAGTTTTTCCCTTACCTGCGCCGGTGTGCCAACGGCGCGCTTTTCCTGATTCGAACGAATAAGGGCGAGCTCGCTGGCTGCGTAAGGATAGTCGCGTGCTTCCTCGGGCGTAGGGAAAGGCCCCGGATTGCCCCGCAGCAGACGGATATACCAGAGGTCGCGACTGCTCGCCAGACGCTTCGCTTCTTCCTCAGTATCGGCGCAGACTGCGAACAGTGACAGGCACGTATGTGGTTTTTCGAGGTTTGGCCCCGGCTTAAAGCGAGCGCGATAAATATCGAAAATATCGGGGCTAATATTCGGATTTATAAAATACGCGAAGTTGTAGGGAAGACCTGCAAGTCCGGCAAGCGTTGCACTATCGTCGCTGGAGCCTAGCATCCACATTTCAGGCGGCACCTCGGTTTTGGGGAATGCGCGCGCATTTTCCATGCCAGGGGTGGGAGGATCGGTGTCGTTTAACAGGGCCTGCAGGTCTGCGATCATGTTGGGGAAATGCTCGGGCCCCACTCGCGATCCATAACGAATCGCGGCGGCGGTGAACGGGTCTGTGCCCGGTGCGCGCCCAACACCGAGGTCAACACGGTTCGGGTAAAGCGTCTGCAAGAGTTTGAAATTCTCGGCGACTTTATAGGGGCTGTAGTGGGGCAACATGACGCCTCCCGAGCCCAGCCTTATCTGCTTTGTTTCAGCGCCTAAGCGGCCAAGCAATACCTCGGGTGAGCAGCCGGCAAGCGCCCCGGAGGCGTGATGCTCAGACACCCAATACCGATGGTAGCCCAGATGGTCGACGTGCCCCGCCAGCTCGATTGTCTCCTGCAAAGCAGCAAAGGGCGTGCTGCCAGCACGGACGGGAGATTGATCGAGAACCGATAATGTCAATGTCATAACTAGTCTACTATTGCCTGATAGATGCCGTTGCGCAGGGTGATGTGGTCGTCGAGCCCGGTAGCTGGAATAATCTGCGTGAGATAAACCACGACTAGGTCCTCTACCGGATCTACCCAATAGGTTGAATGATACGCGCCGCCCCAGGCGTATTCACCCTTCGAACCGAGTGTCCCGCGCAAGCCTACGTCTGTCGCTATAGAGAAGCCTAGGCCGAAACCTTGCCCTGGTCGAAACTCAATCGCGCCCAGGTGATCCGTGGTCATGAGTTCGATTGTCTTGCGAGACACCAAGCGATCGCCATTGAATTCGCCGCCATTTAACGTCATCTGTAAAAACTTAGCGTAGTCGCTTGCTGTTGAAAGCAAGCCGGCGCCTCCTGAGAAACTCTGCCGTGGCCCATCGGCATAGAGCCCTTGGCTCTGCATACCATTGGTTTCAGGAATCGCTTCGATACCCCCTTCCTGTTTGGGACGGTAAACAGTGGCGAGGCGATCGCGTTTGGCCGCGGGCAAATAGAAATGCGTGTCGTTCATCCCTAAAGGCTCGAAAATATTGTTGGCGAAAAAGTCAGCGAGAGTCTCGCCGCTGACGACTTCGACGACCGCACCGAGGATGTCGGTGTTGTAGCCGTAGATCCAACTCTCACCCGGATGCGCGTCGAGTGGCAGCGCTGCCATGCGCGCTATTGTTTCTCGGACGGGCTCTTCGCGGTCGGCGAAATACCAGCCCTGCATGTTTGCCCGTTGCCATTCAGCTGCGCTGCGTCCCGTTCCGTAACTCATGCCGCCTGTGTGCGTGAGCAGATGGCGTAAAGTGATTTCATTTCGGGCAGGCTGGAGTGTGTAGCCGCCGGAGTCGTCCGAGACTGCGACCTGCATGTTGCTCCATTCGGGCAGGTATTTTGATAGAGGCTGGTTAATATCGAGAAGCCCGCGTTCCTGCAGCATCATAATCGCAAGGCTGGTAATCGCTTTGGTTTGCGACGCGATTCGAAAGATAGAATCGGTGTTCATTGCGACGCCCCGAGCGACATCCTGCATGCCATTCGCTTCGTGCGCGACGACCTCGCCGTGACGCAAAACAATATAGACTTGACCGGCGAGGCGACTGTCTTCGTTGTAGCGCTCAAGATTGTTGTCCAGCAGAGCGAGGCGTTCACCCGACATGCCAACGCGTTCTGCCACGATGGGTGAGTCGGCTAGCGCGATAGAGGGAAGGGTAGACGATACGAAAGCCGATACGGCACCGAGGACAAAAAGCGCTAGCGCGAAAAGGGAGGATGAAGACTTCAGGCCATGGCGTGCTGAAATGCGATGAAGCTCCGACGCGCTTCCAATATTTCGCAGATGATGTGTATAAGGCATAGCGAAGCTCCTAAGCTGTTATTTTTTGCTTTGATTCTCATGCTCGATTATTGACCGCGCGCCGAAACAAATCAATCAAGCTTAGATGACCGATGCCTAGCCTTCTTGACAGGCATAGAACGAGCCTTCATGATTGGTACATGAATTTTTCCTCGCACAGCAATTCTTCCTTCCGCCTTGCCCAAGGTTGGCGACGCTCAATGGGTCGCCGGTAATTTAGTACTGGCCGCTCGAATTAGTGGCAGCCATTTGTTTTCCTGTTCGTCCTTTTGTTTGTCCTTCTGTTCGTTCTAGTAGGCCTTTCATTCCTAGCCACTGCTTCTGCGGTCAGTCAGTTTCGTTACTCATGTAACAAATCGATTGAGCCAATTTGAGCCAAATTAGGCCAAATTAAGCCAGATTTTGAGAGGCAAGGAATAAGCAATGACTAAACCAATAACGAATACCCTGACGAATCTCGGTAAAGGCGAACGCTACTTGCGCTATACATGTGGCAGTGGCGTAGGGATCACTCGCACAGCGAGCGCACTCGACTACCCGCAGGCAGTCTCTTGCCTGGCCGAATCACTCGACTCGGCGCCCGGGGTACTACTCGCCTCGAGTTATGAATATCCGGGACGTTACCGCCGTTGGGATATCGGATTCGTTAATCCCCCTTTGTTATTTGAAGCATGCGGCAGACAACTCGCGGTGCGGGCGCTCAATCGGCGTGGCAACATTCTTTTAGTTGAGGTTGAAGCGGCGCTCGCAAGGTGTTCTGACGTGACCAGCTGTAAACTAATCCTCGGCGATAAACCCGATGCAGTAGCAGGCCACTCTGCCGCATCTATCAGCACGAACAGCTTCGATAGTTTGGCGGTGGTGGTTGCCGAAGGTAAGGACGAATTTACCGAAGAGCAGCGCTCAAGAAGGGCCACCGTTTTTAGCGCGCTGAGAGCGATTATTTCTCACTTTAAGAGTAGCGAGGATTCCTTCCTCGGTCTGTTCGGTGCCTTTGGCTATGACCTAACTTTCCAGTTCGAGGAGATAGACAGAAAGCTTGCGCGTAATCACGGCGACCGCGACCTCGTGCTCTATTTGCCCGATGAGATCATCGTCGCTGATCACCGTGTCGAGACCGCGACAAGCTATCGCTACGAGTTCCTCTGCAGAGAAAGGCAAGGAGAAAGGCAAGAGAAGAGACAAAGCGAAAGCGGTGTAAAGCATGCAAGTTTCACCGAAACAACCGGTGGTTATGCCCGCACAGGGCCGGTCCAGCGTTATATTCCCGCACCGGTGACCGAGTCGGTTTGCGATCATGCGCCGGGCGAGTTTGCAGCGAAGGTCAAACTCGCGCACGACTATTTTCGCCGCGGCGACCTCTTCGAAGTTGTACCAGGACAGGTGTTTAGCGAGCCCTGCCGCGATAGGCCTTCACAGGTTTTTGGCCGTCTCCAGTCGAGCAACCCAGCGCCCTATGGCGCGCTAATGAATCTAGGCGAGGGCGAATACCTTGTTGCCGCCTCACCCGAAATGTTTGTGCGCGTACGAGATCGGCGAGTCGAGACTTGCCCTATCTCCGGAACGATTAAACGTGGTCATAATGCGATCGAGGACGCAGCGCAAATCAAGACATTACTCAATTCAGCGAAAGACGAAGCAGAACTATCCATGTGCACCGACGTCGACCGCAACGACAAGTCGCGCGTCTGTGTACCCGGTAGCGTCGAGGTTATTGGGCGTCGTCAGATCGAAATGTACTCAAGGCTCATTCACACGGTCGACCATGTCTGCGGAACCCTGCGCGAAGGCATGGACGCGCTCGATGCTTTCCTCGCACATACTTGGGCGGTAACGGTTACCGGTGCGCCGAAGCACGCAGCGATGCAATTTATCGAAGACAACGAAAAATCGCCACGTCACTGGTATGGAGGGGCGATGGGGCAGCTAGGTTTTGATGGCAATATCAATACTGGCCTGACGCTGCGTACCCTGCGCGTAAAAGACGGAATGGGTGAGGTGCGCGCGGGCGCGACGCTTCTCATCGACTCCAACCCCGAAGAAGAGGAAGCAGAAACGAGATTAAAAGCCTCAGCACTGCTTGCGGCTTTGCGAGGGGATAGTGATTCGCGCGAGGCTGATCGTATGGGCGCCGGCAGTACGCAGGCGAATGCGTGCGCACAGGCGGTGGCAAAAAAACCGATTCGAGCTCTTATGGTCGACCACCGCGATTCTTTCGTGCATAACCTTGCGAGCTATTTTCGCGAGTGTGGCGTCGAGCTGATTACGCTGCGTCCCGACGCGGCTAGAAAGTCGCTCCGAGAGTGTGCGCCCGACCTCCTTGTTCTTTCCCCCGGCCCCTCACAACCACAGGCTTTTGCAATGAGTGAAACGCTTGGTTTGGCGGAGGAGCTAGGTGTACCGGTATTTGGCGTATGCTTGGGTCTGCAGGGAATGGTCGAATATTTTGGCGGTAGCTTGAGGCAGCTAGATAGACCAATGCATGGCAAGGGATCGGAGGTGGCTCACGATGAATCGCCGCTCTTTAATGGGATAAAGAGCCCTTTTATTGCCGGTCGTTATCATTCTTTAGTGGCGGATGAGCTGCCTGAGTGTCTGCGAGTGACAGCGCGGAGTGATGATGGCGAGGTGATGGCAATTGAGCATAAAACGCTGATGATGAGCGCCGTTCAATTTCACCCCGAGTCGATTATGACGCTTGCCGAAGACGCCGGGCGCAGGCTTATCGCCAACGCCATCGACACTCTCCTGGCGACTCACTAAGTGGCCGCTAGGGTGCAGTCACCGGAGGCAGTTCATTCTGAAACCAAATGGCGAGTCTGAGGCCAGCGAGTCCCAAGCGATCGCTTGCGATACTGATCATCTCGTTGACATAGTCGTCGTTGAGCGTTTGGTTTGGTAAGCGCTCGGCACCGCTGCTGTCGGCGCTAGCAATCGCGGCGAGGAGAGAATCGTCATAAACCGAGGGGACCAAAAACTCTCGGCTTTCGGCAAGCCAGAGTGTCCAGTCGGACTCGCGACCCGAGAGATCTTCGTATGTGGCGGCGTAGAGTAGGTTTCGCGACTGTTTATCAGCACCGCGCATCGCGCGATCCCACACCGAATGCAGATTGCTCTCGCCAACTCGAATCGCGTTGCCGCCGCGGTCGCCGGTGGCGAACAACTCGGCGCTGTAGAGTGAACCCGAATGCAATGGCTGATGAATATCGCCCATGAGATGAAGCACCCAGCATAGAGCGACGGCGCGCTGCGCCGGCTCCGCATCGCCATCGGCCAGCACGCGAGTAGTGTAATCCAGCGCGGTAACGACATTGTCGGCATCACGTTCGGATGTGATTGCGCTTCCGGCTACGCCTTGGACCTCTTGCGCAGGCGGGCGATTCACATAGATATTGCCTTGCACCTTGGCGCTATCTCGCAGCCAAGCGCCGTCGATATAGTGCCAACTGGGGCGACTGTATTTCTCGCGTTCGCTGTCATTAAAACCGCGCGCGATATCTGGCCAGTAGGCTGCTTGTCCTAGCAGCCAGCCAAGCTGGCGCTCGGGAGGCGAGTCGATAAGGTCGGCAGGCATTTGACCAACGAAGTCTTGCTGATAGCGAGGGTGCTGCTGCAAGAGCGTGAGTAGTTCGCGCTGTGTGTCAAAGTCTAAGTAACGCAGCGCGACGTTCGCCGAAAGCCTGTGTCCTGTTTCATCCCAAGCCTTAGCCGCGCCGGGTAGTAGAATTTGCATGACGCCAAGGCAAACCACCAACGCGCGAGCAGAGGGCAAACACAGGGATACGCGGGACAGTGCGGAGCACAGAAAGGTGGGAAACTGAAAAAAATGAGCGGGGCGGGTCATGCGAATGTTCTCTGCTTTGATTGGTTATACTTCGAGCCACTCTGCACGCACATCATGCGCTTGGAGCAGACCCTGGGGTGAGCCTTCGTAAACGATTTTACCATGGCCCATGACATAAAGGCGGCTGGAGATTTTGAGGGCGATCGACAGTTTCTGCTCGACCAGTAAAATCGATACACCTCGACTCGCAATCTCTTGCAGCAGTTTGCCTATTTGTTCGACCACTTTTGGGGCTAAGCCCTCGGTTGGCTCGTCGATCATAATCAGCTCGGGGTCCCCCATCAGCGTACGGCACATACACAGCATTTGCTGTTCGCCGCCACTCAACACCCCGCCTGGCACATCGGCGCGTTCGGCGAGGTTGGGAAACATCTTAAACATGTCGTCAATGGTCCAGCGACCACTTTCTGCCTTGCCCTTAAGTCCGAGCGTGAGGTTTTGGCGCACGGTGAGTGTTGGAAAAATATCGCGGCTTTCGGGCACATAGCCGAGCCCTCGGTGCGCTATCTCAAAACTCTTTAGCCCTGCGATTTCCTCGCCTTTAAACTGAATAGATCCTTGGGGTTCGACCTCGCCCATGATGGTCTTAACGGTGGTCGAGCGCCCGACGCCGTTACGGCCAAGCAGGCTGACGATCTCGCCGGCGTTCACATGAAAATTGACGCCTTGCAGGATATGGCTTTTATCGTAGTAGGCGTGCAGGTCAGTCACCTTAAGCATCGCTTGGTATCTCCCCTAAATAAGCCTCTTGCACCCGCGCGTTGCTGCGAATATTTTGGGGCGTGTCGGTGGCGATAATCTCGCCGTAAACCAAGACGCTGATGCGGTCGGCAATATCGAAAACAATATTCATGTCGTGTTCGACCATGATAAGTGTTTTACCTTCGGTGATGCGCCGAATCAGTGCGACCGCGTTCTCGGCTTCGCTATTACTCATGCCGGCAACGGGTTCGTCGAGCATGATTAATTCGGCCCCGCTTGCCACGGCAATGCCTAGTTCGAGCGCGCGCTGCTGGGCGTAAGCGAGTTCGCCGCTGGGCAGTTGGGCTTTGTCGCTCAGGCCAATCTGTTCGAGTACGTCGAGAGCTTTCTCATTGAGCGTTCTTTGGCGCCCCAGTAGCTGCCAGAAAGAATAGCGATATCCCTCGGACCAAAGCAATGCGCAGCGTATGTTTTCGAACACGCTCATGCGCGGAAAAATATTGGTTACCTGAAAGCTTCTGGCGAGCCCGCGGCGAGCTATTTCATAGGGAGGCAGATTGTGTATCACCTCTCCCTTAAAGCCGATGGCGCCTGAGCTTACATTGTAGCGACCGGAGATAAGATGGAAAAGCGTCGACTTGCCTGCGCCATTGGGGCCGATTATGGCGTGTTTCTCTCCCGCTTCGATGTCGAGTGAGACGTCATTTATTATGCGAGTCGAGCCAAAGCTTTTGCAGACAGAATCGAGGGTTAGGAGGCTCATCTTACGTCTCCTCTGTCGTCGGCAGTCGGCGTGTTGGCAAGCGCCCACGCGGCTGCCAGGCGAGGACGTGAGAGTTTGACTCCGAGTGCGCCGATACCTGCGAGAGCGAGTAAGATCCCCCAACTGAGCATCGATTCGGCACCGAGACTCAAGCCAAAGAACGGCAGAATGTCGTCGCCTTTATGACTAAGTTCGACGAGTCCGACAAAGGCAGCCAAGAAAACCAATGCAGGGACCGCAGTAACAAAATAGGGGAGTATGAGAGTCCCGAGCCTGCGATTCTGCCACGCAATCTGATGCATCATGATGAAGCCGGCAAATCCTCGAGGCAAAAATATTACGGTGAGTAAAAACATAATGCCCAAGTACAGCATCCACATCTCGCTGTAATTACTAAGCAGTGAATTCATTAGCGTTAAAATTACTGCTCCTACGATAGGCCCAATAAAAAAACCGAGTCCTCCGATGTAAGCCATGAGAAGGACTCGTCCTGAGGTAAGGGCATTGAGATTCTCCTCGGTAATGAATTCATAATTGATCGCGAATAGGCCGCCAGCAATGCCCGCAAAGAGTCCTGCTGCGCAAAACGAGATGAACCGAACACGGCGCGTGCTGTAGCCAATGAACTCCGCGCGTTCTGGGTTGTCGCGAACGGCATTCGCCATACGGCCCGCAGGCGTTTGCGTAAACAGATACATAAAAAGTGTCGCGACAAAAAGCCAAAATGCACCCAGATAGTAGACCTCTGCATCTTGTAAAAATTCTATGCCGAAGAAAGGTGGGCCATAGGTTCGATCGCCGGTTACACCTGCCTCGCCACCGAAAAAGTCGGCAAAAATGAGCGAAGAGGCGACGATGAGTTCGCCGATGCCTAGCGAGATCATCGCAAACACTGTGCCTGATTTGCGCGTAGAAAAGCTGCCAATAAAGATAGCGGCGACAAGTCCAACGGCGCCACCGACAAGCGGTATAAGGGTAATCGAGAAAACGAGCACTTCATCTGCGATGAGATTAAGCGCATGTACGCTCATAAATCCGCCAAGGCCAAAATAGACGGCATGGCCAAATGAGAGCATGCCGCCTTGGCCAAGCAGCATGTTGTAACTCAAGGCGAAGATAATCCAGATAGTCATCTGATTCAGTATCGAGATGCCTAAGACAGAATCGAAAATCGACGGTAGAAAAACAAGCGCAAGCGCGAATCCAAGCCAAACAGGCAGCTGCTTTTTCATGTCATTGCTCCCTGTTACCCATGAGCCCAGTTGGTTTAAAGATGAGCACCAAAACCAGAAGGAGGTAGGGCAGCACCGGAGCGATCTGTGGGAGATTGAGAGTCCATAAATCGTTGAGTGGATGACTGCTGTCGAAGCTCAAGCCAAGCAGGTGAAGCAATTCGGGCATGCCTACATCGGCGGCTATCGCATAGGACTGCAAGAGCCCAACGAGGAGTGAGGCAATTAGCGCACCAGGCAAACTGCCCAGTCCACCGATAACGACGACGACGAATACTATACTGCCCAACACCGTTGCCATGCCCGGGAACGTGGTTAAGACTGGGCCGGCAATCACGCCGGCTACGCCTGCCAACGCTGTTCCTACGCCAAATACACACATAAAAATGAGCGGCACATTATGGCCAAGATTCGCAACAGTCTGTGGGTGGCTTATCGACGCTTGAATAATAATCCCCACGCGGCTTCGGGTAAGCACGAAATAGAGTGCGCCAAATATGAGGCATGCGATAGCAATCATAAACCCACGGTAGGCCGAAAATTCCTGTCCGAATAACGTGAAGAGGGCGAAATCGAATAGCTCGGGCGACTGGTAATTTTTCGTGTCGCGTCCCCAGAAAAACTGCACCGCTTCTTCGATTAGAAACGCAAGGCCAAAGGTAAAAACAAGCTCGGCCACATGACCCGATTGATGCACACGGCGAAGGCCGTAGCGCTCAACAGCGGCACCGATACATCCGACGATGAGAGGGGCGAATAGCAATCCACCCCAGAAACCTAAGTAAGCGCTAAGGGTATAGGCGAAATAAGCGCCAAGCATGTAGAAGCTCGCGTGGGCGAAATTGAGCACGCCCATCATGCTAAAGATTAGCGTTAGCCCGCTTGCCAGCATGAATAAAAGCAGGCCTGTGACGAGTCCATTTAGTGTGGCAAAGACGAATACTTCAAACATCGTTAGCGCCTTGGCCGGCGCATGCGGCAACTGTGTTCGGTAATAGTCTCGGATGTACCAACCTCATATTCGGTTAACAGACCGAAACCCGAGTTATCTGCGTCGAATTCAATTCCTTCGTCTGTCTGCTTGGAGATATAGAGCGGCTGAAACAGCTGATGGTCTTCGCCACGCATCCACAGCTCGTCTCCGGCAATGCTTGTAAATCGCATGTCTTCGAGCTGAACAGCGATATCGTAAGGGTCGGTACTCTGGGATTGCTCCATCGCCTGAACCACCATCATTAGCGCGTTTGCGAGCCGCGACTGGGTGATGTCTGAGTTGGGGTGTTTAGTTTTAAACGCTTTGTAGAAATCACGTCGCTCATCACTAGCAAGCGGATTCGCGCGATCGGTGTGGATGAGACGAATGCGGTCTTTACCATCCGCACCTAGCGTGGCTGTAATGCCATCGTAGGCGGCATAAAAAGTGTAGATGGGCACGTCTAGGCCGGAATCGATTATAGACCGCGCGAGAGACACCATGTCGGCGCCGAAATTACCGGTCACCACCGCATCAGCGCCAGAAGAGGCGATCTTGGTGACATAAGGTGTAAAGTCTTTCACTTGACCGATAGGGTGGAATTCGTTGCCGACGATCTCGATGTCGGGTCGTTTCTCCCCAAGCAGTCTTATGGTGTTATCTGCTACCACTTGGCCGAAAGAGTAGTCTTGGCCTATGATGTAGACGCTGCTGAGTTCGTCGTTCATCGCAATAAAATCAGTGAGCACGTCGAGTTTCATGACCGCATGGGCGTCGAAACGGAAATGCCAGAAGCTGCACTCTTCGTTTGTCAGAATGGGATCGACCGCGGCATAGTTAATCTGCAAAACCTCTTGGCCTGCATTGCGCCGATTATGCTTCGAGATAGTTTGGTTTAATGTGTTGGCCACGGCAGAGCTATTGCCCTGAAATATTATTCGCAACTCCTCGCTTACCGCTCTACGGAATTGTAATTGAGTCTCGGTTGGGCTTTGTTTATTGTCCAAGGGCACGATTTCGATCATGCGTCCGCCTAGGATTCCGCCTTTGGAATTGTAAAAGTAGTCCGCAGCGAACTCTAGGACGTTTAAGCCGCTTGTGCCGACCGAGGCAAAAGTGCCTGACAGTGGATCCATAAAGCCGAGGCGAACCGGTTCTTGAGCGGTGGCCGCAGAGAAAGAGAACGCGCAGACCAATGCCCCAATCGAAAGCGAGGCACGTCTGGTTAAAGACTGTCCAGCAGCAGATTGGGCACTGTTTAAGTGCGGCTTTGATTGGTGGTGCTTTGATTGATGGTGCTTTGATTGATGGTGTGTAGATTGATGGTGCTTAGATTGGGGGCGGCGAAGGCCAAGAATCAGCGTCATGAATAAAATCCTAGCAAGGCGATAGAATAGGTTCAGAATTGAAGCACGTTGACCGACCTTATCGTACCCTGAAACACTGTGCAACAGCGCAATCGTTGGCTAGTCTTGGGGGTAATAATGCATTTAATTTTTTGGGTTTATGAGCAGAAATGCGTGAGATTAAAGAAAGTGAAGTAGAGTTTTCTGCTATGCGGGCAAGCGGCCCGGGTGGACAGAACGTCAACAAAGTATCAACTGCAGTGCAGCTTCGCTTTGACTTTTTGCGTGCGCGCTTATCAGAGGCGCAGCGAGAATTAATCAAGGGTACGCGCGATGCGCGAATAATTTCGTCTGGTGAGATTGTAATCAAAGCGCAGAGGTTTCGCAGCCAAGAGAAAAATAAGCAAGATGCACTGAGCCGTCTTAATGCGCTGCTCGACAAAGCGACGACAGTAAAGCCAGCGCGACTCGCAACCCAGCCTACGCGCGGCGCGAAAGAGCGTCGACTGGAGGCCAAGCGAAATACATCGGGGAAAAAGTCGGGCAGAGGGTCTGTACGTGACTTGGATTAGCTATGCGCTTGCTTTGCTGTTAACACTCGGTGGGCTGAGTGCACAAAAAGTGCAGGCGGCATCGGGGGATAGCGCGGGCGTCGAACGCATCTCCTCTCTTGGGCTCTATAGCTATGTGCGCGATACCCTCAACACGTTTGAGAAAACAGGCCGGTTAGAGCCTAATCCGGGAATTGACGGCGCCGACATTGAAGCATTCATTGCACTTTTAGAGCGTTCTCTCGCGATGTTTGACGCGATTGAGTCAGGCAAATGCGCAAGATTCGAACGCCTAAGTGGGATGACTAAAGAAAGCATTGAGCAGGAATTTGGTACAAGAGTAGCAGGCATCATTTTGTTAGTCTCGCAAGAGCGTAGCCCTCCGAGCTGCGAATAATCCCGAGGTTAAGGCAATAAAAAAAGCGAAGCAGGCATGGCCCACTTCGCTTTTTTCGTGCAGCTTAACGCGAGTTAGTAAACTTCGAACAGACCCGCTGCACCCATTCCGCCGCCCACACACATAGTGCAAACAACGTATTTCGCGCCGCGACGCTTGCCTTCGATGAGAGCGTGTCCAACCATGCGCGCGCCGCTCATACCGTACGGATGGCCAATCGAGATTGCGCCGCCGTTAACGTTGAGGAGCTCGTCGGGGATACCAAGCTGATCGCGGCAGTAAATGACCTGTACTGCAAACGCTTCGTTGAGTTCCCAGAGGCCGATGTCGTCCATCTTTAAGCCGTTAGCGGCGAGAAGCTTAGGGATTGCGTAAACGGGGCCAATGCCCATTTCGTCAGGCTCGAGACCTGCAACCGCCATGCCGCGGTAGGCGCCGAGTGGACTTAGGCCGCGCTGTTCGGCTAGCTTGCTGTCCATTATTACCGAAGCAGAGGCACCATCTGAAAGCTGGCTTGCGTTGCCCGCAGTGATCACTCCGCCTTCGATGACCGGCTTGAGGCCGACGAGGCCCTCGAGCGTTGTAGTTGGGCGGTTACCTTCGTCTTTGTCGAGCATGACGTCATGGACGCTCTGCTGCTTGGTTTCTTTGTCCATGAACAGCATCTTCGACGCCATTGGCACGATTTCGTCGTCGAATTTGCCGGCTGCCTGAGCGGCTGCCGTGCGCTGCTGGCTGCGGAGCGAGTATTCGTCTTGTACATCACGCGAGATGTTGTAACGGCTAGCGACGATTTCAGCTGTTTGAAGCATCGGCATATAGGCGTGCTGCGAGCGCGCGACAACGTTGGGATCGATTGCGCGATAGCCGTTGCGATGCTCGTTCTGGACGAGGCTGATCGACTCGAGGCCGCCGCCAATCACAATAGGCATGCCGTCGACGATGACCTGCTTGGCTGCTGTGGCGATAGCCATCATGCCCGAGGCGCACTGACGATCCATGCTCATGCCCGACACGCTTGATGGCAAGCCTGCAGCGACGCCCGCTGTGCGGCCGATGTTCTGGCCCGAAGAGCCTTGCTGCATGGCACAACCCATAACAACGTCTTGAATCTCGGCAGGATCGATGCCCGCGCGCTGAACCGCCGCAGCGATCACATGGCCGCCCATGGTAGGCGCGTCGGTGTCATTAAAAGCACCGCGGTAGGCCTTGCCGATCGGGGTTCTTGCTGTGGATACGATTACTGCTTCTCTAGTCATGCTGCTTTTTCTCCGGTCTATTTTTAAAAGTTATTTATATAAGTCGTATTAATTACTGTCTGTGCAAAGCTTTGTGTTAATACGTTGGCTTGTGTTTTGGTTACTCTGCGCGGCAGACTAGCCGTTTAATCTTTTCAATGGCGTCTCTCGCCAGTTGAGTCATTTCTTCATCGCTGCGGTCTTGAATCGGATGCGGGACAAAGAGGCTCGCGGGTGTAATTCCTAACGAGCGGCCCTGCGCCGCAGCCGCATCGACGAACTCGGTCGAGGCAATAAAGGCAGAGGGAAGTCCACGGCTTTCTAGGTTCATGATGTCATGCAAACTGCACGAGGTACATGAGCCTCAGTCGGCTAATCCTTCAATGACCGCGTCGCATTCGACGCTAATCTTCTGGGTGAGCTCTACCGGCGCGACTCGTGCAAAGGTAGGTTTCGCGTAACGATTAACCTTCGCACCTACCGCCGTAAGCTGCCTCTCAACTTCGTCTAAAAACTCTTTGCCTCGTGGCTTCGAGATGTCTAGCAGGCCTACGGTAGCCCCAGCGAGCGTTGCAAGCCGAGGAAGGATCTGTCGTTCAACCGGGCTAAGCTCGGCGGTCGGGTCTAGCAAAGTAGTGTGCATTGCCTCACTCCTGTTGTCTTAAACGTGCGGTTACCTGTGAGACGAGCTGACTGCCGCGTTCGCCCGACGCTACCCAGCCGCCGATAATGGCCGAAAACATGCCTGCAGTGCCGCCAAGCGTCACGATATGCAGGCCGTCGTCTCTAAATTTGTTCAAAATCTTATCTTTGAAACGCTCAGGCATGCCTTCCGCTATGCCGTCGGCGCCGCGCATTATTTCCTCGCCCGGCGTCATCAAATTATTGTACAGCGCTGCCCTCAGGTCGGCCTTCGTCCAGCCGCCCTCTTTGAATACACGCCGATGTTCGGGAGAGACTAGCAGAATCGCGTCTGCCATACCAAATAGCTTGCTGTGGGCCACTGTCCGTAGGCTGGCAGCGAGGCTGCGGGCGAGTGACTCTGGGGTGCGCGATTGCTGATCAACGATGCCTTGCAGCCCTTCGCCGGCAAAGAGGCTGATGACTGATTCGCCTCTGTCGAAGCCGCGATCTTGAGCAAGCGTCGGCCAATCGAAATCCGATTCGTCTTCGGCGAAGCAGTAGCTGTATTTTCCGGGATTACCCATCGTGGCGCGATCTATGCCACCAGGAAGACCGCCACCGACATTGCGTATGAGTAACTGTAGCGCGCGTCCAATAGTCGCATTGGCGCGATTGCCTTGTCCCAAGGCGTTCATCCCCGAATTCATGCCGATGGCTTTCGCTACGGGGCCATTAACAATCACAACTGGCGACGAGAAATAGGTCGTGCAGAGCAGGCCATGCATGCAGAATCGATCTTGCAGCGCAGCCTCAACCGCCGCAAGCACGACAGGGAAATATTCGGGCTTACACCCAGCAAGCACTGCGTTTATCGCCACCTTCTCGATACTGCAGGGCACATTATCAGGCGGCACATTGCCAATAATCTCTGACGCCTCACGATCGCTGCCTTTTAGCATTCGTATAACCCGCAGGGCAGTAGGTGGGACAACCGGCAAGCCATCGCTCCAGCCGCGATCGTAGCAAGCTTCAAGTTCGTCCTCTGACGAGGCGAGTTCGACTTGCCGGGCTTGCAGTGTGCTTTTGCCGAAGCGCAGGGCAAGCACTTCGTCCATGCCGGGGTCTTGAGTCTTCGAGCCGCAGCCCGGTTTAAATTCGATAAGCGCCTCGCCCAAGTTTTGAATGCCCGTAAGCTCACGCCATTCTGCGCGGTCCCAACCTACGATTCGGTCATCGGCTTTAGCTGAGCTGTGGCGAATTAGCGTCGGGACAATTTCAATATTGGCAGCATAGGACTGCGCCAGGCTGCTGTCGTCGATAACACCGGGCATATCGGGGAAAGTAGGGTCGTCTTGGGTGTACAGAATGAGTTCGGTACCCCGATGCGCAGCGAGTTCGGCAACGGCGGGTATAACGAGCTGACAGGTCGGGCAGTCGCGTTTCAAATAGAGTGTATAGCGCGCTATCTCGGCGGGTTGAGCGGGAGTTGTCACTGTAATTCCTCTCTGAATACGGGGTTTGTTAGATTAGTTACCCAGCGCTAATAAACGAAACCAAGCGTGCTGATTCCAACGAGTATGTTGATAATCATAAAGACCGAAGACGTTCTAGAAATGACTTTCCATTTCTGCGGCCCTTGATACCCACTCCGAATCCCAAGTATTAATACGAAAGTATAGGCGAGCTGAATGGCGACTAAGCCGCTAAAGACTACCCAATTATCGGAATCGACTGCCCAGCTCCCCGCAAAAAAAAGGAGTGCGGCGCCGCTCAAATACAGAAGCCAGTAGCTGATCGCGAGACGAAGATCGCCGGCGATAAAGTGTCTGCCAGGGGAGCTGGTTGATTTTGTCTGGGGGCCTTGGGGCATGCATTGCTCTCTGTGTGGGAATGGCCTGCGTCGTCGTATTTTGAGTCTATCCTAGACTCAGTTCCTCCACAATTTGTAACAATAGGCTCGCGCGGTGAGCACTATAATCCTGCGCCTGATAGAAAAAACGAATGATGAGAAGCATCTTATCGAATAACAAGTGCCCAAAGCACTGCCTAAACCATTGAAAGCAGCATCACCTCTCCTGATCGGATACATATTATGGCTTTTCCTCTAACCGCGCGTTACACGCTGGCGGCGTCTGCGCTGCTTTTCTCTCTCTCGGGTGGCGTAATCGCCCAAGACAATGTGGGTGACGATTCGACGGTCGTGTACCGAGCTGACTATTTCGCTGAGTTTAATCCGATCACCGCGCAAGATATGGTCAATCGTATCCCAGGTGTCGGCGGCGCTACAGGCAGCGGTGGTGGATTTGGTGGTGGTGCGGGAGGCGGTAATGGCGGGCGCGGTTTAGGTGGCGGCGGTGGCAGTGAGATAATCATCAACGGCAAACGCATGGCGGGCAAGAGTAATCAGGCGAGCGGTCAGCTAGATCGGATTACCGCGGGGCAAGTCGATTATATCGAACTCATACGCGGCACCTCGGGCGATCTGGACGTGCGTGGCAGCGGCGTGGTGGTGAACGTAATTTTATTGGAAGAGCTCTCTGCAACCGCGGTCAATGTTGAGATTAATATGGATCGTTACGCTGACGGCGAGAGTCAGCCGGGCGGATCCTTTGCGATAAGCGGTAACCTCAGTGGACTGGGCTATGTGTTGAGCGCTGTGGCGGAACCGCGTTACGACCATCGCATTACTTACGAGGACAGTATGCTTGGCGACTTCACAGCAAACGATGCGATCCGCGAGGATCAGATTCGCGAGCAAACCAGTTATGACTACAGCGCAAACCTTGATTACGAATTTAGCCCGAACTCGAGCGCAAGACTCAACGCGCTGTATTCGCAAAATGACAATCCGACTTCACTCGCCCGCCGCACGGTAAACCGCCGCGTTTATCCTAATACAATTGCCCTGCAGCGCGAAGAGTTGCCAGGCGAGCGGGATAACTGGGAAATCGGCGCAGACTATGAGTTGCGAACAGCGCAAGGCTCGCGTTTCAAAGGGCTGGTTATTAGCAATCAAGGTAATGTTGATAGCATCCGCAAACGCTACGACGTTGCCGACGAGGGCAGCGAAGAATTGACACTTTTCCTGGATACCGGAAGCGTAACTAAAGAGCGAATAGCGAGAGGTTCGTATACTTTCGATTTTTTTGAGTCTCAGGACGTCGAAATCGGTATTGAGCGCGCGCAGACGATACTAGACTCGCGACTCGCTTATGGCGTTGTCGATGCGGCAGGTACCCCTGACCCTTCGCTTGGCGGACTCGTTGCGCAAAGTGTGTCGAACGCGGTCTCCACCGTTGAAGAAATGCGTTACGAGCCGTTCCTGATTCACAACTGGCAGCTCAGTTCGCAGATGTCACTCGAGACGTCAATGCTCTATGAATCCTCCGAAATCAGCCAGTCGGGAGAGACGTCGCTGTCGCGTGATTTTGGCTTTTTCAAACCCAAAGTCGATTTCCGTTATGACCTCACGCCCCAGCTCCAGATCAGAGCGACGGTTGAGAAGCGGGTGCAACAACTTAGGTTTGGTGATTTTGTTGCCTCGAACGATGACCAAGACAATGATTCTAATGTTTTAGGCGGTAACGAAAACTTAAAGCCCGAGTGGCTTTGGGCGTATGATCTTAAGGGTGAATATCGTTTGCCCAACGACGTTGGTGTGGTGTCTGCGGGTGTCTGGTATCACGAGCATTTCAATATAATCGAACGCATCGATGCGACAGTCGATGAAGATAATTTACAGTCGATTGCCGGCAATATTGGAAATGGTCATATGTATGGTCTCACTGCTGCTGCCAGCATTCGAATGCGAATGATCTCTATGCCTAATCTGCTTATCACTGCTAATTTCAATGTGAAGGATTCAAGCGTGATCGACCCCTTTCTAGGGATCGATCGTCGCTTCGCCAATTTCGATCGAGGGCGCTTACGTTTGGGTATGCGTCATGATGTAACGTCGCTCGGCATGAGCTATGGCATGGAATGGAATAATCGATTTGATGCCAACATAAAGCGCTATGAAATAGATGATATTGAGCTGCGTGCTGGGGACCCCAACGTCACCGCTTTTGTGCAGTTTGTTGATCGGAGAGGTATTACCTACCGTTTCGATGCGCGTAACGCCAATGACAATATGCAGTGCCGTGAGCGACAGCGTTTCGTGGGCAGGGTTTCAGACGGAATACTCGAGGAGATTGAGGATAACTGCGGCGGTTCGGGCCGCACGCTATCGCTCAAGATCAATGGCAATTTCTAACGTAGTCGCTCGCTGACTTAGCGCGACCCCATCATGCCTTTAATCGCTGCCGGAATATCTGCAGGAAAGACAACGAATTTAGAATTCTCGGACGCAGAGAGGTTCTGCAGTGAGGTGATGTATTTTTCACCGAGCAGATAAGCGACAGGCAGTTCTTTGTCGCCAACCGCCGAGGTAACCAGTTCGATGGCGGTTTGACTGGCCTGTGCAAGAATTACCTGAGCCTCAGCTTCACGGCGCGATGCCTCCAACTTACCCTCGGCCTTTAATATCGCTGCTTGCTTATCGCCGTCGGCGCGCGTCACTGTGGCGCGGCGAGCACGCTCGGCGGCGGCTTGTTCTTCCATCGCCGCCTGCATGGTGCCAGAGGGGTTGATGTCTTGAATCTCGACGGTTTTGAGTGTGATCCCCCAGTCTGCGATGTCATCACTTATCGCAGCTTTAAGCTTAGCTTTGATGTGATCACGCGATGAGAGGGCGTCGTCGAGGCTCATTTCGCCGACAATAGAGCGCAGTGATGTCTGCACCAGCGTTTGAATGGCAATGATGTAATCTTCGACGCCGTAAACGGCCTTCTCTGGTGACACAATATTGATATAGGCAACCGCGTTGGTCATGATGACCGCGTTGTCTTTGGTGATCACCTCTTGCGAGGGAATGTCTAGGACGATGTCTTTTGTCGTCACCTTGTAAGCAATGCTGTCGATATACGGAATCACAAAATTGAGACCGGGATTGAGCGACGTGTAGTATTTGCCAAGGCGCTGAACAACCCACTTATTGCCCTGCGGCACCTGCCGGACGCCCTTGGCGACCGTGACGAGCAGAAAGACGAATATTGCTGCGGTTAAGATTAGGGTCGGTTCCATAACGATCTCCAAGTAGAAGGTTTGCGTGCGGTACTAGTTTAGACGCGGACGACAATGAGGGAGTTTCCTGAGACATCTTTCACTGACACTCGATCGCCAATGCTTAAGCTGTCTTGGGACATAATTAACCATTCGTCTGACCCAAGCAGCGGCGCGGGAAAGCGAACCATGCCGCGTTTGTCGCCGTTTGGTGCAGAGAGCACCTGACCGATCTCGCCGATCAGTGCTTCTCGGGACAGCCCAGCTTTGGTTACATCTTTAGAGAGAGGTTTGAGAAACCGAAACCAAGCAACGGCGAAAACCAACGATAACAATGTCCAGAAAATAAGCTGGGTAGGCGCGCTGATGCTCGGTGCAATGGTCAGGCTAAGCCCAACTACGACGGCTGCCGCGCCAAACCAAAAGATGAAAAAAGAACCAATAAAAATTTCGGCGAGCATGAGGACTATACCCAAGACAATCCAGTGCCAGTAAACGAGTTCCATGGTGTAATCCTTGTATACTTGCGTGCTTTCTTAAAAGAAGACCACGAACGATCCGAATAGCTTTCACACTATAACGTATAGACCCCAAAGGGTGGCAAATCAAATTTTCTAGGAGAGTCCAAGACACGTGCAGTTACTAGACCTTCGCGCCCAAATCCCCGTCGTCGACTTCGGCGGAACCGGACCCATTATTCTTTTCTCGCATGCCAATGGCTACCCACCTCGCGTTTATCGCGATCTTTTAACGCGGCTAACGCGCGAATATCGTGTGTTGGGGGTCGAGCATCGCCCTCTTTGGCAAGACGACCCTGCTCAGCTCGATTCATGGCAACGTTTCGCCGAAGACGTAGCCGAATTGCTGGACGAGCTTGGCGAGCCTGTACACGGGCTTGGTCATTCGATGGGCGGCTCAACGCTGCTGCTAACTCATAAGCTTCGCCCAAAGGCATTTCTGAGCATGGCGCTCATGGAGCCCGTGCTGTTGCCGAGTGTTTGGCAGTTTGGATTGAGGCAAATCGGCAAGTTTTTCCCAAGCAAAGTACCCCCCATTCAGCGTGCGCTCAATCGAGTCGATCGTTGGCCGAGTAAGCAGAACGTCTACGACCATTTTAGGCCTAAGGCAGTCTTTAAGGGCTTTAGTGACCCAGGGTTATGGGATTTGGTCGAACACAGCACCACAGATCACATTGACGAGGGTGTCACTCTCCGCTTTACCAAAGAGTGGGAGGCTCGATGTTATGCGCTGGTGCATAACGTCTGGCCCCGAATAGTGGCATTAGATGTCCCTTTGCTGGGCTTTAGAGGGGGCAAGTCGAACACTCTTGCGCAGCGCGAATGGCTGCGATGGCAGCGTGCATGCCCTAGGGGCCGGTATCATGAATTAGAAGGAGCAGGGCATCTGCTCCCGCTCGAGTGTCCAACTGAGATTAGCGAGCGCTACTTCGAATGGCAGGCAAGCTTAAATCCATGAATGCCTGACCAACTCCGCAGGGATTTTATCTTGGATCTGGGCATGCAGCTTAGGCAGTTTAGACCAGTGTAGGCCGCCGCGATGGTGGTGTGCCGTGTGGTAGCCGAGATTGCCCGTAAAAAGGTTGTACCATTTGTTGAGCTTATTGAACGACGCCTCAAACTCATTATCGACATTTAGCCCAGAATGATGCTCGTAGGTTGCCCACGCCGTCAGTAGCAGGCCGATGACCATAGGCATTGCAAAGAGTAGAAGCCCAGCCAGCGGTTTGAAGAGGATCAATGTGATAACCGCAGCAAAGGTCAAAATACTGTAGGCAACGAAGGCGTTACGCTCTTTAGGATAGCGCTTGCCTACCTCGAGTCCTCGCGGATAAGCAGTTAGCGCCACCACCAGCGTATATTCGATCTCCCCCATCTTACTGCCATCGTCGCGAGCCCAGCGACTCTCATCCTTGGTCTGGTCGAGAAAATTAAGATGGTGTCCGTATACATGGTGGAGCAGCCACAAGTTAGTCGTGACCCCCGTGTGAAGGGCATAGAAAAATTCGAGCAGTCGATTCAGTGGCTTAAGCCTGAACGTGGGGGTGTGCTGATGGTGATGATTCCACGCGCAGATATGCCCTTTGGGAATAATCATCAGCAAAAAATAGAAAAATAAGAAGGTGGTACTGTCGACGAAAAAGAACAGGGCGAAGTCGAGAGCGGTGAGAGCGAGTATACAGAGAACCGGAATTCGGTCGGCGGAATGCTTAAACAAGAGTGGCCTACTTCGTAATGGCTTGCGGATTGCGGTCTAAGGTTAGCATAGCCTCCGCGCGAGTCCTACTCGTAACGTAGGGCGTCGATGGGGTCTAAGTTTGCAGCCTTAGCCGCAGGAAGGATGCCAAATAGGACGCCCACGAAGCCCGAGAAGCCGAGTGCCAGGGCAATTGACCAGAGCGGGATAGTCGCTGGCGGGAATCCTGGAATGCTGCTGGAAATAAGATTGCCAAGAACATAGCCAATAGCTAGGCCAATAAGCCCGCCGAGCAGAGACAGCAGCAAAGCTTCGATTAGAAATTGCATCAAAATATGATGCCGTTTCGCGCCGATCGCCTTGCAGATACCGATCTCGCGCGTGCGCTCGGTAACAGAGACGAGCATGATATTCATAATGCCGATACCGCCGACCAGCAGCGAAATACTGACAATCCCACCCACGACAATCGTCACCATATTGATAATCGTATCGAATGTTTCCATTAACTGCTCGGAGGTTTGAATGGTGAAATCGTCGTCTTCGTCGCCACTCAGCCCATGCGCATTGCGCAGCAGGGTGGTGAGCTGCTGCGAAATCGTCTCGATGTTAGCTTGTTCGGTGAGGCTCAGTTGGATTTGAATATCGGATCGTGCCTGATTGCCCTGAATGCTGCGCATAGTGTTAAACGGCATAATCACGAGATCGTCTTGGCTAAACCCCATGAGATCGCCTTTGGGCTCGAGCAGGCCAACCACCTTTAGCCATTCGCCACCAATCTCGACAAACTCGTTCACCGGATTCTCAGGCAGGCTCAGATTCTCCCTCACTTTTTCGCCGATCACCACAACGCGGCGCCGAGTCTCGTTGTCGCTTTGTGCGATAAAACGCCCCACGCGCATATAAGACTGTGAGACATCTTGAAACGCATAGGTCGTGCCGAATATTTGACTGAAGGCAGTTTGTGAGCCGTATTTTACTTGTGAGGCACGGTTGGCATACAAAATCGGTGTAATGGAGGCGATACCGTCGGCACGCTTCTCGATGAGTTCCAGATCGTTAGGGGTAAGCCGCGCGCGAATCCCCTTCATCTGGTCTTCTAAAGGCGTGTAGGACTCAATGGTTAAGCTGTTGGATCCGAGGCTCGAAAAAGTGTCGCCAATAAACGCACTCATGCCTTGGGTTACTGAGACAACCGCGATGACGCTGGCCACGCCAATCACAATGCCTAGCGTGGTAAGAAAGCTGCGAAGCCCATGCGCGAAGATTGATACGAAGGCGGCGCGTGAACTCTCGAATAAGGCGAAAAACATTAGCGGGTTGCCTCCACTCGTCTCTCGTTACTCGAAGGCGACAGGCGCATCCCGCTATCGTGGGCAATAATGCCGTCTTTCATTTCGACGACTCGGTGGCAATGCTGTGCGATCTCATCCTCGTGTGTCACGACGATAAGCGTCTGTCCCTCGGAGTGGAGTTCGTCGAATAGCGCCATAATTTCAACAGTGGTCTTCGAATCCAAGTTACCCGTGGGTTCGTCAGCTAAGAGTATCGAAGGCGCTGTAACGAGCGCGCGAGCGATCGCGACGCGCTGGCGCTGGCCGCCCGAGAGTTGGTTCGGCAGGTGATCAACACGGTCGCTCAGACCGACGCGGGCAAGCGCTTCGAGGGCGCGTTTCTTGCGCTGCCCATAGCCAATATTGCGATAGATGAGTGGTTGCATGACATTGGCAAGGGCCGTCGAGCGCGGCAGCAAATTAAAGCTCTGAAAAATAAAGCCTATCTCCAAATTACGAATCTCGGAGAGTTGGTTTTGGTCGAGCGTCTCGACATTTTTCCCATTGAGGTGATACTGGCCACTGGTTGGTTTGTCCAAACAGCCGAGGATGTTGAGCATCGTTGATTTGCCTGAGCCAGAGCTGCCGATAAAGGCCATGTAATCGTTACGCGTAACCGAGATATCGATACCGTCGAGCGCACGCACAACCTGATTGCCCATTTCGTAGTACTTCGTGACTTGGCTAAGCTCTATCAGCGCCATAGTAGACTATTGCTCCAGCCGCGTAGTGTCGATTTCGTCGCCTTCTAACAGATGCCGCAACTCTTCGTCGGGGCCCACGACTATTTCTACATTGCCTTCGATACCGGTGAGCAATTCTTGGTATTCGTCATCCGAGATACCCACCTCGATTTTGGTTTTGCGCGCAATGCCATTGTCATTAACGAAGACGAAATAGTCGTTACGCAGCGCAGCCCTGTCTTCTTCGAACAATATTGCCTGCAAAGGTACCGCCGTGACACTTTGGTCTTGGCGCGTGAATATTTCGGCGCGGCAGGACATGCCGGGTCGCAAGACTACATCGCCGGCATCGATGATATCGATTTTCACTGTGAAGCTTAGTCCCTGACGCCCCGGCGCAATCTTTGCCGTGTTAGCGATATACCGAACCGTGCCAATCATTGGCTGGTCAGGGTAGGCGATCGCAATAATCTCGACTCGCTGGCCGATTGCGATATTGGCGACATCGGCTTCGTCGACTAACACCTCAGTGTAGATGCTTGCAGGATTAGCAATAGTCATTAGTGACGAGCCGGGGATATTCGTCGAACTGGCGATGGCCGTCTCGCCGACTTTAATATCGAGACTTGTCACAACACCGTCTATCGGCGACACGATTTTGGTGTTGCTAAGCTGGTCTTCAATCTGGTCGAGCTGCGCTTCGGACTGAGTGAGCCTTTCGCGAGCAGACTTAAGATCAATGCGGGCAAGGTCTAATTGATTGCGCATCATCTCAAATTCGTCGCTGCCGATCATGCCGCGCTCGTAAAGCGTACGCGAGCGCTCGTATTGATTTTCGAGGTTGCCGATACGAATCTCTTGGCGTTCTATGTCGATGGTATTGATGCGCACTGCAGCTTCGGATTGCTCAAGGCCAGCAATGAAATTGATGTCCTCTACTTGCAGCACGAGCTGTCCTGCGGTTACTGCATCGCCTTCTTCGACATACAACTCTGCAACTCGGCCTATGACCTCTGAGCTGAGCATGACTTCTTCCTCGTGGGCTAAAAACCCCGAAGCGAGAATAGACGGGCTTATAACGCGCTCGGTAATGCCAGCGACGGTAACCTCTTTACGGGCGGTTCCAAAGACTGCGCGGTTGATGAATGGAAGCGCTATAACAGTGCCAAGGATGAGTGCAACGACTGCGATTTTCTTAAGGTTCATGGGTCTGCTCTTTTTCTTCCTAGCTTGATGTGTCGTGAATCGACCGCGTACATTTGTCGCTACGAAAGCGCGGCAACCGCCCCGAATACTAGTAAATACGGCGTCGTTATTATGGCAGCAGATTTGCTCAGGCTAATTTGAAGCCACTGCGAAAAACCGAGAATTAATAGGCCTACTGCCCAAAGCAGGGTCAGCGTAACGCTTTTGGCAATCGCTTCGAAAGAGGTGCCTGCGAGTGTTAGCCCAAGGGCTGCGAGGCTCGTTGGGTCGAGATCATAGGAGCTTAGCTGACCGCTGGGATGCAGCGCTATGTTAACAACCATCGCAATGGCGCCAATAACATAGGGCAGCGAAGTCCAAGAGGCGAGGGCCATCCAGTGTTTAAATTTGTAGACGGAACCCATGATCGCCGCTGCGAGGCTCATATACATAGCCTGAACTAGCGCAAGCAAAAAGCTAAAGAGGACAGTCGAAATCGCGCCAAACCCGAACAGCATGCCGCGGGTCATTCCGCCCATGGCATCGCGGGCAGTATCGAGTTCTGAGGGCTCAATATTGGCCTGTCGTAGCGTGTCGTCTACCCACCAAGCCATATCTAGGCCACTAAAATAGTAGCCTGTCGCTGCCAATCCAGAAAGCATCACCATGGACAGCGGCGCGAGCCAAGAAGGCGCGAGCATAATTGCGGCGAAGGCTTCTGCCGGCGCTGCGTAAATATTTACAACCTTCTGCCCAAAGCTTTGCTGTGTCGTGTTGTCGTTCATCCTTAACCTCGCTGAGTCAGTTCTTATTGACTAGACCGTGAAACACGCGCTTCTTGTTCTGCTGACTTTTTCTAAAAGCGCTACGCTTATTCGACGCCTTTCTCTACCGCGCGTGCGAAAGCAGGGCGCTGCATACAGCGGGCAAGATAGGCCTTGAGAGTAGGGTTTGCATCGAGTTGCCCTAGTCGATCAGCCAACGACGCCACATACGCAACGCCAAAATCGGCGGCGCTAAAATCGGAACCGAGGATGTAGTCGTTAGCGCCCAGTTGGTTGCTTATATGGCCTAGATGAAGTGCGATTTCTTTCGCGCTAAAAGTCTCGAGCCCTGCGTGCTCTCCGCCCCGAAGTAATAGCATTTTAATAAGCAGAGGCCCGAAAACAGATCCTTCGGGGTAGTGCAGCCATTGGGTAAACCTCGCCCAATCGTTGAGCTGCGTCCGGGGTGGCGCGAAACGGTTTTCTTTATCGAATTTTTCGAGCAGGTAAGTTGTGATCGCACTCGATTCGGAAAGAATCAGGTCGCCGTCTTCGATTACGGGCGATTTGCCGAGGGGATGAATTTCTTTGAGCGCCGCCGGCGCGCGAAAATTTTCATCGCGCAGGTAAACAGTGAGATCGTAGTCGGCGCCGAGCTCCTCGAGCTGCCAGAGAGTGAACAACGAACGGCCAATGCGAAGATGGTGTAATCGAATCATGGTGATTTTCTCTCAATCTAATTGGCCCGCGGCCTTAGGTGTTTAACGCAAAAAGAACTAATAAGTTACAAAACGGTCGCTGCTTTTGTTTTTTTGTTGTTGCAGCACTGAGGCAGCAGCGGTGCTTAATTAGTGTCGCATGCTAGACTTAACCCATACAGGTAAGTAGCGAACTCTCAGGTTCAGGCTCAAGCCCGGATTCAGTCGCAGACCCAGACCCAGGCCCGGATCCAGATTAACAGACTCAGATTAAATGATACAAAACCAATCCCTAAACGCACGCAGGTCACGCATCCACTCGCTATCTCGGCTCCCCGCGCAGGCCAGCGTGGCAGCTTTATGTTAACTGCCGACGTGATGGATGCCGAGCGCGCCGAGACCAGCTACCGCTCATTAATTAGTCGCGCGTGGCCAATCATTCTCGCAAATGCGGCCGTGCCAACGCTTGGGCTCGTAGACACGGCCATCATCGGCAATGTCGCCTCCACCATCGATCTGGGTGCGATCGCACTCGGCGCGGTGATTTTCTCGTTTGTGTACTGGAGTTTCGGCTTCCTGCGCATGAGCACCACAGGATTTGTCGCCGCGGCAGCGGGGGCGCAGCGCGAAGCGGAGCTGCGGGCCATTGTCGCACGTGCCCTGTTTATGGCTTTTGGCCTTGGAATTCTCCTGATTATTCTGCAAAGCGGCATCGCCTGGGTCGCGATCGAGCTGTTTAGCGCATCCGATGCGGTGGAGCGTGTGACTCGAGGCTATTTTGACCTTCGCATCTGGGGCGCTCCCGCGACACTGAGCCTGTTTGCGCTGATGGGCGTGCTCATTGGCCTTGGCTTAAGTAAGCAGTTGTTACTTATTCAGGTGTTTATGAATGGGTTAAACATTGCGCTCGACTTGCTCTTCGCCGGAGTCTTCGACATGGGGGCGCCTGGAGTTGCACTCGGCACGGCGCTGGCCGAATGGGCAACGCTCGCGTTGGGTCTCGTGATTGTGGTGCGCGCACTGAAGGCGCGCAGCGCATTGCCAAAACTAATCGATTGGCCCGAGGTGCTGCGCAAAGAGTCGCTGGCGAGCATGCTGTCGTCGAATGTCGATATTATGATTCGCACGCTGCTACTGATTCTGTCTTTTGCTTTTTTCGCAGACCAGAGCGCACGCTACGGCGAGGTGATTTTGGCGAGCAACCACCTGTTATTGCAATTGGTTTCGTTTGCCGCGTTTTTTCTCGATGGCTACGCCTTTGTTGTCGAGGCGCTGGTGGGAAAAGCGCGCGGCGCGGGCAGACTTGGGCTATTTCGCCTCGCGGTATTTCGGTCGACTGTTTTAGCTGCAGCCACTGCAGGCATGCTTGCGCTATTGTTGTTGTTTGGCGGCACGGCGCTCATCGCCTTGCTTACCGATATAGACGCCGTGCGCGAAGCCTCTGTGCCGATGCTCGGATTCGCGGCTGTTTACGTCGCTGTCTCGTTCGCAGCATTTCAGTTAGATGGCATTTTCATTGGCTTAAGCGCGACGCGCGAAATGCGCAACGCCTCCATTCATTCTATTGTTGTGTACTTTGCGGCATGGTTGCTGCTCGCGCCAGCATTCGGCGTAGCGGGGCTGTGGGCTGCGATGATTATTTATGTGATCGCTCGCGCGGCTGCACTAGGGCGGTATTATCCGCGGCTGAATAAACTAATTTCGGGATGAGAGTTTACGTCGAGAGTGGGTTAATGCAGCGTTTCATCGCTAGGCGAGTTGGGCATGACGTGGGCTTCGACATCGAGCATTTTCAGTCTAACGCCGTTCATTTCTATCCAGCCTTTGTAGCGCGTCTCGCCAGTCGTGGAGAACTCGAACCGGTACCGGCGTCTTAAATGTAGCCCGCCTTCATCTCCCCGCACGGGCTTCAAACCAACCAAAACAAGTGATTGGTCGAGCAGCTGCAAACCGCGTTCGCGCGAATATTTGAGCACGTGCTCGTAGGCAAAGCTCCTTACTCTATCGCTCTGCCACCAAAAGCTCACACCAGCCGCAGCGAGGGTAAGCCAAAAAAGCAGAGAAAGAGTCATTAGGTTTTTCCTGTTCAAAACAAAGGCCTCCAACTCGGTAGAAGGAGGCCTTCGAATGTGGTTCTGGTGCTAAGGCCTAACGCGCGTCGCGGTAAGTGCTAACTGGTGGCAGTTGCGAGCCCGATAAGTCGCCGGGGACGCTTTTCTCGGCAACAACTCGATGAGTCAGTGTACCAATGCCCTCGATCTGCGCACTGATAATTTCGCCATCGACAAGGAAGCCAGAACCTGAGGCGCGTTCGACACGGCCGGCACCAGTGCCGCCCGACGTGCCGCTCTGCATCACATCGCCCGGAAACACGGTGATCAGCGAAGAGGCGTATTCGATCAACTCGGGGATGTTGTGGATCATATCGCCCGCTTTGGCTTCTTGAACCGTAACACCGTCAACCACGGTGATTTGGTGGAGACGCTCCATGGGGTCACCATAAAATTCTTTCGGAACGATCCATGGCCCATGCGGTGCAAAGGTGTCGTGGCCCTTACCAACGAACCAGTCTGAGCGCATCGCATAGCCGCCCGGCGGACGTCCGCCGCGGTCAGAAACATCCATAGCGACCATGTAACCAAACACGTGATCGTATGCTCTGTCGGCAGAAATGTATTTGCCAGTGCGGCCGAAGACAATAGCCATCTCGACTTCATATTCAATCTCATCACGACCATAAGGCATGATGATATCTTCACCATCGCCTATCACCGCGCCTCGAGTTGGCTTGAGGAAAAGATACGGGACTCCACGATTCTCGCGCCGCTCTTTGGTTCGCTGAGCGAGCTCGTCGTCGTTGCAGCCTTCGCACGCGTGGGTATAAAAATTTACCGCTGCGTTCATGATTTTGCTGGGGTATTGGATCGGCGCCATGATGTCGACGTTGGCTACCGGGTAGACAAAATCACGCATCGCACTGCCACTCAGAAGCTCTTCTTCTACGAGCCAGTTGACGACCTCGTAGATGCGGTATTTAAGGCCATATTCGTAGCGCTCTATTAGACCGATCATGTCGACCGGCATATCGAGATGGCTGTACTGCGGCAGTAGCTGCATGGCTCGGTTAGCCGCGTTTAAGTCGACTACCAAGGCGTCGTCTCGCATCACGAGCCCGACGGTTGGAATATCGTTAATGGCGAAAGTGCCCACTTTAAACGGCTCGGCTGACTCCATCGCTTGCGCACCGGCTATGAATGGCGCTGAGAGCAGCGCCAAGGCGACGCTGACCCGTGCAAAAAGCGAGGAGGTAGATCGGGGCTTTGTTGTTATCATCGTTGACTCCCGTACTAAAGACACATTGAAATGAAAAGGATTACTAACATTCCGAAGGTATAACCAAAGGCGCCTTTTGTCGAGTGTCTGTGTAGCTACCCGCGAGCGGCCCTCGCTGCATAGCGAGCGATATGCGGTTCGAGTAGTTCAAGCGCGGTCTTGTCGTTAGGCGGCAATTCAGCGTCGCTTAAGGCGAGAGGCGTTGTTCTCTGTCCCCATCGAATCACGCCTGCACCCCAGGTGAGGCCGGCGCCAAATGAGGCTGTGAGCAACGTGTCGCCAGCCTTAACTCGGCCTTCCTCTACCGCCTCGGCAAGCGCCACGGGAATAGTGCCCGCGGAGGTATTGCCGTATTTATGCACGTTGACGAAAACGCGGTCCTCTTCTATGCCAACGCGCTTAGCCAGGGCATCGAGAATGCGCTTATTTGCTTGATGCGGTACAACCAGGCTTACGTCTTCGATGCTAAGACCGGTGTCTTTGAGGACTTCTTCGCAGCCCTGCGCCATTGCCTTCACTGCGCGTTTAAACACTTCTTGGCCTTCGAAATTCCACGTATTGAAGAGAAATTCTTCTGACAGTCGACTCTCGGCAGAGCCGATATTGGTGATTTGTATCGCGTATTTAGCATCAGATTCGCAACCGATGCGTGCAGACAGCAAGCCGACTTCTTCGTCAGATGCTTCGAGCACGACAGCGCCGCAGGCATCGCCGAATAGCACGGCTACGTCGCGGTTACTCCAGTCCATATAATGCGAGATAAACTCGCCACCTAAGACCAGCACCTTTTTATGCGCCCCTGTTTTAATCAGATTTGTGCCGATATGCAGGCCATAGAGGAAGCCGGTGCAGGCCGAGTTGAGATCGATCGCTGCGGCGTTGCGAGCACCGAGATCGTCTGCAATGAGTGACGCCGTATTCGGGCACATGGAGTCAACCGTGAGGCTGCCAAGCAGGATGAGGTCGATATCCATCGGATCTAAATTAGCCGCGGCAAGAGCGCGGCGAGCGGCAACCACCGCCATCTCAGAAAAATTACAGTGCAGGATGCGGCGCTCGCGAATGCCAGTGCGAGAGGTGATCCATTCGTCGCTGGTATCCATAAAGGTGGTTAGGTCTGCGTTGCTCAATATCGCCGGGGGAAGGCATTTACCCCAGCCGGTTATTTCCGCGTATTTCATCGATGTTCTCTCCGTGTCTTTTGGGTCGCTGCGATCCGAGCTTAGCGATTGGTGAAGGTGGGATTCACTCTCGCTGCTTATCGCTCGGCTAGCTCCGTCTTGCTATCTACTCTATATTGACCGCTGCGCGAATTTCTAAAGGGTAGCGCGATGTAAGGATCCTATTTTTAGCGGCGAGGCGTGAATGTTTCGCACAACCTGCAATGCCGCCGAGCATACGCCATTAGGTGGATTGAGGGTAGGAGAAGGCGTTTACTAAGGCTGAGTGCAAACCTAAGGGGTAGCGAATAATGAGCAAAAGCACGCGCCGGCGGGCGCCAAAGGCGAGACTATTAATCAGCGCATTGTTTTTATTTGTGCACGCTGCACCCGCTTTCGGCGATTTCGACCACGGGCGCTGGAATTTGTTGCTCTCGAAACATGTGATTGTAAGCGCAGACGGCTTATCGACGGCTGTCGATTACGCCTCGCTCGGCGTGAATCGCGAGCCACTGCAAAGCTATCTTGAAGAGACTTCAAGGGTATCGCGTGCCAGTTTCGATGCATGGGAGACGTCTGATCAGCTCGCCTTTCTGATCAACCTCTACAATGCCGCAACCGTCGAACTCATTCTCGACAACATGGGTGCGTCAGATCCAATAGACTCCATCCGCGACATCGGTTCGCTATTCACCTCTGCGTGGGAGCTAGAGCGCGTCGCATTGTTTGGTGATCTGGTGACACTCGATGCCATAGAACACGACATGATCAGAGGGTGGGGTCGCTACAACGAGCCCCGCATTCATTTCGCCGTAAACTGCGCCGCCATCGGCTGTCCTGCGCTACGCGCCGAGGCCTACACCGGCACCGCACTGGAGGCGCAGCTTGAAGATGCCACGCGCGATTTCCTGAGCGATCGCTCGCGCAATTATTTCGACGGACGCCGCCTGCGGTTATCAAGTATCTTCAAATGGTATCGCGAAGACTTCGAGCGCGGCTGGGGCGGTTCGCGCGCTCTAGGTGAATTTGTTTCTCGGTATAGCAGCGAATTGGGACTTAGCATCGAGCACAGGAATGAGCTGGCTCGCGGCGACTTGGGTATCCGCTTCCTCAGCTACGACTGGGGGCTTAATCAGGTGCGCGATTAAGCTGATTGGGTGACCCCTACAAACACCCCGTGATAGACTCGCTAGTGGAAGAGTATCATCCCCGGTGGGGTGCCCGGACTTCAAACCCGGTGAGGTCTGTAAAACAGGCCTGGTGGGTTCGACTCCTGCCTCTTCCGCCAAGAGTTCCTTATCAACAGTTCCTATAGCTTGGTTATTTCTTTAACATACCCAAAAACATACCCATAAATTATCACTGGTATAACGAGTCTGGCTCAATCACGGGCTTGTATTATTCCTCATCGCGACTTGTCTCGACGCGTGTCAAGCGGACTCAGACCCCACCCCCTAAAACCTCAAAATGGCTATGTCCAGACCCCACTCCCCGGGGTACCCCCACTTGCTCAGAAAGGTTTCCTTAACTGCTAGTACATACTATTCTGGGCGAGTGTTTAGGTATTTATGGAGGTAATTTACGGTGAAAATTTCTCAAGTGATCACTGTCTCTTTTCTTTTACTGTGGACATTTCAAACAACGGCTCAAGGAGTTGACTCTGACGGAGACGGCACTCCTGACGTAACAGACTACTATCCCTTTAATCCATTCAAAAACGCAGACGATTGGGGTCAAAATGTCGAAAGTTACCCCGAGGTATTTGTAGCCAGTGATGTTTCTGAACTTAATAAACAAGGTTTGGAAAGAGATTTGAAGCTTGCGGCCAACTATTTTGGTAAATATGAAATGGAATGGTGGGGAGTCGGGAAAGATGTCGACGCGATGTTAGAGCTAGCAGGACGATGGTGTGATCAGCGAATAGAACGCGGACAGCTATTTTATTTTGAAGGTGAACGAAATAATTTGAAAAGACTCAAGTCAATCTGTCTAACTGAAGTAGCGCATCCCCACGCAAGTCTAGACTGGTCGTCTAGCGACAACTATTATTTCACAAGTGATATTAGTAACTATTCAGGTTGGATGGAAAATTATCGGCAAATCAGTCTAGAAACACCAAGCGGCTCCACAAACGCAGGTGGTCGTCGAGATATGGGTTATACAGCCAGCCAATCTACTTGGCCGTGGGTATTCGATCCAAACACAAATCTGTCTGAGTGGATGCTTACAGAGAAAGAAAATGCTGTTCTCGTGTTTCACGAGTATTACCATATCCTTCAAGGTCAGAATGTATTTTCAAATGTTTTTATTACTGATGAAACTGGAAATACAGTCAGACCGGAATATGGCCCAACCGCTTTTTCTGAGGGTTCAGCTAACTACATAAGCGAATACTCAATTAGAAAATTGTCACAACAAGGCATTTATCAAGGTTCGGTTTTCGATCAATCATTAAAAAGCCTGATGAGGCAACAAATGGAAAGCATACAAAGCATGCTGCCTAGTTGCCCTGACTTTCAAATTGAACAGCTAAACTATGGCAACCCATGTGACCCCTACACGTTTGGAATGTGGGCGACGGCCTATTTGACTAACAAGGTTGATAATATCAACGCGTTTCATGAAGTGTTTTGGCCAAAAATTAATAAGTTGACTTACGTTGGTGCCTTCGAAGATACATTTGGCCTCAGCTATCAACAATTCAATGCCGCATTTCGGGAGTTCTTATCCTTACCGGTTGAACAACAACTAGCGATAATTCCAGAAGTGAATTTCGTCGATCCTGATCTGATTGAACGTGATCCAGCAACATTCTCCGTGGACTCTCTTTTAATCCCTTCCGTAATAGTCGATACACAGGCTTACTCAATAGACTTAAAGCTTATTCAAAACGCTGCATCTGGAATAATTTTTCAGGTTGGCTCAACGGAAGCTATCGACTATCCCGAGGTCCCCAGTTCAATTTATTATGGCAAGGTCGGAGTGCTTGATATCCCCGAGGTGACGGTAGAATCTGAGACGTACACAGTTTCGCTCGAGTTAGACAATCCAGCTAACTTGAGTTTCAGACTTATCTCAGCCGAAGCGGTTGAATGATTGGCCCCCGAAAAACCAACATAAATACAGTGGTATAGTGCTTTGAGTCCCGCAGTGAATTGTGGTTGGTTGTCAGATCGCGATTTGGTTTGCCAGGGAGTGGGAATCGAAAAGCGTCGCAACCAGATCAGAGGGAGGGAGCTGAATAGCTATACGATATCATTGGCTTTTTTTATCACTTGGGCCACTAGCACCGGGAGAGTCGGTCATTACTCCAGCATTCACTCTCCCTTCCAAGTACATAATCCACACTGTTTGCCCGCGGTACATCTACGGAACGCCTCTAGTCTTCCCCTAAATCTCGAAGCCGCTGCTTAGCCAGTCCTCGATCTGTTCTGTTCACGTGAATAACATAGCGGCCCAGCTGTTCAGGCTTAAACCTGAAAGGGCGCCCCTGAGCGTACAGCAATCTATCACCAGCAAACACCTCTCGATCGTCCAGTTACCGCTTGATCTGCATATTTAGTGCTTCTGTGTGGTGGAACGGCCTATATTGTAACCCCGCGTGTCAAGCGGACTCAGACCCACCCCCTAAAACCTTAAAATGGCCCTATCCAGAACCCACCCCCTAAAACCACAAAACGGCCATATCCAGACCCCACCCCTGGGGTACTCCCCCCTTTGTCCAAGTAGGTTCCATCTGTGCGTATTACATACTATTCTGGACGAACGATTAGGTATAAAAAGAATCGCAATGAAACTCCTTACCTCAACAGCTGTCTCCCTTCTGCTTATTGGTTTGACCATGAGTGGCACTGCGTATTCTCAAGTCCCGGCATGGGAACGAGAGGCATTGATCACGTTTTACAACTCTACAGGCGGGGATAATTGGTCGAACAACACCGGCTGGAATGGAGCAGCTGGAACTGAGTGCGATTGGTACGGAGTGACATGTACTTCGGGTGAAATTACAAGTTTAAGTCTTGGTTATAATAATCTAAGCGGTTCTATCCCGGCGGAGCTCGGTAATTTGACCAGCCTTGAATATCTTTATCTTGATTACAACCAGCTCACTGGTGCGATCCCATCAGAGCTTGGTAATTTAACAATCCTTAAACGCCTTAATCTTTCTATCAATCGGCTCACTGGGTCCATCCCACCGCAGCTTGGTAATTTAACCAGCCTTGAATATCTTTATCTTAATAACAACGAACTCACAGGTTCTATCCCACCTGAACTCCCTCATGCTCAATACCTTAGTCTTTGGAACAACCAGCTCACTGGTGCCATCCCGACAGAACTCCAGGGTTCTTATATGAGCCTCGATCTTAGGAACAATCAACTCAGTGGTTCTATACCTCCTGGAATTATAAAAATGTCCGCCGAAGCATCTATTGAGGTATCTGATAATCCAAAGCTAGATAGAAATGTATTAATAAAATTGTATGACTCTACCAAGCCTAGTGTGACTATAAATGATCCGGACAACCGTATCCAATTTGAATCATTTTTCGACGAGCATACCCAAGCAATCAGTACATTGGGTTTTAACAAAGTAACTTATAGTGTAGGTGAACACAACGATACTACATGGGTTAATGGAAAATATACTGTTGAAGACTATGCATTTTTGCAAGTTCAAATAGATGGCTCTCACGGTGGTAAAAACCTAAACAATCCCGATAGTCCAGAGTATACGGTGGGTACTGCGAATTGGATGACAAATGCAAGTTATGTTATAGAAAATGATATCAACCAAGATGGTCACAGTGATTTTATTGTTTGGTTACAAACATTTGGTGATTTTAACACTTTACCGGGAACAAGAGCATTGCAATTTGTTAACGATGGCGATGGTCACTTCCAATTAGACTGTGGTGTATTTGATGACGGGATATGTCCTTTAGTGTTCGGGCAAAGCTCATTAATGAGAAACATGGGTTGGTTTAATAATGAAGATGCTCCAGTAAAAACCGAGAATCTCGGTATTAACAAACAATATGATTTAAACGGTGACGGCAACAAAGACTTATTTAATACAGGACTGTTGTGGTTAACTGAGAATGGAAAGTTTGTAGAATCACGTAATAACTTGCCTGACTTTATGTTTGAAAACTTAAACGCTGATGGCGTTGATGTTGGCATATATGTACATGACCATGCTGTAGGTGATTTAAATGGTGACGGGTTCAACGACATATTTATGCCTAATGCAGTACCCGTGCGGTCACAAAATAACGGCATGAAGTTCTTTATGCTAAATGACGGCAATGGTGATTTTAAAGACTTTAGTTTTAAAGTTGGACATAACCCTGACTTTGCAACAAGCACGATCATTGCAGATTTTGACGGAGACGGCTTTGGTGACATTGCATTAGGTTGGAGCCGTGGCGCTTATGTTGGACTAGGTGGCGATAGTGTTGGTGGGATATATTGGGGTAACGCCGATATGGATTACACTCGCGATTATACTGCACTGCCAGAAGGCTACTTTGAGACGAACATTGCATGGGATATGGCGGCAACTGACGTTAACGCTGATGGATTGCTAGACCTTGTTATATCAAACACACAGGATGAACCATACTATAAAGGAAATGTGCTTCAGGCCCTAACTAATAACGGAGACAGAACATTTACCGACCCGGCATTTAGAGCCAAAGAGGAAACCGACGGTGTTGGCTACATTTACATACTTGACTTCAACCATGATGGTGTTGATGATATTGTAGTCGTATCAGACCACCGTACGTATGCTTTGATTAACAATGGCGATGGAACGTACACAGAAACAAGTCAGTTTGCTGTACCAGACACGTTCTCCTCTCTATTCCCATCGTATCCTGTAGAAGTAGATGGCAAGTATAATTATGACTTTATTGGATGGGACATTGTATCAAAATCCCAATCACAATCTATTTCTAGCTTCTTTATTAGTTTAAATTCACCTGGGATCAGCTGGACGAACACAACTGGCTGGGCTGGAGATCCTGGAACTGAGTGCGACTGGTATGGTGTGACATGCACTGGAGATGCTGTAACAGGTTTAAACCTTGCGTCCAATAATCTTGTTGGCACTATTCCTTCGGAGCTTGGCAATTTAACTACTCTTACTAGCGTTGATCTCAGTAGTAATGCGCTCACTGGTTCCATTCCAACCGAGCTAAGTAATTTAACCACTCTTACCAGCCTTGACCTTAGTGCAAACTCCCTGACAGGCCCTCTGCCGCAGTGGTTATCCGATATGGCTATATCAACTTTGAATACCACTGATGCTTTTACTGCATTTCCCGTAGTAGCTATCTCTGGTGGTAACCGAACTATTGCTGACACCGACAACGCAGCAGGGGAATCAGTCAGTTTCATTGGCACTGCTACTGACAGTGATGGAACGATTGCAACTACTGAGTGGCTAGTGGGGGGTTCTGTCGTAGCTACGGGTCTGAGTGCAACTATTTCACTGCCAAACAGATCAACCGTAGTCACTTTCAAAGCTACTGATAATGATGGAGCTAGCTCGACAACAACAGCCACGATTACCGTTACTACTCCCACTCCCACTTATACTGTCACTGACGAATGGCCATCACCTTATAATGGAGTGACACCTGATTCTTCCTTAGGCTTGGCTTTTAATAATATTGGAGTGTTTAGTGCTAGTGATTCGATAATCTATACCTGCCTCCGGATTTTTACAGATGGCTTACCAGGATCAGCAGGTGGTATTAGCGAGTTTGATATTGGTTTAACAGTAGTTTCACTCAATGAGGCGACTGTTCAAATAACCAAGTTCCGGGAATTCAATGTCATCGGTGCACTTAATGAAAATGTTGAACTGCCTGACTGCAGTGGTAAATTTGAAACTACGACAAGTGTTTATACCGACATTATCGAGGTAGGTGACAGCGTTCTTGATACTACATGGAGCTTAATTGATCCTACCAATCTGATTCTAAAGCTAAGTAGTTATCAGGAGTTAACTGCTAATTAGCAGACTCCACCACCCGGGGCACACCCCGATAAGTCAGAATGGTTCCATTGCTCCCGTATACATACTATTCTGGACGAAAGATTCGCCCCTACCGACCGAGATGACCGACGTTTTTTCTTTCTTAGGGTTAACGAGGCATGGAAGCAGAACGCAGCTAAGTTTGACCCTTTGTTTTCCGCTTTTTCTGATGGGCATACGGTTCCGGCATTTGTTCATCATCTATTGAGCCTCGACATCTCCAAATTCAACCCCGCAGCAGACCGACCCAGGACAACAGAGCATGCAAAGCAAAAGATGCTAAGTCTGGAAGGTCTCGATCGGTTTTTATACGAGGTTCTTCAAGCAGCTGAGATACCTGAATCTCCGAGATTCTACGGACGAAAGGCAAAGGACTGGCACGACACTCTGATAATAGCTACAGAAGACCTAAAAGACGCTATCAGAGAATTTGATAAAAGCGCAGAGAGACATAGACCAATGAGTGCAGCCAAACTTAAACCCGACTTGAAAAAAATATTCCCTTCAGCTCAAGATGCACGATTCCAAGATGGGGGTAGGACTGAGTCAGCTTGACACGCGGTGTTACAATACAGGTTTTGGCGTCAAACAGAGGCCCTGAATATGCAGATCAAGCGGTTACTGGACGATCGAGGGGTGATTGTTGGAGATACAGTGTTTGACGCTCAGGGGCGCCCCTATGCGTTTGTAGGGCTTAATAAACTGGAGATGCTGGGACGAGAGCTTGGGTTAATTAGTGGGGGTATGGTTGGGAGGAAGCCAAAGGCAAGCTAAACGTACTCAAGCCCGGTTATGGCAAGCCCAATCAGATCGATACTTTCAGCATTGAGGGAGTGCTCAGCAACCTGAGTGGCAAGTTCAAGGGGAGTTAATGAGCCTGAATCAATGAGTGTTGCATAAGTATCAAGAATGTCTTGGGGTGCTGTCTGGCCGGTAAGATTCTCATAAAAAATACTTATCAGTTCATTGCCAGAGGGGCTCGATCCTAAAACAGTGTCTAAGGCCAACCGAAGTAAGTCTTCAAAGCTGGTGCCACTATCCAATGCTTCTAATCCAATTGTGACATACTCCGTGATTTTGACTCCTTCAGCTCCAAGAAAAGCACCGAGCAGCTTAGCAACCGCTCCTGCGTTTCCATCAATGTCTAGAGCTATATTCTTATCGGCAAACTCAAGTCGCTCAATCCCAGCAAGAGTGTCTGTACCCGATTTAGAAATAATCTCCCAACCCGAAGAAGTTTTAGTTACAGTCACATCCTCATAATTGTCATCATAGACAACTTTATCCAGTCCGTCAGCCCCATCAAGAGTATCATCACCCGGACCCCCGATTAGCGTATCATCTCCATTGCCTGTATAGATCCTATCATCACCCAAGCCGCCATCTACAATATCATCTCCGTCGCGAACAAAAATATAATTGTGCGCTGTTCCTGCTGTAATCGAAAGATCAATCTTATAATAAGAAACAAACGCATCTAAATAAGGATGTATGGTAATTTCCAATTTATCTTCTTTGGGGATACTTAGAGTTGAACTAAGTTCAGAGAAAGTGCCGCTCCAATCACTAAATACAATATTCTCAATCGAAAATAAGTCGTAAATTAAGCTAGGATTTGAACGAAGGTAAATCGTAGCAGCGGCATTCACATCAGTGGGGTCCATTTTGCTAAATCGCCCGAATTCTGAGATCGAGTATGGAATGAAAGCTGTGTCATTTCCGCCATGTCCATGCAATTCTCCACCGTCTAGACTAGCAAAAAGTTGATCGTCTCCCGCTTGCCCTGAGAGATGGTCAAATCCACCTCCACCTATTAAAGTGTCGGCGAACCAAGTGCCGTATAGCCTATCGTCACCTAGGCCGCCATCAGCATAAATTCCTTCAGAATACTGGAACTCTGATATCCCTGAGGTAGGCAAAAATATATCATCGCCTCCCATGCCATAGAAATGAGTAGCAACGTCATACCCCAGTAATCTTTCATCACGATCTGTACCTGTTAAAGTTTGACCAGGAAGTAATATTTCTGGCTTCAAATCTATTTGGCCGGAAACATTGCCGTCACTCAGATATCTGCTGATGGCCGATGAGATAAATTGATCGTAGCCGGAGTATCCTAAAAGACTGCCTATAAAAGTATTATCAGGGGAGTTTTTTACAAATGCTGTTGGAATATAATTTAAATCAGAATTATAAATTTGGTTAGATAGCAACGAACCTTCGAGTGAAATTGAGACAACTTTTGACAGCCTACTAAAGGATTGATGAAAATCCCCCCAACCCTCATTAGCCTTAAGTTTATTTGTTCCATGAGTTAAAAGAACAATACTGTCGCCTACTAATTTGGCATCTTTGATAAACTCGTTACCCCCTGCATCGATCTCTAAGAACAAAACTCCATCATCGCCAAAGGTCGTGTCGAGCGAACCATCAAGGTTCAATCTTGTTATAAGGGGTGTTTCATCTGCAGAGTAGGTTGTGTGCCCAAAAATATAGATGTGTTGGTCACTGACTAAGATATTGCTTGAGAAATTAAACTCATTTTCAAAATCGATTACAACTGAACCCTGATCACCAAAGCTAGTATCTACTTCACCACTTAACGTAAATTTATTGACCTGATAACTCCAGATTCCATCTAATGCATCAGATGTTGAGACAAGAAAGATTCCTCTGTCATCGACGAAAATCTGAGAGACTGATTCTGTTGATGTTGATGCTATGAGTTCTAATCTTCCATGATCTCCGAAGGCGTTATCAATTTTACCGTCGGTGATCTTAATCAGAGCTATGTCTGAATTGGATGAGTTATGAGTGTTACCTGCTATATATATAGAGTCGTTATATTCGAAGACAGATTTAATGTTAGTATTTGAACTATTTTCGTAAAAAACAGGCGAATTTAAGTTACTTTCACTTAGCAAACCATTTGAGGTTATCTGGACCTCAAAAATATTTTGCACTGCGCTTATTTGTGTTTCACCTACTGCGACTAACTCACCATCAATTTCTAGCAAACTCTTAATTTGATCATTCTGCGACAAATTAATAATCAGCGTTCCATCATTTCCCCATCTTTTGTCTAGGTTTCCTTGGCCATCATATTTAGTGATAAACCCATTGTTTTCCGCATTCTTTGTTTGCCATCCATATGAAAAGATCGAGCCGTCGAAAGCTATGGCGCCCACAACAAAATAGTCTGTAGAGTTTATGTTGATCGAAGAGGGACTCTGTTCGCTGACGAAACTTTTTAAGTAGAAGAAATCCGAGCTGCCGGTATTTACCCAGTTAGAAGGTATAGTAGGCGCATAAGAAGTATTATGAGGATCTTGTCGATCTACTAATAAAGACTGACTTCCTCCTATGCCTCCCCACCCAGTGGCTACTGTTCCAACAAGATCAGAGTTAAAATCAAAGACTCCTCCTCCTGAATGACCTCCTGAATCGAACAATCCAGAGACATAACTCGTATCATTGGTTTCAGTTTTATAACCAGTCGATACTATCCACCCACCTAAATCTTGGTAGGATCTTCTAGGCCCACCGATGAAGTAAACAGGATCAAGAGCCTCTGGGTTGGATACCGCGATCTCTTGGACAGGGTATTCAGTCGAGAGTAGTACATCTGAGGCGACTAATCCAAAGTCTCCAAAATGAGAGATAGCATAAGTCTTTGCGTCTGCGTCAATTTTCCCATCGTAAAATCCAATGCTGGCTTCATACCTTCCATCTAAAGCATGAGCTACAGTTAGTATTAGACCATCGTGAATTATCGTGCCGCTTCCGCCTGATTTAAACTCATTCGAATCTTTTGAAGTAGCTCCTTTGTTCGATATCAAAACATTGGAGAGTTTATCGGTCGCGCTTTTGGTTGAAATTATCTTAACTTGTTCGTCTGTTAAGATTTGCTGATAAGGGTCAGGAAGGTTCTCAGGAAGATCCGCTTCAGTAGCTAAGTTGGGTTTATTCTCAACTTCATATTGAGCAAGAAAATCTTTTATGAATTCGAGCTTGATTGTCCCTGCTGTGTTACGGAAATTAATAACGTCCAAAATGCCGTCTACAACCCCATTGTCTAGATAATAAGGAGACGCAGCATCGGGCTCATGGGCTTCTTCGTACCATGATACAGAGACAATTCCAATCAATTCGCCATTTTCATTAAAAACTCCTCCCCCCGAATTCCCTCCCTCAACTTGCAATATGTTTGCGTCGATCCAGTAGTCTCCCGAATCAATGCCAGATCTCTCTCCAAAAGAAACAGCCCAACCTACGCCTGCATTTGCGACCGTGTAGGGGTGTCCAACAGCGAAGACTACATCTCCTGCTTGAGCATTCTCATCAGCTAACTTGACGGAGTAGTTATGCTCGAAGGGAGACTCCAACTCAATGATGGCAAAATCTTCATCAACTGTATAAAAGACATTAATAATGTTTCTGACTTCGCCCCACATATTTTGAGCAGTAAGGCCAGGTGTTATTTCATTGTTTTCGTCAAGCGGGGAGTGAGCAGCAGTTATGCCGTAACGGTCCGAAATCATTACAGCGGTTGATTTTGTTATTCGGACAGTAGCAGCTTGTGCGTTAGCAATTAGCTCAGAAAGGTATTGATTTGGACCCCAATCACTCATAGTTTTTCCTCAGCCATCTCAATTTTCCCAATAGAATAGTATGCACTAGCAAAATAGGGAACCTTTCTGTGCAAGTGGGGGTACCCCCGGGAGTGGGGTCTGGATATGGTCATTTTGAGGTTTTAGGGGGTGGGGACTGAGTCAGCTTGACACGCGGTGTTACAATACAGGTTTTGGCGTCAAACAGAGGCCCTGAATATGCAGATCAAGCGGTTACTGGACGATCGAGGGGTGATTGTTGGAGATACAGTGTTTGACGCTCAGAGACGCTCCTATTAATTTTAGAGGATTCCCGTACCGCATAAGCCTTGCAAATAAAGTTAGATTTTTGCCTTAAGTGGCTAATCATTGGTCGTTTCAAATTCCAATAGCTTCAAGGTTTCTTGACCTGATTCATTTGTGTAGTACATAAATACGTTATACTTAGGATCGTTCTTGGCCCAAGGAAGAATTTTTAGGCTGGGCAGGTATAACATTTGCTGGTCTGGCAGGAACAACGCTTGATGTTGCCATGAGCCTACATCGACAATAAATTCGATATCTCCCAAATTAAATACAGAGTCGTTTTGAAGCGATGGCACAAGCTCAAGATTGTAACTCCCGGGTTCGCCTGCTTGTTTTAGAGCTTCAATAGAAATTGTGCTGGTAGCGGAATCATAACTGTTGGTGCCGAGAGTGGGTGCTGAAAAATTTCTTGGAAAAATTAATGCGGAACTTGGAAGTTCAAAGGAAAAATCAAAACGGCATTGGCCTGTATCTGAATTATTTTTTTTGCAAGTATGTTGAATGTCCTGTGCGTTAGGCTGCGCACCGCCATCGACCCAGCTGCGAAGACTGTTCCAGGCGGAGAGGCTCTCGTCATAACTAAATCCACAATGGCTAGGCTCCTCCTCCACAGCAACTGCGATCGATAGTTGTGATGCCGGAATCAAGTCGCGTAATAATCGCTGATTACCGACGCTGACTAGGTCATCCCTCGAGGTATGGATAGAAACAATTTTGGTATCTCTTATATTGCCAGAAGGACTGTAGTTTTCGAGTAGCAGTTGTCGTGAGGATGGTAGGGCTGCATTGCGCTTAACGCGCAAATTAATGTCTGCATCACCGTAGTCTACTGCGGCGTTATCAAAAGGAAGCAAACCGTTTAATTTTTTCGGATGATTAACTAGGCTCGGTAATTCAAATACTGCATAACCAAGGTTTAGCAATAGAAAGCTTATATCAATCTGAGTAATATCCAGAATTCTATTTAGTCGTTCATTCTGGTCGCTGCTACGTAACAGCGCACCTAGCACTCCGCCTACTTGTTCGCTGGTTATTAAGCCAGTGCATCGCTCTAAGGAATCAAGAAAGTCGAGTTCCCCACGCACCAAACTAGGCTGCTCGTACCAGGATTGGGTGGGTAAGCCGGCACCTGAGACGTCTTCACAGACAGCCTCATAAATCATGCGCAGGTCGAAGGCGTTGTACCAATTTTGAGCACCGGCGACAGCACCGCAGAATAATAAAGCACCATCTACATTAGGAATGAGTCCTGACTCAATATCTCGCAAGCTGACTATTCCTCCCATAGAGCCACCTTGAATGAATACCTTGTCCGGCATACCAACTAGCTCAACAAATTTTTCAAACAGTTGCTGATTGTCAATGTGAGAGTTGAATACCGCCCATCCGGTTTGACTAAAACTGGATGCTGCAATGGCGTAACCTTGCTCTAGAGCAACATCTGCAAGTGGTCCCAAGGAGGGGTTAGAATCCGGCGAAGTTTGAGTATATCCCTGATACCCGTGATTCCAGATAACCAAACCATCTTCTGGCAGCCATGCCTGCGGCACCTCAATTTTATAGTAGGCACCGGTGGACGTTTGTCCTCGATACTCGCTTACTTGAGCGAAAATCTTAGGAATGGCAAATAAGTAGAAGAGTGCTATTAGTAGAATTTGTTTCGACATTTTAAAACCAGTATAAAACTCAGTGAAAGCTATGAGATCCCTGAGCCCCTGTCAATTTTATCTATGCTCATTGCTATTCACGTAAACAGGACCGAACGAGGGCTAGCTAAGGAACGGCTTCGTGATTATTGGAAGAAATAGGGCGTGAGTTGGGTGCCCGGTGCCAAAACTGATCTTGGGTACTGGTGCGGGTACTAACAGGAGAATCGCACCATTTTATCATATAAGTTATTGATTAATAATGGTATTAAATCACTGTTCGACTCCTGTCTCTTCCGCCAACATTTCCTGATTAAGTCTTCAGCATTTACTCCCTCGCACTCGCCGGCGCCATCTTCCACTCGTGCTCAACAACATCTGGCACCACCTTGACCCCCGTGCTGAATTTTAGCGGCTCTACCGTGCCGCTAGGGAATGCTAGCTCAACATAGTAGGCAGTATAGCCGGTCTCGGGCGGATCGAGCTTTATCTGATAGACGCCGGGCTCTTTCTCGGCCAGGGCAGTGGAGGTGTAGGCGCGGCCGATTTGAGCTTGCATAAAGTTGCGTTCGTTCGGATTGCGCGCTTGCCACAAAAGCACCTCAAGTGGCTCATCGAGGGTGAACACGGTAATCGTTCCGTCGCCAGCGACCTCCCAGTTGTAGCGCGGCATTTGCACGTTTTTCACCACGGCGTGGTACCACGCATCAACGCTGTTCATTACGTCTGTTTCCGCCATGCTGTGGTTAGAATTAGGAACATAGCGCAGGTGTTTCTCACCGACCAGTTCATCCCAATAGAAGCGCCAAGAGTCGGGGATGAAGAACTCGTCTCCGGTGGAATTGAGCAAAAACTTGGGCAAGGTGAGGCGGTCGCGATATTCGAAGGGCTCGACGATTTTCATAAGCGCGGCGAATTCGGGGGTGCCCATCCAGGCGATATTGCCATTTAGCACGTAATCGCTTACAGCGAGGGAGTAGGCGCCGTAGACGCTAAAGTGATGCTTGAAGCTCTCCTCTAAATTTAGCACGTCAATCACAATCGGCATGATCGCAATGACCCGCGAGTCGACAGCAGCGGTGGTCCATGTTGTCCAGCCGCGCTTTGAACCGCCGGCCACGACAAACTGATCGACTGTGGCTGCGGGGCTCGCCTCGGTCAGCATCAGGTCGGTGATGGTATCCATCGCGCGCACGGCGGCTTTGGTCATAGGTAGACGCAGAGGCCACTTATCATCGCCGGTGCGCAGATACTTATCCCAGGTGTAGGCGATGATGCCGTCTTCGCTGCGCCTGCGCCCATCGTCATCGGCGAACACGAGGGGCTGGCTCGGCACGCCGTAGAGTGTCGACACTACGGTGCCAGTCTGCAGCGCGCGCTTAATGTCGCTTGCGGGCGCCGCGCTGCGGCGATTCCCCTCGTTGTTGCCGCCGGTAAGGTAAAGAAAGCCGATGTCGCTAGTGACGCCGGCGGGCACGGTAATCACCAGCTCATGCACCCACAGCGGCAGATTCACCTCGGCCTCGGTGAGCCACTGCTGGCTGACCATCTCGACGATGTAGGTTTTATAAGCCTCGCCCCGAACCTCGCCAGAAACGACCTCGACGACTTCGTAGCGGTAGTTGTCATCGGGTGTTTGCACATAACGGTCTAGCGCGGTTGATTCGAATCCTGCGCTCGCGGCGGACGCGGGCAATGTGATGAGTGCAAGCAGCGCGATAAGCAGAGGGGTAATTAGAGAGGCAAGACGAGAGGCAAGAGGAGAGGTAAGTGGCCGAGCGAGTACCCCTCGAGCGTAAACCGATTTAGGCGCAAAATTCATTGGGGCAGTCTCCGTTCGAGTGCAGGAAATTAGTCTCTAGATGATTCCATGAAAATTATAGGAAGTGAAGTGTGCAGGCGCGCTCGCGAAGAACGGAATCTGCAAGTAGAGTTGGCTGGCAGTTTGCGCTGGAGGAGTGCGCTAGCAGAGTTCGATAGAAGGATTGGAAATAGGACTCGATAGCGGGATTTGATAGCGGGTTTCTATAGAGCGTTTCTATAGAGGGTTCTGATAGAGGGTTTTGATAGAGAGATTCGATAGAGGACTTCGATAGACGACTTCATTGTCTGGTGGGACTCGGCAGCTAGCGCCGCTCTATCGTCACGGCGGCGCGTGATCCAAAATCAACAATCTTGCACCAGACGCGTAGGCCAAAATGATTGGCTGAGCCCAAGGCTAGTTCGGCCTCTTGCTTGTGGCCAATTTCATCCTCTCGGCAGTTTGCGAGCAGGTCTCTGAGCTCTGGAAAAAGATTCTCTCGGTCTAGGCGCTCTATTTGTTGCAAATAGTGCTCATCAACAAACGTTTCAACAGCTGCGATGGTGGCATAAATCGCGCGCGCGCTGAACAAACTTGGCAGAGCGCCAGTGACAAAGCCAGCTGCGCGCCACAATGGCAGCAGACGGCTGCGCGACTTGGCAGGAATTACAGAGTCTATCTTTTGAAGGTGATCCTGCTCTGTCAACAAATGATGTTCAGCGAAGCGCCTGATTGACGCATCTTTGCTGACCCACAGTATTCCGCGGTAAATAGCGACAGCGCCGGTTTCGCCCGCTTGATCGGAACGCAATTCGCCCAATAGCCAGGCGGGTAGCTGCTTGCTATCAAGCTGCGTTACTACTGTGTCATTCATGGCATTTGAGTTCTGTGCTGAGCTTTCTATCTAATATTGGCAAAGCGGACACCAATAAAGACGGCGCGACGAAATCGCCTCTTTGAGAATGGTTTCTCCGCAGGTGTAACAGTCTTGATTCTCTCGCGAGAAAACCGTGTGGCGATACTGTCCCCGCCGGAGCCCCTGCTGCTTGAGTTTTTTGACCAGTGCGGGCGCATTGGTTATGCCGCCCGTTGCATACGCTTGCTGGCTAATTTTGAGAGTGCTTCGGGCTAGATCGTTGATTTGTCTTTTGGCCAAGTCGCAGGGTCGCGCGCGCGGGTTTATGTTGGCATCAAACAAAATCTCGGAGCGAAGATAATTACCAACACCTGCGAGAAATGCCTGATCGAGATACAGAATGCCGACAGAGCGTTTTATAAACTTAGGCGACGAGAGCCGCGATGCTATCTCTTGCCACGTGAGTGTCTGAGATAAAATGTCTGGGCCGATTTTGGTGAGAAAGGGATGCTGTGCGATGCCGTCGGCGTCTAACACATCGATTTCCGAGGCGCTGTAAAGCAGTGCGCTGTGGGTAGCCGTGTGCAAAGCGAGCCTAAGTGAACGATTCGTAGATGGTGGTTTGCCTAGTTTGACGACATACCAGCGGCCGTAAAGTTGATTGTGAGAGTAGATACTAAGCCCGTTGTCAAAATGGGTGAGAAGCGCTTTGCCGCGAGTTTCGAGTGCGGTCACCTCTCTCGACTGCAGATCAGATTCGAATGGCTTTAAGTGTGAGAAAGCGAATTCGATACTGTTGATGGTCTTGCCTTCGAGCACTTTGGCTATTTTGTCAGCTGCTCGACGTATTTCGGGTCCTTCGGGCATAGGGCGTCTGCATTGGTTAGGTTTCCTTTAAAAACGTCGGGTGGCGATGGCTAGATTGCTATGCGCCTCGATTGCGATCCATGTGGCTCAGATTGCCAACAGAACACTGGCTTGATAATGATCAAGTCGGATTTTTTTCATTCAGCCATACTCTCCATACTCTAGATAAAGTCCATCTACGGAAATTTGGGAGGCTCGCATGTTTGAATCCAATACGATCACCGTTGTTATAGATCCTGAAATAGACAATCAAGGGGTTATTGCTAAGGCCTTGGCAGTGTCGCTTGTGAGTCGCGCGAAGCTCGAGATTATCTATTCGGAATATGTCCACTACTTAGAAGACGGGTATTTCTACGAACCAGTTGTCGCTAAAACACTGCGCGAAGAGCACAGTGAGGTCAACGCAAAGAAGGCCGACGCACTCGCCCAGTTAGCGCGCGATGCAGGCTTAAGTGTCAACGTGGTTGCCCTTTGGGGAAGTCCTGCGCACAGGTCGCTGGTCGAGCGCATCGCTGCCACCCAGCCGTCTCTCGTTATTAAGAGCACCTCGCATCACAATCGCCTTGCGCGCATTTTTCTTGCGAATGAAGGCTGGGAGCTCGTTAGGCATAGCCCGGTACCTTTGCTTCTGGTGAAGGGGTTGCCTTGGTCAGAACCGCCTATATTCGTCGCGGCCGTCGACCCCGACCATCTGCGCGACAAGCCGCAAAGCCTAGACCAAAAGCTCGTGGCCCATATGATGGAATTGCGTGATCGATTTGGCGGTGAGGCTCATCTCTATCATTACGATTGGCTGCCACCCCTGTCTGGCCTTTATCCTCTGAGAATGGACGCTAGAAGTGAATCCGCAAAGCTGGCCGAACTTGGGGCGGTGAATGGTATAGACCCAGCCCACTGTCACTGGACTGATGTGGTTATAAACGACTCGTTGCCTGCTCTGGTTGAGGAGATCGACGCGGCGGTCGTGGTCATGGGTGCCATCTCGCGCTCTGGGATCGATAGGGTGTTTGTGGGCAGCACGGCCGAACGGCTTTTGGATGAGCTGGTGTGCGATGTATTGGTTGTTAAGCCAGATTAGGCGCTGCCCCTCGCGGCCAGCGCCCGTTCAGTGTGAGGCTGATGCTGCGCTTAAACTCGCTTCGTAACTCTGCTCTTTGATGGGCCAGTGGAGTAAAGCAGCGAGCAGTCCTAGCGCAGCGCCCGACAGCCAAATGCCATCGTAATTGCCGGTGGTTTCGTATAGATAACCACCCAGCCAGACCCCGCTGAAGCTGCCTAGCTGGTGGCTGAGAAACACGAGCCCGTATAGATAGGGCATATGCCTCACGCCAAAAAACTGTGCGACAAGACCCGAAGTCGGAGGGATTGTGGAAAGCCACAGGAAACCCATTGCTGCGCTAAAGCCTAAGATGCTAAACAGCGACGTCGGCAGCAAGAGGAAAGCCAAAATAGCGATCGCACGCGCAGTATAAATCGCAGACAGCATCGTGTGCTTCGGGCGTTTGCCACTCGCAACGCCTGAATAGTAAGCGCCGAAAATATTACACAATCCAATCGTGCCGATACTCCACGCCCCTACCTGCGGGTTAAAGCCAAGGTCGACGACATAGCCTGGCATGTGCACTGTAATGAAGGCGAGGTGGTAGCCACACACATAGAAACCGACAAGCAATAGAAAATAAGAGCGGACAGCGAGTGCCCTGCGAGTTAGCTGCCAAAGACTAATCTCTGCTGTCCCCGCTGGCGCTGCGCCTGCTTCGTTGCCGTAGCGGGCGAGGGGGATCACAAACACAGCCATGCCGAACCCCAGCAAGCCCATTAGCTGCAAAGCCCCCAGCCATCCCAGCCAATCGATGAATACCTGCGCTGCTGGCACAATTAAGAACTGGCCCGCGCTGCCTGCAGCGGTGCCAATCCCTAGCGCCCAGCCTTGTTTTTCGGCAGGGACTGCGCGGGTGATTGCGGGCAATACGATGCCGAATGAGGTGCCAGCAATTCCGGCGCCTATAATCACGCCGGCGGTCAGGTTAGCGCTAAGTGCGGTGGTGCTGGACGCCATACCTAGCGTGCCTAAACCATACAGGGCAATACCGCCAAGCAGCACCTTGGTGGTGCCGAAGCGGTTGACGAAGCCTCCGGCGATTACTGCGCTTACGCCCCATGATAAGTTTTGAGTCGCTAGAGCGAGTGCTAAAACATCGCGTCCCCAGCCGTTGGCCTCGCTCATTGGTTGCAGGAATAGGCCAAAGCCAGACCGCAGGCCGAATGAGAGCATAAGCAGCAGGCAGGCGCTGATTAGGACAGGCATGTAGCTGTTTGGGCTCTGGGTAGTGTCGCTCATTTGGATTTGCCTGTTTTTAAATGCTGAGAATAGGTAATCGATGCAGAGAAGAGTAACTGGTTTTTCAAAAATGGCGAACTTTGTTCGTGTGTGTATTGTAAACTTTATTCTTAGGGGTAAACCTTGTTAAGGTAGCGTCCGCGCTGTGCAGTCGACTAAAACGTGTTTGATTCAGGCTGCCTTGCGACAGTGCCATTAGCGGGCTTTTTAAGCAGCACTTAACGCAGTACTTATGAGCAGTATTCAGAACAGTATTCAGAACAGTAGTTTAAGACGGTAGGAATGAGATAAATGGTAAAGGTTTTATTCAAGGATCATGCAGGACGCGAACAATCGGTTGAGGCGGCCACGGGCGTCTCGGTTATGCAGGCGGCGGTTTCTAATGGAGTCTCTGGAATCGATGCCGATTGCGGAGGTTCGTGTTCCTGCGCGACCTGTCATGTATACGTGGACGAGGCGTGGCTCGGCAAATTGGCCGCAATCGATCCTAACGAAGATGCGATGCTGGGTCTAAGCAGTGATCGCCGTGAAAATTCGCGTCTCTGTTGCCAAATTACCCTTAGCGCGGAGCTCGATGGTCTGTCGGTAACCACGCCAGAATTTCAATTTTAATACGGTTCTCTAACCGAATGGTTATCACGGAATGTTATTCCGCCAGATGCCACGACTAAAGTAAACTGCGTCACATGACCTGCCAACATGACGCAGGCCAGTGAGAGTTGAGAGAGATTATTATGAGCGATACCCCTGCCACGTCTGAACTAGACCGCCGCCCCGAGAGCAAGTGGAGCATGGTCGGCAAAGACCCCTATGCAATGCCTATCGATAAGATCGACCTCGCACACCCCGGTATCTGGCAAGAGAATGAGTTTCTGCCTTTTCTCAAGCGTTTGCGCGAAGAGGCCCCTGTGCATTATTGCGCTGAATCGGCCACAGGTCCTTACTGGTCGGTAATGAAATACAAAGACATTATGGAGGTCGATACATCGCCTCACATCTATTCCTCGGAACCGACGATCGGCATTGTGGACTCGTTTGAAGAGTTCACGGTTCCTTCTTTTATCTCGATGGATCCGCCCAAGCATGACGAACAACGCCGGGTTGTGCAGGGCGTAGTCGCGCCGTCCAATCTAAAATCCCTAGAAGGACTCATTCGACAGCGCGCCGCTGCGATACTCGATGATCTCCCGATTGGCGAAGAGTTCGACTGGGTCGAGCGAGTCTCAATAGAGCTCACAACCCAGATGCTTGCGACGCTATTCGACTTTCCATTCGAAGACCGCCATAAACTCACCTTTTGGTCTGACGCTGCAACCGCGATTCCGGGTGGCGGCATCATCAGCAGCAATGAGGAACGATGGGAGGCTATGCAAGACTGTCTAAGCACGTTTACACGGCTATGGAACGAGCGTGTGAATGCGGAACCTGGTAATGATCTTATCTCTATGCTGTCTCATGGCGAGGCCACAAAGAATATGCCGCCGATGGAATACCTCGGCAACATCCTGCTACTGATTGTGGGCGGCAACGACACTACCCGAAATTCCATTACAGGTGGCGTACTTGCGCTAAATCAGTTTCCCGAAGAATACGACAAGCTTCGCGCCGATCACTCACTCATTCCGAACATGGTCTCGGAAATCATTCGCTGGCAGACGCCGCTCGCCTATATGCGACGCACGGCGAAAGTTGATACCGAGTTAAATGGGCAAAAAATTAAAAAGGGTGAGAAGGTAATCATGTGGTACGCGTCGGGTAATCAAGACGACGAGGTTATTGAGAATCCTGAGCGCATGATTGTTGATCGCCCCAATGCGCGCCAGCATTTGTCATTTGGCTTCGGCTTCCATCGCTGCATGGGCAATCGCCTTGCCGAGATGCAGCTGCGGATTGTTTGGGAAGAGATTATGAATCGCTTCGACAAAATCGAAGTGGTAGGTGAGCCAGAGCGAATCTACTCTAGCTTTGTAAAAGGCTATTCTAAAATGTCTGTGATACTGCACCCAAAAACGTCTTAGTTTTCAGGGTTTGAACCGTCGAGGCTCTCAAGTACCGCGTCTCGGCGCATCGCAGGCTTCGGCTCTAGGTCGGCAAGTGGCTGCTAAGCAGTCACGTCCGACCACGGCTTCCGAATCACGCGCACGTTTTCCTTCCTCAGTGTGTAGCCGCAGCCATCAAAATGTTCGAGCACCTCGATACATAAATTGCGGCCAATCCCCGTTTTGTCTCTGAAGTCGATCACGCTAAACCCATAGCCCTCACTCGCTGTCATGAGTTCGTTCGCGGTGGTTGCAAGTTCTGCCAGCGTGGCGGGCAGATAAAATCTATTGTCTGCTATTTTCACTACTATTCCCGAGCGCGCGCAGTGCTGCAGAATCCGCTCGACCGCTTTGAGCGGAATCCCTGTTGCGTCGACGATCTCTCGGGTTCGCGGCGGTGTGATGCCGCCGCGCGCGAGTAGCGGCGCTATTTTTATATCGAACTCCTGGCGTTCTTTACTGACCTGAGCACGGTGTGTAGCGAGCGCAACAAAGCCTCCATCGCGGCGCAAGTTGCCTTTCGATAGAAGCGTAGCGATTAATCCTGCGAGCACCGGGGCAGGGACGCTCGGTTGCAAGGCGCGTGCGATTGCTGATTCGAGTAATCCTGCTTCACTAGGCTGCTCGGCATGAAAATTCTGCAGCACATCGGTGAGTCGCGCAGTCAAAGAATCCGCGACTGGCGCGCCGAAAAGACGAGGAAAGGGGGAACCTTCGATAGGCATCTCTAAAGGCGCGGGTGACTGTTGCCGTGCTTGCCGAAGGCAGGCGTCGATAGCCGCTGGCGCGAGATTGCGCACGAGCGCAAATTGCTCGAGCGCGATGCCATAGGGTGCGACAGCAAGCACCGCCTCGATAGCGGCGCGGCTTTCGTTCTTATACGCCCTTAGCAGGGCGAGTCTCTCAGAACTAGCTCTGCCCCGCTTAGGCACCTCTGTGTCTATGACTTTGCCACCGCCTAGCGAAAACTTAGCTGCCGGGTCGCGGAGTATAAAACGGTCGCCCCAATGGCAGGCAATCGGCTCGTCGAGGCTTAATTGATAGAGTGAGGCATTTCCATCGAGTTTGCGCACGCGGGCGAGGCGATGCGCAGCGCCAATGTGAAGGTGATAGTCGACGCCAGACTTTAGCGGCGTTGCCGAATCGAGAAGGGTCAGATGTGTATCGATGCGAATGACACTGCGTTTAGCGGCGCCGAGCCAATCCCCGCGGGTGATGTCATTGTGGCCGATACTGACGCTTAATGCCGCGCGTTGACCAGCACTGAGAGTCTCACATTCGTTCCGGTCGATACGTATCCCTCGGACTCGCACTTGCTCGCCTGTGCTGCAATGAATGAGGACATCTCCCTGTTTAATTCTCCCTGCTGATAAGGTCCCAGTCACGATCGTGCCGATGCCCTTGGCCGTGAAACTGCGATCGACAGAGAAGCGCGGATGCTGATCGAACGAGTCTTTATCTATCCGCTGTTGAAAAGCGAGCGCATTCAAATGCTCGGTGAGTTCGGGAACGCCCGCGCCGCTGAGATTGTCTATTCGAAAGAGAGGTGCCGCACTGAGGCTCGTGCGCGCAAGCAACGCTGCAACCTCTGCCTCTACAGCATGAAGTCTTTCCGGCGAACAGTGATCAATTTTGGTCAGCGCGATCGCGCCCCTGGTGATGCCTAACAGATCCAGAATAGCGAGGTGTTCGCGCGTCTGCGGCATAATGCCGTCGTCGACGGCAATAACCAGCAGCGCGGCGTTAACCGCGCTCACGCCTGCGAGCATGTTGTTAATAAAATCACTATGCCCTGGTACATCGACGAAGCCGAGTGTTGTCCCGCTTTGCGATTCGCCGCCCGAATGGCGGTAGGCGAAGCCTGTATTGATGGTTAAGCCCCGCGCTTTTTCTTCGGCGAGTGTGTCGGTGTCGGTGCCTGTGAGCTGCCGCACAAGAGACGTCTTGCCATGGTCGACATGGCCTGCCGTGGCAATAACAAGGAATTGGCGTGGTGAATTGACTGCGTTCATCGTGGGTACTGCTGTTTTGTGACTCAAGCTTAAGTCAAATAAACACGTGTTGTTGGAGAGTCCAAGCCCGCACCTTAACGGTAACGGCACGCTACGGCAAGGCGCGCCGACATGCCTATGCAGTTTAGTTAAGCGCCGCGGGACGTGCTCGAGCGATAGCGACAACAAAGCAGGCGAAAATTGCAGCGGCGAGTAAGAAACCCGCATTAAAAAAACCATTCGCAAGGTTCACAATGCCTAGGCCAATCGCGCCAGAGAAGAGGGCGTAGTAGGCAAAGGCGAGCAGAGTTTTGTGAATGACAGCTCCTTCCTTGCCAACTAATCCTACGACCGCCGAGGCTGCCACCACATTGTGCACGCAAATAATATTGCCCGCGGCGCCACCTACAGCCTGCAGCGCGACAATCCAGAGAGGGTCGTAGCCGATACGCTCACCCACTCCAAACTGAAAAAGAGAAAACATCATATTGCTCACGGTGTTGCTGCCCGCAACGAAAGCGCCGAGGCCGCCGATAAAAGGTGAGAAAAGAGGCCACGCTGATCCGGTAAGTTCCGCGACGCCCTCGGCTAGTGCTAGCGGCATCTGTTCGTAGCCGGCGGCGCCACTGCTCGAATTAATAAATACCTGCACCATCGGAACGGTAAAAATAAGCGCCATCGAGGCGGGCGCAAGGGTTTTTAATGAGTCGGCTACGCCGTGGGAAAATTGGGTAAATGTAAGCCGGTGCAAGCCAATGGTAATAACGGAGGCAAGGATAAAGATGCTGCCCGGCGACCATAGTGGCTGAAACGACGCTGATATTGTGCTGCCCAAAAGCTGTGGCCAGGCCCATGTCACTAGCGGATGTGCGCTGCGCAGCACTGATTCGAGATCGAGTATCCGCAGCCGTGTAATCACCAGCAGTACGGCAATGACCACATAAGGAGACCAGGCGCGCAACAGGCTCATCGTCGGCGCAGAGTCATCACTGTCCTGATTGGCAGGGGCGGCTAGAGAGCTGCTCCAGTCGGGATCCCATGCCGAGCGCTCAGGGAAGTGCCATTCGCTTCCGGCGGCAGGCATGAGAAAACCTCGTTTAGCTGCTGGCACGACGATGGCGAGGCCGATAATACCGCCAAACATAGAAGGGAATTCGGGCCCGAGTAAGCTGGCAACGATAAGATAGGGCAGTGTCATCGCGAAGGCAGCGAAAAGCGCAAAGCGCCAGACTGCGAGACCTTCGGCAAAGCTTCGATTCACGCCAAAGAACCGTGTCATCGTAGCGACGACTAATAAAGGAATAAAGGTGCCGGCGATTGCGTGGATTAGTGCGACGCGCGCGGCGATATTGGCTAGAAACAGATCCCAGCGTTCAAAGCCGAGGTTGGCTGCAAATTCTGCCATATCGGGGTCTGCCGAGAGCCCAGTGCCAAGACCAACAAGGATAGGGGTGCCCATTGCGCCGAACGACACGGGTGTGCTTTGAATGATCATTCCTGCAACCACAGCGGCCATAGCAGGGAAGCCCAAGCCAACCATAAGCGGCACCGCAACGGCGGCCGGCGTGCCAAATCCCGCTGAGCCTTCGATAAATGAGCCAAACAACCACGCGATAATGATTACCTGGATGCGCCGGTCGGGCGTGATATCCGAGAAGCCTGCGCGGATAGCACGCATCGCGCCGCTTTGTTGCAGGGTGTTGAGCAGCAAAATGGCACCAAAGATAATGTAAATGAGCGTGGCGGCGATGATCAGGCCGTTAATGCTCGCGGCGAGCACTTGTATGCCGGACACCTCCCAGACGCCAATGGCGAGTCCCGCAACAATGAGATAAGCGATCGGCATGGCGCGGCTGGCCGGCCAACGAAGGACGACGAGCAGAACCCCGACGACTAAAATCGGCGTAAACGCGAGTAGGGCTAAAAGACTGCTGCTCATGTTCTCAATCCTTCTTAATGAGGTTTGGTGAGAGGATGGCGAGAGGGTGACGAGAGTCGCGGGTAGTTTCGTCTTACTTTTTTAGTCTGCCTCTCGAGCTTCCTGTGCGCGTGCGCCTCGCAGGATGTTAACCATGCCGTAGTTGCCTTCGTGGCAGGCGTATTCGTACAGCTGACCGGCAACCTTTGTCATTTCAACAATCGCGACAACCTTGTCAGTGAATGTTGTCGGGTCATCGACAGTGAACTCATAGTCGACGGTGTCGGCAGCGGTTCTTGTAAAGCGCTCTGTTAGTACTTTGTCGAATGCGGTGCCATGCGCGTTGAAGCTTGTTGTGAGGTCATTGAAATTCTTGGTAATGACGACAAGCGTGTCGCCGTCCCAGTAGCCGCGAGAGTCGCCGGTCCACAGGCGAATATCATCGTGAAGAGTATGGTGTGCAGCCGCCGTTTCGGCGAGCGGCACTATACGTGCATCGTGAATCATTTCGGTTAGGAGAACCACATGCTCTTTGCTCTGGAAAATCTGCACATTGTTGTTGTAGAGGCTTGGGATAAACGGGGGACCAGAATTGAAGCCGACAATGCAGCGTTCGGAAAGGCCGCGGTCCTCTGGGCCATCAGTACCAATTCCACCTGCAAGTATTCGCGCTGGCCGTGATTCGCCAGTATCTTCACCGCCGTAGTTGCCCTGCTGATTAATCGCTGAGTCTGCAAAAGGGGGGAGTTGGCCGTTTTTCGGGTAGACGAGATGCGAGGTGCGCTGCAGTCCGCCAATGCCCGCGTTTTCTATCCAGAAATCGTTATAGGACTCATCCACCCCAGCGATGGGCAAGGCGCTGTCTGAATTCGCATCTCGTACTGCCGCTAGGGCTTGTATACGACTAATTTCTGCGTCGGACAAATATTCACGTTCGCCAAATTGGCTGGGCCTAATCATTGGCCGGTCGGAGGAGAAATTCCATACTCCCTGTAAATCCGGCTGTCCCCATTCAGTTCTCGCGGGCGTGTAATCTTGTGCTTGGGCAGACATGGAATAGCAACAGGCGACAAAGGCGAGGACTAGCGAGCGACTCGTGACTTTCTCGTAAGCGCACGAGGAGAGTGTCGGTTTCCGTGCGGCAGAGAGTGGATATATCAGTGAATTAACTAGCGCTGTGCGAATGGCCATTGGAGCTCCTTCGTGTAGAGTCTTATTGTTTTGAAAGTACCCGAATCTACCGCTTTGCACAATTATTTAGTACCTTACTAATTTTCCCGGCGTTTTAAGTGTGCGATACCCGCGCCAGTCGAAAGACCGTTATCTCAGCAAAATGACTCGGCGCTAATAAAAAAACCCCGAGATCGCTTCATGCGACAACGAGGTTTCTGATTCCACTTTTTCAGTCTCACTGCAATCGGGAGCTGTGCAATCGCCTGTTATTTATTGCGTAGCCTGGCCTGCGCTGCCGCAAGTCGGGCAATAGGTACTCGGGGTGGTGAGCAACTGACGTAATTGAGACCTGTGCGATGGCAGAAATCGATCGACATAGGGTCGCCCGCATGTTCGCCACAGATACCAAGCTTGATGTTAGGCTTCGTCTGACGGCCGCGTTCAACTGCGAGTTCGACAAGTTTGCCGACGCCCGTTTGATCTAGGCTAGCGAATGGATTCTGGTTATAGATCTCTTTGCTCTGATACTGGTCGTAAAATAAACCCATATCGTCTCGGCTCAGGCCCAAGGTCGTTTGAGTGAGGTCATTGGTGCCAAAGCTAAAGAAGTCTGCTTCATGCGCAATCTCATCGGCGGTGATTGCTGCACGAGGCACCTCGATCATCGTGCCTACTAGATAGTCGATCTTGACCTTGTGCTTTTTCATCACCTCGGCGGCCACTCGGTGCACGATCGCAAGCTGGTCGGCGAGTTCGGCGCGGAAACCAACGAGGGGTATCATAATCTCGGCCTTAATCTTAATAGCCTTCTTACCTTTGCTCACTTGTGCGGCTGCTTCGAAAAGGGCGCGCGCCTGCATTTCAGTGATCTCTGGGTAGGTGATGCCAAGTCGACAGCCGCGACAGCCGAGCATAGGGTTCTCTTCATGAAGAGCTTTAATGCGATCGATAACGAAATCAAAAGGCACGCCGAGTTTCTCTGCTAACTGGCGACGAACGACGTCGTCGTGGGGTAAAAACTCATGCAGGGGCGGATCGAGTAGACGAATCGTCACCGGGCGACCTTCCATCGCTTTGAACAGGCCGACGAAGTCTTTTTTCTGGAATGGCAAAAGCTTTTTGAGGGCAGACCGGCGTTGTACTTCGTCGGCAGCAAGAATCATTTGGCGCATGATGTCTATGCGCTCGCCGTCGAAGAACATGTGCTCTGTTCGGCACAGGCCGATGCCTTCGGCGCCGAAAGCTACTGCCTGTTTCGCCATCGCTGGCGTGTCGGCATTGGTGCGAACATTGAGTGTACGGTGCTTGTCGGCCCAGCTCATTACCGTCTGGAAAAGCTCGTAAGTGTAGCTCTTATTGGCTTTGAGGCCGCCTTCGAGCACACGTTTCACTTCAGAATCGGCGCTCTCGATCATGCCTTTGTAAATAAGGCCAGTGCTGCCGTCTATCGAGATGTAATCGCCTTCTTTGAGAACAACTTTACCCGCGGTGAGGGTCTTTTTGTCGTAGTTGATGACCACTTCGCTAGCGCCGCAGATACACACTTTGCCCAACTGGCGAGCGACAAGGGCCGCATGCGATGAGACGCCGCCGCGAGATGTCAGTATTCCCTGGGAGTGAAGCATGCCTTTGAGGTCGTCAGGCGAGGTTTCATTGCGGCACAGAACTACCTTATTGCCCTTGCGCGTTTCAGCTTCGGCCGTCGCTGCGGTAAAGGCTATGCGACCTGTCGCAGCGCCCGGGCCTGCAGGGAGGCCTTTGCCAATAATCGGCGCTGCTTTGAGCGCTTTAGGGTCAAAAACGGGAACAAGCAGTGAGTCGATAGACTCTGCTGGGATTTTCAAGAGCGCAGTTTCTTGACTCATGAGACGCTCGCGCTGCATTTCGACGGCGATACGGACGGCGGCTAGGCCGGTTCGCTTGCCGTTTCGGGTTTGCAGAATGAACAAACGACCCCCTTCGATTGTGAACTCGAAGTCTTGCATGTCTTTGAAGTGCTTCTCTAATTTGTTGCGTACTTTTTCGAGATCGCGGTAGCTCTGTGGCAGTTCGTCCGCGAGCTTTGCGATCGCGTTTGGCGTTCGCACGCCTGCGACAACGTCCTCGCCTTGGGCGTTGATGAGGTATTCACCGTAAAACACTTTCTCGCCATTGGCTGGATCGCGGGTAAAGGCAACGCCCGTTGCGCTATCGTCGCCAGCATTACCGAATACCATGGCTTGAATATTTACAGCGGTGCCCCACTCGGCAGGAATGGCGTATTGCTGGCGGTAGAGAATCGCGCGTTCATTGCGCCATGAGCTAAACACGGCGCTTGTCGCGCCCCATAGCTGTTCGAACACATCCTGCGGGAACGCAGAACGAGTGCGTTTGCGAATCAGGGACTTGTATTGGTCGACGAGCGCTTTAAGGTTTTCGGTGCTCAAGTCGCTATCGGTCTCAGCTTTGAGTTTACGCTTCATCTTCTCAAGGATTTCGTGGAAGGGGTCTTCCTCTTCCTCTGAGCGCGCTTGAACACCCATCACGACATCGCCGTACATTTGAATAAAACGCCTGTAGCAGTCCCAAGCAAAACGCGAATTGCCGGAGATCTTGGCGAGACCTTCAACCGTTACGTCGTTGAGTCCTAGATTGAGGATTGTGTCCATCATGCCAGGCATCGAGTCGCGCGCACCGGAGCGAACAGAGACCAGCAGGGGGTTGCTGCGCCCGCCAAAGCTCTTACCCAGTTGACTTTCGATTTGTTTGATCGCTTTCAGAACCGATTTAGAGAGAGAAGCTGGGTAAGTTTTGCCGTTGTCGTAATAGTAACCACAGACTTCGGTGCTGATCGTGAACCCTGGAGGAACAGGGAGACCGATCGACGCCATTTCGGCAAGGTTTGCGCCTTTGCCGCCTAGCAGGTCACGCATCGTGGCATTGCCATCGGTTTTCTTGCCAAACGCGTAAACGAAATTTGTTGAGGCACTTTTATTAGCTGTCCTTTTCGTAGTCGAGGCTTTTGTTTTTGCTTGTTTTTTTACTACGGCCTTAGTGGTTTTGCTCATGACTCTCGGTTACCTTCAAATAAGCTACTAGCCCGCATTGATAAGAGCTCACCTCAAGCGATATCGCCGTAATACCCTCTAACCAAGAGTCTGAGCTCAGCTTGGATATTGATACGTTGGGGTTGGAGTCTGCTAGCGGGTTGTTTTCTTAGGTCGCGAATACGAGCACGCCGTATCCGAAAAGAACGAGAATAAATCAATGGCCTTCCAAAATCTAGCGCTTAAACGCCACTTTAAAAAGTGATTTCGACAAGTTAACGAGAGAAGTGAGAGAAATCTGCTTTTTTAAGGTCTCATTTGTAGCTACCTAATTAAAAATCCTAAATTTCGAGCCTGTTTCACCCCTGCAGCCAGAGTGGATAGAGAAAGGGCACCAATGCAGAAGAGCAACAATCGAGGGTTGAGAAGAGATGGCCGTGCTAGGCGCCAGGAACAAATCGCAGAGATACTCGGCTTGTTGCAGAGATCATCTGAAAGAATTTAATAATGAACTTTGTGATGAGGCGTCACAACTTATTTGTGGATGGAGAGGCGGGGCGTTCGTTGCCCTCATGCTGTTCACAACGATTGCAACGTTTAGGTATGCCTTGCAGGTAAATAACCCCTCAGCTTCGCTAGCTCTTTTGGCCTATATCTTGCCTATTATGGTAGGGGTGGTGTTCTCCATTGCGGTAAGTTTTTACTCTGCCATGAAAAAGTATAGTCCAATTGTTATAGACACGATTGGTGCCATGTGGCTGCTGAGTTTTGGATTGTTTAGCTCTGTGTTGTTCGACAATGTTGGCACGCAAATCGAGAGAGAGATGGTCAGTAGCACTCTAGCGTCGCAAATGAATTTCATGCCACTGATAGTTGCCGCATTTTCTTACCATGCAGCGTATCAGGTCACAATCATTAGAAATCTGTTGTTTGTCATTTTATTTTCTGCGCTGATTTACTGGATAGATAAAGATTTTTTTGCGATCAGTATTCTACACCTGCTGCAGGTTTTTTTGTTGGGTTCGCTCGTGAGTTGGATGCATTATGATGGAATTAGAGTTCGCTTCTATTCTAGAACTACCAATGAGAGCGCCCGGAAACACCTTTGTAAACAGCTTTCTAAATTAGTATATCCACATCAGCTTGATATGATTAAGCAGGGGGATGAGCTAGAAGTGACAATGCCGCTAAAGGAGAGCAAGGCGATCGTTAGTGTGTTTGATGTGCAGAGATCTACGGAAATCAAACACGAGAAAACGCAAGAATTTTTCATGAGTGTGTTCGAATCTTTCTTAGAGATATGCATGCAAGATTATGAGAAAAATCCGTTGCGGTCACGTGCCTTTCGGTTAAAGGAAACCGGCGATGGCTACATCAGCACAGTGGGTTATCCCTTTCTGTCATCGGGAACAGGGGTGCTTGCAGATGGCGCAGTTTCTGCCGCCCTGGCTATGCTGGATGCATTTAATACTAACCTTGAGAAATTTAACTACTCGCGCCCTATTAAAGCGTCTATTGGTCTCGCCTATAACTCGATTCAGGGCACCTTTCAGAGTGGGGATATTCGCTCATACGACCTGTATGGTGAAGCAATAATTCAGGCGGCCAAGTATCAAGAGCTGCGAAAAATACCACAACTGTTTGACCTGTTCAGCGAGCACGCAGCCAAACTCGACCTTGAGCATTTTCACCTGCTCATTGTTCAAGAGGTGGTGTACAACTCGCTTAGCCCGTCCTATCGAGATTTGTTTGTCGAGATAGATCTGACCGATCCGCGAGTAGTCACCGGAGAAGAGGAAATGCGATATGACCCCGAGGCTAGGTACATCTACTTCTATGTCAGAGACTAATGGATGCCGTGCTGTGCTTGTTGTCCTCAGCTGCTAAAGAATTCAGTCACCAGTGTTTGATCGGCAAAGAACGACGCCAAATTCCCGATGACAAGGTCGCCCATCGCGGTCCGTGTTTCACCCGTCGCACTCCCAATGTGAGGCAAAAGCACAACGTTGTCCAAAGCGATCAATGCCTCTGGTACACCGGGTTCTTGGTCGTAGACATCGAGACCGGCGGCCGCGATAGTCCTGTTCTGCAATGCCTGTACTAGCGCAGCCTCATCGACGCTTTGCCCGCGTCCGACGTTGATAAAAGTACCTTCCGCGCCAAGACAGTCGAAAAATGAAGCGTCCAGTATCTTGCGCGTTGCGGGCCCACCTGGGAGCACGTTAACAACAATATCGCTGTGGCTCGCAAGCTCATTGAGAGATTCACAGTAAGTATAATCACAGTCTTTGGGGCGGCGATTATGGTAGGCGATGTTGAGTTTGAAACCCATCGCTCTGCGGGCGATCTCTTGGCCGATGCGGCCGAGGCCTGCGATGCCGAGTGTCTTGCCAGCGAGGCTCTGTCCGAGCGGTAAGGGGCCTTTTTTCCATTGCCCCTTGCGCACAAACGCATCGGCGAGAATAAATTTCCGAGAGCAAGCGATGATGAGGCCGAGTGCGATATCTGCCACGGCATCGTCGAGCACGCCCGGGGTGTTAGTCACCCGAATATTGAGGCGATCGGTTTCAGTGAAATCAATCCCATCGACGCCAACGCCGAAACAGGCAATGACTCGCAGAGAATCGAGAGTGTAGAGAAGCGGGTCGGTCGCCCAAGACGCCGACGCAGCGGCGACACAGTGTCCTTCTAATTCTGCAAGCTTCGCTTTTTTTCCGGCCTCATCGAGAGTCCAAAGGTGAGTCGTCTCGTAAGCGGCATCTAATGCCTCGATTGTGGCTGGATGGAAGTTGTTGGCAATAATTAGCGGTTGTTTTCTAGCCTGCATTATTCTTTATCCCCATCACGGTCGTCGAATTAGTTATTTTTTTTATTGGCCGCTTTATCTCATAAACGGTTGCTTAGTTTAAGTCCTGATTGCGCGCTAAACGACTATTCCGTACATTGTCGTCATCGTTTTTATCCTGTGGCGGCCATTCCTATTGGCTTGTGCAGAAAATGAATCAACTACCGAGCAGTAGAGTTAAGTAATGACAGATCAACGAGTATTCGCGCTAATCCCGCCGGTCGACACGATTCTCAAGCAGCCTTTGCTGCAGCAAACAATCGCTGCCTTAGGTCGAGAGCCGGTAAAACTTGCGATTAGAGCCGAGGTCGACATTCTCCGGCGTGCTATGGCGAGCGCCGCGGCTGAGTATTTGAGCCTCTCTCGAGAAGTCGTCGCCGAGCGCGTCGCAGAGGCTGCAGTTACGCGCATTGGCCAAGAATTTAAACCTCTGTTTAGGCCTGTGTTTAATCTTACGGGCACGGTTATCCATACCAATCTCGGCCGATCAAGACTCCCCGACTCGGCGATAGCGGCTATGGCCATCGCAGCGGGTGAGGCGGTTGATCTCGAATACAACTTAGAGACAGGTAAGCGCGGCGACAGAGATTCGCATCTCGAAGCTCTGATCTGCGAGCTGACGGGCGCCGAGGCTGCAACCGTGGTTAATAACAATGCGGCTGCCGTTGTCCTGTTGCTCAACACGCTCGCGTTAGGACAGGAAGTCATCATCTCGCGCGGTGAACTGGTCGAAATTGGCGGTGCATTTCGCATTCCCGATGTGATGGAAAGTGCGGGCGCTAAGCTTCGCGAAGTCGGCACGACTAACAGGACCCATGCGCGCGATTTCGAGGCGGCACTATCGCCGCAAACAGCGTTGGTGATGAAGGTGCATGCGAGTAATTACGAGATACGTGGCTTTACCAGCGCGGTGCCCGAAGCCGAGCTTGCCGCCATTGCCCATGGCGCGAATATTCCGTTTGTGTCGGATCTCGGCAGTGGCTGTTTGGTCGACATGGCCCGCTTTGGATTGCCGCCAGAACCCACAGTCAGGGCGACGGTCGAGGCGGGTGCTGATCTGGTCACGTTTAGCGGCGATAAACTGCTTGGTGGGCCGCAGTCTGGAATCATTGTTGGCCGGGCTGATCTCATTAAGCGCATTAAAGCGAACCCCCTCAAGCGCGCCTTAAGAGTCGACAAAACGGTGCTGGCAGGATTGTTGTCAGTCTTGCAGCTGTACCGAGATCCAGAGTCTCTGCCTCAGCGATTGCCACTGCTGGCGGATTTAACGCGGTCAGTCGATGACATCGAAAAAGCTGTGCAGCGAGTGTTACCAGTGGTGCGTGAGGCAGTCGGTGAGAAGTTTGTTACTGGCGGACTCGATTGCAAGAGTCAGATTGGCAGCGGCGCGCTCCCGTTGGAACTGATGCCGAGCCGTGCGATCGCCATCTCACTGCGCTCAGGACAGAGCGATGCTGGACTGACCGAGCTGGCGGCAACGCTGCGTGCATTACCTAAGCCTATAATAGGACGCCTCTCGGATGGTTCACTCATTCTCGATCTGCGGTGTTTGCGAGATGAGCAAGGCTTCTGCGAGCAGTTGCGCAGTCTGTAGCCGACGTATGGTCCTTTCTAGCTTTGGCTGTTGACGACTTTTGCGCCAACTTCTCGTGTCCCTGCCAAGAAAAAAAGCAGCGAGGCGATCGACGCGGCGAGCATCATGAGCAACAGCGGGTACACCGTACCGTTAAAGATAACAGCGACAAGTTGTGCCGCGATAGCCGAAAAAGCCATCTGTAAAAATCCAGTCAATCCCGACGCGGTGCCTGCGAAACGAGGAAATTCGTTAATCGCCGCAGCCTGTGCATTAGGCAGTGTGATGCCATTGCCGAGCACAGCGATGGCGACAGGGATAAAAAGCGCGAGTGGGTGGTGAAAGCCGAGGAGCTGCAAAACGATGGCACTGACTATACCAACTATGCCGATGCTGGCACCGAGCATAATTAAAAGATTGATACCGAGAGTCCGGCCAAAGTGACGCGCAACATAAGTGCCGACCATGAACCCTAGCGGCACCATAATAAAATAGTAACCATATTCTGTAGGAGGGCGGTTGAGCACCGTGATCATGATTTCGGGCGCAGCCGAGATGAAGGCAAAAAACACCACAGAGACAAAGCTTACGCAGAAGGCATAGCCTCGAAACGCGCGCGAGCGAAATAGATGGGCAAAGTTACCAAGCATCGCACCGACACCGTCGAAAGGCACCGGCTCTGCCAACGTTTCGACGAGAGAGGAGCGCAGCACGAGCAGAATGCCGAGGCTGAGTATTGCCATGACAAGAAACACCGACTCCCAGCCAAAGCGATGCATCAGTTCACCGCCTAGCGCGGGCGACAGCATGGGCATCACTACCATCACCATAACGAGTGTTGCAATCACTCGCGCGGCCTGTTCAGGGCCATACACATCCCGTACGATTGCGCGCGCAAGCACAAGCCCGACAGCGCCGCCAAACGCTTGAATAATTCGGCCGAGAATCAGCATCTCGATCGTGTTGGCGAAATAGCAGAAAAGCGAGCCGATGATGGTTATACACAGGCCTAGCAGCATAATAGGCCGCCGGCCGAACTGATCCGAGAGAGGCCCATAGGTGAGAGTGCCAATCGCAATCGCGAGCATGGACAGGCTGAGAGTGAGCTGCGCGACCTCGGCGCTGACGGCGAACGTTTCTTTGATAACTGGAATCGCAGGGAGCAATATTTGCATTGCGGTAGGGCCGAGCGCCGAGGTTGCCGCGAGAAGGATGATGACTCGTTTGGCTAGAGTATTCTCAATGTTCACAATTTTCCCGTGGCGAGCCACGTTGTGGCGCGCAGTAAAGGTGTCGTCTAATCCCCAGTCGCTCAGTCACGCGCTGATTTACAGACCGTCTTACCTAAGTTTGTGCAATTTGATCTGCTCAATCGCCCGGCTTAAAAATCAGGTAGCGAGGTGTCATTGCCGTAACTCTGCGATCTCAATACTACGCTCGCGCCCATAATTGCCGATCGTTGAGCTTTGCTCAGCTCGACGCCAATACCGAATAGTTGGCGCTGAAACTCAACGGCGACCAAGGCGCTATCGTTAGCAAGAGGTAGAGAGAGGATGGCTGGGGAATCACCAGTAATTGACTCGCTTTTACGCGCAGGAGTGTAGCATGAAATCACTGCCTCTTCGCTGCCTCGGAGGCAAAGGATGTTTGCGCTTATCTCTAATGCTAGCCCCTCGGGTGACGCCTCAAAACGAGGTGAGATTGATAACCTATCAGCTAACGCAAGTGCGGAGGGTGAGCCGTCATGACTAATGGCGACAGGAATGCCTGCGCCGAGTCGGCGAGCAAGGCTTGGGTCTTGGCGCAGTGAGGCGCTAAAAAAGTCGCGCGCCGAGCCGCTGTCGCCTTTTTGCCAATGCGCGCGAGCCATATGCCACTGGACTCGCGCGCGGAGCATCGCTTCGGCATCGGGTAGCAGTGAGAGGGCGAGCGCGCCTGCATCTATCACTCCGTCAGAATCGTGTCGCAGAGCCGCAGATTCGGTAGCGAAAGAGTGTTTGTAGCCTTGCGCGCCGCTGAAAGAGCCCCGGGTCTCAGCGTCTTCGATTAGCGAGGTAAAGACACCCGCGCCGAGCAGGCGTGCGATTTCAGGCTCTATCCATTCGGGTATGTGAACGTCGAGCGGACCATAGGGACGCAGGCGATTTCGCATGGTCTCGGCGTTAGCGAAAAGTGACGCTGCTCGGCGACCCGCGCGCCAAGCGGCAAGTCGAGTGAGTTGCGCCGAGGCGGTGGCAGAGAGTCTGACTCCCCACTCTTGAGCCGCTGCAAATTCTAGCTGGCGTTCATAGTCGGCGCGAAAGGCGAGGGCGGTAAGCAATGCCGCAATCGCATCTTTCTGTGCATCGTCGGCGCTAAAATTGCCATTGCGATCGGGCTGATTCAACGCGGATTCGGCAAGCCGCGCAGCCTCTTCAGTGTATCCGGCGAGCAGCAAAAAAGTCGCACTGGCAAGAAAGTGTTCGGCGCGATTGCTAACACCAATAAGCGGATCTTGCCTGTTCCGCCAGACGAGCATTTGTTCTAAAGCGCTCTGCGCATTGTCGAACCGACCTTGTGCGAGCGTAAGGTAGAGCTTCTGTATCCAAGGATTAGAAACACTGCTCGGGTTTGGGTAGCGCGTCGCTCTGTCTATTAAACGCTCAGCTTGATCGATGCGCAGCCTGCTCAAGGCGACTTCTGCGGCGTTTGTAAGGGTGACGGTGCTTAATTCTTCTCGTGTATTTTGCGCAGCCTCGTCTAATTCGAGCGCCTTGTCACAGGCGGGTGCAGCCCGCGACTCTTGAGGGGCGCTGAGTTCTACTGCACAGAGTGTGTTCCACGCCTGCGCTTCGGAAAATCGGTCGACGTCATCCTTGGCAAGGACGCGAAGCGCGCTTTGCCGGGCGTCCTCGAAGCGGCCTAGTTTGATTAAAGGCCAGCCTTTATAGGGTTCGAGGTCGACCCCATACGCTTCGGCCAAGGCATCGAGATAGCGAAGAGACTCTTCTTGATTGCCGATGAGTTGATGCACCGAAGACAGTTGATTAAGGGTGAGGTAATGCCACAGTGGTGTCTCGGGCGCTGAACCTACGGGGAGATCGCTGCCTGCCTCGATCATCTGATCGAATGAGCGAATTTTGCTGTTTGCCTCAGCCTGGTTAAGGTGGAAAAGCGCGCGCGGCACATTGCCTTCGACGGTGAGCAACACCTCGGCGAGCGTGTAGTGTGCAGCGGAGGAGGTTGGTGCAGAAGTAAGCCATTGTTCCGCAAGCTCGCGCGCACGGATACGTTGACTGGCATCGAGCGCACTGCAGACGGCGAGGGCTTCGGGCTCGACAATCGAGCGAAGGCCAAAACAAATTTCCGGCGCAGGCAATTCAATATCGCTAAGATTTTGGCCTGTAGCACCGCAGCTTAAGCATGCGGATACGACGGCACCGAGCAATAAAATTTGCTTAACGTGCTGAGACCGCTCATGTGTTGATTGGTGCTTTTTTCGGCGCAGTCCCATCACTCTTAGGCCTCAGCGTAGGGTAGATCTAGCGAGTTGCTCCATCGAAGGCAGCATGAGTTCGCGAAGCAGCGCGTTCACATCTCCGGCACCTGGGGCGAGTTCTAAGCGGTGGGCGAAGACACGGGGCAGCAGTTTTTCTATGTCGGCTGCGCTCACATAGTTGCGGCCGTCCAGTGCGGCAGCGGCTTTCAACGCTGACAGCATAAGCACAATGCTGCGGGTAGAGTTTCCTTGCAGAACGCGAGGATCGCTTCTCAAATCCCGAGAGATATCAACTAAAGCGACTTTTACTGCGCTGCTTATTTCAACTTCAGAATCGATAATCCTCCGCGCATGCAATAGGTCAATCTGACTTACTGTGCGGCTGTGCGCGGCCTCGTCGTCATGGAATGTTTGTTGTCGATCAAGGTGAGTGGATAAGACTTCGAGTTCAGCCTCGCGATCGATATGCTGCATGGTGAGTTTGAATAAAAATCTATCCAGCTGAGGGGTAGGCAACGGGTAAGTGCCAACCAGATCAAGCGGGTTCTGAGTAGCAATAACGAAGAATAATTCGCCGAGTGGATAGGTTGTGTTGTCGACAGAAACTTGTTTCTCGCCCATCGCTTCGAGCATCGCCGATTGCACTTTTGGCGAGGTGCGATTGATCTCGTCGGCTAGCACAACATGAGCAAAAAGAGGGCCGCGGCGGAAATGAAAGCTATTATTACTTGGGTCGAATATCGGCACGCCGGTGACATCCGAAGGCAACAGATCGGGGGTAAACTGAATGCGGCGGAAGGCGGCGATCCCTGACTCGGCGCCTGATTCATCGTCAGAGACGTCAGGCGGCATCTGGCCGACGATTGCTTCGCCCAGCGTCTTCGCGAGCGTAGTCTTGCCAGAGCCGGGAAAGTCTTCGAGGAGCACATGGCCGTCGGCGACTAGCGCGATGACGCAAAGCTCAATGACCTCATCGCGGCCAATCACTTTTGTTTTAACAATGTTAACGAGTTTTAGGAGTGTCGCGCGCGCAGCGTCTAACTCATTTGCTGGCTTGGCGGTCGCGTGGGGTGCATCAAAAGACGCGATCGTCTCATCGCTCTCTTTTTTATAGTTCTCTTTTTCATAATTCTCTGTTTCATGCTCAAAACTCATGTAAAGCTCCAATCGGGCTAGCGTATTGTCGACCAGCTAAAGGGGTGTAGGGCGCCTAGCAATCTACGCCAGAGAGGAATATTGGCCTGCAAATCTGAAGAAACCGATTGTTCTAGCGCTTGCCAGTCGTCTGCACTCAGACTCGGTGCTGCGGTGATGCTTCGATCTGGTTGCTCAGCGCTGTCGTCTCGATCTGAAAAGCCTAATGTTGCGGCTAAATGTGCTCGCGTAAGCGGCGCGAGGCCGGGTGCGAGGGCGTTGCAGCGGGCTGCAAAGGCCTCTCGCGATTCACCATAGTGTCGCCTAAGCCCCGAGTCGGCGAGACGGTCGAGTGTCGCTCGATAGCCGGTGCGCGGCCGGCTCGCTCGTGAGCCGAAGCGCGGTGCGAGTCGCCGCTGCATTTTGGCAATATACCCCAAGAGCGCAATGATGACCGCGGCGTATGTGAGCCAGCGGCCTGCCTGCTGCAGCAAGGCCAGGGGATCAAAGGTGGACTCGCGTTTGCTGTCGATAAACTGCTCGAAAGACGACTCGTTGCGCAACATGTCGCCTAGCAGTTGTTGCAGATTGTCCTGTGGATCGGTGGTCATATCGACAAGGGTCTGCTGAGGTGCCGGATCGATTATGACCCAGCCCACACCTTCGAAGTAAATCTCGGGCCAAGCGTGGCCATGGATCGCTTGGATAAGCAGAGCAGAGCCGCCAGCGCGATTGCTCGCAGGGACAGAATAGCCCACGCCAACGCGAGCAGGAATGCCGAGACTGCGATACATATACACCGCCGAAAAGGCAAAGTGGACGCAGTAACCGGTGAGATCGCCGAAGAGGAAAGAGGCGGCAGGGTCTGCCTCGGCGGCGTGCGCATTTTTGAGGCTATAGATTCCGTTCTCGTCGAGATACTGCTTAATGGTCCACGCGCGTGCGAAGGCGTCCTGCGCAAATTCTGACTTTAGCGAGGCGGTTAGCGAGTTCGCAAGGTCGGCATAGCGCGGATCATCCGGCAGCTTGAGGTATTCAGCGGCAACGTCGCTGCGCCAATTTTTATTGCCAACCTCTCGTCCCAGCAGAACATCAAAGTCGAAAAGCGGCACCTGTGAAATCGCTTCATACGTGCTGTCGAAGCGCGTGGCATTAGGGTTAGGAATGCGCGAATAGCGGGTGGGCGTGTCGAGTCCGAAAGGTGCGCGGTGCGGTACCAGTGTGCCAATAGTTGTGCGCACGCCTTTGCGGGGCGCCTCCGAGGCTGGTGAGATTGCGTAGTTTAGGCCGGCTTCGTTACCTGAAGCGAGCGAGTCGGCTGCGCTGGCATCAAAACCTCTAAGCAAATCTGTGTCCATGTCTGGGCGCGTCGCGTAATCGATGCGTTGTCCGTCAAACTGAGAGTAGGCCGATTCACGGAAATAGTAGGAGCCATAAGCGGGCTCATAGTCGTCATGAAAAACAACAACAGCAACTGGCGCGGCCTTATCCTTCGGGTCGTTGGTGCTGTCTTGGAAGGGATTGTCTTCCTGTGGGCCGCTTCCCTGCTGCCCTGTCAAGCCGAGGTCGTTCGTGAGCTCAGGGGTTGGCAAGCCGAAGCGGCTAACGAAGAGCATCAGCAACAGGCTCACAGCAGTCAGGACCAAGAGATGATAGAGCACTCGACCTTTTCTTGACTCTTGCAGGTTGATCGCAGTCAGCAAGAGCAGACAAACAGCGCCTATCGTCATCAGTAAATAGGCGGGGTCGTAGCCGCGGATGAGGGCGAAGTCGCCTAACAGGAAGGGGCGATCGATCATGCCGTTGCGATGGGCGGTGAGCGTAAACACAACCGCACAGGCAATGAATAGAAGCTCGCCTAGCCTGCCGACAGCACCCCGCTGCGAGAGCAGATGTAGGCTTCCACAGAAAGCGGCGGCGAGCGTGAAACCCGCGATGAATTCACCCGCGCTGTAGAGGCTAAGCGGATTGCCCGATGCTGTGGCGCTCGCGCTAAGCAGTGAGCCTACCTCGCTGCCATTTCGTAGCACGGTGGCCAGTAGTAAGCCGGTGCCGGCAAAAACGAAAGCGAGCATTGCCGCAGCGCCAAAACGCAGCTGCAAGGCTCGACTTGAATGGGGGAGGGCGCAGAGAATAAGCGGGCCAAGCAGTGCGCCAAGTATGGTGCCAAGTGAACCGCTAGCTATCGTGAGCGGCAGGCTCGTAAGCCAAGCGGCGAATGCGACAGCACCGAGGCGAAATAGCTGAGTTAGGCCGAAACGACGCGCGAGTTCATTGGTCGCCGACTGTGTCAGGCTGCCGTTGGTGTGAAAAAGAGGGGGTGGCTTAGCCAAGAATCGCATCCTTAAGGTCAGAGATTTTCACTAAATCTCCGCTAGTCCTGTCCACTAATACGATCGATTCTACGCGCTGGCTCAGGGTGGTCAAATCCAATACTGGGGAAGCCTTGGGTGTCTTCGCTAGCACGTTCGAAGAGAGCACGTCCGAATCTTTCCACAGCGCCCTGTGCAGGCGCGACTTTGGTGTGCGCCTGCCGACTATGTCGACTCCGATAACCAGATTAAGACGACACGCGCGTGATTGAGCAGTCGCGGCGAGCCTAGCCAACACCTCTGAGTCGCGGGCGCTCGCGAAGACGAGGCAGTGGCTGCAGTGCTGAGCTGCTAGAAACCTGTCTAAGCCATAGCTGTGAGGAGCTAGCTCCTCTGGCGCGGCAGAGTCAGCGATCGCGACAAGCGCGTCGGCCAGGTTCCGGTATTCGTTTGCGCGACCATTATCATTGCCTGCGCCGTCGGCGCCAAAGTGCCAATCGTCCCCGAGCAAGCCGCTTTCTAGAGTCAGTCTTGCTAAGGCAGCCGCGGCTTCGTCGCCCGTCCCGCTAACCAAATAGGCACAGGCTTTGTCGTCGAACGCGACGCTCCGCTCGGGTAACCGGACATTAAGCTGGCGATTGCGGGCGAAGCCCTTCCACATAATATCGCGCACCGAATCGCCGGGTGCGTAGGGCCGGATTTCCATCCGATCCCCCAAAGGCTCACCGTTTGTCTCTGGCAAACCGTCGGCGGTTATGCGGGCGCGCTGCAAGGTAAAGGGGTTATAAGCGCCGAGTCGGGGCAAAATCATGTGTGCAAGAGGCTGGGTGGCGAGCCAACTGTAACTACACAGCCCGAGTGCATCTCGAACCTCGAAGCGACGGATTACGGCATCGTTTTTCCCTCGGTGAGCGGGGACGATGGTTTCATGAAGGCGATTATCTCGTCGCCGTTCGTTCAGCGTTTCAGTATTGGCTGGCGAAACGATTCGCCAGTTTAAGCGTACGAGCGGAAGCCAGGTTATTGCGGGCAGCGAGAACTCGGTGCTGTTGTGATACCCCGCCTCGAATGCTGCCGTACTCGATCGTGAGCTCGGTTGACACTCCAATGCGCGCATCACTTTGCGCTGCACGACTAGCCCACCGATGACCGTGGCGAAAAGAGAAAAGATAACAACGAACAGTGCGCACAGGCAGAGGGCGAAAACCACAAGGTCCATGCTGCCATAGCCAATTAGGCGCAGCGCACCTGCCGATAAAACTAGCGCGAGGCTGCCCTGTAGCGTTAAGGGAAAATGTGACAGCAGCGCAGAGACGAACGCGCGCACTCTCCTTAAGTTGAGTGTTAACCGGGAGCCTTCACTGCGGAGTACTTCTTGCATGGAGTGTCTCGAAGACGAGTCTATTTGTTCGCGCGGTTTGCAACCAGTTGTTCCACCACAGCCGGTTCTGCGAGAGTCGTTGTATCGCCGAGCGAATCGAGTTCGTTGGCCGCGATCTTACGAAGAATGCGGCGCATGATTTTGCCAGAACGCGTCTTCGGCAGCCCCGGGGCGAATTGAATAATCTCGGGGCGCGCGAAAGCACCAATCTCGGTAGCCACGAACGCGCGAAGAGCCGCATTGAGATCGCTCGATTCATCGACCCCGTCCATAAGGGTGACATAGGCATAGATCGCTTGCCCTTTGATGTCGTGCGGATAGCCAACCACCGCCGCTTCGGCGACGCTCGCGTGCAATACCAGCGCACTTTCAATCTCGGCAGTGCCCAAACGGTGTCCAGAAACATTGATGACATCGTCGACGCGGCCGGTTACCCAGTAGTAGCCATCGGCATCGCGGTGCGCGCTGTCGCCGGTAAAGTAATACCCAGGATATGCCGTGAAATACGTGTCGATACAGCGCTGGTGGTCGCCGTAGATACTGCGAAGCTGACTTGGCCAGGTCTGCCCGAGGACTAAATTGCCGGTAGCGACACCGTCGAGTTCGTTACCGTCGGCATCGAGCAGCGCTGGTTTTACGCCAAAAAACGGCAGTGAGGCCGAGCCTGGCTTTAAGTCGGTTACCCCCGGCAGCGGTGTAATCATGATAGCGCCGGTTTCGGTTTGCCACCACGTGTCGACGATGGCGCAGCGGTTCTCGCCCACAACGCGGTAGTACCATTCCCATGCTTCGGGATTAATTGGCTCGCCGACGCTGCCCAAAAGTCTGAGTGAGGACCGCGAGGTACGGGTTACGGGCTCGTCGCCAGACGCCATGAGTGCGCGGATTGCGGTGGGTGCAGTATAGAAAATATTCACTTTGTGCTTATCGATCACCTGCCAGAAGCGCGAGACATCTGGGTAGGTTGGCACACCTTCAAACATAAGGGTCGTAGCACCATTAGCCAGTGGCCCATACACAATGTAGCTATGGCCGGTAACCCAGCCAACGTCGGCGGTACACCAGTAAATATCGCCTTCGTGATAATCGAATACGTATTTGTGGGTTATGCTCGCCCCAAGTAAATAGCCGGCGGTGGTGTGAAGAACGCCCTTGGGCTTGCCGGTCGATCCCGAGGTGTAGAGGATAAACAGGGGGTCCTCTGCTGCCATTAATTCTATTGGGCAGTCGGCTGACTGCGCACTCGTACTTTGGTGATAGCACAGGTCGCGGGCGTCGTTCCATGCCACTTTTGCGTGGGTGCGGCGCACGACGAGTACGGTGTGCACAGCTGGGCAGTCGGCGACTGCTAGGTCAACATTCGCTTTTAGCGGTATCGCGCGTCCGCCGCGCATGCCCTCGTCTGCGGTAATAACCACCTGACAGTCCGAGTCCAGAATCCGGTCTTTAAGTGACTCTGGAGAAAAGCCCCCGAAGACAACCGAATGTACTGCACCTATGCGTGCGCAGGCGAGCATTGCATAGCTCGCCTCGGGAATCATTGGCATGTAAATGCAGACCCTGTCGCCTTTCTTAACGCCACGCGCTTTGAGTGCGTTGGCAAGCCTGCCGACCGCTTCATGCAGCGCCTTGTAGGTGATGTGAGCATCGTCATTAGGGTCGTCGCCTTCCCAAATAATCGCTGTCTGCGCCGAGCGATGCTCTAGGTGTCTGTCGATGCAGTTGTAGGCGACATTAAGTCGAGCGCCCTCGAACCATTTAGAGTCAGCGGTGGCGAAATTACCGCCGCTCACATGACGCCATGGCTCATGCCAATGCAGCAGGCTGCCAGCCTGTTCAGCCCAGAATTCCTCGGGGTTTTCGATAGACTGGGTGTACATGGCCTCGTACTGAGCCTTGTCGAGATGGCTTTGAGCGGCGGCTTGTTCTGTCACGGGATAGCGCTTGCTGCTAGACATAGAAAGGGATTCCAGGGTCGCCGAAGAGCGTAACGGCCGAAGTTAACTCTGGGTTGAGTATGCCGTAAAGGAACCCCTATCTCAACGCAGTCTCGGGCTGTGGCATGAGTGTTTGGCGCGCGGATGAAGCCGAATAAATCGCAGGACTAAAAGCCTAAGAAAGAAGAAAGCAAGGGTTTATAGGGCGACTAAACCGACACTCTGAGGTTGTCGATCAGCCGGGTGCTGCCGAGGAAAGCAGCGGCGAGTATAACGAGGTGGGAGTCTTCCTGTGTCGCCGGCCGCAAGGTTGCTGAATTGGCAATGGCGAGGTAATCGGGTTGCAGACCAGCGTCCTGTAGCTGTTGTTTTCCCGCCTGGATTAGGCGTTTGAAATCTTGATCGCCCGCTGCGAGCGCGTCACCGATGCCCTTGATGGTTTGGTAGAGCAGCGGTGCGACCGCCTTCTGTTCGGCTGACAGGTAACCATTACGAGAAGAGAGCGCGAGCCCGCTTGCCTCGCGCGCTGTTTCGATACCGTGAACGCTGACGGGCAGCGCAAGGTCGTCGACCATTTTTCGAATAATCGAGAACTGCTGATAGTCTTTGAGGCCAAAATAGGCGGCGTCGGGCTGCACAATATTAAACAGTTTGGTGACCACCGTGGTAACGCCGTCGAAGTGCTCCGGACGGCTCGCGCCGCAGTAGTGAGTGCCAAGTTCTGGCACCTGCACTCGCGTGCTGGCCTGCATGTCGTCGCCATAGAGCTCGGCGGCGCTCGGCAAAAACAGGAAGTCACAGCCGGCAGCAATGAGCGCGGCGGTATCGGCATCGAGCGTGCGCGGATAGGAGTCAAGGTCTTCGTTAGCGCCGAACTGCAATGGATTGACAAAAATACTCACGACGACAAGGTCATGTTCGCCGCGTGCGCGAGAAACGAGGGATAGGTGCCCCGCGTGCAGATTGCCCATGGTTGGGACAAAGCCAAGTGTGTTGGCCGCGGCGCCACTGAGGGACGACTGCAGTGACTCGATAGTCTCAAATATTTGCATGGTCGAATAAGCGCCAGCTAGTTAAAGCAGTGTTCTTCTGCAGGGAATTTTTGTGATTTCACGTCCGCTACATAATTGCGCAGCGCGCCAGGAATGCCGTCGGTAGAATCGGTTAGGAAGTTTTTGACAAACTTTGGCGTGATTGGCGAGACGCCTAGCACGTCATGCAGCACCATAATTTGGCCTGTCGTATCGGGGCCTGCGCCAATACCTATGACGGGGATTTCGAGGCTATCGGTAACCAGTTTTGCGAGCTCGCGCGGAACGCATTCGAGAAGTAAGACGCTCGCGCCTGCGTCCTGCAGTAGCTTCGCTTCTTGGAGTATCGCTTGCGCCTGAGCGGTATCGCGCCCTTGCACATGGAAACCACCGATGCGATTGACCGACTGCGGCGTCAGTCCCATATGCGCGCAAACAGGAATGCCGCGTTCGGCGAGCAGGCGCGTAGTATTTTCGATCCAAGCCCCGCCCTCTAGTTTCACCATATGGGCGCCTGCACGCATTAACGCTGCAGCGTTTTCAAGTGTTTGTGTCTCTGAGGCATAGCTCATGAACGGCAAGTCTGCTACCAGAAGCGCGCCGCGGTTGCCGCGCTTCACGCACTGCATGTGATACACCATGTCATCCATCGTGACGGGGAGCGTGCTGTCATGACCCTGTAAGACCATGCCTAGCGAGTCGCCTACGAGCAAAACTTCGACGCCGGCCTCGCTTGCGATACCAGCAAAGCAGGCGTCGTAAGCGGTGAGACAGGCGAATTTTTCGCCGCGCGCCTTGATCTTATGCAGAGTAGTGAGGGTGACGTTTTTAATCTGGCTTTGGCTGCTCATGATGTCGAAGGGTCCGCATTGTCGGGTGAGGTTGTCGGGTAGAGTTGTCGGATAGACTTGTCGGGTAAAGTTATCGGGTGAAGGAGCGTGAACAATTCGCTGTCCGCCTTCTCTTGAAAGGCTAGTTTACGACCCTTAGAGTCTGGCGAATAGCCATCTTTGTTGATTTTTTCGACGCTAGTTTTCTTTGCGCGCGGGCTTGCGGCGGCGAGCCTTGCGTTTGGGCTTTTGTTCACGCGGCAGCTGCTCGAGCATGTTTTCGCGTTCTTCGGCGCTCGCCTCTTGGAATTCCGTCCACCATGAGCCCACCCCACCGAGGTTTTCGCCACCGTCTTCTCGCAGAAGCAGGAAGTCGTAAGCAGCGCGGAATCGCGGGTGATCATAGGCGCCCTCGGCGGCTCTGCGGTTGCGGGTTTCGAGTCGCGCCTGCATCTCCCAAATTTCTTTAGTCACCTGAGTGAAACGCTTCGGAATAGAGGTGTAGGTAAGCTGTTCGGCCAATGCGCTGTTAGCAGCGACATTGAATTGCTGAGCAGCATTGAGTTTTGGCAGGGAGTTCAGCTCGAGTTTAAGCTGTACTACAGGCCAAAGAAGGGCGGCATACAGAAAAGCTGGGGTGACTGACTTGCCCTCGGCTAGGCGGTTGTCTGTGTTCTTTAACGCGAGTCGCAGCAGCTCTGCTGCGTTGTCTCGCGCTTTAAATCGCGTCAGCAGTGCACGAAGGGTCGGCGCAAAGAGGTAATTACCTGGCTGGTATTTTTGTAACAAAGCAAACGTTACTTCTGCCTGGCCGCTCGCGAGAAGCTTGATCGTTTCGTCGAACAGACGGGCAGGGGAAATAGACTCGAGCAAGTAAGCGAGCTCATTTATAGGCTTGAGCGTTTCTTCTTCGATATCAAAATCGAGTTTGGCGCTGAAGCGCAGTGCGCGCAGCATCCGCACGGGGTCTTCTTTATAACGTTCTGTTGGGTCGCCAATCATGCGGATCTTGCGGTCTTTTAAGTCCTGCATCCCAGTGCTGAAATCGAGAATCGCAAAATCAGTAGTTCTGTAATACAAAGCATTGACGGTGAAATCTCTGCGCAACGCGTCTTCGTCGACATTGCCATAAACGTTGTCACGCAGAATCATGCCTGCGGTCGAATGCGCCGAATCAAGGTTGCGTATGCCTTTGCGCGAGCTGTTTTCGCCGAGCTCGACAGCGACATCATGTGGCGCGCGAAAGGTAGTTGCTTCGATAATTTCTCGGCCATAGCGCAGATGCACGATCTTAAACCTACGCCCGATAATGCGGGAGTTGCGAAATAAGCTGCGTAGCTCTTCGGGTGTCGCATCGGTAGCAATGTCGAAGTCTTTTGGGCGCTTCTCGAGGAGCAGGTCGCGCACGCCACCGCCGACGAGATAGCCTTGGAAGCCCGCGGAGTCGAGTTTGCGCAGAACGCTTAATGCGTTGTCAGATATATGGCGCCGCGACACAGTGTGCTCGTCGCGGGGAATCAGGGTTGCCTTATCTAGGCCTAGAGGATGATCTTCTTTGTGCATTGCTAACGGCGTAGCTCGCTTTCAGGCCTTGCGCTGTAATTATCGAGATGAGGTTCAGCGAGGCGAGGTAATGATGACCCGCTGAATACCATGCTGCAGCGGCTAAAGACGGCATAATACACTGATATGCTGAGATTAAAAGAGAGGGGAGGTGAGGAGGGTGTCTGACGTAAGCGCGTGAACCGGTAAACACGCGGCAGAAAGAGGGCTTATGAAAGGAAACTTAAGAGGGTGGGCTTAAATAGGCCTAGAAACACGCTCCTGCATAATGAGGATAATCAGGAATAGAATAAGGAATCTCAGAAATGAAAAAGGGATGCAAGGCATCCCCCAATTCGTCTGAATTGCCTCTCCGATTTTATCAAATATGATCACTTATGACCCAAAGGTCGAGCAATCGGAGCGCTCAGTAATATTGTTGGTAGTCCTATTTTCTTTTGTTTTTAGACCGCCTTTCTTATTGTTTTCTAACAGTGTTTTTGTTGTGCACCAACCTAGTTTCGCTCAAATTAGAAGCTTTTACGTGCCATTTTTATTTTTTTGACTCTTTTTATTAGTATTTATTGTTATTGTGCTTATAAGGGTTGCAGTAACTGTGCCACAAAATTCAATTACCTAAAATTCAATAAGTTAGTTGTTTTCTTCTTTGAATTCAGTCGGCCGAAACTGTCACACTGTTACTATTCAGCGCTAAAAAGTGTGTAGTTAGGTAGCGGTAACAAACGTTACGCTTCTTGCTTCTTCTTTCGTGGAATGCCGAAGCGCTGGCGACGCTCCCAGAGGCACTTTCGACTGATGCCCAGTTTCTTTGCAAGCTGTGTTTCGTTCATCATGTCCTCGTGCTCTACAACGAAGCGCTGAAAATAGTCCTCCAGCGAGAGCTCTTCTATTGCAGCACTGGCAGCGATCGGTACTTCGGCGACGATTTCGGTGAGTCGGGGCTTCTCAGTCTCAATCGCAAGTAGCTCTTCGCCAATCACCGCGTCCTCGGCAAGGACAACTGCGCGCTCTATAGCATTCTCGAGCTCGCGTACGTTACCTGGCCAAGGGTATTTAGCGATTGCCTGGCTCGCGCTGTCTGCGAAGCTCAACACTGGGGTCTTGAGGCGTTTGCAGGTTCTGATAAGGATCGCGTCTGCAAGTTCGAGTATATCGTTGCCTCTATCGCGTAGCGGTGGGATGAGCAGGGTCATCACATTGATGCGGTAGTAAAGGTCTTCTCTAAAAAGGCCATCAACGACGAGTTGCTTGAGATCGCGGTGGGTGGCGACCACAAGCCTGACGTCAACCTTCTTTGACTGCACCGAGCCGACTTTCCGTATTTCGCTCTCTTGGAGGACACGCAGCAATCGCGCCTGTGCTTCCAATGGCAGTTCTCCTATCTCGTCAAGGAAGAGTGTGCTGCCGTGGGCAGCTTCGACCAGCCCAGTCCTTGTCGCAGTCGCGCCGGTAAAAGCGCCTTTCTCATGACCGAACAGTTCTGACTCGATAAGGTTTTCGGGAATTGCCGCGCAGTTAACAGAAATCATCTCATTGCCAAAGCGGCTGCTTAATTTATGGATTGCCTTTGCGACGAGCTCTTTGCCTGTCCCTGACTCGCCGTTAATTAACACGGTTGAGTTGGTCAGCGCGACTTTGCGTATGCGGCGGAAAAGTTCCATCATCTGCGGGCAGCTACCAATCATGCCATGCACGGGAGGCTCGAATTCGTCTGCAGTAGCGAGCTCTATCCCACCTGCGTGGTCCCGCAGGACTTTCGCTACAGACTCAAGAAGCTCGGAGTGCTCGAAAGGCTTGGCAATGTAATCAACCGCGCCCAACTTCATTGAGTCGATTGCTGAACGGATGCTCGAATAGCTCGTCATAATGAGCACGGGGCGAGTCGTCGCTTTAATGAGGTCGGTACCCGGTGCGCCCGGCAATCTTAGATCGCTGAGAACAACATCAAAGCTGTTGATGTCGAAATTATCTAACGCCTCTTGAACGCTGCCGGCCTCGCTCACCTTATATTCATGGCGTTCGAGTAGGCGGCGGAGTGAGCTGCGAATAACCGCTTCGTCTTCTACGACTAGAATGTGATTTGCTGCTGTCATGCGCCTGCTCTAAATAGGGTCGTAAGATGGTGTGGATGGGCCAATCTAGGCCTGTGGTCATTGTCCAGAGTTTACTCGGGTTAGGTCCTCAGAAATGATTTGCGATCATTCTATAGCGATTTACGCGCAGTAATCATCCTTGAGAGAGCGGATCATAGCAGGGAAATTTGAGTAATACCTGTGTCCCTGTACCCCGTGCCCTGTCGACTGGGCTGATTATATCAATATTTCCATTCAAATCTTCAACAATGCTGAATACGAGCGAGAGGCCTAATCCTGTGCCTTCGCCGGCCTCTTTGGTTGTGAAGAAGGGATCAAAGACGCGACTCTTTATGGCGTTTGGTATGCCTATGCCGAAATCGGTGACACTAATATTGATGTGAGTGCCCATGTTTTTTGCGGCGAGGACGATTGTTCCACCCTCTTGCGAGGCATCGCGCGCGTTGTTAATAAGATTGATGAGGACTTGCAGCAGCCGCTGTGAGTCACCCAGGATTGCAGCCTCCGGATCGCAATCGATCTCAAGCTGCATGTCGTTGTTTTTCTTGTCGAGTGAGACGAGGGTCTGTGCCTGAGCAATACATTCGCTTATTAAGACGCGCTCGTTCTCGTGCATCAGTTTGTTGGTGCCGGCATGCGCAAAATTAACGAGCGACTGGAGAATCTTTGAAGTGCGGTCTGTCTGCTCGATTATCTGCTGGGCGAGTCCGGTAAGCTCGCTGTCTTTGTACTCGTCTCGAATAATCTGTGCGAGACAGGCGATACCCGTTATGGGATTGCCTATTTCATGCGCGACACCCGCGGCGAGGCGGCCGATAGACGCGAGTCTTTCGCTGTGGGTAAGTCCGGCTTCGAGGATTTCAGTCTCCGTCATATCCTCCATCAATATAATTAGGCCTTCGTTGCTGCTGCCTGTCTCGCCGCTTTCTTCGATGAGCGCCTTGTGCAGATTAACGGTGCGCTTGGTTGCCGCGAGTTCGAAGCTCTGTTTATAAGAGTGATCGATGTCTTCACCGATGAATTCTTCAAGCAGAGTGAGCCAGGGCTCGGGCAGGTCATCTAGCTGCGAGCCAACCACGTCGGCGCTGCTGATTTCGGTGAACTCTTCGAGCGAGCGATTCCACATGATTATCTCGCGGTCGGAGCTAAGCGAGCAGACGCCGAGCGGCAAGTCTAAGAGGATCTGGCGGTGATAGCGGCGGAGATTGTCGAGATCGGCAGCCATGCCCGACAGGTTGCTGCGGTAGGCCTCGATTCGATTTTCGATTACCGTAACATCCGAACTCCCGTGCTGTGAGACGATGCTGTAAGGGAGGTAACTGTCGATGATTTCGCGCGCGATAGACGGGCCCAGAAGCCCTGAGAGGTTTGCCTCGAGGCGCCCTCGTAATAGCCGCATCGCGTAAGGCCGGCGGTCATCCTTTTTCAGGCCAAGATCCTTCAACGCTTGCCCAACCTCTCGGGTTGCGGTGCGCTCGCCTAGGGGCTTACTCAGACTTTTGATGAAATCCCCAGCAGATTTGGCGACTAAGCCGCTACGTTTACGGCGCTTTATTGTGTCTAGCGTGCAAAGGTCTGCCGAGCTGCGTTCTTCGTCACTACTGCCAAAATAGAGTGAGCCAAAAATGAAGGCGAGGCAGTTGATGATAAGCGACAGCGCTGCGGTCTCGCGCCAATTAATCACGATATCACTGAAGCTGTAAGTCTCGGACAGAAGCGGCAACATGAACAGCGGAAACCAAATGCCCACGCCCGAGGCGAGGCCAACGAAAAATCCCCGTTTATTAGCCTGCGGCCAATAGAGAATGGCAACGATGCCCGGCAGGAATTGAAGGCCCGCTGCGAAGGCAACCGTGCCCATTAGCTGTATGCTAATTTTATCACTAGGCAGGTAGTGGAAGGCGAAGCCTGCCCAAATCAGCGCGGTAATCAGTACCCGGCGTCGCTGCATTAGCCAGCGGTAAATATCCTTGCTCGCGGCCGGTTGTTGCAAAGGAAGAATAAGGTGGTTCAGGCACATATTAGACAGTGCCAGCGTGATCACGATGATTAGTCCACTCGCTGCAGAGAGGCCGCCTAGATAGGCAAGCAGGCTAATGCCTGGCCTGTCGAACGCCGCGCCAATGGCGACAGGGAAATACTCAATCGGAACGGCGCTTCCACTATGGATACCTGCCCAGAGTATAGGGAGCACAGGTAGGCTCATCAGAAGAAAGTAAAGAGGCAGTCCCCAGCTCGCAAATGAGAGTGCGCCTCGTCCCGCGTTACCGTTAAAAGTCACATAAAACATATGAGGCATCGCGACGGCCGCAGAGAAGAACAAAAGCGCCATGACATGGAACGAGCTGAAGTAATTGGTGTCTTCGAGGCTGCCTAATAATTCGGGCTGTGTGCCTAGCCAGTTCTGCATTTCTTCGAAGCCGCCAAAGCCGCCAAAGATGGCGAACCCGCCGACCACTAAAAAGGCAAAGAGTTTAATTAGGGACTCAAACGCGATGGCCATCATCAGCCCATCGTGTTGTGTGCGCCCTGGGCGTCTCGATGTGCCAAAAAGTATCGCGAACAAGGTGATTAGCACGCAAAAGCCAACCGCGATTGACCCGTGGGATGCGGCCGGCGATAAAAGGTCGGCTGTGTCAGCAACAGCGCGGATCTGCAGAGCGATAAGTGGTGTGACTCCCACCAAAATAACCAGCGTAGTGACCGTGCCCACCCACGGGGAGCGATACCTGAACGCTAAGAGGTCGGCGAGGGAGCTTAGCTGATAGGTTCTGGTGAGTTCGAGTAACGGCCGCAGCAACAAGGGCGAGAGCATAAATGCCAAAGAGATACCGATCGAGTTTGCGAGATACCCGTAGCCTTCGCGCTGTGCGCTGCCCACTACGCCATAATAGGCCCAGATGCTCGCGAAAACACCAAGCGAAAGAACGTAGATGATAGGGTGCCGAACAATACGCTGGGGGATCCAGCCCTGCTCGGTTATGTAGGCAATGCCAAATAAAAGAGAGAGATATGCGCTTCCGAGCGCAAAGAGTGTAGGGAGTTCGAAATTCATTCGGGTTCGTCAGTTTCTTGGTCGCGGTGGGCCCAGCTAGCGACTAAAACAACAATGAAGGCGACAATAAAGGGGCGATACCAAAGTTCTCCTGCGGCATTAATCCAGTCGACTGACAATAAAAACAGCAGGTAGATAATGACCAGCAGCATGAGTATTGAACGCGGGATGTACACGGGAGTGTTCTCGTTAGACTTACTAAGGAGCGACGAGTGTAGCCAATTTCGGCACAGCCTGTATATCCCAATGCTCGATGCCCCACGCAAGAATTGCGTCAACGCTGCCGGTAACCAGATTTCTAGGAGGTGATAGGCCGAGCAGTGAGAGGCATTGATGCAACTGTTGCTGTGAGTGTCCTAACTCAAGCGCTGGTGCGAAACTCTGTTTGCTCAGTTTGTCTCCAGCTGCGTCAACAACGACCGGGAGGTGCGCATAGCGCGGAGCGTTGTAGCCGAGGCGGTCCTGCAAATAGAGTTGACGAGGAGTCGAGTCGAGTAGGTCTATGCCGCGAACTATGTCGGTAATACCCTGAAAGGCGTCGTCTACAACAACGGCTAGCTGGTAGGCGATTAAGCCATCTTTTCGACGGACGACAAAATCGCCGACATCTGTGTTGAGGGTTTGGGCATAAGCGCCTTGGATTCTATCGTGCAGGGAATAGGTGTCAGACCCTACACGCAATCTGACGGCGGCATCGCTGCTGTCGGGATGTTTGTCGGCGTATTGAAGGTCGCGCGCGCTAAGCCCGTGAATACGGCAGTGGCCACTGTAAACAGTGCCGTGTTCGCGCAATGCCGATCGCGTGCACTCGCAGCGAAAGCAGAGACCTTCGTTGGCGAGGATCATCAGGGCTGCGGCGTAGGCATCGAGTCTCTGGCTTTGATAGAGCACCTCGCCATCCCAAGTAAGACCAAAATGGTGAAGCTGTGTAAGAATTTCGTCTGCAGCGCCGGCGGGTTCGCGAGGTGGGTCAATATCCTCTATGCGCACTAGCCAAAGACCCTCATTGGCGCGCGCATCGAGAAAGCTTGCCACCGCTGCCAGAAGCGAGCCGAGGTGAAGCGGGCCTGAGGGGGAGGGGGCGAACCTGCCGACGTAGGAAGAGCCGGTCATGGCAGCCGTGCGGCTAGTCAGCCTAGAGGCTGCCTAGCTGCTTCTCTTTGATTTCGTCTAGCGTCTTGCAGTCGATGCACTTGTTTGCGGTTGGGCGTGCTTCGAGGCGACGAATGCCGATTTCGATGCCACAAGAATCACAGAAGCCGTAATCGTCTTGAGCGATTAGCTCAATAGTACTGTCGATTTTCTTGATCAGCTTGCGTTCTCGATCGCGCGTGCGCAGCTCGAGGCTAAACTCTTCTTCCTGTGTGGCGCGGTCGGCCGGATCGGGATAGTTCGCCGCGTCGTCCTGCATGTGATGCACAGTGCGATCCACTTCTTGCATGAGCTGATTGCGCCAATCGAGCAGAATCTGCTTGAAATGCTCGCGCTGTTTCTCATTCATGTACTCTTCGCCGCGCTTGGGCTTATACGGGACGAAGTTCTTTAGAACGGGTTGCGTATCTGGGGTAGCGGTCTTGGACATGTGTTTCTTTATGCCTCTAAAGGCCCTTGGCCTACGTAGTTGAAAGGTAACGCACTGTTAAATAAATGGCGCATGCACTGCTTCGCTCGTGCACTTGCCTCTTGCTTACTGTTGGCTCTGGTCTTTCACCTAAGACTTTGATCACCGAGGACTGTAAAAGTCGATCACAGTAGATCATTGAAGCTACACGCGTATTACTGCCCCACCTCTAGCGGAGGACTTTTAAGGGGTCGGTAAACTAGCAGATTTCCCCCCCTTATGCACGCGTTATTGGGCGAGTGAAAAATTCGGCCTGCCTGCGTTTCATCCTAAGCTATTAGTAGGTGCAACGCTGGGCGAATAAGCCATTGTCGATTGCCGCTGTTAACTGGCCTAGCAGCGAGTACAATTAGGCTCTATTCCTCGCAACGCGAGGCGACCGCAGACGATAGAAATCAGGTGACAGTAATGCAGGAAGAGCAAGTGGCTGAGTTCATGCAACCCCGAGCTGCACTCGCGAGTGTTACGCCTTTTAGGGTCATGAGCGTGATGCAGCGAGCGCACGAATTAGACCGAGCCGGAAAAGATATTGTTCATCTTGAGGTCGGCGAGCCCGACTTTTCTACCGCTCAACCGATTATCGATGCTGGGAAAGCTGCTTTAGATGCGGGGCGAACCCAATACACAGCAGCGACAGGACTCGAGGCGCTGAGAAACAAAATCAGCGAGCGCTACCGCAAGCAGCATGGGCTCGAGATCTCTCCAGAGAGAATATTGATCACGCCTGGCGCAAGCGGGGGATTGCTGCTGTTGGCCCATCTCTTGGTCGGGCAGGGCGACGGCATTCTTATCACCGACCCGGCCTATCCTTGTGTACGCAATTTCATCAAGCTCCGCGACGCCGAACCGCAATTGGTTCCAGTGGTGCGCGCTCAAGCCTACCAGCCGAGCGTGGATGATCTGATTGCTCGGCGGACAGATATCACGCGAGGGGTATGGTTGGCGTCGCCCAATAATCCCACAGGGACGATACTGGATCGCGCTCAACTCGAGGCTCTGTCAACGTGGACTCGGCGTGAGGGGCTGCATCTGCTTGTCGATGAAATTTACCACGGCCTGCACTTTGTCGACGACCTGCCCAGCGTGCTCGAGGTTGATGACTCTGCCTTTGTCGTCAATAGTTTCTCGAAATACTTCGGCATGACCGGCTGGCGGCTTGGCTGGATAGTTGTTCCCGACGCGTTTATAGAAACCGCACGAACCCTCGCGCAGAATATGTATATCTCAGCATCGTCGCTCGCTCAGTATGCCGCGCTGGCCGCATTCGACCCGGCGACCGAAGTTATTCTCGAGTCGCGGCGGCAGGAGTTTAGACGGCGCCGTGATTACATGGTCGAAGAGCTAACAGCCCTTGGGTTCGTCTTGCCGGAAAAAATAGCCGGCGCGTTCTATGTGTACGCCGACTGTTCAAAGTTCTCAAACGACAGTGAGGATTTCTGCAGGCGGATGCTCGAGGAGCATGGTGTGGCGATGACTCCGGGTACCGATTTTGGCGATGCCTCGGCGCGAACAATGCTGCGACTCTCATTCACGACAAGTATGGCTCAGCTGAAGGTCGCTATAGCCCGACTCCGCGCTGCACTTGCCTAGCGACGCAGCGTGTTGGGTATGGGCAGGGAGCTACCGTGATTTTTGAGCAACCGTTACAAGAGGCGACTTTACTCCAGCGCTATAAACGCTTTCTTGCCGACGTTAGGCGGCCCGATGGAAGCGAATTCACCCTGCATTGTCCGAATACGGGGGCGATGATCCATTGCCAGGGGAAAGGCTGGAGAGTTTGGTACACCGACTCGCATAATCCTAAGCGTAAATATGTCTGCACATGGCAGCTCGTTGAGGACGCTGACGGATGTTTCATTGGAATTAACTCGGCGCTAGCGAATAAGCTTGTCGCCGAGGCTCTAGACAAGGGTATAATAAATGAACTCGCGGGTTATTCTTCTCGGCGCACTGAGGTGGCTTACGGAGAGAAGCGCAGCCGCATCGACTTTTTGCTGTCTCATCGGGGCCGGGAAGAGTGCTTCGTCGAGGTTAAGAGTCTGACGCTTAAAACAGAGAACGGATTAGGTGTTTTTCCGGATGCTGTAACGACAAGAGGCCAAAAACATCTGCAAGAATTAATGGCGGAGGTGGCGCATGGTAAGCGCGCGGTGCTGCTCTTCTGTGTGCAACATACAGGCATCGAACGGGTGAGCGTGGCGAGGGGGATCGACCCCGAGTATGCGCGGTTGATCGATGAGGCCGTGGCAGAAGGCGTTGAGGTCATCGCTTACGGAGTCGCTATCGACCCTGCTCAAAACACACTCCTTCTTACTAACTCACTGCCGGTTTCGCTGTGAAGCGAACGATTTTTATTGTAACGCGCCGCTAAATAGCCGACGGGCGTTTAAGCACGGCTTCGGCAACGGAGACAACGCCGTCTGCTAGTTCGAATGGAACCGGCTGCAAATGCTTTCCACGGCAGGGGCCTATTAAGCATTTGCCAGAATCTATCTGAAATAAAGCACCGTGAGTTGCGCACTGAATGAGGGCGTTTTCTCCGTCGAGAAACTTGTCCTCTTCCCATTCGAGCGGCGTGCCCAAATGCGGGCAGCGATTCCAATAGAGGTGAATTTCACCTTTTTTACGCACCGCAAAAAGCCGTTTCCCCTCGATTTCGAAACCCTTAGCGCAGTCGTCTTTCAGTTCGTGAGTACCGAATAATCTAACCATCATACTTTTTAAACTCCTGCTAAAGCGATCTATTTTCCTGCTAACGCGGCGTCCAAAGCATGAGTGAAATCAGCAAGCAAGTCTGCCTCGTCTTCTATCCCGATGGAGAACCGAATCATCGAGTCTGAAATACCCATGCTCGCCCTGCGCTCTGCGCCCATCTCGTAAAAAATAGTGTGTGCGACCGGAATCGCGAGTGTGCGCGTGTCGCCCAGATTGCTTGAAGATACAACGGTCTGCATTGCATTCAAGACGTCAAAGCAATCGACACCCGGCACGAGATCTATGCTCATTATTGAGCCGAAGTTGCAGAATAAATCGCGCGCGCGAGTGTGCTGCGGATGCTGTTCGAGTCCTGGGTAATTGACTTTATTCACTGCAGGATGCGCATCACAGAGGCGAGCGACTGCGATTGCGTTTTTACAAGCTCGATCCATTCGCAGCGGCAGGGTCTCTGAGCCTACGGCAAGATGGTGGGCCGCCTCGGGTCCGAGTGAACCGCCCATGTCACGCAGTCCTTTCTTTTTGATCTGAGTAATGCCCCACAACGAGACGTCTTGCCCTTTGTAGCTGTCATAGATGTTGGGGAAACGGCTCCAATCAAATAGCCCAGTATCGGTGATTGTGCCGCCCAATGCGTTACCATGCCCGCCAATATATTTGGTTAGTGAATTAACCACCAACGAGGCGCCCACAGCCTTGGGCAAGAAAAGATGTGGAGACGTCATTGTGTTGTCTACGCAGTATACCAAATCACGCTGCTTACAAACCGCGCCGATTCCTGCGAGGTCGGCGATTTGTGTGACCGGATTGGCAATTGTCTCGACGAAGACTAGGCGAGTGTTCTCTTTGATTGCGGCTTCGACATTGCTAACTGCGGTCGCATCGACGAAGCTGACGTCGATGCCAAGCGTTTGCAGTGTGCCGAAAAAGCTATTCGTATTGCCGAATAAAAAGGCGCTTGCGACGATATGATCGCCGGCTCGCAGCAGCGCAAGCATCGACGAAGAAATTGCCGCCATGCCGGTGGCGAACGCGGCAGTGGCGATACCTTCCTCCATAGTCGTGATTCTGTTCTGCAGGGCGGTTACGGTGGGGTTTAGTTGCCGCCCGTAATTGTAGCCGGCGCGCTTGCCTTGAAATACCTCAGCAAGTTCCCGCGCGTCGTCGTAGCTGTAAGCAACCGAGGTATGAATGGCCTTGTGCAGAACGCCATGTTCTGGCTTATCAAGACGGTCCGAGTGTAGGTTGGTAGTGGTGAATCCCTTCTTGCTCATCGAGGATGGCCTTCGGTTAGCGGTGATTATCTAAAATAGGCTTAAGCGCAGTCGCGGAGTAGGCAGACGCTTAACGCATCAAAGTTTCGATTAAGCGCCATAGTTGATGCGTTTTATACACTAGCGGTGCTGCCGATTAAAGGGGTGTCAGCCAGTTCAAGGCGTGGCAAAAAGAGGCAGTGCAGCAACCTCGCTATCAATCGAATCGACTCTGCGCCTGTATTCGACGCTCGTGCGATCATCATAGCTCGCTTCAAATTCGCGCTGTGTAAGGCCGTCCCTGCTGCCGCTGACCAGTGGAATAAGGTCTGCATCGACTTCGATTTTCTGGACCCTTGCCTGGAATGCGAGAGCAGAAGCTTCGCTTTCGACTGCAAGCTGCGCGAGTTTGATGCCCACCCTATTAGCGGTAAGATCCGAGAAACTGAACCCCGATCGATAGCGCGCATCAAAAGCCTCTTTGCCGGTCGATATAATCTCAGCGAGTTGAACGCCTGCAATGGCCGCAATAGAGGCCGAATTGATGACATGCTGTGCCAGATCTTGGCGACGCCTAAGCCTGATTTCTGGCGAGTTGGGCGCGTCCGCATAGCCTGAAGAGAGAACCAGATGCGCCGACAAGGCGAAAAGCAAGGCGGTATTTTCTGTCTGTGGGTTTGCGCCCGCCTCACTTCTAGCAGCCGCGGCAGCAGCGAGAGGAGGGAGTATTTCACTTAATGCCACTGCTCGTTTCTCTTGCGGTAGGCCTGCGAGATACTCCCGCAGAACCGATCCATAAAAGGCGCTCGTCGCATAAATCTCAGGCGTAACCACAAGCCGCTGAAGATCCCAGCTAAGGTGGTCTAACGCCTCTCGATTGACGTGAAATTGGAGGACTGCATGCCGCTCGTTAAGCTTAAAGCTATCGAAAGCGCTGTTCAGTTCTTTATCCAGCGCGAGCAAAGTCTCCATTCTTCGGTGTGGCATGCCTGCGATTATTTGCCAGACGGCCCATTCGGCGACAGGGGCTGGAATCGGCAGATTGCCAATCTTAAGCTCGTCGATCTTGGGGAATGCCCCCGCAGGTTCGCTGCGAATAGTAAAAGCAATATTGAGGTAAGGGTTGATGCCAAAGGCGTTATCGGTTGCGGCAAACACAGGAGTGCTTAGCTCAATGGCGAGACTGTCGGCTGCTAAGCCCACGCGCCCTACAATTTTTCGCTCGGGCAGCAGTAAAGGGAAGCTCGCGTTGAGGGCTGCCTCGAGTTCTTGAGCCGTGAGAATAATTCTTTGCCCTGAATTCTCTCTGGGGCGCACTGAGCCGCTTGGTTGCACTGAGTCGTCAATAGCGCCGAGCGCATTGGTCAGGATGTCCCCGAGGCCTAACGGCGCGCTAGAGCCCATTGGCTGGCGCTCTTCGATAGAGGGTTCGCGCTGAACCATGAGGAGGGCGACGATGAGCGCTGCGCTAATCGCAGCGATTGTAAGGCGAGCGAAAAGTCGGGCAATCGATGGGTTTCGATGCTTAGCTTCAGCTGAATTGCCTTGGTTACTTCCCATTACGTGTCACTTTGTTTTGACTCGAGACGCTGCATTGTCACGACTTTCTAAGGCTCTGTCACGCACCTTCATCGGCAGTGGTCTTGACCTGAAGCGTTGATGCGGCCCGTCTCCTCGCAGAAGTCTCGTGATCAATGTCCACTTGCAGCGCTAAAGAGTAGTCAACTCGTTGACTTTGTTAGCATACAAGCGGCAGCTAGGCCTAATACGATGTTGGTCCTGATTGGGCCGCAGAGGCGATTTTGGAGCCTCTCCGGCTTTGATTAGGTAGGTACCTGTGCTACAGTCCGCGCCTTTAAATGAACAGTCCTTGTGGGGGATACTTTTCGATGGCGAGTACAACAATTCTAATAACGGTGGCACTGTCGCTGCTGGGCTTGGCGATTGCTTTGTTCTATATGAAGAAAGTGAACGACATTCCAGTAGATATGGGTCTCGAGCCGGATCAATCAGAACGTCTCAAGTTCATTCATACAGCGATTGCCGACGGCGCTATGGCGTTCCTGAAGCAAGAATACAAGTTCATGACTATATTCATGATCGGTTTTGGTATTCTCATCTCTGTGGCTATCGACGATCAGCATACTCCTCAATATAACGAGGGCCTCTATACTGCGCTTGCATTCCTCTTTGGTGGCGTCATCTCCGTAGCTTCAGGTTACATCGGAATGAAAGTGGCGACTGCGGGCAATGCACGCACGACAGTCTCGGCTAAGCAAAGCATCTCGAAGGCTTACGACGTTGCGATCAACTCGGGTGCGGTTATGGGCTTTGCGCTTGTAGGTCTCGCAACGCTTGGTCTCATCATCGTTTATGTGGTCATGTCTTCGCTGATGTCAGAACTCGGCCCTGACAACAATCACATCCTGATGGAAGTGATTGCAGGATTCGGTCTCGGTGGCTCAACAATCGCGCTTTTCGCGCGTGTGGGCGGCGGTATCTTCACCAAGGCAGCTGACGTTGGCGCTGACCTGGTAGGTAAAGTCGAGCAAGGCATTCCGGAAGACGATCCCCGCAACCCTGCGGTTATCGCTGACAACGTTGGCGACAACGTGGGCGACGTGGCGGGAATGGGCGCTGACCTCTTCGGTTCTTGTGCAGAGAGCACCTGTGCCGCGATGGTAATCAGTGCTGCAGCATTCGCGACTAACACTGACGCGTTGCTCTACCCAATTCTTATCTCGGCAGTGGGTATTCCCATCAGCCTACTCACCAAACTTCTCGTGTCTGTTAAGACAGAAGAGGACGTAGCGCCAGCGCTCATGAAGCTGTTGATCATCTCTAGCGCCTTAATGGCGGTAGTTATGTACTTTGTGACTTTGGCAATGATCCCTGCCGACTTCGTGATTGGCGAGAACACTTACAGCAATGTAGGCGTCTACTTCTGCTTCCTATCGGGCCTGGTGTCTGGTTTGGCGGTTGGTCTGTTGACTGGCTACTACACCTCTGAAAAGTATGCGCCGGTCCAAGAAGTGGCTAAGTCTTGCGAAACAGGCGTTGCGACTAACATCATTTACGGCCTCGCACTCGGCTATAAGAGCACAGTGTTGCCTTATATCTGCATCGCGATCAGCATTTTTGTTTCGTGGGAACTCGCTGGCATGTACGGCGTAGCAATCGCGTCACTCGGTATGCTTGGCACGCTGGTTATCGCTCTGATGATCGACGCTTACGGTCCAGTTGCTGACAACGCCGGCGGCATTGCTGAAATGGTTGGCCTCGAGGCAGAAGTTCGTCGTCGTACTGACGTGCTCGACTCGGCAGGCAACACGACAGCAGCAATCGGTAAAGGCTTTGCTATCGGTGCGGCGATTTTGACTTCACTCGCACTCTTCGCAGCCTTCATTACGATTTCTGAGAAGCTCAGCGGCGAAGCATTCACAATGAGCCTGCTAGATCCTCTGGTTTTCACAAGCGTATTTATCGGTGCGGTTCTGCCATTCTTGTTTACTGCGATGACTATGAAGTCGGTCGGTAAAGCGGCTTTCGCGATGATCGAAGAGGTACGTCACCAATTCCGCACTATTCCAGGTATCATGGAAGGCACCGGCAAGCCAGACTACGCAAAGTGTGTCGCTATCTCGACTCAGGCGGCGCTAAAAGAAATGATCGCACCAGGCGTGTTGATCATGGGTACTCCTCTTGTTGTCGGCTACCTATTCGGTGTTGAAGCGGTTGCAGGCGTCCTCGCCGGTTCACTCGTTTGTGGCGGCGTATTGGCGATTTCTGCGTCAAACAGCGGCGGCGCATGGGACAACGCCAAGAAGTATATCGAAGCAGGCAACCTCGGCGGCAAAGGCTCAGAAGAGCACAAAGCGGCGGTTGTTGGCGATACAGTAGGCGACCCTTTGAAAGATACTTCAGGTCCTTCACTAAATATCCTGATCAAACTATCTGCGATTTTGAGCGTTGTATTTGCACCGTTCTTTGTTCAGTACGGCGGTATCTTAGTGGGCTAGGGTCTAGCGTTAGCTAGGCTTAAAATGCTGCGCTCGGAGAGGTTTATTCCCTGAGCATAAAAAAAGGAGGCGCGTAAGCGGCCTCCTTTTTTTATGGCTGAATGTCACTGATTACCGGCGAGTGGATATTACAAACGGATCAATTACTCCGGCTTTCGAAGTGATAGAGAACCCACCCCTCCAATTCTGTACTCGCCGCGTCTGCATCGCCGCGCCATGTTAGCTTTGCCGCGCGCACGCATTGGTAGATGCGAAAAGAATTCGTGTTCTCGATAATCAAATTGCGCACTGACGGGTTGAGCGTGTAGTTGGAGATTTCGACCAGTTTCCACCCATCGGCCATCGTCCGTGCAACGCAGTCGTCGCCCGTGAGTAGGTCCACGAGTGGCAAATTGGTCTGCGCATAGCGTTCTGCGCGCAGGCCGAGACTCAGGGTTAGATCGGTTTTTTGATTGTCACGCGGGAGATCGATAAAGCTTATCTTTTCGAGTGTGATCGCCTCCTGCGAGAGATTCTGGGCGACTAGGCGCAGGCCGTCATCGGTATTTTCCCCCCAAGCTGCAGAAAACAAGGCAAACTTGATAGGGCTTTCGGTGCTGGCGCCAGTCTCTGTGCTTCCGCTTTGGGCGAAGCCCGGTGATCCTGAGAGAAGGGCGAGCCCAATTATTATCGATTTGCCGAGGTCTTTAAGAGTGCCAGGTGCGTCCTGCTTATCGCCCGCTGGGCAGCAGATTGCGACGCCTTTGGCGCGAGGCTTATGCGAAAAGGTGAGCATGTTACTACTAAGTAAATTCATTGCCTGATTCTAGGGTGTAGGGCCGCCTATGTCAGCCATTTTTCTGATAGCCTGCGCGATTAGTGCGCGCGATTGAGTCAAATTTGCTAAGCTCGCAGGCCAGTAAATTAAGACACATTGATCATGGGGCAGGGCGTGAAAAAACTGGAAAACATTAAACATATTGTCTGTGTTGCTTCGGGCAAAGGAGGCGTTGGCAAATCAACTACAGCTGCAAACTTAGCGCTTGCACTCAAGGCGCAGGGATTTGCAGTGGGATTGCTCGACGCCGATATTTACGGCCCGAGTCTACCTGTTGTCATGGGAATTGCTGCCGGAACACGGCCCGAGATTCGGGATAAGCGTCTGATGGTGCCGCTGCAAGCGCATGGCATCGAATGCAACTCTATGGGTTTCTTAGTCGACGAGCGAACAGCCATGGTATGGCGCGCGCCGATGGTGGTCTCCGCCTTCACTCAAATTCTCACAGACACCGCTTGGTCAGATCTAGATTATTTGATTATTGATATGCCGCCGGGAACCGGCGATATTCAATTGAGCCTCGCGCAGACTGTAGCCGTGCGCGGTGCTGTTATCGTGACTACACCGCAAGACATAGCGCTGTCGGACGCTCGCAAAGGCATTGAAATGTTTAATAAGGTGGGCGTCCCCGTACTCGGCGTAGTTGAGAATATGAGTATGCATACCTGCAGCAATTGCGGGCATGCTGAGGCGATTTTCGGCAGCGGCGGTGGTGAGAGGTTGGCGCAAGACTATGGCGTCGACGTAATCGGACGTTTACCCCTCGATATAAAGATTCGGGAACAAACCGATCTTGGTGTTCCTGTGGTAGCATCGACATTGCACCCGCAGTTGCAAGAAGCCTATGCCGAGCTTGCCCGAGGCGTTCACGCTCAGGCATTGGCGCACGAGGCTCGCGGTGCTGCTACGCCGACGATTTCAGTAGAAGACGATTAATCATTACAAACATCGTGGCAATCTCCATCGAGCGCTAAGCTAAAGAGCGCCTTCAAAAAATAAAAAGAGGAAATTCTGTGGACGCAGTTAACGACCTACTCATACTCATCGATAGCTATCTAGGAAGCGCCGTATGGTTTCCCTTTCTGCTTCTCTCAGTCGGTATTTTCTTTACGCTTTACCTTGGCTTTCCCCAGATTCGCTACTTCAAGCATGCGATAGGAATCACCACAGGTCGCTTTGATAAAGACGGCGCGAAAGGCGACACCTCGCACTTCCAGGCGCTGGCAACGGCGCTATCGGGCACGGTTGGCACGGGAAATATTGGCGGCGTAGCGCTTGCGCTACATTTAGGCGGGCCAGCTGCGCTTTTCTGGATGTGGGTAACTGCGTTTTTCGGCATGACCAGCAAATTCGTCGAGGTGACGTTGTCGCATAAATACCGCGAACAGACCGCCGATGGCACGATGGCGGGCGGCCCCATGTATTACATGGAAAAGGGGATGAACGCCAAATGGTTGGCAATCATCTTCGCTATGGCGACAGTATTAAGTTCGTTTGGCACAGGTAGTCTCCCGCAAATTAACAGCATCGCGGCTGGCTTGCAGAGCACCTTCGACATCGAGCCTATCGTGACAGGCGCGGTATTATCGGTGCTGCTTGCGCTGGTGATCATCGGTGGCATTAAGCGGATAGCCGCAGTGGCCGCGGCGATCGTGCCAACGATGGCGATTATTTATATCGTCGGCGCATTTGCGGTGATCCTGCCTAATCTTGGCAATATCGGTCCTTCGTTCGCAGCGATCTTTAGTGACGCGTTCACCGGTTCTGCAGCGACCGGCGGTTTCCTTGGTGCAACCTTTGCCTATGTGTTCGACCGGGGCGTTAACCGCGGGTTGTACTCTAACGAGGCAGGTCAGGGCTCAGCCCCTATCGCCCATGCCTCCGCTCGTACAGACGAACCTGCCGATGAGGGCATGGTGTCGATTCTGGAGCCTTTCATAGACACCATCGTGATTTGTACCATTACCGGCTTGGTAATCTTGTCATCAGGCGCATGGAAGGAAAAATTCGACAACGAATTCCAGCGTGCGGATATGCGCTTCGTTGCAGGTGCTTACAGCGAGCAAGAGCCAGCCGATGTCGCGCAAATGTTTTCATTGCTTAACGGTGATGACACCGCAGCGAGCCTATATTCAGGCGAATTAGTGATCAATGAAGGAAGCGCGGTGAACTCGCAGGACTTCACTCTCATGGCATCGCGCTCGTTCGCCGAAGAGGTTGTGTTCTCGCGTGGCGATGTCCCTCTCAATGGCACGCTCAGCGTCACAGAAGGGCGCCTCGATGATTCCGATGTTGACGTGTCGGGGATGTCGCTAATTCACTCGGTGCCGCTCACGACAGTGGCCTTTACGCGGGGCTACTTTGGTGAGTATGGCCAGTATGTAGTGTCGATCGGCCTTATGCTGTTCGCTTTCTCGACCGCTATTGCGTGGTCTTATTATGGCGATCGCGCGATGACTTACCTGCTTGGTCCTAAATCGGTGCTACCGTACCGTATCGTCTACGTCGCCGGCTTCTTTTATGCAGCATTTGCGGACACGACTATTATCTGGAATCTTGCGCTGATCACTATAGTCTTGATGACGGCCCCCAACCTTTTTGGGCTATTGTTTATGCATAAAGAGATGAAAAAAACCGTCACCGATTACTGGGAAAAAACAGAGCACGGCAAGCATAAGGCCTAGGTTTCCACCCACTATAAGCATTAACAAAACGAGCCGCATTAGCGGCTCGTTTTGTTTGTCAGGTAAGAATTAGACTGTGGTGTAGCCAGCAAGTAAAGGCGGTCGGTATTTACTCTCCTGGGAGACGAATTCTTTCAACGATTTCGATGACTGCAGCCGGAGGCGGCGGGGTGAGACGCGCAACGGTAATTGCTACACAGGCATTGATCAGTGTGCCGAATGTCCCTATACCTTCCGGTGAAATGCCAAATAGCCAGTTGTCGGCATTATCGATCGCAGGATTCATAAAGCGGAAGTAGATGATGTACGCAGCAGTGAAGCCGAAGCCTGCAACCATGCCGGCAATTGCACCCTCCTTATTCATCCGCTTCCAGAAAATCCCAAGCACAATGGCAGGAAAAAAAGACGCAGCGGCTAGGCCGAAAGCAAAGGCGACGACTTGCGCTACATAGGCCGGCGGATACATACCGAAATAACCGGCTATTAATACCGCAACAAAAATCGCGAGCCTCGCATAGAGTAATTCTTTCTTGTCGCTAATGTCGGGCATGAAGCTGCGTTTCATCATGTCGTGTGCAACGGAGGTAGAAATAACGAGGAGTAATCCTGCTGCAGTCGACAGCGCAGCGGCGAGTGCGCCTGCTACCACCAAGGCAATGACCCAGTCGGGCAGTCCCGCTATTTCGGGATTCGCAAGCACCATGATGTCGCGGTTAACATCGAGTTCGTTAACAGCCGGATCGCCAACGTACTGTATCCGCCCGTCGCCATTTTTGTCCTCGAAAGAAATAAGTTTGGTTGTTTCCCATTTCTTAAACCATTCAGGCATCGCTGTGTACTCTGCATTACTTACAGTATTAATCAGATTGGTTTTTGCGAACGCGGCGACCGCGGGCGCGGTGGTGTAGAGAATAGCGATAAAGATAAGGGCATAGCCTGCAGAGCGACGAGCATCGCGCACATTCGGCACGGTGAAGAAGCGAATGATTACGTGAGGTAAGCCGGCGGTGCCAAACATAAGCGCAGCAGTGATGAAAAACACGTCTTGGGTGCTGCGTTGGCCTTCGGTGTACGTGGCGAAACCGAGCGCTTGGCTCATGCCGTCAAGGCGGTCGAGCAGATAGCCGCCGCCGTAGGCTTCCGTTAGCTCTGAGCCGAAACCGATCTGTGGAACTGGCTGGCCGGTCATCATCAGCGAGATGAATACGGCAGGTACCGTGAAGGCAAAAATCAGTACGCAGTATTGAGCAACCTGCGTGTAGGTGATGCCTTTCATGCCGCCAAGCACCGCGTAGAAAAAGACGATCGCCATGCCAATGAGCACCCCGGTTTCTATGTCGACTTCAAGAAAGCGCGAAAACACGATGCCGGCCCCCTGCATCTGCCCACAGACATACACGAAGGAAATAACGATCGCACAGAACACGGCAATCAGTCGCGCTGACTGCGAATAGTAACGGTCGCCGATAAAATCGGGCACGGTGAATTTGCCGAATTTCCGCAGGTAAGGTGCTAGCAAAAGGGCGAGCAGAACGTAACCGCCGGTCCAGCCCATCAGGTAAAAAGTGCCGTCGCGACCTAGAAATGAGATAAGCCCCGCCATCGAGATGAAAGAGGCGGCCGACATCCAATCCGCGGCGGTTGCCATGCCATTCGCGAGAGGGGGAACGCCGCTTCCAGCAACATAAAATTCCTTCGTGGACGAGGCGCGTGACCAGATCGCTATACCGATATAAAGGCTGAAGGACAAAAAGACAAAAAGGTAGGTCCAGGTTTGAACGTTCATTGGCCTGCCTCTTCGTCAGACTGAGCAGAGTTCTCTGCGGCATTGTCGTTTGTGTACTGCGCGTCGAGCCTATCCATCAGACGGATATAGACAAGTATCAACACGACAAACACGAGGATCGACCCTTGCTGTGCCATCCAGAAGCCGAGTTTAAAGCCGGCGAATCGAATTGTGTCGAGTGCATCGACAAAGAGGATGCCTGCGCCGAACGACACGATAAACCAGACAATGAGAAGCGAGGCGACGATTTTGAGATTCGCCTTCCAATAGGAGTTAGCGCTTTGGCTAGACATAATTATCCTCTTGTTTTTCTTATTATTAAGATTAATCGGTGATGCGTGAGAACAGGGATAGTAGCATCGTTGCTCAGAATAGGTATAGGCGACGGCGCAGCCTAACCTCCTTGTTGAAGGCTTAACACTGGGGCTGCAGTTGGGCGAGTGATGCGGGCTAGTTAAGACTTTGACTAAGGTAGGTCGTGAGCTTCGCGCGGGCGCGCTTAGTCGCCGCGTCGTCTGGTTTGCGCGCAGCGACGAAATAATTGCGGACAAGCTGACGCAGCTTTTGCCTCTCGAGGCGAGGATGCTGATCGATAAGTTGTGTGATTGCGTCTTCGCTGGTGCTCTGCTCCGCAACGAGGCTTTCGCAGGCCTGCGCGGTCACGCCGAGCGTCTTGCGAGGCGTGCCCGGGCGCGTCGTGGTGCGGGGGTTCTCGAGCTCTTCTACTGCTGCGAGCAAGGCGTCGTAATCTTGCCCACGCATTCGCTTGCCGATGAATTGGGCGTGGCGCTTGAGCGCGTTATTGCTGTTGGGCAATAAATTATAATCCTCGATTGCTTTAAGTAGCACCTCGTTCAGATCGAGCGTCGCGAGCTGTTTGGGGCGAAGCGCGGCGAGGCGAACACCCAATTCTTGCAATTTATTCGCATCGCGCTTGAGTTGTGATTTGCTCGGGCCGTCGAAGAGATCATCGGAGACGGGAAGTCTTTTTTTGTCGGTTCGCATGCTCAAAGCTCAGTCTGCTGTTGGCCTAAGAGTTTGTTTAGGCGGGTGAATCACTATGTTTGGCGTGCGCTGCTCAGAGATAAAAGAGCTGCGCTAGCCCTAAAAAGGACAAAAATCCGACAGAGTCGGTCACTGTCGTTAATGCGACCGAGCCTGCTAGCGCGGGGTCGATGTTGAGCCTATTCAGCAGCAGCGGCAAATAAGCGCCAGCGAGCGCGGCGGTAATCAGGTTGATCATCATTGCTGCGGCAATAATAAGGCTAAGCGCAAAATCCTGATACCAGATCAGGGTAATCGTGCCGATCACCGCTGCCCAAGTCAGGCCATTGAGCGCGGCGACGCCCAATTCGCGTATCAAAAGCCAGCGGCTGTTAGCGGGACCGATATGCCCGAGTGCGAGCCCACGAACAACGAGAGTGAGTGTCTGTGACCCAGCGACACCACCCATGTTGGCGACAATCGGCATAAGAATAGCTAGCGCGACGACCGCATCCAAGGTGTCTTGAAACAAGTAGATCACCATCGACGCAAACACCGCCGTCATCAGGTTTACTCCAAGCCACAGTGCGCGTCGTCGCGCAGTCTTGGCTACGGGGGCGAAGGTGTCATCTTCTTCGTCGAGACCCGCCATGCTCATTAGCGAGTGTTCGGTCGAGTCACGAATAACGTCCACGACGTCGTCGATGGTGATGCGCCCAAGAAGTTTTCCCGCTTCATCCACGACAGGTGCCGAGACCCAATCGTGCTGTTCAAATAGCTGCGCGACTTTGCGCGCCTCCAAAGTGACAGGAATACCCTCGAGGTCTTCGAGCATCAGCTCATTAATCGTCGTTTGCGGATCGGAGACAAGCAGTGTGAGCAGAGGCATGCGGCCGAGCAGTCGATCGTCGCGCGTGACGACATAGATTGTGTCGGTCATCGCAGGCAGAGAATCATGGCGGCGCAGATAGCGAAGCACAAGTTCGAGCGTGTGAGTGGGGCGCACAGTAATGGTGTCGGTGTTCATCAAGCCACCGGCAGTATCCTCATCATAGGAAAGGATAGATTCGACACGATGACGATCCTGTTCGTCCATCGCCTCGAGAACTTGGGCCGCTACCTGTTGGGGTAGTTGCTGCAAGATGTCGGCGAGGTCGTCGGTTTCGAGGCCGAACGTGAGCTCCGCTACCTGCTCGGCATTGAGCTCGCTAAGAATCTGCCCCTGAATATCTTCGTTGAGATACTGAAGAACTTCGCCCTCGGCGTCTTTGTCGATGAGTTGCCAAAGAACGCCGCGGGTTTTAGGCGGTGATGATTCGAGGAGGTGCGCGATTCCCGCAGTCGGCAGTGTCTTTATCATCTGCCGAACTTCATACAGTGACCCGCTGTCGATTGCTTGATGCAATTCGAGCGCGTGATCAGTCTGTGGCTGTAACTCTTTGGGGTTTGACATGCGGGCGGTCGTCCTCGATGACTGCACAAACGTTGCCGTGTCGAATACGGCGACCGCCGCTATTCTACCGCTAAACGACCAGCATTAGAACGTTGCCTTAGGGGCTTTCGCCGAATCCGTCTTCGAACAAGGCGACAAGAGCCGCAATCGCGTCTGACTCGTCTGCGCCGTCTGCTTCGAGTGAAACAGTCGTTCCTTGTGTTGCAGCGAGCATCATCAGTGAGAGGATGCTTTTACCATCAACAGCTCTGGCGCCGACGCCGATTCGAATGTCGCTTGAGAACCCCGCGGCAACCTCAGCGAGTTTCGCCGAAGAGCGCGCGTGGAGGCCTGCGCGGTTAACAATTGCTGTCGTTTTTGTGATCATTCGATTATTTTCGCTTATGGGTGAGCCGGACGCTATTGCCCTAATCGAGCTCGCGATGCCTTATTTGGACGCTCTCGAAGCGAGGGGTAAATATTTCGCCTAATTTTTCCGAAAGGTAGACCGAGCGATGCTGGCCGCCTGTGCAGCCAATCGCCACGGTCATGTAGCTTCGATTATTGCTCTCAAAACTAGGGAGCCATGACTCGAGGAATCCTTGAATATCACTAAGCATCTTTTGCACCTCTTCCTGCGAGTCGAGAAAATGCGCAACCTCGGGACTCAATCCGGTTAAAGAACGCAGGCTAGAATCCCAGTAAGGGTTGGGTAGGCAGCGTGCATCGAATACTAAGTCGGCATCGGTGGCGATTCCGTTCTTGAAACCAAACGACTGAAACTGGAGCGTCATGCTGCTAGCGCCGTCGGTGGCGAGCCTTGCTTTAATAATGTCGCGAAGTTGATGCAGAGACATCTCACTTGTGTCGATATTTAGATTCGCCAACAATGACAGAGGTTCGAGTAATTCAGATTCTCTGTCGATTGCCTCTCTGAGGCCAACCTCCTTGTCGCTCAAAGGGTGTTTGCGACGACTCTCGCTAAACCGCCTCAATAGCGTTTGTGAGTTAGCATCGAGAAACACGATATCGGTCGAGAGGGGGCCCGATCCGAGTTGTTTGATTATTCCCGGAACCTGCCGCAGGTCTGAAGGGATATTGCGCGCATCTATACTCACGGCTGCATTGGCAATGTCGAGTGTCTTGGCTGTTAGGCGGTCGGCAAGTGAGGGCAGGAGGCTGGCAGGTAGGTTATCGATGCAATAGTAGCCGAGGTCCTCAAGAATGCGGAGGGCCGTACTTTTCCCAGATCCTGAGCGACCGCTTATGATCGTTAACTTCATTGCGCAGCGTGCCTTTTCAGTTTGCATGCAATAGTGTTTAAAAGTCGACGTGCCGGAAATCGGTCTGCTGGCGTTCTGCGCGTCGACGCTTCTACGTCATTATAGCAACGTTATAGAGGTCTTCATCGTCGTTCGTGTGACGCAGAGTGAAACATAAATCCTCATCAAGGAAGAGACTCGCAATTTCGCCTAGCGCCTTAACATGCTCTGTATCGCCCCCCTCAGGGACTACTAACGCGAAGACAAGGTCGATTGGTTTGCCATCGATAGAATCGTAGTCAACTGGTTCGGCCAATGAAATGAGTGCACCGACTAATCTATCGCACTGGGTTAAACGGCAATGAGGTATCGCAATTCCGTTGCCCAGGCCAGTAGTGCCGAGTTGCTCTCGGCTCATTAGCGCTTCAAATACATCGTCTTCGTCGACGCCTTCAATCTGTCCGGCGATGAGACTGCTCATGATGCCAATAACACGTTTCTTGCTTACTCCCTCAACTTTGCTTTTGCATAGGCTTGGGCTAAGAATTTCTTCTAGATGCATCTGCTTACTACTCTCTTCGTGTTTCTCGTATATTTCTCTTCGCCGTTGTAACGCAGCGAGGGAGTGACAAATTACCTCGCATGCTTCAACGACGCTTTATTCTGCGGTTAAACGCTTTCGCTCATTAGAGGGTGGGATGTTTAGCCCTTCTCGGTACTTCGCTATCGTTCGCCGCGCAACGTTAATTCCTTGGTCTTGCAACAGGTCAGCTATTTTACTATCACTGAGAGGCTTTCGGGTATTTTCTGCTGCAACAAGTTTGCGAATAATTGCACGGATTGCTGTCGATGAGCATTCACCGCCACCGGTCGTTGATACATGGCTTGAGAAGAAGTATTTAAGCTCAAAAATACCGCGCGGTGTATGCATATATTTTTGAGTCGTGACTCGCGAAATTGTGGACTCATGCATTTCGACGGCTTCGGCGATATCGTGAAGCACCAGCGGCTTCATCGCTTCCTCTCCGTGCTCCAGAAAACCAACCTGATGCTCGACGATGCGAGTCGCCACTTTCATAAGCGTATCATTGCGGCTTTGAAGACTCTTAAGAAACCATCGCGCCTCTTGAAGATTGTCTTTGAGGTAGGTGTTGTCTGCGCTTGAATTACCCCGTTGAACCAATGCTGCATAGTCCGCATTGATCCGCAGTTTGGGGGCAACATCGGGGTTGATTTCTACACGCCAAGACTGAGTGTCCAGGTCTTTACTTACCAAAACATCCGGCACAACATAGGTCGCTGCCGAGGGAGCTATGTCGGCGCCTGGCTGCGGATTTAGGCTCTCAATTAAGCTTATGGCTGCGCTAAGCTCGGCTTCTTTCAGTCGAGTCTTGCGCATAAGTTGCGCGTAGTCTCTTACGCCAAGCAAATCGATATGGTCTCGAATAATGAGCTTCGCCGAGGCTAGCGCCGGCACGGCGTCATTGATCAAGTTTAGTTGAATGAGAAGGCATTCTGCGAGCGACCTATAGCCAACGCCTACCGGGTCGAAATGCTGAATTCGATGCAGGACGGCGACAACTTCGTCTTCTTCTACTTCGTCTTCGGGGTCAAAACCCTCAACAAGATCATGGATGTCGGAGCTAAGCCGGCCATCGGGCGAGATAGAATCGATAATCGCCTCGGCGATAATGCGGTCTCGCTCAGACAGATGACTGAGGTTTAATTGCCAGAGGAGGTGATCCTGCAGTGTCTCTTCAGCCGAACTTCGCGCCTCAATGCTTTCGACTTCGCCGTCAAAGCTACCACTGCCGCTGCCCTGATAGGTATCTTCCCATTGCGAATCCGTGCTGAGTTCGGTGGGGATGTTTTCCCCCCACTCGCCCTCTGTCTGATTGTCGTCGGTTGTTGTGGTATCTGCCTGAGTTTGACGGTCGTTCTCGTAGTTCTCTTGAGAGGAGTCGCTTTCGTTATTCGTTCGCTCTTTGTTCTCGCTTGTCTCGGCGTCGCTGTCAAAGCCATCGCCATCATCATGCTCGATTAATTCCAGCATAGGGTTCGATTCGAGTGCTTGAGATATCTCTTGTTGAAGGTCGAGAGTCGATAATTGCAGAAGCTTGATCGCCTGCTGTAACTGCGGCGTCATGCTGAGATGTTGGCCAAGCTTAAGCTGGAGCGATATTTTCATACTACTGCAATCGATGTGGCGTAGAGTTGAATTACGATCAGCCTAGTGTGTTTAGTGAGAACTAGGCCCGCTTTTTGGCGAGTGCATAAGCAAGTCGCGATTTAAGAGCGGAAGAGTATAGCAAGAACTGTGCCTCTTTCGCATAGTTTCATTTCGCATTGCAAGGTGAGTTCTTCTCGGCATTCTAAGGAGTGCAAGCGCGGGTTAAAGTCGGAAATTGGCGCCGAGATAGACTTCGCGAACGGTGCTGTTAGAGAGGATCGTGTCAGAGTTTCCTTCAGCGATAATACGCCCTTCGCTCACAATATACGCCTTAGCACAGATATCGAGCGTCTCTCTGACATTGTGATCGGTGAGCAGAATGCCGATCCCGCGTGCACGCAGATGTTCGATGATCTGTTTGATGTCATTAACTGAAATCGGATCGACACCGGCGAACGGCTCGTCAAGGAGGATGTAGCTTGGATCTGTTGCTAAGGTCCGTGCTATCTCTGTGCGTCTGCGTTCCCCGCCCGAGAGGCTTCGACCAAGGTTCTTTCGGATGTGCTGTATGTTGAATTCCTCGAGCAGTGCGTCGAGTTTTTCAGCACGCCCCTGAGCATCCAAATCGCTTCGGGTCTGCAGGATCGCCAGTATGTTGTCTTCGACGCTCAATGTCTGAAAAATGGATGAATCCTGCGGCAAATAGGCGAGGCCATGGTGCGCGCGGCGGTGGATAGGTAGGCTGGTGACATCGGCATCATCAATAGTGACGTCGCCTGCATCGGCCGAAACGAGACCTACAAGCATATAAAAGCACGTCGTTTTGCCAGCGCCGTTGGGCCCGAGCAGGCCGACGATTTCCCCTTTTTGAATCTCAAGAGACACGTCTTTTACCACTTGGCGCTGTTTATAAGACTTAGCGAGGTGATTGGCGCGGAGCATTGTTGTTTCTCTTTTAAGTGTGTTGTCGTCGAATAGATTGCCGCACGCTGAAGCCTGAGGCAGACATGTCGAGAAATGATCCGCGCCTAATTTCCTTGTGGCGAGGTGCTGCTTAGGCTGCCATTACACGGGCCTTTGGCTTCACGGATCAGGTCTAGATCGACGAGGTAGGTAATAGCTGCACAGTTCATCGTCGAGTCTGGCGAGGTAATTGCAGCATCGCCAATGAGCTCTACAATGCTGTCCGATGTGTTTTCATCAGAGTAGAGGCGCAGTTCTTTGCTCGTTCCAGCCACATTCTCTCCATCGGTCGAGAGCTGCTGACTGTAGCCTACGGGCGAGCCGTAGACGGTAATTCGATTGAGTTCGTTACTCTCGACTGCGTATTCGAAAATGGCCCGATCGCCGGTGATTCTTAGGCTGCCTTGAGTCACGATAACAGAGTCTTCCAGTGTCAATGTGCGCAGACCGTTCTCGACTGTCATGTTTGAATTGCCGGCAGCTTCCCAGGTGACCTTCTCCTGTTTGTCTGACGCGAGCGAAAGTGCGTTTGAGCTAAGCGTCAGTGCAGCGAAGCCTAGCAACAAAGCGTGCAATTTTTGCCCTGCTAGCGTGTTTAGTGCGTTAGCGAGGTGGCTCATAGGATCCTCTTATCTTTTTCTCAAAATACAGGCTATCTGCAGTTAAATTGGCTTCGAAACCTACGGCGGTTTGATTGATTCCTTGGTCGATGACGCGGACAGGTTTGTCGCTGCGAATCTTTTCCACGCTAGGAATTAAGCTAAATTCAGACGACTGTAACGCGAGGGTCGACGAGTTGGCGAGCGCTGCTTTGAGGCTCGCGTTGCCGATAAACCTCACCAGATCTTCGTCTGCGCTGTCCTCGCGCGAGGGGTCGTCGACCGCGCTCGAGTTACGTTCGATTCTGCCGTAATCAGCAGTGATGTTCCAGTTCGGCTTGCTCGCGTCGAAAAGGGTAATACGCGGCTGTGTTAGGAGGCTAGTTTGATCTTCGAACTGTGTCTGGCTGTCGGCACTAAGCGTGTACTGCAGCGCGCCATCGGCATCGAATATCATCGTCTCAAGCTCTTGTGAATAGGCTTGTATTGACGCTTTTGAACGCGACTCGATTGTCTGTTCCGCTTGCAAAGTGTCGGCCATTCCCGCGCGCTCAGAGGTCGCGATGGCGCGGTCGTCGGCCCAATCGAGCGTCAAATAGAGGCCAACAGCGGTGAGCGTGGGGATAAGTAATGCGAGGATGCGAGGTCTGTTCATCAGTAAGTGAGTTTGCCTTGGCTCGCTAGAATAAAATCGATGATTTCGCGAACGGCGCCGCTGCCTCCTTGCGCAGCGGTAATCATGTGAGCCGCTTCAAGCGCACAGCGATGCCCTGCGGGGACGCTCGCGGCTAGCCCAACGCGCTCGAGTACGGGTACATCGGGTGCGTCATCGCCTGCATAAGCGATCGCCTCGGTTGATAAATTGTGTTCGGCGCAAATTTGGTCGAGCACGCGCGACTTATCGCTTACGCCTTGATAGATAATGTTGATGCCTAAGTCTTTGCAGCGTTGGGTCACGAGCGTCGATTCTCTTCCGGTGATTATTCCCACGCCTATGCCCGCATCCAAGGCGAAACGAATACCCTGACCATCCAGTGTGTGAAAGGTTTTCATTTCCTCGCCGGAGTTCGAAAAATACAGTCGGCCATCGGTCAGTATGCCATCAACATCTAAAAGGAGTAGCGCAATGGCGCTCGCGCGTTCGTGCAGCTCGGAGATACCCGTGGTTAGTCTCTGATTATTTGCTTGCATTAGCTTTCTCTCCAGTGGCTCATGGTGTTTGCCGTTCTAGTCTTTGTGCTCTGGCTAGACGACATTGCTAGACGACATTAGAGCGCAACAGGTCGTGCATTTTTATCAATCCGCTAAGTTCACCGGGGCTGTCAGAAACGATGAGCACATAGACGCTCGTCTCTTGCATTTTCCTTGCTGCTTCGGCCGCCAAAGAGGTGGAACTTATAAAATGGTAGCTTTCGGACATTACCTGGTCGACAAGGGTGTTGTGAATATCAACGCCTGCATCGAGCGCGCGCCGCAAATCGCCATCGCTAAAGACGCCGACGAGCGCGCCTTCGCTGTTGGTCACGGTAGTGAGTCCAAAGCCTTTGCCGCTCATTTCTATCAGCGCGGCGGTTAGCGCGGTGCCTTGTTTCACCTGCGGGAGTTCGTCTCCCTGATGCATAACGTCGCGCACACGCACGAGCAATCGGCGACCCAGATTGCCGCCGGGGTGCGAGAAAGCAAAGTCTTCGCGAGTAAAACCACGTGCCTCGAGTAAAGCCATCGCAAGGGCATCGCCTAAGACCAACGCTGCCGTCGTGCTCGATGTCGGTGCAAGCCCGAGGGGGCAGGCCTCTTCATACACCTCGCCATCGAGATTCGCATCCGCAGCAAGGGCAAGCTCTGAGACGGGGTTGCCGGTAAGGGTGATCAACGGTACTGCTTTACGTTTGAGTATTGGCAGCAAGCCGAGGATTTCCTCGGTCGAACCAGAGTTAGAGAGTGCTAAAACCACATCGTTAGCGGCGATCATTCCGATGTCGCCATGACTCGCTTCTGCAGGGTGTACAAACATCGCCGTTGTTCCCGTGCTTGCAAGAGTAGCAGCGATTTTGCGGCCGATGTGACCAGACTTTCCCATACCGATGACGACGACTCGGCCAGTCGACTTGAGGATAATCTCACAGGCACGGGCAAAGGATTCATCAATACGATCCGACAGGGCGGCGACTGCCTCCAGTTCGATCTTTATCGTCTTTCTCGCAGAGGCGGTAAGCACAGAATGAGGAGGGATCTTAGGGGCGTCCATGGTGATTAACCTATGCTTGATGCCCGCAGTCTTCTGTGAGCACTGTCTTCAAGTCTGTTGGATGAAAAGTGGTTTTGTGCTTAGGCTGTTAGCGATTAAGCGTTAACTAGCATTACCGTAAACCAGCCGCAATAAATAGACAAGAAAATGACTCCGCTGACGCGTCCAAGCTGCTTGCCACGTGTCACCGCATAGTAACAGAAGGCCGCCAGCAGCAGCGTGAGCAGTGTTACGGCGGCAAAGTCTCTAAACAGAAGTGGGGCTTGAATAAGGCCGGGGCTCAATAGACCAGGGAAAGGGAGCACAGCGAGCAGGTTCAATATGTTGGAACCGACGATATTACCTATGGCGAGGTCGTAGTGGCCTTTTAATACGCAGGTAATTGACGCTGCGAGTTCGGGTAGACTTGTACCGAGCGCGACGATGGTCAATCCAATCACGGCTTCTGAAACGCCCAGTGTCTCTGCAATCGCGCTAGCCGACGCTACCAGTGCCTCGGCGCTGACAATAAGCAGGATCAAACCTAGCAACATATAGGCCACGGCCTGCCATGTGCGAGTGTCCGGTTCCTCGTCGCTTGCACTCGTTTCCTCGCTGAGCGAGTCGGGCTCTATAGCGTCGCAGGCTTTTTTCTTGCGCAGGAGTTTGTAGCCTAGGAAGAGGCTCAGCGCGATAAGAACTAGCGCGTCGAAAGGACCGATAAACAAGTCGAACAGGAGTACGCCCGTCACGAGCGTAACAAGGATGAGCGCAGGCAATTCCTTTTTGATTAACGATTTTGGCGGAGTCAGGGGGCGGAGTATTGCAGCGACGCCGAGTGCGACTCCAATATTGAATAGATTCGACCCAAAGGCATTGCCAATCGCGAGTTCAGGCTTGTCTTCGAGTGCCGAGACTGCGGATGAGAATATTTCTGGGGCCGAGGTGCCGAACGCGACAATAGTGAGACCGATCAAGAGCGGCGAGACGCCGGCATTACGCGCAAGTGCAGACGCGCCGAAAACGAACTTATCGGCTCCCCAGATTAGGCCTATGAAGCCGAGGGCGATAACGACTGAGCTTACGAGCATAGAGTGGGATTCTTGTGCGAAGGGTTAGCAGGTAATTAGAAGGGGGAACGAGACCCTTTGCAAGTAATAATTTAATGCCACCGGCATATGAGGTAAACTGCGTTGAGTTTAATAACCCGCAAAGCCTAATTAGAGTCCTCTCTAAGGAGCAAGACATGCAGCACTGCAGCGAGCGCATCAATGCCTATCAATCACGCTCTTCTTCTGTCCGTCAGAATTGGTTTCTAGTCGGTGGTTTCCTCGTTGCTGCACTTTGTCTGCAGCTTCTCAGCGGGCGCGCGAGCGCGCAGGGACTGTCTGCTGTCGAGACGGCCGAATTAGGCGTTAATACGCTTTTGGCTACGGCGCTTGAATCTAAATCACTATTCCTGAGTGATCGTGAGGGCTATTTTGCTGCAATTGAGACCGATCTAGAAAGCTTCGTCGATTTCACTGCCGTGGCGAATGTCGTGATGGCGAAATACGCAACTGATGCTTCGCCGGCGCAAACGCAGCGATTCGCTGACATTTTAAAATCTACGCTCACCCGTTTCTACGGCGCTTCGTTGGTATCCTACAGCGGCGAGGAACTGGTTTTTCTTCCGAATCCCAATCCGTCAGATGACCCGCGCGCCGACACGGTAGTGAGCATGGAGCTTCGCGGCGATATCAACCTGCAGCTTCGCTACCAAATGTTCATAACCGAAGACGATACCTGGAAACTCAAAAACTTGAGCCTCGCGGGAATTAACCTCGGTAGGCAGTACTACTCGCAGTTCTCGGCACTGATGACAGAGCATGACAACGACATTGATGCCGTACTCAATAACTGGCGCTAGCAGCAGGCCTTACAAGATCACGCACCAAACGGAGAAGAAATAAGTGGAAGCGAGCACAATTCAAGGTTTATTGGTCGCGGCGCTGCCAACGACTGAAATCGATGTTCAGGGTGAGGGCGGTAAATACCTGGTCACAGCTACGGGCAGCATCTTCGAAGGTCTTAATGCGGTAAAGCGGCAGCAGACTATCTATAAAGTGCTTAATGAGCATATCAGCAGTGGCGCAATTCATGCGGTAACTATGCGACTTTCGGCGCCCGGTGAAGCCTAGTAATTTGGTCTTCACACCAGTAAATGCTGAATCAGACAGCAGCCATTCACTGTCGATGGTGCAATTCCTCGATCAATTTTCAGCCCGCGAATTGCGCGCACAGCAGAGCTAACCCTATGGATAAGTTAATAATCGAAGGCGGCGTTCGCCTCGAAGGCGAGATTAGAATCGCCGGAGCGAAAAATTCGGCTTTGCCGATTCTTGCCGCGACATTGCTCACCTCCGACAAGGTCACTATTTGCAACCTGCCGCATCTGTTCGACATCACGACAATGCTAGAGCTGCTAGGGTGTATGGGCGTGCAGCCCGTTATCGATGAGAAGCTCAATGTCGAAGTCGACAGCAGCACGATCACCGATCTGAGCGCGCCTTACGAACTGGTAAAGACGATGCGCGCCTCCATTCTTGTGCTGGGGCCTTTGCTTGCCAAACACAAGCGCGCCGAGGTTGCCTTGCCCGGTGGTTGTGCGATCGGCAGCCGTCCCGTGAATCTTCACATTACGGCGCTCGAAGCGATGGGTGCGGATATTGTTGTCGAAGACGGGTATATCAAGGCCTCTGTTAAAGACCGGTTAAAGGGTGCGCATATCTTTATGGATATGGTCACAGTAACGGGCACAGAAAATGTCATGATGGCCGCCTGTCTCGCCGACGGTCAGACAATCATAGAAAATGCCGCGCGCGAGCCTGAAGTGGTCGACCTCGCTCTCTGCCTCATTGCCATGGGTGCAGACATCAGCGGTTATGGCACGGATACGATCGTGATCAACGGCGTGTCTGACCTGCACGGCTGCACGTATTCGGTGATGCCAGACCGAATCGAAACTGGCACTTATTTGATCGCTGCCGCAGCGACCCGCGGCAAGATTAAGGTTAAAGATACGCGTCCAGATATTCTCGAGGCCGTGTTGTTAAAACTCGAACAAGCTGGAGCAGACGTAAAGGTGGGAGAGGATTGGATTTCTCTCGACATGCATGGCAAACAGCCGAAGGCAGTGTCTGTTCGAACCGCACCTTACCCCGCGTTTCCGACTGATATGCAAGCGCAGTTCACCGCGCTTAATTCTGTCGCGTCAGGGTCAGGCTCAATCACAGAAACCGTGTTCGAAAATCGATTCATGCATGTGCATGAAATGAACCGCATGGGCGCAATTATTAGGGTTGAAGGTAATACCGTGATCGTCGAGGGTTCCGAGACCTTAAAAGGCGCGCCGGTCATGGCCACTGACCTTAGAGCCTCGGCCAGCCTGATTATTGCCGGTCTGGTAGCGTCAGGTGAGACGGTTGTCGATCGCATCTACCATATCGATCGCGGCTACGAATGCATCGAGGAGAAGCTGCAATTGCTCGGCGCAAAAATTCGTAGAATACCTTCGTAATAAGTCTGAGTTGGAAAACTTAGCAGAAAGGCGTTAAGGACCCTCTTCGTGGAAAACAGAGACTCGATTTATGACCATGCCTAATCTCGTCATTGCGCTCACCAAAGGGCGCATACTCGATGAAGTGCTGCCATTGCTCGCGCAGGCAGATATCGTTCCTGCGGAAGATATTTCGCTGAGCCGCAAACTCATTTTTGATACCAATCTCGCCCACGTTAAGCTGATGGTGATTCGGGGATCCGATGTGCCAACGTATGTTGAATTTGGCAGCGCCGATATTGGGGTAGTAGGAAAAGATCTGTTACTCGAATACGGCGACGAGGCCTTCTACGAACCGCTTGATCTAGACATCGCCCGCTGCCGTTTAATGACAGCAGAGCCGATAGGTCGGGCAGCGCCGGTCGGCCGTCTAAGAGTGGCGACTAAATTCGTCAATATCGCTAAACGCTATTTCGCCGAGCAAGGCGTGCAAATCGAGCTTATTAAGCTCAACGGAGCACTCGAATTGGCGCCCTCAATGGGGTTGGCCGACGCGATTGTGGACATAGTCGACACCGGCAAGACGCTAACAGCTAACGGGCTCGAGGCGAAAGATTTTATCGCGCACGTGAGCTCGCGAATTATTGTTAATAAAGCCTCAATGAAAATTAAGAATGCAGCGATTCGCGAAATACTCGACAAATTATCGACCGCCGTTGCCAATCGTGCGGCGTAGGCGCAACGATTAACGCAGCGAGCAAAAGGAATTATCTATGGCCACTCTCTCTCTCCCCATCAAGCAGCTTGATAGCGTGAGCGCAGATTTCGACTCCGCGCTGAAAGCGCATCTGAAGCGAGAGATGATTGTGGCAGACGACGTGACGGCAACCGTCAGCGATATTCTCGCCCAGGTGCGGGCAAAGGGTGACGCCGCAGTTCTCGACTATACGAATCAATTTGACGGTTTCGGGGCTCAATCTATGGCCTCATTGAAAGTGACGCGCGAACAGATGCAGGCGTCGCTCGAAAGTCTCGATGCGGCGCAGCGCGAGGCATTAGAAATTGCAGCCGGCAGGATTCGTAGTTATCACGAAAAGCAGAAGCAGGAGTCGTGGCAATACCGCGAAGAGGACGGTTCGGTTCTTGGGCAGAAGGTAAGCCCTTTGCAGCGTGTGGGCGTCTATGCGCCGGGCGGCAAGGCGAATTACCCTTCGTCGATTCTTATGCTCGCTATTCCTGCGCAGGTAGCGGGAGTCGAACAAATTATAGCCACCGTTCCCACCGCCTACGGTGAGGCAGGAAAGCTTGTGTTCGCCGCTGCTGCACTAGCAGGCGTCACCGAACTCTACACCATTGGCGGTGCACAAGCTGTTGCTGCGATGGCTTATGGCACCGAAAGCATCCCTAAGGTTGATAAAATTACCGGGCCGGGCAACATCTATGTCACCGTTGCGAAGCGATTGGTGTTCGGTGAGGTCGGTATCGATATGATAGCCGGGCCATCGGAATTAACCATTATCTGCGATGGCGAAACTGACCCCGATTGGATCGCTATGGATCTGTTTTCTCAGGCCGAGCACGATGAACAGGCGCAATCAATTCTTATTGCCACCGACGCGAACTACCTTGATCAAGTTAGGGCCAGTATCGAGCGGTTATTACCTACGATGGAGCGACGCGACATCATCGAAAAATCGATGACCAATCGTGGACTCTTTATTTTGGTTGAAGACCTAAACGAAGCTGCACGGGTAAGTGATGCCATAGCGCCGGAGCATCTCGAACTTTCGATCGCTGATCCTGAATCGCTTCTGGAAAAGATAAACCATGCGGGCGCTATTTTTATGGGTCGCTATAGCGCCGAGTCGCTCGGCGACTACTGCGCGGGTCCAAGCCATGTCTTGCCAACGTCAGGCACTGCGCGATTCTTTTCGGCGCTCGGCGTTTACGATTTTCAGAAGCGCAGCTCGATAATCTTTAGTACGCGAGAAGGGGCTAGCCGTCTGGCAAAGACCGCCGGTGAACTGGCGCGCAACGAGCATCTGCAGGCACACGCGCTGTCTGCTGAGTATCGTCTTATCAAAGCCTAGTCGAGTTAAGTTAGGGCTCGATAATAATCGCCTGGCCGAAGCCGAGAGTTGTCGGTAAGGTGAGGGTCTGGCCTTGCCGGTAGACTTCTACCTCGATAGTATCCCCCGGCTTTTTATTTCGAACCTCGGCCATAATGTTGCCGCCATCGATTACTTTGGTTCCCTGCACGCGAGTGATAACGTCTCCGGGCTGGATTCCCGCGCGCATCGCGGCACCGCCATCATCGACGCTTTCGACAAGCATTCCTCGCACCGAATCGATGCCGAAGAAAAGTTCGCTCGAGCGCGGCCCGAGAGCTTCACCTGTGATAACGCCTAAATAGCCTGCGTTACCCTCGATCGCCTGAGCGACCATTTCTTCGAGCGCGTTCACGGCGAGGGAGGCAGGCGTTGCGAACCCTATCCCTTCGAAATTGCCCGATTTGGAGAGAATCGAAGAGTTTAGGCCGACGAGTTCGCCGTCCGAATTGATTAGCGCGCCGCCCGAGTTGCCGGGATTGATTGCGGCGTCTGTTTGTATGCGCTCGATAGTGCCATCGGCGCCGCGTCGAAGCGCGCTGACAATACCTTGCGAGACAGACTGGCCAACGTTACGGGGATACCCGATAGCGAAAACAACGTCGCCGACGCGGAGGCTGCTGTCGCCGCCGCGAGGGATGGGCGTGAGTCCGTCCATATTGATGTGTAATACAGCAAGGTCACTGCCTTCATCCCAAGCAACGACGGTTGCGGGTGTCTGACGACCATCGACGAGCGTGACCTGTGCATTGAACGCATCGAATAGCGTATCGACGACATGTAAATTAGTGAGAATATAGCCGTCAGCGCTGATAATAACGCCGGAGCCTAGGCTCGCGCGCTCTTCGAGGTAGAGATTAACTTTGTCTGGTGAGGCGCGTTCTACCGAGCCGACGTTAACGCTTGTTGCATTAATGCTCACGACCGCCGGCGAGGCATGTGCAATGACGTCGGCAAAGCTCGGTACGGCAAGTGCCCTGGCCAAGGGGGGTGGTTGGCTGCTACGCGACAATTGCGCGAGCTGGTTGTATTGCACGATGACGATCGCCAAGAGAAGCCCGCAGGCAATAGGCCACGCGAGAAAACGCAGCGTAGTCGCGAGGCGGTCGATGGTTTGCGCTCGATTGCTTGGTTTCACTGTAAGAGGTCTGCCCTAGCTTTTATTGTTATTATCTTATGCCTAGCGCCTGAAGGCGAAGTATCAATAGACGCGCATAGTCTACCAGAGGACAGGTCCATGGCGGTAAGCCTTACAGAGTTGCAATCGACAATCAGTTCGCTTCTTCGCACAGAGCAGTTTAAAGACTATGCTCCTAACGGGCTGCAGGTGGAGGGCAAGCCTACGATTGAAAAAATAGTCAGCGGAGTAACCGCAAGCAGGGCGTTTATCGAAGCTGCAATCGACGCGGGAGCCGATGCACTCCTTGTTCACCATGGCTACTTTTGGCGGGGCGAGGAACAGACGATTGTCGGCATCAAGCGTAAGCGCATCGAGCTGTTGCTCAATAACCAAATTAGCCTGCTGGCCTATCACCTGCCACTCGATGCCCATGCCGAGCTCGGTAATAATGTGCAGTTAGGAAGGCGCCTCGGACTCGAGCAGACCGGAGAGATGGGCCGTCACAGTAATCACCCTATAGGGCTTACAGGTCGCTTGCCGAGGCCCATGAGCTGTGCCGAATTGGCTGCGCATATAGGAGACTGTCTGGGCAGAGACCCGCTTATCATTGAAGCGAGTCTGAGTGCCGGAGGTGCCTCACGGATCGAGAGTATCGCTTGGTGTACTGGCGCCGCGCAGAGCTATATAGACTTAGCAGTGCAATCAGGTGTAGATGCCTATCTCACTGGTGAAATATCTGAGCCCACGGTGCACATCGCGCGCGAGTCGGGGGTGCATTTCATCAGTGCGGGCCATCATGCCACCGAGCGCTATGGTGTTCAGGCGCTCGCGACAGTGCTGGCAGATAAATTCGACTTAGCCCACCAGTTCATCGACATAGACAATCCCGTTTAGCGCTATAAAACGCCTCGTTCGCCCAGTAGCCTCATCACTTTTTCGACGCTCTCTTGCGGCGTCAGCGCTGAGGTGTCTAATTCGAGGGCAGCGTTAGTTGGGGTCTCGTATTCGAATGAAACGCCCGGAATATCTGTCGTCGACGCTGAGTAGAGCCCACTCGGATCGCGCTGTTGGCACACCTCAAGAGGGGGGTTCAAATAGACGATAAGACAATTATTTGCCCCGATAATGTTCGCTGCTCGCTCGCGGGAAGCGCGAGTCGGCGCCACAAAAGAGGCGCAGCAAATCAGACCAGAGTCATTTAAGAATTGCGCGACATGCGCACTACGGACTAGGTTCTCAGTGCGTCCTTGCGAGCTATGATCTAGGTCGCTGCTTATTCCTTGGCGCATGGTTTTTCCATCGAGTACAGCACTGGCATGGCCTTTTTCGAATAGTTCGCGTTCGACCGCATGTGCAAGCGTCGTTTTTCCGGAGCCAGACAGTCCGATGAAGAGTAAAGTGACCGGCTGTTGCCCGAAGCGAGCGGCGCGCTCGTCAGGAGTAACATAGCTGCCATGCCCATGAGATTTACTGGAGGCAGGCTTGCTTGCCTTGTATGCAATCATCCCTGCGCCGACGGTTACGTTGGTCAGCCGGTCTATAAGAATGAAACTCCCCGTCGCTCGATTCTGCTGGTAGTCATCGAAGCTCAGTGCCTGTTCCACTTGGATTTCGACACGGCCAATCTCATTGAGTTTTAGGCTAGGCGCTGGGCTTCGGTTGAGAGTATTAACATCGACCAAATTCTGCAGTGCTTTGATTCGAGCGCCCGTGGTTTTGCTGCCTATTTTGAGATCATAGTCGATACCTGGGCGCATCTCTGCGTCTGCCATCCACACAAGGTCGGCCTCGAACGTCGATGCAGAGCCGGGCTTGTTATCGCTGTGGACAAGCATATCGCCGCGGCTAATATCGATTTCATTTTCGAGGGTAAGCGTGATCGCCATCGGGACGAACGCGGTCTCAATCTCTTCGTCATAGGTCACAATCGATTTTATTCGGCTGCTTTTCCCCGAGGGCAGGGCGGTAATTAAGTCACCTTTACGCACCACTCCCGATGCCACCGTGCCGCAATAACCTCGAAAATTGAGGTTTGGGCGATTGACGTACTGCACCGGGAAGCGGAAGTCGGCAAGATTGCGACTCGCGTTTATCGGAATGTTCTCAAGCAGAGTCATCAGCGGCTCGCCAGAAAACCAGGCCATGTTTTTGCTGACCTCGACGACATTATCGCCTTCGAGCGCCGAGAGCGGAATGAAGTGAAACTCAGCGGCCGGGAGGCTTTCACTAAACGCTTTATACTCTTCCCTAATTTCATCGAACCGTGTCTCGCTGTAATCGACAAGATCCATTTTGTTGACGGCGACAATAAGCTGTTTGATGCCAAGTAGAGACGCAATATAACTGTGTCTACGTGTCTGGGTTTGAACGCCATGGCGCGCATCGATAAGAATGATAGCGAGATCGCAGGTCGACGCGCCCGTTGCCATATTGCGCGTGTACTGTTCGTGACCCGGCGTGTCAGCGATAATAAATTTTCGTTTCGCAGTCGAGAAATAACGGTAGGCTACATCGATCGTGATTCCCTGCTCACGTTCGGCTTGAAGGCCGTCAACGAGCAGCGCGAGGTCGATGCGTTCGCCAGTAGTGCCCGACTTAGCGCTGTCTTTTTCTATCGCCGCGAGCTGATCTTCATAGATCATTTTGGAGTCGTGGAGCAGGCGTCCAATGAGCGTGCTCTTGCCGTCATCGACGCTGCCGCAGGTTAATAGGCGCAGTAATTCTTTGCGTTCATGCTGAGCAAGGTAAGCGTCTATATCGGACTGAATCAGTTCTGAGCTGTGAGACATAATGTGCCTTAGTTCGTTTTTAGTGGCCAAGAGAAGGCATTTGGATTGACTGAAATAGGGTTCGAATACTTTAGAAATAGCCTTTGCGTTTCTTCTCTTCCATCGAGCCAGCTTTGTCGCTATCGATCAGTCGCCCTTGTCTCTCCGAGCTTGTAGCAAGGAGCATTTCTTGAATTATCTCGGGCAGTGTCGTCGCATTAGAATCGACTGCGCCAGTCAGTGGATAGCAGCCGAGGGTTCTAAATCGAACGTTTTTTATCTCAATATTTTGGTGTTCAGCAATGGCCATTCTGTCATCGTCGACCATAATGTCGATGCCATCAATGTTCACGACAGGTCGAGGGGCTGCAAAATATAGGCCGGGAATGTCAATATTATTGAGATGTATGTACTGCCAAATATCCAGTTCTGTCCAATTCGACAGTGGGAAGACGCGAATACTTTCGCCCTTATTTATTTTGCTGTTGTAGATATTCCATAGTTCGGGGCGCTGATTTTTTGGGTCCCATGTATGGTTGCTGTCGCGAAAGCTAAACACTCGTTCCTTCGCGCGCGATTTTTCTTCATCGCGGCGTGCGCCACCGAAAGCGGCATCGAATTTGTGTTTGTTAAGCGCCTGTTTGAGCGCTTGGGTTTTCATAATGTCAGTGTGTTTTTCACTGCCATGAGTAAACGGCCCAACGCCCGCGGCGGCGCCTTCCTGATTCGTGTGCACGATAAGTTCAAGGCCCAGGTTGGCGATATGGCGGTCTCTAAACTCAATCATCTCGCGGAATTTCCAAGTCGTGTCGACGTGAAGAAGTGGGAAGGGCGGTTTTCCGGGATAAAAGGCTTTGAGGGCAAGATGCAGCATGACAGCGGAATCTTTGCCGACCGAGTAGAGCATCACCGGATTGTCGAATTCGGCGACTACCTCGCGGATAATATGAATGCTCTCGGCTTCGAGTTGTTTCAGATGCGTTAGCGTGTAATCTTGCATAGCGAGCCTTGTGGTTAGTCTAGATGCAATTTGATTGAGGTGCGTAGACTCCTCAATGCGATCGCTTAAGTGACGAATAATTAATGACTAAATGATGACCAAGTGGCGAGAGGGTTCAAGGCAATTCACATTTGATTATCCTGCGCCGATCAAAGCAGCTGCGCCCTTGGTTTAAGGTTGCATAGATACTTTGCGCCTTTTTGGCTTCTAATCGTCCGCCGGCGCCGGCTTCTCAAGACCGAAATCTTCGGAGAGTGCGCCCTTCTGGTTGGGTGTAGCCTTGGCGGCGTAGTCCTTCGGCGGCACTAGCGCGCCTAACTCACCAGCACTTGCCTCCTCGTTAAAGCCAGCGTCTGTTTTGGCGGGAAGTAATTTGCCGGCAACGTCTTCGGGGCACAGGTCCTGAGCGCCGCTAGCGAGATGTTCGTAAACCTCGCGATAGCTTTCGGTCATGTGGTGCACGAGATCGGCGGTCATGCTGAAGTGGTCGCTAACATTGTCGCGGTATCTGCGGTCGGTTTCCTTTGCCTCGCGCAGCTGTGCTTCTAGCTCTTTGACACGACTCGGGTTGGCGCTCAGTTTTCCGCCGACGAGCAAACCGATAACAACTCCCGCGAGGAGGCTACTTGCTACTATAATCCAGGTCATTCGGAAGTCCTCGGGCTAAGGGGTTCGGCAGGCAGTAGGTCCGGAGGTTAGAGGGACTTGCCACTGCTTGCGTTTCGATAGGTAGTATAGCCTACAAGGTTAATGAGATTGAAGGTTCGTGTAGAGGGGTTGTCCGCACTGCCGTACAATCAGCGGCTCGCTATTTTAGGCTTATTTTTTAGCTTTAAGGATTTGCGGGCATAAGCTAATTCGTAAAAATTCTAAGTTTAGCCAGTGAAGACACTCGATTGTTGCCCGCTGAGTTCAAGGTAACAGCAGTATAATATGAGTAAGGTCTGAGCCATCGACCCTGCCCGAAGTAAGGGAGCAAACTCTCGTGTCCAAAGGCAATGTGTTAGCAAAGTACAGGGATGATGTCGCTTCAGGAAAGATCAGCGAAGATTCCGAACAAGTTCGAATCGTATGTGAATTGCAGCGACTCTTGAACGAGTTGGAGAAGGCTACTCTTCAAGGCCGTGGCTTGCGGAATCAGGTTAAGCGTGCGTTCGGAAGAGCGAATGAGAAACCTTGCAAGGGGCTTTACCTGTGGGGTGGGGTAGGACGGGGAAAGACCTATCTTATGGATCTTTTCTTCGACTCTGTAGATTCTGTGCCTAAGCGGCGCACGCATTTCCACCGCTTTATGCAAGAGGTTCATCAGCGCCTAGCGGTGTTGCAAGGGCACAAAAACCCGCTCGTTCGCATTGCCGATGAATTAGCTAAAGAGGCTAAGCTGCTTTGTTTCGACGAGTTTTTTGTGCAAGACATCGCTGACGCAATGCTTCTCGCTGGGCTTTTGGAGGCATTATTCGAGCGGGGGGTGGTGCTCGTGACCACGTCGAATATTCAGCCCGACGGGCTCTATCGCAATGGGCTGCAGCGCGCTCGCTTTCTTCCGGCAATAGCGTTGCTTAACGCGCAGACCAAAGTGGTCGAAATTCGATCAGGCATCGATTATCGATTGCGCAGCCTCGAACAGGCGACGCTTTATCATAGCCCGGATGACGCGCAGGCTCGGTCAGCTATGCTTGCGAGCTTGCATGAATTGGTGCCTTCTGAAGCCCATTTAACGTGCGAGACGCCCATAGAGGTGCTCGGGCGTGAACTGCGCGCTCTCTGGGTCGGCGACGATGTGGTCTGGTTTGACTTCGCCGAGCTGTGCGACGGCCCGCGTAGCGCTTTCGACTATGTCGAACTGGCGCGGCTGTTCCATACAATGCTGATCAGCGGGATTCCAGTCTTCGATGAAACGCGCAATGATCAGGCCCGACGCTTTATCAATCTCATCGATGAGCTCTATGATCGCAGAGTTAAGTTGATTGCTTCGGCGACAGCGCCTATATTAGCGCTCTATACGGGAACGCAGTTGAGTTTCGAATTTGAGCGAACCGCCTCTCGACTATTGGAAATGCAATCTTTAGATTACCTTGCGACAGCGCATCGCGGTTGAATAGGGTGAAATCCTTTTAAATTCGCTTGAAAGATCTAATTTGCTCCGGTAGTATTCGCCCTCCTTAAAGTAAAGACCGATGACTAATCGATGAAGACTTACAGCGCAAAAACAAATGAAGTTAATCAGGACTGGCTCCTGGTTGATGCCGAAGGCCAAACACTAGGTAGAATGGCGGCTGAGATAGCGCTTCGCCTCCGTGGCAAGCACAAGCCCGAGTTCACCTCGCACATCGACACAGGCGACTTCGTCGTCGTCGTGAACTGCGAAAAAGTGAAGGTAACAGGCAACAAAGCGAAGGGTAAGATTTACCATACCCACTCGGCTTACCCCGGTGGTTTGAAATCTATCTCTTTCGAGAAGCTCATAGAGCGTGCGCCAGAGCGCGTCATTCAAAATGCAGTGAAAGGTATGCTGCCTAAGAATGCACTCGGCCGCGCCATGTTCAAAAAATTAAAAGTCTACGCAGGTGGCGAGCATCCTCACGGTGCCCAACAGCCACAAGCTGTTCAATTTTAAGAGGTTAGCTTAGTTCTATGTCTATTACGCAATACTACGGAACTGGTCGTCGTAAGACCTCGACTGCGAGGGTCTACCTCAAGAACGGCAGCGGCGCGATCACTGTCAACAAGCGTCCTCTAGACGGATACTTCGGTCGAGAAGTTGCTCGCATGATTGTTCGCCAACCATTAGAGCTGGTGGAAATGATCGAGAAGTTCGACATTAACGTGACAGTGCGTGGTGGTGGTAGCTTCGGTCAGGCCGGCGCGATCCGTCACGGCATCACGCGTGCATTGATGGAATACGACATGGAGCTAAAGCCTACACTACGCAAGGCAGGTTTCGTGACTCGCGACGCGCGAGAAGTAGAACGTAAGAAAGTGGGCCTACGCAAAGCGCGTAAGAAGCCACAGTTCTCAAAGCGCTAATTCTACGACGTTCGAGACTGACGTTAGAAAGCTACGTTCGAAAACGCCGGATTCGCAAGCGAGTCCGGCGTTTTTTTTTGCGGCTAAAAATATTTTTCTCCCTTTGATTTCAATCATCTACTGACGGATTCGGTCATAGTCGACTTGAAATAGCCCTAGGTTTTGTCTATGATTGCGGCGGTTTGCTGACCCGCAATGGACGCTGCAACCCATTCAACAGAATACTCGCCCCATTTCTGCCCTGACGCTAGCACGGAGTCTGCTTCGGCCGTGTCAAAAAAGAGCTCGTGGCGGGCGCGAATACATTCTTTTAAAGCTAGCTCTCGAGGAGATAAACGGTGACTGACAACAGTGCGAATGTTGGCCGTAGACGGTTCTTAGTTGGTACGACGACAGCGGTTGGTGCCGCTGGTGTAGTAGGCGCCGCGGTGCCTTTCGTAGGTTCATGGAACCCAAGCGCTAAAGCGCGTGCGGCAGGTGCTCCTGTGCGCATAGACATTAGCCGTCTACAAGACGGTGAAATGCTTGGGCCTATTCCTGCATGGCGCGGACGTCCTATCTTTGTGGTTAAGCGCAGCGAAGCGTTGCTCTCAGCGCTCAATGAAGACCCCGATCGCCTCACCGATCCAGATTCGCAAGAACCAGAGCAGCCTGCCTATGCGCAAAATGAATTCCGTGCACGTCGCCCAGACGTAATGGTTTTGGTTGGACTGTGTCCGCACCTTTTCTGCTCACCCACTCCGCATATCGAACTCAAGGCGCAGCCTTTCGACGAAGAGTGGCGTGGTGGATTCTTCTGCCCTTGCCACGGTTCACGATTCGACCTCGCTGGACGTGTGTACAGTGGTTCACCTTCATCGCGAAACATGGAAGTGCCGCCGCATACATTTGAGGACGACAACGTGTTGATTATAGGTATCGACGAGGAGACAGCAGCATGAGCGAATCAAACAAGCCCGGCCTCGTGGTGGGCGCATTAGTCGGTCTCCGCGACTGGACAGACGACAGGCTGCCGATAGTGTCAGCTTGGAAGAAGCATATGAGCGAGTACTATGCGCCCAAAAACTTCAATATTTGGTATTACTTCGGCGTATTGTCGATGGTTGTTCTCGTTATCCAGCTGTTAACTGGCATCTGGCTAACCATGAACTATACCGCGAGCGCCGAGGCTGCGTTCGCCTCAGTCGAATACATCATGCGTGATGTCGACTACGGTTGGATGCTTAGGTATATGCACTCAACTGGGGCCTCAGCCTTCTTCGCTGTGGTTTACCTCCATATGTTCCGCGGCATGATGTATGGCTCATACCAGAAGCCACGAGAGCTCATCTGGATATTCGGTATGGCTATCTACCTCGTCCTCATGATGGAAGGCTTCCTTGGTTACGTATTGCCTTGGGGCCAGATGTCGTACTGGGGCGCGAACGTGATTGTATCGCTCGCAGGCGCGATTCCGGTTATCGGCGACGACCTGCTGGTCTGGGTACGCGGCGATTACCTGATATCGGGTGCCACGCTCAATCGATTCTTCGCTCTTCATGTTGTCGCACTGCCAATCGTGCTGATCGCGTTGGTCGTGCTGCATATTCTTGCGCTGCACGAAGTGGGCTCGAACAATCCCGACGGCGTCGACATTAAGAAGAACAAAGATGCGAACGGTGTGCCGATAGACGGCGTCCCTTTCCACCCTTACTACACGCTTTATCATGACCTCGGCGGAATTGTCGTCTTCTTGTTTGTCTTCTGTGCAATCGTATTCTTTGCACCAGAGATGGGTGGCTATTTCTTAGAAATCGCCAACTTCCAAGAAGCAGACTCACTTAAGACGCCTGAGCATGTGCCACCGGTATGGTATTACACGCCTTTCTACTCGATGCTGCGTGCGGTTACTTACCCGCTGTTTGGTATCGACGCGAAATTCTGGGGCATGCTTGTTATGTTCGGCGCGATTGCGATCCTCTTTGTGCTGCCTTGGCTCGACAAGAGCCCGGTCAAGTCCATGCGCTACAAAGGTAAGTTTAGCCGCACTGCGCTGCTTCTCTTCGTTGTCGCGTTCTTGATTTTGGGCGTGCTCGGTACGCAGTCAGTTAGCCCTGCTAAGACGCTGCTCGCGCAGCTGATGACAGTGGTCTACTTCGGCTACTTCTTCGCGATGCCTTGGTACACGCGTGCTGAAGTAACGGCTACACCGCCTGAGCGTGTCACGGGCCGTTTCATTAGTATTCCTCAGCTTATTGGTGCGTTATTACTCATTGCGGCGATGGTCATCATCCCACTGATGTTAACTAATACCGCGCATGCCTCTGAGGCGAGCAATGTTGAGCTCATGCACGTCGAGACTAGTTTCGAAGACAAGGGCTCTCTTCAGCGCGGTTGGGGCACGTACATGAATTACTGCTCTGGCTGTCACGAACTCGGCTACGCGCGCTATGCGCGTACGGCCGAAGACCTCGAACTCGATGCTGAATTGGTCGAAGCGAATATGATTTTCGATGGCACATCTATTGGCGAGTTAATGACCAACGCGATGTCCGACGACGACTCGAAAGTGTGGTTTGGCGCAGCGCCCCCAGACCTCACGCTTATCGGTCGTGTTCGCAAGCCCGACTGGCTTTACACGTACATGAAGTCGTTCTATAACGATCCTTCGCGGCCGTTAGGTGCAAACAATAAACTCTATGCGAATGTCGGCATGCCTAATGCGCTACATAATCTGCAGGGCGATGTTGTTTGCGACGATCATGGATCAGACGATCCAACGCAGTGTGACCTCACGCATGTAGAAGGCACCGGCAGCCAGACTGCGGCGGAGTTCGATCAGACAGTCGCCGACCTGGTCAACTTCCTTTATTACATCGGCGAGCCAATCCGTACCAAGCGTCAGTCTATCGGCGTCTGGGTGCTCGCATTTCTCGCATTACTCTACATACTCGTATTCTTCATGAGCCGCGAGTTTAGCAAGGACTACCATTGATCTGACTGCCGATACTGGCTCAGGTTTATTATCTAAGGATTGAGAGGAAATACTATGGGTGTTGTTGCTAAACGATCGTCGATGACTTTCTACTCTGATGGCACTAGCCAATACAGCCACCGCGTTCGTATCGTGTTGGCCGAAAAGGGTGTCACCGTCGAAACGATCGACGTCGATCCAGACAAAAAGCCCGAGGATCTCGCTAGCCTCAATCCTTACAACTCGCTACCCACGCTTGTTGACAGGGACTTGGTGTTATACGAAGCGGACATCATGATGGAATACTTGGATGAGCGTTTTCCGCATCCCCCCTTGTTTCCAGTTTATCCGGTTGCGCGTGCGATGAGTCGCCTCTGGATCTATCGTATAAAGCAGGATTGGTGTCCCTTGGTCGACAAGTTAATGGCTAAAGAGGGCACTCCGGCGCAGCTCGAAAAAGCACGCAAGGAATTGCGTGACAGCCTCGTCTCTATTGCCGCGATTTTTGGCGAAAAGCCATATTTCATGAGCGATGAATTCACCATTGTAGACTGCTGCGTCATGCCTATTTTATGGCGTCTGCCTGTGATGGGAATTGAGCTGCCTAAGACTAAAGGCGTAAAGCCTCTTCTCGATTACCGCGACCGCCTTTTCGAGCGTGAGTCGGTGATATTGAGTCTTTCCGAGCAAGAAAAGGAGATGGTGTAACAGCCTTCTCGCGTTTTTTACCCTTCAGCAAAAGGATAGGTATGTCGACACCAATGACCTCGAGTCGACCCTATCTTGTCAGAGCACTCTACGAGTGGATTCTAGACAACGGCTGCACTCCGCATGTCGTTGTCGATGCTCTGCTCGAAGGAGTCGAAGTCCCGCAGGAACACGTTAAAGACGGCCAGATCGTGCTTAACGTCTCGCCAGTTGCCGTTCAAGACCTCAGCATTGATGATCACTACGTTAGCTTTAATGGCCGCTTTGCGGGCGTATCGCGGCGAATACTTGTGCCCATGAGCGCTTTGCTCGGAATTTATGCGAGGGAGAACGGCGAAGGAATGATGTTTAAAGCCGAGACACCGGCCGACCCTGAGCCGCCAACGCCTTTGGATTCTGGCAAAGGCGGCAGTGAGGCGGGTTCGGATAAAAAGAAGCCCGCTCTCAGGCTGGTCAGGTGACCTCGGTTAGTTGAGGTACTCGAATACCTTAACGACGCGAGTCACCCCAGAGACATTTCTTACGAGGTCTGCCGCGCCGTCAGCATCGGCCTGCGTGACTAAGCCCATCAAAAATACGGCGCCATTTTCTGTGATGACTCTAATCTGACCTGACGGTACGCTGCTGTTGGCGAGCATAAGCGTGCGTACCTTAGTCGCAACCCAGTTGTCATTACTGCGCGCAAGGAGGCTTGTCTTTCCCGCCACTTCAAGCTCATTGTGAATGCGTTTTATCTTTGTACTTGAGTCGCTGGTAATCTGCGTTGCGCGCGCCTTGAGCCCATCGCTCGCAACCTGGCCAACCAAAAGTACGACGCCGTTGTGACTGATGACTTTGATGTTCGCCTTTTTCAGCTCCGGCTCGAGTTTTTTAAGGTTAACCACGACCTTTGTTTCAATTGACTGATCTTCAACTACTGCACCGGCAGTCCGCTCCGTGGGGTCCTCTGTAATACCTTCGGCTCCGGTCGTACGGACCAAAACAGTTGTGCAGCTTCCAAGGACTGCCAGTAGTAGGGCGCTCGCAAAAATGTGTTTCACCGTCGAGGTAGTGCTCGAAATCATGCTGTTTCTCCTCCGAATAAATGTGTGTCGATTAAGTCGCATAAGCAATGGATAACTACCAAATGCACTTCTTGGATACGCGCGGTGCGCTCCGAGGGCACTCTGATCTCTGTGTCTTCAGGCGAAAGTGCCGCAGCAATCGTGCCGCCATCTCGGCCAGTCATCGCGACAACCTTCATTTCGCGACCGTGCGCAGCGTCAACCGCAGCCAAGACGTTTTTCGAGTTACCACTCGTAGAGATGGCGAGGAGCACATCGCCTGGGTTGCCGAGCGCGCTTACCTGCTTCGAGAATATCTCATTAAAGTCGTAATCGTTCGCGATGGCCGTGAGGGTCGACGTGTCTGTGCTGATCGCAATAGCGGGCAGGCCGGGGCGCTCTTTCTCGAAGCGATTGAGAAGTTCTGCCGAAAAATGTTGTGCGTCTCCAGCCGACCCGCCATTACCGCAGCTTAGAATTTTCCCGCCTGCGAGAAGGCACTCAAGCAGAGATTCGGCGGCGCGGTGTATCGATGGCCCCATAGTCTCGGCTGAGCGCTGTTTAGTCTCGATGCTTTCAGCGAAATGCTGAGCTACTCTGTGATGTAAATCCATCGTGCAATCTCCAAATTTGATGCCGTAGTTATCGGCCGATTTAGGTTGCACTGTTAGGGTTAATTAGAGCTCTGAGGGTCCCGGCGCTAAATAGAGAGAGAAAAGGGTGTCTGCTAGACGAAGGCAGCTTTAATCCAGTTTACCTCAACCCCATCGCTGCGCTTATCCTTGCTCAGGGCGATTACATCGAAACGGCAATAGTGCGCTGCGTACTGTGGATGGGTGAGCAAATAATAACTGGCGGCGTTACGAACGCGCCTCTGCTTGTTGGGGGTGACAGAGGAGAGTGCGCCACCGAAGCGATTGCTCACCCTGAACCTTACCTCGACAAACACTAGCTTATGCGCTGGGTCTATCGCTATTAGATCAATTTCGCCTGCTTTGCAGCGGAAATTCCTCTCAGTAATTCGACAGTCTCTCTGTTCTAGATAGCAGGCTGCAAAAGACTCGTAGCGGCGTCCGGTGGCTACAGAGGTCTCTTTTTTCATGCGGTCGACATTCCTTTGTCAGCGCCGTCTGCTGAGAAAAAGAGAGGGCGATAAAATGAAGGGGGTAGCGCGTTACTGCGAAGGGTTAGCTGCCTGGGAGCGGCTCAGGCACCCCGTTTTCGAATTGAAGCATCACCAGCTTGCGTTTGATTTTGCCTTCGCTGGTCAGGCTGAGTTCGCCCGTTACTCCGCGAAGGCTTCGCAGCGGATTGTCCTGCAGCTGGGCGAGTTGCATCGCCAAATAGAAGCTGTCGACGCCCATCGCTCGAAGGCGCTGACTTGAACCAAGCGCGGCGGTGAGATGCTCATCGGCCAACTCGCGCAGCTCGCTCGGCATAATCATCCAAGGGGCATCGCCAAAAACCAAGCCGTCTAGGTCGCGTGTGCTTGCCGTTGGGTCGCCGTCATAGATCGAAGGCAGGGCGAGCAGAGGAAGGTCTTGGGCATAATAAAACGCCAAGGTTGGCACAAGTTGGCGGCCTTGACGGGGGTTAGCGATAAGAAAGATGAAGTCTATATCGCCGCGACGTTGCGGGGTGAACTCGATGTTATTGCGCGGCAACGCGGCGCGCAGCCGACGTGCCCTGTCCTCGCTAGCATCGATTGCGAGAAGGTTTTTTACGACCGAGCTAAAGTCTTCCTCGGGGCCGAACACAGAGCGAGTCACTACACTACCACCGGTTTCTTCCCAGCGAGTTTGAAACGTCGCTCTTAGTCGCGTGTAGTTTTCGCCCACAGGTGTCACCACTGCTGCTCGCTTAAATCCGCGCTCTTCAGCTAATTCTATTATCTGATCGATTTCGTCTTCTGGTGCGAGGCCGAACTGGATGAGGTCGACAGGAGGTTGGGTCGTCGGCGCAACCTCACGGTCTGCATAGTTGAGCGCGAGTGTGAGCGTTGGCAGTTGGGGGAGTGCAGCGAGTTCGTTGACGAGCGTTTTGCTTAGGGGGCCAACGACAAGATCAACGCCAAGACGCAGTGCTTCCTCATAAACGCTTGCTGCGGTGGTTGCCTCGCTACTGTCGATTACGCTGATGCGGGGTACTTCACGAGAAATGGCGAGAGACTGGTAATAGGCGGCAATGAATCCCTCTTGCAGCGCTCTGCCTGCCGCCTGCTGTAACGGTAGAATGAGGCCAATGTGTCTAGGGCGACGGTCCCAGGCGGCATTAAGGCCCAGTAATGCGCTTGGCAAAAAGCTTGCGGCTGCATGTTGCGTCCAGACGCCTTGCCATCGGGCGATTGCATCAAGTTGGCCGCGCAGGCTGAACTCTTCGCGCCTAATCGCTCGATTGAGCTCGAGCCAGCCGCGCGCATAATAGCTAGCGCTGGCATTGGCTAGCTCATCGATTTCAGCGATCGAGAGAGAGTCGAGAGTGAGCCAGGTCGCATCGCTGAGTTGGCGAGCCTGTTGTGGTGAGGCGCTCTCCATTTTTACACTGCTGCTGAGCAGCGCGGTTGCCGCTGAGGTGGAGTCGCCAAGATTCCGATAGACATCGCCAGCGAGAAGGGCGGCTTTGATCATGGTGTCGATTGGGAGTGTCTCTTGCGCGCTTACGTCGAGTTCTTGGAGTAGACTACGCGCTCGGGTGAAATCGCCGTTTTCGTTTGCCAGTGCTGCGCGTGCGAGTTGCGCCAATGCGCGAAGCTCAGGAGGAAGTAGCAGCACCTCCGGCAGGGTTTGGAGCTGTTCAGTCGCGCGCTCGAGATCGTTTGCCGCGATGAGTAGATCGATTGCCTGCAGCCGATAACTAGCCGCAGTCGTTAAATCGGCTGCAGCGGCCGCTGCGAGCAGCGCGTCTACGGAGGCTGCGGTGGCTTCGTCGGCAAGTGTCGCGTTAGGCGACGTGGATGTCGATTGACAGCTTATGAGCAGCAATATAGCGCAGGCAAACAAGGCTGGTCTTAAATCGATGGTTTTGCGAAGCATGGGACACGCGCCTATGAGTGGTGCCTGTGAGTAATTCAGCCTTAGACTAAACCACCTAAGGTGGCGCAGCAATTTAGGCGCCGAATGAGTCAAAATTGTACGCCTCGCCCGCAGGCTTTGAAATAGCTGGTTTAGATGAAAAAGAGAGAATAAGCATGGAAACGACCGGCACACTTTATGTCGTGGCTACGCCGATAGGAAACCTCGAGGACATCAGCGCGCGTGCTGTTGCTGTGCTGCAGCAGGTTGATCTGATCGCTGCCGAGGATACGCGGCATAGTAAGCGATTATTACAGCATTTTGCCGTATCAACCCCGCTGACGTCGTATCACGACTTTAGCAGCGACGCCGACGTGCAGAAGCTACTTGATGACTTGAGTGCGGGTCGCTCCATCGCACTGATTTCCGATGCGGGGACTCCCCTGATTTCTGATCCAGGATTCAGGCTGGTGGAAAAGGCGAGAGCCTGCGGCATTGCAGTGATTCCTGTGCCGGGCGCGAGTGCTGTGATTGCAGCCTTGAGCGTCGCTGGCATCCCAAGCGATCGGTTTTTTTTCGAGGGATTTTTGCCAGCTAAAAGCACGCAGCGCTGCAAACGATTAGCTGTTCTCGCTCAAGAATCATCTACTGTCGTCTTTTATGAATCTCCCCATCGGATCGCCGCGTGCCTCACTGATATGGCAGCGGTAATCGCCGAGCCAAACAAGAGGAAGGTGTTCGTTGCGCGCGAGCTCACCAAGAAATTCGAGACGCATTTCCTTGGAAGCTTGCTAGAGGCGGTTGCCTGGGTGGCGAGCGATGATAATAACTCGCGCGGTGAATTTGTCCTCGTTCTCGAAGGTCGGTTAGAGCAGCCAGATTCTGAGCTCGACACTGCAATGGAAAAAGCGAAGGAGGTGGCTGAGTTATTGAGTGCTGAGCTATCCATGAAGCGCGCCGTCGCGCTCGCTGCGCAGATAGTAGGCGTGCGCAAAAACGCGCTGTATGCAGTCATGCTCGAGAAACAAGGGTAGATGCAGCTTGTGCGAAATTCTGAACTCGACTAAGCTGCGCGCGAGTCAGCTGGGCAATCGCTGGTCCTAGTTCTTCTTTCGTCGCTTTGCGTCGTTCGAGGACGGGGTCGGAGGAAAGTCCGGGCTCCGCAGAGCAGGGTGCCAGGTAACGCCTGGGAGGCGCAAGCCTACGGCTAGTGCAGCAGAAAATATACCGCCAGATCAAGCGTGAAGTCCTCAAGACCACTGTAAGGTGTGTGCTGAGAGACGTGTGATTCGGTAAGGGTGAAAAGGTGCGGTAAGAGCGCACCGCGCGACTGGTAACAGTTCGTGGCAGTGTAAACCCCACTCGGAGCAAGGCCAAATAGGAACCCATCGATGCTGCTCGCATTGGGTTCGGGTAGGCCGCTAAAGGCTTGCGGTGACGTAAGCCATAGATGAATGATTGTCCTCGACAGAACCCGGCTTATAGGCTGGCTCACTTTTTAATTCTCCCTCGCGACTAGCGCAAATCACTAATGCCCATAACCTCTTTGGGCGTTACGGCGGTAGTTCGCTTTTCGCATTCGACTGCGGTCCCCAATAACGTCTTTCTATTTTAGTGATGCCACTCTCAAAATCAGTAGCTTGGCGGCATTTTCTGCTTGCATGCGCTAGTTTCTATCCTTATAGTGGCAATCTGTGGAAAAAAGTGGATAATTTTGTACTATAGTGGGGCAATGTGGAAAAAAGCGTAGAATAGACGGCGCCAACCTCCAGCCGCCTAAACCCGCATAGCCACTAAAATTATCAACTATATCAATAGATAAGGTTATTTTGGGAGACTGCGGTGTTTCGCGGAATCAATTCGATCAGCTTAGATGCGAAAGGGCGCATGGCAATGCCGGCGCGCTATCGTGAGCGCTTGCTAAGTCATTGCGCAGGCCAGCTGGTGGTCACAATTGATACGAATCACCGTTGCTTGTTGCTGTATCCGCTAGCGGAGTGGGAGCAAATAGAGCGCGAAATCGAAGGATTGTCGAGCTTTGATCCTATGTCACAGCGTGTGAAACACCTGTTAATCGGCCACGCTACCGATCTAGAGCTCGACGGCAATGGGCGGATTCTCCTGCCGCAAGAGCTACGCCAATACGCAGCGTTAGACAAGCATATCTGCCTGGTCGGTCAGGGTAAGAAATTAGAGATATGGGATCAGGAAGCATGGGCTACACAGCGCGAGCTCTGGTTTACCGAATCTGCTGGTGCGGCAGAACTTCCGGATAAATTGCGCTCTTTGGCATTGTAACGCGCCGCATCATGACGAATTAGCTAGACCCGAAAACAATCTGAGTAAGGCGCGTATATGTCGACCGAATCGCTTCATCACACTGTTCTGCTCAACGAGGCCGTCGACGCCTTGCTAGCGCAGAGTGATGAGCGCGACGAGCCGCAGATCTACATCGATGGCACTTTCGGGCGCGGCGGTCACTCCAGAGCAATTCTTAAGAAACTGCCCGCTAACGCAAGACTGATCGCCTTCGATCGTGATCCTGAAGCAATTGCCGTGGCCAACGCTCTGCATACGGAAGATGAGAGGCTTGAGCCTAAACATAGCGCTTTCGGTGAAATGAGCGCAGTACTCAGTGAGATGGGGCTTATGGGCCGTGTTGATGGCCTCTTGCTTGACCTTGGTGTGTCGTCACCGCAGCTCGATGATGCAGAGCGAGGGTTTAGTTTTATGCGTGATGGTCCGCTCGATATGCGGATGGATACGACGCAAGGTATTAGCGCAGCACAGTGGATTAACTCAGCGAGCGAAACAGAAATCGCCGATGTTCTCTACCACTATGGCGAGGAAAGGCATTCGCGAAGAATGGCGAGGCGTGTCGTCGCGGAGCGCGCTATCTCACCTATTCTGAGAACGGGCGTTCTCGCAGAGATGATTAAAGAGGCGAATCCATCGTGGGAGCGCGATAAGCATCCGGCAACACGGGCATTCCAAGGGATACGATTGTTTATTAATCGGGAGTTGGAACAACTAGAACTCGCGCTCGATCAAGCGTTAGAAATTTTGCGCCCAGGCGGGTTGTTCGTTGTCATCAGCTTTCACTCGCTGGAAGATCGAATTGCGAAACGATTTATTGCGAAGCATGCACGCGGCGACGATTTTCCGCGCGGGTTGCCTGTAGCGCAGTCGCAGTTAAACCCGAAAGTGAAGCCGCAAAGCAAAGCGATTAAGCCGAGTCGAGATGAGATCGACCGCAATCCTCGCGCGCGGAGTGCGGTGATGCGAGTGGCAGCCAAGCTCTAACGTGAGTTGCCGAGCGCTGGCGCGAATAGAAAAAATAACAACAGCAGGTTGAACACCCATGGCGCAAGCAAGCCAAAAACAGACGCAAAGAAAACAATCGCCTCCCGAGTCGCTTTGGCGCTGGTTGGGGCTTGGCGAGCGCCGTTCAGCGATTTTTCTACTCCTGCTGCTCTGCTTGCTCGTTAGCGGGCTAGGCGTGGTCAAAACGACACACGAGAATCGCTATGTGTTCAACCGTCTTCAAGAGCTTAGAAGTGAAGCAAATGACATTAGCGTCGAATGGGGGCAGCTGCTTATTGAGCAGAGCACTTTTGGTGTTGAGGGTCGCATCGAGCAAAAAGCTACCGAGCAGTTAGGCATGCGAGTACCTGACGTAAGCCAGATAGTGATGGTTGGGCAGTGAGATTAAACAGGCGCCAAGGGGAGAGGGGACTGGTATGAGCGCAACGCGACGAGAAACAAGAGCGCAGATTCCTGCTAAAGGGCAGGGAGTCATGGATAAAGCCTGGTTATTCATTATGGCAACCTGGCGGCTGGGCGCAGTCGTTTTCGGGCTAATGTTATGCGTCAGCGCAGTAGCGTGGAAAGTAAGTCAGCTGCAGGTTGTTGAAAAAGAATTTTTACAAGGTCAGGGTGATAATAGGGCTATCCGAACAATTCCCATCGCGGCAAACCGCGGAGTCATTTTTGATCGCAATGGGGAGCCGCTCGCGGTAAGCACGCCCGTCGTTACTATTAGTGTTAATCCCTCAAAAATCATCGATAATCCTAATGATATTCGCCGCCTGGCGAACGCGCTCGATATGAATGCGGAAGCACTGATCTCTGCTATCGAGAGTAAGCGTGACAAACCATTTCATTTCGTTAAAAGGCGGCTCTCTCCGGCCGAAGCGGCACCCGTTGCCGCGATGCGGATTCCGCATGTCAGGCTCGAAGACGAATACCAGCGCTTCTATCCGCAGGGTGAAGTTGCAGCCCATCTTGTTGGCTTCAGTAATATCGACAATGTGGGCCAAGAAGGCATAGAGCTTACATACGAAGAACACCTTCAAGGTGTCGAAGGTCGGCGGCAGATAATTCAAGATCGTCGTGAAAACATTATTGAAGAAATCAGGACGATAGAGACAGCCTCAAACGGGTCTAACATAGAGCTTAGCATTGATTTCAGATTACAAAATCTCGCCTACAAAGAGCTGAAAGCTGAGTTCACCAAGCGCCGTGCGAAATCGGCAACGTTGGTGATGTTAGATGTCGAAACCGGCGAAGTGCTCGCTATGGCAAACCAACCTTCTTACAACCCTAATAATAAAAGCAACATTAGTGACTTTGGCGTGCTGCGAAACCGTGCGGTTACCGACGTTTTCGAGCCGGGCTCAACTGTAAAAGCCTTCACGATAGCAGCAGCGCTTGAGAGTGGCGTTTACGAGGCGGATACAATAATTGAAACAAGCCCAGGTTGGATGATGGTCCGCGGGCATACGATTCAAGATATTCACAACTACGGCACGCTCACTGTTGGTAAAGTGATTACCAAGTCGAGTAATGTTGGCACAAGTAAAATTGCTTTAGAAATCGGCCCAGAACCGATCCGCGATGTTCTCGAAAGAGTAGGTCTTGGGCAGGTTACAGGCACCGGTTTTCCGGGCGAGCGCGGTGGGCTGCTGCCTAGCCCTCGGCGGTGGAGTGCGATCGAGACCGCGACACTGTCCTATGGCTACGGGCTTTCGGTTACCGCGCTTCAATTGGCTCAGGCATACTCGGTGATCGCAGACAGTGGGATTCGCAAGCCTGTCTCATTGGTTAAACTTAGCGCGGATGACGTTGCTGCGCTCTCTAGAGAGCGAGTGCTCTCGACTTCGATTTCGGCGCAAATCAAAGACATGCTCGAGACCGTTGTGGATCCGCGCCGCGGAGGCTCTGCGCGCGAGGGCAATGTTCCCTTCTACAAGGTTGCGGGCAAGACGGGTACCGCACACGTTGTCGGCGAGTTTGGCTATGAAGCAAACCTTCACAACTCCCTGTTTGTTGGGATGATTCCTGCAAGTGATCCAAAAATCGTTGTCGTTGTTGTAATAAACGAGCCGAAAGGCAGCGAGCACTATGGTGGTCAGGTTGCGGCGCCTGTGTTTGCGCGCGTAGCTTCAGGCGCAATGCGCCTCCTCAATATACCGCCAGATGATGTGCCAATCGGGCAGTCGGTCATGTCTAGCGGAGGCGATGAATAGCGCCATGCATAAAGAACCCGAGCGAAGCGCAGCCAAGATGACACTCAGCGAGCTCGTCGCTGGGTTTGTTCCTGTATCGATTGCCAACAAACTGGATTCAGAGCTCCTCGTCACAGGGATTCAACTAGACAGTAGACTGGTCGTCTCTGGCGATGTTTTTGTCGCAGTATTTGGGCGTAATCTTGATGCGCGAGACTTTATTTCAATTGCTATTAGCGCTGGCGCGGCGGCGGTGCTCGCAGAGTCTGGTGGCGAATGGGTTGGCGTCAGAGACGTTGGGGGCGTTCCTGTTATCGCCGTTGACTCGCTGCAATCAAAGATTAGCGCGATTGCCGGAAGGTTCTACGCTGAGCCGAGCACTCAAGCTGGCGTTATTGGGATAACCGGCACCAATGGTAAAACTAGCTGTGCCGCTTTCATGGCTCAGGTGTTTCGTGATCTAGGTCTCGACTCGGCGACCATCGGTACGCTGGGCTATGGTCGCCCCGATGCGCTGTCTGCCACCGCGTTAACAACCCCCGACGCGGTGTTCACTCAGCGCGCACTGTTCGAATTGGTCTCGACCGGTGTCGACCCTATCATTATGGAAGTGTCCTCTGTCGGATTGGATCAACGCCGCGTAAGTGGTGTGCAATTCGACACAGCAGTATTCACCAATCTAACCCGCGATCATCTCGACTACCATGGCACTATGGAGGCATACGGCGCGAGTAAGAAAAAACTCTTCACTATGCCCCGACTCAAACGCGCAGTGATAAACCTCGACGATGCCTATGGTATTTCGCTCATCAACGACATTGCATCACGGGTAGAAATAGTTACCTACAGTCAGTCCCGTGCCGCGGCATCTGTGCGAGCCGAGCGCGTTGCGATGGATTCTCAGGGCATAGCAATGCACCTTGTTACGCCCATCGGCAGTGGCGACGTAAGGGTTGGCTTGTTAGGTGGTTTTAATCTAAGCAATCTGCTCGCAGTGGTTGCCACCGTTGTTAGCTATTGCTCTGCCGAGGCGCACTATCAGGATGCTAGTGCATTTCAGGGCAAACTTATTTTTTCTCAGCTCGCCGCAGCATTAACCCGCCTCAAGCCAGTGCCAGGGCGCATGCAAATTGTTGCAGCTGCAAGTGATACAAGTGATGTAAGCGTCGTCGTTGACTACGCGCACACGCCAGATGGGCTGCGCAGTGCGCTGCTCGGATTACGCGAGCACTTCGATGGAGAGCTAACGTGTGTTTTCGGTGCTGGCGGTAACCGCGATGCAGGCAAGAGGCCTCTAATGGGTGAGGTCGCCGAACACCATGCCGACCACGTGATTCTTACCGACGATAACCCTCGTGCTGAAGAGGGCGGCGCCATAATCGATCAAATCCTCTCCGGATTCGTCGGTCCAGATGCAGTGGTCAGAATGAGGGATCGCGCAGAGGCTATCGCCGCGGTCATTGCTGCGGCCAAACCCGGTGCGGTAATCCTTATTGCAGGTAAAGGCCATGAGAATTATCAAGAGATTAATGGCGAACGTCAGCCATTTAGTGATGTTGAACACGCGCGCGCGGCGATCCTAAAGCGCAGCCTGACGAGAGGTGCATCATGATTGGCGAATTCACGCTAAGCGAACTGGCCAGTGAGCTTGGGCTATCTGTGACCTTGTCAGCGCTCAAAAAAGACGCAGCATTTTCCGCTGTCACCACCGACTCTCGAAACCTGAGCGCAGGCGACCTTTACGTTGCGTTGAAAGGCGAGCGATTTAACGGTGATGAATTCGTCGAAGAGGCGCTCACCAAAGGCGCTGTGGCTGCTGTGACACACCAGTCCGATGCGCAAGCCGATGCGCAGCGCCTGGTCGTCGATGACACGCTTAGTGCGCTGGCTACGCTAGCGAGGCTCAACAGGGACAGAAGTTCGGCTAAAGTCATTGCGCTCACTGGCAGTCAGGGCAAGACCTCGGTCAAGGAGATGATCGGCAGTATTCTCAAGGCAAAAGCCCCAACTCTCATAACCGCCGAAAATCTAAATAACACCATTGGGGTGCCACTTACGCTGCTTCGGCTCGAGGCACGGCATGAATTCGCCGTTATCGAAATGGGCGCGAATGGCGCCGGCGAAATAGCCGTGAGTGTCGCGGCTACGAAGCCAGACATAGCGCTAATTACCAAGGCGAGCGCTGCGCATATCGAAGGCTTCGGCTCTCTCCAAGGCATCGTTCTGGCGAAGGGCGAGATTATCGACGGACTTTCTGACAAAGGCGTCGCGGTGCTGAATGCTAACGACCCCAATTGCCAGCAATGGGTTAAGCGCGCCGGTCAGCGTCAGGTGAGGCTGTTCAGTTACGGCAATAAAGTCCCCGAGGCCGACTATCGATGTTCGGCTACGCGTCTGCTCGCAGGGGGAAGCGTGGCATTCACTCTGTATACGCCGCAGGGCGAAATCGACGCTGAAATTCAGCTCTTAGGGAGCCATAACGCCGAGAATGCTCTTTCGGCAGCGGCCTGTGCGTTGGAAGCTGGCGCGAGCCTAGATGACGTTCGGATTGGGCTTAAACAGGCCACACCTGTGCCGGGCAGACTATTTCCCTCAATAGGTCGAGAAGGATGCCGATTACTTGATGATACTTATAATGCGAACCCTGATTCCTTCCATGCGGCGATCGACGTGCTGATGGCTGCCGAAGGCGGAAAAGTCATGGTCGCAGGCGAAATGCGGGAACTCGGTGATGAAACTGAATCCTCGCATCGAGAGGTCGGTGAGTATGCGGCAAGGCACGGGGTGCCATTGCTTCTCGCTTTGGGTAACGACTGCGCTGCGATGGTGGAAGCCTATCTCGAGGCCGGTGGCATGAGGGCTAAGCATTACAGCGATCGCAAGGCTTTAGAAAAAGACTGTGTCGATCTGGCTAACAGTGAAGCGGTTTTCCTTGTAAAAGGCTCTCGAGGGGCGAGGATGGAGACCGTTGTCGCAGCATTGAGTGCCGCAGGCTAGCACGAAAATTATCGGCTCCAGAGAGGGCTGTTCATAACAAGATGTAAAAATAGGGAACTATCTCAATGCTAGTATGGCTGTCGGATTACTTGATGCAGTTCAACAGCGCGTTTGCTGTGCTGCAATACATTACCGTTCGCGGCATCTTCAGTGTGCTGACAGCATTGGGCGTTTCTCTGCTCGTGGGCCCGATTTTAATTCGAGCGCTCAATGCGAATCAGATCGGACAAGTGATACGCGACGATGGTCCTCAGTCGCATCTGAGCAAGGCGGGTACGCCAACTATGGGTGGCGCACTCATTTTAGTGGGCATTACGGTAAGCACGCTGTTGTGGTCAGATCTGACCAATCACTACGTTTGGGTTTTACTCCTTGTCACACTCGCATTCGGCGCAGTGGGATGGGTCGATGACTATCGTAAAGTCTTTCGCAAAAACGCAATTGGCCTCCCTGCGCGCTGGAAATATTTTTGGCAATCGCTTATCGGTGTTGCTGCGGCAGTCATTCTATACAAGTCGGCTTTGGGTCCTGCCGAAACGCAGTACATTTTTCCGTTTTTTAAGAGTGTTGCGCTCGACCTGGGTCTCTTTTATATCGTTATAAGCTACTTTTTTATCGTCGGGTTTAGTAACGCAGTGAACCTGACGGACGGTCTCGATGGGCTCGCGATTCTGCCCTCAGTATTGGTTGGCGGAGCACTCGGCGTCATCGCTTATCTCGCGGGGCATGTCGAATTTGCCAACTACTTGCAGATTCCTTATGTCGCGGGTTCGGGCGAGGTGGTTATCTTTGCGGGTGGTCTTCTAGGCGCCGGTCTAGGGTTCCTTTGGTTTAATACTTACCCTGCACAAATATTTATGGGCGACGTTGGTGCGCTCGCGCTCGGCGCTGCGCTTGGCACTATGGCGATAATCGCTCGCCACGAATTAGTCCTCGTCATTATGGGCGGTGTGTTTGTTATGGAAACGCTCTCTGTAATCTTGCAGGTCGGCTCGTTTAAGTTGACCGGTAAACGTATTTTCAAGATGGCACCGATACATCATCATTTCGAGCTAATGGGCTGGCCTGAGCCGCGGGTAATAGTGAGATTTTGGATTATTACGGTCATGTTAGTGCTGTTCGGCCTGGCAACGTTGAAGCTACGCTAAGGGGTAACGAGGTAGGCGTGACGCAAGCAGAGGAATTATCAAGCAAAGGGTTAGAAGGGTTGTCACTGATCGTCGGTATGGGCGCTACGGGATTGTCCTGTGCTCGATTCCTGCGTTCGATAGGCGCCGATTTTGCCGTGGCTGATACCCGCGCAGCACCTGCGCTGCTCCCCGCTTTCAGAGCTGAGTTCCCAGAAATAGTGAGCGAGTTAGGCGAGCTTCGTGAGGCTTTTTTGAATTCTGCGACGCGCTTGATTGTAAGCCCAGGGGTAAGTGTAAAGACCGAGGCTATAGCGAAGCTGAGGCAAGCAGGCGTTGAAGTGATTGGCGATATTGCACTGTTTGCGCGCGTTGTAAACAAGCCCATCGTTGCAGTAACGGGCTCGAACGGCAAAAGCACAGTAGTTGCTTTGCTTGCCTCTATTTTTCGTGCTGATGGCAGACCTTTTGGCGTTGGAGGTAATCTCGATGGCGAGAATTTCAAGCCGGCGTTAGATCTACTAAAGGAAGAACAAAAAGAGATTTACGTTTTGGAGTTGTCGAGTTTTCAATTAGAGACAACCCCCGAATTGAATGCGCAGGCTGTGGCGCTGCTGAATCTGAGCCAAGACCATATGGACAGGTATGCCGACGCCACGGAATATCTAAGCGCGAAGCAAAATATTTTCAATGGCGCGAAAACGGTGTGTATCAATCTTGATGACCCATTAACGCTGCCGCTGGATTCAGCTGTGCGCACAGTTCGCTATAAGACACAGGGTGCGTTGGCAGACGGTTTCGGTATAGCTGAAGAAGCTGGTGTTCGCTCGCTCTGTTTTAACGACTGCGCCTTCCTTTCCATTGAGCGAATCAAAGTGGCGGGCGAACATAATCTCGCTAACGCGCTTGCGGCCAGCGCACTGGCCCATGCTGTCGGAGTTTCACTTGAGTCGATAGCATCGGGCATTGAAAGTTTTCAAGGACTGCCGCATCGATGTCAGTGGGTCGCGGTTGTTCACGGCGTAGATTATTTCAACGACTCGAAAGGCACAAATGTCGGTTCCACACTCGCCTCGGTTGTCGGTTTGGGAGAACACTTTGCCACCTCAACAGGCGGTAGGCTTGTGCTGATTGCGGGAGGAGAGGGCAAGGGCGCCGATTTTGCGCCGCTAGTGTCGGCTGTAGGTACTTATGTGCGCAAAGTTATTCTGATTGGGCGTGACGCCAATTTAATAGCGCAATGCCTAGAGCGAGACGCGAAGACTCACGACATTGCGTTCGCGCTAAGCATGAAGGAGGCGATAGAGCTCGCTTCGAATGCGGCGAAAGCCGGTGACGCGGTGCTTTTGTCTCCGGCGTGTGCAAGCTTCGATATGTTCGATAATTTTCAACATCGCGGTGACTCTTTCGCCGTAACAGTGCGCGAAAATGCGCGTAAGGATGAAGGCTAAATGGCAATTTTAGGGCGAACGAACCAATTGTCTCTGGCTAATGATTTCGCCGCTGCCCCGGCGCGCTCGCTTAACACAGTGTTGCTAGTTGCGTTCGCTTTGCTCAGCATCGGCCTTCTCATGATGACATCAGCCTCTGTTGAAATTGCTAATTCGAGCAGCGGCGATCCTTTCTATTATTTAAAGCGGCAATCAGTCTTTGCTTTAATTGGTCTCGCCGCCTCTGCGATTACACTAGCGATCCCTCTATCGCTCTGGCGCCGGTTTTCTTTTTTGCTTGTCCTGCTTTCGTACATTCTCCTAATCGCAGTGCTGATTCCTGGGATCGGCAAAAGCGTCAATGGCAGCGCGCGTTGGATAGATCTGGGCTTCTTTGACCTGCAGCCGTCGGAACTCGCTAAGCTTTTTTTAGTGATCTTCACAGCCGATTACCTGCAAAAAAATTATCTGGCTGTGAGGGACAACTGGCGCCATTTTTTGATTCCGCTTGGTGTATCGGGCGTTGCTGCGTGGCTGCTTCAGCGAGAACCAGATCATGGGGCGTTAGTTATTTTGATGGCGACGACTTTCTGCCTCTTGTTTTTGGCGGGTGCGAAGCTGTGGAGAATTCTCCTCATTGTTTTGATCGCGGGTATTGGCTTTACCGCGATTGCAATAACCAAACCACATGTACTCGCACGTTTCACCTCCTTCCAAGACCCTTGGGCGATCGAGAATGTTTATGGCGACGGCTATCAACTAGCACAAGCATTGATCGCATTCGGCCGTGGCGAATGGTCCGGCACGGGCTTGGGCAATAGTATTCAAAAACTCTATTTTTTACCCGAGGCACATACCGACTTTGTATTGGCAATAATCGGTGAAGAATTTGGCATGGTTGGCGTCGCTGTGGTGGTGTCACTGTTTTGTATTTTGGTCTACCGAGCTTTCGTTATTGGTCGGCGCGCCGAGTCTCAGGAAAGTTACTTTGCGGCTTTTTTTGCCTACGGGCTAGGGTTGCTATTCGCCGGGCAGGCGCTCATCAATATCGGGGTTAACATTGGTCTACTCCCCACGAAAGGGCTGACGCTTCCATTTCTAAGCTATGGCGGCGCGAGTTTAATCATGAGTTGTGTAATGGCCGCGCTGTTAATTCGAATTGAATATGAGACCGACCGCCTTGCAGCCGCCACAAAAACCCCCTCTGTTTGGGAGAGATGATGGCTATCTCTCGGGTGCTAATTATGGCGGCAGGAACCGGTGGGCACGTGTTCCCTGCATTAGCCATCGCGCGTCAGCTTGAGGCGCGCGGCGTTAAAGTCGATTGGCTCGGAACGCCGGGCGGCATGGAGGAGAAACTTCTCGAGGGAACCGGATACGCGTTTCATCGCATCGCTGCGAAAGGATTAAAAGGCAAAGGTATCGCGCGCTTGATCGGCGCACCTTGGATGCTAGCGCATTCATTGTGGCAGAGCCTTGTGATCATGCGCGAAATCGATCCTGACTGCGTGCTCGGCATGGGGGGTTATGTTTCTGGCCCAGGCGGCGTTGCTGCACGAGTGTTGCGGAAGAAACTTTATCTTCATGAACAAAACGCAGTGGTTGGTTTTACCAATCGCTTACTGGCGCGCATTGCTACCTGTGTTTTCGAAGCATTTCCTGGCGCCTTCGCAGAGAGCGATAAGGTTGTTTTCGTTGGCAATCCCGTGCGCGCAGACATCGAGCAGGTCGGGCAAAAGCTGCCGGAGCTTGCGTCTAAAACGCGGCCGCTGCGGCTTTTAGTTTTAGGCGGCAGCCAAGGAGCGAAGGCGATTAACGAAACCCTGCCGCAAGCCCTTGCGCGGCTAAGGGAGACTGATCCTCATGCGGTTCCCGAGGTCAGGCATCAAACAGGTGCATCGCAACTGGAGGCTACTCAGGCAGCCTATACAGACGCGGGATTTTCACTCGCTAATGGATTAACGGTTACGCCATTCATCGACGACATGGCGGCGGCATACGCCTGGGCAGACCTAGTTATAGGGCGTTCGGGTGCGAGCACTGTAGCCGAAATCGCTGTTGTTGGTCGCGCATCTATTCTCGTGCCGTACCCACACCATAAAGATCAGCAACAGCTGCATAATGCGCGCTGGCTCAGCGCAGCGAGCGCGGCGACTATAATCGAGCAACCGGCGCTTTCAGGCGATCGACTAGCGTCTGAAATAGCGGCTCTGAATGCAGATCGACACTCGCTTCTCGCTATGGCGACCGCTGCGCATGCACTCGCACCGCGACGTGTTGACACGCGTATTGCTGAAATAATGACGGAGGTAGCAGATGCCCGCTAAGCGGCTGCAGCACAGTATTCCCGAGATGCGTCGCATCAAGACGCTCCACTTTATTGGCATTGGTGGGGCGGGCATGTGCGGCATTGCAGAGGTGCTGCAAAATCAAGGTTATGCCATTACCGGATCTGATATAGCCGAGTCTGCCAATACCCGGCGACTCCGGGATTTGGGTGCGACTATTTTCATTGGACACGCCGAAAGTAATATCGACTCTGCTGACGTGGTCGTGTATTCGAGCGCCGTGACATTGAAAAACCCCGAAATGCGCGCCGCAGCGGCGGCAAGTTTGCCCCTTTTAGCGCGTGCCGAGATGCTTGCTGAACTGATGCGGTACCGTCATTCGATCGCGATCGCCGGTACCCATGGGAAGACGACGACGACGAGCCTTCTGGCCTCGGTATTGGCAGCAAGCGGGGCCGACCCAACCTTTATTATTGGCGGGCTGCTAAATAGCGCAGGGACTAATGCGCGACTCGGTGAGAGTCGCTATTTAGTCGCCGAGGCAGACGAAAGCGATGCCTCCTTTATGCATCTTCAACCCATGGTAGCCGTGGTGACCAATATTGAAGCCGACCATATGGGTACCTACGGCGGCGATTTCGAGCGCGTGAAAGAGACGTTTATTAACTTTCTGCACAACCTGCCGTTCTATGGTCTAGCAGTGCTTTGTATTGACGATCCCTCTGTGCGGGAGATTATGCCGCTCGTCTCTCGCCCCAAGTTGACGTATGGCTTTTCGGAGGATGCCGATTTCCGGATCGAACATCTAACACAGCGTGGGAGCGAGACGCGATTTGAAGTGTACCACCGCGAAACTGGCAGTAGGCTGCCGATAACATTGAATATGCCTGGTCGTCATAATGCGCTTAACGCGACCGCAGCGCTCGCTGTTGCGGTTGACGAAGGAGTCGACTTCGACGCGATAAAGCAAGGGCTTGAGAATTTCGCGGGTGTCGGTCGGCGTTTTGATGTGCAGGGGACATTCCCGTTAGGCGATGGCGCAATCATGCTGGTCGATGATTACGGCCACCATCCGACAGAAGTTGCGGCAACGATCCTAGCATTGCGAGAGGGCTGGCCGGACAAGCGTCTAGTCATGCTTTTTCAGCCGCATCGGTATAGCAGGACGAGCGATCTTTATGATGATTTTGTCGACGTGCTTTGCGAAGTCGACGTACTCCTTCTGCTCGAAGTTTATGCTGCGGGTGAAAAGAAGATCGCTGGAGCAGACTCGCGGAGCTTGAGCCGCAGTATTCGGCTGCGCGGGAAAGTAGATCCAATATTCGTGCAAGACGAAGCCGATGTGTTAGAGATTTTAGACGGTGTAGTAGCCGATGGTGACATCGTTGTTACGCAAGGCGCGGGAAGCGTCGGCGCTTTAGCAAAACAGCTTGCAGCAGCGCTTTCAGCACGAGCAACTGACGCTACGTAACGCGCATGAGAAATCGCGCCTCGGAGAGAGGCGCGCCGGTCAAAAAAAGTCACGACCAGGGCCAAAATCAAAGAGATTGAAAAACATGGTGAAAGCGTTCGATAGGCAGCAAGCAGTGACCAATGCGGGTCATGTTGTCGTTCTTATGGGCGGCCACTCTGCCGAGCGCGAAATATCTCTGCTGAGTGGTGAGGCTGTGCTGCAAAGTCTAATTCGTTCCGGCGTCAGAGCGAGTAAACTGGATGTTGATGAGAACATAATAAAAAAACTGTCCGCTCTAGCGCCTGATTTCGCCCTTAATATGCTGCATGGTGAGGGCGGTGAGGACGGAGTAATTCAAGGTTTTTTGGAAACCGTTAATATTCCCTACAGCGGTTCAGGTGTTCTTGCCTCGGCACTTGCCATGGACAAGATTCGCGCGAAGCAAATTTGGCTTCAGATGAACCTCGCAACACCAGACTATGAGCTACTCTCAGCTCAAACCGATTGGCAAGCAGTGGCGCATCGACTAGGTCTTTGCGTGGTTAAGCCTGTCAGCGGTGGTTCTAGTTTAGGTATCGCAAAGGCAAGTGATGCTAATGAGTTGCAGTCGGCCTATGAGGGCGCCCTTCGAGTAGGCGCTAGGGTCATGGCGGAGAGCTGTATCGACGGACCCGAATACACCATTGGGGTACTCGACGGTGAACTCCTACCGAGTATTGAGTTAGTAGCCCGTGGCGAGCTGTTCGACTTTGAGGCGAAGTATCTCTCCGAGACTACTCAAATGACTTGCCCAGCAAACCTCGATGTGCAGGATACCCAAGAATTGAACGCCCTCGCGATTGCTGCCTATGAGGCCTTAGGGTGTAGCGGAACAGCAAGAGTCGATGTCATGCGTAATTCAGACGGCTGCTTTCATCTACTTGAAATCAATACACTTCCCGGCATGACAGAGCATAGTTTGATCCCGCGGGCTGCTGCCGAGTCAGGTATAGATTTCGACGAGCTCGTGCTTCGGATTATGACAGAAGGAAGGGGAGCTAAAAGTGATGAGAGCTGAGCGCAAAGCTGGAGTAGTCGTTGGCGCTGTGCGTGCTGGTGCGCATGCAGTCCGTAAACCGAAGGTTGTCGACTCGGCGCCAGCTAGATCGAGTGCTCCACTTCGCTACATAGTAACGCTGAGCGTTCTCATTGCGACACTAGCCTTCGTTGCCCTCGATACATTCGCCGTTCATCGCGCTGAACTGGCCGGTTTTTTTAGTAAGCCAATCTCCAAGGTGAGGATAGAAAACCAATGGCAGCGCGTGAGCGAAAGCGACGTAACAGGCATTTTGCAGCAGTATATTGGTGCAGGTTTTTTTGATTTCGATATAAACGGGGCCAGTCGCGATCTCGAGGCGCTGCCCTGGGTTGCCAGTGTCGATTTAAGGCGCTTATGGCCAGATACGTTGTCGCTACATCTGAGGGAAGAAGTGCCGATAGCAAAGTGGGGTGCAGTGGAATTACTTAATCAGTATGGCGAACTGTTCTCGCCGACCGATACCGATGACTTCGCCGGCCTGCCGCTGCTTGAGGGGCCAGCTGATAGTCAAGATCAAGTGATGCAGCAATATAAACAGCTCAGCCAGGCATTGTCTCCAGCCGGACTTAAGCTTGATGGTCTCAAGTTAAGTCATCGTCAGAGTTGGAGTCTTAAAGTAAATGCGATGCAAATTGAGGCGGGTCGACAAGATGTGCTTGCCCGAACGCAGCGCTTCGCTCGATTTTATGCGCAGCAAGACCGAGCCGAAACGGCGCAGTTTGCCTCGGTAGACCTTCGGTATGGAAATGGAATCGCAGTAAAAAAACGCGCGCTTAAACTCGCTCCTTTGAGCGACGTGGCACAACGATAATGACAAGCCTGCGCACTTGGTGTGGGGCGGGAAGGATTGAGAGAGTATGAAAGCGGCAGCGAGCGACAACATGATCGTAGGCCTCGACATCGGGACGTCCAAGGTTGTAGCGATCGTTGGTGAGATCGTAGACGATGGCAGTCTCAATATAATTGGCATAGGTAGCCATCGCTCGCGTGGCCTAAAGAAAGGCACCGTGGTGAATATTGAGTCGACCGTTGAGTCGATACAGCACGCTATCGCTGAAGCCGAAATGATGGCTGGGTGCCAGATTCATTCGGTTTACGCCGGCATAGCAGGTAGCCATATTCGCAGCATGAACTCGCATGGCATCGTGGCCATACGTGATGGCGAGGTCGAGCGCGCAGATATCGAACGAGTCATCGATGCGGCGCAAGCGGTAGCAATTCCTGCCGATCAAAAGGTTTTGCACATTCTCCCTCAAGAATACCTCATCGATGCACAGGAAGGAGTTAAAGAGCCGCTCGGTATGTCCGGCGTCAGGCTTGAGGCCAAAGTTCATCTCGTTACGTGTGCGATCAACGCCGTTCAGAACATAGAGAAGTGTATCAAGCGCTGCAATTTGGCAGTGGATGAAATTATATTGGAGCAACTTGCCTCTGCGTATTCGGTGCTCACTGAAGACGAGAAAGAGCTTGGTGTGTGTCTCGTCGATATCGGCGGCGGAACAAGCGACATCGCTATCTTTACAGAGGGCTCGATTCGCCATACTGGTGTTATCCCCATTGCAGGCGATCAGGTCACGAACGATATCGCGATGGCTCTGAGGACGCCGACCGACGACGCAGACGAGATTAAAGTTAAATACGCCTGCGCCCTCACGCAATTGGCCAATGGTGCCGACAGTATTAAGGTGCCCAGCGTAGGTGACAGGCCACCCCGAGAACTGTCGCGACAGGCGCTCGCCGAAGTCGTCGAGCCGCGTTATGTCGAACTCTTTACTCTGGTGCAGCAAGAGCTGCAGCGCAGTGGTTTTCAAGACATGCTGGCAGCAGGAATCGTATTAACCGGCGGCACTAGTAAGATGGAAGGGGTGGTGGATTTAGCGGAAGAGATTTTCCACGCGCCTGTTCGTATCGGCGCACCTCATAATGTTGCCGGCCTTGCCGATATAGTTCGAAACCCCATCTACTCAACGGGAGTTGGGCTGCTGTTATACGGGTTGAAGCAGTTCCAAGAACAGGGCGGGATCATAACCAAGGGAGAGCCGCGTATAACCTTGGTCAGCCGGGTTAAGAGTTGGTTTCAAGGCGATAATTAGCGCGCAGGCGCGCAAGAATAACTTAATTTTAGGGGGGCACTATGTTCGAACTAGTCGAAAACGTTGCGCAGACAGCCGAGATCAAAGTGATCGGCGTTGGCGGTGGTGGGGGTAATGCGGTACACCATATGATTAGCAATCAGGTCGAGGGTGTAGAGTTTATCTGCGCGAATACCGACTCGCAGGCGCTGAGCAACATCGACGCAAAAACCATTCTACAAATGGGTTCGGGTGTAACTAAAGGCCTCGGTGCAGGAGCGAATCCTGAAATAGGTCGACAGGCGGCATTAGAAGATAGAGATGAAATTGCGGCGATCCTTGCGGGCGCCGACATGGTTTTTATCACGGCAGGTATGGGCGGGGGCACAGGAACTGGTGCGGCACCAATTGTTGCCGAAGTGGCGCGCGAGCTAGGAATCCTAACAGTCGCGGTTGTGACTAAGCCTTTTCCCTTCGAAGGACGCAAGCGTTTATTAGTCGCGCAGCAAGGCATCGAAGCGCTCAGCGAGCATGTAGATTCACTGATCACCATTCCTAACGAGAAGCTTCTCGATGTCTTAGGGAAAGACGCGTCGCTTTTGGATGCGTTCAAGGCGGCCAACGATGTGCTTCTCGGAGCGGTCAAAGGTATCGCCGACCTCATCATGAACCCGGGCATGATTAATGTCGATTTTGCCGACGTGAAAACGGTGATGTCGGAAATGGGTATGGCGATGATGGGTACGGGGCATGCGTCCGGCCCAGATCGTGCGAGAGAGGCAGCTGAAGCGGCGATTCGTAGCCCGCTGCTCGAAGACGTTAATCTCGAAGGGGCTCGCGGCATTCTCGTGAATATCACGGCAGGTGAGAATTTATCCCTCGGAGAATTCTCGGAGGTAGGTGATACGATCGAAGAGTTTGCGTCTGATGATGCAACCGTGGTCATCGGTACCGTGATCGATCCAAGCCTCAAAGATGAAATTCGAGTTACAGTCGTGGCAACGGGTCTAGGCTCAGTTCACGCCCGCCCAACGAAAGTCGTCGACAATACACCCAAATACGATGCTATTCGTCGCCCGATTCCGCGCACGGATAGTGGTACAGGCAACACAGCCACTAAAATCGACCCTCTTTTTGAGCCTGACGCCGATCTCAATTACTTGGATGTTCCCGCTTTCCTGCGCAATCAGGCAGATTAACGAGGCCGCACGCAGTTGTGCACCAAGACACCAAGAAAAGTCACTTGGGAAAGCTATAGGCCTTTGCTACACTTCCCGCTTAGCCCGCAGGCAACCCGATCTTGGGATGCTGCGAGCGAGCGGTGCTAGCTAGTTTCCGCGGCCACAATGACACATCAAAGCCTACAACCCTGGCAGGGCCGACCTATGCTTCGTCAACGCACTCTTAAAAACATCATCCGCGCCACCGGCGTCGGCCTTCACACGGGTGAAAAGGTTTACCTGACGCTGAGGCCCGCCCCAGTGAACACCGGCATAGTCTTTTCACGCGTGGACCTAGACCCCGTCGTGCAAATCAAGGCAAGTGCCACAAATGTTGGTGAGACGACGCTGTCTACCACACTCGTTCAAGATGGAGTAAAGATATCAACGGTCGAGCATCTGATGTCAGCGCTTTCTGGCCTCGGCATCGATAATGCGTTTATCGATGTGAGCGCCCCGGAGGTGCCTATAATGGATGGCAGTGCTGGGCCTTTCGTATTCCTGATTCAATCGGCGGGTATCGAAGAGCAATCAGAACCTAAGCGGTTTATAAAGATCCTCAAGACGCTGCGACTCGAACAGGGCGACAAGACAGTGAGTCTTGAACCTTTCGACGGTTTTAAAGTCAGCTATACCTTACTCTACGATCACCCTGTCTATAAAAAGTATACCAAGAAAGCGACCATCGATTTCAGCAGCACGTCTTTTGTGAAAGAGGTGAGCCGCGCCCGCACATTCGGCTTTATGCATGAATTCGAAGAGTTGCGTAATCGTAATTTAGCGCTTGGCGCGAGCATGGATAATGCCATCGCAGTAGGAGACTATAAGGTTCTCAATGAAGATGGCCTCCGCTACGAAGACGAATTTGTTAAGCACAAAATCCTCGACTCAATCGGCGATCTCTATCTTCTTGGCAATAGCCTCATCGGCGAGTTTAAGGGGCACAAGTCAGGCCATGCCCTGAATAACGCGTTACTGCGCATGCTCGAAGAAAACGAAGATGCATGGGAGATTGTAAGCTTCGAAGAAGACAACAAAGTGCCGATCTCGTATATGAAACCCGTCCTCGCCGCGTAACCCTGCTACAGGAGGACAGGGGTTTGTTTTTGTTCTAAATCTCGCCTTTTTGGCGGTGAGGGTCCTAACGCGTTGAGAGCTTCAACGCTTGCATCCTCTTGCTGCGTCAATTACTCTCGCTATTCTTTTGCATGGGCGGCATAAGGCGTCTCTGATGCCTATTCTCTTTACGCGTAGTTGCTTATAGCCCGTTGCCCTTGTAGCGGAATAATGTATAGCTAATTAAATGAAACTCCTTTTAATCGATCAACGACACGGCCAAAGCCGTAGCCTCGAGCTCAATGGATGGCTGCGCGCGCTCCTGTCGCTTTGCCTGCTCGGCACCCCCGTTGGTCTTGGTTACTTCGGCTATCAGCTCGCCGCCGGTCAAAACGACGATTCTTTAGTCTTTAACCAGCAATCAGCCGAGAACTGGCAGAAAGAGCTGGCGCTTCAGGCGCTTCAATTAGAACAACTCCGCTCTGCCTCAGAGCAAGAACTAGACGCACTCACTCTTAAACTGGCTAAGCTTCAGGCTCGCCTCTCACGCCTCGATGCGCTGGGAGAAAGGGTTGCGGGCTTAGCCAATATTGATAGGTTCGATGCGGTGGTGACGTCTTCGTACCTCGCCGGTGGGCTTGAAATTGGTATCGCAAGCGGCACGCCAGATGAGTTTGCTGGGTCTAATTTGTTGGCGTCGATTAGTGAGCTCGAAGAGCTTATAAACGAGCGGCAGCAGCAGCTTGGTAATATCGAAGGTTTGTTAATCGATCAGCGTGCTATCGAAGACGGCTTTGTCGCCGGGCGCCCAATAGAGAATGCGTGGATCGCATCTCCTTTCGGCAGGCGCCCAGACCCTATTACCGGGAAGAGCAGTTTTCACAGCGGTATAGATCTGACCACTGGCAAGGCGGGCGCACAGATTAGTAGCGTCGCAGGTGGCGTTGTAACCTGGGCTGGACCACGGTCTGGTTATGGTCTGATGGTTGAGGTCAACCACGGCAATGGCTTTACGACGCGTTATGCCCATTCGCAAGAATTGTTTGTCGAGGTGGGAGATGTCGTATCCCGTGATGATAAACTCGCCTTAGTAGGTTCCACAGGCCGTTCTACTGGACCCCATGTTCATTTCGAGGTCTATAAAAACGGCCGCGTCGTCGATCCTGCCTCTTATATCCGCCGCACCATCCGCTAACTCCTACGCCCAATTCCGTAGCTGACTCTGTTTGCCCTCAACACAAAGGCCGAGAGAGCGCTTCTACTCGTCCGGAAAGAGATTTCGGTCGAACACTACATTTTTTAGAATTTACTTATAAATCGAAGACACTATGAAACTATTCAGCAAGATTTTCGGCAGCAGCAATTCGCGCAAGCTCAAAAAACTAAAGCGCAGTGTCACTCAGATCAGCGCGTTAGAAGAGGGCTTAAAAGACCTCAGCGACGACCAGTTAAAGGCTAAAACTGTCGAGTTTCAGGAGAGAATCGCCGGAGGCGAAAGCGTTGATGCACTCCTGTCTGAAGCGTTTGCGGTTGCGCGTGAGGCGAGCATCAGGGTGTTAGGCATGCGCCATTTCGACGTTCAGTTGATCGGCGGCATGGTGCTTAACGAGGGCAGTATTTCTGAGATGCGCACGGGCGAGGGCAAGACATTGATGGCCACGCTGCCGGCCTATCTAAATGCGCTCTCCGGCAAAGGCGTTCACATAGTCACCGTGAATGAGTATCTTGCCGAACGCGATGCTAACTGGATGCGTCCGCTTTATGAGTTCCTTGGCTTGACTGTGGGAGTTATTAAGTCTGGGCAGAATCCAGCGGAAAAGAAAGCCGCCTACGAGAGCTCGATTACCTACGGCACTAATAACGAATTTGGGTTTGATTATCTACGCGACAACATGGCATTTAGAGTAGCCGATAAGATGCAACGCGAACTCAATTTTGCGGTGGTCGATGAAGTCGATTCAATTCTAATAGACGAGGCTCGTACGCCGCTTATCATCTCCGGTGCTGCCGAAAACAGTTCGCAACTCTATATCGCGATCAATTCACTTGTGCCAAAGCTTGAGCGCGGCGAAAAGATTGAAAAAACGAAGATGGAGCAGATGGACAAAAGCTATGTGGCCGAGGAGGAGGGCCACTTCAGTGTTGATGAGAAGAGCCGTCAGGTCGAACTCACAGAATCTGGGCACGAGTTCGTCGAAGGTTTACTAATCGAACAGAAGCTTTTGGCCGACGGTGACTCGCTCTATTCAGCAACGAATCTGTCGCTACTGCATCACGTACATTCAGCGTTAAAGGCGCATTACCTTTTTAACCGCGACGTTGAATATATTGTCAAAGAGAAGCGTATTGTCCTGATTGATGAGCATACGGGGCGGACGATGGAAGGCCGCAGACTATCCGAGGGACTTCATCAAGCGTTGGAAGCTAAGGAAGGGGTAGAGATTCAGAGCGAAAGCCAGACGCTTGCGTCGACCACGTTCCAAAATTATTTCCGCCTTTACAACAAACTTTCTGGTATGACTGGAACCGCCGACACCGAAGCGTTCGAGTTTAGCCAAATCTATGGGCTAGACGTGGTGGTCATTCCAACTAACAACCCGATGGTGAGGGATGATGCCAACGATCTTATCTTCCTGAGTATGGAAGAGAAACTTGAGGCAATAGTTGCCGATATCACGGAGATCAGCGCTGCGGGAGCGCCGGTACTTGTAGGCACTGCATCAATCGAAACGTCCGAAGCTATCTCGAAATTTCTCACTAAAAGTAAAATCACTCACGAGGTTTTGAACGCGAAGTTTCACGAACGCGAGGCGCAGATTATTGCGCAGGCGGGTCGTCCAGGTATTGTCACTATTGCAACCAACATGGCTGGGCGAGGAACGGACATTGTGCTCGGTGGAAATTGGGAGGTCGAAGTAGAGGATCTTAAAGATCCCACCCCCGAAAAAATTGAGGAAGTGAAGGCAGCATGGCAGGAGAGACACGATCAAGTACTCGCCGCCGGCGGCTTGCATATTATTGGCACGGAGCGTCATGAGTCCCGACGCATCGACAATCAGCTGCGTGGCCGTGCAGGGCGTCAGGGCGATCCGGGATATTCGCGCTTTTACTTGTCGATGGAAGACAATCTGCTCAGGATTTTTGCGACAGACGCGGTTAAAAACTTTATGCAGAAACTGGGCATGGAGCGCGGCGAAGCAATCGAGCATGGCATGGTGACGCGTGCAATAGAAAAGGCGCAGCGGAAAGTAGAAGGACGCAATTTCGACATTCGAAAACAACTTCTAGAGTATGACAACGTCGCAAACGATCAGCGCACAATTGTCTACCGTCAGCGCAATGAATTGATGGTGAGCGATGATATTTCAGACCTTCTCGTCGATATGCGCAAAGAGGTGGTGGAGCAGCTGGTCGATACTTTTATCCCGCCCCAGAGCGTGCCCGAGCAATGGGATATTGAGGGGCTTGAGCAGGCACTGCAGGCCGAATTTGCGAGTGAGCAGCCAGTGCAAGCCTGGCTCGATGCAGACGAGAAACTCTATGAAGAGCAGATTAAAGAGAGGGTGCTCGAGAATCTAAATCAGGCCTACGAGGAGAAAAGTGCGGCTGTCGGGGACAAGATGCGGGCGTTTGAGAAGCAGATTACACTGCAAATTCTTGACGGTCTCTGGAAAGAGCATCTCGCTACGATGGACCACCTAAGACAGGGTATTTTCCTTCGCAGCTACGGCGGTAAGAACCCTAGGCAGGAGTATAAGCGAGAGGCCTTTGCGTTGTTCCAAGACTTGATGACTAACTTACAGCAAGAAGTGACCAAGGTGTTAAGCCATGTTCGTATTCGGCAGGACGACGAGGCCGATGCAATAGAGAAACAGCGTGCGGCGGAGCTTGCAGCACAGAAGCTAAGTCTCCAGCATCAGCAGTCTCCGGCGCTTTCCGAACCCCGCGCTCCCTCGGATGCCGCTCAGCGCGCAACCGTGCCTGTGGGATCGAACCGAGTTGATCCTGCTCCATTCGTGCGCGAGCTTCCGAAAGTGGGTCGCAACGAATTATGCCCGTGTGGTTCTGGTAGAAAATACAAAGCCTGCCACGGAAAAATTGCTTAGTCGGCGATGCCGCTGGAGCCTGATAGACTCAAACAACTAATAGGTAGGATGTAAGATGGAAAACGTGAGCGTCGAAGGCGTTCGTTCGGCGGCGATTGAAAGCGGTATCCGCTATGCGAATCGCCTTGATCTAGTGTTGTTTGAGCTAGCTGAAAAGACAAAAACAGCGGGTGTATTCACGCTTAACGCCTTCTGTGCTGCGCCGGTAACGGTCGCACGTAGGCATATTGCTGCTATGTCACCGCGTTATTTGTTAATTAATACTGGCAACGCGAATGCGGGTACAGGAGTTCAGGGCGAACGCGATGCGATCGCTTGCTGTGAAGCCGTTGCGCTCGAATGCGGTGTTAATGCTGAGCAAGTATTGCCGTTTTCAACCGGTGTTATAGGTGAACTGCTGCCGGTCGACAAAATTGTCAGCGCGCTGCCTGCCGCTCACAAAGCGCTGGCGGTAGATCAAATTGCAGCGGCGGCGCGAGGTATCATGACGACGGATACGCGGCCCAAAATGGTTTCTCGTCAAGTCATGGTCGAAGGGCATCAGGTAACGATCTCCGGTATTGCGAAGGGATCGGGTATGATTAAGCCCAATATGGCGACAATGCTCTCCTATATTTTTACGGATGCGAGGTTAACGCAATCAACACTTGATCGCCTTTTGCGTGAACAGGTTGCGCGCAGTTTTAATCGAATAACAGTCGATGGCGATACCTCTACCAACGACTGTTGCCTGCTCTCTGCGACAGGCTATTCGGCTGCGCCGGTTGAAGCGGAGTCGGGGCAATGCCACGCTGTTTTCGAGGAAGCGTTGGCTGACGTTTTCCGCGAATTGGCTGTTGCATTAATCAAAGATGCGGAAGGCGCGACTAAATTTGTCACGGTTGCAGTTACTGGTGGCCGCGATAGCAGCGAATGTTTGCAAGTTGGCTATGCCGTCGCCGAATCTCCGTTGGTTAAAACCGCCTTATTCGCCTCAGACCCCAATTGGGGGCGCATATTGGCAGCGATCGGACGAGCGGGATTGGATAGCCTTGATATTAATGCTGTCGAGGTATGGTTAGGGAATACTCGCATCGTCGAGAATGGATGCCGAGACGCGCACTATACCGAAGAGGCTGGTCAGGCAGAGATGGACAGAAATGAGATCACTATTTCGATAAGCCTCGCACGGGGTGACTTCTCTGAGAAAATATTCACCGCAGACCTGTCATACGACTATGTCCGCATAAACGCCGATTATCGTAGCTAGTGGCCGTGCCGGAAACGTCATTGCTTGTTGCCGTTGGGGTTATTCAAGACTCGGCTGGCCGCGTGCTAGTCGCGCTGCGTAGCGAGCGGCAGCACCAAGGCGGGCTGTGGGAGTTTCCCGGCGGCAAAGTTGAGAAAGGCGAAACCGTGCGCGAGGCGTTATGTCGCGAGCTTTACGAAGAGCTTGGGATCAAAGTCGAAGCTGCTGTACCGTTTAAGCTGCTCGATTACAGGTATGTCGATCGCCGCGTATTGCTCGATGTCTGGAGGGTAACTCGCTTTACAGGCGAGCCTACCGCGCGCGAATCGCAGCCATTAGAATGGCGCGCGGTGACTGACCTTAACCCAGACGAATTTCCTGCGGCGAATAGGCCGATTATCAGCGCGCTTCGCAGTGAAGAATTGCTCGATGGACAAGAAGGAGAGACGGTGGGGCTAGCGAGTGCCAGAGACCTTACTGATACTGAGTAGGGTCTGTAGAGAGCAGAGCCTCATCGAATTCATCGGAATAATCAGGCTCGCCAGCAATCGCATGGCGTTCGTTTGCCCAGTCGCCGAAATCTATCAACCGGCAGCGTTCGCTGCAAAATGGGCGTGATTCGTTTTTCTCTGCCCACTCAACGACTGATTGGCAGGTAGGGCAATTGACTGTCTTCATTCTTCTACTCGTTAGGTTTCGACATCTGTGCCGCTTTGCTCATGACGCAATACTGTTTGTGCTGTGCGAGAACAGCATCAGCGAGCGATGCAAGATCTGACTCGTTTCTGATTATATCATCTGCACGGGCGAGCCTGTCGGGGCGAGCGATCTGAGCCTCGATTATTGCCTCGATAGTTTCGAGGCTGCTTCCATCGCGCTGCAGCGTTCGAGCTAGCTGAGTCTCCTTGCTGACATCGATCACTAGAACTCTATCGACAGCCTCGGCTTGGTCGGTCTCAAGTAATAAAGGAGAGACCAACAAACAGTAAGGGCCTGTGCAGGCAGCGAGACGGCTCATCATCAGCGCCCTGATTAAGGGATGGAGCAGGGCTTCAAGCCATACTTTCTTCTCTGGATCAGCGAAAACGAGCGCGCGTAGACGAGCACGATCTAAGTTGCCCGCTGAATCTAACAGATCATCACCAAAGTGCTCGGCAATGGCGAGCAGGGCGGGTGAGCCTGCCTCGACGACTTCCCGGGCAAGCAAATCGGTATCGACTAACTCTATCCCTTGTGCAGCAAAAAGTTCTGCTGCTGCGCTTTTGCCGCTGCCGATTCCACCGGTTAGTCCAACAATCATTATGCTCATAGTCTCGTTTTTGGTTCCCGATTTATCCGTTGTTTTCGTGAGTCCTGTACCTTTTTTTAGCCGAAATTGCTTCAATGTACCGGTCTAATGCGGCGCAAAGAGCGTCCCATACAGGGCGAGAGCTTGCGGTCCCCAGATTAGCATGACAAAACCAGCGGCGGCTAAAAAGGGTCCAAACGGCAGAGGCGCACTGCGCTCGCGTCGACCAAAGACGATGAGGATAAGCCCTATTACTGCTCCCGCCAACGATGCTAGCAAGAGAACGGGAAGGATAGCCTGCCAGCCTAACCATGCGCCGAGAGCCGCAAGCAGCTTGAAATCCCCGTAACCTAGACCTTCTTTGCCAGTAACCAATAAAAACGCCCAGAACAGGCTCCAGAGCGTCATATAGCCGGCGGCTGCGCCTATTACCGCATCAAAAAGCGAGACGCCGGGCAATCCAAGGTTAAACGCTGAGACTAATAGGCCAAGCCAGAGGAGCGGAAGCGTCAAATCATCGGGTAATAGATGATGGTCTAAATCGATCAGGCTGAGTGCGAGCAGAAACCATGCGAAAGCGAGGAAAGCGAGTGTGCTCGCTGTAAAGCCGAAGGTCATGGCGACGAGTATAGAAGCAACGGAGGCGGCTATTTCAACGAGAGGATAGCGGGCTGATATTCTGGATTTGCAGTGCCGGCAACGTCCGCGAAGAAACAGGAAACTGACAACGGGTACATTTTCACCCGCGCTAAGTTGCTGCGCGCAAGAAGGGCAGTGCGAACGCGGAACGGCGAGGTTGAAGGCTTCAGTAGGCAACTCGCTACTCTGCCAGGCGCGCTCAAGCATAATTGGCAGACGGTAGACGATAACGTTGATAAAGCTGCCGACAAGAAGTCCGAGAAGCGCAACGAAGCCGAGAAAAAGAGTAGGGTTGCTGACTAGGGCTGAGGCTAGTGTCATGGTCTGTCGAGCGACTCCGAAAGTATGATTAGATCACTGATCCTAATTGGAAAATGGGTAGGTACATGGCAATAACCAAGCCTCCGACAAGAATTCCGATAACAACTATGATGGCAGGTTCTAGGAGAGAAGTCAGGCTATCGACTGCGTCATCTACCCCGGCCTCGAAATGGCTCGCGCTGCGTTCAAGCATCGCATCGAGCGAGCCAGATTCTTCGCCAATGCTAGCCATCTGACTGATCATGTTAGGAAAAAGCGCGGTGTCGCTGATGGCGGAGTGCAGTGGCTGACCGCTAGCGACATCGGAGCGAATTTGCTTCGTCGCCTCCTCGTAGACACTGTTCCCGGTTGCGCCAGCGACAGACGCGAGTGCATCCACTAGGGGGACTCCTGCGGCATAGGTGATAGAGAGAGTCCGACTGAATCGCGCATAGCAAGAAGTGCGCACGATATTGCCAAAGATAGGCAGACGAAGGAGCGCACGGTCGGCGAGTCGGCGCAGCCTTTTTGAGCGCAGCAAGGCCTCTTTAAATAGGACGAAAGTGAGGGCGGCAGCGGGCAGCACTTGCCACCAATAGGCAATAACCCAGTCCGACAGTGAAACAACCAACAGCGTAAATGCAGGTAGCTCTGCACCAAAGCTCGAAAAGGTTTCGGCAAGTGCGGGCACAATTTTGATGAGCATAATTCCGGTGGTCGCTAAGGCCACGAGGATTATGGCTATAGGGTAATTCATTGCCTTTCTGATCTTCGATTTAAGCGCCTCTGTTTTTTCTTTAAACGTGGCGAGTCGGTCGAGCATTATGTCCAGTGCGCCTGAACTCTCCCCGACTTCAATTAAATTGCAATAAAGCGCATCGAATATTCGCGGGTAACGGCGAAGACTTTCTGCGAAGCTATTGCCGGCTGCGATCTCGGCCCTGATGGCTGTTGTCAGCAAGCTCATTCGTGGATGATCTAAACCTTGAATGACAATATCGAACGATTGCACTAACGGAATTCCGGCTTTCATCATCGTGGCCAACTGACGGGTGAAAAGAACAACATGGGCAGTTTTTATCTTGTTGCTTAGCGAGAAAGACAGGGGCGAGCTTGGGCGTTTAACTCGACTACGTTGAATGCCCATTTTCGTTAGTTTATGAAGCGCTAGCTGTTTATCTAGAGCTTGGATTTCACCTTTTCGACGGTTTCCAAACCTATCGTATCCATACCAAGAAAATGTTGTCGAAGTCGGCTGCCTTTGCATTTTTAGGTCTTATCAGGATTTTTACTTATAAAGGTATAGTCCATGCCGGCGCACTCCGCGAGTTTTGGTGGGGTGCGCAGGCATGAGCTCTTAGCAGAAATTAGCCGCGACGCAAGTGCCGCCCACGGCCCATGCCACCGGAGGCACGATGCCATTCGGGGTTAGGGTGTAGGTAATTCCCGCCAGAGGAGAGCCATCGGCTTGCCAAGTCATAGTGATAACGCCGTTTGCCACTACGCTGCCGTGCACACCGGCCGCTGCGACAACCGTAGTAGGAATGCCCATCACAGCAACTGCGCCTCCGTCCAGTGCGGCGAGGTTAGCGGGCCCGCGCGTCTGAATCGCAATTTCGACAGACGTTCGCAGTGGGGCTGCAGCAGACACGAGTTCCGTGAATTCAGCTCGCTGAGCGAAAACGTTGTATTGAGGCACTGCAATTAGGGCGAGAATGCCGATAATGACGATGACCACCATTACTTCGATGAGAGTAAAGCCACTACCGCGCGCTTGCGAACGGCCTAAAAAGCGATAGCGGGTAGACGAGTAAAGGTTGAGCTTATGCATAGTGTTTCTCCGTCGTGATCTTAAATTAGGCTGAGCATTTTTCTCTTAGGCAGTGAGGAGGTAGGAATGCGCCCGGCAGTTAAGGCCGCTCCCTGTGAAAGTGCAGCCCTTGCCATGTATAGAACCGATTACGGAAGGTTTCCTGACAGCTATTTCTCAAATGAGATGAAATTGAGCGCTGAGATCGTAGCTAGCTAGGTTTTTCTCTCGATGTCTCTTTGTATCTCTCTGCCTCTCTCTGTATCTCTCTGTATCTCTCTGACTCTCTCCGCGTCTAGTGGTGTGCTTGTAACCGCCAAAGCGCAGTTCAGCTCGCATTAATATGATGCAACCTAAGCTGAATTCTCAAAAAGCGCGTATTAGCTCAAGGGCAACAGACAAAACGCACGCTTGAATGATTTGAGCAGGTAGTTTATGTTGCCGAGGCTTTAATGCGCGCCGTGCGCGTTCAAATGGGAGTCTCGAAGTAATAAGACCCGAGGCTATAGATAGGTGTGATTAGAATGGGTACTAAAATGAGAAAAGCGACGAGTAGTTCGAGAAGTAGTTCGATGAGTCTGTCGATTCACGTAGCCGCCACGCGGGCTTTCTCCGCGGCATTGCTGGTCGCAGGTTTGATATCCTCGCATGTGGTTTTCGCAGAGGCTCGCACAATAAAGGACGGTGTCTTTACCCAGGCACAAGTTGATGCGGGCAAAGCAACATACGATACAAGTTGCAAGACCTGTCACGACATGCGCTTCTATCGGGATGCACTCAAGTCTTGGGATGGACAGCCTGTGCTTTGGATGTGGGAAACAATCCTAGGAACGATGCCTGCCGATAATCCGGGTTCATTGATGCTCGAGGAATATACCGACGTCGTGGCCTATATTTTGTCTGAGAACGGATTCCCAGCGGGAGAGACAGCGCTAGATCCGGACGGCAACATGTCTGATATCAGCATCGTTGCCCCTTAACTAATTTTTCAACTCTCAAACAAACCTTGGCTCGTCGATGCTATCCGGCTCGGCGGGCCTCGGGTCTTCCCGTATCAATCAATCCGTACCGCATTCCTCCTCTATCTTTTTCAGTGTATTGGCGTCTCTCTGGTCTAAATCAAGGTCGTATTTCTCAGCTAAACCCTTCCAAAGGTTTGCGTACTCACACTGGAATTCTTTACGCGGCAGGTAACGACTAGGGCCTCTATTCGATTTTCTTCTTATTTCGCGTTTTTCTACGAGTACGAGATTGAGTGGGTCGTTGGAGAATTGGATTTTCTTACTCTGTGGCCATCGATCGCCCCCGTGCGTGTGCGCATAGAGTCTGGGAATGACGTGGTCGATATCGATTTGGGTTGCAACTGTGAAAATCTCGCCGGTGTATTCGTCAAGCCATTCACCTGTTCTGACTATGCAATTTCTTGGATTGGTGTAGCGTGGCTCGATTCTGCTCGTCAGCACAAGCATTTCTTGACGTGTCGACTGACAGTCATTGTCGAAATCTTGCTCGAAATTCCAGTCCTCCTCGTTAAAGAATTTTTCCCTATCGCGTCTATTGATAAGGAGGCTGTCGCGACCGACCCGATTAAATGTGTCCGGCATCTCACAGCCGCCAAGGTGGCAATGATAGGAATTAAACTGATAGTGCCCGCCGTTCTGATCGAGCCCGCCCGCATGTGCCCAGAGTGTGGCAGTGCAGAGTAGTGTGATTGGGGTCAGTAAAGCGCGCAAGGTTAGCCGCAGAAGAGTGCGGATTGGCATTGCGCCTTGCTCTTTTGGAGGGTTTGTTGCCAAGCTTTTTATTAAGCTGCTTATTAAGTGTTCCATCGTGCGCTCCCTCAAGCCCTTATTTAGGGGTGAATTGGTTTTCGCAAGCGTCTCTTATATGACAGTTGACAGTTGGCTAGCTGCGCTTAGTCGAACAGTAATGACAGATCAAGCGCCCGGCAATGTTTGGTGAGTGCGCCGATTGAAATATAATCTACACCGGTCTCTGCTATTGCTACCAAGCGTTCGTCGTCGATACTGCCAGACGCCTCGAGTTTGACTCGCCCTGCGGCATGCGCGACAGCCAACCGAGTTTGGTTTAAATCGAAGTTGTCGAGCATGACAATATCCGCACGAGCGGCGATGGCTTCGTCTAGCTCGCTCATCGATTGCACTTCGACCTCGACTGGCGAATCACTGTTTAGTGTTCTGGCGCGCTGCACTGATGCTGCGATGCCGCCGCACGCCGCAATGTGATTCTCTTTGATTAGAAAGGCGTCGAAAAGCCCGATCCTGTGATTGTCGCAGCCACCAACACGCACTGCGTATTTCTGTGCCACGCGCAGTGCGGGTAAGGTTTTCCGCGTATCAAGAATTTTCACCTTTGTGTGTTGCACCAATGTCGCATAGCGATGGCTCGTCGAAGCGGTGGCAGAGAGTGTTTGCAACAAATTGAGCGCGCTGCGCTCACCTGTAAGGATGCTGCGCGCAGACCCCGAGAGGGTAGCAATCACCGTGCCCGCATTGACTGGTTCGCCATCCTGGACATGCCAGTCGATTGTAACATTGCCTGAGTTTAGAGCGACTTGCGCAAAAACTTCGTCTGCAAAGGACGTTCCACAAAGAATGCCTGCTTCGCGCCCAAGGATTTTAGCGGTGGCTGCGCGACCGGCGGGAATTAAAGAGGCGGTAATGTCGCCGCTGCCGATATCTTCCTCTAAGGTCATCGTGACGATTTTAGTGATGTCTTCCCCTGCGGGTCGATGAAGGGGGGTGTGAAGTGTTTGCATTGCGGGCCCTGCGTAACAGCGGAAGTTTTAGACATCGAAAGGGTGATAGCAGAAGTATGGCGCAAGGTCGATAGAATAGGAATAGAGGGTATGCGGGGCGCGCTGTGCTGGCGTATGCTAGAGATCGTAAGTGTGCAGAGAACGATTAACTTGATATGAAATACAGTATTACCAAGGGCGAACTTGTCCCGGCAGAGCAGGTGGCCTCGCCTAATTTTGGCGAGCGTCCCGCTGGCGTCTCTATTGACCTTGTTGTGGTGCACAGCATTAGTTTGCCGCCGGGTGAATACGGCAGTGGGGCGATCCAACGATTCTTTTGCAATCAGTTAGAGAGCAGTGAGCATCCTTATTTCGAGGAGATCGCTGGGCTTAAAGTCTCCGCGCACGTGCTGATAGAGCGTTCAGGCAAGGTTGTTCAATTCGTCAACTTTGACCGCCGCGCTTGGCATGCTGGCCGCTCTGAGCATAGAGGGCGAGAAGAGTGCAACGATTTCTCGATCGGCATCGAGCTAGAAGGAACCGATTGCGATGTTTACGAAGAAGCGCAGTATGCTTCCCTTGCTGCGATTCTTGTTGCGTTAGAATTTTATTACCCCGATGTAACGACTGATCGCATTGTCGGTCATAGTGATATAGCGCCTGGGCGAAAGACCGATCCGGGTGTGGGCTTTGATTGGCAAAAGCTCAACAGCGAGATCGCGAGACTCCGAGTGTCGTCGTAAGCATTAGGATGCAGGGTCTAGGTGAGAAATCGTGGGTATTCGAGCGAGGATGATGCGTGAAATTTTTAGTTATTTTATTGGGTCTTATTTTAACGGCAACCTGGCTTAAAGAGGTCGATCGTTTTGACGACTCTTGGTTTGGGCGCTATCAGCTAGCGCTGCGCAAATCGGTAGGCAAGCTCAAAATAGATGAAAAATTTAGGCTTTCGGTAGCCTTAGGTGCAATTTACGGCGTTTTGCTTGGCGCGGTGATGGTTCTTGAGGCGCTGGCTGAAGGGGAGTTCTACGGTGTGGCGACGATGCTCCTGCATCTGTTTGTTCTCCTCTTTGCTATGGACAGAACTCAGCCTGGCAGGCTCGCAAGAGACTTCTTAAAGTCTTGGAGCGCAGGCAATAGGCAGGGATGTGTAGACTATTTACAGGCGGAGCTTAGCCTCGAAGTACCCCCGAATGCAGCAGACGGCTCGGCGCTCGTTGGTCAATTTAAGCGCTTGCTCGCCTACAGAAGCTTTGAGCGTATGTTCATGATGTACACGCTCTATATGTTCGCAGGGCCCGAAGGCGTTATGTTCGGCTATGTCAGCTATCAGCTCAGATCCGAACTCTGCAGGGGCGAAGATCGGCGACTGGCGATGCCTCTCGAAAAGATTATCGCTATCATCGAGTGGGTGCCACTCCGATTGCTGGCAATTACCTTCTCTCTTGTTGGAGACTTCAATAGCTGTGTTTCTCGTCTTCGCCGCCATCTGTGGGAGTTTAATACGACAAGCGATAACGCCCAATTAATCGCAGACTGGGCTCGTTGTGCTCTCTCTGAGCCGGCCGCAGATGAAGTCCAGAACGCGGACTGTGACGAGGCGGCTATGGGCGCCGAGATCGAAGCGCTCAGCGGCCTGCTAGAGCGCAGTCAAATAGTGTGGCTTGTCGTCGTTGCTGTACTCACATTGGTCGGATTCTAACTGGAAGAGGGTTGTCGGCGAAATACCTGGTAGCAGCATTCATAATCTGTCTTTTCTATTTTTATGTAGTTTTACTACATAATTTCGTAATGAAACTGGAATCGTTAGTTGATCAAGACTAAAATCTTGGTATCTTGTAATTTAGTTACACCTATTTTATAAAGCTTTAGCTTTGCTAATATTGACAGGGTAAGGATGAGATCGATGAGCGAACATCAAGATATAAACCCCGAAGAAACCAAAGAATGGCTAGACGCGCTGAATTCAGTGATCGATGAAGAGGGTTCAGACCGAGCACATTACCTGCTGAACACACTATCTGCCCGCGCTTCGATCGTTGATCCTCACGAAGATTCCACGGCGGTTTACACCGACTATCGTAATTCTATCAGCCCAACGACCGAAGATCGTATGCCCGGCGATATGTTTATGGAGCGGGAGATTCGCGGCATTGTGCGATGGAACGCGATGGCCATGGTTATGCGCGCAAACATGCGCAATGCGAGTATCGGTGGGCATATATCCACGTTCTCATCGGCGGCGACGCTCTATGACGTTGGTTTCAACTATTTCTTCCGGGGTCCCAATGAACACGATGAAGGTGACCTCATCTACTATCAAGGGCACTCGTCGCCGGGTATCTATGCGCGGTCTTATCTCGAGGGACGTATCGATGAGAAGCAACTCGATAATTTCCGTCAAGAGGTTGATGGCAATGGACTGTCATCCTACCCACACCCTTGGTTGATGCCGGACTACTGGCAGTTTCCAACGGTGTCGATGGGGTTAGGGCCTATCCAGGCGATCTACCAAGCACACCTGCTGAAATACCAGACCAGTCGCGGTCTGCTCGACAATAGCCGGCGCAAAATTTGGGCTTTTCTTGGCGACGGGGAAACCGATGAGCCAGAATCACTTGGCGCGATCAGCAAGGCAGGGCGCGAGAAGCTCGATAATTTGATCTTCGTGATCAACTGCAACCTTCAGCGTTTAGATGGGCCTGTGCGCGGCAATGGTAAGATCATTCAAGAGCTTGAGGGCGTATTCCGCGGCGCTGGCTGGGATGTGATTAAAGTGGTGTGGGGGAGGCATTGGGACCCGCTGCTGCAGGCCGATAAAGACGGAATCCTGCAGGCGCGCATGAACGAAGTAGTAGACGGCGAATATCAGAATTACGTGGCCCGGGGTGGCGCGTACACGCGCGAGAATTTCTTTGGTAAAAGCCCTGAGCTGCTCAAGATGGTCGAGCATCTTTCGGACGACGATATTATGGCGCTCAATCGTGGCGGCCATGATCCTTATAAAGTCTATGCAGCTTACGCTGAGGCCGCGCGCGCGAGCGGTAAGCCAACAGTAATTTTGGCGAAAACCGTCAAAGGCTATGCGTTTGGCGATACTGCCGAGGCCCAGAATAACGCCCACTCAGTTAAGAAACTGGACGTCGAGTCACTCAAAAAGTTCCGTGACCGGTTTGGTATTCCAATTCCCGACGATAAGCTAGAGGAAGTACCCTATTACCGGCCGGCCGAAGATAGCCTCGAGCTTAAATACATGCGCAAAGTGCGCGAGCCTCTCGGTAAACCTGTTCCACAGCGTCGCAGTGTGACGACGCCATTGCCGGTTCCAACACTGAGTGCCTTTGACTCGCAGCTCAAGAGTAGCGGTGAGCGCGAAGTCTCCACGACGATGGCTTTTGTACGCATGCTCTCAACGCTTGCGAAGGACAAGGAGATCGGTCAGCGTGTCGTACCGATCGTTCCTGATGAGGCGCGTACTTTCGGTATGGAAGGCATGTTTAGGCAAATGGGAATCTACTCATCAGTAGGCCAACTCTATGACCCCGCTGACTCTAATCAAGTCATGTTTTACCGCGAAGATAAACAGGGGCAGATGCTTGAGGAAGGCATTAGCGAGGCCGGCGCATTTTCGGCATGGCTCGCCGCCGCGACGTCTTACAGCGTTAGCAACTACCCGTTGATTCCTTTTTACATTTATTACTCGATGTTCGGTTTCCAGCGCGTGGGAGATCTCTGCTGGGCCGCCGGCGATTCGCAGGCTCGTGGATTTCTTATTGGTGCAACAGCGGGGCGCACAACACTTAATGGAGAAGGGTTGCAGCATCAAGATGGCCATAGTCATATTTTGGCAGGCACTATTCCAAATTGCGTCACTTACGACCCTACCTATGCCTATGAGCTTGCAGTCATCATTCAGGATGGACTCCGCCGTATGTACGACGAAATGGAGTCGGTGTTTTATTACATCACCACCATGAATGAGAATTACGTGCAGCCAGAAATGCCCGAGGGCGTTGAAGAAGGCATCATTCGTGGTATGTATTTGCTCGAAGATGGCGATGCAACGGACTATGCAACGACAAAGCCTAGAAAAGAGTTGAGCGCGCTTAGGGTTCGTCTCTTAGGCAGCGGAACTATACTTCGTGAGGTAAGGAAGGCGGCAACTACGCTGCGCGAAGATTTTGGAGCTCACGTCGACGTTTGGAGCGTAACGAGTTTTAACGAATTACGCAGAGAAGCGCTGACGGTTTCTCGCGAAAATATGCTTAATCCTGCGGCTAAGATAAAGAAGCCGTTTGTCACCGAGCAGCTCGGCGGTAAGCAGGGCCCTGTCATCGCGACTACCGATTACATGATGTCGTATTCGGACCAGATTAGAGAATTCGTTCCAGACACTTACAAGGTGCTAGGCACCGACGGTTTCGGTCGTAGCGATAGCCGCGAGAAGCTGCGTCATTTCTTCGAGGTGGACGCCAAGTTTATTGTTTTGGCTACGCTCACCGAACTGCGCGCGCGCGGGTTGATCGAAGCGAAACAAATCGCTGCCTTTATGAAGAAAGAAGGCATCGACCAGAATAAACCTAATCCGCTCACGCATTAGCGAGAGGCGTGCGATTTGAGTCGAATCATTTTGGGAGCAGCGAAGCGGTGGCTATAGAAAAAATTCTAGTACCAGATTTGGGTGATGCGAGCGATGTCGAAGTCATCGAGCTTCTTGTCGCTGTCGGCGACACAGTAGCCGAGGAAGATTCTCTTCTCGTGTTAGAGAGTGATAAAGCGGCAATGGAGATTCCTGCGCCTAGGAGCGGCATTGTTAAAAGCCTCGAGGTTAACCTTGGTGACAAGGTAAGCAGTGGTAGTGTGATTCTCACGCTCGAAGTCGAGGCAGGCGTTGAATCGGCCGCAATCCCCGATGTCGCTGCGACTCCGGATAACGAGAAGGCTGAACAAGTCGCCGAGCAACCGGCGGACGTTGGGCTCGGTGCGGCGGCCGTCGCAGCACCGGTTTCCTTCGATATCGTCGTGCCCGATATTGGAACCGAAGACGAAGTGGAGATTATTGAGATTCAAGTCGCGGTAGGTGACGTGCTTACTGTTGACGACACGCTTATGACGCTCGAATCGGACAAAGCGGCGATGGATGTTCCCGCAGATCGAGCAGGTGAAGTACAAGAAATACTCGTAAGCGTTGGCGACAAAGTTAAGACGGGCACGAGCATCGTGCGTATCCTAACAGCAGCCGCTGCGGTTGAAACTGCGCCTTTAGCACCGCCGGGCCAGTCGATCTCAAACGAGTCCGAACCAAGTAAACCACAGCCGCCTGCCGCCGTACCCGAGCCGCAGTCGGTGCCGAGTATTCAGGCTCCTGTGCCCGGCGCCGAGTCAGCCAAAGTCTATGCGGGCCCTGCGGTGCGCAAGCTCGCGCGCGAACTCGGCGTCGACCTTACGCAGGTGCGTGGGAGCGGGGCAAAGTCGCGCATCATCAAAGAAGACATTCATGGTTTTGTTAAAACACGTATTAATACACCCACGACGGCACTGACAGGCGTTGGGATTGCTGCAGTACCTGATATCGATTTTAGTCAGTTTGGCGAGATCGAAGAAGTGCCGCGCAGCAAGTTGCACAAGCTCACCGCAATTAATATGCAGCGCAACTGGAACGCAGTGCCGCACGTGGCGCAGTTTAATGAAATAGATATTAGCGACCTCGAAGAGTTTAGGGCGAGCCTCAAAGGCGAAGCACAACGGAAGGGCGTCAAGATGACTTTCTTGCCGTTCTTGCTGAAAGCCTGCGCTGGCGCTTTAGCAGAGCTGCCTCAGTTTAATGTGTCGCTGCATTCCTCGGGCGAGCACTTAATTCAGAAAAAGTATATTCACATTGGCGTGGCGGTGGCGACGGAGGCCGGTCTTGTTGTTCCGGTTGTGCGTGACGTAGACAAGAAAAGTCTCTGGGAGCTCGCGGCAGAGGTTATAGAGCTTTCGAATAAGGCGAAAGATCGCAAGTTGGCGCGAGAGGAAATGCAGGGCGCCTGCTTTACTATCTCAAGCTTGGGCGCTATTGGCGGCACTGGATTTACGCCTATAGTGAACGCCCCTGAGGTTGCGATCTTAGGTGTCGCGAAGACGCAGATAAAGCCGCAGTATATCGGGGGACAATTTGTGCCTCGCCAGATGCTACCGATCACTCTGTCGTATGACCACAAGGCGGTAAATGGTGTTGACGGCGGACTGTTCGTCACCTACCTCGAGAAAGTGCTAAGCGATATTCGTAATCTGATTCTTTAGGGCTCGGGCGTCTAATCGCAAGGGTTTCTAGACAGGGTAGAACAACGTTCTACCCTTGTGCTCGACCCGCGCTATCGGGCAATCATACGCCCTGCCGAGGGTTTCTTCGGTGAGTATTTCCTCCGCGCTTCCAACTAAGGTCTCGACATCACTTACCATTAACACAATGTTGTCGCAGACCCGCGCAGCTAAATTGATATCGTGAGTGGCCATGATCACCGCGGCTTCTTTAGGCGTGTGATGGTTCGGCGCCGAGAGTTCGGTCGTCGCTTCGCTTTTGCCGCCAGCCTGTGAAAGCAGCAGGGTGATCAGTTGTGTTTGAAAGCCTAAGTCTAAGTGATTACTAGGCTCGTCTAAGAGCAAAAGACGGGGTTGTTGCGCGAGCAACATGGCGAGCGCCAAACGTTGCCGTTCGCCGCCCGAAAGGGAGGTAACAGCACGCGAGGCGAGGCTTTCAATACCTAGTTGGCGCAATGATTCGTAAGCGAGGCCAAGATCTTTCGAATTGTCGAAAAGTCGCCCCCGGGCATGCGGGTGGCGACCGAGTAAGGCCGTTTCTATAACAGTAGAGGGCAGCGCATCGACTGACTCTTGGAGCAACAGCCCTATGTGAAGAGCGATGTGTGCAGAGCTCAGCGTCGATAGGTTTTGGTCGCCAAGTAATACATTCCCTGCGGCAGGTGTTCTTAAACCCGCGAGCGTATGCAGCAAACTCGTTTTCCCTGCGCCATTTTTCCCGAGTAAACCCCAGCGCTCACCCGTGTTTATACTGAAGCTCAGATCGCAGCACAGCGTTCGAGAGCCGGCACGTAGCGAGAGTGAGTTCGCTGTAAGAAGCGGGGTCATTTGCTCGGAGTGCTCCTTAGTATGGCGATAAAGCTAGGTACGCCGATAAGCGCGGTGATCACGCCCACGGGCAGTTGCTGAGGCGCGAGGAGTGTGCGCGCGAGCGTGTCGGCAACAACAAGAAATGTGCCGCCTGTCAGAAGCGAAAAAGGGATGAGGACGCGATGGTCGCGCGCCCCGATTAATCGCAGCATATGAGGCACAACCAGACCGACGAAGCCGACACTGCCGGCGGTAGTGACTGCGATAACGGTGAGCAGCGAGGCGCCAAAGAAAAGGCTGAGACGCAGGCGTTTAATATCGACCCCAAGACTGGCCGCGACGAGGTCACCTCGCACAAGGACATTGAGTGAGCGCGCCGCGCGCATAGCCAGAGCGGCGCCAACGACTAATACCCCGATTTGTGCGGGCCCGACGCTACTTTGGCTGAGGTCTCCCATAAGCCAAAACAGCATGCCTTGCACGCTAGCGCTCGCACTCGTCGAGAGCATCAGATTGATTAGCGCGCCCCAACCGGCTGAGACTACGACACCGGTAAGCAAGAGATGCGTTGTCGACCAACTGCCCGCGCGGCTGGCAATACCAAAGACAACGCCTACGGAAATAAGCGCGCCGACAAAAGCGGTGCTCGAGAGCCACCAGCCGCCAAGTCCCAGCATAATACTTGCCAGCGCACCGACGGCTGCGCCACCCGAGAGGCCGAGAATATAGGGGTCGGCGAGAGGGTTGCGCAGCAGCACTTGCATAAGAACGCCCGCGAGCGCGAGCGCTGCACCTGTGACGAACGCGGCCAGGGTGCGAGGGAGCCGGATATCCTCGAGCACCTGACGCTGCAGATCAGGAAGGTCACCTAGCACATAGCTCATGAGGTCGCTGAATGACAGATCGACACTGCCACTTAATAGCGAGCCCAATATCGCTGTAAAAGCGAGTAAAGAGGCAGCTAGTAGAAGTCGAAAGGGTTGGAATTGGCTCACAATCTGCTCATTTTGAGGCGAGTTCCCCCCGAGTTTTGATTGGGAGGCTTCGCGTAGATGATGATGGTAACATTACCTCACCAGCAAGCTCTAGGTTACTTACTGGCTAGCGGCATCAGCCGCCACGACTATTTAGGAGACACCCAATGCCAACATTCGATATCGTATCCGAGGTTGACGTTCACGAAGTGCGCAACGCGATGGAACAATCCAACAAAGAGGTAGGCACCCGCTTCGACTTTAAAGGAATTGATGCATCCTTCGCCTTAGCGAAGGAAAACGAAATCACGCTGACAGCCGAGGTGGACTTTCAGCTGCAACAAATGCTCGAGATTCTTCGGGGCAAACTCGTCAAGCGCGGAGTCGATTTAAAAAGCCTCAGCGAAGGCGACGTTCAGCTTAGCGGGCAGCGCGCAACGCTTGCGGTGACTGTCCAGCAAGGTATCGAGTCTGACATTGCTCGCAAACTCGTGAAGCAGATCAAAGATAAAAAACTGAAAGTCCAGACAGCGATTCAGGGCGACAAGTTACGCGTAACCGGCAAAAAGCGCGACGATTTGCAAGAAGTCATCGCCTTTCTGCGAGAGCTTCCGCTCGATATACCCCTGCAGTTTAATAATTTCAGAGACTAATCTTGCAGGCGACTCAGCGCGATTCATTGTCTTTCGTCGAGACCCTAGCCCAGCTTCGCGACAGGCGATTTCTCGCTGTGTTGCTATTCGGTTTTTGTAGTGGGTTTCCGTGGGTTCTGCATGGGTCGGTGCTAACGCTTTGGCTGCAGCAGTCAGGCCTTTCGCGGTCGGCGATAGGTTTTTTTGGCGTGATCGCCACGGTATATGCGGTCAATTGGCTGTGGGCGCCTTTTGTTGATCGCATGCCTTTACCTTTCCTAGGTAAACGCCTTGGCCAGCGCAGGTCATGGATTGTGCTCTGCCTTGCGGGTATGTCGCTGCTGGTTCTCGGCCTTGGCCTAAGCGATCCTAGCGTCAGTCTCGTGCAGATCAGCCTGCTGGCACTCGGTATCGCTATTTGTTCTGCGACACTCGATATCAGCGTTGATGCCTACCGCATCATGCTGTTTAACCGTGAAGAGATGGATAGAAAAATGCCGTATGCGGCAGCGGTTAGCACCACGGGCTGGTTTGCCGGTTATGGCTTTATCGGTGGTGCGCTCGCGGTGGCATTAGGCGGCGAAACAATCGGCATGAGCTGGGATCGCGTGTATCTCGTCTTAGCGGCTATGGTTGCAGTGCTCGCTCTACTGGTGCTCCTTACCCCTAGGCCCCCCAACGAAGGCGAAGAGGCTGTAGGAGCCGCGGTGGCACAAAGTGAGTCGCCAAGTTTGAGCGACTGGATCCAAGCAACACTAATAGCGCCTTTCGCCGAGTTCTTTCAGCGCTGCGGTTTTCGCCTCGCACTTTCGGTGCTGTTGCTTCTGCTCGTCTTTCGACTCGGCGAAGCGATGCTCGGGCGTATGTCGCTGGTGTTTTATGTCGAAGTTGGGTTCTCGCGCGACGAAATCAGCCTTTATCAGAAATTTTTTGGTGGGCTAGTCACCGCTGGGTTTTCGTTGCTGGGCGCGGTGATCAACACGCGCTTCGGTGTCATCCGAGGACTTTTTGTTGCCGGCATCGCCATGGCGGGTGCCAACCTCATGTTTGCGCTGATCGCCGTGGTTGGCCCAAATACAAATCTGCTTATGCTTGCGCTTTTGGTTGATAATTTCTTTCAAGCCTTTGCAACCGTCGCGTTCGTCTCGTTTATCTCGTATTTCACCAGTCGTACTTATACCGGTACACAGTATGCGCTCATGGCGTCTGTATCGAATTTCGGAAGAACGACACTGGCAGCTGGGAGCGGTTTCGTTATCGACGCGCTCGGCGGCGACTGGGCGAGTTTTTTCATTCTGACAACGCTGATGGTAATCCCTGGTTTGGGGCTTTTGGTGTGGGTTGGGCGGCTACTGCCGGGCTATTCTGCGCGTCAGGTTACGGCATCCCACCCGTAACGCGCGAGTGCAATGCGTCCTCTAACAAAGACAATGCCTTCAGACTCGAGCCGGTCTTTCTGCTCTCGATAGCTTGCGCTGCCTTCGGGTAATGAGAGCCGCCCTTGAGAATTACAGACGCGATGCCAGGGCAGCGTCGTTGGCTTCGGCAGATTTTTTAGCACATTGCCGACTTGTCTCGCACGGCCAGGCAAACCGGCGAGTGCCGCAATTTGTCCATAGCTTGCGACGCGGCCTGCCGGAATCTGGTGGACAATCTGCCAAATTCGTTCTTGAGGGTTGAAAGGTTCGATAGGGTGCATGCGCGATAAGATCGCGTAGAATGATTAGCCTGTCCAGCCAAGGAGTTTATTTCGTGCGTTTCCTGTTTTTATTTTTCATCGCTGTGCCGCTTGTCGAGATGTTGCTGTTGTTCGAGGTAAGCGATCAGATTGGGGGGCTGTCTACGCTTGGTTTAGTGGTGGCAACGGCTGTGATCGGGGTACAGGTCCTTAAGCAACAGGGCATTGCGACCCTAACGAGGGCGAATGCACGACTCAGCTCGGGAGAGCTGCCTGCACAGGAGATTATCGAAGGCATGCTTTTAGCCGCCGCAGGGGCATTGTTGCTAACCCCAGGATTTATAACAGACACGCTAGGGTTTGTGTTTCTGGCAGGGCCGCTGCGAAGACTCATCGCGGCGAGACTGCTTCGCAGCGGTCTAGTGCGCGCGGGGGGCGGACTGGGGGCCGGTTTTTCTGGTGGGTCTGTTGGTGGGTTTAGCGCTGGGTTTAACCGCAGATCGCAGGGTGGTGTCAGCGGCGAGCACCAAGGGTTTGATACCAGCGCAGCGGGTAGTGCTGAGGGTGAAATCATCGAGGGCGAGATTGTAAGAGAGGGCGAGATTGTAAGAGAAGGCGATAGTGCAACACTGGATAAAGGGGTGAGTGAGGCGGATAAAAAAGCCCGTTCATCACATTCCTCGCGCGAAGAAAATAAATATAAAATCTAATAAATTCAATAAATTAAATAATTTATCTCGAAAAATTCTACTAAGAATTTTCGAGTCACCATCGTGCTAACTGCGATCGCCTTTAAACAGGCCATTTGATTAGTGCTGAGTTAGCAAAGAATTTGCCCTCTAGGCATTGAATTCCTGCCACCAATCCCCATCTTGCACTCATCTACTAACTCGCCGCCAAAGGGCGTCGACACTTGGTAAGTGATGATCGGCTTCTCGACGGCATAGCCCCGCGTAGCCCTTTTCAATTCTGGCAATCAAGACCTTTGATTTAGGAGTGACGAAAGATGAATATCCGCCCATTGCAAGACCGCGTTGTTGTAAGACGCACCGAAGAAGAAAAGACAAGCGCAGGGGGCATCGTGCTGCCCGGTTCTGCTTCTGAAAAGCCTGCTCAAGGTGAAGTAATCGCCGTGGGACCAGGCAAGCGTCAAGAGAACGGCGACACGCAGCCGGTCGACTTAAAAGTAGGTGACACCGTGGTATTTGGCAAATACGCCAGCAATACGGTCAAGATCGGCGATGAGGAGCTATTGATCCTCAGCGAAGGCGAGATCTACGGCGTTATCGAAAGCTAAGAGCTATGCGCTCGAGTTTTCCAAGACCAACCTCTATTTAGATAGGAATATTCAACATGGCTAAAGAAGTAAAATTCGGCGATCCCGCGCGCCAACGACTCCTCGCGGGTGTCAACATTCTCGCAGACGCGGTTAAAGTTACCCTCGGTCCTAAGGGCCGCAATGTCATCCTCGACAAGTCTTTCGGCGCGCCGACAGTTACTAAGGATGGCGTCTCGGTAGCGAAAGAGATTGAACTCGCTGACCGTTTCGAGAACATGGGTGCGCAGATGGTTAAAGAGGTTGCCTCGCAGACGTCTGACGTCGCTGGCGACGGCACAACGACTGCCACCGTTCTTGCCCAATCAATTCTCAACGAAGGCCTAAAGGCTGTCGCTGCAGGTATGAATCCAATGGATTTGAAGCGCGGAGTCGATAAGGCTGTTGCGGCGCTCGTGCTAGAGGTAGGCAAGCTCTCGACTCCTTGCACCGACTCCAAAGCGATTGCACAGGTAGGCACTATCTCTGCGAACTCTGATGAAGAGGTCGGCCGCATTATTGCTGAGGCAATGGACAAGGTTGGTAAAGAAGGCGTCATCACAGTGGAAGATGGTTCAGGTCTTGAGAACGAGCTGGACATCGTGGAAGGCATGCAGTTCGACCGCGGCTATCTCTCTGCTTACTTCATCAACAACCAAGAGAGCATGAGCGTCGATCTCGAAAGCCCGCTGATCCTCTTGGTCGACAAGAAAGTGTCGAACATTCGCGACATGCTTGGCCTGCTTGAAGGCGTGGCTAAGTCTGGTCGTCCTCTGTTGGTTATCGCAGAAGACGTCGAAGGTGAAGCGCTCGCGACACTGGTTGTAAATAACATGCGCGGTATCGTGAAAGTCGCTGCGGTTAAGGCGCCTGGCTTCGGAGACCGTCGTAAGGCGATGCTCGAAGACATCGCTGTGCTAACCGGCGGTACTGTTATCTCTGAAGAAGTTGGCCTCAACCTGGAAGGCGCGACAGTAGACGATTTGGGCAGCGCCAAGCGTGTGCAGATCACTAAAGAAAACACGACTATCATCGATGGCTCGGGCGATGCGAAAGCAATCGAAGGCCGCGTAAGCCAGATTCGTGCGCAGATCGAAGAGACTTCATCTGACTACGATCGTGAGAAACTGCAAGAGCGCGTCGCGAAACTTGCTGGCGGCGTTGCCGTAATCAAAGTGGGTGCGGGTACCGAAATCGAAATGAAAGAGAAGAAGGCACGCGTTGAAGACGCATTGCATTCGACTCGCGCAGCGGTCGAAGAGGGTGTTGTTCCTGGCGGCGGCGTCGCGCTTGTGCGTGCACTGCAAGCGGTGACAGGCCTCAAGGGCGACAACGAAGACCAGAACGTCGGTATTGGTTTATTGCTCAAAGCGGTTACTGCGCCACTGCGCCAGATCGTCAGCAATGCAGGTGGTGAAGGCTCGGTAGTTTTGGACAAAGTTGCAGCAGGTAAAGGCAATTTCGGCTTCAACGCGGCGACAGGTGAATACGGCGACATGATTGAGATGGGTATTCTCGACCCCGCCAAGGTCACACGCACAGCAATTCAAGCTGCCGGTTCGGTTGCTGGTCTAATGATCACCACCGAAGCGATGGTTACCGATGCACCTGAAGAAAAGGGTGCTGCGCCGGCTATGCCTGATATGGGCGGCATGGGCGGCATGGGCGGAATGGGTGGTATGGGCGGCATGATGTAAAGCTCGCCCTTTTTCGTGTGACGACAGCGTAAAAACAACGTCACAAAAAAAAGCAGACAATGACATTGTCTGCTTTTTTTGTGAGCGGTAGTTTGTGATTATCTCTCTCAGCGCTTGCTGACTAAGCCGCTAGATTCGCGTTGGCAAAATCCCAGTTGACGAGTTGTCGATGTACGACGCCAAAAAGTCTGGACGACGATTTTGGAAGTCTAGGTAATAGGCATGTTCCCAGACATCGCAAACGAGCAGGGGTTTAGCACCGGAGGTTAGCGGCGTTTCGGCATTCGCTGACTTTTCAATCGCTAGCTTGCCATCGCGCTCTACTAGCCATACCCACCCGCTGCCGAATTGGCTTACGCCGCCCGCGACAAACTGAGCTTTGAACTCGTCGAAGCTGCCGAAATCGGCGTCGATACGCGCGGCAATATCGCCGGTCGGTGCGCCACCGCCGGAAGGGCTGAGGCTGTTCCAGAAGAAGCTGTGGTTGTAATGTTGGCCCACGTTGTTGAACAGTGCGCCGCCGATCTTCGCTGTGTCGTGAACGAGTTGCTCTAAATCTGTGCCTTCGATTCCGGCGTCGGCGAGGAGTTCGTTCCCCTTCACAACATAGGCGTTGTGGTGTTTGCCATGGTGATAGTCGAAGGTGTCAGCCGACATATGGGGTGCGAGTGAGTCTTTGGCGAAGGGGAGTTCTGGAAGGTGTAAGCTCATAAGAATGATTATGCTCCTGCTACTACTTAGGGTTGATGATTAGAGATTTTACGGTAACAAATACGGCGAAAGGTCGATTTTAGACCTGCTAGCATCAGGACTCAAATCGATCCTTCAAAATCGTCAAAGTGTTAAAAGTGTTGAAAGTGTTCAGGGTATGCAGAGTCTTGAAAGCGGCAGCCGAGTGAACTCAGCTGCCTGAGAAAAGCAGTGGTTAGAGGTATTGAACAACCACTAACAGCACGGCAGCCAGCGCAACACCTAAGTGCACAACGCCGACGACGCTCGCCATCGGTCCCATCTTGCCTTTAATCGCGTTCGCTTCGATCGCAAGAATGAGGATAACAGCAACAGCCGATGCGGTGCTGCTGACGCCCATTTCTGCGCCCATTGGCAAACCACCAAGTCCGTTTAAGTGTCCAGAGGCTACCATGAAAAGCAGCATTGGCAGTGAGAATAAGGTATTAGTTCTTGAGGCTAATCCCGCCTTACCCGCGGCGCCCGCAGCTTCGGGAAGCGCTTCACCGCCGCCGAGTACTTGCTCATTCGAGGCCATGACGATTTTCTGATTCGGCCAGATGATCAGCCACACATTGAGGAACATGAATGTACCCATGAGCATGCCGAGAATGATGTAGAAGTTTACTGCGGCAGCGAGATAGCCTGCGAGAGCGATGCCGGAAATAAAGGTGACTAGTGCGCCATAGCGAAACCATTTGAGTGCATTAGGGAGTAACTTTGATATCGCCGAGGCTTTCGCGGCCGGGTCTGCGACTTTGAAATACTCAGTTTGGACAAAGTTGAAGTAGTAGAGGATGCCTATCCACACGACACCTGCGAAAAGGTGAATCCAGCGGACTAAAAAGGGGACTAAATTATCGAGTTCCATTGGGGGTAGCTCCTTTATTGGTTTTTTTAATTATTCGGAGAGAAGTGTAGCACTTGCTGCATTCGGCAGGCTATTGAATCGCAGATGCATTCATAGTGACTAACTAGGGGTATAGGGATAGCGGGCGTTGTCCAATTTGTAGATAATGAGTCCATTAATTCCAATCTTTTCAGTGAGCCTAAGCATGAGAGACAACGATGACCTCGGTCGGCTTCCCCCGATGGTGCCCGAGCGCGATGATGTAGACAGTCACCTCAGTAATCGCAAAGCTCAGGGGCAAGATATCGTCATGCCTGCGCGAGGCATTGCGCAGCCTCGCAGCTCTGCGGGTCTGAAGGCTGCGATAGCAATTTTATTTTTAGCTGTGTTTGGCGGTGCGGGTTATGGCTATTTTTATACGCAAGAAGCCAATGCAGATGCGCGTTCGGCGGAGCTTCGCATTGCTGATCTAGAACGTCGACTAAGCCTTGTTGGTGATAGTGCCGAGGAGTCGACGCTTAAGATGATCGAGCGGATGGACTTTAATTTTTCTGAGATCGATAAACTTTGGGCTGCTCGACGCGTACTCAATGGCAATATAGACGAGTTGAAAGGCGAGGCTGCGAGGATCAGGCTTACCAATGAAGGCCAAGACGAGACGATTGCGCAGAACGCTTCGCGTCTCGCCACCTCGGCGGAATCGTTGATTGGCGTCGAAACTCGACTCAATACTCTAGCCAATGAGCTGGCTGCAGCCACGACGGCGATGGGTCAGTTAAACGCGCAGGTCGCGGAACTCGACGGATTGCGCGGAGACCTCGTGTCGATACAGGCGTCTCTTAACAGTGGAGACAGCACGGTGCTCGGGCTGGCTGGGCGGCTCGACTATGTCGAGCAGTCAATGGAGTCTGTGAATGCCTACAGACTTCAAGTAAACGACAGCCTCTACAGGTTACAACAGAATGTTGAAACCTTGCAGTCGATGCTTCGCCCAGCGCAATAACTGGGGAGAGCAGGGAGGTGTTTTCGCCTCTTACTCTTAATTGCCAGTAAAATTAGGACTCCGCTTTTCGACGAAGGCACTAACTCCCTCTCTGAAGTCGGCACGCGACGCGCAGTCGGCAAAATACTCTGCCTCTGCCTGAAGCTGCGATTCGAATTCGCTTTCGAGAGAGCGATAGAATAATGCCTTCGTATTGCCATAGACATGCGTTGGGCCAGCGGCGAGACGCTGAGCGAGAGCCGCCGTTTCGGCGTCGAGTTCGGCGTTTGGCACGACGAAATTAATCATCCCGATGTCTTTTGCCTCCTGCGCGCCAAATCTATCGCCTAACAGTGCTATCTCCATCGCCTTCTTGATGCCTACCGCGCGGGGCAAGTGGAAAGATGAAGAGCCGTCGGGGCTTGTACCGATTTTGCAATAAGCGAGTGTAAAGAAAGCATCGTCTGCTGCAATCACCAGGTCGCAGGCAAGCGCCATGCTGACTCCGGCACCGGCTGCTGCGCCGCGACAACTAGCTATAATTGGTTTCGGCATGCGGCGCATGGCGAACATAATGGGGTGCAGGTCGTGAATTCGAAGTAGGAATTCTTTGCGCACATCGGAGGGGTCTTTTTTTATTGACTCACTCATACCCTTTACATCGCCGCCCGCCATAAAATGATCGCCAGCGCCCTTCAGCACAACACAGCGCACGGTATCATCGTGTTCGATGTCATGAAGCACATCGATGAGCTGGGCGCGCATCTCCATACTGAGTGCGTTGCGTGCCTCTGGACGATTCATCGTGAGTGTTGCGACACCGTTTGTAATGTCGAGATCTAAATGAGCCATAGTTGTTCCTCTGCGTTAACTATTATTCGAGACAGAGTATAGGATGCCGTATCTTCGCTTACTAGCGCTTGGCAAAACGCGCTGATCGGGTATAATGCGCCTCCCTTAACCGACCAGTGCATGTTTTTTGGTTAAGCGCTGCGGACGTGGCGGAATTGGTAGACGCGCTAGATTTAGGTTCTAGTATCGAAAGGTGTGGGAGTTCAAGTCTCCCCGTCCGCACCATCCTTTTTTTTCAGGCTCAGGTTTACAAGCCCAGGTTTTCAAGCTCAAGCATTATCATAGGTGTTACCGAGCTGAGAGCAAGTTGAAGAACAAGCTTTTAGCCTGCGTTACTCATCCGCGTGTTATTTCACCCAAACTGCTGGTAAGACACAAGTCTCTGATGCCGTAATAAAGCCGATCAAAGTCGCGCGGGACTGGCATGACAAACTTCAGATGTATCGCACGCCTTTCACCATGCTAATCTTCGGTTATGAAGAAAAAATTTCTGACCACATTCCTGAGTAAGCTCACCCAGTCCAGTATAGCCTCGATTGCTGAAGAGCCTGCGTCTAGCTTTTCTCTTCCTGCCGACAAAGCCGCGAAAGTGGGAGGCAATCAACTCGTCTCGTCTTCAGCGGAGGTAAATGCTTTTTTAACTAAAGTAGCTTCGCTACCTAAGGGTAGTGGCGACGGGAGACTCCTATTTGCCTTGGATGCGACGGCGAGCAGACAGGCAACTTGGGATAGTGCGAGCCATCTCCAAGCACAGATGTTTGGCGAGGCGGCGGCTCTCGGTGGCCTTACTGTTCAGCTATGCTATTTTCGCGGGTTCGGTGATTTTTTCGCCAGCGATTGGCAGAGTAGCGCGGACAGCGTGTTGGGTATTATGCAGGGGCTTCGATGTGAGGCTGGGCGTACTCAAATCGGTGCTGTCTTGCAACACGCGATGCGGGAAAACTCAGTTAAACCGCTCAGCTGTGTGGTCTACGTAGGCGATTGTTTAGAAGAAGACATCGATGTGCTTGCGGATCTCGCCGGCAAACTGGGTCTTTTGAAAGTGCCGTTGTTTGTCTTTCAAGAAGGTCGCGACGCGATCGCTACGGCAGGTTTTAAAGACTTATGCAGGCTTTCGGGAGGCGCGTATAGTCGCTTCGATTCTGCTAGCGCTGCGCAGCTTGCGCATCTATTGCGCGCAGTTGCCGCCTACGCAGCTGGCGGCATGAAAGCACTGACCGCGTTTGGCACGCGGAACAAAGACGCGGCTGTTGCAGTCGCTTTACTCGAAAGTCAAATTCGCCGCTAAAACTGAATGAGTTATCTCTTCCATGATTTTTAGACTGCTGCTCATCATCCTGTTGCCCCTATTTGCCTATTGGTTGGCCCAGCGCATTACGCGCCATGCAGCCCTTTCGGCGACTCAGAAACGCTGGCTCGTAATAAGCCTTACGGGATTGTTAGTGGTTGGTGTGCTAATTGCGATGGGTCGATTGCCGGTGCAATTTATTTTGGCGCCACTAGGATTGGCGGCGACCTCGCTATTCAGGCTGCTACCAGCGCTACTCCGCTTCCTGCCGATGGTGCAAATGCTGCGCGGGCGCGCGGGTGCCAGCAAACCTCGTCAACCCGGACAGCAGTCCACAATCCGAACGCGATTCTTAGCCATGTCGCTCGATCATGAAACGGCAGAAATGCAGGGTGAGGTGGTTGAAGGTGATTTCGCCGGGCGACCGCTCGTAAGCATGAGTCTCGAAGAGCTCTTAAGGCTGCTTTCCGAGTGCTGTGCAGATGGCGATTCTGTCCAGCTATTGCAGGCATATCTTGCTCATGCACACCCAGATTGGGAAGAATCGGCAGGAACGAGCAAGCGAGCGGAAAGCGGCAGTTACGAAGAAATGAATAGAGCGCACGCTCTGGAAGTGCTGGGGCTCGAAGAGGGTGCGGAGCGGGCTGATATTGTCGCCGCGCATAGAGATTTAATGCGCAAATTACACCCTGACCGCGGGGGTAATGACTACCTTGCAAAGAAGGTAAACGCGGCGAAAGACTTCTTGCTCGAGTAAAAGTCTTCCGCCTCTTGTGCCTCACGGCTTCTATTATTTAGCCGCGGACTTTGCTAAGAATGCCTGCACAATAGCCTGCGCCTCTGGTGTCTGTAGCAGGCGATTGAACTCGACCAATTCATCATTGATGACCGCGCGCGTCGCCTCGGGTGAGCCAGTTTTGATGAGGCGTTTACTGGTTTGAACCGAATCGGCAGGTAGGGCGGCGAGTTGCTGTGCTTTAGTCATGGCATAGTCTAAATAGTCAGCCTGATCTAGAACTTCATTCACCACGCCATAGTCGCGCGCCTGTTTGGCACTCATGCGATCGCCTAAGAGCAGCATTTCCGATGCGCGCTGGTGGCCTAATTGGCGAGGCAACAAATAGCTCGAACCCGCCTCGGGGCATAACCCTAAGCGCGTGAAAGGCATTTGCAGAAAACAATCACGTGAGGCGTACACCAGATCGCAGTGAAACAGCAGCGTTGTGCCGATGCCAATGGCAAGGCCGCTAATAGCCGCCACAATCGGCTTCTTGCTGTCGTTAAGCGCATGCATGAGATCTTGTGATGGACGACCCTGCGAAGAATCGGAATCGTTGCTCACAAATCCGTTTACATCGTTGCCGCTAGTGAAGCAATTATCCACGCCGCGGATCAGCGTCACGCGAACATCGTCGGCGTTGTCTGCCCAGCGCAGGCCTTCGGCAAGGGCCGAATACATGCCTGGCAGCAGTGCGTTCTTTTTCTCCGGACGATTTATTTTAAGGACAAAGACCCCCGCGTCCAGGCTGTATTCTATGTTGGCGTTGCTAGAGTCGAGCATGCAGTAGATTCCATAATGTAAGGTTATATGCGAGCTATCGCGAACGAGCCACTAAATGATTTCCGGGTGTTAAAACTGATAATTCGATCGGCAGAGCATCGCAGCACCGGTTGAGCGATGGTAGACTGTAAAATGACGCGCTAAACCTTAAGCCAGCGCCTTCATCAATGCAAGGCATGGCCAAACTTTAGAGGTGAAACAGTGACAACCCTAATTCGTAACGAAGACCTTATCCAGAGCGTCGCCGACGCATTGCAGTATATTTCGTATTACCATCCCATCGACTTTGTACAAGCGGTTCACGGCGCTTACGAGCGCGAAGAATCTCCGGCTGCAAAAGACGCGATGGCGCAGATATTAATCAACTCGCGCCTTTGTGCCGAGGGTAAGCGGCCTATTTGCCAAGACACAGGTATTGTTTGTGTATTCTTGAAAATCGGTATGCAGGTGCAGTGGGAAGGCTCTATGTCGATCACCGACATGGTTAATGAAGGCGTGCGCCGTGCTTATCTCCACCCTGATAACGTCCTTCGTGCCTCTATACTTCTCGACCCCGCGGGCCTGCGCAAAAACTCGGGCGACAATACGCCTGCAGTCGTGCATATGGAAATCGTGCCGGGGAATTCGGTCGAGGTAAAACTCGCCGCCAAAGGCGGCGGTTCGGAAAACAAGTCCAAACTCGCCATGTTAAATCCGAGCGACAGCATTGTTGATTGGGTCGAACGTACCGTGCCAACAATGGGTGCAGGCTGGTGTCCGCCAGGCATGCTTGGAATCGGTATTGGTGGCACAGCCGAGAAAGCAATGCTGCTGGCGAAAGAGTCTTTGATGGACCCTATTGATATACATGAATTACGTAAGCGGGGCCCCAATTCGCGTGTCGAAGAGCTTCGGCTAGAAATCATGGAGCGCGTGAATAATCTAGGCATCGGTGCGCAAGGCCTTGGCGGGTTGACCACCGTGCTCGATGTTAAAATCAGCGACTATCCTACCCATGCCGCCTCGCTGCCTGTTGCGATGATTCCTAACTGCGCTGCGACAAGACATGCCCATTTTCACCTCGACGGCAACGGCCCTGCAGAGCTGACACCGCCGAGTTTAGCCGATTGGCCTGAGATCACTTGGGATGTGGGGCCGCGAGCGCGGCGTGTGAATCTGGACACAGTCACACCGGAGGAAATTACGCACTGGCAACCAGGCGAGACGTTATTGCTTTCCGGTACACTTCTTACTGGACGCGACGCGGCACACAAGCGTCTGTTAACGCAGCTGGCTAATGGCGAGCCCCTGCCTGCTGGCGTAGATTTTAAGAATAAGTTTATTTACTACGTAGGCCCCGTAGATGCCGTGCGCGACGAAGTGATCGGGCCAGCTGGCCCAACCACAGCCACGCGTATGGACAAGTTCACCGATGACATGCTCGAGAAAACAGGATTGATCGGCATGGTGGGCAAAGCAGAACGAGGCCCCATCGGCATAGAAGCCATCAAGAAGCACAAAGCGGTTTATCTCATGGCCGTGGGCGGGGCAGCCTACCTTGTTTCGAAAGCGATTCGTCAGTCTAAAGTCGTCGCATTCGAGGACCTCGGCATGGAGGCTATTCACGAGTTTGTTGTTGAAGATATGCCGGTTACCGTTGCGGTTGATTCCTCTGGCACTTCGGTGCACAACACCGGGCCTGCGATCTGGAAGCAGCGCATCGCCGAGGAGCATGCGCTCGAGATCAAAGGCTAATCCGCGAGTCCAGCATAGGGGCTTTTTAGATCAAGATTGATGGGTGGGCGATTTTCGCCCACCTGCACCGACGCACAGCGTACAGTGGTTGTCGCGCCGAACGCGAGGTCCTCCTCGCCGAGCACACCGTCGTCGAAGTGGTAAAGAATGCGATGGTCGCCGCGCGAGGCCGCTGCATCGTAGTCGTTGCTGTTAGCAGCAATAGCCTCGTTATGATGAAAGTAATCCGTCATCGCTTTCTGCCCATGGCGCGCTGCAAGTATCTTTCGGGTGATGTGAGGGGCGAGCACTGTCGCCGACGCATTGTTGCCACCGAAACCCTTAGAGTTTAAAAGTGCGACGTCGATTGTTCCCACATCGCTCTCTCGATGTTTCAAAACGAAGTCGAGGTTGTCTCGTTTAACGTCGTCGGCGAGTTCCGTGACTGTTTCTATGCCGGGTATTGTCCCGTGTGCCCAAAGCCCCAAGGTAGACATCAATTGGTCGCCGGCAGAGCTCGCTAATGAATGCCCAACGAACGCCTTAACAGCGGCGATGCGCCAACCTTGTATGCCGAATTCTTTCGCAACGCGATTTAAAATAGCCGATTCGCTGACGCGGTTTTGCGGCGTGCCTGTACCGTGTGCCTGAACGATGCTGCGCTCACGCAACGCGCGTTCACCCACAATGGAGCGCGCCGCCGCAGCGGCCTTGGCGACCGTAAGATAGTTCCCCGCGCCGGGTCCTGCGATTGATTTTTTGTAGCCGTCGGCGTTTATGAAAACATCGCTCACCGAGCCTAGTATGTTGGCGCCCAATTCGAGTGCGAGTGCGTCGTCCATCAGAATGACAAACTGCGACGATTCGGCGAGTGTAAAGCCGCAGTTATTGCCGAACGGGCGGCAGGCACGACGCGAATCGAAAGAGGCGCCGGGCGCGAGGCTATCGAGAGCGCGCAGTTTCGAATCTTCTGCGAGCGCACCCATAACATTAAAACCTTCGAACACTTCGGGCGTGAGCGGCGCTTCACTGGTGCCGACAATAGCGATTCTCGATTCGCCAGATTGTATGTCTTTAATGCCTTGTCGCAGGTTGTAAAGGAATGTCGCGCAGGCTGCCACACTCGTACCTGTAGTGCCTAGGTTGCCTAATAAATAAGCGTTGATAAAGTCTGCGGGCATCTCGATTAAGCCAAGTGGGAGCTGTTTAGAGCTGACTTTCTTGCCTAGCAATCGCGCCTGCAGCATGCCGCCAAACCCTGCGCTGTCTAATTGCCCCATACAGTTGCCTGCATAGACACTGATTGCATCTGGGGCGACGCGCGCGCGTAGCCTAGCCCAGGGAATACCAAGTGAATTGATTGCGTCCGAGGCGCCATAGACGGTCATCTGCAGCGCACGAGGATGATTGCGTGAAGCATAAAGCGCAGCGGGGTCGAAGCCGCTAGGCAGTTGGCCTGCGCTCGTAACCCTCATTTCGCTGTAGGTTGCCAGCATAACCTCGGCGCTTGTGGAGGCGATTGTTACGTGCTCGCTGTCCTCCTCAACCAGCCTCCAGCCCTCGGGGAGCCGGAGGTTGCTTAGGGAGGGTGTGGTGATAAAACTCGTGGTGAAAGAGGTTGGCAGTTGGCGTTTCGCAATGCGAAACCGCAGTTCGCCGCCGTCTTCAGCGCCGTGGCTGCCTGCGCGGTGATGCTCTGGCATAAGCTGCAGGCTCGTGTGCATGCGCTGCCGCTGAGGGTCGAAAAGATTATTCTCTAATGCGCGGATGAGGGTGCCGCGTAGAAGCGCCTCCGGCGAACTATGAGTCGCCTTGGCGCCAGACAATCCGGCGAGGCTTGCCGCTAATTTCTGCCGCTGCGTCTGGCTCAGCGTGTTTTCGATCAGGCGTTGGTAGCCGCGATTCAATGAGCTGCGGCCGGCAGGGCTAATGCCTCCGAAGCCGGCAATTATGGGTAATGGCGTCATATTTGTCCCTGCTTAGGGTTGCGAGTACACGGTTTTGACTCGCGACCGAGTGTAAAGTGGCTGACTAAGTCCAAAGTATGCCGATTGATTCGTCGGTAAGATGAGACTAAAAAGCCATACAATATAATTTAAAAGACAAAATTTTGGCTGTCAGGCGTTATCGATGCTCGTTCGTGCGCCTTTCACTGCTTGCAACCCTCGCGCGGCAGTTCTAGGATAAAGGTCGGTATTCACCAAGACTTCTAGGTTGTCGACGACATTGGACATAGGTTATTTAGCTAAGCTTGCAGCGCTGCATAAGCGACTTGGTCTCGAGGCTGCGTTGCTCGAAGAGGCTGAACTCGGCATGAGTGACCACCCACTCTGCGAAGAGGCGATGCAACTGGTCTCGATAGGAGACGACGTGTTTGGTCGCCCTCAGCAGTTAGCGCCAGACGCCGCCCGGGCATGGGCTGAGATGCTAGAAGCCGCCACGTCGCAAGGAATAAGCCTGCAGCTCGTGTCTGGTTTCCGTGGAATCGACTATCAAGCAGAGCTTATCGGGCGCAAGCTCAGCGCCGGCCAATCCCTTCGAGATATCCTCAAAGTGAGCGCTGCGCCGGGTTTCAGTGAACATCACACAGGTAATGCGGTTGACGTGACGACAGAGGGTGCGGCAGCACTGGATGAGACATTCGACGACACCGACTGCTTTCACTGGCTGCTTGCACGCGCCGGCGATTTTGGGTTCACGCTGACCTACCCTCGCAATAACTCCTTCGGAATCGACTACGAGCCTTGGCACTGGTGTTTTCAATCGCAACAACGGCCGCGAGCACGCTAGGTGTTTTTTTTAGCTTTTTCAGAATGATGGAAGCTATTTCAATTGATCCAGAACAAGGAGTGTGACGAGGCTCGCGGAATATCTTGAGATTCTTTAGACATCATCACTAAGCTGCGTTAGTCTGAGGGTGATTAAACGGAGGGGGAATGCCACTACCCGTGTCGATTCTTCAAGTGAGTGCTGATGTAGGCGCGACCTTGTTATCTCAGTGCAGCTCTTGCGCTAGGCGCTTCGTTTTATCTGCAGAACTCTCTTTTTTGTTCCTCATTTCATCTTATTCTTCACTCTATTGCCTCTGCGGTTTTGCACAGAAAACTTTCTGGATAGAAACGCGAAAGGCATTGCACCTATCGCAGATTCTGGATGCACTGCTGCATTGGGATGATGTTCTGCGCCCGAAAATCCGCTGCAGTGGCTTTCGGCGACGAGGGTATGCGGCTGCGACAACGAGGGCTTAAAAAGCAAATGATTAGAATGAAACTGTTAAAGAGAGAAGGAAGAGTGGAGCTTAAGGTCTGAATGACTTGGGCATCCACCACAAGTAAGAAGGGCATAGGCCACGCGCAAGCGTGAGCTGATAATAAGTTAGATTGTTTTAATGGTAGCTAGGAGTAATTAATGACTAATGACATCCAAATTGTTTTCCATAGTATCGATCAAACTGACGCGCTAACCGAAGCCGTTGCGAAACGAATTGATAAGCTTGAGCGCTACTGCGATCAAATAATTAACGGCCGCGTTGTCCTGGATTCCCCGCATAATCATCATCACAAGGGGAAAGTATATTCAGTCAGTATCGAAATACACACGCCGCAAATCGAAGTGAGGGTCAATCAGGAGCAGCACGACAAACAAGCTCATGAAGATCTCTATGTTGCCATACGAGATGCGTTTAACGTAGCCGAACGACAGCTGCGATCTGTCGATAAAAAGCATCGGGCG